>Ga0209281_1000032_pt1 | contig 401727 bp, 369 predicted proteins | sample MedtruBG_FD_187514 | JGI IMG/M metagenome (GOLD analysis project Ga0209281, IMG submission 187514) | Root nodule microbial communities of legume samples collected from California, USA - Medicago truncatula BG (SPAdes) (version 2) | ecosystem: Host-associated > Plants > Roots > Nodule | place... | reverse complement strand
GCATCACGGCATCCGGTCTGACCTCAGGCAATTACGACATCAGCTATGCCGCGGGTGGCCTGACGGTAAACAAGGCGGCCCTGACGGTAAAGGTCAACGATGTGTCGAAGATCTATGATGGCATGGCATGGTGGGGAAATAATGGAGCGATCTTAACCGGTTTTGTTAATGGCGAGACTGCTGCGGTCCTTGGCGGAGCGCTCGTTTATGACGGATCGGCGCAGGGCGCGATCAATGTCGGCCAATATGCAATTTCCTCTTCCGGGCTGAGTTCCGACAATTACGAAATCGGTTACGTCAATGGCGCACTGATGGTGACATCACCGGACCGCATGGTTCCGCCTGAAACTCTTCTGAGCAACATGGTCATGCCGCAATGGACCAGTCCGTCCGGGCAGCAGACGATCGTCTATGCTTCGGCGGATATGCCTGGTGACGGATCAGGGGCTCCATTGATGCAGGTCGAGGATAAGCAGCTTTCAGGTGCCGCTTGCGCTCCCGGCGCGATGAATAACCAGGTTTGCAGCGGCAGCGCAGAGTAAGGACGATCTTGATGAAAAGCTCTATTTCCGTGTCGCTGCGACCGTCGTTCCTTGCCATTGCCGCTACATCCCTGTCGCTTTCCGCTGCGTTCCCGGCCCTGGCCCAGACGGCGAGCCAGATTGTCCAGCCCAGTTATGCGCCACCCGTGATGCGCTCTGTCGAGGGCGGCATCGTGCTGCCTGAAGGCGGGGGTGTCGAGGCGCCTGCAGGTGCTGCCGGGTTGAAGGTAAAGCCGTCCGGCCTTGCCGTTTCGGGGAGCCTGCCGGGGATGGAAGCTGCGACTGCCGAAATCGAGGCGCGGTTGAAGGGCAAGCGTGTAACCGGGGCAGACCTGTTTGCCGCCGCCGCCGATCTCGAAGCCGCCTATGGGCGGGCGGGGTATCTGCTGGTGCGTGTTTCTCTTCCGCCGCAGACGTTGCGCGACGGCCAGCCGCTGAAACTCGTCGTCACCGACGGTTATGTCGAAGCGATCGATGTGTCGGCTTTGCCGGAGCAGGCCAGAAAGCGAATAGAAGCGGTGCTGGCGCCGCTCGTCGATCAGCGCGGCTTGACCAGGGGCGCTCTTGAGCGGCGCCTGCTTCTGGCCGGCGATATTCCTGGCGTGATGCTGCGCTCGACATTGAAGGCCGGAACCACGCCGGGAGCGACTGTCATTGTCGTCGACGGTCGTTACGATGCCGTAACCGGCCAGCTGTTTGCAGATAACGGTCTTTCGGATGGCCTCGGGCGTTATTCCGTCGGAGTGGGAGCGGATTTCAACAATCTGCTCGGTCTCGGGGAAGTCGCCTATGTGCGACTGACCGGCTATCCCGGCTCCAACGACAGCATTTTCTCCAGCGATCCACGCAACCGCCAGGTCGTTGCAGGTTTTACCCTGCCGATCACCACGGACGGGCTTTGGTTCGGCATGGAGGGCGTCGACAGCCGCACGCATCCGACCTCCGATTTCGGCTACACGATGGTCGATCACTACCAGCGGCTTTCCACCAGGCTTGGTTACAGCTGGGTACGCAGCCGTGATTTCAACACCAGCAGCGTGATCAGCTTCGACATTGCCGATGAGGAGCAGACCATCGATCTCGGTGGCTTGCGTTCCGACTGGAGCGAGGATCGCACACGCATGCTACGCCTGACGCAGAAGGGCGACGCCTACCTGCCTTGGGGCGCCGTCCTGTCGGGCGAAGCGACACTCTCCTTCGGCCTGGATGCCTTCGGTGCCCGCAATGGCACGCTGGTGCTTCCACTTTCGCGCGATGGGGCCGAACCGGATTTCACCAAGCTGGAAGTTTCTGGTCGTTACAGCCAATCCTTGCTGGAGGACCGACTGCAGCTGTCGGTTTCCGGAAAGGCGCAGACTTCGTTCGGTGATCCGCTGGTTTCGTCCGAACAGATGGGCCTTGGTGGCTTCGACTGGCTTTCTGCCTATGGCAGCGGTGAAATCGAGGGGGATACCGGAGCGGCGTTCAGAGCCGAACTGTCCATGCCAATGGCTTTCCCGCAGCTGGAGGAATACAAGACGCTCGGCAGTGTCGTGTCTCCTTATGCTTTTGCGGCCGCCGGGATTGCCAGGCTGGAGCAGGCTTCCGCCGTGGAGGATGACGTGACCCGCGCGGCATCCTTCGGCGCGGGTGTTCGTTTCGGGTTGAGCGAGAAGGCAAGTCCGTTCTCAAGCAGCCTGAGCATGGAATATGCCCATGGAGCAGCATCCGGAACGAATGGAGAGGATCGATTTAACATACGGTTCACGGCGACCTTTTGAGCAGTTCTGGTGCGAGCTTAATCATCTGAGAGGCAGATGACATCTCTTCGGGGTCATTATGACCGTGCTGCGGTCAGCAATAAAACGGGGGGCCTAAGTGTAAATGTTCGCGGTCCATGTTTATGGTCGTCACCTTCGCCATTGGTGGCGCTGATCCATTCTGGCTCTCACGAGAGCCATATCTCAAGATATCTGGAAATGTCGCTCACGTCGCTCTTGTCCCGTATACAGGCTGGTGAAACGTTAGAGACATTGTCGGGTCGTAAGTTCGTATCCCATCAAGAGCTTAAGCCGACGATATCCGAGTCAACCGTCTAGTTTTTTCCTAACTGGAACACGAGCGACGGGTCTTCTACCAGCGAGGTACACGCCTTTCATAAGCTGGGTCAAAAAGCTTCATATAGGCTGTGTCGTCGCGCTCCTTCATTGCAGTCTCTTCATAATGAGCCGAGAGCACCGCGAGTTTCTGGCGGTCAAGCGATACGCCAAGACCCGGGCCTATGGGGAGATCCAGCTTGCCGGCCCGGAAAGTGAAGGGTGCACCTTCGATCACATCGACGCCTGTCCACGGATAATGGGTGTCGCAGTCAAAACTCAGGTTGGGCGTGGCGGCCGCGACATGGATCATGGCCGCAAGGGTGATCCCGAGATGGGAGTTCGAATGCATCGAGACGCCGAGCCCCAGTGTTTCGCATATCTTTCCGAGATGGGTAGAGGCGCGTAGCCCGCCCCAATAGTGATGATCGGAGAGAACGATCTTTACCGCGTTCTTGCGGAAGGCTTCGGCGATCTGGTCGAACTCCAGCACGATCATGTTGGTGGCGAGGGGGATCGGTGTGGCGGCCGCAACCTTTGCCATCTGATCCATGCCGATGACCGGATCCTCAAGATATTCCAGAACGTTTTCGAGTTTGTGAGCGATCTGTATTGCTGTCTCGACGGTCCAGCCGCCGTTGGGGTCGATGCGCAGCGGATGATCCGGAAAGGCTTCGCGAAGTTTCAATATAGTCTCGATTTCTAGATCGGGATGCAGCACTCCACCTTTGAGTTTCAGTGATCGGAAGCCATAGGTTTCAACCATCTTTCGCGCTTCGCCAACCATGGCATCCGGTGTCAGCACCTCTCCCCACTCGTCTGGAGCTTCGCCGATATGTGCGGCGAACTTGAAGAACAGATAGGCGCTGAACGGGACACTGGATCGAACCGCACCGCCAAGCAGGTCTGCGACCGGTCGCCCGAGCAGCTTGCCCTGAATGTCCAGGCAGGGAACCTCGAAGGCCGAAGTAACCACATCCGTCAGCTTGTGATCGGCGACCGCCGATTTGGCATTGATGCCGCCGCCACCGGGTAATGCGGCAACGACACGAGATTTCAACTCGTGGAGATGAAAAGGATCGAGTCCGATCAGCGCCGGAGCCGCGCGGCGCAAACCGTCCAGTGCCTTGATGCTTCCATAGCTCTCGCCCAGACCGACCGTTCCGTCGTCGCAGATGACCTCGATCACCGTCCGCAAGGCGTAGGGCTGGTGCACGCCTTTGCAGTTGAGGAGCGGTTTGTCCGGGATTGCTACGGGCGTGAGATGGATTTCAGCGATACGCATCAAAAACTCCTTGTTGCCACCAGTTGCGCGCGGTCGTCAGCGCGTCTTCCAGAGATGGCAGTTCGGGATGCCAGTGGCGCTCCCATTCGAGACTGAGGGGGATGTGTCGTTCATTTCGTCGAAGCAGCGAGATCAGATCAGCCATGGGAAAATCACCATGGCCGGGCAACACATAATGTCGGCGCCCATCGCGATCGACCTTGCTGTCCTTGACGTGCAGATGCACTATGTTTTGTGCGATACGCTCCCAGACGGAATCAAGATCAGTTCCACGAGCCCATGTGTGATGGGTGTCCCACAATATCTTCGCAGTCGGCACAAGTTCGACGAAAGCGACAAGCTGCTCGACATTGGCCAGTGCATCATGGGTCTCGATCATCAGATCGACATTGAGCCCGGATAACCGTCGTCTGGCCTGCCAGTCGCCAAGAAGATCGGCGGCGCGCTTTATCTCATCGGCGCACAACTGCTTGCCGCCGTCGAAGATACGCAGATGAGCGACACCTGCCGCCTCTGCCCAGGGTATGAACGGCTCTATCGCTGAGAGGTTGGGGCTTTCGAACAGCTTGATAGATGTATTGAGGGCCACAATCTCGATATTGCGCCCGGCCAGAAAGGCTGCAAGCCCAGCCGGATCTTCGAATTGGGTGGTCAGCGCCGAAATCAGGTCGACAGTGCCGGATAGCGCCCGCAGTTCAACCGCCGTGATATCGTGTCGCTCCGCCAGATCGACGACTTCATGCAGGCTCATTTCCGAGCAGCCGAGTGTCGAGAAACAGTATTCGAATACGCTCATGCCACGCGCTCCAAGTCCTGTTTTATGACAGGGTGAAGCGGAGCAAGACCAGCGACAAACCGTTCAATTTCGGTAATGGCCAAATCGGAAAGCGCTCGCAGTTCGTTGCCCAACGCACCAGCGATATGCGGCGTGAGCACAACGTTCGGTAGATCGTAGAACGGACTATCCGTCGGCAGGGGCTCCGGGTCCGGCGTATCGATGAGAATACGCAGCCGGCCGGATTGTGCTTCCGCCAGCAAGGCGTCGTGGTCGACAAGCCAACCGCGCGCCGTGTTGATGAGGATTGCCTGATCCGCCATCAGCGCCAGTTCGGCGGCGCCGATCATATGCTGGGTCTCTTGCAGGATAGGCGCGTGCAGCGAAACCACATCGGACCATGCAAGAAGTTCGTGCAGCTCCATTTTATTTGCGCCGAGGGCTGTCGCTTCGTCGGATGAAAGGAAGGGATCGTAAACGGCGATCTCGCATGTGCCATGCGCGAGCATGCCGATCACCAGACGCCCGATGCGGGAGGCACCGACAATGCCGATCCGGCGGGCATGATTGCCGAGATATGGTTGGTTCATGCCGCGGCGGCTGCCAAAGCCGCCGGTGCCGCGCTCTCCCCGATGCTCGTCTCGCAGCCGGAAGACATTCTTGCCGCACATAATGATTGCCGCATAGGTGAACTCGGCCACCGGTACCGCCATGGCGGATGCCGCCGTGGTGACGAGAATATCGGATGCATCCCAGAATTCCGCGGGAGTAACGGTTCGAACCGAGGATGCCGCATAGGCGACCATCTTAAGTTTTTTCGCGCGCGCAAGGCGCTCCGTTGTCAGGGACGGCGTACCCCAGGCCGCCAGCAGGATATCGGCCTCGGCCAGAGCTTTTGCGCCCTCAATGGAATCAAAATCAGTGTAGGGGAAGCCTGGGATGATATCTGTTGCCGCATTCAACCGCGCCCATTCGAGCTGGCCGAAGAAACCTTGGGGCAGTTCGTGGCGCATCGCTATCAGCAATTTGGGCTTGCCGGTGTTCATGCGCGCACCGGACCCGAGACGGGGCGGATGTCGATGCGCGACACGTCTATCCCGAGCGGCTTCGAACCGGGCCGAAGAATGACGTCGAGATAAAGCTCAGGTTCCGTGCCACCGGGGCGGAGTTTTAGGGGAGGGGTTCGCAATGCACCCTTCCATTGAGTGTGAGGGAAGGCGAAAACGGCGCCATCTTCTGCGCGGAACGGCGCCAACGCGATTGCTTCCTGCCCCTCGGCGGCAACATCCTTCAATCGCAACGAAATGCCGAGAACGTCGTCATTTGCGGGGACGTCTATATCGCAGATCGCCTCCAGCCAGGCGCCGGTGCCGGGATGAACAAGCTTACCGCCCAGACTGTGGCTTTGCTGTTCCTTTTCAGTCGTCGTTTCAGCGCCAAGATCCGATGCCAGATTGCCCAGCGGGTTGTTCACGGGGTCGAAGCGATCGTCTCTTGGTAATATGCGGGTGGGCACGCGGGGCACGATCGTTTCGAGATAGTCCGCAAGTGCCTTTCCGACAGCAAAGCCGCCCAGCACGGAAAAATGCGTTCCGTCGTTGGAGTAACCGGCATAGGGCTCGCCGAATTCGCTCTCCGGATCAACCCATGCGGAATTCCAGTCGAAGACATGGCAGTTGGCGTGGCTGGTGGCGAATTCGATGCTTTGACGGTTGATCCAATGCGCCTTTGCCCGCTCCGCGCCACCGGCGGGCCATTTTTCGATGCCGCGGGCAAGGATCGGCAGCAGGATGACTGTTTTGCCGGCGGCGAGCAAAGTCGAGGCGATCCGCGCTCGCGTGTTCGCAATCGTCTGGCGTGGCTCCACCATCATGTCGTTCGTGCCGGCATCAACGACGATCAGGTCGAAATCCGATTGCAACAATCGCGGCAGCCGCCTTTCTATCTCTATCGCCTTCTGACCGGACACTCCGAAATTGAGGCCTGAGAAAAAGCGGCAGCCGCCCGGCCGGTTGCTGGGCTCCCAGCCGGGCGGGACGGATGGATCGTGATGCACAGGGCAGGAGAGCCTGCCATGTGACAGGACCTCGGCCCAGCTCATCCAGCCACGTGCCGAAGTCGCCAGCGAAGTTTCGTTGCCGAAATGGTTCTGCTGGACGAGCGAAGTGCCGAGAACGGCAATCCGGCTCGCCCTGGGGTGAGATACGGACATGAGCCTACCGGAATATCAGGAATACAGGACGCCGCCGTTGATGTCGTAGCAAGCTCCGGTGATGTAAGCGGCGTCGTCCGATGCGAGGAAAGCAACCAGGCCGGCAACATCCTCGCTCACGCCTTCGCGCTTCAGCGATGTGGCGCCGGCCACCCGCTCCCGCACTTCTGGTTTGGTGAAGGTGTCGTGAAAAGTTGTCGAGATCATGCCGGGGCAAACGGCGTTGACGCGAATGTCGGGGCCGACTTCCTTGGAAAGGCCGCGGGTGAAGGTCATCACTGCTCCCTTCGATGTCGCATAGGCGATGGCGCCCGGACCGCCGCCATCACGGCCTGCCTGTGATGAGAAGGTAACGATCGCCCCGCCTTTCGCCATTTTTGGCAGCGCAGCCTTGGTTGTCAGGAAAAGCGAGGTCAAGTTGACGTTAAGAACTTGATGCCAGAAGGCCTCATCCATCTCCGCGATCGTCTTGCGTGCAATCATGCCGCCAGCCACGTGGACGAGGCCATGGATAGCGCCGAACTTGTCGGTTGCCGCGGAAATCGCGGCTTCGACTTCGGCTTCATTTGTCAGGTCCGCCTTGATCGCAACAGCGGAGCGGCCGAGTTTTTCGATGTCCGCCACAGCTGCCGCAGCGCCTTCTGCCGCACCATTATAGGTGAGCACGACATTGGCGCCTTCCTGCGCGAAACGGACCGCGCATGCCCGGCCGATATCCCGGCCTGCGCCGGCGACGACAATGGTCTTGTTGGTAAAACGTTGCATTTGAAAACCTCGCATTGTTTAGAATTGTTTCGGGAGAGAAAGCTTGAAGCGCTCGTCATCGACATCGCTGAAATAGATGTCGGTCGAAAAACCCTGGTCATCGATGAAGTTGAAGATTCGCTTCGGTTCGGTCAGGCTGTAGGGCACGAGAAGGGTCACGAGACGATGTCTGGTGGCGGCGGGAACCGTGGCGCAGACATGGTGATGGATTTCCAACCCCTCGTATTCCTTCGGTTCGATCTCCGGAAAACCTTCAACGGCCGTGATCTGCGGATTACCCGCAGAGGAGAAGACGAACTGGCCGTAAAAGCCTGCTTTTTTGCCGTTGTAGCGAAAGCTTGAGCGACCGGTCTGCGGTGCGCCTGTGGTGTGGCAAAGCCATTGCAATTCCTGCGGCTCGGTGCATTCCACCTCATCGACAATGACGAAATAGCTGTCGTTGACGAAATGGATTTCGCGCTCCGCTTTGCGCACCAGCGGGTTTGCTACCTGATAGGCGGCCGTCGCATCGCCTAGCATGCGTATATGCCCGGGCTTCTCCTCGACGGAAACGATACGGCCTGCAGCGCGACGGGCCAGCGCCTTGTCCTTCTCCGCATACTGACCTTTTCCGCCGATCAGGACTGCGTTCTTCGACCGGGTCTGCCGGCGCCAGTTGATGTGCATTTGGGAGTTGAAGGCGACGTAATGACCGGACTGGATCGCCAGATCCTCGCCATGGGCATAAAGAACGAAGGCGTTCTGATCGCCATGGCTATGGCTGAGCGAGCCATATGGGCTCGATTTGAAGACGAACTGGAGATGCCGGTCCGGGGCCTCCATCTGTTTCTGGATTGTGATCCAGCCGATATCATCGAAGACGGCAAGCAAAGGCAGATCTGTTGGCGAAACGGCTTCCACTTGTCGATAGTCGTGACGATAGACGAGATCGTCGAAATTCAGGTCCCACCAACCGTAATTGTAGAAGGCCATCTCGGTCCCGGCCGCATCCTGCTTGATGCGGTCAAAATACCATTGATAGTGACCGTTGCCGGTGACGCCGGCGAACTGGCGGACATTGTAGCCCACCTTCAGTCCGGGCAGGTCACCCATGGTGGAATCGTCACCGAAATTGGCGCGGCGGGTGCCTGGCGCCTTGGTATAAAGCGGGAACCGTCCAGTGTTCTGGAAGAAAGGCCGCTGATAGAGGTCATAGCCGATATAGGAACGGACTAGGTTGGCGGCCTCGATGAGATAGGCCATGCCGGTCATCCAGTAGTGCGGACCTTCCGCCCAGCCGCCATCCGTTCCCGCCCAAGGGGAATAGAGCGTGGCGAGAAATTCGACGGTGTAATCGAACCATTCGCCGGCATCGTCGCTTTCGCCCAGAAGCGAAATGCAGGCCGGTGTCAGCACTGCCGACAGTGAGCGCACCGCGTGGCTGTCATAAGGAAACACATGGATGCGCGCATGGGCAATCACATGGTCTGCGACTTCACGGGTACGGCGCAGGAGAACCGTTCGAACGGTCTCCCGTTCTTCTTCGCTTAGGTGATCATAGAGCCAGTCGTATCCCCATGCCAGGGCGACAACGACGCGGAAACCGGCCTCATCATTATAGGCGCGGGAGGTTGCTCCATTCGGATCCCAAGCGGCAACCGAGAGCAGCCAATCGCGCGAGGCATCGAGCAAATCCTCCCGCCCCAGAACGCGACCGGCAATTGCCAGATGGCGAATGGCATAGATGACCTCCTGGCAATCGATATACATCTGTCGCCAGAGCGTCGCCACGCGGACGTTGTTAGGGTAGGGCTGCGGTTCCGGCATGATCGGCCGGTCGAGCCAAGGCTTTACGGATTTCTCGAAGAATTCGGACCATCCGCAATGGTTCGGGTCCTCGGCCACGGCTTGCGAAAACGATTTCAGTTGCTCGGGATTGAGCCAGAGTCGCGGGTGGCTCGTATGGGCCGCGGCATGGCGGGCCGTTCTGCTGGGCACGGGTGTTTTGGGAAGCGTGGCGGTGATCTCGAAACTGCGTACCGCACTCCAGTTCGACAGAGGCTGCGCGGCGGCCTGATCCCAGAGCGCATAACACCAATGATAGTTGCCTTCCGGTAGAACTTCATCCGGGGTGAAGAAATTCCAGGCGAGGTCTTCGAACGTGCGCGTCTTGGGCGCAGCAAATTCGGGGTCTGCCGAGATGCGCAGAACATAGCGGGCACCGTCGTCGATATCGGGAAGCCAGGAAAAACGCGGCGGGTTTTCGGTGGGCGGGGTTTGCTCGCTCGGCACGTAGCCAATGGTCAATGAACCGGGGCGGGGTTCATCGAGATGAGCTTGTCTGGCGATGGCCGAGGCAGAGGGACGCATTGCGCTCTAACTCCTGTATGAAAATCAAAGGGAAAAGGATGGCGGCGACAGGGCCGCCATCACGATCGAAAGCTTACTGGGCCGCCTTGTACTGGCGGTCATAGGCCGACTGCATGATCTTGATGACCTCGTCGTAACCGAGAGCAGTCAGCCGCTTCTTGTAGGCATCCCAGCCGGTATTGACGTCCTGGGCGCCAAGCACCCATGTCTGCTGCATCTCGGTCATGTAGGTGAGAAGGCTCGGCCAGTAGCGGTCGAAGGTCGCTTTCTCATCAGCGTTCAACGAGACACCCATGAACTCGTCCTTGAGGCAGTTGCACTTGTCGTAGAGGTCGATGCCTTCAAGCGCGATCTTGTTGGTCCACTGGCGCTCGTACTCATAGTCCATCCAGTATCCGCGCGGGACCTGCGCGCCCACCGCCCAGAGTTGGGCGTTGACCGGATCCTTGTTCTCCAGCACTTCCTTTTTGAACTGCGGCTTGCCGTCGACCATTTCATATGTCTTTCCCTCGACACCGAAATTCGACAGCGTGCGCCCCTGCTGGGAGAACCAGAAATCGAAATACTTGATCGTCTCGACGGGATGTTCGTTGGTGGCCGAAATCGCCCATCCGACGGGCTGTACGCGCAGCCGGCGGGAATCCTCGAACCGTTGGCCGGAGGCCGTCTTCGGCGGCAGCATAGGCTTCAGCGCGAAACCTTCGATCTTGGGCGACAACGCGTCGTTATAGGTGGAGGTGCTGGCAAACCAGTCATGGGTCATACCGCCGAGATTGTTACCCAGAAGATATTCGCGCGAACGGGCGCCGCGGGTGAAAATCTCCTTGTCGATCAGCCCCTCCTTGTACCACTTGGCGACATTCGAAATGCCGATCTTGTAGTTCTCTTCCGCCCAAGGGTGACGGAGCTGGCCGTCATAGACGGCGAAATCGCCATATCGCTCGGACCCGGAAACGCGTGCGTCCCACAGATTGATGAGGCGCACGGCATCAATTTCCTCGCGGGCAAAATACGGGACCTCGTCCTTTTTGCCGTTGCCGTTCGGGTCCTTGTCGCGGAAGGCCTTGAGAACCTCATAGACCTCTTCCGGTGTTTCCGGTTGTTTCAGGCCAAGTTTGTCCAGCCAATCCTGGCGGATGAACCAGCCGCGAGAGTATTTTCCATCCGGCACATAGGGAATAAAGTAGAGCTTGCCGTCCGGTCCGGAAATCGCGTTGCGGATATCCTTGTGGCTATCAAAAAACGCCTTGAGGTTCGGAGCGTTTTCCTCGATCAGGTCGTCGAGTGTAATGAACGCGCCTTCCAGCCCGTAGCGGATGAAGTCCTCCTTCAAGCCACCGTTCGCATCGCCGCCTACGATATCCGGGAGATCACCTGAGGCGATCAACAGGTTGAAGGCATCGCGGCTGCTCGTTGTCGCCAGCGACGCGACGTTACGGACGTGGATGTTGGTAATCTCTGCGGCCTTCTGCTCCACAGGCCACTTTTCCGAGTAGACGTATTTATCGCGGAAGTGGAAATGGATGGTCAGTTCCAGAGGGTCTTCGGATATCTTGCCGGCATCCTGTGCGGAGACGGGCAAGGCCATTGTTATGGCTGTCATCAACGCCAGAAGGGGCGCGCCTTTTCGCAGTGTTTTCACAGGTTCTCCTCCCTTGTGCAGCTACTCTTTGACCCCGCCCAGCAGAATTCCCTTGGTGAAATACTTCTGTGCGTAGGGGTAAATGATGAGGACGGGGATGATCGACGCGATCATGATCGCGGAGGTCACAGTCTCGAACGAATAGTGGGCCGTGAGCAGGCTCGATGCGAATTCGTCGTTCGAATTGAGATCGACGATAACGCGCTTGAGATAGACCTGCAGCGGGATTTTCTCTTCGCCACGCAGGAGCACCATGGCCCAGAAATAGCCGTTCCAGCGCGAGACGATGCAGAACAGCGCGACCGTGACGATGGCCGGTTTTGAAAGCGGAATGAATACCTTCCACAGCAGTTGCAATTCGCTTGCGCCGTCCATCTTGGCGGCTTCCTCGAAAGATTTAGGCACCGCCTCGAAGAAGTTGCGCAACAGGATGACATTGAAGGCGCTGGCCGCGAACCCGATGATGATACCGAAACGGCTGTCGAGCAGGCCGAGATCCCGCATGTTCAGGAAGAACGGGATCATGCCGGCATGGAACCAGAGCGTGAAGGCGATCGCGATATTAAAGAAGGTGCGGCCGCGCAGGCGTTTGCGCGACAGCGCATAGGCACCGGGGATCATTATCAGCAGGCTCATGAACGTGCCGCCGAACGTGTAGATGAAGGTATTGCCGTAGGCGATCCAGAACATTCTGTCCGACAGAACGTGTTCATAGGCAGCCAGAGTGACATCAACCGGCCAGAGCGTTACGCGCCCGGCAGTCACAGCCGCGCCTGAAGAAATCGAGACGGCGGCGACGTAGATGAACGGATAAAGCGTCGACAGAACGAACAAGCCGAGAAGAATGGCATTGGCCCAGCCAAAGATCTTGTCGCCACGGGAATAGAGATTGAAACTTGCCATCTTCAGCTCCTCACCAAAGCGATGTCGACGAGACTTTTCGGCTGATACGGTTCGCCGAATAGACCAGGACGAAAGCGATTATCGCATTGAACAGGCCGGCAGCCGTTGCCAGGTCGTACTGGGTACCCTGCAGGCCGGTGCGGTAGATGAATGTCGAGACGACGTCGGCCGACTCATAGGTGGATGGGCGATAGAGAAGGATGATGTATTCGAACCCGACCTCGACCAGATTGCCGATGCGGATGATCAGCATGATCACGATCGTCGGCAGGATGCAGGGAAGGGTAATGCGCCACATCATCTGCCAGCGCGAGGCGCCGTCGACACGGGCGGATTCGTAAAGGGTTGGGCTCACACCGGCGATCGCAGCGAGATAGACGATCGATTCGAAACCCGATTCCTTCCAGACCGACGAGCCGATGAAGACGGGGCGGAACCATTCGGGCTGGGTCAGGAAGTAGATAGGCTCTAGACCTATTCCCTTCAGGATAAGGTTGACGATACCGATCGAGGGAGAAAGAAAGTTGATGACAATGCCGGCGACGATCACCACCGAAATGAAATGCGGCAGATAAACGATCGTCTGGGCCCAGCGCCGGCCAACTTCGTTCTGAACTTCGTTGAACATCAACGCCAGAATTATCGGTACGGGAAACGCAAAGATAAGGCCGAGGCCGCTGATGGTGATCGTGTTCCAGAAGGCACGGACGAACATGTCATTCTGGAAAAGCTCCACGAAGTTCGCGAAGCCGACCCATGGGCTTTTCTCGATACCGCGGAAAATCGAAAAGTCCTGGAAAGCGATGACCAAGCCGTACATCGGCTTATAGAGAAAGAGCGCGAACCAGATGGCCATCGGTGCCAGCAGCAGATAGAGCTGCCAGTCGCGGCGCATATCTCCCCACAGATCCTGGAAGCGTTGCTGATAGGTCTGTTTCATGAGCGCGACCCGCCTGCGGCCTTGAGTGACCGACCGGTTGTCGCGTCGAAGATCTGAATGCGTGTCGTGTCGATGCCGAGTTGAGTGATGCCATTAAGGGCATGATCGGCATAGAGTGTTTCTGCCTTGGCAATGAAGGATTGGCCATCGGCCTTGCCATGAAGCAGAGCTTCTGCGCCGAGGGGCTCCACCAGATCAATGCCGCAATTCAAGACCTCACGGCCATCGCCGGTTTTGACCGACATGATTTCGGGGCGCAGACCGAGCTTGATCGTCTGCCCTTCAGTTGCGCCCTTCGCAAAGGCGTCGGGAATGGTCAATCGCTGTCCGGCATTGCCTGGTAATACCGCGCTGACACGGCCATCCCGCTTTTCGACCACCGCGTCGAGAAGGTTCATCGGCGGTGAGCCTATGAAGCTGGCGACGAACGTGTTTGCCGGTTCGAGAAAGACTTCCATCGGCGAACCGACCTGCTCGATATTGCCCACATTCATGATGACGATGCGGTCGGCAAGCGTCATTGCCTCGACCTGGTCGTGGGTGACGTAGACGCTGGTTGCCTGCATGCGCTTGTGAAGCAGCTTGATCTCGGCGCGCATATGGGTGCGCAGCTTGGCATCGAGGTTGGAGAGCGGCTCGTCGAAGAGGAAAATCTTGGGGCGGCGAACGATGGCGCGTCCCATTGCGACGCGCTGGCGCTGGCCACCGGAAAGGTCTGCAGGTTTGCGCGCCAGATATTCCGTCAGGCTTAGAATCTGGGCGGCCTCCGCGACAGCCTTGTCGATCACGTCCCGTTTCTCGCCCCTGACCCGCAGGCCGAAGGCAATGTTTTCCGCCACGTTGAGGTGCGGGTAGAGGGCATAATTCTGGAAGACCATCGCAACGTCGCGGTCTTTCGGGGCGATCTTGTTGACCACCCGGCCATCGATGGAGACGGTGCCGTCGGAGATATCTTCCAGTCCGGCGAGCATGCGCAGCGTGGTGGATTTACCGCATCCCGATGGCCCGACGAGAACCACGAATTCCTGCGGCTGAATGGAAAGATTGATGCCATGGACAACTTCGAGAGCACCGTAGCGCTTGACGACGTCGTTGATTTGAACTGCAGACATGTAAGGCCCCTCCTCAAAAGCCTTGAATGTTCCGTCAGGCGGGGGCCTTGGCTCCTCGTGACACGCGCTTCCTCGTGACGCGCGTGTTGACCTGTTCGATGAAGGTCCAGATTTTCGGGTTCTTGGAGAGTTCTGCGATCTTGGATTCAAGCGAACCGAGATGGCTCTGAATGGCCTCGCGAGCCGCTTCCACGTTACCGGATTCAATCGCGTTGACGATCGCTTCGTGTTCCTCGATCACCTTTTCTGTACGGCGAACCGCAAAAACGCGCTTCAGGTGGCGCATCCGGTCCATTTCGCCTTTCGCCTGATTGACGACGCTCCATGCGCCAGGCAGGCGGGCCGCGGCAAAAATCGTGCGGTGAAACTCTTCGTCCAGCAGGAAGAAATCGGTGAATTCCTCATCCTGCGCAGCAGTGCGCTGCTGGGACAGACAGGTTTTCAAACGGGCGATATCTTCCAGCGAATGTCGCTTGGTCGCCTCGATAACTGCGCCTTCTTCCAGCTTGAAGCGGATGAAGCAAGCTTCCATGTAGCGCTGCACGTCGATCGGCGAAATATAGGTACCACCTTGCGGGACGACTGTGACGAAACCTTCTTCGGCAAGGCGAATGATAGCCTCGCGCACGGGCGTCTTGCTGACATGTAGCAGCGCAGCGATTTCCTTTTCCGACAGCGCGCGCCCGGGAAGCAGCTTCACCTCGACAATCAGTTTGCGAAGTAGAGCATGGATTCGGTTCGCCATGTTCCCACCCACGGGCAAATCCTGCGGCATCACGAGATCAGACAAGGGCAGCGATGGAAATTCAAGAGTGTTAGACATATCAATTGCCAAACTGAGATATCAGATTTGAACTTGACATATCTGTAGTATTTTTGCGAGTCAAGCTTATGGGTGCGGAATATGTGCGTTTGCTTCTGGAATTCACCGGAACCGCTCATCGCCAGAGCCCGCTTCGAGGAGAGACAATGAATCCCGTTACCCGCGAAAAACTGATGGGTGTATCCGTCGCGACGCTCTGCTCGGCGCTTTACAAGCGCGGTCTGAAAAATCAGACGATCCAGGATGTGCGACCAGTCCGCCCGAAAGGGCGCAACATGGTCGGCCCGGCATTCACGCTGCGCTACATGCCGGCGCGCGAGGACCGCAATCCGATGTCGGTATTTCGTGATCCCTAACACCCGCAACGCCACGCAATCGAGACCTGCCCGGAAGGTTCGGTTCTAGTGATGGACAGCCGCAAGGATACGCGGGCGGCGTCTGCCGGCGATATACTGATCACCCGGCTGATGGTGCGCGGCGGGGCCGGCGTGGTGACCGATGGTGGTTTTCGTGACGCGATGACCATCGGAGAGCTTGATATTCCGGCCTATCACACCGCCCCTCCAGCCCGACGAACCTGACATTGCCCGAGGCGATCGACATCAATGTGCCAATCGGCTGCGGCGATGTTGTGGTGTTTCCCGGAGATATCATGGTTGGTGACGACGACAGTGTCATCGTCATTCCGGCGGAAATCGCCGACGAGATCGCCGACGAGGCGGTCGGGATGACTGCATACGAGGATTTCGTCGTCGAGCGGGTGAAGGCCCGCCACACGATCATCGGGCTTTATCCGGCGACCGATGAGAACAATCTTTCTATGCTCGCAGAATGGCGAAAGCTTAAGGGAAGGTAAGGCGCGTCTACGCCCATTTTTATCGAGTTGAATCCATTCGGGTGGCCGTAGCTGCATATGCGATTTGTGACGTTATGCCTATAACACTAAAACCCGGTTCAATTCTCTACTGAATGGTCTGCGCCTATCCTAGAAATCACATCATTCAAACGACAGGTCGAAGGTTCAGGTCGGTTCAAGGCGGTGGAACTCACCAGCGCAACGCCCGTGGCTGTTGTTTAGATCCTGCCTGTCATGCAGAGGCTCGGAGCATGAGTTCCGATTTTAGCAGGATCTGGTCTCGGCCGTTCTGGATCTCGCTGTCCTCGACCTTCTCGCCCAGCATCTTGAACAGTAGCCCGATGGCGAGCCTTCCGATGTCGTTGTAGTTCTGCTTCACGGTCGTTAGCGGAGGGCACGCATACTGAGACAGTGGATGGTCATCGTGGCCCGCAATTCTAATATCGCAATCCGGGCCGTGGCCGACCTTCAAGCCCTTTTGCCATGCGGCCGCGATTACCCCGAAGGCGAGGCGATCGTTGGCACAGACGATCGTCTTGCTTGGGAGCCGCGAGACATTCTCGAAGAGCCGTGAGGCCTCCTCAAAGGCAAATCGTTCGAAATCCCATGTTGCCGCATCAGTGAGGGCTAGGACCTCAGCAGTCAGGTTTCGAGCTATCATAGCCACGAGATAGGCATTGCGGCGCTCGATCGCATTCGTATTCACTTCAGGCATGCCGAAAAAGCAGGGTGGCTCGCCGGAACGGCAGAGATAATCGACGATGAGGCCGAAGCTCTGGCGGTTGTCAGTTCCGACATATGCCGCTCCTGTATCCGGTGGCGTATCCACATAGACGATCGGGATGTTCTTCCCGAGCTGGTCCAGCGACGAACTGCCGCCGCTCCGACCGACTGGCGCAACGATCGCACCCGCGACGTTCATCGATCGAAACGTCTTCACCGCCTCGTCTTCAACATCGGCGCGACCATCGGAGGACAATAGAAAGGCGAGGAATCCAGCTTCGCTGGCGATGATCTCGATGCGTCGCGTGAGCGCCATAAAGAATGGGTCGAGCGTGCTCGGCACGACGATCCCGATGATGTTGCTCCGGCGGCGGTTTAGGTTGACCGCGAACATGTTCGGCTTGAAACCGGATTTTTTCAAAGCCTCCTCGATCGTGTCGCGTGTCTTTTTGCGGACCGACGATGGATCGTTGAAGTACTTCGAGACCGTGGGACGAGAGAGCCCCACGAACTCGGAAAAGTCTTCCATCGTCTTGATCGGTCTTGGCACTTCACGCTCCGTGTTAGCTACGCCGTTTCTTTTAACATCGGGCGACCGCTATGGAAGCCCGATGTCTCTTCGCACGGTCAGCGGCAGGTAGGCTTCACACTGATACGAATTGCACCTTCATCGTCGCTGGGTCGGATGGCTTGGCCAGGAAGAACGGCAACATGTCCTCGAGGGGAAGCTTGTGACTCACGAGCCGAGAGATGCTGCCATCATCGGCGCTGAGGATATCCAGCGCTTCGGGAATGTTTCGGTTCAGGGAATGCGAGCCGACGATCTTCAGTTGTCGCCGGAAGACTTCGAACGGGTGGATGGAAACCGTAGCCGAAGGTGGGCAGACACCGAACAGAAGCGCAGTTCCCCCGTCGGCTACCAGATCAATCATGTTCTCCACCACGGCCGGCACACCAGTCGCGTCGGCTACGAAATCGAACCCGTGCCTTTGCGATGACAATGCACGCGAACCGGAACCAGCGGTGTCCAGACCAAGTGAGGACGCGAATGCGAGCCTGCTCTCGTTGACATCGGCCATGGTGACGCTTCCTGCACCGCGAGCCTTGAGCGACAGGCCGAGGAGAAGACCGATCGGCCCAGCGCCGAAGATCACGGCTCGCTCCGGCGGCCGTTCACCCGGTCCGATTCCAGCGGCGCCCAGACCGTTCAGGGCACAGGCGAGGGGTTCCGCAAGGGCGGCGACTTCAAATGGCATGTCGCCGATATCGTGTACCTGATCGCAGCGGACGACACTGTATTCTCCGAAACCTCCGTCATGGGTCACGCCATAGGCCTTCAGGTCCGAGCAGAGATTGCTGAGGCCCTTGCGGCAGGAAATGCAGACACCGCATGGAAGATTGGGATCGACCACCACCCGGGCGCCGACGTCGAACCCGGATGTTCCTGAACCCAATGCGATGATCTCGCCGGCATACTCATGTCCGGGGATTACCGGGAAGCCGCCCGGACCATACCGGGCATGGAGTACGTCAATATCCGTGTGGCACAGGCCGGAAGCCCGCACACGGATCAGCGCATGTCCCCCGGGGACGGTTTCGCGGGCAGGGAGGTCGGCCAGCACCGCCTCTCCCTTTCCGATGAATTGAATGGCCTTCATGGTCCTTAACTCCCGTGTCAGCTCATCCAGTTTCCGCCGTCGACATTGTAGGTCTGGGCGAGGATGTAGTCACTGTCGGAGGAGGCGAGAAAGAGAGCCAGCCCTTTGATGTCGTCTGGGGTCGCAAAGCGACCGATCGGCACGGATTTCGCGACCTGCGCCTTCTTCTCGCCCGGCTTCAGGCCTTCCCATTCCGCAAACTTGGCGTCGACCACATCCCAATGTTCGCCATCGACCACGCCCGGCGCGATCGCGTTGACGTTGATGCCGTGCTTGACGAGGGCGAGTGCCGCGGACTGGGTGGCGGAGATGATCGCTGCTTTCGAGGCGCAATAGAGGGTTACAAGGGCTTCGCCACGGCGGCCAGCTTGGCTTGCCATGTTGATAATTTTGCCACCGCGCTTGCGGTCGATCATGACGTTGGAGACCGCGCGCATGACGAAGAGCGGCCCCTTGAGGTTCACGTCCATCACCTTCTGGTAGCTCTCTTCGGTGATGCCGTTGATCGGAGCCATGTCGAAGATCGCGGCATTGTTGACAAGAATGTCGATGCCGCCGAACTCTTCGTCGACAGCCTTCACCACGCGGTCTATGTCGGCGACATCGGTCACGTCGAGCTTGACCGCCTTGGCGGCAGGGCCGATTCCGAACGCAGCTTCGGTGGCTCTATCGATGTTGACGTCCGCGATGACGACCTTTGCGCCTTCGGCCGCGAATGCTTCGGCGAAGCCAAGGCCGATGCCTCTCGCGCCACCGGTGATGAAGGCAACCTTTTCTTTCAGTCTCATAGTGATGTCTCCAGCGGCCACAGTCCCATCGGGAGATGCCGTCCATGGTTCATGTTGCAAAAGGATGCCCCGATGCCCGACGGCCTGAGCCGCCGGACACCCTCGGGAGGGCCCGCCCCGAAGGCAGGCCTTGAGTGCTACTTGATATAGCCGGCGCGCGTCATGTCGCGGGTCACCTGGGTCTGGGCCGCTTCCAGCGTGGCATCGACGGACTGTTGTCCGGCAAGCGCCGCGCTGATCTGCTGGCCGACGAACGTGCCGATTGCCTGGAATTCAGGAATGGCGACGAACTGGACGCCGGTATAGGGCACCGGATCCTTGGTCGGCTTCGACGGGTCAGCAGACATGATCGCCTCGAGAACCGTCGCCGCGAATGGTGCTGCCTTTTGGTATTCCGGCAGGGCATAGGTCGACTTGCGGGTGCCCGGAGGAACGGCAACCCATCCCTCGGATTCACCGACCAGCTTCACATAGTCCTTCGACGTTGCCCATTTCAGGAACGACCGCGCAGTCTCACCCTTCTTGGTCGTCGCCGGGATTGCAAGGTTCCACGACCACGACCAGCTCGAACCGGCAGGGGTGACAGCGACAGGAGAGCGGGTGAATGCCACCTTGTCCGCGACCTGGCTCTGCTTTGGATCATAGACGCGGCCTGCTGCCGATGTCGCATCGATCCACATCGCGCACTTGCCGGTGGCAAATAGCGTCTGGTTTTCGTTGAAGCCGTTGGCGGTTGCACCCTGCGGACCGTATTTGCCCAGCAGTTCCACGTAGTCGGTGGTCGCTTTCTTCCACGGCTCGGAATTGAGCTGTGGCTTCCAGTCCATGTCGAACCAGCGGCCGCCATAGGTGTTCACCATGGTGCCGAAGAAGGCCATGTTCTCGCCCCAACCCGGCTTGCCACGAAGGCAGATGCCATTCTGGCCCTTCGACTTGTCGGTGAGCTTGGCGGCGTATTCCTTGATCTGCTCGTATGTCGGTTGGTCGGGCATCTTGATGCCGGCAGCTTCGAACAGGTCCTTGCGGTAGAGAGTGAACGAGCTCTCCGTATAGAACGGGACCGCATAAAGCTTGCCGTCGACCGTCAGCCCCTTCTTGATGGGGTCGAGCAAGTCATTGTAGTCGTAATCGTCGCCGAGGTCGTCGACGGCTGAAAGCCATCCGGACTTGCCCCAGATCGGTGCCTCGTATCCGCCGATGGTCATGATGTCGAACTGGCCGCTACCCGTCGCAATGTCCGTCGTCACGCGTTCACGAAGGACGTTTTCTTCCAGGACGACCCAGTTGATCTTGTTTCCCGTTTCCTGCTCCCACTTGGTGGACAGCTTCTGCATGATGATCATGTCGCCGTTGTTGACGGTCGCAACAGTGATCTCTTCGGCATGAGCCATGCCGGCGATGAGACCGCAGCCGACGACAGACGACAAAAGAATGCTGGTCTTCACACTCATGACAATCTCCTCCATTGCGAGTGTTGGTGCGTAAAGCTTACGCATGTAAACTTTATTGCCTTGCTGAGGCTTTCTGTCAAGTCGTAGACCGCCGAGAAATTGCCAATGGATAAAGCGGAGAATGCAAGAAAATGCCGAAATTGCTTACGCAGCAATCTCCAATGCGCTGATTCCGTTTGCTGTTTTTCAATTCTCTATCCCAGCTTCGCTGCATTGCAAAACTTTACTCGCGTTAAATTTAGTTGACTTGTGGTTTCCTCCCTTTTATTGCTGCGCCAAGTCTGAGGCTTGGTCCGCAGGCCGCGAGCATTTGGGAGGAACCATGAAAATCGCATCCCCTTTGGCCCCTGAAGCGCTCGGGCCGACGATCACGGCGGGCGAGATCCTGGTGGAGATCATGTCGACCTCCATCGGGGCCGGCTTCATGGAACCGCAGTCGCTGATCGGACCGTTTCCAAGTGGCGCTCCCGCAATTTTCATCGATCAGGTTGCCAGACTTGGAAGCCCCGCCGGAATCATCTCAGCCGTTGGCGAGGATGACTTCGGCCGCCTGAACATCGAGCGGCTGAAGCGGGACGGCGCCGATGTCACCGCGATCGAGATCCTGCCCGACATGCCGACGGGAAGTGCATTTGTGCGATATCGCAAGGATGGTGCACGTGACTTCGTCTTCAATATCGCCAAGTCCGCGTCCGGCATGATCCGCATGACCGAAAATGCAAGGACGTTGATCGGGCGGGCAGGGCACGTGCATGTCATGGGATCGGCCTTCGCCATTCCGGGCATCGCCGAGATCCTGATGGAGGCGGTCGCCGTGGTGAAGTCGCGGGGCGGCTCGGTGTCCTTCGATCCGAATATTCGCAAGGAACTGCTCGCCGGGCAGGAGGACGCCCGCAGGCGGCTGGACCAGATCCTTGCGATCACCGATCTGCTTCTGCCGTCGGGTGAGGAACTCGCTATCGCCGCAGGTGTCGATGGCGAGGAGGCGGCTATCTCAACCCTTCTGTCATCCGGGGTCTCGGAGATCGTTCTCAAGCGTGGCGGACAAGGGTCGTCGTGCTTCGTGCCTGGGCAACGTCTGGATTGCTCGGCCTTCAATGTCGAAGAAATCGATCCGACCGGGGCAGGCGACTGTTTCGGCGCGACATACGTTACCTGCCGTCGGCAGGGGAGATCTCCCGGGGACGCGCTTCGATACGCCAACGCTGCGGGGGCGAGAACGGTCACGCGCCGGGGGCCGATGGAGGGTGTCTCCAGCTTCGCGGAACTAGACGAATTCATCCAGGCCAACCGATCGGACAACTGACATGAGCAAGTATCTCCTGGAACTGGCCGCAGCTCGTGTGAAAGGGTCTCTCTTCGGAATCACGTCCGTATGCTCGGCCCACCCGGTCGTTCTGCGAGCGGCAGTTCGCCGTGCCCGCGTCACCGAAAGTCATGTTCTGATCGAGGCCACCTGCAACCAGGTGAACCATCTGGGGGGCTACACCGGAATGACGCCCGCCGATTTCGTTGATCTCGTCGGAAAAATCGCGGACGAGGAAGGACTTCGTCGTGATCTGGTGATCTTTGGCGGCGATCATCTTGGTCCGAACCCCTGGCGCAAGGAGCACGCCGATGCGGCTCTGTCCAAGGCGCGCGACATGGTTCGAGCCTATGTGGCAGCAGGATTCAGCAAGATCCACATCGACACCTCGATGGGATGTGCCGGCGAACCGATCGCGCTCGATGACCGGACGATTGCAGGGCGCGCAGCCGATCTATGCGCGATCGCTGAGGAGACCGCCAAGGTGACGGGCCTGCCTATGCCTGTCTACATCCTCGGAACCGAAGTCCCGGTGCCGGGCGGCGCGGATCACGTGCTCGACACCGTGGAGCCGACATCGCCGGATGCTGCCCGTGCGACGATCGGGATCCACCGGGAGATATTCGAGGCTGCGGGGCTTGGCGAAGCGTTCGAGCGGGTTCTGGCATTCGTCGTCCAGCCCGGCGTCGAATTCGGTAGCGAGAACGTCATCGTCTACGATCCGCCCAGGGCCGTGTCGCTGGCCGCGGTCCTGCAGGACGATGACCGGCTGGTCTTCGAAGCTCACTCCACGGATTATCAACCCGAGGAGGCGCTTGCTTCGCTGGTGAAGGATGGATTCGCGATCCTGAAGGTCGGCCCCGGACTGACGTTTGCCTATCGCGAAGCGCTCTACGCTCTCGACATGATCGCGTCGGAGCTAACGCCGTCCTACGGCGAGCGTCCGCTGGCCGCGGCGATGGAAAAGCTCATGCTCGAACATCCGGACGACTGGCAGGGTCACTACCATGGCGACGAGGCGTCGCTCCGTCTCCAGCGACACTACAGCTACAGCGACCGGATCCGCTATTACTGGAACAGGCCGGAAGCCGCTGCGGCCGTGGATGCCTTGTCCAAGGCACTGGAGAGCCGGCGGATTCCAGAACCCCTCCTTCGCCAGTATCTGCCACAATATGGACTGACCGATGCGTCCGGAATGCAGGACATCCTCATCGCTGCCGTCGATGAAGTCCTGGGCGTTTATGACCGCGCGGCTCGCCCCGACGCCGTCTGAATCCTTTTGCAACCGTGAAAATGTTTCGATGTCTGCTCATTGGCAGACATCCCAGTCTTCTCCGGGGAGGTTTTTTAAGATGGCAACGCAGAACACCAGGACGTTGGCACGCCTTATGATGGCGCCCTCCGTCGTCGTTCTTCTGATCTGGATGGCCGTACCGCTCGCAATGACGCTGTACTACTCCTTCCAGAACTACAACCTGCTGACGCCGATGAATGTATCGTTCGCAGGCTTCTTCAATTATCAGTATTTCTACACCGACCCGGCCTTCTTCCAGTCGATCTGGAATACGTTGCTGCTGGTTCTCGGCGTGCTGGCGATCACCGTCATCGGTGGTACCGCGATCGCGCTCCTGATCGACCAACCGATCTTCGGCCAGGGCATAGTCCGCATCCTGGTGATCTCGCCCTTCTTCGTCATGCCGCCGGTAGCTGCCTTGATCTGGAAGAACATGATCATGCATCCGGGTTATGGTGTGTTTGCCGACATCGCCAAATTCTTCGGGCTGCAGCCGATCGACTGGTTTGCCCAATATCCGCTCTTCTCGGTTATCATCATCGTCGCCTGGCAGTGGCTGCCTTTTGCGACCCTGATCCTGCTCACCGCTCTGCAGTCCCTCGACAGCGAGCAGAAGGAAGCAGCCGAAATGGACGGCGCCAACTTCTTCAACCGCTTCATCTACCTGACGATCCCGCATCTTTCGCGTGCCGTCACGGTCGTCATCCTGATCCAGACGATCTTCCTGCTCGGCATCTATGCGGAAATCCTCGTCACCACCAATGGCGGCCCGGGTTACGCATCGACCAACCTCACCTTCCTGATCTACCGCACGGCGCGTCTCGGTTACGACGTCGGCGGCGGTGCTGCAGGCGGTATCATCGCAGTCGTTCTCGCCAATATTGTCGCCATCTTCCTGATGCGCGCCGTCGGCAAGAACCTGGACAAGTAGGAGAGAAGATCATGGCTCGTTCAGTTTCCACCGGAGCTAAGATCGGCTGGAGCGTTGCCGCCTGGGTTGTGGCGCTCCTCATCTTCTTTCCGATCCTCTACGCGATCATCACCAGCCTGAAGACGGAGCAGGAAGCCATTGCCGGCTTCTCGCTCATCCCGTCCGGCACGTTCGAGAACTACATCACGGTTCAGACGCAGCGCGATTACTTCAAGCCCTTTATGAACTCGGTGATCCTCTCGGTCGGCTCCACCATCCTGGCGCTGATCATCGCCATCCCGTCCGCCTGGGCCATGGCATTCGCCCCGACCAAGCGGACAAAAGACATCCTCATGTGGATGCTCTCGACCAAGATGATGCCCTCGGTTGCGGTTCTTCTGCCGATCTTCATCATCTTCCGCACCTTCGGCCTGCTCGACAGCCGCGTCGGCCTGACCATCATGCTGACGCTGATCAACCTGCCGATCGTCATCTGGATGCTCTACACCTATTTCCGCGAAATCCCTGGCGAGATCCTGGAAGCGGCCCGCATGGATGGTGCAAGCCTCTGGAAAGAGATCGTCTATGTGCTGACCCCGATGGCGGTTCCGGGCATTGCCTCGACCCTGCTTCTGAACATCATCCTTGCCTGGAACGAAGCCTTCTGGACCATTCAGCTGACGACCACCAATGCGGCGCCGCTGACGGCCTTCATCGCCTCCTTCTCGTCACCTCAGGGCCTGTTCTGGGCAAAGCTTTCGGCAGCTTCGACCATGGCGATTGCGCCGATCCTCATCCTCGGCTGGTTCAGCCAGAAGCAACTCGTTCGCGGCCTCACGTTTGGCGCGGTTAAGTAAGGAATTCCGATCATGGGCAGCATTACACTCAAGAACGTCCAGAAGCATTTCGGCGAAGCCAAGGTCATTCCTTCCGTCGATCTGGAAATCAAGGAAGGCGAATTCGTCGTCTTCGTCGGGCCGTCCGGTAGCGGCAAGTCCACGCTCCTGCGCCTGATCGCCGGCCTCGAAGACCTGACTGGCGGCACGATCACCATCGACGGCAAGGATGTGACGGAAGCCGCACCTGCCGCACGCGGTCTCGCCATGGTCTTCCAGTCCTATGCGCTCTACCCGCATATGAGCGTCAGAAAGAACATCGCCTTCCCGCTGAAGATGGCGAAGATGGAACAGTCGGCGATCGACAGGAAGGTCGAAGCCGCCGCCAAGGTGCTTAACCTCACCGATTATCTGGAACGCCGTCCCTCGCAGCTTTCCGGCGGTCAGCGCCAGCGTGTCGCGATCGGCCGCGCCATCGTCCGCGAACCCTCCGCCTTCCTCTTCGACGAGCCGCTCTCCAATCTCGATGCGGCCCTGCGCGGCACGATGCGTCTGGAGATCAGCGATCTTCACAACCAGCTGAAGACGACGATGATCTACGTCACCCACGACCAGATCGAAGCCATGACCATGGCCGACAAGATCGTCGTGCTGAACCGCGGCAATATCGAACAGGTCGGTTCGCCGATGGAACTCTATCTGACGCCGCGCAACCTGTTCGTGGCGGGCTTCATCGGCTCGCCGCGGATGAACCTGATCACCGGCGACTACGCCAAGTCCAAGGGTGCTGTCACCGCCGGCATCCGTCCCGAGCACCTGACGCTGTCGAAGGAAAGCGGCACCTGGAAGGGCAAGGTTACCGTTGCCGAACATCTCGGCGCCGACACCTTCTTGCATCTCGATGTCGAAGGCATCGGCCAGATGACCGCACGCGCCAGCGGCGAGTTCGGCGCCCATCACGGCGACACCGTCTACCTGACGCCGGATGAAACCAAACTGCACCGTTTCGACGACAAGGGCCTCGCTATCAGGGCCTGATGGATCCTACCGGTTTGGGAAGTCGGGCCGACGAGATTGAGGCGTCTGCATCCGGAGACAGCCCTCAATCGCCTGGTGAAACAATCAATCGGATCGTTGTGTCGATTTTTGAGAGAAGGGCTTAAATTCCGCCGCGCGAGTACGTCCAGCCTCGCTTGTTGTTCGTTACTAAATTTCAAATAGACCAGGGCCGCAGGTTCATATCTCTTCAATAGCATGTAATGACTCAGAGGAGATCACGGCTTCGACACGCCGCGTGTCTGAATCAATATCCTGAGATCTCAAACCTCTCGTGGACGGACAAAGGTATCATTGTTCAAGCCACATATGAGAACACCACCTTTAACCATCCTGTGGCTGATATTTAGTGAAGTAGACGCTCATACCTTGATATAAAATCTCAGCTTCGAGCGGTTATCCGGCTTTGAAGTAGCTCGCCCTGCTGTTCGAGCACGGGATATGCGGTCGCTGCCACGAGATGGGAATTGATCTGCTTGAGATCACGCAGCAGATCGAGATGCAGTGAGCTGCTTTCGGCCGATGCTAGGTCACCTTGTCGCAGCCGCTCGAAATGCGCCTTAGTCCCTTCGCGCTCGGATCTGCGAAAAATCACCTTCTCTTCCGCCAGCATGCGCGCCATGCGTTCATCCTGCGACATGAACAGAGCGGCTGCCGTACGCAGGTTTGCCGATAGCCGGTCGAACAGGTCGTCGAGTTCACGTTTTGCCGGTTTGGAGAATTTCAGGCCGCGCCGCAGACGTTTTGCCAGATGCGGCAGCACGTTCTGGTCCAGTACGTCGCCAGCATGCTCCAGCCCCGTCGAGAATATGAGAATTTCTTCCAGCCGCTGTTTGTCCGCATCGCTCAGTTCGTCAGGGTCGATGGATGTCAGGTAATATTTGACCGCCGTGTTGAGGCGGTCGAGCACCGTATCCTGATTGCGCAAGGCTGAGAGGGCCGTGCGGTCACTGCTGGTCAACCCCTTCTTGGTGCCGGCAAGCATGTCTTCCAAAATGTCGACAAGGCGCAGAACTTCGCGGGCGGCAGCCTGCAGTGCGACAATCGGTGTCTCCTTGGCGGACGGGTCGAGATAACGCGGATTGCCGGGATCGCTCTCATCGATGCGGTGCGGCATGTAGCGGACCAGCGCGTTGGCAAATGGTGTGAGCACAGGCATGAAAACGAGGGCCACGATCAGGTTGAAGCCGGTGTGGAAATTGGCGACCATCCGGCCGCCGTTTCCGTCCAGTGCCGTCATCGCGCCGGTGATCTGCTCAAGGAAAACTAAGGCGATCAAAATGCCGACAATGCGTGTTAGGAGATTGCCGATCGGCACGCGTCGAGCGGCGAGATCCGCGCCGGATTGCCCTTCTACGACCGGGTTGATCGCTGTGCCGAGATTTGCGCCAAGGGTGAGTGCAAAGGCCTGATAGGGATCAATGAGGTCTTGGCTGGCAAGCGACATGATCAGCAACACGACAGCAACGCTGGAATGGGCGGCCCATGTCAGCGCTGCGGCAAGAAGCAGGCTGAGCGTGGGAGTTTTTGAAATCGCATTGAGAACGGTTTCGAAGCCGGGCGTATCTGCATATTCGCCGAGAACATCCAGAAGTTGATGCAGTGCCAGCAGCATGAAGCCGATGCCGATGAACACCCGGCCGAGATCATGCACCTGCGGGTTCTGCACCCGCCGAAACATCAGGACGCCGACGAGGATCAAGGCCGGTGATGCCGCCGCAACATTGAAGGACAGAACCTGCACGATCAGCGTGCTGCCGACATTGGCGCCCAGCATCACCGCCAGCGCCGGCACGAGATCGACCAGCCCGCCAGCGGCAAAACCCGTCGCCATCAGTCCCGTCGCGGTGCTGCTCTGCAGGACGGCCGTCACGCCCATGCCGGCCGCAAATGCCTTCAGCCGGTTGCTCAGCGCATGGCCGAGAAAGGATCGCAGGCTGGGGCCGAAGGCCCGCTGGATGCCGGTCTGTACCATTCGCGTTCCCCATAAAAGCAGCGCGATATGACCGGCAAGGGCGATGAGGGCTATGATGACGGACATGGATATTCCAGACAGATTTTATCGACTATCGATTAGCCGACGAATGATATTCGGGGGCCGGGACACAAGCGTCGATCCCGATTTTTTGCGCATCCGCATTTTCATGGTGAAAGCCGTTTGCCTTCGGCATCAAACAGATGGAAGCGATCCGGCAGAGCCGTAAGTTCCAGTGTCTCGCCGATGGCGATCACGGAACGACCGGGAACACGGAAAACGATCGTGCCGCCATCCTCCGTCATGCCGTGAACGTAGCTCTCTGCCCCCACCAGTTCGACCGCCATGACCTGTACCTTGACCCGGAAGCCGCCGGCGGACGAGGTATCGGCGATGACCAGATCTTCCGGGCGAATGCCGACGGTCGCAGTGTCCGATGGCCAGTTGGTGTTGGGGCCTCCAGTCGGCTTTATCAGGTTCATGGATGGTGACCCGATGAAGGTCGCGACGAATGTGGTGGCCGGTTTCTCATAAAGCTCGATCGGCGTGCCGACCTGTTCGATGCGCCCGGCATTGAGCACCACCAAGCGGTCGGCAAGCGTCATCGCCTCCATCTGGTCATGGGTGACATAGATCGATGTTGTTTCCAGCGATCGTTGCAGGCGGCGGATTTCAACCCGCATCTGCACACGCAGTTTCGCGTCGAGATTGGAGAGTGGTTCGTCGAACAGGAAAGCGGCCGGTTTGCGCACGATGGCGCGGCCCATGGCGACACGCTGGCGCTGGCCGCCGGAGAGCTGGCGCGGCTTTCGTTCGAGAAACTGTTCGATCTCCAGCGCCCGCGCGGCTTCTGTAATACGGCGGTCGATCTCGTCTTTTGGCGTGTTGCGGTTTTTCAGGCCGTAAGCGAGGTTCTGGCGCACGGTCATATGCGGGTAAAGCGCATAATTCTGGAATACCATGGCGATGTCACGCTCGGACGGTTCCAGATTGTTGACCCGCCTGCCGGCAATCGTCACGTCGCCGCCGGTGATGCTTTCGAGCCCCGCCACCATGCGCAGAAGCGTGGATTTTCCGCAGCCGGACGGGCCGACCAGCACGATCATCTCGCCATCCTGGATATCGAGCGATACGCCCTTGATGGCCTCGATATTGGTGCCATAGGTCTTGCGGACATCTTTCAGTTCAATCGTAGCCATTACTTTTCGGTCTCCACCAAACCTTTGACGAACCAGCGCTGCATCAGCACCACGACGATGACGGGAGGAATGATTGCCAGGATCGCCGTCACCATCACGTAGTTCCACGGCGTCGAGGCATCTGCGAAATCCACCATGCGGCGCAGGCCAATGATGATCGTGTTCATGTCGGCCCTGTCGGTGACGAGCAGGGGCCAGAGATATTGCGTCCAGCCATAGATGAAGAGGATCACGAACAGTGCCGCGATATTGGTCATCGATAGGGGCAGGAGGATATCCTTCATGAAACGGAACGGACCGGCATTGTCGATGCGCGCCGCTTCCAGCATTTCGCCCGGAATGGTCAGGAAAAACTGCCGGAACAGGAACGTTGCCGTTGCCGAAGCCATCAGCGGCAGGGTGAGGCCGGCATAGGTGTTGAGCAGGCCAAGATCGACGATCACCTTGTAGGTCGGCAGGATGCGCACTTCCACCGGCAGCATCAGGGTGATGAAGATCATCCAGAAAAAGCCCATGCGGAAGGGAAAACGGAAAAACACGATCGCGAAGGCCGACAGGAACGATATGATGATCTTGCCGATGGCAATGGCGACCGCGACAACAAAGCTGTTGAACAGCAGCCGTTCGAGGCTGACGCCGACCACGCGTTCGACGCCGCCGGAAATGGATTCCGAATAGTTCTCGATCATATGCCCGCCCGGCAGAAGTGGCAGCGGCGGCCGGATGATGGCGTTGGACGGCGCCGTCGAGGCGATAAACGTGTAATAGATCGGGAAGGCGACGATGATGATGCCGAGGATCAGCATCAGATGCGCCATCAGGCTGGCTATGGGGCGGTTTTCGATCATCTTTGCACCTCACGCATAATGCACGCGCCGCTCGACGAAGCGGAATTGGAAGGCGGTCAGCGCGATGACGATGACCATCAGGATGACCGACTGGGCGGCCGACGAGCCGAGATTGAGGTTCACGAAACCATCGTTATAGACCTTGTAGACCAGCGTTTCCGTGGCCTTGGCCGGTCCGCCGCCGGTGACCGAATGGATGATCCCGAACGTGTCAAAAAACGCGTAGACGGTGTTGACCACCAGAAGGAAGAAGGTGGTGGGGGCGAGCAAAGGGAAAACGATGGTCCAGAAGCGGCGGGACCCGCGCGCGCCATCGATGGAGGCAGCCTCCAGCAGCGATTTCGGAATGGCCTGCAGGCCGGCGACGAAGAAGAGAAAATTGTAGCTGATCTGTTTCCATGCGGCGGCCACCACGACCAGCGCCATGGCCTGATCCCCGTTCAGAAGCGGATCCCAGGCAATGCCGTTGCGGCGCAGGATATAGGCGAACGTGCCCATGGCCGGGTTGAACATGAACAGCCACAACATGCCGGCCACTGCAGGCGCCACCGCATAAGGAATGATCATCATCGTGCGGTAAAACCCTTTGCCGCGCACGACGAGATCGGCTGCGGTTGCGAGCAGCAACGCAATGCCCATCGAGAGCAGGGCGGTCGCCACGCTGAAAACGACGGTGACGCGCAGCGCATGCAGATAGTTGGCGTCCGAGAGGATCGTGGTGAAATTGGCAAGCCCGACAAACGTGCTTTGCAGCCCAAAGGGGTCTTCCCGCATGGCCGACTGGTAAAGCGCCTGGCTTGCCGGCCAGAAAAAGAACACGACGGTCAGCACGATCTGCGGCGCAACCAGAAAATAGGGAAGGATCTTGTTCGGAAAGACGGTGCTTTGCACGGGCAGGTTCCTTGCGAAAACGGGAAAGCCGTCCGCATGGTTGCCCATGCGGACGGCGCGAGTGCTTACTTGCCAATCGCCTGCTGGATCGCCGCATTGCCGCGTTCGACGGATTTGTCGAGTGCTGCCTTGGCGTCCTGCTTGCCGGCCAGCATGGACTCGAACTCCTCATTCATGATGTCACGCACCTGCGGCAGGTTGACGAGGCGTACGCCCTTGGAGTTTTCGGTCGGGGCCTTGCCCATCATCTGCAGGAGTGGCGTCTCTCGGCCCGGGTTCTTGTCGTAGAAACCGGACTTTTTGGTTTCCTCATAGGCCGCCATGGTCACCGGCATGTAGCCGGAAACCTGATGTAGGCGGGCCTGGATTTTTGTCTGCGACAGGAAGTTGAAGAAGGTGGCTACGCCCTTGTATTCGGCATCGCTCTTGCCCGCGAATACCCAGAGACTTGCACCGCCTGGAATGGTGTTCTGTGGTCGGCCATCACCTTCGACATAGGGCAATTGACCGATGCCGTATTTCATGCCGGACTTGATGATATCGCCCAGCCCGCCGGAGGATTCCGTCAGGATGCCGCATTCGCCCGAAGTGAACAGCTGCTTGGCTTCGGATGTGCGGCCGCCATACCGGAAAGTTCCGTCCTTGGCGAGATCGGCGATCGACTGAAAGTGCTTGACGAAGGGCTCGGCATTGAAGGCGAGCTTGACGTCCGTGCCGCCGAGGCCGTTTTCATTGCTGCCATAGGAGAGGTTGTTCCAGGCGGCAAAATTTTCGGTCTGGATCCAGGTCAGCCATGTCGAGGTAAAACCACAATTGGCGGCACCACTCGACTTGATCTTCTTGGCGGCCTCGAACACTTCCGACCATGTTTTTGGCGGCGTGTCGGCGTTCAGCCCAGCCTTTTCGAACACATCCTTGTTGTAATAGAGGATCGGCGAGGACGAGTTATAGGGGAAGGACAGCATCGTGCCGTCGGGCTTGGAATAATAGGCGACGATGCCCGGCAGATATTGCGCCTTGTCGAACTTGAAGCCGCCCTTTTCGAGAACATCCGCCACCGGAACGATGGCGCCTTCAGCGCCCATCATCACGCCGCTGCCGGCGTCAAAAACCTGGATGATGGCGGGCGGCTGTTTTGCGCGGAAGGCGGCGATGCCGGCATTCAGCGTTTCCGGATAGGTGCCCTTGAAGACCGGCACGACCTTGTAATCGGACTGGCTTTCGTTGAACTCCTTGGCCAACTGATCGACGACCTCGTTATTGGCGCCGGTCATGGCATGCCACCACGAAATTTCCGTGGCGGCAAGCGCACTCGATGCCATCAGCAGCGAGGCTGCGGTTGAAAGAACTGATGTCAGAACGGTCTTCATGGTCGTTTTCCTCCCTTTCCATGAACAGGTCTGTCGCCGATCCGGCGGTGTTTCCGAGACCCTCCCGGGCCCGGCATTGCAGCCGCGCTCACGCTGCGGCGACATCTCCCTTGTCGATGCCGGTGATACGCTGAAGATCTGTGATTGCGCCCGGCCCCGCGGCCAGCACCGGTGCGCCCTTGGTCAGGCGGTCGCCTTCGCTTGGAAACGGCAGGAACCAGCCGCCCGCTTCGCGCACGAGGCAATAACCGCCAAGGCAATCCCAGGCGTGCATGTAGGGCTCGAAATATCCGACCAGCCGGCCGGCCGCGACATAGGCCAGCATCAGTGCACCCGACCCCAGCCGCACGAAATTGCCGCCACCTGCCAGAAGATCCTCGACGATCTTTCCGACAGATTCCGGCGTCACATGATGGTTGGCGCCGATACCGGTGACGGCATTGCGGATGGTCTTTGTCGCATCGAGCGTGAGGACCTTGCCATTCAACGTTGCGCCCTCGCCGAGTGCGCTTGAATAAAGTTCGCCATGACAGGGGACATGGATGACGCCGACCACCGGTTCGCCCTGGTCGAGAACCGCAATCGACACGCACCAGTTCGGCATGCCATGCACGAATGGGCTGGTGCCGTCGATCGGATCGACCACCCAGGTGTAACCGCTATTGCCGCCGGTCAGGCCGTATTCTTCGCCGAGAAACCCGTCGGCGGGAAATGCCTGAGCCGTCCGCTCGCGGATCAATTCCTCGACCTCGCGGTCGGCGATCGAAACCACGTCCTGCGGGTCACCCTTGATCTCGATCACCAGCGTATCGCGCCGGCGATAATAACCGAGCGCCAGTTTGCCGGCCTCTAAGGCGATATTTTCCGCCAGTTTCTGGCGTTTGACGATCTCGTCCTGTTCCGATGTCATAAGGTGTTATCCTCATTGCGCGATGATGGCGATGCCGCGGTTTTTCAGGCCGATGGCGACACGCATGCCGGGGGCAAGCGGGCGGTCGACCGACGGGTCCACGATAAAAAGGGTCCCGCCGCTCGTTTCCGCCTCGTATTCGATGTGATCGCCGAGATAGGCCGCGTGGCTGATGCGGCCGGGAAAGGCCGCCGTTTCCGCCGGCTCCAGCGTGATGGCGCTCGGCCGAACGGCAAGCTGGTTGCGGCCCGGCCGGGCACCGCGCGCCGGCACGACATGCTGCAGGCCCTCGACACTGATCGTCGCTTCGCCGCCGTTAATATCGATGACCTCGCAGTGCACGACATTGGCCTCTCCGATGAAATCGGCAATGAAGGGTGAGGCCGGAGCCTCATACAGTTCGCGCGGCGAACCTTGCTGGGCGATCTCGCCATCCTTCATGACGATGATCTGGTCGGACACCGCCAGCGCCTCGTCCTGATCGTGGGTGACGTAAACGGCGGTGAACTGCAGGCGTTGCTGCAATTCACGGATTTCCGTGCGCACCCGGCGGCGAAGGCGGGCGTCGAGATTGGAAAGCGGCTCATCGAGAAGGAGAACCTGCGGTTCGAGAACAAGCGCGCGCGCCACCGCCACACGCTGCTGCTGGCCGCCGGACAGTTCGGCCGGCAGCCGCCCGCCCATGCCGGCAAGACCGACGAGTTCAAGACCGTGCTCCGCCTTCTGCCGTGCTTGCCTGCGCGGCAGGCCGGAGGATTCCAGCCCATAGGCAACATTGTCGAGCGAGTTCATATGCGGAAACAGCGCATAGGACTGAAACACCATCGATACATCGCGCTCATTGGCCGGCAGCATGGTCACATCCTTCCCGCCGATCAGGATGCGGCCGGAGGTCGGGTGTTCGAGGCCTGCCAGCATGCGCAGCGTCGTCGTCTTGCCGCAGCCGGAAGGACCGAGCAACGTCACCAGCGTGCCGGGTTCCACCGTCAACGACAGGTCATGGATGGCGGTGAATGAGCCGAAGGATTTGCGGACATTCTGAAACGTGACCGAACCGGCATTTTTGGTCATGCGGTCTTCTCCTCGGACAGGACGGGAAGGGTTGGTTTGGCAAGGCCGAACACGCGGTTTTCGCGTCGCAACCGTCGCTCGCCGACCAGCAGCTGGAAGCCGGTAATGACAGTGATCATCACGACGATCAGCATGGAAGAGTAGGCGATCGCGACACCGTATTCGCCATTCTCGACCAGACCGACGATGTAGGATGTCGCCATGTTGTATTGGGCGCTGACAAGGAAAACGACGGCGCTGATCGAGGTGATGGCGCGCACGAAGGAATAGACGAGCGCTGCGGTGATCGCCGGTCGCAAAAGCGGCAGGATGACCTTGCGGGCCGTGCGAAAACTGGTGGCACGCAATGTCAGCGAGGCTTCATCAAGGCTCTTGTCGAGCTGGCTCATCGCCGCGATGCCGCCACGCACACCGACCGGCATGTTGCGGAACACGAAGCAGGCAATCAGGATCAGCGCTGTACCGGTCATTTCCAGCGGCGGCAGGTTGAAAGCCATGATGTAGCTTATGCCGATGACCGTGCCGGGAATGGCAAAGCTCATCATCAGCGCGAATTCGAACAGTTCCCGGCCGGCGAATTTCTGCCGCACGATGACATAGGCCGTGGCAAGGCCGACGGCTGCCGTCAACGGAGCGGCGATCAGCGCGATCTCCATCGTCGTCCAGAAGGAATTCCAGGCAACGCCGGTCCAGACCAGCGATCCATCGCGAACGGTGATCGAAAAGGCCTTGGTGTAATGCGCAAGTGTCAGGCTGTTATCGAGGCCCCAGGTTTTGACGAAACCGCCGAACAGGATCATGCCGTAGACGACGAGGGTAAAGATCATCCACGGGATGACGATCATATGCAGGCCGATCGACAGCGGTCGGGGCAGGGCGATATGCGCGCCGCTATCACCCTTGCCGGTGACTGTTGCAAAGTTCTTGCCCGACAGCCAGATGCGCTGGGCGAGGAAGGCGGATAGGGTGAAGCCGAGCAGGATCATGGCAAGCACGGCGGCACGGGCAGGATCATTCTGCGAGCCGACGACGGCAAAAAAGATTTCCGTCGACAGCACACCGTGAGAACCGCCGAGCACAAGCGGATTGCCGAAATCGGCCATGCTTTCGATAAAGCCGATCAGGAACGCGTTGGCGAGCCCCGGTTTCATCAGGGGCAGCGAGACGCGCCAGAATGTGCGCCAGCGATCGGCACGCAGTGTCTGGGAGGCTTCCTCCATCGAGGGGCTGACGCCTTCGACGACGCCGATCAGCACGAGAAACGAAATCGGCGTGAACGACAGGACCTGCGCGATCCAAATGCCGGTCAGGCCGTAAAGCCAGCGGCTCGGCTCTATGCCGAAAACCGAAGATAGGCCTTGGGTGACAATGCCGGCGCGGCCGAAAAGCAGGGTGAGGGCAAGGCCGATGACAAAGGGCGGTGTGATGATCGGCAGGATGGTCAACAGCCGTAGCCCCTTCTTGAAGGGAAAGCGGGTGCGGGTGGCAACCAGCGCGAAAGCAAGGCCGAGTGTGGTCGAGCCGGCCGCCGTCATGATCGCCAGAAACAGCGTGCGCCAGGCAACACCGCAGCGGGCACCGCCGATGACACAATCGAAGCTCCATATCGACGGATCGACAATGTTGCGGGAGAAGCCGTCGAAATTGACCGAGCCATTGAAATCCTGAAAGGCGCCGATGAACATGCTGCCGATCGGATAAAAAACGAAGACGGCAACGAGGAAGACCAGCATGGAGATGGTCGCAACGACAAAGGCATCGCCGCGCATGACGCCGCGTTCGGCAAGGCCGAAGGAAAACATCAACACGAAGCAGATGGCGGAGAGCACCGCACCGGCCCCCATCGAGGGTTGGCCGTCCGCAAGCGGGCCAAACATCGTTTCGCTGATCGTCCAGGTAAAGCCCGTCATGCCGATCGCCAGTCCCTGCAGAGCAAGGAAGGTGACGCCGAAGCCACCGGCAATGGCGAGCATTTTGCCGCGAAGCATGGGATCGACGGTGAACCGCGCGGCAAACGCCAGTCCAAAGGCGAACAGAACCGCGATCAGCCAGACGCGGCCGTGCAGAAAGATTTGCAGGAAACCGGGTGCGACCTCCGGTTCGCCGGGAAAATCGGAGAGCCAGGAGAAGGCATAGAAGCCCTTCTCAATGCGATACCACGGAACGAGCACCATGGCGGCAAGGCCGAGAGCCAGCACGATATCCAGTCTGCGATTGCGATTGTTCATGGTTCGATGCGACCTCACCCTCCAAGACCAAGCAGATCATGCTGCGCTTCGACCTGCCGAAGCGCAGCAGCAAGGTTCCGGATCAGTTGGCGTTGGCGCCGATTTCCTTGTCCCAGCGTTCGAGCAGTTTCTTGCGCTCTGTCGGATCCCCATAGGTCTTGAAGTCGTAGTCGATCAGCTTGATATCCTCGAACTTCGGTGATTCTTTCGGAACCTCGGCCTTGGTGTTCGACGGCAGCTGGAAGGATTTGGCCTCCTTCATGTGTGACTGCACCTCTGAAGTCAGCGCCCAGTCATACCATTTCTTGGCGCTTTCCAGATTGCGGGCGCCCTTGACGATCGACATCGAACCGATCTCGTAGCCGGTGCCTTCGCAAGGAGCGATCGACTTGACCGGAAAACCTTCAACCGTCTGGGCCACCGCATCATGCATGAAGACGATGCCGAGACCGGTTTCTCCGCGGGCTGCGGCCTTTACCGGCGCCGATCCGGATTTGGTATATTGCGAGACATTTGCGTTGAGCTGTTTCAGATAGTCGAACGCCTTGTCCTCGCCCATGATCTGCACCAGCGATGCCAGCGCCGTATAGGCAGTGCCGGATGAGTTGGGATTGGCCATCTGGATCTCGCCCTTCAGAGCAGGATCGAGCAGATCAGCCCAGCATTTGGGCTCCTTGTAGTTCTTCTGCTTGAAGAGGTCGGTGTTGTAACCCCAGCCGAGCGCGCCGGCATAAACGCCAACGGTGCGATAACCGGAGCTTTCAGCCTGCTTCTTTGCCCAGTCCTGCAACTCGTCGAGATGCGGCGACTTGTATTCCTGCGTCAGCCCTTCCGAGGCAGCCTGCAGATGCGGATCACCGGTACCTGCCCACCAGATGTCGGTTTTCGGGTTGCGCGCCTCGGCACGGATCTTTGCATAGGTTTCGCCGGATGACAGGCGGACCATGCTGACCTTGATGCCGGTGTCCTTCTCGAACATCTGCTGCATCATTTCGCAGATCACCACATCGGCAGAGCATATGAGATTGAGATCTTCGGCGGCATTCGATGCCGACGCATTCATCATCAGGCCGGCCAGAGCGGCCGACGCCATCAAAGCAAGACGCATGATAATCCTCCCAGATTTGGATGACGCCTCCACATCACCCACGCCATTGCAAGCGTGTGCAATGGTTTCATGCGAATGTACTAACTGTCAACCGGAAATCACAGATGAAAACGCGAGCACCAAGCTGACTGCGTCACACGAGTGTTGCACTCCTTTGCAATAAAGTGCAGAAAAAAGGGGGGAGAAAGCGGTCGTGAACCAGAAGATCTTCGTCAGCGCCAAGGAGGTTGCAGATCGGGCCGGCGTGTCGCGCTCGGCCGTATCTCGTACGTTCACACCCGGTGCCAGTGTTTCGGAGGAAACGCGCCGCCGCGTGATGGAGGCGGCGGAGACTCTCGGATACCACGTCAATCATCTCGCCCGCGGACTGATGCGCAACGAAAGCGGCCTTGTCTGTCTCATCGTCTCGGAGATGGATACGCCTTACAGGGCGAGCCTCATCCGGGCGATTTCCCGGCAGCTTCAGAATGTTTCGAAGATCGCCATGCTGATCAATACGGATCGTTCGGACAAGAGCGTTGACGATGCTCTGCGGCTGGCGATCAGCTATCGCGCGGATGCCTCTATCATTCTGTCGGGCATGCCGGATAAGTCTATCAGCGATCTGTGCGTGAAAAGCGGTCAGCGGCTTGTGTTGATCAATCGCGACGAGGAGCGCGAAGGAGCGCTGATGATAAATCTGCATGACCGCGAAGCCGCGCGACGTGCATTTATCGCGTTTCAGCGTGCGGGGTGTCGCCGCCTTGCCTTCGCAAATTCCGACGTCGGAACCCCCAGTCTGATGGCACGCGAGGAGGGATTCGTCTCAGCGGCGCAGGCGGCCGGTTTCGAGGTTGCGGTCGAGCGTTTCGGGTCTACGCGCTATCAGAGCGGCGTGGTTCTGGCGCAGCGCCTTCTGACTCGCGAGGTGCGGCCGGATGCGATTTTCTGCGCCAATGATCTTTTAGCCTGCGGAGTGATGGACACGGCACGCCATCAGTTCAGGCTGGAAATCCCGAATGATCTTTGTGTCGTCGGGTTCGACGATATTGAGCAAGCCTCGTGGTCGTCCTATGAGCTCACCACATTTGCACAGCCGGTAGACCGGATAGCTGAAGAGGCCGTCTCATGGCTTGCGAAACCGCTTTACGATGCCGGATTATCCTGCAAATTGTCGGCTGAACTCAACTGGCGTGGATCGGTGCGGGGCGGTTGAGGCCTCCATTCTAGTCGCCTGGTTTCATGCGCTATCACGCACCATCAGCTTTCCTGCAAAAAGCCGGTCGAAATCGCGATCCTCCTCGCTACCCAAAACCTTGACCAGATATTCCGCCATGTCCGTCAGCGGCTGCCGGTAGGTGGTCAGACGGTAATTGGCGCCTTCCGCCTGCGGCACGTCGTCGAAACCGGTAATCGCGATATCTTCGGGAATGCGCAAGCCCAGCTTGTGGCGGATCACGTCGGTGGCGCCGATGGCAAGCGCATCGTTTTCGCAGACAAGAATATCCGGCAGCGTCGCTTTGGTTCTCGCCATTAGCGCATCCTCGACAATGCCCGCCGCAAGCGCCGGATCGTAAGCCGCGACCGAAACCGTTTCCGGCTCGCTGCCAAAATGCTGGCGCCAGTAATCGACAAAGGTTTCCTTGCGCAGCAGATGAGCGGACGAGGTTCGTGGACCGGCCAGAAACATCGGGCGGCGATAACCGCGCTCGTGCACATAATTAGCGATTTCACGCATCGCATGGACGTCGTCGACGGCGATCGAGATCGTGTTCGGATTACGCGATGTGCGGGCAAAGATGATCAGTTTGCGAAACCGGCGGGCATGCAATGCGGTATCGAGAACCTCGTCATCGAACTGAATGCCGATGAGAATGACCGCATCGACCCGGCGCTGGCTGGCGTTGAGCAGCGCGTGGCCGGCATCGGCGCGGTCCAACGTGTTGACGAGAAGGATATCCCAGCCCTCGCGGCGCAGGATGCGCGTCAGCCGCTCCATCATCACCAGTTTGTGGGGGTTGGCAAAATCGTCGATTAGCAATGCCACCAGATTGGAGCGATCCGAGGCGAGGCTTGCGGCGCGCAAATCCGGCACATAACCCAGCCGCTCGGCGGCAATGCGCACCTTTTCCAGGCTCTTGGAGGAAATCGACGCATCCTTGCGGAAGGCGCGGTTCACCGTCCAGCGGGAGACACCTGCTTCAGCTGCCACGTCGTCGGCGGTAATATTTCCCGCGAAAGCGGGCTTCTTTTCATCCGGCATCGCACTCTCCCGAATCCGGCACGGATCGGTTCGCCTCATACATACCGTTTTTTTCGATCCCTCTGAAATTAATTTTGCTCCCGCGTGCAAAATGCTCTTGCTCGCGGGAGCAAAACTTGCAATGTTCAATTTCAAGGCGGTCGGGAGCTGCCTTTCGGGAGGATAAGAGTGCTGAAAATCGGATTGCTCGGCGCGGGCCGTATCGGTCGCGTGCATGCCATCAATATTGTCGGTCACGCTCGCAGCCAGCTGGTTGCCGTGTCGGATGTCAACGAAGATGCGGCGCGTTCGCTGGCCGAAGCTTATGGTGCAAAGGCCGCCAGTTCGGACGCAATCCTTGCGGATGCCTCGATCGACGCGGTGCTGATTGCGACGTCGACCGACACCCATTCGGACCTGATGGAAAAAGCCGCAGCCGCCGGCAAGGCCATCCTTTGCGAAAAGCCGGTCGACCTTTCGCTCGCGCGAGCACAGGCTTGCCTCGATGCGGTGAGCAAGACCGGCGTGCCCGTCATGATCGGTTTCAATCGCCGTTTCGATCCGAATTTTTCCGCGATCAGGGCATCCATCGCTGCCGGCGAGATCGGCAAGCCGGAATTGTTGTCGATTACGTCATTCGATCCGGCGCCGCCGCCGGTGGCCTATGTCAAAGTGTCGGGCGGCCTGTTCCGCGACATGATGATCCATGATTTCGACATGGCGAATTTTCTGATGGGGGATGTGCCGAAAACGGTGCATGCGAGCGGCACCTCGATCGTCGATCCCGAGATCGGCAAGGCGGGCGATGTCGATACCGCCGTTGTGACGCTGACCTATGCCGATGGCCGCATCGCCGTGATCAAGAATAGCCGCCGTGCTGTTTATGGTTATGACCAGCGTGTCGAAATTCTCGGTTCCGAAGGTCTTCTGTCGGCCGGAAACGTGCTGGAAAACACGGTCTCGAAGGCGACCAAACAGGGGGTCACCAGCGCCAAGCCGGAGTTCTTTTTCCTCGAACGGTATATGCGCGCTTATGCGGCGGAATGGGATGCGTTTGTCGCCGCCGTTCTCGATGGCGCTGCTATTCCGGTCACGCTCAAGGATGGCGTTGCGGCACTGGCGCTGGCTGAAGCCGCAACTGCATCAGTGAAATCCGGGCAGCCGGTTGCGCTGACCTGACCGGACAAACGCGTCGGCGGATGTCGGCGCGGGATGAGATTGCTGCGGAGCAGGGGAGTGTGCCGCAGACTTTCGGTACCGGTCCCGCCTGACCGGATGACGGGGCGCCTGGGAGTGGCGCTCCGGTATTCAACTGGGAGGAAGTCATGAAGAAATTGCTTGCAGCCGCAGCAACGATTGCGCTCGTTGCCGCCGCCACGCCGGTGCTCGCCACCGATATCATCGTTGTCGCACATGGTCAGGCCAACGACCCGTTCTGGTCGGTGGTCAAGAACGGTGCCGAAAAGGCCGCCAAGGATACCGGCGTCAATGTCGAGTTCCGTTCGCCGGAAACCTTCGACATGGTGGCCATGGGCCAGCTGATCGACGCCGCCGTCAATCAGGACCCGGATGGTCTCGTCGTCTCGATCCCGGATGGCGATGCGCTCGGCCCGGCGATCAAACGCGCCGTCGATGCCGGCATTCCGGTGATCTCGATGAATTCCGGCTCGGATGTTGCCCACAAGCTCGGCGCCAAATTGCACGTAGGTCAGTCGGAGTTCGATGCCGGCAAGGTTGCGGGAGCCAAGCTTGCGGAAATGGGCGGCAAGAAGGCCATCTGCGTCAACCAGGAAGTCGGCAACGTGTCACTCGACCAGCGTTGCGCCGGTTTCGCCGAAGGTTTCGGCAAGGAAGTGAAGGTTCTTCCGACCAGCAATGATCCGACCGAGGTTGAATCCAAGGTGCGTGCTGCGCTGGAATCCGACAAGGACGTCAATGTCATCCTGTCGCTCAATGCCTCGCTGGTTGGTGAGCCGGCCGTCAAGGCGGCGCAGGCGCTCGGTCGCACCGAGGTGCTGATCTCGACCTTCGACATGTCCTCCGGTTTCCTCAAGGATATCGCCGACGGCAAGGCCGCGTTCTCGATCGACCAGCAGCAATATCTGCAGGGTTACCTGCCGGTCTCCTTCCTTGCGCTGCACGCCCAGTACGGTCTGATGCCCGGCGGTGACGTCGCTTCCGGTCCGAACCTCGTGACCAAGGAAACCGCAGCGCAGGTCATCGACCTGTCCTCCAAGGGTATCCGCTAAGCACACCTCCTCCGGGCCGCCGCAGCTTTTGCCGCGGCCCGGCCATCGCCTCCAGGAGACAGACCATGTCGATAGACACGCTGGCGCGTGCGGATGAGCGCATCAAATCCGAGCCTCTTCTCGCCAAACTCATGAAACGGCCGGAGCTCGGCGCAATCGGGGGCGTGGTCCTCGTCACAATCTTCTTCATGATCACCGCCGACAGCACGATGTTCACGCTGTCGGGCGTGATGAATTTCATGACGCCGGCCGCCCAGCTCGGCATTCTCGGCATCGCGGCGGCATTGCTGATGATCGGCGGCGAGTTCGACCTGTCGATCGGCTCCATGGTGGCCTTTGCCGGCATGGTGTTTGGCGTGTTTGTCGTCAATGTCGGCATGCCGCTTGTCATTGCCATTCCTTTGACGCTCGTTCTCGCCGCCGCACTCGGGGCTACCAACGGCATGATCGTGCTGCGCACCGGCCTGCCATCCTTCATCGTCACGCTAGCCGGCCTGTTCGTGCTGCGGGGTGCGGCACTCGTCGGCCTGAAACTATTTACCGGCGGCTCGACCCAGCTGCGCGGCATTCGCGAAGCGGTCGAAGGCGACTTTCTGGCGTCGATCTTTTCCGGCGACGCTTTTGGTTTCCTGATGCGCTGGCTGGCGGAAGCCGGCATCGTCGACAGCTTCAAATCGGGCGTGCCAAAAGTGCCGGGTATTCCGGTGGAAATCCTCTGGTTCATCGCCTTTGCCGCAATCGCCACCTACATCCTCCTGCGCACCCCCATCGGCAACTGGATCTTTGCGACCGGTGGCGATGCGCTGGCCGCCAAAAATTCCGGCGTGCCCGTCCGTCGTGTCAAAATCTCGCTGTTCATGCTGACGGCGATCGCCGCCGCCCTTGTCGCCATCATCACCGTCATCGATGCCGGTTCGACCGATGCGCGGCGTGGCTTCATGAAGGAATTCGAGGCGATCATCGCGGCCGTCATCGGTGGCTGCCTGCTAACGGGCGGTTATGGCTCGGCCATCGGCGCATTCTTCGGTGCCATCATCTTCGGCATGGTCACGATCGGCCTGACCTACACCAAGTTCGACCAGGACTGGTTCCAGGTTTTCCTCGGCGCAATGCTGCTGCTCGCCGTCATCTTCAACAACGTCATCCGCCGACGTGTGACCGGGGAGCGCTGAACATGACCGCACCGATCATCCATATGGAAAACATCAAGAAGCATTACGGCAATGTCATTGCGCTCAACGGTGTGACTTTTGACGTGCGTGCAGGAGAATGCCACTGCCTGCTTGGAGATAACGGCGCCGGCAAATCCACCTTCATCAAGACCATGTCGGGCGTGCACAAGCCGACCGAAGGCTCGATCACCTTCGAAGGAAAGCCGCTTTCCTTCGGCAGCCCGCGCGATGCGATGGAGGCCGGTATCGCCACCGTGTTTCAGGATCTGGCGATGATCCCGCTGATGTCGGTGACGCGCAATTTTTTCATGGGGCGCGAGCCGACCAAGGGCAGGGGCATCTTCAAGCGTTTCGATCTCGACACTGCCAACGAGATCACCATGGCGGAAATGCGCAAGATGGGCATCAACCTGCGCGGTCCCGATCAGGCCGTCGGCACGCTCTCGGGTGGCGAAAGGCAGACGGTCGCGATTGCTCGCGCCGTCTATTTCGGCGCCAAGGTTTTGATCCTCGATGAACCGACATCCGCACTCGGTGTCCGACAGACTGCCAATGTTCTCGCCACCATCAACCGGGTGCGGGCGCAGGGTATCGGCGTCGTCTTCATCTCCCACAATGTTCGCCATGCCATGGCGGTTGGTGATCGGTTCACGGTTTTGAACCGTGGCCAGACGCTGGGCACCGCGACCCGTGGCGAGATCAACGCCGCCCAGCTTCAGGACATGATGGCAGGCGGACAGGAAATGGCCGAGCTGGAAGGCTCGCTCGGCGGAACGATCTGAGGCATTTTTCATGGTACAGACCAAAACTCTGCCGGATCGTCCGCTCGGCATCGCATTGATCGGCACCGGCTTTATGGGCAAGTGCCACGCCATGGCCTGGCGCAATGTCGCTGCCGTTTTTGGCGGCGCGCATCACCGGCTGGAAATTCTCTCCGATGCCACGCCGGAAAGCGCTAAAAAGTTTGCCGATCAGTTCGGTTTTTCCCGCGCCACCGCGCGTTGGGAAGAGGCGGTGACCGATCCGAAGGTGGATGTGGTGTCGATCACCGCGCCTAATGGCATGCACCGACCGATGGCCGAGGCAGCATTGAGGGCCGGGAAACATGTCTGGCTGGAAAAGCCGATGGCGCTCACGCTGGCCGATGCTGAGGCGATGGCGGCGACTGCCGCGGCCCATCCCGGTCAGGTTACCATGCTGGGTTACAACTATCTCCGAAGCCCGGCTTTCCAGTCGGCGCGCAACATGATCCGCCATGGTGTCATCGGCCAGCCGCTGGCTTTCCGTGGTGTTTATGACGAGGATTATTCCGCCGACCCACTCCTCCCGTGGTCGTGGCGGATGACTCACGAAGGTGGCGGGCTGGGTGCGCTTGGTGATCTCGGCTGCCACCTCGTGAGCCATATGCTGGCGCTGATGGGACCGGTGACGGAGCTTGTGGCGCAGACCCAGGTCGCCATTCCCACGCGGCCATCGCCAGAGGGTCCGAAACCGGTCGAAAACGAAGATAGTGCGCTCGCCATGCTGCGTTTCGCCTCCGGCGCGCAGGGTTCGTTTGCCACATCGCGCGTGGCCCGTGGCCGCAAATGCCGGCTGCAATGGGAAGTGCATGGCAGCGAAGGCACCATCGTTTTCGACCAGGAAAACATGAACGAACTGTGGCTGCACCGTGCCGGCGAAGCCGGTTTTACTCGCCATCTGACCGGGCCGGATCAGCCGGATTTCGCCGCCTTCTGCCCGGCGCCGGGACACAACTTTGGTTTCAACGAACAGAAGGTCGTGGAAGCGCGCGATCTGCTCGCCGCCATTGCCGGTGGGCCGAATGTGGGACCGGATTTCGCGCAGGGGCTGGAGATCGAAAAGATCATCCACGCCATGGCGGCTTCCAACGGCAGCACGATCCGCATCGAAAGGGTGACCAGATGACGAAAAAACTCGATGTCATCACCATCGGCCGCGCCGGCGTCGATCTTTATGGCGCGCAGATCGGCGGGCGTCTGGAAGACATGGGCTCGTTCGAAAAATATATCGGCGGCTCGCCCACCAACATTGCCTGCGGCAGCGCTAGACTCGGCCTGAAGACGGCGCTGATCAGCCGGGTCGGCAATGAACATATGGGCCGCTTCATCCTTGAGCAGCTGAAACGCGAGGGTGTCTCGACCGAAGGCGTCAAAACCGATCCCGAACGGCTGACGGCGCTGGTCATTCTCGGCATTCGCGACGACAGCCAGTTCCCGCTGATTTTCTACCGGGAAAACTGCGCCGACATGGCGTTGTGCGAAGACGATATCGACGAGGACTTTATCGCCTCGGCCCGCGCCGTCGTCGTCACCGGCACGCATCTCAGCAACACGCGCACGGAAGCCGCCGTCCTCAAGGCGCTGACGCTGGCGCGTAAACACGGCCTGCGCACCGCGCTCGATATCGATTATCGTCCCAATCTCTGGGGTGTCGCCGGTCATGGCGATGGTGAAAGCCGCTTTGTCGAAAGCGCCAGGGTGACGTCAAAACTGCAGACGACGCTCAATCTGTTCGATCTGATCGTCGGCACGGAAGAAGAGTTTCATATCGCCGGCGGCTCCACCGATACGCTGGAGGCCCTCAAGTCCGTGCGCAAGGTAAGTTCCGCGACGTTGGTGTGCAAGCGCGGCCCGCTCGGCGCGACTGCTTTTGAAGGCGACATTCCCGGCAGTCTTGATGATGGCCAGAGCGGACAGGGTTTTCCCATTGAAGTCTTCAACGTGCTGGGTGCCGGCGACGGGTTTTTCTCCGGCCTGCTGCGCGGCTGGATGACCGGCGAGGACTGGCCGACATCGTTGAAATTCGCCAATGCCTGCGGCGCCTTCGCCGTCAGCCGCCATGGCTGCACGCCGGCCTATCCGAGTTTCGAAGAGCTGCAGTTTTTCCTGAAACGTGGCGTGGTGCGCCCCGATCTGCGCAATGATCCGGAACTGGAGCAGTTGCACTGGTCGACGACCCGGCAGAGACGAGTGGATGGCGACTGGTCGACCATGCGGGTGTTTGCCTTCGACCACCGTGTGCAACTGGAACAGATGCCGGGTTACACGCTGCAAAAGGGCGCGGCCTTCAAGGAACTGTGCCTGAAGGCGGCGCTGCAGGTTCAGGCCGGAAAGCCGGGTTACGGCATTCTCTGCGACAACCGTATCGGCCGCTCGGCGCTGCATCGCGCTTCCGGTTCGGGCCTGTGGATTGGTCGGCCCGCTGAATGGCCGGGATCACGACCGCTGACGCTGGAGCCGGAACTGGGCACGGATTGCGGCACGCTGTCGGAATGGGCGCGTGAGGATGTGGTCAAGGTTCTATGCTTCTGCCATCCGGATGATGACACATCGACGCGTGCCGAACAGGAACAGACGGTCAAAAGACTGTTCGAAGCGGCGCGGCGCAATCGACTGGAATTCCTGCTGGAAATCATTCCGTCGAAGGTCGGCGTCACGGATGAAAACACGGTCGCGACGCTGATCCACCAGTTCTATGCGGCCGGTATTTATCCCGACTGGTGGAAACTGGAGCCGATGAAAACCTCGATCGGCTGGCAGAACGCCATTGCCGCCATCGAGGCGCATGACCGGTTTACGCGCGGCATCGTCGTGCTCGGGCTGGATGCGCCGGAGACAGAACTTTCCGCCAGTTTCGAGGTCGCCGCGCAGTTCGATCTGGTGAAGGGTTTTGCGGTTGGCCGAACGATTTTCGGGGAAGCGGCGCGGCGTTGGTTCGCCGGTGAGATGACGGATACCGATGCGGTCGAGGAGATGGCGAAGCGTTACCAGCGCCTCTGCCACATCTGGGATGCCGCGCGTGAAAAAGCAGGAGAGCAGGCGGCATGAGCACGATCAAACTCACGGCGGCGCAGGCCATGGTGAAATGGCTGGCCGCGCAGATGACCGAAGACGGCGAGCGTTTTGTCGATGGTGTCTGGGCGATCTTTGGCCACGGCAATGTCGCCGGTCTCGGCGAGGCCTTGCAGAAGGCTGGCAACAGCCTGCCGACATGGCGCGGCCAGAACGAACAGACCATGGCGCATGCGGCAATCGCCTATGCCAAGGCGAAAAAACGCCGGCGCGTGCAGGCGGTCACCTCGTCCATCGGGCCGGGCGCCACCAACATGGTGACGGCGGCGGCGCTCGCGCATGTCAATCGCCTGCCGGTTCTACTCATCCCCGGTGATGTGTTCGCCAATCGTCGACCCGATCCCGTCCTGCAGCAGGTCGAGGATTTTGATGACGGCACGGTTTCCGCCAATGACTGCTTTCGTCCGGTCAGCCGTTATTTTGATCGTATCACCCGCCCCGAACAGCTTCTGACAGCCCTGCCGCGAGCACTGCGCGTGATGACTGACCCCGCCAGTTGCGGACCGGTGACGCTTTCCTTCTGCCAGGATGTGCAGGCGGAAGCGTATGACTGGCCGGAAGCGTTTTTCGAGCCAAAGGTTTGGCGCATCCGCCGACCGGCGCCGGACGCACGTGATCTCGATGACATTGTGGCGCTGATCCGAACAGCCAACAATCCGGTCATCGTTGCCGGAGGTGGTGTGATCTACAGCGATGCCGAACAGGAACTCGCCGATTTCGCCACGCGCCACGCGATTCCGGTGATCGAGACGCAGGCCGGAAAATCGGCGCTAGCCCAGAGACATCCGATGAATTTTGGCGCGGCCGGCGTCGATGGTTCGGCGGCTGCCAATGCGCTTGCCCGCAAGGCGGATCTGGTGATCGGCATCGGCACGCGCTTTCAGGACTTCACCACCGGTTCGTGGTCGCTGTTCGAAGCCAAGGGGCGAAAACTCGTTTCGATCAATGTGCAGGCTTATGACGCCGACAAGCATGGCGCGATCGGTCTGGTGGCGGATGCCAAAGTGGCGCTTGCCGCCCTTGGCGAAAAACTCGGCACCTATCGTGCATCCCAGCCTCATGCGGCCCTGCGCAGCGAATGGCTTGCCGCAGTCGATCGTCATTGCGCGGCGCCTTCTGAGGACGGGCTCCCAAGCGATGCGCAGGTGATCGGCGCCGTGCAGCGGGCGACGGGTGAAAATGTCATCGCCATGTGCGCCGCCGGCACCATGCCGGGTGCGTTAAAACTTCTCTGGCAGCCGAGCCAGGGCGGTTACCACATGGAATACGGTTATTCATGCATGGGCTATGAAATCGCCGGTGCCATGGGCCTGAAACTGGCGCGGCCGGAGCGTGAGGTGATCTGCTTCGTCGGCGATGGTTCCTACATGATGGCCAATTCCGAACTGGCGACGGCCGTCATGCGCAAGGTGCCGTTCACCATCGTGCTGACCGACAACCGTGGTTACGGCTGCATCAACCGCCTGCAACGCGGCACCGGCGGCGAGGCGTTCAACAATCTCTACAAGGACTGCAATATCGAACAGCAGCCGGCGATCGATTTTGTCGCGCATGCCGGCTCGATGGGCGCTCTCGCGGTGAAGGCCAAGGACATCGCCGATCTCGAAACGCAGATCGCCAATGCCCGCAACCGCGATATCCCGACGGTCATCGTCATCGATACCGACCCGACCGATGGTCCCGGTTTCGGTGATGCCGGCCAGTGGTGGGATGTCGCCGTGCCGGAAGTGGGCACGAGTGACAAGCTGAAACAGGCTTACGCGGCCTATCTCGAAAACGCCGCTCGGCAGAACACCGTGAATTGAGGATTTCAGAATGATCCGTTTCGGCACCAATCCCATCGCCTGGGCCAATGACGACGACCAGAGCCTTGGCGCCAACATTCCGACCGAACAGATTCTGCGCGAGGCCAGCGAGATCGGCTTTGACGGTATCGAAAACGGTCACCGCTGGCCGAATGATCCTCAGGCACTGAAGGATCTGCTCGGCTCCTATGGTCTCACCTTCGTGTCCGGCTGGTATTCGCTGAACCTTTTGACGCAATCGGTGGAGGACGAAAAGAAGGCCATCCAGCCGCATCTCGACAAGCTGAAACACAATGGCTGCACGGTCTGCATCGCCTGCGAAACCTCCAACAGCGTGCAGGGGTTGCAAAAACCGCTTTCCGAAAGCCCGGTCCTGTCGGGCGCCGAGATGAAGGCTTTTGGCGCGAAGGTGGAGGAGCTTGCGGCATTTACCGCAAGTCAGGGCATTCACCTCGTTTATCATCACCACATGGGCACGGTCGTCGAGACGCCGGAAGAAATCGATGCCTTCATGGCGGCGACGGGTCCGGCAACACGGCTGTTGTTCGACGCCGGCCATTGTTTCTTTGGCGGCAACGGTCGCGATCCGGCGCCGGTTCTTTCCCGTCATGTCGATCGTGTCAGCCATTTCCACGCCAAGAACGTGCGCCCCGCCATCATGCGCCGGGTGCGTGATGAGGGCCTGTCCTTCATGGATGGCGTGCGCGCCGGTGTGTTCACCGTGCCGGGCGATGAAGAAGGCGGCGTGGATTTCGAGCCGCTGCTGCAGATCCTCAAAAATGCCGGTTACGACGGCTGGATCGTCATCGAGGCCGAGCAGGACCCGGATGTGCGCAATCCCTTCCAGTATCAGTCGCTTGGTCTGAAGACCTTGAAGGCCGCGGCCGCCAAGACTGGCCTCGTCTGAGAAAGCAGAGGAGTTTTTTGATGCCCAACCTTCTTCACCGCCCGTTCGGTTCTCACGGCAAGGTTCACGAGATCACGCCGGCTTCGGCCGGCTGGCGTTATGTAGGCTTTTCGCTCTATCGGCTGCGAGCCGGAGAAACGGCGGCGGAAGCGACCGGTGATCGCGAGGTCATTCTGGTCATGGTCGAGGGCAAGGCGGCGCTTCACGGTGCCGGACGGGATTGGGGCGTGCTTGGCGAGCGGATGAGCGTGTTTGAAAAATCGTCGCCCCATTGCCTCTATCTGCCCGATGGCAGCGACTGGAAAGCCGTGGCGGAAACGGATTGCGTGATCGCGGTCTGCTCCGCGCCGGGCAAAAGCGGGCACGAGGCCCGGAAGATCGGCCCGGACGGTATCACGCTCACCCAGCGCGGCGGGGGCACCAACACCCGCTACATCAACAATATCGCCATGGAAAACGAGGATTATTGCGATAGCCTGCTGGTGACGGAAGTGTTCACGCCGGCGGGGCACTGGTCGAGTTATCCGAGCCACCGTCACGACGAGGACGATTTTCCGCGCATCACCTATCTGGAAGAGACCTATTACCATCGGATCAACCCGTCCGACGGTTTCGGCATCCAGCGGGTTTATACCGATGACCTGCAGCTGAATGAGACCATGGCCGTGCACGATGGTGATGTCGTCTGCGTGCCGCGCGGACATCACCCCTGCGGCGCACCGCACGGGTTTGAAATGTATTATCTGAACGTCATGGCTGGCCCTTTGCGCAAATGGCGTTTTGTCGCCGCACCGCCGGTCGAGCATCTGATGCGCTGACCTCTCAATCACGGACAATCACCATGCATCAACCGTTTACACTGGCCGCCTGCGCGGAAATGCTTTGGCGCGATAAGCCGATCGAATGGCGCTGCGCGCAGCTCAGGGAACTGGGCTTTCAGGTGGGGCTATGGAACTGGCCGGAGCACGATCTCGCAGCGCTTGAAAAATCAGGTGCCACCTTTTCCATCATGAATGGCTATCTGACAGGGCGTCTCGCCGATGACGAAGGTGCCGACGAACTGCTTCGTTCGGCCCGGGAGACGGCAAAGGTCGGCAAGCGGCTTGGTGTCGCTCGGCTTAATCTACATGGCACAGGTCTTGGCGAAGGCGGCCTGCCTGTTCGCCCCAGTGAAGTCACGACCGGGCGCATGTGGCTGAAGGCACGCGACACGCTGGCGCGCATCGCCGACATGGCGGAAGAAGAAGGTGTCGTTTACACGCTGGAAAACCTCAACCTGCCGGTCGATCATCCCGGCACGCCTTTCGGCCGGGCGGAAGATACGCTGGCGCTGGTCGAAAGCGTCAATCATCCGCGCCTGCGGCTCAATCTCGATCTCTACCATGTGCAGATCGGCGAGGGGAACCTGATCGAAACCTGCCGTGCCTGCCTGTCTTTCATCGGCGAAGTACAGGTGGCGGATGTGCCCGGGCGCTGCGAGCCGGGCACGGGCGAGATCAATTATCCGGCAATTGCTACGGCGCTTTCCGATATGGGGTATCGCGGCCCGATCGGATTAGAGAGTTTTGCCAAGGGCGATCCGCTAAAGGCCTTGGAAGCATTCCGAACTGCCTTCACAATCTAAAGCACTTATTCACGATGCAATTGCGCCTCTGCACGGGCCCTGCATTAGGGCCCGGTTTCCCAACATGCGTGTCAGATGTGCAACGACAAGCTTTGGCCACCGGTGTGGGCTGATTTTGAGGCTGACGTACTTACAGGTGGATCCGCGTTTTGAACACTCGAGGCAACGGTTCGATCGTGATGGCGATACCAAGGGCACCGAATAGTAGGTGGAAAAATATCCCGTTGACATATCCTGCGCTTCTGGTTTTTGGGACCCATTCGTAAATGCCAGTGAGGTTCGACATGGAGCAAGGTGCGGTATCCCCAAGCAACCGAAGTCAAGCTATTCGGCGAGGGGTTTGCGGAAGTAGTCCATTGAGTCCTTGCGTAATGGCTTCATTCGGTTAGGAGTCGCTGATTTTCAACGTCTCCCCAATGGTCTTCGGGCGCGCGCCAGTTTTTGAAGTCTCGACGACATTCTACTCAGCCTTAATCCAACTGTGAGGAGGCTATTAAGACGTCCATTTTCTCAATCAATTACCTTCTCCGAGGATGCTGCGCGTTCATATCCGTTCAAGAGCGATTTACCTGCGTTTCAGTGTCAAATTGCTAAGAATCCCACCTTTGACGGATACTTTCACTATAGGCGTTGGTTGGGAACAGCTCAGGTAGACAGTTCCTTGCAATCATTCCAAGCCTTGCCACCTGCTCGCTTGCAATAAACTTGTATGGCCAACGCAATCGGGCGCAGACTGGCCCCCAATCCCCGGCAGCACAAAGCGCCTTGTCCAACGCAACATTGCAAAAACCTTGTTGCTCACGGAACGGAACGACATGACTGTCCATGAATGCGATGAGGCGGGTTTCTATGGCCAGAGCCGCTTCGAGATCGGTCTTCATCAGGTCTGTCCATGCCTGAGCGCCTTGTGGGTTCAGGCAGGCTACATTTGAAAACGCACCCGCCGCCACACCATGTTTTACGCCCGTCGCCAGGTGGTGCCCCGGCACGAACAGGGCGAATTCGAAAAGATGACGCCGCGCTTCGGCATACCAGGCGTCGCTGCCGTCAGCGAGCTTGATCCCGACTACAGACGGGCACGGGCCGCAAATCTGCGACAGGTCGGCGGGCGGAAGAACACGCTTGGCATGCGGCGGATTGTAGAGGATGAGCGGAATGCCGTCCGCGACATCCGACGCGCGCTTGAGGAAGTCTATCGCCTCGGCGTTGGTCAGCGGCCACCAGTCCGGCAGAATGACCTGTATTGCTGTCGGGCGATGCGGCACGGCCCGTTTCAAGCGTTCGAGCATGATCAGCGGATCCGGCTGACAGGCGCCGATCACGAATGGCATACCGGCCCGTCGACAGTGGCTCGCCAGCAGGGCCTGTATCCGGTCGTATTCCGCTTCCGTCTGGTTGTGAAACTCGCCAGCGGTACCATTCGAATAGATACCGTCCACCCGCCCGTCGATGAGTATCCCGATCTCTTCCTCAAGGGCGTCGAAGTCGATGCTGTCGTCTTCGCGGATCGGCAGAAGGAGGCTTGCCCAGTTTCCGGCGATGGGATGACGGCGGCTCATGAAACACTCCCGTTCAAGTCGTCGCGAATGCAGGCTTTGAAACGTCCCGGTGCCGTTTCCCTCAGTGCCGGAACGACTTCGGCACATCTTGAAATGGCCTTCGGACATCGCGTCCGGAAAACGCAGCCGCTCGGCGGATTGGCGGGGCTCGGTATGTCGCCCCTCAGAATCTGCCGGTTGCGATGAGCATCGGGATCGGGAGAGGGGATCGCCGACAGTAGCGCCCGCGTATAGGGGTGCTGGGGATCGGCATAAAGCTCGGCGCTTGGCGCGATCTCCATGACGCGGCCGAGATAAAGCACGATCACCCGGTCGCAGATATATTCCACCACCGCCAGATCATGGCTGATGAACAGCATGGTCAATCCGAGCCGCTGCTGCAGATCGCGCAGAAGATTGATCACCTGCGCCTGGATCGAGACGTCGAGTGCCGAAACCGGCTCGTCTGCAACGATGAACTCCGGCTGAAGCGTCAGCGCCCTTGCAATACCAATCCTCTGCCGCTGTCCGCCGGAAAACTCGTGAGCATATCTGTTGACGGCATCCGCTGGCAGATCCACCTGTTCGAGCGCCTTGCGGGCGCGATCCAGCCGCTCTTTCGAGTTGCCGATGCCCTGGATTTTCAAACCCTCGGTGAGGATTTTGCCGATCGTCATGCGGGGGGAAAGGCTGGCGAACGGGTCCTGAAAAATATACTGCATGCGCGGACGTGCGCGCCGCATCTGCGAAGCCGATAGCTCCGTCAGTTCGGTGCCGTCAAAATGGACACTGCCTGCCGATGGCTCGATCAGTCGCAGGATGGAACGGCCGATCGTGGTCTTGCCGCTGCCGGATTCGCCGACGAGGCCGACGACCTCGCCCTTGCCGATGTCAAAGGAAATATTCTGCAGAATCGTCAGCGTCGAGCCGCGGCTCGTGTATTGTTTTGCCAGATCTCGGACTTCAAGGAGCGGTGCGTTCATCTAGACCTCCTGCCAGTGGATGCAGCGGCTTCTATGGTGGGGGCTGACTTCGAAGAGCGGCGGCACCGCCTTGCGACAGTCCTCCGTCGCGAATTTGCAGCGTGGCTCGAAGGCACAGCCGGCCGGCATGTTCATCAGGCTCGGTACGACACCTGGAATGGCGGCGAGCTTTTCGCCTGCATGCTTCATACGCGTCGCATCGCCGAGCTTCGGCATCGAGGCGAGCAGTCCCAGCGTGTAGGGATGTTTCGGGTTGCGGAAGACCTCCGTCACCGGTCCTGTCTCGACGATCCGCCCGGCATACATCACCGCCACCCGGTGGGCGATTTCAGCGACGACACCGAGATTGTGTGTGACGAACAGCATGGCCATGCCGCGCTCCCGCTGGAGCTTCTGCAAGAGGTCGAGGATCTGCGCCTGGATTGTGACATCGAGCGCGGTGGTCGGTTCGTCTGCGATCAGCAGCGTCGGGTCACAGGCAAGCGCCATGGCGATGGTCGCGCGCTGGCGCATGCCGCCGGAAAGCTCGTGCGGATATTGCTTGACGCGTCGCGCGGCATCCGGGATGCCGACCTGGTCGAGAAGTGAAATGGCCGCATCCATTGCGCTTTTCCGGTCCGCCCCGCGATGGATGCGGATCGGCTCCGAAATCTGGTCACCGATCGTGTAAACAGGATTGAGGCTGGACATCGGCTCCTGGAAAACCATCCCGATATCGTCACCGCGAATAGAACGCATCTCCTGTTCGCTGAGCGAGACGAGGTCTCGGACCCCGCCGTCCTTGCGTTTCAGGTGGACGCTGCCGGCCGCGATGGCGCCGATCTTGCGGGTGAGCAGGCGCATCACCGAGAGGCTGGTGACCGACTTGCCGGAGCCTGACTCTCCGACAAGTGCCAATGTTTCGCCGGCTGCGACGGACAGATCGATGCCGTTGACCGCCGTCACTTCGCCGGCGCGAACGCGGAAGACGGTCCGCAATCCCTTAACGTCGAGTATGGTTTCAGCGGCCTGTTTCATGGCGTTCCTCAGGAAAGAAGCCCGGTTGAGCGCAGGATCTCGTCGATCCTAGCCGTCTCTGTGTCATTGAGAGCGGCACGCGGGCGAGGCATCAGCGCGGTGTCGATGATGCCGAGGCTCTTCATTGCCGCCTTGAACGCTCCGATTCCGGACGCGCCGCCGCTGACGCGACCGGCGCCGACCCAGACGATTTCGAACAGCCGGCACAGACGCTCCTGTTCCTTGCGGGCGGCAGCCCAGTCACCGCGCTGGGCGGCATCCCAGAGCCGGACGTAACCGTGCGGATCGACATTGGCGATGCCGGGGACGACGCCATGCGCGCCCATCAGCAGCGCGTTGTCGACAACGATCTCGGATCCTGTCATCAGGAAGACGTCGGGTTTGTCTGCAAGGTCGAGCAGGACATAGCGGAAGTTGCCGTCATCGCCGCTGGAATCCTTGATACCGATGATCGTGCCTTCGCGTGCGAGCGTTACGCTCGTCTGTCGCTGCAGCTTGACGTGGACGCAGACCGGGATGTCGTAGGCTATCAGCGGCACATCGACGGCATCGCGAATGAAGCGGAAGTGGTCGAGAATTTCCGGCTGGCTGGTAACGGTATAATAAGGGGCCGTCACGACAACCGCATCGGCGCCGGCGGCTTTGGCGATCCTTGCATGATTGATTACCAGATCGGTCGTTGCGTCGATTACGCCGACGATCAGCGGTACGCGGCCATTGATGACCTTTGCCGAATGTTCGATGATCTGCTGCCGCGTCTTTGCGTCATGGAACACCACTTCGCTGGTCGAGCCGAGCACGAAAAGACCGTGACATCCGGCATCGATCAGATTTTCGAGCACCCGCGTGTAGGACGGATAGTCGACGGTGAAATCCGCATTGAGCGGAGTTACGACTGGAGGAACGACACCTTTGAATTTGCTCATGTTCACTTTCTTTCGATCGTCAGTTTAGTTCGGCGCGAGGGTCGAAGGCATCGCGGAGACCATCGCCAATGAAGTTGATGGCAAGGACGGCAGTGACCAGCGCACCGCCGGGAAACAGCCATTGCCAGGGATATTGTTCGAGAACCGCGGTGGAGCGTGCGGCGTTCAGCATGTTGCCCCAGCTCGCAGCCGGAGGGGCGATGCCGAGCCCGAGGAAGGACAGCCCCGCCTCGAGAAGGATGGCATTGGCGATCTGCAGGGTCGCGAAGACGACGAGAATGTCGATCGAGTTCGGCAGGCCGTGGCGGAAGAGAAGATGCGGGAGGCCCGCCCCCATGCCTCTTGCCGCCATCACGAAGTCACGCTCGCGCAATTCGAGGAGCCGCGAGCGCACCATTCGCGCCAATAGCGGCCAGGACAACAGCGAGATGACGAACACTGTCGGCCAGATGCCGGTGCCGGCGATGGAGGCGAGCACCAGCAGAAAGATCACCGGTGGCAGCGTCATCACCAGATCGACGAACCGCATCGTGACGGCATCCGCCCAGCGACCGGCCAGCGCCGACATCGCTCCGACGAGGAAGCCGATGATGGCGGAAATGACTGTCGAGATCAGCGCCACAAAGAGCGAGATCCATCCGCCGTCCATGACGCGGGCAAAGATGTCACGGCCGACACCGTCCGTGCCGAACCAGTGTTTTGCGCTCGGTCCCGCATTCATGGCGAGCAGGTCTATATCGTTGGGCTTGAACCCCCACCACAGAGGATAGGTGAGTATCGCCAGGAACATCGGCACGATGATCGCCACGCCACAGATCGCTGCGCGGTTGAACCGGAAACGTTCGAAAGCGCGGGCGAGGGGGCCGGGACTGCTTATCGGGGTGCGTGCCAGCATCGCTCAGCCCACCTTGATCCGGGGATCGACCGCCGCATAGGCGAGATCGGTCAGAAGGTTGACCACGATCACGCAGGCTCCGATGACCAGCGTCGAGCCCATGATGACCGGGTAATCGCGGTTTTCAACAGCTGTCACCATCAGCAGCCCCATGCCGGGCCAGTTGAACACGCTCTCGATGAAGATCGCGCCGCCGATGGCAAGACCGATGGTCGAGCCGATCAGGGTAATGACCGGCAACAGCGCGTTGCGCAGCGCATGTTTGGTGATCACCCAGAATTCTGCAACGCCCTTGGCGCGGGCGGTGCGCACGTAATCCTGATTGAGGACTTCCAGCATCGAGCCTCGCATGTAGCGCATGATCAGCGCCGTCTGGGCAAGCGCGAGCAGCGAGGCGGGCAGGATCAGGTGATGGATGAGGTCGAGAAGCGAGAACTCGCGGCCGGGCGTCAGCATGCCGCCCGAGGGCATCCAGCTGAAATAGACGGAAAAGAGATAGAGCCCGACCAGGCCGCTCAGGAATGGCGGGCTGGAAATGCCGGTGACGGCAAGCACGGAGAAGGATAGGTCTGCCAGAGAATTTCGGCGCACGGCGCTGACGATGCCGGTTGCGATACCGGCAATTATGGCGATGACGATCGCCGTTCCCATCAGCAAAACCGTCGGTCCGACCCGCGAGAACACCAACCCAAGGACTGCCTGATCAGGCCGCTGGATCGAATAACCGAGATTGCCCGTCAGCGCCTGCTGCAGCCAAGCGAAGTATTGCACCGGCAATGGTTGGTCGAGACCGAGCGTTGCGCGCAGTTCCACTAGATCCGACGGCGACATAGGCACATTGGGATCGATATACGCGTCGATCGGATCGCCGGGGGTAAGGCGCAGCATCACGAAGATCAGCATGCTCAAAGCAAGCAGCATGCCTGCCCCGATCATCAGGCGGCGGAGACTGTATTTCAGCATGGATGTGTTCCTGTGAGGGTGGCGGGCCGAGGCCGGCCATCCCTTGTTTCTCAGGAGCGGTGCCGCCCTATTCGGCGATCGACCATTTTTCCGGATGCGCCTGGTAGGGGCCGCCGCCCGGCGCGGGCGTCCAGACAAAGTCCTTCAGCTTGGCAGATGCCACGCCATAGCGGTTTGCGACCCAGAGCGTACCCCAGGGCAATTCCGCATTCATCACCTTGCAGACGTCCTGATATCGGGCGTCGCGCTTGGCGACGTCGGTTTCTCCAAGCGCCGTATCCAGCGCCTTGGTCAGTTCCGGTATTCGGGCACGCACAACGTTCGGGCCGGCCGGCGGGATCTGTTTTTCGTTGAGGCCTACATTGATGCTGCTCGGATCGGGACCATTTTGAAGGCCGGCATAAACCATCTGGAATTGGGCCACATCCGGCGTCGGGTTGAGCACTATGCTGTTATAGGTGGGGGTGTCGACGGCGCGGGGCACCACATTGATGCCGACCTGCGCCAGCATGGCCTGCAAGGCGGCCATGACATTGGCGGCGAGCGGTGTCGTATAATAGGTCAAGAGCGTGATCGGCTTGTTACCGTTGATCTTGTCCCACGCTGCCTCTTCCAGCAGTTTTTTGGCCTTTTCGGGATCGTAGGCATAAGCCTCGATACCCTGCGGCACGACCTGATCGGCCACATAACCGCAGTTCGCCGGCTTGGCAGCGCCGCCATAGAGGCTCTGGATGATCGCGTCGCGGTTAATCGCATACATCACCGCCTGCCGGACCCGCATATCCTTCCAGATAGGCGAATCGTGGTTGAAGCCGAGATAGTTGACCACGAAGGAATTGCCTTCGATGATGCGGAAATCCTTGTTGTCGCGGAATGCGTTGAGATCGTTGGAATCCACGTAGGTGAACTGGATTTCTCCCGCACGGAGCGCGGCGATCGCAGCAGCCGGGTTGGCGAAATAGCGGTTGATGACCTTTTCCAGCGCCGGCTTGCCACCGCGATACTCGGTATTGGCGGCCAGTTCGACATATTGATCGGTCACGTATCTGCTGAACTTGAACGAGCCGGTGCCGATGGGCGTGGTGGACCACCATGAGTTTTTCGCCAGCTGATCGGCCGGGATTTGCGAGAGCGCATGTTCCGGCAGCATCATCACCTTGGTCAGCGCGTCCATCAGGCTGGCCGACGGTGCCGAGAGCTTGATGACCAGGGTTTTGACGTCGGTAGCTTCCACGGAAGATATCGCTGTCAGGCGGGCGGCAAGAACCGAGCCGGTCTTGGCGTTCTTCGCCAGTTCCATGGTGAATTTTGCGTCTTTGGCGGTAAACGGCTTGCCGTCGTGCCATTTCGCATCCGTTAGCTTGAATGTGTAGGTTTTCTGGTCCGGGCTGACCTCGTAGGACGAAGCCAGCAGGCCCACAACCTTCTGCAGCTTTTCGTCATAGGTGACGAGCGGTTCGAAATAGACACTGAGCCAGGTGAAGCCGCTGGTGGCGGCCAGTGGATTGAAATTGCCCTGAAAACCGCCGGGGCCAACGTCGAAGCCACCGGATAAAGTCTCGGCCCGTATTGGTGCGACAAAACCCGGAAATGCTGTCGTCGCCATCATGGCGGTAACCGCGATGGCCGTTGTTAATCTGGACATGCGTTTCATTTGTGCTCCTCCCACAATTGAAATTAGCTTGCTGACTTGCTTGCGGTGATGACCCGCGAAATTCCCTCGTAGTGGCGGTCGAGCCGCTGTTGCACCTCAGAGAGGTCTCGTTTTTCGACTGCATCGACGATTGCAGCGTGATCCTTCCAGGTCGCGATCGGATCGACGGTGTCGAGATTGACGAAATCGGACGCCTTGTAGAAAGCCAGCCAGAAAATATCGATGAGCCGGGCAAAGGTCTCATTGTTCTGGCAACGGAACAGCAGCGTATGAAACAACTGATCCTCGTCTGCGAAGGATTCTCCACGCTTTGCATGTGCGCCCATGCGATCGACGGCAGCGCGCAATTCCGCGATGTCTTCGTCACCGATAATCGCCAGTGTTTTGCCGATCATGCCCGCTTCAAGCACGCGGCGGATTTCGATCAGCTCTTCAACCTGCCGCAAAGCGCCGCCAAGGCCATAGGCGAGATTGTCCAGAAGCGGCTCGAAGGAAAATGCCTTGACGAAAATGCCGACCCCGCGTCTGGCTTCGAGAACTCCCAATGATTCGAGTGCCTTGATTCCTTCACGCAGTGAATTTCGACTGACACCAAGCTGGTTCGCCAAATCCGATTCCGCTGGAAGCATGGTGCCGGGCTTGAGGCCATTTTCGCTGATGAAATCACGCAGGCTTTCCTGCACGGAAACGTGCAGGAGAGGCGCCCGCATCAGCGGCTTGATTGCTTTGAGTGACATCCTTCTCATCCAGTTTAAATTCTAACAGTATCGAAAGGATATCCACTTGTAGGATATCTGTCAACGGACGGGCGGATCGGGCGCTATACAGCTCGTTGTCGGGAGCCGACGCTGACGGTTTCGACACGGCTCCATTGCCTTCCGGTCACGGTGCCGGGTTGACTGGTTAGCCTTATCGGAGCGCAAGCAACTGCCGAAAGCAACAATCTTAGCAGGAGAGAAGTCCGGCGGCGCACGCCCCATAGTCAGGAACTGTCGCCATGGATTTTCAGACGACATTCATAGACAATGCTACGCCCGCTCCTTCGCTATCGGTGTCAGCAAAAGCTGTCTGGAGTAGTGTCGCAGCCCCTCCGAAGGTAACACCCCAAATCACGACGCCGCAAAAGACGACCGTCGGTGAGGCTGCCCATTCCGAAGGCCTCGGATGTAACAGCGAATGCAAACAGGCTGGTGAGGACCGCGCGTCTCAGGTAGCAGTCCGAGTTTCCCCGCGATCCAGATACCCATCAAAGTAGTCATTCCGCGTGGTCGGCCAAGCATCGCGGCTTCACGCTGGGGCCTCGTCTATTGACTAGGCAGATCCTCGGCCATTGACACGATGGCGCGGCAGACAGACCCTTGTCACGCATAGGCGCCGTTGGCGTACTAAAATTGTTCGTGAGAGGGATGTCAGGACTGGGACCGCCGCCTTTACCACGGGGACGGCGGTTCGAATCGGTTCAAGACCTTAGGTCAGGCTCTGCTTATCCGTGGCCATGGCCTAGCTAAACTGTGCCTTCATATTCCAGGGATGCACCGATCAGCTCGCGGGAATAGGGATGAATTGCCTCGCAGCCGGGGATCGCCTCGCGCGGCAATATCTCGGTAATCTCACCGCGCAGCATCACGGCGAACCGGTCGCACATGTGATCGACCACCGCCAGATCATGCGTCACCATGATGTAGGTGAAGCCGTGTTCTTCGCGCAGCCGCTGCAGGAGGTTGAGGATTTCTGCCTGCACGGAAACATCGAGAGCGGATGTCGGCTCGTCCAGAAGCAGCAGCGAAGGCTCGAGGATCAGCGCCCGTGCAATTGCCACGCGCTGGCGCTGCCCGCCGGAAAGCTGATGCGGGAAACGATCGAGGAAGGATCCGGGCAGTCCGACATCGGACAGCACTTTCTGCATCCGGTCCTCGTGATTTCCGAGTTTATGGATTCTCAGCGGCTCCGACAGCACGGTTCTTACCGACTGGCGCGGATGCAGCGAACCGTAGGGATCCTGGAAAACCATCTGCAGCGTGCGGCAGCGTTCAATCAAAGGCATGTCGCGTACGGATTTTCCGTTGATCAGCACATCCCCCTTCCAGAAGTCCGTCAGCATGGAGATGCAGCGCAGAATGGTGGATTTGCCCGACCCGCTCTCGCCGACCAGGCCGAAGCATTCGCCCGGTTCCACCAGGAAGGATACGTCAGGGAGGACCTTGAGCGCTGTTGGCCCGTGGCCGAAGGTGATGGAGAGATTGCGTGTCTCGACTGATACCGTCATCGGGAAACCTCCTCCAGCCATTCGGGGCGGCGGTCCAGCACCGCCAGCGGCGCACGCGCGCCGCCGATGCGCGGCTGAGCCGCAATAAGCCCCCGCGTATAGGGATGTTGCGCCTTGTCGAGGTCGCGGGCGGCAAGCGTTTCCACTACGCGGCCCGCATACATGATCAGCACCCGATCGCAGAAATTGCGCACCAGGTTGAGATCGTGGCTGATCATGATCAGGCCGATCCCTCGATCCCGCACCAGGCCGTCGAGAATGTTCAGCACCTGCAACCGCACCGTAACGTCCAGCGCCGAGGTCGGCTCATCGGCGATAACCACATCCGGATCGGCCAGAAGCATCATGGCGATCATCACGCGCTGCCCCATTCCACCGGAAATCTCGTGCGGATATTGCTCGCAGACCCTCTCCGGATCGCGGATCTTGACCGCTTCCAGCATGGCGATCGCCTTTTCGCGTGCATCCTTCCTGCTGCATTTGAAGTGGCGCAGATAGGTCTCAGCCACCTGGTCACCGACCTTGCGGATCGGGTTGAGCGAAAATTTCGGATCCTGCAGGATCATCGACATGCGCCGCCCGCGCACGCCGAGCATCTGTTCTTCGGTCAGCGACAGCAGTTCGACATCTTCGAACCGCATCTTGTCCGCAGTGATCCGGGCAGAAGGAAGCAATCGCAACAGCGCACGGCCCACCGTGGATTTGCCCGAGCCGCTTTCGCCGACAATGCCGAGCCTCTCGCGCCCGAGCGCGAAGGACACGCCGCGCACGGCATCGGCCGAAGCGCCTCCATAACGGATGTGAAGATTTTCCACTTCGAGGATTGGACGGGTCATGGCCTACCTCCTGTTCATCTGCTTGGGATCGAGCGCATCGCGCAATCCGTCGCCGAGTAGGTTGAAGGCGAGGCTGACACACAGGATGGCAACGCCCGGAAAGGTAACGAGCCACCAGCTGTCGAGCATGTAGCGACGCCCCGTGGCAATCATCGCACCCCATTCCGGCAGCGGTGGCTGTGCGCCGAGGCCGAGAAAGCCGAGGCCGGCCGCTGTCAGGATGACGGTCGCCATGTTCAGCGTCAGCCGGATCAGCACCGACGGCAGGCACATGGGCACGATCGACTTGACGATGATGCGGGTCGGCGAAGCTCCCTGAAGACGTGCGGCGGCAATGTAGTCCGCATTGCGGAAAGTCATCGCTTCGGCGCGCGCAAGCCGAGCGATCGGCGGCCAGGATGTCAGCGCGATGGCGATGATCGCGTTGTTGAGGCTGGGGCCGAGTGCCGCCACGAAGGCAAGCGACAGGATCAGGCTCGGGAAGGACAGGAAAATGTCGGTGATGCGCATCATCACCGTGTCGAAGCGACCGCCCAGATAACCCGAGGCCGCGCCGACAGCGAGCCCGATAGGCCCGACGACGATCGACACCAGGAAGATGATCGTCAGCGTGATGCGCGATCCCCAGACCAGCCGGCTGAAGATGTCGCGGCCGAGTTCGTCGGTTCCGAACAGATGCCCGTTGCCGGGCGCCTGAAGCGTATTGGCAAGATCCTGCGCATAGGGATCATGCGTTGCGATGAGCGGCGCAAAGATGGCGACCAGGATCAGCAGCGCGAGCACGGCAAGGCCGAAAAGCGAGGTCGGGCTCTTCATCAGGAAGAGAACGATGTTGCGCAGGGCATTGACCGAGGCCGGCACGCGCAGCTTGGAAGCGGTTGTGACTGACATCAGCGGGTCCTCGGATCGAACAGACGGTAAAGCACGTCGGAAAGCAGGTTGAGCGCGATGAAGATGACGCCGACGATCAGCACGCAGGTCATCACCGCGTTCATGTCGCCGATGATCAGGTTGCTGGTCAGGTACTGACCGAAGCCCGGCCAGGCGAATACCGTTTCGATCAGCACCGCACCTTCCAACAGCGAACCATAGGCAAGCGCCACGATGGTGACGAGCTGCACGCGGATGTTGACGAACGCATGACGCCATATGGTCTGGTGTTTCGACAATCCTTTCACGCGGGCGGTCGTAATGTATTCCTGCCCGAGCTGGTCGAGCATGAAACTGCGCGTCATGCGCGTGATATAAGCTGACGAAGAGTAACCGAGCAGCGATGCCGGCAGGATCAGGTGGTTCACCGCCGACCAGAATACGTCCATCTCTCCCGCCAGCAAGCTGTCGATCAACAGGAAGCCGGTCGTTTCAGGAACAAGGCCGATATAGAACTGGTCCATGCGGCCACTGCCGCCGACAAGGTCGAGCTTCGCATAAAGAACGATGAGCGCGATCATGCCGGTCCAGAAGATCGGCATCGAATGGCCGAACAGGCTGAGCACGCGCACCACATGGTCGGGCCAGCGATCCTTGTTGACCGCGGCGATGACGCCCATCGGCACGCCAAGGCCAGCACCGATCAGGATGGCGAAGGTCGCCAGCTCTATCGTTGCCGGCATGACATGCAGGATGTCCTGGATTACCGGCTGGCCGGTGCGGATCGACGTGCCGAAATTGCCTGTCAGCACGTCGCCTAGATAATAGAAGAACTGTTCCCAGAGCGGCCGATCAAGGCCGAGCGAGCGGAAAACCTGTTCATAGGTCTCGCGGGTCGCATCCTCGCCAACCATGGCGCGCACGGGATCCGCAGGCATCATCCGGCCAATGATGAAGGTAAGTACGAGCAGCCCGAGCAAGGTGATGGCAATCGTGCCGAGTTGTTCGGCGACACGGGTAGACCGCAGCCAGCGAGTTGACATGTTTCCTCCCCCTGCCTCCCGAGCAGGTTCAAGTTAAGGCCTCCGATGGCCTATCGAGCTTTGTGATGGGCGAAACTACATAGCGACGCGGGCCAACAGCAGGTTTTTGTATCGCTCAAGACTGCCTTCCAGATGGGCCCTCATAGCCGAGCGCGCGTCATCGGCCGATCCGCGCACGATCGCATTCACGATCTTGCCGTGCTCTTCCTGGAGATGAGGGTTCTTGGGAAGCAGCGAGGCAGCATCCTCTGATGTCGCTTTTGGTCCGGCGGCCACCATTCCGGCTTTGACCAGCATCATCAATTCAGGAAATCGACTATTCTGGGTCGCCTCGGCAATTCGAAGATGCAGGTTGAAGTCAGTGTAACGTGTTGGCTGCTCTTCTTCGATGCTTTCTCCAACATGTCGGTGTGCCTCCAAAATAGCCTCCAACTGAGTTGCAGAGCGACGAGCAGCAGCCAGCGATGCCGCCTCGGTTTCGAATCCAAGCCGTAGTTCTATCAATTCGATAACTGACGAAATTCGCTCCAAAGAGAGGTCTGCGAAAGGGACCGGCTCCTGCGCGCGTTCAACGACGAAAGCGCCAACGCCTCTTCGCACCTCGACGAGCCCATCGGATCGCAGAACCGCAATCGCTTCTCTGACGACGGCGCGGCTCACAGAATGCTGGCGAGCAAGCTCGGTCTCACTCGACAGTCTCGCCCCTGCGCCAAGTTCCCCAAGCTCAATGCCTTCACGTAAGGACGCTGTGATGCGTGCAACAAGCGGACGCGCGTCGACAGTGGATACAGCGACGCCTCGGAGCGATGTCAATTTGCTCATTTCAATTCTCCCGATAGAGGACTCGTTCATATCGCAGCGAACGATGTATGACAAGAGTGCGGCAGTGGTGTTATGTGGTAGGACAGGAATACGCGCCCTTGGCAATCAATCTGCGCACAAAATAGTGCAGAAAAATCAATATTTAAGGAGTTATTGTTTGATCGGCGTACGGATTTTGTCTCGGCAGCCGATCAGAAAAATGCTGATTAGGGTATTTACATGTCCTACTGCGCTATGAAATTCTCTGTAACATGTTGCGGAGGGAGCTTCAGCTGAAGCTTCGATCAGATTGCATATGGGAGAGAGCTACAGAATGAAGATCGTGGATGTGCAGGTTCGGACGTTTTGGCATACAACTCATCTGGAAAAAGACACGGATGGTCACGATCATCCAGGGCCGGCTCGGCAGGTGAGGAAATCCCTGCTGACGCTGGTTGCGGAGAACGGGGTAGAAGGGCACGCATTCGCCAGCCCGGAGCAGGTCCGGCCACATCTAGTCGATAGTTACGTTCGACCCGTTCTGTTCAAACAAGATGCTTTCGCGCGTGAACGCTTGTGGCAAGACTTGGCGCATTGGCAGCGCGGCAGTGGTGGCCAGCTGAGTGACCGCACCCTTGGTGTCGTAGATGTCGCGTTGTGGGATCTTTGCGGCAAACTGGCTGGTTTGCCCAGCTACAAGCTAGCGGGATCCTACCGTGATAAGGTTCCGACCTATGGCTCGATCATGTGCGGTGACGAGATAGAAGGTGGTCTCGCCAAACCCGATGATTACGGACGTTTTGCGGAGTGGCTTGTCAAGCGCGGCTATCAGGCAATCAAGCTGCACACATGGATGCCTCCCGTGAGTTGGTCGCCCAACATCGAAATGGATCTTAAGGCTTGCGCTGCTGTGCGTGAAGCTGTCGGCCCATCTGTGCCGCTGATGCTGGATGCTTACCATTGGTACTCGCGCGAGGAGGCCTACGCTCTTGGTAAGGGACTAGAAGCGCTGAATTTCACTTGGATAGAGGAAGTCATGGATGAACAGTCGATGTCCTCTTACGCGTGGCTTGCTGCAGAACTGAAGATTCCGGTGATTGGCCCGGAATCCATGGGCGGCAAGTACAAGCACCGCGCGGAGTGGGTTAAGGCGGGTGCGTGCGATATTTTGCGTACGGGTGTCGAGGATGTTGGCGGCATCACGCCGGCGCTCAAGACGATGCATTTGGCGGAAAGCTTTGGCATGAACTGTGAAGTTCACGGTCATGGCGCAGAGAACCTTCTCATATCTGCGGTCAGCAAAAATTGCCGCTGGTACGAGCGCGGCCTTCTGCATCCTATGCTGGATTACGACGCGTGCCCCGATTATCTCAACGCCATCGATGATCCGATGGATTCTGAAGGTTATGTCTCGTTGTCCCAACAACCTGGCATCGGGGTCGATATCAATCTCGACTACATCAACAGCAATTTGGTCGTGTGAGGACGGCCTACCGCTAGTGCTGGCGGGAGGAAAAAATGTTATGGGAGGAATATTAGTGGCAGATATAAAGCGTCGAAAATTAATCGCGGTTACGGCGGCGATGGGACTGCTGGCTCTATCGCCTTTGGCTGCAGCAGCAAAAACACCCGAGAACCAGCTGGTCGTCGGCTTTTCGATGGCAAACGTGCTCACGCTCGATCCTGCTGGAGCTGGCGGTAAGGAGCGCGTCCAAATCATCACCAACCTCTATGATAACCTCGTTGGCATAGATCCGTCCGACCGTACGTCGCTTATGCCCGAGCTCGCCGAACGGTGGGTCATTTCTGAAGATGGAAACTCCATCCGCCTCACCTTGCGTACCGGGGCCGTTTTTGCCTCTGGAAATCCGGTCACCAGCGAGGATGTTGTCTGGTCCTTCAAACGCGTGCTGGCACTCAACTTGGCGCAGGCCACGAACTTTAAGATCAGAGGTTATACGGCTCAGAATGCCGACGAAAATTTCGTGGCGGTCGACGCACAAACTGTCGAGATCCGTATTCCGCAGAAGACCGATCCAAACATCATTCTGCTGACGCTGGCAATGACCGGCCCAGGATCTATTCTGGACAAGAAGACGGTGCTCCAGAATGAAAAGAATGGAGATTTCGGAAGCGGTTGGCTTGCCACGCATGCAGCAGGTTCGGGCGCATTCGGCTTGCAAATCATGATGCCGAACGAGATCGTGGTCCTGAAGCGAAACGAAAATTACTGGGGGGCGCCGGCAACGATGGACCGAGTTATCATGCGCCACCTGCCGGAATCACAGTCTCAGCGGTTGCTCCTCGCAAAAGGGGATCTTGATATCGCCTACTCGCTGAGCGCGGCGGACCTCAGTACGATGGAAAAAGACGAGGATATCAAGATCATCAACGAGGTCGGGAACGGCCTCTACTATCTGGCAATGTCGATGAAAGACAAGGCGCTATCGGATCCTAGGGTTAGGCAGGCGATCATCAAGCTCATCGATTTTGAAGGGATCAACAATTCCGTCATGAAATATTACGGCGTCGCTCACGTCGATCCGATCCAGATCGGCTTGGGCGGTGAGAAAGGCGTCAAGCCGCCAGCACCAGACGTTGAGGAAGCGAAATCACTGTTGGCAGAGGCGGGTTACGCCAACGGATTGAAGCTTTCGCTGCACGCACTATCGGAACCGCCTTTTGACAACCTCTCGGTAGCTATACAGGGCGCCCTCACAACAGGCGGTATCGACGTCAACATTATCAGCGGTGGTGGCGAGACAGTCTATGGTCCGATGCGCAAGCGCGAGTTTCAACTCGTCGTCGGACGAAGCGGAGGGCAGGTTTCCCATCCCGATGGTGATTTGCGCAGCATCGTTCAAAACCCGGACAACAGGGATGAGGCGCAGCTGTCGGGCCTATTGAGTTGGCGCGTGTCCTATAAGGATGACGAACTTAATCGGGCGATTGATGAAGCTCTATTCTTAGCGCCTGATCAACAGAAGGCGGCGTACGCTAAAATTCAGAAGCTGTACCGAGACAAGGTTCCGGCGATTCAGGCGATTTCTCAGGTCACGGATTCGGTAGCGGCGCGCGCAGACATTAGCGGATTAGTGATCAGCCCAGTCTGGCAAACTCGGCTCTCCACCGTCGGAAAAGCGCGCTAGCGATCTGTGCCTAATAGGTGCGACGCGGATCGATTGATGTATGTTATCGATAATGTCGCGAGCAAGGGTACGTCTCGACTGGGGACGTGCAAGTGGAGCAGGCCGGTGCGCGGCACATGCAACCTTAAGAACCGTTTATCGATACTATGTTTCGGGGGCAGGTGTATTGGCCCCCGAAAGGATTGCATAATAAGTCATGTGTACGTGGTTCCCAATGTTGGGAACTTGCAGCCTTTTCGTGTAGAAGCTTTCGAGTTGGTGAGGCTAAGTGAGTTGGTTTACTCCCACGCTCGACTGTTGCTTCCTCGCCGCAACGCGCTGTCCGATTAGTCACGTAATGGCTGTATGCGTCACGGATAAGACCGGGTCGCCAGATCGTCTCCTTTCAAGAGCGTAACGTCCAGCGGCGCATGCGCTCGTTCCGGAGAAGGCTGATTGCGTAGCCGAATAAAACCGGATAACAGCACTCATGAAATCAAGAACCGAAAGTGCTGACCGGCAAAAGTGACAGGCAAGACGCTAAAGGGGTTGTTCCTTGCGCACCGGCGGGAACTGCAGGCCTATCTCACACACAAGCTGAAAGACGCAGAAACTGCCGCGGACCTGACGCAAGAGGCATTCCTCCGCTTTGCCGAGCAAAACTCTGCGAGCGGTGTAAACGTTGCCCATGGCCGTTCCTATCTCTATCGCACAGCGCATAATCTCGCGATCGACCATGTGCGGCAAAAGGCGCGGCAGAAGACCGACGCGTCCGCCCATGACGAAATGGCCGCGATCGCTGATGACAAGCCGACGCAGGAAGAGCAGACGGACGCCCGGCAGAAGCTTGAGCTTCTGCAAGACGCGGTCGTCGAACTGCCGGAACGAACCCGGCAGATTTTCGTGCTGAACCGGATCGAGGGCCTGAGCTATACCGAAACGGCCGAGCGGCTCGGCATCTCCGAAAGCTCTGTGCAAAAACATCTTGCCAAGGCGCTGCTACACGTTACGCAACGGCTTCGGCCACAATAACAGGAAAAATCGCCCTGCCTTTACTGGATTTGGGACGCTCGAACGTTCTATTCGGAATAGGTCTGGACCGACGGCACAAGTGACATGGACCGTAGTGTGGGACAAAGAGACGACAAAGAGCGCATTGAGGCTGAAGCCGCCGAATGGGTGATCCGGCTGGGCGGCGAACCGCTGTTGCCTGAGGAGCGCCAGTCGTTCGAAGGCTGGTGCGCCCAGAGCGCGGCCCATGTACGGGCTCTCGATTTCGCCCGACAGACCTGGAGCGATCTGGCCGCGCTGCGTCACGCGCCCGGTCCGCTGGCAGCAGACATCGCAAGCGCTAGTCTCCCACAGCGACCTTTCCAGCCGGCACCCGCGGCGATCACAAAACTGCGCTCCAGCTTCTGGCGATATGGCGCGGTGGCGGCGATCTGTCTGATCGCAGTCGTCAGCGCCGGAAGCTTCTGGTTCGGAAATCCCGTCACGCTTATCGCATCCGACTATCACACGACACCCGGCGAGCAACGTAGAGTCGATCTGCCCGATGGCAGCGTCGTCGAGCTCTCCACCGGCAGCGCCATAACACTGCATTTCAATGACACCGAACGGCGCGTCACCCTGATTGAGGGGACGGCGTATTTCACCGTGGCGTCTATGGGGCCGACGGAAAAGCGTCCTTTCGTGGTGGAAGGCGGCAACGGGACCGCGACGGCGCTCGGCACGCAGTTCGCCGTGGAGCGTTTGGCGGATGCCGTCCAAGTCTCGGTTGCCGAACACGATGTCCGGGTCGCGCTTTCGGATAATGCGGTCGGCGCAAGACAGGTCGTGCTGTCCCCCGGACAGTCCGTCCGTTACTCTCCGGCTGCGGGTCTCGGCAGGATCAGTAGCCGGGATGTCGAGCAGGCGACCGCATGGCGCCGCGGGCGTCTGATCTTCGATCAAGTGCCGCTAGCGGAGGTGGTAACGGAACTCAACCGCTATCGGCGCGGTCGCATAGTCATTGCCGGCTCGACGCTTGCCAGCCGCAAAGTCAGCGGTGTGTTCCGGATCGATGACCTCGACAATGCGCTCCAGACTATCGCCAGTGAACTCGGCCTGCGTTCGGCCTCTGCTCCGCCTCTTGTGACCGTCATCTATTGAACGACCTGCTTGGTCTTCGCCATTCATCAAGCGATTTCAGTGGCTTGCTGAAACTGTAAAAAAAGGGCGAAAAATCCTTACCGGAAAACATGACTGGATTCGTCTTATTTGCGAACCGGCGAAAGGGGTATTTCGCCGATGCAATCGAACAGGACGGAAAGGGTTTCGCAATGGGGATGCAATCAGGGGGCACTCGTTCGAGAAACAAGCGCGCGGGGTCATTCTGGCTCGCTGCTTCGGCGAGCGCGCTTACGATTACGGCAAGCCTCGCGATGTCTGCATCACCGGTACTGGCGCAGCAGAAGGCGGCGGCCGCGGCAACAGCGGACATGTCGACGCTTGCCTTCAACATTCCCGCACAGAGCCTTAACACGGCCGTTCTCGCTTTTGCCGACCGCGCAGGCCTGCAGGTGTTCTATGATGCCGGGCGGCTGAAGGGTCTTCGCAGTTCCGGCGTTCAGGGCACCCATTCGCGGGAGCAGGCCATCGGGCAGCTATTGCAGGGTACCGGTGTCTCTTACCGCTTTACCGGTGCGACCACTGTTTCCCTCGTCACGGCAGCAATGGCCAGCGGCGCGGAAAATACCGACGATTCCACCGCGCTTAAACCCATCGTCATCAGTAGCCTTGGCAGTACGACCGAAGGCACCGGCTCCTACACGACGGGCGCAATGTCAACGGGCGTGAAGCTGCCATTGTCGGTCAAGGAGACGCCGCAGACGGTCACCGTCGTCACCCGCCAGAAGATCGAAGACAAGTCCTATGAGACCCTCGACCAAGCGGTTGCGGACACGCCCGGCCTGATCGCCAACCAGAATTTCGGGGATGCCCGGTATCAATACTGGTCGCGCGGCCTGATCATCGACAACATGCAGTATGACGGGGTCGCCAATCCCGTGCAGTATTACGCCCGCGACAGCGATGGCGCCGACGACCTGGACATGTACGACCGAGTCGAGGTTCTCCGCGGCGCTTCGGGCCTTGTCACGGGCGCGGGTAACCCATCGGGCGCCATTAACCTGATGCGCAAGAAGCCTCTGGATGAGAAAAAGACGACGATCACCACAAGGGCTTCGTCCTGGGGGAACGCGGAGGCCGTAGTAGACCACTCCACTCCTTTCAATGACGAAGGCACAGTCAGGGGCCGTGTCGTAAGCTCTTATGGTGCCGGCCAGACCTATAAGGATGATTCATTCAACAAGGATGGTCTCTTCTACGGCACTCTAGAAGCGGACGTGACGGAGGATACGACCGTCAATATTGGGTATAGCTATCAGAAACAGAAGATCGACGGGTACGATTGGGGAGGACTGCCGGTCAAGACCGACGGCTCGTTCTATGATTTCTCGCCATCAGACTTTGTCGGAAACGACTGGCAGTATGTCGATCGCCAACAACATACGGCCTTTTTCGACCTCGAGCATCGCTTCGAGAGCGACTGGAAGCTTAACGTCACTGGTCGGGCATCCTGGTCGAAGTCCGAAATGGCCGCGTCTTTCTCAAGCTACACCGGCTCAGATCTCTACCTTTACGACCGCCTGTTTAACTATGACAATGACGTCTATTCGTTCGATGCCAATCTGAATGGTTCGTTTGAGGCATTCGGCCGCGATCATGACCTGGTTTTCGGTGTCAACGCCAATCGCACGAACCTGAAGATTCTCAATTCTCTCGGTGCTACGACGCTCATCAGCGACCCGTTGAATTGGAGTTCGTCATCCGACTTCGACTACGCAGCGTTTACGCCCTTCAGCCGGCTACAGTATCAAACCGAGCAAATTGGCGCATACGCAGCCGGAAGATTTTCAATCACGGACTCTCTTAAGCTTATCACCGGCGCAAGGCTTTCCTGGTACGACTACGATGCCACAACGACCATTCTTTCAACTGGCAAGGTAACGCAGAACCAGATTAACGAAAATGGCGTCTTCACGCCGTACGCGGGTATCGTTTACGACATCAACGACACAATCTCCGCGTATGCGAGCTATACCAGCATCTTCCAGCCGCAATACAATTTCGGCCGCGATGGAAGCCTGCTCGATCCTATCACGGGCACTAATATAGAGGCCGGCCTGAAGGGCGAATTCTTCGATGAGCGCCTCAACGGAACTTTGGCCGTCTTTCAGGTGAACCGCGATAACGTCGCCTCCCGCCTCTCCGACGTATCCTACTGCAATCCTACGATCCTTGCCTGCTGGGAGGGAGTTGACGGTGTACGGACGCGCGGCTTTGAAGTGGAGTTGAGCGGCTTTATCACGGATCGCTGGCTGTTGACGGGCGGCTATACCTATGCGGTATCAAAATACACCGAGGGTCCGTCCTCCGGGGACAAGTTCAGCACTCATCAGTATCCGGAACACGTCTTCAAACTGTTCACCACCTACACCTTCCCGAATGAACAGTTCACCATCGGCGGTGGCTTGCGGGCACAGAGCAAGCTCACCTACCAAACCTCTACGATCGATATTGAGCAGCCCGCCTATGCTGTCTTCGATGTGATGGCGAAATACGATTTCACCGAGAACACCTCTCTCCAACTCAACGTCAACAACGTGTTCGACAAGGAATACTATTCGGCTCTCAATAACGGCGTCGGGTATGGCTTCTTCATGGGCGCGCCCCGCAACCTCAAGCTGACGCTGAAGCATTCCTTCTGAACATTATCGGTCCCGGCGCGCAAAGGCGCGCCGGGCCTTCCAAAATGCCTGCCGGGAATACGACATGCGACGCTTGCTGATACTTGCACATCTCCTGATCTGGGCGGCCGCCGGCCCCGTCTATGCAGAACCGGCTGGCTTTCCCGTGACCGTCCAGCACGCGCTAGGCACGACTACTGTCTCGTCTCCGCCGAAACGTATCGTCACGATCGGGTGGAGTGTGCAGGATGCGGTCTTCGCGCTCGGTTTCGCCCCGGTCGCGATGCCGAAACACGATATGACCGATGACGGCATCCTTCCTTGGGACGCGCCATTCGTCACCGACCGGAATATCACGTTGCTGGAACCCGGCCTGATCGACTTCGAGGAAATCGCCGCGCTTCGTCCCGATCTCATCCTGGCGGTGCGGTCGGGCGTCGATGCGGTCAGCTTTCAACGACTTTCGCGCATTGCCAGCACTGTGGTCTATCAGTCCGGACCCTGGCTCGCAGGCTGGCAGGAGCAGACGCTTGTTGCGGGCGCAGCGCTAGGCGTTGCGGACCAAGCCAAAGCCCTTGTCGAAAAGACGGGAGATTTCCTGAAGGATCTCGGCGGCCGGTATCCCGTCCTGAAAGACCGGACCTTCGTCTTCGGAACCTATTTCAACGGCGCGAGCGGCATCGTCGTCTATCTGCCGGCCGATCCGCGTGTCGCGGCACTAAATGCGCTTGGCATGAAGAACCCGGTCGTTGTGGAAGAACTCGCAGCCGCCAATCCCGGCAAATTCTCCGTATCGCTGAGCTTTGAACAATCCGACCGGATCGATGCCGACCTTCTTGTCATGTGGTATGGCGAAGGCACACGCGAGGCGGCGGAAGCCCAACCTCTCTTCCACACCATCGCTCCTGTCCGGCAGGGCGGCTATGTGGCCCTGGACGATCCAGCCTCGGTCTGGTCGACATCCGCGCTCAGCGTTCTTTCCATCCCATACGGGTTTCCCCGCTTCGTGCCGAGGCTCGCCGAAGCCGCCGAACGCGTGGCCCGGCACAGGAGTGAATAGCCATGCCCGACTACTTTCTCGCAGACGTCGTCGCCACCAGCCGGCTCAGTCCCTCGATGGTCCGTGTCGAGTTCGGTGGTGACGACCTCCATCGTTTCCACTCCAGCGGCAAGCCGGACGAATGGATCCGGCTGCTGTTTCCGGAAAGCCGGGGAGGGACGGTGACGTTGCCCACCTGCACCGACGGCAAGTGGCAGAAGCCGGCCGGCCCCACGCGCCCCTATACCGTACGGAAATGGCATGATTGCTCGTCGCGCCTGATCGTAGATTTCGTGGCGCATGAAGGCGGCGTTGCGGCGGAATGGGCGCTCGCTGCAAGCATTGGCGACAGGCTCGGCCTCACCAATGCCGAGGGACGTTTCCATCTGCCGGAAGACACATTGTGGATCCTTCTCATTGCCGATTTCACCGGCCTTCCGGCTGTCGGCCGTATTCTGGAGGAACTACCCTCTGGATACCGGGTCACGGCCCATGTCGAGGTTCCCCATTACAGCGATCGGCAGACCCTGCATGGCGCCGCGGATCTCAGCCTGCATTGGCACGAGAGCTACGGCCAAGGCGACCGCCCGACCAGTCTTCTAGACATTGCGCGCTCCGTCAAACTGCCGGATGGACCGGGCTACATCTGGATCGCCGGCGAGGTCACTGCGGCCTCGGAGGCGCGCAAGCACTTCCGCGACGATCTGGGCTTCGACAAGGACCGCATGACATCGGTCGGTTACTGGATCGAAGGCCAAGCGCGCGGATGAGCGGCACTACTCTATCATCTGTCGATTATAAACGAGCCAAGGTTGCGGGTAATGTGGGCCGGCTCATTGTTTTGCTGTGTGGTCTCTTCTTGCTGTTCGCGGTTTTTGTCACCAGCCTTCTTGTCGGCGCGCGTTTTGTGTCACCTGCCACAGTGGTTGATGCCTTGCTGTCTTACGAAGCGAGTTCGGCGGAGCACATCATCGTGCGCGATTATCGTTTGCCGCGCACCCTGCTCGGTATCCTCTGTGGTGCTGCCTTCGGCGTGTCGGGAGCACTGATACAGGCGGCGACGAGGAACCCGCTGGCAGATCCCGGCATCCTCGGCGTCAATGCTGGCGCAGCGTTTTTCGTGACGCTGGCGGTCGGCCTGTTCGGCTTCCAATCGATCGAGGCCTATCTCTGGTTTGCCTTTTTGGGGGCGATCGTTGTTACCGTTGCCGTTTACGCGCTCGGGGCGATGGGTCGTGACGGTGCAACGCCCGTCCGCCTCGTGCTGTCCGGTGTGGCACTCTCTGCCGTTCTTGGTGGCATCGGATCTGCCATTACGCTCATCGACGCGCATGCCTTTGACGCCATGCGCTTCTGGTCGATCGGTTCGATTGCCGGGCGTGATATGAAAGTCGTGGAAGCGGTCTGTCCCTTCATCGGGATCGGGCTGCTTGTCGCCTTGATCGCCGCGCGTCCGTTGAATGCGGTGGCGCTTGGCGAGGATCTGGCCCGCTCGCTCGGCGCCAGCATTTTTCGCGCCCGGATACTGGCGCTGATCGCCGTGACGCTTCTTGCTGGCGCGGGAACTGCTGCCGCTGGTCCTATAGGTTTCGTTGGTCTGATGGTGCCGCATTTGGTGCGCTGGTTCACCGGCCCGGATCAACGCTGGATCGTTCCACTGACAATGATTTACGCGCCGGTGTTGCTGATTGCCGCCGACATTACCGGCCGACTGGTGCTGTTTCCGAGTGAACTGGAGGCCGGCATCGTCACGGCTCTCCTGGGTGCTCCGGTGTTGATCCTGTTGGCACGGCGCAGACAAGTGAGCGGGCTATGAGCGCCACGGCATCATCTCGTATCGATTTCGGCCGCTCCGTGCAGGTCGTGCGGCGTTTTGGCGGCCGTCTGTCGGGTCGGTTGGACAGGCTTTCGATATTCATCTGCCTTGTGCTTGCCACTCTTTCGATCGGAGTTGCGGCACTCTCTCTGGCAAGCGGCAAATATCCGATCGCGCTGGTGGACGTGTTGGCCGCTCTCGCCGGTCATGGTGACGAGCAGGTGCGGATGATCGTTGTGGAATGGCGTCTGCCGCGTGTCGCACTGGCGTTCCTGCTTGGCGGCGCGCTCGCCATGAGCGGGGCGATTTTCCAGAGCCTCACCCGCAACCCTCTCGGATCGCCTGACATTATCGGTTTCTCGGCCGGTTCTCACACCGGGGCGCTGGTGGTCATCCTGCTTCTGTCCGGTGGCTATTACGAGACAGCGACCGGCGCGCTAATTGGCGGCATTCTCACAGCGATGGCCGTTTATCTTTTGGCTTACCGGCGCGGCGTGCAGGGTTTTCGCCTGATCGTTGTCGGGATCGGCGTTGCAGCGATGCTATCGGCCTTCAACGCATGGATGATCCGCGAAGCTGACCTTCAGATCGCGATGGGTGCTGCCATATGGGGGGCAGGGTCGCTCAACGGTCTCGGCTTCGAGCAGCTTGTGCCGGTTGCCATCGTGCTATGCATCGCGGGGCCGCCTACCTTGCTTCTGTACCGTCCTATGCGCCAGCTCGAAATGGGTGACGATGTTGCACGTGCCTCCGGTGTCACCGCCAACCGCACGCGGCTTTTGCTGATGGTTCTTGGCGTTGCCTTGACCGCCATCGTGACAGCCGCGGCAGGACCGATCTCTTTCATCGCGCTCGCCGCACCACAGATCGCAAAGCGACTTACCCGTTCGGCGGGCGTTGCGCTCATCTCGTCCGCGCTGACGGGCGGGCTTCTGCTGCTCGCCGCCGATTGGGCCGCGCAGCACGCTTTCGGTGCCCAGCTTCCCGTCGGTGTCATGACAGTGAGCATCGGCGGCGTCTATTTCATCTGGTTATTGATACGGGAGGGCCGCAAATGACCAATTTTGAATTTGGGTCCGGCCGGCTTCGTGCTGATAACGTGACGCTGCGCTATGACGAGCGCACGATTTCCGAAAACCTGTCCATTGCCATTCCTGACGGCTCCTTCACCGTGATCGTCGGGCCGAACGCCTGCGGAAAATCTACGCTTTTGCGCGCCCTGTCGCGCCTGCTGTCTCCGTCTGCCGGAGAAGTCATCCTCGACGGCAGGAGCATTTCCGATCTTGCGGCCAAGGACGTCGCCCGTCGCCTCGGCCTGCTTCCGCAAAGCGCGGTCGCCCCGGAGGGCATTACCGTTGCCGATCTGGTCGCGCGTGGCCGCTATCCGCACCAATCATTCTTCCAGCAATGGTCGACGGCTGATGAGGAAGCCATCATTGACGCGATGGGGGCAACCCGCGTCACGGATCTGTCCGGTCGTCTAGTGGACGAGCTTTCTGGTGGTCAGCGCCAGCGTGCCTGGATCTCAATGGTGCTGGCGCAGGAAACGCCGATTCTGCTGCTGGACGAACCGACCACCTTCCTCGACATAGCCCACCAGATCGAGCTCATGGACCTGCTGGCGGATCTGAACGGCCAGGGGCGCACGATTGTCGCTGTGCTGCACGACCTCAACCATGCCTGCCGCTATGCCTCAAACCTGATCGCCATGAAAGGCGGCGCAATCATCGCCGAAGGCAAGCCGTCTGCTATCGTCACCGAACGGCTGGTCGAAGATGTGTTTGGTCTTCCGTCCGTCATCATCCAGGATCCTGTTTCCAATACACCGCTGATTGTGCCGAGGGGGCGACAGACGCTCGATGCAGCGGCACCGCAGGTGACGCCGCTGGATACATCCCGCCGTCCGGGAATGGAGCAGCATCGTGACTGATCTGCTGAAGCGCTTCGCGACCTATTATCGCCCGCATCGCGGTCTGTTTGCACTCGACTTCGGCAGTGCGGTTATCGCCGGCATGTTTGAGCTTGCGTTTCCGGTTGCCGTCACCCTGTTCATTGACAGACTTCTGCCGAGCAATCAACTCGGATTGATCGCGCTCGCCGTCGCCGGGCTGTTCCTGATCTATCTGATCAACGCAGGCCTCCAGGTTGTGGTGACTTATTGGGGCCATATGCTGGGGTTGAAGATCGAGACCGAGATGCGCAGGAAGGCTTTCGATCATCTACAGAAACTCTCATTTGGCTTTTTCGACGAGCACAAGACCGGACATCTGGTGGCGCGGTTGACCAAGGATCTCGAGGAGATCGGGGAGGTCGCGCATCACGGACCGGAGGATCTGTTCATCGCAGTGATGACACTCATCGGCGCTTTCCTGCTGATGCTCTCGGTCCATGTCCCCCTTGCAGTCCTGACGGGCCTTATCGTTCCGCTGACGGCTGTGGTCACGACGATCTACGGCAAGCGCATGACGGCGAACTGGCATGCCCTCTATCGAAGGGCGGGGGAATTCAACGCCCGTATTGAGGAAAACATCGGTGGTATCCGGGTGGTGCAGGCTTTTGCCAACGAGGAACACGAGCGGACGCTGTTTGCCAGCAATAACCGCGACTACCTCGTTACCAAGCTCGAGGCCTATCGGGTCATGGCCGCGTCCATGTCGCTCTCATACCTGTCGATGCGCTTCGTCCAGGTCGTGGTGATGCTAGCAGGCGCCTGGTATGTCACGCGCGGTGAACTGACCGCTGGTGGTTTTGTCGGCTTCCTGCTTTTGGTCGGTGTTTTCTTCCGGCCGATCGACAAGATCAATTCGATCATCGAGACATATCCAAAAGGGATTGCCGGGTTCCAGCGCTATACGGAATTCCTTGATCGGCAGCCCGATATCAAGGATCGGCCTGGTGCCAATACCATTCAAAGGTTGGACGGACGCATTACCTATCGCGATGTCCATTTTGGCTACCGCGCCGGCATGCCGATATTCGCTGGCCTGAACCTGTCGATCGAGGCTGGGGAAACCATCGCGTTCGTCGGCTCCTCTGGTGCCGGCAAGACGACGATCTGCGCACTCCTGCCACGCTTTTACGAGGTGACCGGCGGCGCCATCAATATCGACGGAGTGGACATCAGGGATATCACTCTCAATAGCCTTCGCTCCAATATCGGGATCGTGCAGCAGGACGTCTTCCTGTTCGCCGGGACCATTCGGGAAAACATCGCCTATGGCCGTCTCGGTGCCAGCGAGAGCGAGATCATCGAAGCGGCCCGCCGAGCCCGTCTTGACGATGTCATCACAGCCTTGCCTAACGGTCTCGATACTGTCATCGGCGAGCGCGGCGTCAAACTTTCCGGCGGGCAGAAGCAGAGGCTGGCGATCGCCCGCATCTTCTTGAAGAACCCTCCGATCTTGATCCTCGATGAGGCAACCTCTGCGCTAGACAGCGAGACGGAACGAGCCATCCAGCAGTCACTTGCCGAACTTTCGCAGGGGCGCACAACGTTGGTCATTGCTCATCGACTGGCAACCATCACCAGCGCCGACAGGATCGTCGTCGTCGAAGATGGACACATCGTGGAGGAGGGAAGCCATGACCGCCTATTAGGGAATGCAGACGGGCGATACCACGCACTTCATGCCGCGCAAAGCAGAAGCAATGCAGCCCGAGAACCGGGAGCCCGCATGTTTACAGTCGAGACGGCAGACTGAACTCGCGGATCAAAATCACGGAAGATAAAATCATGAAGCTGAGACGAGAGACCGAAGTGGCGATTGCAATTTTAGTCGCCTGTGCCAGATCGAATGACTGCCGCCTGAAGACCGCGGATGCCGCAAAGGTCGCCGACACCACGACCGACTTCGCGGCACATGTCGTCTTGAAGCTTGTGAACGCTGGCTTTCTGAAAACCAAACGTGGCCGAAACGGCGGACTGGAGCTCTCGCGAGCGGCGAATGCGATCTCGTTGTGCGATGTCATCTGTCGGGCGGACGACCAGCATCCCGCAGCTTGGGGACGGATAAAAGCGAAAGAAGAGCAGGTGAAGTACCGCCCTCTCAGCCAGATCATCCTCCGCGCGAACAACGCGATCCAAACCTATCTCGATCTCTTTTCCATTGCGGATCTGGCTAAAATCGAGGGACGATCTGAGGCAGGTGAATTCCGCGAGGGCTCGGGAAAAATACGCGAAAGGCGACCTGCAAAGCGCGAGCTTGCTGTGAGCAGCAACTTCTAGTGAGATTCATACCCTTGGGATCTTGATTCTGATGGGTCGGCGGTTCGATTCCGCTCAAGACCCAAGAAATTTACAAGTCTCCCTACGTCCAGGCCCCCGCAACCAATGAAACTTGAATATTTGCCCATTCAAGCCGCTTCATAGAAAGCTCCTCTGCGTAAGCGTCGAGGAGCTTTTTTTTTGGGGCTTCCGTCTCAAGTTCGCCGGCACGCATCTTCTCCAGATAGTCGTGGCGCTTAAGTGCTTCGAACCGCTTCTCCATGATAGTTGTCGCTTTCATTGCCGCAAGGATGGAAGCGATCCGGCCGTAGACTTCGAGAGATGCCGGCTGGTGGCCGGTCGTCTTGCCGATGACCACCTTCTGTATGAACTGGCGCACGATGTTGATAAAGGGCTGCTTGGTTCCGCGTCGGCATGCTCGCGCATGTAATAGAAGGCGGAGTTGATGACCAGCTCGACGGCCTCCGGACTGACCTCGGCTCGTATGCGTCTTGCCGGTATAGAGGACTTTGTCGATCGTGGTCGTATTGGGCTCCTTAAACTGGCCGCCCGATGCGGCGCTGTTTACCCCCTTGTTCTGACGCATCGGCGTATCCGGCATATTTCTCAAAACTGCTCAACTGTATCGCAACGTAGCCGCAGGACGTGGGCCTTCTTCATTGTGAGTGGAATCAGCGAAAGCTCACCTCGGCTGCGAGCCCGCCGCCAAGCCGATTGTAAAGCCGCACAGACCCGCCGATGGTTGCTGCGAGTTGCTGGGCTATCGCAAGCCCAAGTCCAGTTCCGCCGGTGTCGCGGTTTCGCGAAGTCTCGATCCTGAAGAATGGTTGCATGGCACTATCCAGCATATCGGGAGGTATTCCCGGTCCGCGATCCAGCACGGTCACGATGACATTTCCTTCATCGCCTCGTCTGACAGAGATTTCGGCGCTGCCGGCAAATTTGATGGCGTTGTCTATGAAATTCGTCAGGATCCTGCGAAGCGCATGCGGTTTCGTATTAGCTATACCCTGCACGACACCGAGTACCGAGACAGCCTTTCCGGTGTCTTGATAGTCATAGGCGATGCTGTCGATGAAGGAGGCCAGGTCGATGCGGGACGTCTTTTCTCCGTTGCCATGGGAGCTACGCGCGTAAGCGACACCATCCTGCACGAGCCGTTCTATCTCGCGCAGATCGCTGACGAGTTTTTCCTTCTCCGGAGTATCATCAGCCATATCGGCGCGCAGCCGCATACGCGTGATCGGTGTCTGCAGGTCATGCGAGATCGCTGCAAGGATCTGTATCCGCTCCTCCAGATAATGCGCAATCCGGTTGCGCATGGCGTTGAAGGCACGGGCGGCATGGGCGACTTCGGTTGGTCCACCCTCGCTCATCGGTGCTCCCTGCTTACTCGGATCGAGTGCCTCTGCAGCTGCTGACAGAACGCTTAAAGGGCGGATTGCCTGCCGTACCGCAAACCACGTGCATAGAAGCAGAAGTGCCATTTGCGCAGCAAAGACATAAGGCAACCACTCGGCAAGCGGCATCACACCACGAGGTGTAACGTCGATTGTTAGCGGCGCGCCATCAGACAGTGTTAGATGAGCTTGAAGTCGTTTGCCGTCTCCCGGGATGGATTGAACCTTGAGAGGGAACTTGTGACCGGCGGCCTCTTCGATCCGTTCTGCAATTTCCGCTCCCCGGCCGGACATGTCGGACACGCCCGGAAGGCCTGGACCAAGAACAAGCCGGTAGTTACCGCGGCTCAGGCGATCGACCCAGTTGGATCTCTCTTCGGCGGGTAAGCGATCAATGACAGCGATAGAGGTCGCCAGATCGCTTTCCAGGGTGCCAAGCATCACGGCCTTGGCCGACATGTAGCGTTCTGCAAACAAAATGCTGAATGACAGGCCATAGGCAATGGCAAGGCCTGCAAACAGGATCAGGAAAAGTCGAGATCGCAGCGAACGTGGCCAGCCTACGATGTGGTGATGCCCCCTGCTCATGCCCTCGGCTCCGTTATCTCGACGGGAACTGCGAAGACATAACCTTCGGCGCGCACCGTCTTGATATAGGTCGGTTCGCGGGCGTCGTCGCCCAGCCGTTGGCGTACGCGGCTCACCAGAAGATCGATCGATCTGTCAAAGATCTCGGCATCACGCCCCTGGGTGAGGTTGAGCAACTGGTCGCGATTCAGAACACGCTGAGGGTGATCTATGAAGACACGTAACAGACGGTATTCGGCACCGCTAAGCGCAATCTCGGTCCCGTCATTGTCGATGAGGTGGCGACCGATGGTATCGAGACGCCAGTCGCCAAACCTCAAAAGCTGACCGGCCTCACTGATTTGAAGGTTTGGCGGGAGCATCCGGGTTCGGCGCAACACCGCCTTTATCCGGGCAAGAAGCTCGCGCGCCGCAAATGGTTTCGACAGATAGTCGTCGGCGCCCATTTCAAGTCCGATGATGCGGTCCATTTCGTCGTCACGAGCAGTGAGCATGAGAACCGGTGTGGCTTTATGCTTGCTGGCCCGCAATTCGCGGCACAGGACCAGGCCGTCATCGCCCGGCATCATCACATCGAGCACGATCAGATCGACCGTATTGCCCTCCAGGAATGTTCTCATCTGTCGACCGTCGGCCGCCAGCGATGCCCGCAAGCCGTTCTTTTTAAGGTAGCTTGAGACGAGTTCCCGGATTTCTCTGTCGTCATCGACGACAAGAATATGATCGATGTGTTCCATTGGAAGCCTTCAATTTCCCCAGGTCAAGAAGAAGCCCGCGACAGCGAAACTTACAGGGCCGATCCAGTAAGATAGCTGTTCGCGGGTCTCGGCAAGCTTAAAGCTTGGCTACGTCCAGAACGGCCTTGGCGAAAGCTTCAGGTGCTTCCTGCGGCAGATTGTGGCCGATGCCACCGGTGACATCGCGATGTTCGTATTTGCCGGAAAATTTCGACGCATAGGCGGACGGAGCGGGATGAGGCGCGCCATTGGCATCGCCCTCCATGGTGATTGTTGGTATGGTGATCACCGGAAGTTTCGCAAGCTGACTCTCCAAAACATCATATTTTGCTTCACCCTCTGCCAGAGCAAGCCGCCAACGGTAGTTGTGGATGGTGATGGCTACATGGTCTGGATTGTCGAAAGCAGACGCGGAGCGATTGAAGGTCTCATCGCTGAACTTCCAGGTCGGCGATGCCGTTTCCCAGATTAGGCGGACAAAGTCGAGAGTGTTGGCCGCGTAACCCGCACGGCCGCGTTCCGTTGCGAAATAGAACTGGTACCACCAGGAAAGCTCTGCCTTGGGAGGCAGAGGCTTCTTGTTAATCTCCTGGCTGCCGATGAGGTACCCACTCACGGAAACCAAACCCTTGCAACGTTCGGGCCAGAGAGCGGCCATGATGTCGGCGGTGCGCGCTCCCCAGTCGTAGCCTGCCACGACGGCTTGTTTGATCTGCAGAGCATCCAGAAAAGCGATCATGTCCGAGGCGAGTGCTGCCTGTTGGCCGTTGCGCGGCGTGTCATCGGAGAGAAAGCGGGTCGTGCCATAGCCGCGCAGATAGGGGATGAGCACCCGATATCCTGCCGAGGCGAGGATGGGCGCGACATCGACATAACTATAGATATCGTAAGGCCAACCATGCAGGAGCAGGATAGCCGGACCGTCCGCGGGCCCGACTTCGGCGTAGCCAATGTTGAGAACGCCAGCGTCGATCTGCTTCAATGAGCCGAAGGACGTGTGCGCCCCTGTCATGGATGGTGCTGAAGTCGCTGTGGCGGGCGTTTTGGCATTGGCCAATCCGGTGGCACCGAGTTCGACGGCTGCAACTGTCATGGCTGCAATGCCGAAGAAACGGCGACGCTGAAGATCAATCTGAGTGCTCATGGGGTTCTCTCCGATCCGTGTTGATATGATCGGCAAAAAGCCTGGCGCATGTATCTTCGATGTGTCTTGAGCAAATCCATTGTGAATGCTTCTGTAACAGGCAGCTCCTCAGATACGCTTTGATACAATTTTCTCGACTCCATGAGAGTGGGCGCTACCTGCTTGACCCGCATTTTGTCCAAGCGCCCCTTCTACATTCGAATACAAATCCAGCCGAGACCGGACACACCCGAGATACGCGAGATCCGCACACTGGCAACATTGCTGGTCGCGCCATCGCCGCCCAGAGCCCGAAAATCTTCTTTCAAAGGAAAAGATGATGACGCTCTTCATCATTGCCTATCTTGGAGGGGCGCTGACCATCCTCAGCCCCTGCATCCTGCCTATCCTTCCCTTTGTCTTTGCGCGTGCGGGACAATCATTCGTCCGCAGCACACTGCCTATGCTCGCAGGCATGGCGGCCACATTTGCCGCCATTGCTACGCTGGCCGCGGTTGGGGGCAGCTGGGCAATCAACGCGAATGAATATGGACGGCTTGCCGCCCTAGCATTGTTGGCCGTCTTCGGCGTAAGCCTTATCTCACCCCGTGCGGCGAGCATCGTCACCCAACCGGTCGTTGAGCTGGGTAACCGTCTGGCCAATGCCACCGGGAGGCCCGGGGCTATTCCGACTATCGCAGGCTCCCTAATCCTGGGTATTGCCACCGGTCTTTTGTGGGCGCCTTGTGCGGGGCCGATCCTTGGTCTGGTGCTCACGGGCGCCGCACTCAAGGGGGCCAATATCGAAACAAGCTTGTTGCTTGCCGCCTATGCCGGCGGCGCAGCCAGCTCGCTTGCAATGGCCCTATTATTCGGAGGCAAGGTTTTTGCCAGCTTGAAGCGATCCCTCGGGTTCAGTGAGCGCCTCCGGCAGCTCCTCGGTGCAGCGGTTCTTACGGGTGTTACGGTTATCGCACTTGGACTGGATACTGGCGCTCTTGCGCGGCTGTCCTACTCCAGCACCGCATCGTTCGAGCAAGCCGTTCTTGATCGCTTCCACGCAAATCAGGATGCTGAACCCGCAACTGAAGTCGCGAGCAATTCGAGTGCTCTTCCGCCGAGTGCCGCCTCGTTCACATCGGGACTGCCTGTCGAAGGTCGCGCACCATCCCTGGATGGGGCCGTTGAATGGCTGAACTCGACGCCGCTCACCACCGAGCAATTGCGCGGCAAGGTCGTGCTCGTCGACTTCTGGACCTATTCCTGCATCAATTGCATCCGCACCATTCCCTATGTCCGTGCCTGGGCGGAAAAATACAAGGATCAGGGACTTGTCGTAATCGGGGTCCACGCTCCTGAATTCGCCTTCGAGAAGATGATCGACAATGTCAAGCAGGCCATCGGTGACTTCAAGATTGAATACCCGGTCGCCGTCGACAACGATTACAGGATCTGGCGCGCCTTTGATAACAGCTACTGGCCGGCGCATTATCTGATCGATGCAAAGGGGCAGATCCGGTATCATCACTTCGGTGAGGGCAATTATCGACAGACCGAGCAGGCCATCCAGGATCTGCTGCGCGAAGCTGGCAGTGCTGCAGCTGAAAGCGCACCAGTCACGCCAGAGGCAAAAGGTGCAGAGGCCGGCCCGGACCTGAAGTACATCCGCTCTGGCGAGACCTATGTCGGCTACCGACAAGCCACCGGCTTTGCATCGAATGAGAGCCTGCGCGCAGACCAGTCCCGCGACTATTCCGTCGCGACCCCAGGGCTGAATAAGTGGGGGCTTTCCGGCATCTGGACGGTCGGCGCTGAAGCCGCGGCGCTCGACGGTCCAGATGGCGGGATCACCTACAAGTTCAATGCTCGCGACCTGCATCTGGTGCTTGGGCCGGGTGCAGCAGCTAAGCCCGTTCGGTTCCAGGTTACGATCGACGGTCACCCGCCCGGTGCGGATCATGGCGCCGATACCGACGCCGACGGCAACGGCATCGTCACGTCCACTCGTCTTTACCAGCTCGTCCGCCAGTCCGGCGCAATCGAAGCCAAAACCTTCACCATTCGCTTCCTCGATCCTGGTGTGCAGGCCTACGCCTTCACCTTCGGCTGACGCTGCTTAATCACATTCGGAAACCCTTAAGGAGACCCCTATGAAACGGCTCTTGTTTACGCTTGCTCTCGCTTTTTCAACCAGCATCATCGCCATTGCAGCTCAGGCTGCGGAAGTGAAAAATATCGTCATTGTCCATGGCGCGCTTGCTGACGGTTCCGGTTGGCGCAAAGCCACCGAAATCTTGGAGCGCCGAGGTTTCAAAGTCACCATCGTGCAGGAACCGATCACGTCGCTTGCTGATGATGTCGCAGCGACCAATCGGGTGCTCGATCTTCAGGATGGCCCCAGTCTGCTCGTGGGCCATAGCTACAGCGGTATGGTGATCTCGGAGGCGGGCAATAGGCCGGATGTGGCCGGACTGGTGTATGTTGCTGCATTCCAGCCTGAAAAGGGCGAAAGCTTAGTCGACCTTGCAGGATCAAAGCCACCCGCCGGAAACTCGATCAAGCAGACCAGGGACGGGAAATTCCTGTACTTGGATCCCGCGGCCTTTGTGCAGGATTTTGCTGCTGATCTGCCTGGGGAGGATGCGGCCTTCCTCGCGAAAAGCCAGGTCTTCGCCGCCAAGGATGCCTTCGCGGCAAAGGTGGGTGAGCCAGCATGGAAGACGAAAAAGAGCTGGTCAATTGTCGCGACAAAAGATCGCTCGATCAACCCGGAGCTGGAGCGCGATATGGCCAAACGCGCAGGCAGTCAGGTCACGGAAATCGATGCAAGCCATGCGGTCTTCATGTCTCAGCCAGAGAAAGTAGCAGCTGTGATTGAAGAGGCAGCTCGCCAATCCGCGAAGTAGCGGTGAACATTAGGAGAAAACTCGGCCGCCCTTTTCGGAGCGGCCGAAAGATTAGCAGTTGAAGAGGCGTCGGTTAATCCTGAATAGGAACGTCTCGTCGTGCATGACCATCAAAAATGCTTCCATCATAGGCCTTCTGGCGGCCGGAACAGAACCTCCGAGAACATAGGCAAGCCCTGCTCGCAACAACTCTCCTTAGACAGTGATCCGGCATTTGGCAGAGCGGCCTCAGCGCGGACATAAACCGGGTGAGTGCAGCCCGACACTCATTCTGCGTTGTGTACAGAACCGATGTCAGTCGATCAAGAATCGAGATAAGCTAGGTCCACGCCTGGTTTCACGATTGCATTCCGACGGTTTCACCCGCCGTGGCTGGAAGATACTGGCGCAAAACATGGAGTGTCCCAGAGACGGCCATACGTCGCAGGCTTCCAGTTTGCACAGCGTGGTTTTACTCGCATCATGGCGGCCGACTTGGCCGCCGCGTTCCTGACCGAAACGGAGGTTGGCATCATTGAGGACAGGCCGACCGTCAGGTCGTCGATCATGAAACGTGAGACAGGACAATCGGGTGAGAGAGGGGTATGATATCCCCGATATGGCAAAACTGTTCGGCTTTGTGATCGGGATCAGGTCCATGACGCAATATCCTACAGGCGTTGCCCAGAGCAGAGCCTCACGCCCGAAAACGGCATGATCTTGTCAGCTGTCAGTGAGCATAGCGTGTGAAGACGTAGTCGTGATCCTTCACATTGCCCACGTGGCACGCAAGACAGGTCTCATGCTGCGCAACGTCAACCGGCTTGCCATTTACAAAGCGGCCAAAGCCCCAACCATGGCTGTCTGGGTATTTCTTCGAGTCCTTGACCATAACCTGAACCGTCGTCGGAGCTCCGGGCACTGTTGCTGGCGGGAATTCGGTTGACTGTTGCCGTTTGTAGGCGAGCTTCACGAGGACAGAGCCATCCGGAAACGGCAGCGCTCCCTCCTTGTAGGCCTCGACTGCAACATCGTTTGCCAGGACTGCGCGTAACTCATCCAGGGGAGGCGCCTCCTGCGCAGGCGCGATGAACTTCCAATCCCGGTAACCCTCGGGAAGCGTGACACCATAAATTGGCGACGCATTCTCCGGCCGAGGTTCCGCGGATGCTACGTAAGATGCAGTTATGCCTACGCCTGTGATCGTCAATGCGATCGCAACGAAAAGGGAACTCTTCATGATAAACCCTACCTGCTGACAATGATGAGGCAGTTATTACCCGAAGGGTGTCTGGGTTATTTCATAAAGCCACTTTTATGTATCGCATTGTAGTTGCGTTGGAACTGTTCGCCGTCTGTGGCCACCGGTTCGAAGCGAAGCAACGTGAATGTGGTCCGATTGGACCCGATCTCGCCTTTTTGACGAGACCGGATTTTATTTTTAGAGGACGCTAACGTTCTCAGCCTTCGACTTTCCCGTCTTCCGGTCTTGGCCCACGTCGTAGCTGACCTTTTGACCATCGCTCAGGGAAGCGCCGAAGCCCACAGCCGAGATGTGGACGAACACATCTGGTCCACCACTATCCGGGGTGATGAAGCCGAAGCCTTTGTCCTGAGCGAAAAACTTTACTGTACCAGTTGCCATCTTATCCTCTTGGGTTGAAAGCGCCGAAAAGGATTAGCGATCGCACAGGCTCCCAGCAAGGCATGTTTGGTCCGCAGCCACGCGGGTGGGCTGAGACGCAGGCTCACTTCATCCTCTATATACTAACACCTTTCAGGAAATGAGAGCCTAGGCGACGATGCAAGGTGTGTGCTTTGGATTTCGAGTTGACATGATGTGTTGCCAGTCATTGGTTCCTCCATGGTTCAGGTAATGACCCGACCAAGTCTGGCAAATCCTGTTAGGCGACGACCTTATGCGATTGCTGAAATTGTCGTGCAATTGCGGAGTTCAATCAAATCACTGGAGCTTTTCAGAAGTGTTATGGATGAGGAACTAAGCGCGTCAATGATGTAGTGTCCGACCGATCTGAGCTAGGCGTGCCGAGAAAAGCGCGAGCCGGTACATCGTTCATATTTCGGATGATGGGCTTCTCGATGCAGCATACAGCCGGCGGCGGGTGAACGTTGGTATTTAGCGTTACGTTCGCAAGCTTTCTTCCGCGGTAAGATATCTCACTGAAAAATTTCTATATTCTTGCCGCCGTTCTTCTCAGGGTCCCAGGTTCGGCTCCTTTCAAAAGTGAAGGAATTTACAAGTCTCCCTGTGTTCAGGCCCCCGCAACCAAAAATGCCGCCTTCAAGGCGGCTTTTTTGGTTGGTCAAAGCTCGAGGATTTAACCACTAATCAGGACCCGCAAGGACCCGTAGCCGACAGATGGCTTCGAGACAACGTGGTCGTCGGTTCCTCTCCCATCAAGACCAAAAAGTTAGCCCCCATCCGTTCCGTTTCTACGGCCCACCGTTAGTTTTATAAGGCCTTGAACGCGGCCGGCGACCTCTTGCTGTCCAGGTTGCGGTATCCCAGGGCCACCTTTTCTAGCGCAGCAATCGTGCCGATCGTGGCGGAATCGAAAACCGGTAGCTTCAGCTTTGCTGTCAGTGCGCCAGCCAGGGCGTGACCACCAAGATTGGTGCTCCAGATAAGGATCGCATTCGGTTGCGCGGCCGTGAGCTCTTCAGCCAGCCTCGAGATCTCTGCTCCTGAAACCCTTGATGCCTCGAAATTGTCTCGTATGCCAAGATCGCGCCGCGCCACGATAGCGATCCCTTGCGTGGCGAAAGTATTGACGAGCTGCCCTCCTTCCTGTGCGTCTCCCTGTTGCAACAAACCGATCCGGGTCAGACCAAGGGATTTCAGCAAGGCAGGTGTTTCCAACGCCGTGGTTGTTGCAGCAACGCCGGTCTCCGCCTCTATCCGCGCGCAAAGCGTTCGATCCGGCTCGAACCCGAGAAGCGCACCGCGGGTGGCATTCCAGAGGATGATGCCGGGTCTTGCCTGGGCCAGCATGGCTGCAGACTGCAGGAACGGGACCAGATTATATCCGTCGGCGGGATGCCCCTCATAGGGTACACGGGCAAAACACGCGTCAACGCCGGGATAATCATGGAGAATCGATTTCGTGACGCGTTCGACGACACGATTCGAGGATGGCAGGATGATGCCGATGGCTGGAACAGTCATACTCATCAGGATGTCACTGCTCCCGCACGATCAGGGTGCGTTCGGCAGACCAGTTTGCGGTCCACATCTGACCGGGCTGGGGAGGCGAGGCTCCAATCGCCTCAATCGGCAGTGCGCAGACGAATTCCGATCCAGCCATTTCCAGCCATACGGAAAGTGTCTGCCCCCTGAACACGGTTCGCAGCACGCGACAGCTTCGTGCATTGATGGCTTCCGTCGCCTCTCCGGTAGCTGAAAGACGGATGCTTTCCGGACGGATGGCGACAACGGCCTTTTCGCCGATACCAACCTCCGTCGCCACAAGACTTTCAAATACCTGCCCGGAGGCAGATTTAAGGGTCGTCTTGCCATCATGTTTGCCGAGAATGGTCGCGGAGATAAAATTCGACGTGCCGATGAAGTCGGCCACGAAATGCGACGATGGCCGCTCGTAGATCTCGCGGGCCGACGCCGCCTGCTCGATGCGACCAGCGCGCATCACGGCGATCTGGTCGGCCAGCACCAGCGCCTCCTCCTGATCGTGGGTGACGAGGATGGTGGTGAGCCCCAACTCATTGCAGAGCTGACGCAGCTCGATTTGCATCGCCTCACGCAGCTTCTTGTCGAGCGCCCCGAAGGGTTCGTCGAGCAGCAGGACCTTGGGCCGGTAGACGATGGCGCGGGCAAGGGCTACCCGCTGCTGCTGGCCGCCGGATAGCGCTGATGGCATGCGATCCTCAAAGCCGGTGAGATGGGTGAGCCCCAGCGCCCGCTTTGCCCGCTCAGCCGTCTCCGCCTTTCCGACGCCACGCATCGACAGGCCAAAGGCGACGTTTTCCAGAACCGTCATATGCGGAAACAGCGCATAGTTCTGGAACAGCATGCCGAGATTGCGCCGATGAACGGGAAGGTCAGTAATCGGCCTGCCATCGATGGCGATGTCGCCCGCTGTCGGTTGAACCAGTCCGGCGATCATTCTGAGCGTCGTGGTCTTGCCGCAGCCGGACGGGCCGAGCAGAGCCAGGATCTCGCCGCTTCTGGCTTCGAGATTGATATCGCTCACCACCTGGTTTGCGCCGTAGCTGCGGCTGATGCCACGCAGCGTGACACTGCCGCCTTCGGTTTTAGAGATGCCTGCCGGGTTACTCATAGACCGTCTCCATCGATTGATACTGGCCGGCCGATGAACAGGATCGGCCGGCTGGTTGAAGGTGGTCTCAGACCGAGAAAATGCCGTTCATCTTTTCGGTCCAGGCCGAACGTTTGCCGTTGATGAACTCCCAGTCCGGCGTGAACAGGCCACGCTTGTCCATTTCCTCGACCGGATAGGCGATGTATTTCAGGGTTTCTTCTGAAAACTCGATGCCGGAGACAGGTGGGGCAGTAAGTGCGAACTCGCTAAAAGCCTTCTGTGTTTTGGCTTCCAGCATGCGGTTCATGAAGGCAACGGCGACGTCCCTGTTCGGGCCTCCCTTCACCAGAACCTGGCAGTTGTTGCCGGCAAAACTGCCTTCCTTGGGAAAACTCATCGTCACCGGAGCGCCCTTGGCCGTGTAGGGATAGATATATTTCGACAGTTCCAGCAGGCCGATATCAGCCTGGCCCTGAGCCACTTCGTTGGCTGCCTGTGGACCGTTGTCGAACAGGTTCATGATGTTCGGCTTCAGCTCTGCAACTTTGTCGAAGCTGTCATCGACCAGATATTGGGCCTCTGAAAACGGCTTGCCGGATTTGACCGCCGCGGCGACGATCAGGAAGAAGACAGAAGGCGTGTTCTTGGGGCTGACCAGTTTCAGCTTGCCGGCATATTCCGGCTTCCAAAGATCTGCATAGCTTGCCGGCGGGGTGACGGAGGAATTGTGGAACATGCTGCCGACCGAGATGGCCAAGGCGCTTGCCCAGCCGTCGAAACCGAAGCGCGGGTAGAGGTTGGCGAGCGCCGGCATATCACCCTTCGGCATCTGCTCGATCAGACCTTCCGTCTTGCATATCGGAATCGCAACGTCGTCGATGAACATTACCGAGAACTTCGGATTGTCTTTGGTGGCGCGCATCTTGCCGACATTGGCAAGTGTGAAGCCTTCCTCGGCGGTCACCTTGGCGCCGAAATCCTTTTCGAAGTCAGGGATGATTTTCTTCTTGACGAATTCTCCCTGTGAGCCGCCCCAGATGCCGATCTGGATTTCCCTGCCTGCGGCCCAGCCGTTGCGCACGAAGCCCATCGGGGCTGCCAGGGGTGCGGCGATGGCGGTGGCACCTAGCGCGAGTTTACCGAATGTGCGCCTCGAAATATTGGTCATGTCATTTCCCCTTTTTGTTTAACGATTGGTTTGCTGAGTTTAAGGCGGTGAATGTGCAGACGGATCAGTTGGCGAGCCTGGCAAGGCTGATCCCGAAGACCTTTTCGATGACGAGCACGAGAAGAAGCGCAAAGAAGATCATCAGCGAGGCAATGGCCGCGATCGACGGGTCGAACGAGCGTTCGATCACCGTGTAGAGATAAAGCGGGATCGGGAAATGATTGCCGTCGGCCAGCCACATCGAGATCGGGTAGTCGTCGAAGGAGACGATGAAACAAAAAATGCCGCCGGCCAAAATGCCTGGCCGCACTTGCGGCCAGATGATCTTTGTCGCCACCACATGGGGTGCTGCGCCGAGAACCGAGGCGGCATCCTCAAGATTGCGGTTGGTCAGCACAAAACTCGCCGAAACGGAGCGGATGACATAGGGCAGGCAGATTACCGTATGGCCGATGACGAGTTGCAGCAGGGTAGCTCGCGACCCCATCATCGAAAACAGCTGCAGCAGTGCCACACCGGTTACGATCAGCGGCACGATCAGTGGCGACAGGATGATGCCGAGCACCGCATCCTGGCCCGGAACCTTGAAGCGCGTCAGCCCGATCGCACAGGGAATGCCGAGGATCAGCGACATGATGGTAACAATACTTGCAAGTTCGAGCGAGAAGAGGAAGCTTCCCTGAGCCTCGGGGTTGGTCAGCACCGCCGCATACCATTTCAAGGTAAAGCCCTGCGGCGGGAAAACGATATAGGCTGTGTCAGAGATAGACATCAGAAGCGGCACGATGAGCGGGGCCACGACGATCACGAGGACGATTGCAACGACAATCTTCAGGAGTGGGCTGACGGTCTCGGTCATCGGGCGGCCTCCGTCCAGCGAGCAAAGCGCTGGTTGACGATTTTCAGGAAAACGAGGTTGACGGCCAGTACCATGGCGATCAGCAGCGTCGAGATCGCAGCGCCGAACGGCCAATCGTTGAGCGTCAGGATCTGCTGCTCAATCAGCGTACCGAGCAGCGGCGAGAAATTGCCACCAAGCACCTGCGGCGTCACATAAGCGGCCGAACTCAGCGAAAAGACCAGCGAAGCGCCAACGGCAAGACCGGGCAGGCTAAGGGGCAGTATCACCTTCAGAAAGACGCGCAGTCTGGTTGCGCCGGCAACCCGTGCTGCTTCCTCGACGGTACGGTCGATGCGAGCGATCGCCGAGGCAAGCGGCATGACCATGAACGGCAAGTAGACGTGGACGCAGGCGATCAGCACCGCCCATTCGGTGTAGAGCAGAACCGGTGGGTGGGGGATGCCGACCTGCTTCAGCGCCCAGGCGAGCGCACCGGTCTTATTGAGGATCGTCTGCCAGCCATAGGAGCGCACGACGACATTGACCAGCAGAGGCGCAAGGATAGTGATGGTGACCAGCCCTGCCAGCGAAGGGCCGCCACGACTGATCGCGATGGCCAGCGGATAAGCGAAGACCGCGGCGCAGATAGAGGTCAGCAAGGCTATTCGGACCGTCCGGGCCAGAATGCGGAAATATAGGTCGGAGGAAAACAGCCTAATGTAGTTTTCGAGCGTGAAACCTTCAACCGTGACGCCATCGACCACATGGGCGGAAAGGCTGCTCGCGATCATCGATACGACCGGCCAAATAAACCAGACGCCAAGGAACAGGAGCGCTGGCAGGACCAGGAAAAAGCCCGTGTAGCGCGTCGATGAAAACCGCGACCACGCTTCCTCAACAAGCCGCGAGAACTTCGTATTGTTCTCCCGAGCGCCCGAGAGCGCGCCGTCATTGGGCAGGGGGTCAAGCGGTATCGTTCCATTCACGCTCTGCATCCGTTTCTCCTTGGATGGAGCGCTCACTTGCGATCCCCGTTGTCATCTTGATCGTGACAATCAGCGAATTTTCCGTTGCCGTCCATCGGAGAATAAGCAATCATGCATTCGAAAAATTAGTATGGATTGAAGGTGTCGATATGCGTGGTTCGCTGGTTCCTGCGTCGCTGCGTTACGCCGACCAGGTGGCCCGCTCCGGATCCATCCAGAAGGCTGCAAAGGAGCTGAACGTTGCGGCATCTGCCATCGACCGGCAGATACTGCTGCTGGAAGAGGATCTTGGCGTCGAGCTTTTCGAGCGCATGCCGCGAGGCATGCGACTGACCGCCGCCGGCGATGCACTGATCGCGCTTGCCCGCCGCTGGAAGAGCGACGAACGAAAGGCGGCAGCCGATATCCGACAGCTTCAGGGTATTCATCTAGGACATCTGCGGCTGGTAGCAATGGATAGTCATGCCAACGGCTTCCTGCCGCTATTCATCGAAAAACTGGCGAGTTCCCATCCGCGAATTTCACTCGAAGTCGAAATCTCAAGCCCCGACGACGCCCTTTCGGCACTCATGGCCGGCGATGCCGACATTATCGCAGCGTTCAACTTGTCACCGAGGCGCGATGTGCATGTCCTGTGGAGTGCTGAGCTTCCGCTCGGCAGCGTGGTGTCACCTCAGCACGAGCTGGCGCGGGCTAAGACTACCAGTTTGCAAGAAGCAACGCAGCATCCGATCGCCCTGCAGAGCAAAGCGCTGTTCATTCGCCGTTATCTCGATGCGCGCTACGGATGGCTGTTTAACGATCCCCAAAAGGCGGTTGTCACCAACTCGCTGCAACTGGTCAAGCAACTTGCTCGCAGCGGTCGATACATCGCCTTCACATCGGAGCTCGATGCTGCGCCGGAAATCCTTGACGGCTCGCTCGTCTTCATTCCCCTGCGCGACAAGGGCGCCGAACCTCAGACAGTGAGCCTCGCAATAGATGCCCGCAAGCCGCTATCGCGAATAGGCCGCATCGTTTCTGAACTGCTGCAGGAGGAGATAGCCCAGTGCTTGGGCCGTGTCAGAATGCGGTCTGTCTAAGGTTCATGCTTCCATCGGAATTGCAGGGTCGGCGGTTCGCATCGGTTCAAGAGCTTAGCCCCCCTAGCTGTTTCAAGCCGTGAAGAACTCTTCTCCTTCTACATAGTCGGTGACTCGGCGGACTTCGCGAATGATGGTATCCGCCAGGTGTCGAGCTGCCGGCGACAGATCACGTTTTTTAAGGCGGATCAGGGACATGGCACGTCGAATATGGGGTTCGTTCAACGTCATCACCCGTGCGATCACCGGTGGATGTTTGGCCAGCCGCGTGCTCGGCTGGACTGCAATCCCGAGCCCGGCTTCTGCCATGGCGATGATCGTCTCGGCCTGAATGAACTGGTACCGGTTTGTCTCGACCAATCCATTGTCATGCAGAACCTGGTCGACGATGCGGCGCATCGCCGTCTGCGGGGCAGGCAGGAGTATCGGGAATCGGGCGATTTCCCTCCAGGTTATCACCTTTCTAGCCGGATCGACAAAGCGGGGGTGAACCACGGCGTGAAGCGGTTCGACCAAAATGGGGCTGAATTCGAAAGTCGGGTCGGTGCCATGGGGACCAATGGCGAAATCGACTTCCTGTTTGCGTAGCGCGGCGTAGAGATCGGTTGAGGTCAACTCCCGGATTGTCACCGCCACTTCCGGAAACTGGCTGACGAACTGCGTTAGGATAGGAGGCAGGTGGACGGATGCTACATGGGAGGAACTGGCGAGTGACAACTGTCCGCGCTTCAGATCCGCGGCCTCGCGAATCTCGCGAAGCCCATGAAGGATCTCGAAATGGGCCTTTCTCAGACTTTCCTGCAGCTTGGCGCCTTCTTCCGTCAATTTGACGCTGCGTGTCGTACGCTCAAAAAGCTTAACCTGAAGTTGTTCTTCCAACTGACGGATCTGGACACTCACGGCTGAATGGGCGCGATTCAGCTTCTCGCCGGCAAGCCGAAAGCTTCCTTCACTTGCCACGACGAGAAAGGTCTGGAGCAGCCGCAGATTGACGTCGTTGATCGTATCCATCGGCTCTCCGATTGGTCTTTCTATCATACCAATCGGTATCATTATTATACTTGCTTTGCCACCGTTGGCGGGTCCAAAGTTGTCAAACCGCAATCGGGAAGGGATTGCCGGTATCGGCTGGAGGGCCGAGGTTCAAATCGGGAGGAAATATCTTGGACACGAATGAAACCCACAGTGGCATCAAACGGCGCACGCTCTTGGCATGTGGCGCAGCTCTTGCCGCAACACAGCCATTTGCGTCAGGCCTCGCGCGCGCCAGTGCCTATCCGAGCGAGACCATTAATTACATCGTCGCCTTCGGCGTCGGCGGCGGCAGCGATATCGTCGCGCGCACAATGGCCAAGGTGATTGACGAGAAGAAGCTCATTCCGGTCAAGATGCTGGTGGAAAACCGGCCGGGTGGTTCGGGTGCGGTCGGCTATTCCTACATCAGTTCCCGCAAGGGCAATCCCTATTATCTCGGCGGTGTCGGCGTCAGCTTCTTCACCACGCCGCTGCTTGGCAAGATGCCGCTGAGCTACAAGGACTTTACCCCGCTCGCGGCGATCGCGCGCTCACCTTACATCCTGGCTGTGCTTGCTGATTCCAAGATCAAGTCGATCGACGACCTCAAGAGCGCCAAGGGACTGACAATCGGTTCGGCCGGCGCTGTGTCGGATCCGGCACTTCTGTCACATCTCCTCAACAAGGAACTCGGCAGCTCGATCAAGGTCGTGCCATATGACGGTGAGGGCGAGGTGATGGCGGCGGTGCTCGGCAAGCATCTCGACCTTCTGTTCGGCAATCCGAACGAGATCCTCGAACAGGTCAATGCCGGCAAGATGCGGGCCCTTGCCGTCACCTCGGCGGAACGGATGGATTCTCTTCCCGAGGTGCCGAGCTTCAAGGAACTGGGGCATGACATCGTCCATACCCAGCTTCGCGGCATCATCATGCCCAAGGATGTTCCGGCGGAAGCGGTCTCTTATTGGGAGGGCGTGATGAAAACCGTGTCGGAAAGCCCGGAATGGCGCAGCCAATATGTCGACCGGTTCAACGAAATACCGCTCTTCCTCGACAGCAAGCAGTTCGGCGAGGAAATCGTCGCAACCTCGCAGCGCTACGAGACGCTGATGCGCGAGCTCGGTCTAATCAAGTGAGATTGGCGGCCCCCGATCAGCTTGGGGCCGATAGTCACAGAAGAATTCAAATACTCTACGCTTGGGAGGCGCGGCAGGTGATACCCTTACGTTCATTCGATCTTGGTCTTTCCGCGATCTTCGGCCTGCTCGGCCTCTACATGATCTGGCAGGGAAGTGGCTATGGCTATCAAGAGGGTTCCGTGCCCTCGGCCGGCTTCTTCCCCGTCTGGATCGGGGCGGGGCTGGCCCTATTTTCCGCACTCAATTTTCTCAAGGTCATCAGACAGTCCGATTTTCTCGGCAGCGTCGAGCGGATGGAAGTGGTCAGGGTAGGGCTGGTCAGTCTGGCACTGGTCGGTTTCGTCCTGCTCTCCGACTTTATCGGCATGCTGGTGGCCTCCGTGCCGCTGATGATTGCCATCGGCGGCATATTCGGGGCCCGAGACGCCCGCTCGATTGCGGCCGTCAGTGCCATCGCCGTCGGCATGGCCTTCATACTCTATCTCGTGTTTGGCGTGGTCCTCGCCATCCCGCTGCTCTGATCCCTGAATAAGAGACGATATCATGCTAGAATCATGGCATTTGCTTGCCGAGGGATTGGTCGCAGCATCGCAACCCTCCGTTCTCGCCGCCATCATGGTCGGCGCCGTCATTGGCCTATTCATCGGAGCACTGCCGGGGCTCGGGCCGACCGCCGGTGTGGCAATCCTGCTGCCGGTCGCCGTCAGCTTTGACGGCACGGCGGCGATTGCAGCACTTGGAGCCGTCTATTACGGCGCCCAATATGGCGGTGCGGTCACCGCAATCCTGCTCGGCATTCCCGGCGATGCGTCCGCCACCATGACCGTGATCGATGGCCACAAGCTGGCGCGAAACGGCAAGGCCGGCGCGGCACTCGGATTGAGTATTGCAGCCTCCTTCATCGGTGGCCTGATCGGTCTAATCCTGCTTACCGCTTTTGCCACCACCATCGCCCAGGCCGCGATCGCCTTCGGGCCGATCGAGATGACCGCGCTGATGATCTTCTCGCTGTCGCTCGTCAGCGTGCTCGGCGGCCGGGATCTCAACAAGGCGATGATGTCGCTGTTTGCCGGCCTCTTCATCGGCACTATCGGTCTGGATCCGATGGTCGGCTTGCCGCGCTTCGATTTTGGCGAGGTCCGGCTGTTCGACGGTATCGAATTCTCCATCATCGCTGTCGGCCTGTTCGGTCTGGCGGAAATGTATGCCACGCCGCCTTCGATCGGTAAGCCGGAGGAGAATAACCGGTTCCGCTTCCGTGAACTCCTGCCGGATGTGCGCGGCACGCTGCAATGTTGGCGTGAACTGGGCTCGGGCTCGCTGATAGGCTTCTTCATCGGCATCCTGCCGGGTGCCGGCGCGACTGCCGCCACGATGATCTCCTACGCCTTCGCCAAGCGTACCTCGAAACATCCAGAACGCTTCGGCAATGGCGCGATGGAAGGTGTTGCAGCGCCGGAAGCCGCCAATAACAGCGCCGCCTATGGCAACATGATACCGATGTTTGCGCTCGGCATTCCAGGCTCCGGCACGACGGCGGTGCTGATGGGCGGCCTGCTGATGATCGGCCTGCAGCCCGGCCCGATGCTGTTCCAGACACAGTCGGAATTCGTCTGGACTATTTTCGGCAGCTTCTACATCGGCAATCTGGCGCTGGTCGCAATCACCATCGTGCTGACCCCGGTGCTCGCCACCTGTGCCTTCGTCCGGCCAAGCTACCTGTTCCCGGCGGTCATCGCCATCATCGCTTTCGGCATTTTCGGTATCAACAATTCGATGTTCGAGGTGGCTCTGGTGATCGGCTTCGGCGTCCTGGGTTACCTGATGATGAAGCTGGATTACCCGCCGGTACCGCTGGTCCTCGGAATGATCCTTGGGCCTATCCTGGAGCGTGGCATTCGCCGCACCCTGGTCGCTTCTGACGGAGATGTCGCCGTCTTCTTCCAGAGCCCCATCGCGCTGGTGATCCTGCTGATCACCATGGTGCTGCTGGTCTCGCCCTGGCTGTTCAAGAACCGGGCGGGCAAGGAACACCAGATGGACGAGCCGCAGGCCAAGAAAATCGGCTGAGGCGGTAAAGGGCGATCTTGTCTCTCGGATCGCCCGGGCTGCCTGACCACACCGCATGTTCATTCCGGATGCAGGCCCATCGCTGCGCGTCGCTATTCAATGCGGCCCTGCGGCAGATCCCGCAACCTCCAGAGCGTCACTCGGCGCGCATGAAAAGGATACTTAAAACAATGGTATATCACCATCTTTACGCAAATTTCGCCAAGGTTTCCGAGGTACGGGTCGGCATTATCGGCGCGGGCAATTATGGCACTGCCATCGTCACCCAGGCACCTGTCACCCCGAGGCTGAATGTCGCTGCCGTCGCCGACATTTCGATCGATGCCGCGCGCGGTGCCTATGAGAAGGCGGGCTTCGATATGGCCAAGGTCGCCTATGCCGGTACGGCAGAGCAGGCCAAATGCGAGATTGCGCGAGGGAATTCCATTTTTACCGACAAACCAGAACTCATCGGTTCCATCGCTGCCGTCGATATCGTCTGCGAGTGCAGCGGCGTGCCGGAGGCGAGCGTGAAATATGCCGTGCAGGCGATCGAGGCCGGCAAGCATGTGGCTATGGTGACGAAGGATTGCGACGTCGCGGTAGGCCCGATGCTGAAGCGCCTGGCGAAGGAAGCAGGTGTCATCTACACGCCGGTCGATGGCGACCAGCACGGGCTGCTGATCCAGTTCTACGAATGGGCGAAATCTGTCGGCCTGACGGTGATTTCCGGCGGCAAGGCAACCGATGGCGAATTCGTCTATGACGAGGCTGCCGGCACGGTCTCGATCAAGACCGACAAGAAGATTTATGAGCCCTATGTCGAGACGGTTGCCGTCTCCGATGAGGATCGCAAATGGCTCGCAATGATTCCCGAAGGGCAGGCCGCCGAATATGTCGCAAGACGCAAGGACATTCTGGCGCGGCTGCCGCAACCCGGCGCCTATGATCTCTGCGAGATCACGGTCGCGGCCAACTATACCGGCATGAAGCCTGCCGTCGACACGCTCGTCCACGCGGCGCTGCGCATTACCGAGATCCCGGTTGCCTATGCGGAGATCGCCAATGGCGGCCTTTTCGGACAGGTCGATACGATCGACCTCGCCACCTGCCTCCGGCGCCCGGATGAATCCGGGCTCGGCGGCGGCGTCTTTCTCGTCGTCCGTTGCGACAACGCCTATTCCAACCATGTCCTTGTGACCAAGGGCCAGATCCCGAACTATGACGAGACGACGGCGGTGATCTATCGGCCCTATCACCTTTGCGGCGTCGAGACCTCGACCTCGCTGCTGATGGCGGGCCTGCTCGGCATCGATACAGGATCGGAGGATTACCGGCCTCGCTACGATCTCGTCAAAGTCGCGGCACGCGACATCAAGGCGGGAGAGGTCTTCGGCAATGACCATAGCCCGATGTTGAAGGCCCGCATCGTTCCGGCGGTGCCCGTCGCGCTTGAAAACCCCGCCTGCGCCCATCTTCTGACCGGCAATCGCGCCAAGGTGGATATCCCAGCCGGCACGTTGATTACCTATGACATGGTGGAGGAGCCGCAGGCCTCGTCGCTTTGGGAGATGCGCCGGCTGCAGGACCGCACCTTTCTGGCCGGGCAGTGAGATCGCCATGACGGTTACGCCACGCATATTCCTCTTTCACGCCACGCCGGTTGCCATGGCGCCCGTGACCGATGCCATGCGGCGGCTCTGGCCGGAGGCCGAGGCCGTCAATATCCTCGACGAGAGCCTGTCACTGGATCGCGCGCGGGAGGTCGGGCCACTGTCGCCCGGTCTCAGCGAGCGTTTCGTCGCTCTGGGCCGGCAGGCCGTTTCGGGTCGCGCAGATGGTATCCTGATTACCTGCTCGGCCTTCGGCCCCGCCATCCGCCGGCTTTCCTCGGAGATCGGGATACCCGTTCTCATGCCGAATGAGGCGATGTTTCGCGCCGCGATCACGGCAGGCTCGAATATCGGGATGGTGGCGACCTTTGCCCCTGCTGTCGAGACGATGGAAGACGAGTTTCGCGAATTTGCGGCAGAGGTAGGCAGTCCGGCCAAGCTTCGCACGATCATTGCAGATGGTGCGATCGAGAAGCTGAGGCAGGGTAACGTGGTCGATCACGATGCAAGTGTCGCCGATGCGGCTCTAGTTTTGGCCGATTGCGATGCGATCATGCTCGCCCATTTTTCCACCGCCCGCGCCGCCGGTCCGGTCGGCGAACGGGTGGATTGTGCTGTGTTGACCGCGCCCGGCAGCGCGGTGACACGGATGAAACAATTGATGCACAGGCAGGAGCACTAGACGATGCTGCTCGGAGTTATCGCCGACGATTTTACCGGGGCCGGAGACATAGCGAACACGCTTGCAAAAGGGTTGCCGGGGCAGGGTGGGCTTGTGGTCACGCAGTATCTCGGCGTTCCCAAGGTGAAGGCCGACCGATCCGTCGAGGCGGGGGTGATTTCGCTCAAGACCCGCTCCTCGCCGGTCGAGGATGCTGTCGAGCAATCGCTTGCCGCGCTCGAATGGCTGCACAATCAGGGGTGTGAGCAGTTTGTTTTCAAGTACTGCTCGACATTCGATTCCACACCGGAAGGCAATATCGGGCCGGTTGCGGAGGCACTTGCAACTGCCCTCGGCGTCAAGGGCGTGATTGCCTGCCCGGCCTTCCCGACCGTCGGCAGGACCGTTCATCAGGGCCATCTCTTCGTGCAGGATCGGCTGCTCAGCGAATCCAGCATGCGCCATCATCCGCTGACGCCGATGACGGATTCCGACATCCGGCGCTGGCTGGCGCAGCAGACGCGCGATCCGGTCGGGCTGGTGAATACCGAGATCGTGCGTTCCGGAAGCGGGGCCGTGAGATCCGCGCTGGATGCGGCTGCGGCAGACGGGGCGACGATGGTTATCTGCGATGCCTCGCTCGATGACGATCTCGTCACGCTCGGCCGGGCAGCGGCGGGGCACCGGCTTATCACCGGCGGCTCGGGCATCGCGATCGGCCTGCCTGCCAATTTCCTGCGCAGCGGCAAGGCTGCGGGAGCGGTCACTGCATTTTGCGGCGTCGACGGACCCGAGGCGATCCTCGCCGGCAGTTGCTCCGCCGCGACCCGCCACCAGATTGCCGTTCATGCCGCAGGTCACCCGATCATGGCACTCGATATTGATGCGGCCATGGCGGGTAGGCTCGATGTCGGCGCAATCCTCGAATTCGCCGCGGCCCATCGCGGCAATGCACCTCTGATCTATTCCTCCGACGATCCGCTGGAAGTCGAGCGCTTGCAAAAACGCTACGGCCGAGAAAAGGTGGCCGAGACGCTCGACGACCTGTTTGCAAGGACGGCGCGTTCGCTGGTCGAAAGCGGCGTCAGCAGGCTGGTCGTCGCTGGCGGCGAGACATCCGGCGCGGTTGCCCAGGCGCTCGATCTCGAAGCACTTTCGATCGGCCCCGAAATCGATCCGGGCGTACCGATCCTGATCGGCGGCAAAGGCAGGATTGCGCTGGCGCTCAAGTCCGGCAATTTCGGCGCGCCGGACTTTTTCGCAAAGGCGCTTAAGCAGTTGCAACAAGGGCAGATGAAATAGGGGGTAATGGGTGAAAGAGGATGAATTGCGTGCCGAGATCGTGAAGTTCGGTGCGCTGCTTTACGGGCGTGGCCTTGCGCATGGCAGTGCCGGAAACCTATCGGTGAAGCAGGAGGACGGCACGATCCTCGTCACGCCGACCAATTCGTCGCTCGGCTTTCTGTCTCCCGGGCAGATATCGAAGGTCTCGGCCGAGGGCATCCATCTCGCCGGTGATCCGCCGTCGAAGGAAGCCTTCTTCCATCTGGCTGTCTATCAGGAAAGGCCGGAGGCAAGTGCAATCGTCCACCTGCATTCCACACATGCGGTCGCCCTGTCCTGCCTTTGCCACGAGGATACATCCGATGTCCTGCCGCCGCTCACCGCCTACCAGATCATGCGGATCGGGCGATTGCCGCTTCTTCCCTATTTCCGGCCGGGAGACCGCAAGCTCGCGGATGCCGTTCGACAGATCGCCGGTGGACACAAGGCAATGCTGCTTGCCAATCACGGTCCGATCGTTTCCGGTAAATCCCTGCAGGACGCGGTTCACGCCTATGAGGAACTTGAGGAAACGGCCAAGCTGGTCTTCCTCATCGGTGACCGGCCCGTTTCGCGCCTCACCTGCGAGGCGATCGCCGACTTGAATGAAGCTTTCCCGAACTGAAGTCGGGCCATGCCGTGTGAGGACCGATCTTGGAACAGTGGATCTTGTTGCTCGTCGCCGCACTGGGCGCCGGCGCGCTGAGCGGTGTGATCGGAACCGGTGCGAGCCTGCTGCTTCTGCCATTGCTGGTACCGATGTTTGGCGCCGTCGAGGCGATACCGATCATGGCCAATCTTTCGCGGGCGATCGCATGGTGACGCTCCATCGCCTGGAAGGCCGTCAAGGCCTATGCCCTGCCGGGCGTGCCGGCCGCAGCGCTTGGTGCCGACACGCTGGTTCATATGCCGCGCGGATGGCCGGAAATGCCGCTCGGCCTCTTCATTATGGCGCTGGTGCCGCTGCGCCGGTTGGTGATGAAGGGCATCGTCTCGATCAATTTGGTGCAGATGGCCGTTGTTGGTGCGGTGGTCGGCTTCCTGACCGGACTGTTCCTTTCCACCGGGCCGCTCGTGTGCCGGCCTTTCTGGCGCTCGGCCTCGTGCGCGGCGACCGCTTCGCTGATCGTCCAGATGGCGAAGATCGTCAGCTTTCATGAGTTCGGAGCGATTTCCATGCAGGATCTGGCGAGGGGGCGACGATCGGACTGGCGCTCATGCTCGGCGCCTTCGCCATCCGTCCGCTTGTGGCCCGCATCGGAGACCATCATTTTCGTGCCATGATGGACGTGGTCACGCTCGTGTCCGGCCCCTGGCTGCTGGTCTTCGGCCTCTTCCAGACAGCGTGAAGCGACAATGAGACCAGCCGCTTAAATATGTGGGTTAGTGGTTCGACTCCCTTTAAGAGCTAGCTAGTCCCATTCTCGAAAATCGTTTGATCCAGAAATCTTCCAACGGCGTATGAGTGCTGCCCGTTGCGATCAACTCGGCCATGACGTCACCCACTCCGGGGCCAAGCTGAAACCCGTGACCGCAGAAGCCGAAGGCGTGGTAGAGGCCTTCAGTCGTCGCGGAGTGCCCCATGACGGGCAGGCCATCGGCGACATAACCTTCACAGCCAGACCAGGTGCGGATCACCGAGACGTTTGCAAGCGCCGGCAGCAGGGGCAGAAGTGCCCTGAGCTGTCCCGGAAGGCGAGCGGGATCGGCTTTCGCATGGCCGCTATCCAGCGAGACATCGGTGCGTTCCGCTCCACCGCCGAACACGATGTTGCCGCGTTCGACCTGGCGAAGATAACCGCCGCCATGGTCATGTCCCCAGACGCCAACGACCGGCAGAACCCGATGCGGAAGCGGCTCGGTGACGCCCATTTGCGGACCTTTGGCGACGATCGGTACCGGTTCTGAAAATTGCTCGGCGATCCGTGCGCCCCAGGCGCCGGCCGTGTTGAGAAGTATGGGCGACGAATACAGGCCTTTCGAGGTTCGAACTTCGAAACCGTTTGGCGTTTTGTCGATGCTTTCGACAATGGCTTCCTCGACGATTTCCGCACCGAGCCGGCGGGCGGCATGCGCAAAGGCGGGAGCAATGAGGCGGGGATTGCCGCTTCCGTCCTGCGGGGAAAAGGAGGCGCCGATTGCAGTCGGGCCGAGGCCCGGAAACCGGGCCTGCACATCCTTCGGGCCGAGTTCCTCCAGCTCCACCCCCCAGGGCCGCGCTGCCTCGGAGAAGTTCCGCATCTCATTCAGCCCCTTCTCGGTGAATATGAGACGAAGATGGCCGGTGGCGCGAAACTCGACATCACGCCCAAGCAGCTTTTCCGCCTCCCTCCAAAGGGCCAGAGACCGGTGGGCGAGGGGGAGTTGGGGCAGATATCTGCCGCTTCTGCGGATATTCCCGAAGGATGCGACGGTCGCACCACTGCCGACGCGGTTTCGCGCGATAAGCGTCACACGCAGTCCGCGTCGTGCCAGGAAAAAGGTCGAGGCCGCGCCCATCAGGCCACCACCAACAACAATCACATCCATCCGGCTTCCTCGTCATGCTGAAAATCGGATGAAGAGTGACCGATCCGGCATGGTCAAGTCAAAGTCGAGCTTTGGGCACTCCCATAAGTCCGACCTATGGGTTGGCGCATTCGAGGGCATAAGTTCTGCTTATGGGATATCGCCCTTTCCGTCTTGGACCGTCGAGGTTCCATCGTGCCAGCTTTGCACAACCAGACTGAAAGGGATCCAATATGGACAATGCGCCAGCGCCCGGCAAAGGCCATCTCACGGAACAGGATTGGAAGGTCGGCGTCGATATCGGCGGTACCTTTATCGACTTCTGCGCTCTCGAAACGCGGTCAGGCAGGGTTGCCTCCTTGAAGGTCTTGACCACGCCGGACGATCCGGGTGCGGAACTGATGACCGGGCTTTCGCTTCTCGCCGAGCGCGAAGGGCTCGATCCGGCCGCGATCAGCCGTTTCGTGCATGGTACGACGGTCGGCATCAACACCGTCATCCAGAGGCGCGGCGTGTCACTGGCGCTGATGACCAACGCCGGTTTCGAGGACGTGATCGAACTGGCGCGCCTGAGAATGCCGGACGTCTATTCGCTCTTCTGCTCGCGTCCCGACCAGCTCATCTCGCGTGACATGGTCTTCGGCATTCCGGCGCGACTGAGAGCCGATGGCAGCGAAGCGCAGGCGCCGGACATGCAGGCCGTTATCGAAGCCGTTGCAACCGCCAAGGCAAGGGGTGCATCGGGCATCATCATTTCCTTCCTCCATTCCTGGCGCAACGATGCCCAGGAAGCGGCGGTCAAGGCGCAGATTGCAAAGTCGGCCCCTGATCTGTTCGTTTTCACGTCCTCGGAAGTCTGGCCAGTCATCCGCGAATACGAGCGCACGACCACAGCCATTCTCAACGGTTACGTCCATCCGCGTGTTTCCGGATATCTGACGGCGCTGGAGGACAAGCTGGTTTCCCGTGGAGTGACGGCTCCAGCACTTTTGACCAAGTCGAATGGCGGGGTCATGAATGCGGCGGAGGGCAAGCGTTCCTGCGTGCAGATGCTGCTTTCCGGTACCGCATCCGGCGTTATCGGCGCCGCCTGGCTTGCCCGGCGCGCCGGTGAGAAGCATATCCTGACGCTCGATATCGGCGGCACTTCGGCCGATTTCGCGTTGATCATCGACGGCGAGCCGCAATTCGGCACGGGCGAACTGATCGGCGAGTTTCCGCTGCATATTCCATCGGTCTCGGTCAGCTCCATCGGTATCGGAGGCGGTTCGATTGCAAGCGTCGATGCACAGGGCGTCTTGCGCGTCGGACCGGAATCTGCCGGATCGACACCTGGACCGGCCTGTTACGGACGTGGTGGCACACAGGCGACCGTGACGGATGCGATGGCAGTCTGCGGCTGGCTCGGCCATAGCCAGATGGCTTACGGCCAGTTGCAGATCGATGTCGGCCTGGCGCGTGCGGCAGTCTCCAAGCTCGCCGACCAGATCGGCCGCACGGCCGAGGAGGCAGCGCAGGCCATTCTCGATATCGCCATTTCCGAAATGTTCGTGGAAGTCGAGAAGCTTGCCTCGCGTGCCGGTGTCGATTTGCGGGAATTCACCTTGATGCCGTTCGGCGGCGGCGGGCCGATGCTGGGCGCCTTCCTGGCGCGGGAGTTCAAGATGGCGAAGGTCATCGGCCCGCCACGTCCGGGCGTCGTCTCGGCGCTGGGCGGCCTGGTGGCCGACCTTCGCGGCGACTTCATCCGCACCGTCTTCACGCATCTTTCCGCCGAGGCAACACCGCTGTTGCGCAAGGCGCTGGATTCGCTCTCTGCCGAAGGTCTGGCATGGCTTTCGAAGCAGGGACATCAGGGACCGGCGACGCTGCATGTTTCCGCCGATATGCGCTATGTCGGCCAGAGCTTCGAGATCGAGGTGCCGGTTCAGGCAGCCTGGATCGCCGAGGGCAAGCTCAGCCCCATCGAAGACGCCTTCCATGCCATGCATGCGAAGCTCTACGATTTCGACGATCCGGACGGAGAGATCGAAATCGTCAACCTGCGCCTTTCGGCGATCGGTGCCGGTCCGGCTCTGGAGCTTCCGGTCGAGGCCGAACATGCCGGTGCTGCGGCTGTGCCGGAGCGGGAAATCCCCGTCTTCACCGGCAAGGAATTCGAATGGATCGGCCTTTACCGGCGAGATCTTCTTCATCCGGGCGGCCGGTTCTCAGGCCCGGCGGTGGTCGCGCAGGAAGATACGACCTTTGCCATTCCGGCCGGTGCCACGGTCGATGTCGACCGCCACCTGAACCTGCATCTGACCTTCGCGGAGTAACTAGCCATGTTTAACCCATTGAACCTTCAGGTCTTTGCCAATCACACCCGCGCGGCTGCCGAGAACATGGCCTATACGCTGCAGCGGACCGCACATTCCGCCTTCGTCAAGGAGACGGAGGATTTCACCGTGATGCTGATCAACCGCAATGGCGACACGTTCGGCGTGCCGATGGGGCTCGGCGCCACATGGTATCCGGGCCTGACCTATACGCGGGCAATCGACATGGTAGCCGACTACAAGCCCGGCGATGTCGCTTTCACCAACGATCCCTATTCCTGCTTCGTCGCGACGCACGCGCCCGACACGCATCTCTGGAAGCCGGTGTTCTACGAGGGTGAGATCATTGCCTGGACCGGCGGCCACATCCACAATACCGACATGGGCGGCGCCGTGCCGGCGTCTCTTTCGCGCGCCCTGACCGAAATCCATCAGGAAGGCATCCGCTTTCCCCCGATGAAGCTGGTCAATGAGGGTGTCTTCGACGAGGACATCCTGAAGATCATGACCACCAATGTTCGCAAGCCCGATCTCAACATCGGGGATATCAAGGCTTTGGTGGGTGCGCTCAATACCGGCGAGCGCAAGATCCTCGCAATGGTCGAGAAATTCGGGAAAGAGGCCTTTCTCGAAGGCGCGGAAGTGCTGCTCGATCATGCCGAAGCGCAGGCGCGTGACATTCTGCGCTCCATGCCGGACGGTACCTATGTCTTCGTCGATTACGCCGACGAGGATTCCGTCGAAGCCAATCCATGCCGGCTAAAACTGACGATGACGATCAAGGGCGACGAGGCGATCCTCGATTTCACCGGTTCCGATCCGCAGCTCGGATCCTCGCTCAATGTTCCCTCGGGTGGCGATCCACGGCATACGATGCTGCTCGTCGGCGTCTACTACGTGCTCTACACGATCAATCCGAAGATCCTGCTGAACACCGGCCTGACACGCCCGTTTACCTGCATTGCGCCGCAGGGCAGCGTGCTCAACCCGATTTCGCCGGCTGCCGTCGGCATGCGGTCGCTGACCTGCGCCCGCCTGCGTTCGGTGATCTTCGGCGCCTTCTGCCAGGCCGTGCCTGAAAGGCTCCCGGCAGCACCTGCCGGCAACAACTGCATCGTCAACGTCATGACCACCGACGAGCGGGGCCGTACAGTCATCGCGGCCGTCAATCCGGTCGTCGGCGGTGGTGGCGGCATGCCGCATCGCGATGGCACCAACGGCTCCGGCGCCGATGCGGCTTACCTCAAGAACACGCCGATCGAGATTACCGAGACCGAAGTGCCGATCGAATTCGTCAAATACGGATTGGCCAAGGACAGTGGCGGTGCGGGCCGCTGGCGTGGCGGTCTTGCGACCGAGATGGCGTTCCGGGTGTTCAGCCCGGGCAGCCGGATTACCGCGCGCAACCGCGACCGCAGCTTCTTCCGGCCTTGGGGTCTGCTCGGCGGCAAGGCTGCAGGCCTGTCCGACATGGTGCTCAACCCTGGTCGAGACGACTATCGCCGGCTCGGCAATATCGATACCGCCATCCTGCAGCCCGGCGACGTGCTGGAAATCCGCTCGGCAGGCGGCGGCGGGCGCGGCAATCCGCTGGAACGTGAGGTCTGGCGCGTGGTTCGCGATGTCGAGCGCGGATATGTCTCTGCAGAGGCAGCAGAGCGCGACTATGCAGTCGTCATTCGTGATGGTGTCGCGGATGAGAATGCGACCGAAAGCCTGAGGGCATCGCGTGCGGCATCTGCCGGCCACTTCCACTACGGTCCCGAGCGCGAGGGGTATGAGGCGCAATGGACGCCGGCTGCCTACGATCTCCTGACCGACATTCTTGCCGGTCTGCCGATCCATTGGCGCTTCTTCACCAAGACGGAAATCTTCCGGCGGATGAAGGGCCGTGTCGGACCGGAAGGCGTATCTGCGGCCCTGGCGGATGTCCGGGCGCGCTTCAGGGAAATGCCGGAGCCTGCGATCGCGGCGAAGGAGGCTGCTGAATGAAGCCGCACCCGCGAACCGGGCGAATTGTCCGTCTGTCGGAAACGGCAAGACCGCGGGTGCATTTTCATCTGGATGGCTCGCCCTGCGAGGCTCTTGCCGGTGATACGGTGCTGACGGCGGTGTTGTCCTCTTCCCATCACCTGCGGCAATCGGAATTCGGGCCGGAGGGGCGGGCGGGTTTCTGCCTGATGGGCGCCTGCCAGGATTGCTGGATCTGGCAGGCCGATGGCGGAAGGCTTCGTGCCTGTTCGACGCCGGTCATGGACGGCATGCAATTGCTGACCGAAGCGCCTGCCGGGTGGCCGTCATGAGTTCCGGTGCTGAAAAAGTCGTCATCGTCGGTGCGGGGCCGGCAGGCATTCGCGCCGCCGAGATGCTGGTATCGGCAGGTATAAGGCCCGTTGTCATTGACGAGGGAATGAAGGCCGGCGGCCAGATCTATCGCCGGCCGCCGGATGGCTTTACCCGATCTGCGCAGCAACTCTACGGAACCGAAGCCGACAAGGCGGTCGCCTTGCATGGCCGGTTCGACCAGATGGTGGCCAAGGCACAGGTCGATTACCATCCGCAAAGTTCCGTCCTTGCCTGCGCCAACCGAAGCCTGCATGCGTTGACGCCTTCGGGGCGGCGCGAATTCGGCTATGACCGGTTGATCCTTGCGACAGGCGCCACCGATCGCCTCGCACCGGTGCCAGGGTGGCAGTCACCCGGTGTCTATAGTCTCGGCGCAACGCAGATCGCTCTCAAGGCTCAGGGTGTCGCGCTTGGGCGAAAGATTGTGCTTGCCGGCTCGGGGCCGCTGCTGACGCTGGTCGCAACGCAATTGCTGGAGGCCAGGGCCGAGATTGCGGCCGTTCTCGACACTTCGTCATTGCGGACGCAGATGACGGGACTTCCCGGCATGCTGGCAAGGCCGGGACTTGTCCTGCGCGGGATGATGATGCGTGCCAAGCTGGGCCGGCTTTACCATGCTGGCGTGAAGATACTTGGTATCGATGCCGACGAATGCGGTCCGGTGAGCATCCGCTGGCAGGATGCACGCGGCACGTTGCGGAAAAGCGATTGCGACATGGTCGGTATCGGATGGCATTTGCGGGCAGAAACACAGCTTGCCGGGCTTGCCGGTTGCCAGTTCGATTATGATACCGGCTGGGCGCAATGGCTTCCGCGCACCGACCGAATGGGAAGGGCTGCAGAACGGCTCTATCTTGCCGGTGACGGCTTGCGCATTCTCGGAGCCGATGGGGCGGAAGTCGCCGGTCGCCTCGCGGCGCATGCCTGTCTCTCCGATATGGGCCTGGCTGCGCCGGACAGTTCTGCGGATCTGCGACGGCTCACACGGTATGAGCGTTTTGCCCGTGGCATGGCGCGCGCCTTTCCCTGGCCGGCCGAGATGGTTCGCAGGACGCCCGACGAGACGGTGGTTTGCCGCTGTGAGGGGATCACTGCCGGTCAGCTGCGCGAGGGTGTCGATTACGGCGGTGCGGAAGCCAATCGGGTGAAGTCGCTCGCGCGGGTCGGCATGGGCCGCTGCCAGGGGCGTTATTGCCAATTGGCCGGTGCCGAGCTGATTGCGGCAAAGGCCGGGATTTCCGTCTGCGACGCCGGACGCCTGCGGGAACAGGCGCCGGTCAGGCCGGCTCCGATCGGGGCATGGGTCCGGGATGCCTGAAAGGCTCTAACGATTGAGATCTTCCGCCTTGGCCAAGACCGAGGCGCAGGCGTCGCGAATATTGTCGCGCATCGCCAAATGGCTTCCGGTGAGTGGCCGGTCGCGGCTGGTGAGCAGCGCGATCGGTACCATCGCCTTGTGAGACAGTGGCTTGCGGATAAGGCCGGGAAACTGGTCCCATGGAAGCAATCCATCGACCACGGCGACACCGTAACCGTCGCGGACAAAGGGCAGGGCGGTCAGCGAGATGTCGATCTCGATGGCCGGATTGAACATCTGCTTTTCGGCCGCTGCCGCACCCAGAAGTATGCGGCCGGGATAGGTGCCGGCCCTGTAGGAGATCAGCGTTTCTTCCTGCAAGTCGGAAAAATTGATATGTTCGCGCTCTGCCAGCCGGTGTCCTTCGGGCAGGATGCAGATCAACTCGGTATGGCCGAGCGTCTCGACCTCGATGCCCGGTCTCGCCATGTTGTTCATCACAAGCCCGATTGCTGCATCGCCGTTGCGGATCATGTCGACGACATTGACCAGCGGTGCGATGAGGGAGCGGATCACCACATCCGGATGGGCCTCGCGAAAGGATGCGAGCGCCTTCGGCACGATCGACATGGCCGGTGGTGCGGAGGCGGCAACCCGGATGATGCCGGTGCGGCCGAAGCGCATGTCGGTTGTATGCCGCTTCAAGGCGCCCAGTTCCGAGAAGATTTTCTCACATTCGGGATAAAGCTCTTCGGCCTCGCGGGTCGGGACCAGCTTGCCGCGAACACGATTGAACAGCTTGAAACCCAGCTGGTCTTCCGCATGGAGCAGGATCTGGCTGAGGGCGGGCTGCGATATGTTGAGCATGCCGGCGGCCCCGGTTACAGTCCCGCAGCGCATCAGCATGCAGAAAACTTCCAGTTGGCGTGCCTGCATGCGTTTTTCCGTGTCCGTTGGTTGCCAGTCTCAGCTTACATTAAAGGGTGATCGGTCAGAAGTCGGCGACCTTGCCCCAGGAAGACCGCTCGAAGCGCTCGGGACGGTAAGGGACCGGATCGACGATCGGCTGCGCGCCGGTAATGATATCGGCGATCAGGTGTCCGGCTCCCGGGCCGATGCCGAAGCCGTGGCCGCTGAAGCCCGCAGCAAGCACGAGGCCCGGAACGACTGCAGTCTCGCCGATGGCGGGCACGCCATCCGGCGTGGAATCGATATAACCGGCCCATGCTGCCGTGACCGGCCGGCCTCTGAAATCGGGCAGAAGTTCCATGGCCCGCTCATGCGTCAGCTTGACGGTGTTGCGATCGACCGCGGGATCGAGGATGCGCATTTCCTCCATCGGAGTCGGCCGATCGAGGCGCCACGTCTTCAGACTTTCGTGGCCACTGCGAATGCCTTCCAGTCCACCGGGCGAGAGGCTGCGCCAGCGCCGCATGAACATCGGGAGAAACTGTGCCGCGAAACGCATGTTCTGCGCCGTCGGGTCGACACGGCCGCGTCCGCTGATCGCCAGCGTGTGTCCACCGTCGCCGCGTCGGGTGACCGATACCCGCGCCGTATGGAGCGCATCCGGAAGATCGCCTTTGCCCGGGCCGACGGAGAGGATGGATGAGCGGATGGAAGCCTGCGGGAAGCGAATGCCGAGCTGGCGGCAGAAGGAGGAAGCCCATGCGCCGCCGGACAGGATCGCCACCTTCGTTCTGATCGTTCCGTGTTCGGTGACGACGGCGGAAAGCCTGCCCCCTTCCATCTCTATACCGCGGGCTGCGCAGTTCTGGTGTACGGAACTGCCCAACTTGATGATCGCACGGGCGACCGCGGGGGCGGCATTGGCGGGATCGGCCGTGCCGTCCGTTGGCGAAAATACGCCGCCCTTCCATGAACGGCCGGTCGCCTTGCCGCGTTCGCCGGCTGCAACGCTGTCCAGCATATGCGTTGTCACGCCTACGGTCCCGGCGAAATCCCGCCATCTGGCCCAGCCGGCGATCTCTTCCTCGTTGTCGCTGAGATAAAGGAGACCGCAGCGGCGGAAGCCCGTGTCTTCACCCGTTTCTGCGGCGAAACGCTCCCACAGATCGAGGCTTTTCGTTGCCATCGGGAGTTCGCGGGCATCGCGGTTCTGCTGGCGGCACCAGCCCCAGTTGCGGCTCGATTGCTCGGCGCCGACAAAGCCCTTTTCAACCAGCGCAACCTTCAGGCCGCGCTTCGCCAGATAATAGGCGGTAAAGACACCGACAATGCCGGCGCCGATAACGACAGCGTCGGCAGACTGCGGGAGATCGTGGGACGTCGGGACGAGCGTGAGCGGCGCTGGCATGGTATTTCTTCTCCTTGTCGCCGCAAGCATAACGAGACGGACCGCCCATCGGTTACCGGACAGATGGCACGGACGGCATTAAATGCTGCATGGTCAGAGATAAGCAGATTTTTCTGCCGTAGCGCCTGCTGCACAATGGAATAGACAAGCGTCTTCATGGTGTTAAGCTGGTTTTCGGAAAACGGCAGAATAAAATGCTGCCGCGTGCTGGTCGCAAGGAGAAATCGCAGATGAAGCTCGACCGTATCGACATCAAGATTCTCTACGAACTCCAGAAGAATGGCCGCATCACCAATGTCGAGCTTGCCGAACTGGTCAATCTTTCCCCCAGCCCATGCCTGATGCGGGTGAAGAAATTGCAGCAGGAGGGCTATATCGACGGATATTCGGCCCAGATCAATATCGGCAAACTTGGCCAGACGCTGACCGTCTTCACCGAGATCACGCTCAAGAACCATCGGCAGATCGACTTTGCCCGGTTTCTTGCGGCGGTCGAGAAAGTCGATCAGGTCATCGAATGCCATCTCGTTTCCGGCGGCTATGACTATCTGCTGAAATTCGTCACTGCCGGTATCGGCGAGTACCAGACGATCATGGAACGCCTGACGGACATGGATATCGGCATCGACAAATATTTCAGCTTCGTCGTGCTGAAATCGCCGATCGTGAAGGCTCATATGCCGCTGACCAGCCTGTTCCTTGTGTAACACAATCGGCTTTCTCGAAAATAGCCGCCGGCTTTTGCAAACCGGCGCTTTTGGCGTTCAGGCGTGTGCATAGGCCTTCACCAGTTCCGGGTCGCGCTCCAGGCTGTCGAGCCAATTTGGGTCCAGCTTGGGCACCGAAGAAAACAGCAGTTGCGAATAGGGGTGCTGCGGAATTTTCGAGATAGCCGGGGTGATCTGCTCGACCTTTTTCCCATGATACATAACGACGATCTCGTCGCAGATGGCTTCCACCACCGACAGGTCGTGACTGATGAAGATGTAGGAAAGCGCAAGCTCGCGCTGCAATTCCTTCAGAAGATCGATGACCGCCGCGGCAACGACCGTATCGAGTGCGGAAGTGATCTCGTCGCAGAGGATGATCTTCGGCTCGGCGGCGAGCGCGCGTGCGAAATTGACGCGCTGTTTCTGGCCGCCGGAAAGTTCTGCCGGCGTTCTGCTGCGTAGTGCTTTCGGCAGCTGCACCATGTCGAGCAATTGATCGATCCGGGCGCTGCGCTGGCTGCCCTTCATGCCGTGATAGAAGGTGAGGGGGCGGCCGAGGATGTCCTCGATCGATTTTGCCGGATTAAGAGACGTGTCCGCGTGCTGGAAGACAATCTGCAATTCGCGAAGCTGCTCGTGGCTTCTCTGCCGTGCCGAGGGTGCCAGTTGGCGCCCGTCGAGGGTCAGTTTGCCGGATGAGGCGGGCAGGATACCGGCGATGGAACGGGCAAGTGTCGATTTCCCGCAGCCGGATTCACCGATGATGCCGAGATTACGCCCCTTGTGCACCGTGATGCTGGCGTCCTGAACGGCGCGCACCAGTGGCAATCCGTCTTGCTGGACGGGTCCATAACCTGCGGTCAGGGCATTGATCTCGAGCAGCGGTTTTGCTTCGGCAGCAAGGTCCAGCTGATCGCCGCGCGGCTTGGGTTCGAAAGCGGACAGAAGTTCGCGCGTGTAGGGATGCTTGGCATCGTTGAGAATGGTTTCGGTGGAGCCGACTTCCTGCACTTCGCCATTGCGCAGCACGAGAATGCGGTCGGCAATCTGGGCGACGACAGCCAGATCGTGAGACACGTAGACACCGGCAATTCCGCTCTTCTTCATGACGGACTTGAAGGCGCGCAGAACCTCGATCTGGGTCGTCACATCCAGTGCCGTCGTCGGCTCGTCGAAAATCACGAGTTTCGGATCGCTGATCAGCGCCATAGCGGCGGCGAGGCGCTGCAGCTGGCCGCCGGAAACCTGGTGGGGGTAACGTTCGCCGATCTGATCGGGATTGGGCAGGGAGAGAGCCTTGAACAGAGAGATGGCCTTCTGCCTGGCTTCGGCCGGTGGCAGGAGCTTATGGATATGCGTGACCTCGACGACCTGATCGATAATGCGCTTGGTCGGATTGAAGGCAGCGGCGGCCGATTGCGGCACGTAGGATATTTCCCGGCCCCGGATCATCGCCCGCTGCCGCTCGGTCAGCGTGACCATGTCCTTGCCGGCGACACGGATGCTGCCGCCGGATATGCGGCAGCCGGTGCGGGTATAGCCCATCAGGGTAAGGGCAATTGTGGTCTTGCCGGAGCCGCTTTCGCCGATCAGTGCGACGATCTCTCCCGGTGCAATATCGAGATCGACGCCCTTGATGATGTCCAGGCGGCGGCCGGAATCGGTTGTCGCTTCGACCTTCAGTCCGCGAATTTCTACGAGATTTTCCATTCACGCACTCCGGTCGCGGATCTTCTTGGGCAGGTTGTCAATCAGCAGGTTGACGCTGATCGTGAGGCTGGCAATCGCAAGCGAGGGCACGATGACAGCCGGTGCGCCGAAAGGCAGGCCGCTGATGTTTTCGTGAACCAGCGCACCCCAATCGGCATAGGGCGGCTGTACGCCGAGGCCGAGGAAGGAGAGGCCGGACAGAAGCAGGGTTATAAAGACGAAACGAATGCCGAAATCCGCTAGCAAGGGGCCGATGATGTTCGGCAGGATCTCGGAAAAGATGATGTAAAGGATGCTTTCGCCACGGGTACGCGCGACGGTGATGTAATCCATCGTGTTGACGTTGACGGCAAGCGCGCGGGCGAAGCGATAGGCGCCGGGTGTGTAGATGACCGCCAGCATGACGATCAGGACATTGATCGAGGAGCCGATCGCGGCAGCAACGACGAGGCCGGAAAGCTTGCTGGGAATGGAGTTGAGCGCATCGAGAAAGCGGCTGAGGATCGTATCGAACCAGCCACCGATCACGGCTGCGGCCATGCCAAGCGCCGTCCCGGTGAAACAGGCAATGCAGACGGCTGCGAGCGAGATGCCGACGGTATAACGCGCACCCATCATCAACCTGGAGAGCATGTCACGACCGAGATAATCGGAACCGAGAAGCAGCTTGCTGCTCATCGGGCCGAAATAATCCTCGTCGACGATTTCTCCGATCGGGTAGGGAATGATGTGCGGGGCCGCCAGTGCGATGACCGCCCAGAAGACGATGATCGCAAGCCCGACCATTCCGACCCAGCTGAAGCTGTAGCTGACTTTGCTCGAAAATGGCGTGGATAGGGTCATGTCAGCGCAGCCTCGGGTTGGCAAGAATGGCAACGATATCTGCAAGCGTGATCAGGGCGAGATAGCCGATGCAGAAGATGATGGCGCAGGATTGGATGAGCGGCAGGTCGCGCGTCGAGACGCCATCGACCATCAGCTTGGCAACACCCGGATAGTTGAAGATGGTCTCGACGATGATGACGCCGCCGACGAGATAGGACAGCGACAGCGCGATCGCGTTGGCGATGGGGCCGACCGCGTTGGGCAGCGCATGGTAGAGCACCGCGCGCGGACGCGAAGCGCCTTTGAGAAGGGCTGCTTCCACATAGGGCGTGTTGATCGTGTCGATGACGGCTGCGCGGGTCATGCGGATCATCTGTGCCGAGACGACGAAGGCAAGGGTGATGACCGGCATGGCATAGACTTTCAGCACCTGCCAGAAGGAGGTCACTTCATTGGCAAAGGAAAGTGCGGGCAGCCACTTCAGATAGACGGAAAAAACGAGGACCGCAGACGTGGCGATCATGAATTCGGGCACGGAGATCACGCCGATCGTCAGGATCGTGACGATGCGGTCATAGATGGAGCCGCGGAACATGGCCGAGGTGATGCCGAGCGTCAGGGCAACGGGTACGGCGATCAGCGTCGTGATGCCGGCAAGGCGCATCGTGTTGACGAAACGTCCGCCGATCAGATCCGCCACCGCGACATTGTTGACGTAGGAGGTACCGAGATCGCCCTGGGCCAAGCCGGCGAGCCAGCGGAAGAAGCGGAACACGGCAGGTTCGTCGAGATGCATGGCGGCGCGAAGACCGGCCACGGCTTCGGGCGTGGCCGCCTGCCCGAGCAGAATGCTGGCGGTATCGCCGGGCAGCATGGCCGTTGCGAAGAAGACTGCGAACGAGACGATCAGCAGTGTCAGGCCTGCAATGAGAAGCCGGTGCGCAATGAGATTGAGTACGAATGTCCTCAAGATCGGCTCCCTGGTTTTGAGAAGTTCCAACTGCCGGCAGGCGCCCGTCTGGAGCGGAATATGCCGGAACATGCGGCACGAATGGCAGGAGACGGATGTCTCCTGCCATCATGCATGAGCCTCAGGCGTCGATCCAGACGTATTCGGCAAAGGCGTAGCCCATCATGCCGCCAAGCGGGTTGGCCTCGAGGCCCTTCAGTTTTTCGGTGATGGCATCGACATTCGAGATGTAGACCGGAATGATGGTGCCGGCTTCTTCTGCGACCATGACCTGCATCTGGCCGTAGATTTCCTTGCGCTTGGCTTCATCGAGAAGGCCGCGTGCTTCGACCAGCATGCTGTCGAACTTTTCGGACTTGTACTGGCTTTCGTTCCACGGCGCGTTGGATGCGTAGAGAAGCGAGAACAGGATATCCGGTGTCGGACGCGGATTGATGTTGCCGAAATGGATCGGCGCCTTCAGCCAGTAGTTCGACCAGTAGCCGTCGTTCGGAACGCGCTGGACGTCGAGGTTCATGCCGATTTCGGCAGCCGATTGCTGCACGATGGTCGCCATTTCGACGGCAGAGGTGGCGGCGTCGGATGTGATGATCGGGATCTTCTGGCCGAGCACGCCGGCTTTTTCGAAGTGGAACTTCGCCTTGTCCGGATCGAAGGCCTTCGGCTTGAGTTCCGCATTGTGATAGACGCTTGCCGGCGAGATCGGCTGGTCGTTGGCGACGTCGGCCAGGCCACGCAGAACCGACTTCTGGATCTGTTCGCGGTTGGTGATGTACTTCATGCCCTTGACGAAGTCGGCCTTGTCGCCTGGCGTCATGTCAAGGCGGATATTGAGGTCGGTATAGTTACCGGATGTGGTCTTGGAGAGGACGAAGCCGGGCTGGCTTTCGACCAGGCGCATGGAGCGCGGCTTGATCGAGGCGGCAAGATGGATGTCGCCGGAAAGAAGCGCGTTCACGCGGGCATTGTCGTCCGAAATAGCGAAGAATTCGAACGAGTCCACATGAGCGCCGCCCGACTTGAAGTAGTTCGGGTTCTTGGCAAAGATCGACTTCACGCCCGGTTCGAAAGTCTCGAGCTTGAAGGCGCCGGTGCCGATACCCTTGGAGAAATCGGTCGTGCCGTCCTGGACGATCATGAAATGATGCTGCGACAGGATCGTCGGAAGGTCGGCATTGGGGTTGGCGAGCACGATCTCGACCGTTGTAGGGTCGACCGCCTTGACGTCGGTGATCTGCTTGGCGATCGCGTTGACCTTGGAGCCGACGGCCGGATCGAGGTGACGCTTGAGGGAGAAAACGACGTCGGCGGAGGTCAGCGACTTGCCGTCATGGAAGGTAACGCCCGAGCGCAGCTTGACGGTCCAAGTCTTGGCATCTGCGCTTTCGACCTTCTCGGCCAGTTCCATCTGCACGAGGCCGGCCTGATCGAGGAAGGTGAGGCGGTTGTAAAGCGCGCAGCAGCGTACGTAATCGGTGGAAAGGGAGGCTTTCGCCGGATCGAGCGTATCGGCTGTCGAGGACGACCAGCCGGCCGCCTTGAGGTTGCCGCCGCTCTTCGGGGTCGCCGCGATGGCATCGGATGCCCGGCCGAGGATCATGCCTCCGGCGGACATTGCGACGCCACCTGCAAGCATCATGCTGAGCAGTTCGCGCCGTGTGGCTCCGCGGCGAATGGCATTCTCGACCATTGCGTCGTCTGACGCGGTCCAATTGGTGATCCTGTTATGCATGTCATTCCCCTTTTCACCGTTGGCGGACGGCCGGTCTTCAGCCGGCTTGGCCCGATGTTACGAAGATCGTCGATGGTCAGTTCTCGTTGGCAACCCTCACGGCTTCGGCCAGTTCGGCCATCGAAGTGAAGTGGTAGTCAGGCTTGGTGAATTCGGCAGGCTCAATCGTGCCGCCATAACCTTTCTGGGCGTGCCGGCGCTGGATCCAGCAATTGGTCATGCCGAGCTGACGGGAGATGCCGATGTCATGATATTGGCTCTGGGCGACGTGAAGGATGTCGTCCCTGCTTGCGCCCTCTGAGGAGACGAAGTCGAAGACCTGATGGAAGAAGGCCGGATCGGGTTTCTCGGTGCCGGTATCATCGGCTGTGAAGGCGGCGTGGAAGGGATTGCCGAGTTCCTTGGAGAAAAACTCGAATGCCCAGCGACGCGCATTGGTCATCGCGATCAGGTGATAATGCTGCTTCAAGTCGGCCAGCGCCTTTACGCTGTCCGGGAAGGCCTTCCAGGTCTTTGCAGAGTCGCGCAGGCGTTCGCCATAGGCCTTTTCGGCGGGCAGGCTGAGTTTCGGCGCGATCAGGAGATAAACGCGAACAAGATCATCCGGGAAAAGGTCTGTCGCATCCGAGTAACGGGCTGCGCGGTAGAGTGCCAGCGCTTCCTCGCCATCGACTTCAACACCGTTCTCGGTACCGATTTCCTTGAGGCAGGAAGTCAGCCCGCCTTCAAAATCGATCAGCGTGCCAACGACGTCGAAGGACAGATATTTGAATGTTGTCAGAGATTTCGTCACGTTAGCATCCCGTTTTCTGGGCAATTGGCGCGCTGTGCAGCCGAGTGCCGAAGATTATGCTGTCCCGTGCCCTGTTGTTTTGCCCCTTCCTTTGCAGGTTTTATGGGGTTTTGGGCCTTTGTTAGATTGAAGTTTGACAGTTCGGCCCCGCCATTTTCTCCGAATTGGCGGGGTAGTGCGGCAGAAAATTCTGAAATTTGCCGGTTGGCGGTATAAGGCCCGGTACGTGATCCGGGCTCAATCCTTCAAGGCGCGGCGGACATCGGGATCTTCAAGCGTCTGATCGAGGGTCTTTGCCGTACGCTCGATGATCGCATCGATCTCGTCATCCGTGCAGCAAAGAGGCGGAGCATAACCGAGAACGCCGTTGGCGAAGGCGCGGATCACGAGGCCATTGTCCCAGGCGCGGTCGAAGACCCGTCGTGCCGGAGCCGCTTCAGCGGGAAGCGGGGTTTTGGCGACCTTGTCGGTCACGAGTTCGACGGCTGCCAGCATGCCGCGTCCGCGAACATCCCCGACCAGAGGATGATCCCTGAGGCCTTCGAGGCCGGCCATCAGCCGTGCGCCGGCTTTGACGCCGTTTTCCAGCAGGCCGCCTTCTTCGTAGAGTTTCAGGACTTCGAGACCGACTGCCGCACTGACCGGATGGGCCGAATATGTGTAGCCGTGGCCGACTGCCGAGGCACCCGCGCCATCGGCGATCACCTGATAGACGTGGTCTGCCATGAACACGGCGCCCATGGGAACATATCCGGATGTCAGGCCCTTGGCGGTCGTCATGAAATCGGGGACGATCTCATCCTCGGTGCAGGCAAAGAGCGGTCCGGTGCGACCGAAGCCGGTGATGACTTCGTCGGCGACGAACAGGATGCCGTATTCCTTGCAGAGATTGCGCATTGCCTTCAGCCAGCCCTTGGGCGGCACGATGACGCCGCCGGAGCCCTGGATCGGCTCGGCATAGAATGCCGCAACCCGATCCGGACCGATCGTCTCGATCTTGTCCTTCAACTGGGCAAGCGAGGCATCGATGATCGCCTGAGGATCCTGGCCGACAGGATTGCGGTAGGGATAGGGCGACGGGATCTTGTGCTGCCATTCGAAGGGAATGCCGAAGCCCGTGTGGAAATTGGCAAGCGCGGTCAGGCCTGCGCCGACCGTCGAGGAGCCGTGATAGCCCTGTTCGATGGAGATGAACTGGTCACGCTGCGGTTGCCCTCTGGCAATCCAGTAGTAGCGGATGAAGCGGATTGTGCTGTCGACGGCATCCGAACCGCCAAGCGTGAAATAGATATGTTTGAGATCGCCGGGCGCGCGATCGGCCAGTTCCGCTGCGAGGCGGATGGGGGCTTCGGAACCCAGTCCGAAATAGGCTGTCGCATAGGGTAGTTCACGCATCTGGCGCGCCGCGGCTTCGACGATCGAGTCATGTCCGTAACCGGCATTGACGCACCATAGCCCGGCAAAACCGTCGATCAGCTGATGACCGCGGGCATCCGTAACGGTTGCGCCCTTGGCTGATGCAAGCACCCGCACGCCCTGCTGTTCATGGCCGCGATAGGATGCGACCGGATGGACCAGATGGGCGCGATCAAGTTCGATGAGCGAATTACTGAGCATGATGTTCTCCGGATCAGCCAAGGGCCTGATTGGCTAGGGCAAAGGTTGTCGCCGTAGAGGCGGCAGATTGAATGGAAAGAGGCCGCGACATGGCGATGCCGCCGCCGACATGGGAAAGAGCGTGCTCCGAAAGCCAGGGAGCGAGGCCGGCAGCAGCGATGGTATCGACACGAACGAAACTGCCGATCCGCTGGGCCAGGAAATGAGACACGAGTGATTGCGCGTCCTTAATATTGCCGGCGACCACGGGTCCGATGACCTCGCCGCGACCGAAGGCACGGATGCAGGCAAAGCCGGTGATTTCACTGCCATCGCGGATGACGGCAAACTCGCCGATCTCGAAAAGCCTGCGCATGAGCGCCGTGCGGTCTGCGCCAAAGGCCTGTCTGTCGAGTGCCGTTATCGCGGGCAGGTCATCAGCTGTTGCGGCCTGCGTATTGGCCGAAGATCGTGCCGAGGCGACAATCCCCTGGTGCTGGAGGATCGTGCCGGTCTGCCGAAATCCGAGCTTTTCATAAAGAGGAAGTCCGTCGCTGGTGGCGATCAGGCGAAGAGGCCGATCGCCGCCGATCGCCAGGGCCGCATCCATCAGCCGGCGACCGAGGCCGCGGCCGCGCATGGCGGAATCGACGATGACCATATTGATCGTCGCACAATCCGAACCATAGGGCGTGACGAGAGCGGTGCCGACCACGTTGCCGTTCTCTTCTGTCGCAACCACGCCCTCGCTCAATTGCTGGGCGACCTGCCAGTCTTCCGGACGGTGTGGCCAGCCGGCCTCCCGCGAGAGACGAACGGCTGCCTCAAGGTGTTCGGCGGCAAAGGCCTTGATCTCGATGTCACCCATCTGCATGGACGATGCTCCCTTTTCTGCATTCGAGTTTCGGGGGGAATAGGCCGGACGATTATCCAAAGGCGGTGGCTGTAACGATATCTTCCGCCAAAGCGGCGGCTCGTTGCCGCATCTTATGCCGCGCCTTGATCTTGCAGCTGCGTTTCAGGGCGATTTTCGCCGGGGCTCAGGCTCGGTTTCTGCAACCAAATGCCAAAGCGAAGGCAGGATACGGAACTTTCTGCTTCGAAAGAGGGGAAATCAGTCGGCAGACGCGCGGGAAGCAGTTCTATTATCGATCATCACCCGATAGGCCAGCCAGGCCTTCCCAAAGGCCCCATGCAAGGATGAAGCGCATGACCACTTTCCGCCCGAAATACATCACCTTCGATTGCCATGGTACCCTGATCAACTTCCAGATGGCCGAAGCGGCGCGCGACCTTTATGGCGACCGTCTCGATGAGCCGGCGATGCTGGAGTTCATCAAGAATTTTGCAGGCTATCGGTTCGATGAGGTCATGGGAGCCTGGAAGCCCTATGCCGAGGTTGTCTATAATTCGCTGGAACGGACCTGCAAGCGCAACGGCGTGACCCTCACGGACGCGGATGCAAAGATGGTCTATGAGCGCGTCCCGACCTGGGGGCCGCATGCGGATGTGCCGGCAGGGCTTGCCAAGGTTGCCAAGGAAATTCCGCTGGTCATTCTCTCCAACGCCATGAACGACCAGATCCCTTCCAACGTCGCCAAGCTCGGCGCTCCATTCCATGCCGTTTACACGGCCGAGCAGGCCAATGCCTACAAGCCGCGCTTCCAGGCCTTCGAATACATGTTCGACATGCTCGGCTGCGGCCCGGAAGACATCCTTCATTGCTCGTCGTCCTTCCGCTACGATCTGATGTCGGCCCATGATCTCGGCATCAAGAACAAGGTCTGGGTCAATCGTCGCCACGAGCCGGCCAACCCCTATTACGGCTATACGGAAATCGCCGATATCTCCGGTCTGGCCGGCGTTGTCGGGCTCTAGGAAGGGCCGAGGCTGATGAAATACGTCTCTTATTGGCATGATACGGCATCCCGCTTTGCGGGAGCCGTTCAGGGACCTGTCGAGGGTCATTACGACGTTGCCGTCATCGGCGGAGGATTTACGGGCCTTGGCGCTGCGCGGCAGCTGGCGATGGCGGGCGCCAAGGTCGTCGTACTCGAGCGAGATACCGTCGGTTTCGGTGCCTCGGGGCGCAATGGCGGCCATCTGAACAACGGCCTGGCGCATAGTTACCTTGCCGCCAAGCAGGAACTGGGCAAGGAGCGGGCGATTGCTCTTTACAAGGCGCTCGACGATTCCATCGACACGCTCGAGGCAATCATTGCCGAAGAAGGCATCGACTGCAATTTTCGTCGTGCCGGGAAGCTGAAGCTTGCGTCCAAGCCGCAGCATTTCGCAAGCCTGGCGAAGAATTTCGAGGCCGTGCATGCGGAGGTCGATCCGGACACGGCACTCCTGTCTACCGCTGATCTGAAAGGCGAAGTCGGCTCGCCCTTCCATGGCGCGATGCTGTCAAAGAAAAGCGCCATGATGCATATGGGGCGCTATGCCGTGGGCCTTGCCGAGGCAGCGGCGCGACGCGGTGCAACGATCGTCGAAAATGCCCTGGTGACGGAGCATTCGCAGGCCGGTGGGCGTCATATCCTGAAAACCGCAAAGGGTGTCGTGACGGCCGACAACGTACTGGTGGCGACCGGTGCCTATACGACGCCAAACTTCAGCTATTTCCGCCGTCGCATCATGGCGGTCGGCAGTTTCATCATCGCGACACGGCCGCTGACCGACGCGGAAGTGGCTGCCACGATGCCCGGCAACCGCACCTGCGTGAACACGATGAATATCGGCAATTACTGGCGCTTGTCGCCGGATAACCGGCTGATCTTCGGGGGCAGGGCGCGATTTTCCGCCACATCCGACCAGCGTTCGGACGCAAAGAGCGGGGAAATCCTGCGCGAGAGCCTGGGCAGGATCTTTCCGCAGCTGGCGAAGGTCGAGATCGACTATTGCTGGGGTGGCCTCGTCGATGTCACCAAGGATCGTTATCCGCGTGCCGGTTACCATGACGGCCTGTGGTACGCGATGGGCTATTCGGGCCATGGCGCGCAGCTTTCCACCCATCTCGGCATGACGATGGCTGACACGATCCTCGGCAGACCGGACAGAAACCCGGTGAAGGACCTCGATTGGCCGGCTGTGCCCGGTCACTTCGGCAAGCCCTGGTTCCTGCCGTTTGTCGGCCTGTATTTCAAGATGCTCGACAAGATCCAGTAAGCCGACGCCGGTTCCGTCATCGGTCGTGAAAACAAAAAGAGTGGAGTTGCGTGCAGCCCCACTCTTTTTCATGACATATTGAGGTTGGGCTCAGGCGAGCCCGCCCATATGGAAGGTCTTCACCTCCAGATATTCATCGATACCGAGCTGTGATCCTTCGCGACCGAGGCCGGATTGCTTGACGCCGCCGAATGGGGCGACTTCCGTCGATATCGCACCGGTATTCAGTCCGACCATGCCGAATTCGAGCGCCTCGCCGACCCGCCAAGCCCGCTTCAGGCTTTCGGTGTAGAAATAGGCCGCCAGACCGAAAGGCGTGCCGTTAGCAATGGCGATCGCCTCGTCTTCCGTTTCGAAACGGAAGAGGGGAGCAACGGGGCCAAATGTCTCTTCGTTTGCAAGCTGCATGTCCGTCGTTGCGCCGGTCAATACGATCGGAGCGGTATATTGCCCGCCTGCCGGCAGTTCAGGCTTGTCGGAGATGATCGTTGCGCCCTTGGCGAGCGCGTCCTCGACGTGACGGTTGATCTTGGCGATAGCGGCCTGGTTGATCATTGGGCCGATCGAAACGCCCTTCTCCGTGCCAGGGCCGACCCTCATGGCATTGACCCGTGCCGTGAGTTTTTCGGCGAAGCGCTCGTAGACGCCGGACTGAACCAGGATCCTGTTGGCGCAGACGCAGGTCTGGCCGCCATTGCGGAATTTCGAGACGATCGCGCCTTCGACGGCAAGATCGAGATCGGCATCGTCGAACACGATGAAAGGCGCGTTGCCACCGAGTTCCAGAGACAAGCGTTTGACGCTGTCGGCGGCGCCGCGCATCAGGAGCGAGCCGACAGGGGTGGAGCCGGTAAAGGAGATCTTGCGCACCGTCTGATTGGCCATGATCTCATTGCCGATTTCCTTCGGCATGCCGGTAACGATATTGACCACGCCGGCCGGAATTCCTGCCATTTCGGCAAGCACGCCCAGCGCCAGCGCCGAATAGGGGGTGAATTCGGATGGTTTTACGACGACCGTGCAGCCGGCGGCGAGCGCCGGTGCGATCTTGCGGGTAATCATCGCATTCGGGAAATTCCACGGCGTGATGATGCCGCAGACACCGACGGCTTCCTTCAGGACGATGATGCGGCGATCCGGCGTCGGCGACGGGATGGTCTGGCCGCCGATGCGGCGAGCTTCTTCCGCGAACCATTTGACGAAGGATGCGCCGTAGCGGATTTCGCCGCGGGCTTCATCGAGAGGTTTGCCCTGTTCTGTGGTGAGGATCAGTGCCAGATCCTCGATATGCTCGATCATCAGGCCATACCAGGCTTCGAGCAGCGCTGCGCGCTCGGCATGGGTTTTCCTCTTCCATGCCGGATAGGCCTTGTTGGCGGCCTCGATCGCCGCACGCGTCTCGTCACCGCCCATATCCGGAACAGTGCCGATGACCGTCTGGCTGGCCGGGTCGGTGACGTCGACCGTCTTGCCTGATCGGGCAGAGACCCATGTTCCGCCGATCAGGCCTTCCTGCCGAAACAGGGACGAGAGGTTCAAATTCTGCATTGGTCCGGTCCTCGGTAATGTTAGATCGCGGCAAGCAGCGCGCTGGTGATGGCGTCCGTCCGGTCCTTGCCGGGGACGGTACCGATGCCGCTTGCGGTGGTAGCCTCGATCGCCTTCATGATCGTGGCGGCGGCTTCCTTTTCTCCCAGATGGTCGAGCATCATGGCGCCGGACCAGACCGTGGCGATCGGATTGGCGATGCCGAGATGGGCGATATCGGGAGCGGAGCCGTGTACCGGTTCGAACATCGACGGGGCGTTGCGCTCGGGATTGATATTGGCGGAAGCGGCAAAGCCAAGTCCGCCCTGGATGGCAGCGCCAAGATCGGTCAGGATGTCGCCGAACAGGTTGGAGGCAACCACAACATCGAGGCTTTCAGGCGCCATGACCATCCGCGCCGCCATGGCATCGATATGATAGCTGTTAACCTCGACATCCGGATATTCGGCCGAAAGCTCTCTCGTCACGTCGTCCCAGAACACCATCGAATATTTCTGGGCGTTCGATTTGGTGACGGATGCAAGCTTGCCGCGACGGCTGCGTGCCTGTTCGAAGGCAAAACGAAGGATGCGTTCCACGCCCCTGCGGGTGAAGATCGAGGTCTCGACGGCGACTTCGTCGGAACTGCCCTGATGGATGCGTCCGCCGGCGCCCGAATATTCGCCCTCGGTATTCTCGCGAATGCAAAGGATATCGAATTGCGTCGCCTTGAGCGGGCCTTCAACGCCCGGCAGCAGGCGATGCGGGCGGATATTGGCATATTGCACGAAGCTCTTGCGGATCGGCAGAAGCAGTCCGTGCAGCGAAACCGAATCCGGAACCTCCGCCGGCCAGCCGACAGCACCGAGCAGAATGGCGTCGAAGCCGCGCAGGATCTCGATGCCGTTGGCTGGCATCATCGCACCGGTCTCCTTGTAAAAGGCGCAGGACCAGGGGAACTCGGTGCCCTTAAGGCCAAAACTGTGCTCGCCGGCGGTCTTTTGCAGTACCGACCATGCGGCTGCGGTCATGTCGCGGCCGATGCCGTCGCCGGGGATCAGGGCTATCGTGTGTGTCTTCATGGTCTTCATCCTCAGAGGCTGATCAGGACGCTCTTGCTTTTACGGTTGGCCTGGAATGCTTCCCGGCCGAGATCCTTGCCGATACCTGACTGCTTGTAGCCGCCTGTCGGCAAAATGTGGTCGCGCGAACGGCCGTAGCGGTTGACCCAGATCGTGCCGGCCTGCAGGCGGCGGGTGAGCCGGATTGCGCGCGAAAGATCGCTGGTGAAGAGGCCGGCGGCCAGCCCGTAGCTCGGGTGGTCGGCAAGCGCCATGGCTTCCTCCTCGTCCTCGAATGTCTGAATGGTCAAAACAGGCCCGAAGATCTCCTCGACCACCGCCGGAGACGTCTGGTCGATGCCGGCCAGGAGTGTCGGCGCGTAGAAATAACCGGGCACATCCATGGAACTACCGCCCGTCAGGCGTTCCGCGCCGGCTGCGACGGAGGCCGTGACGATGTCATCGATGCGCTGGCGCTGCCTGTCGGAGATGATCGGCGAATACTGGCTTGCCGCATCCCAGGTCGGACCCGGCACAATGGTCTTCATCCGTTTCAGGATGGCTTCGATAAGCGCAGCGGAGGCGCTCTTTTCGACGATCAGCCGGGATCCGGCAACACAGGCCTGTCCGGCATTGCTGGTGATGCTTGCCGTCACCGCTGCTGCCGCCTTTTCGATATCTGCATCGGCAAAGACGATCTGCGGGCTCTTGCCGCCAAGCTCCAGGGTCATCGGCTTGATGCCGGTGCGGGCGATATTCTCCATGATCGCGGAGCCTGCGCGCGTCGAGCCGGTAAAACTCACCTTGGCGATGTCGGGGTGCCCGGTAATAGCGTTGCCGGTGGTCATTCCGTCGCCGAGAACGATATTGATCAGGCCCGCCGGTATGCCGGCCCGCACTGCCAGTTCGGCAAGATAGAGCGTCGAGAAGGGGGTCATCTCGGACGGCTTGAGGACGACGGCATTGCCGGCGGCAAGCGCCGGGCCGAGTTTCCACGCCGCCATGTTGATCGGGAAATTCCATGGGGTGATGGCACCGACCACTCCATAGGGTTCCGTCATGATCATGCCGAGATTGCCGTCGTCGGTCGGCACCAGATCGCCACCTTCCTTGTCGGCGAATTCGGCGAAGAAGCGGATCTGCTCGGCAGAGACCGCGATATCGCCCGAGACCAGCTGGCCGACCGGGCGGGTGGAGGATACCGCCTCCAGCCGGGCCAGCGTTTCCGCCTCCTGCTCGATGAGATCGGCCCAGCGATGCAAAAGGTTCAGTCGCTCGCGTGGACGCAGGCCACCCCAATTGCTTGTCTTCAATGCTGATTTTGCGGTCTGGACCGCCTGATCGACGAGATCGGCGTCGGCAACCGGGCAGCCGGCATAGTTCTTCCCGTCGGATGGCCGTTGCATCGGGATCATGCCCTCGGCCGCGACAAGCCGGTCGCCGATAAAATGCCCCACAGGCAAGGTCAGGCTGTCGGGATCGAAACTCAGGCTCATCGTGATGCCTCCGGTTACGTGACGACGGTGCCGTCGTTTGCGCAATGCTTGTCCATGGGGTCTCGGCACATGACCGAATACGGCGCGGCTTGATAGCCAGGTCGCGCCGCCGGCAATCGTATCAGGGCGTGACCGTGATGTAGATCTTGCGAACGGTTTCGATCGTCTTCCAGACACCGACGAAACCGGGCTTCATGACAAAGCTGTCGCCGGCCTTGTAGACGACCGGCTCGCCATCCTTGGGGGTGATTTCGACGACGCCGGAAATGATGTGGCAGAACTCGAAGGTCTCGCCCTTGATCGAGTGGGTGAGGCCCGGGGTCGCTTCCCAGACACCGGTATGGATCAGCTCGCCATGTGCTTCATCCTGCGCCCATGTCTTGAACTGCGGATCGCCGGAAATCAGCCTTTCGGGCGTGGGGCGGCCTTCACGCGGGGCGAAGGAGGGGTTGGTTTCAATGGTCTTGAGGAGCGACATGGTTGTCCTTTCGATGTTGAGGTTTCAATAACCGCGCTGTCTGTCGACGAGGCCGACCGGATCCAGTCCGGCGCGAAGCCTCTTGATATTGTCGATCACGGCACGCGCGGCCGTATGGGGTTGGGTGACGCTGGCGATATGCGGGGTGAGCAGAATTTTCTCATGCCGCCAGAATGGATGGCCGGCGGAGAGCGGTTCCGGGTCGGTCACGTCGATCACGGCTGCGGAAAGCTGGCCGTCATCAAGGGCCAGGAGCAATGCATCATGATCGAGCTGGGGGCCGCGTCCGACATGCACGAGGCCCGCGCCCTTGGGCATCGCGTTGAAGATATCGGCGTTCAGAAAGCCGCGTGTCTCGTCGGTCAGGGGAAGCAGGCAGATGAGAATGTCGGTTTCGAACAACATGGTCTTGAGACCATCCGCGCCGCTGTAGCAGCGAACTCCATCGATGTTGCGCTCCGACCTGTTCCAGCCGGCAAGAGGAAAGCCAAAGGGCTTCAGGCGATCGAGCACGGCCTGACCGAGATTGCCGAGGCCTAGGACGCCGATACGGCGATCGGCGGCCTGTGGTTGCGGCAAGACCTTCCACGCTTCGGCCTTCTGTTGCTGCAGATAGGCGGGGAAGTTGCGGTGAAGCGCGAGCACGCCGAGCGCCACATATTCCTGCATCATTCGCACGATGCCTTCTTCGACCATCCGCACGATCTTCACATGCTCTGGCACCGAAGCCGCGCTGAACTGGTCTATGCCGGCGCCGGTGGAAAACAGCACCTCGAGATTGCGGTAACGCGCAAGGTTTTCCGGAACGGTCCAAGTGATGAGGTAGCGAACGGCGTCGGGATCGACGGTCGAAGGGTCCATGGAATAGGGCAGGTCAGGAAGTTCCCCGGCAAAGGCATCCCGAAAAATCTGGCCGCGCACGGCGTCTGAGTGGAAAAGGAAGGTCATGATGCTGTTCCCATCTCAAGTCTGCCGCAGCATATATGGCCGAGCGTCTCGATCATCGTCTGGCAAGCAGCCAGTTCGCTCGTCAGGATGAATTCGTTCGGCTTATGGGCACGGGCGATGTCCCCCGGCCCGCAGACGATCGCATCGATGCCCACCTGCTGATAGAGACCTGCCTCAGTGCCATAGCTGACCGCAGCAAGCGGCTCGATACCGGTCAGGTCTTCAAGAAGGGCCGCGAGCGGTGACGAGCAGGCAAGCAGAAGGGCAGGGTAGGCGCTGAGCAATTGCCAGTCGACTTCGAAACCTCTGGCGGTGAGCGCTGCGGCGGCCGTTTGCACGGGAGCAAACAGTGCCTGCGGTTCGGCGGACGAGATGGCTCGTGCCTCTATCTCTAGCGAGCAGTGGTCCGGAATGACGTTGACGGCCTGGCCACCGCGGATCGTTCCGACGGAAATTGAGGAATAGGGAGGCTCGAATTCGCTTTCGAACGGGCCGTTTGTCAGCTCCGCTGCCGCAGCGACGGAGGCCTGCAATACTTCGGTCATCGCATGAATGGCGTTGAGGCCGAGATCGGGCCTCGAGGAATGTCCCGTTCGCCCCGTGATCGTGACCTTCGCTGCAGCCTTTCCCTTGTGCGCAAGGATTGCCCGCATGCCGCTCGGTTCTCCGATGATGGCGCCAAGCGGGGCCAGGCACAGGTCCGGCAGCCGGGCAAGCAGATGCGGCACACCCCGGCAACCGGCTTCTTCGTCATAAGAGAAAGCAAGATGGATCGGGCGTGCAAGAGGGGCAGCGACCAGCGCGGGAACGGCTGCCAGAACAGCTGCCAGAAAACCTTTCATGTCGCTGGCGCCGCGGCCATACAGCTTTTCGCCATCGGCTCTCAATGTGAAAGGATCGCTGTTCCATCCAGCCTCGCCGGCCGGCACCACATCCATGTGACCTGATAGAATATAGCCGGGCCTGTCGGCCGGGCCGATCGTCGCGAAAAGATTGGCCCGGTCACCCTCGGGGCCTGCAAGCACATGCGACTTGATGCCGAACGAGGAGAGATAGGCCGCAATCCACTCAACGATATCGTTGTTGGGCGTGCCGACGACGGAAGGGAAACCAACCAGTTTTTCCAGGATCTCGTAGATGCGCATCGATCTTGCCGTCATGCCCAGTTGTTATGTGCCGTAATGGCGGCATCTCCCCGATTTGAAGACCAAGGTTAGTCGTCGGGAAAAGGGATGGCTGCTGAAAGTCGAAGGGATACGGTGCAATCTTGTGCCGAAACTCATCTTCGCAGTGAAATGTTTCGCCGGGTGCAGGCTAACATAATCACTGGGAGTGATGGGCTTTTTACCGGGCCTGCAAGAAAGTCCTGTCGCGGCTGGGTGAAGGATGAATACGAAGATACCACAGACATTGCATGTCGATGCGTTCGAGATGCGTACCGCCGACATCGCGGATGTCGAGCTTTCACAACTTCAGGCATTGTCGATTTCCGTCGGATGGCCGCATCGTGCGCCCGATTGGCAGCACGCACGCGATGTCGGCCACGGCTTCGTCGCGCTCGACGAGATCGGACGTATATCCGCCTCCACCATGTGGTTTCCTCATGGAGATCAGTTCGCCACTTTCGGCATGCTGATTACCGCCCCTCGACTGCAGGCGAACGGCGCTGCGAGATGGCTGATGGAACGTGTGCTTGCGGATTGTTCCGGCCGGCATATTCGTCTTAACTCGACCCGTGAGGCACGCCGCCTTTACGTCTCGTTCGGCTTTCGACCGCAACGGACCATATTTCAATGTCAGGGCGAGGCCGTTGCGCCGCCGGAAACCGCCGCAATCGCCGACGGCCTGACGCTCCGACGCCTGGATCGCGCCGATATCGAAGCCGTGATTGCGCTCGATACGCCCGCCTTCGGTGCGGAGCGGCGGGTTCATCTCATCCGTCTGCTGGAAAGCTCAATCTGCTACGGTCTCTATGACGGCGACCGGTTGCTTGCCTATTCGATGAGACGCCGTTTCGGGCGCGGGCATGTGATCGGCCCGGTCGTCGCGTCCTGCGATGCGGATGCCATCGCCGTGACGCGTCCGCATATCGTTGCGCATGTCGGGAGTTTCCTGCGGATCGACCTTCGTTTCGAGGCCGGCGACTTTGCGAATTTCGTCCAGCAGTCCGGCATGTCCGTCTATGACACGGTCAAGACGATGGTGACGTCCGAGGCTGCGAGTTATGGCGAAAGCGACGGCGGCCGGCCGATCGTTTATGGGCTGGCTTCGCAATCCTTCGGCTGAAGCTGAGCGTCAGCGGCACTGCCCGATGGAAACACTCGGACCGGCGTTATCGCTGGTCCCAGCGGTCGCGCATCTCGTAATAGAGAACGGCGAGAGGCAGAAACCAGGGCTTGCCGTAATAGAGATGACGGCTGCGGAAGGGCAGATCTGCGTAGGCACTCGGTTGATCTTCGATCCCCAGCATCTGCTGGGCAATCTTGTGGCCGAACCAGCTGGCACGCGCGATACCGGTCCCGTTGTAACCACAGGCGTAATAAACGCCTTCATGCTGACCGAGATGCGGCAGCTTGTCGAAGGTGAAGCCGGTCTGGCCATGCCAGTAATGGGAAATCCCTGCATTTGCCAGTTCGGGGAAAACCTGCAGCATCTGTTTACGCAGATGGGCGGCATTCGTTTCAACCACGTCTTCACCGGTAACCTTGAGCACGCGGCCGCCGAAGAGGATGCGTGTGCCGTCCGGCGATGGCCGGAAATAGGTGACGACGCGCTGGCTTCCGGCAAGCATCCGCCGCTTCGGCATCAACTGGTTCATGACGGCTGAGGGCAGAGGTTCGGTTGCTATGATTGCACTGCGGATCGGGATGATACGGCGCTGCAGGAAAGGATAGAGCGAGCCGGTATAACCGTTCGTGGCGAGCAGAACCTGCTTTGCATCGATCTGCTTCCTGCCCGCCGATAATACCCGGAAACCTGCTGCTTGCCGCTCGATTGCCGTCACGCGTATGCCGCCAATTATGGTCACGCCAGCCCGTTCGGCAGCCTGTGCCAGACCTGCAACATATCGCGCCGGGTGCAGCCCGGCATAGCCGGGAATGGCGAGACCTCCGTGATAGAAGTCGGTGCCGATCTCGCCATGTTGTTGCGCACGCGGCACGAGATGGGCATCACAGGGCATGACCTTGCGGATGCGCTCCAGCTGCGCGCCCATCGCATCGTAAGCTCTCGGCGTGACGGCGCCGCGGAAATATCCGACGATGGCCAGATCGCAATCGATTTTCTCCCGGTCGACGACGTCCGTTACGTGCTGCAGGGCCTGAAAACTCTCGGTGACGATCGCCCTTGCCTTGTCGGCACCATAGGCCATGGCCGTATCGAATGTTGCCCAGCCCGGACCCAACATGCCGCCGTTTCTCGAAGAAGCGCCCCAACCGGGGGCTTCGGCGTCCAATACGGTGACCTGCCGGCCCGCCTTGGCAAGCGTCAGGGCCGCATTGAGGCCGGTGAAGCCACCGCCGACAATGACCACCTCGCTGCGGGAAGGCAGATCCGCTTGCAGGGTTGCTGTCGGTTTCGCAGCCTCCCACCAATAGGGTTCATTGACGGCGTCATGCGTGAAAAAGCGGCCCTTCAGCTTTGTCATGGACGTTACGCTTCCAGAACGCGTCGCAGGAAATCCTGCGTGCGCGGGTTTTGCGGACGGCTCAGCACTTCTTCGGGAGGACCCTGTTCGACCAGAACGCCACCGTCGAGAAAGAGCACGCGATCGGCAACTTCCCGTGCAAAGCCCATCTCGTGTGTGACGACAACCATGGTCATGCCTTCCGCGGCCAGTGATCGCATAACGGCAAGAACCTCGCCGACGAGTTCGGGATCAAGCGCGGAAGTCGGTTCGTCGAATAGAATGGCGTCCGGCTGCATTCCGAGCGCCCTGGCGATGGCGACACGCTGCTGCTGGCCGCCCGACAGTTGTGGCGGATAGCTGTCAGCTTTCGCGGCAAGTCCGACGCGTGTCAGGAGTTCGCGGGCATGTTCGAACGCCTTCTCGCGTAGTTCCTTCTTAACGTAGATCGGCCCTTCCGCGACATTCTCAAGCGCCGTCATATGGGGAAAGAGGTTGAAACGCTGAAACACCATGGCCACCCGGGTGCGGATGCGCCGGATGCTCTTGCTGGCGGTATCGACGCGATCGCCATGAACCCTGATCTCGCCGCCCTGATAGGTCTCGAGCCCGTTGATACAGCGAAGCAGGGTCGATTTGCCGGATCCCGAAGGACCGATGATGCAGACGACCTCGCCCTTTTTCACCGAGAAGGAGATGTCGTGGATGACTTCGATCGTGCCGAAACTCTTGCGGATGTTCTTCAGTTCGATGATGCTCATCGCGATTTCCCTAGACGCCGTTCAAGCCAGGAATTGAAAGCCGTCAGCGGCAGGCTCATGGCAAGATAGATGAATGCGACAAGCGTGAAGATGATCGTGTTCTCGAAGGTCGAGGACGCAAGCAGCTTTCCTTGCAGAGAAAGCTCCGCGACGGTGATCGTCGAAGCGAGCGAGGAATCCTTGAGCAGCATGATCATGGTGCTGCCATAGGGCGGCAATGCAACACGGATCGCCTGGGGCAGGATGATCCGCCGCATCAGCAGGCCCCAACCCATGCCGATCGAAAGCGCTGCTTCCGTCTGGCCCCGGTCGATGGCTTCTATGCCTGAGCGGAAGACCTCCGCCATGTAAGGCGAATAGGCTATGCCCAGGCCGATTATGGCTGCCTGAACGGCCGTCAACGAAAGGCCGAGATCCGGCATGACGAAGTAGATATAGAACAGGATCACCATTCCGGGGATGCCGCGCACGATGATGATGATCGTACTGGCGGTAAAGGCGAGCGGCGCAATGCCGCTCACCCGCATCGAAGCCCAGACCAGACCGAGCACTGTCGCAAGGACAAATGCTCCAATGGTCACGAGCACGGTCAGATAGACGCCCTGCATCAGGATCGGCAGATAGCCGGGCGCCTGCTCGAAGAAATGAGACATGATCTTTGTCGCCGAGCCTTAGAGGCCCCACTTCTTCTTGATCGCGTCGAAGCGGCCGTCCTTTTTAATGTTGGCAAGCCCGGTATTGATCTTTTCCAGAAGCTCGGCATTGCCCTTGGTGACCGCGATATTGATCGGACCGACGACAGCCGGCTTGTAGGATTGAACGAGGCGAAGCCCCGGGAAACGTCCCTGAGCAATGTTGTAGGCGAGGATCGGGTAGTCGCCGACGCCGCCGTCCAGGCGACCATTGGTGACATCGCGCAGGATGTCGGGCAGGGATTCATAGGCGTTCACCTCAGACGGCGCGCCGGACGATTTCATGTAATCGATGTAGCGGGTACCGACCTGAGCCCCGAGCTTCTTGCCCTTGAGATCCTGGACGCTGGCGTAATCGGTCGTGTCCTTGTCCGATACGACCAGGCCTTCGCCATAGGCGTAAACGTCCTGGCTGAAGTCGACGACCTTGGCGCGCTCGGGCGAGCCATACATGGCCGCCGAAATGATATCGATCTTGCCGGAGGTCAGCGCGGCGATCAGCGTCGAGAACTGCATCGGCTGGATCTCGATCTTGAACCCGCCGTCCTTGGCGATCTCCTCGATGACATCCACCATCACTCCCTGGATGGTATTGGTTTTCGCATCGAGGAAGGTGAAGGGCGTACCCGTCGGTGTCGACCCGACCTTATAGACCGTCTGTGCTTGAGCTGTGTGAGCGGCGAGTGCGAAAGATATGGCAACGAGAGTCGTCCTGAACCACATTTTACCTGTTCCCTTTTATATTTTTCGAGGAAATGCATCGCGGACAATTCCCGACAGACAAATATAACTTCTCGGAAATCTCACTGCGCATGCAGAGCATTGTAGCCCGGTGCGGGACTATAAAATCGACCGGTGGGACACAGTGTCTCATCTGGTAATCGCACGATGTTTCGAATGGCGAATATTCCACGGCAGATAATGCTGAATCGTAAGCCTATTCGAAATTCATTCGGACGACCGCGCATTTGATTTACCTATTCCGCTTGCCTAGCTCGTGCTTACGCAAGCCTGAAGGATAAATTCCATGCAAAAGAATATACCAGTATGGATCTCATCTAAATCAGCGGCTTGCTGCGTGAAAAACAGCGTCCCGAGTTCGTGTCTCATCAAGACCGTAAGGTTGGATTGTCTCGCTTCGAGAGGCAGCGGCATTCAGTCGGTCATTGAGGAATAAGTGGACAATTCAACTCAAATTAAATACAAGCCGAGTCCGCCAAGGGGAGGGCGTTGGCTTGGCTGGACAAAACTGGAATCTAAAAGACGAAATCCGTGAATACTGGTCGATGCGGTCGGAAACCTTCGACCAGTCGCCTGGCCACGAAATTTTCGGTGACGATGAGCGGGCCGCTTGGCATGCCGTGATTGAACGCCACCTCGGCTCGGGGATGGGCCGCCGCGCATTAGATGTCGCCAGTGGCACCGGTGTGATCTCCAGGCTTCTTTGCGAAAAGGGATTTTCGGTCACCGGGCTCGACTTCTCGGAGCCGATGATCGACCGGGCGCGGCAGAAGGCGAAGGACCGAGAACTCGACGCTCGCTATGTCATCGGCGACGCAGAAGACACGAGGCTGCCGGACGCCACATTCGATGTGATCATGACGCGGCATCTCGTGTGGACGTTGCCCGATCCGAAAACTGCATTCGCAGACTGGTACCGCGTGCTGAAGCCAGGCGGGAAGGTCTTGATTGTGGATACCGACACCAAACCGCGAGATGTTAAGTCACGCATTTTGCGAATGCTCGCAGATCTTTTCAGGAAGTATGCAAAACCGATCCCAGGCCCCGGTGTCAATCCGGAGACGCACAATCGGATTGTCGCACAGGTGCATTTTTCCGACGGAGCACGCGCCGAGGACGTTGCGGCTCTGCTGAAGGCCGCAGGCTTTGTAAACATTTCCATCGACCGCGATCACGGAAAAATCCGGCGTGCACAAGCGCGGCATATGCCGCTTCACCAATGTCTCAGCAGAGCCGCCCAGGATCGTTATGCAGTATCGGCGGCCAAGTCTGACGACGCCAAGAATTCTGATGCTCTGACAGAGCGCCGAGCCGTGTGATTAAGGGAGAGTGGAATGTTTAGACTGATTTACCGTATGCGGGAGGCGGTTAGCCGACCGATCCTGTTCGTTTTTTATCTTTTTCTTGCGATGGCGGGCTCGCTCGTAGCTGCAACGGCGCAAGAGAAAATCACCGTTACTGATCTTGCTGGCCGCACCGTCCAGGTTCCGCATGGGGCAAAGAAGGTCATTCTCGGCGAGGGCCGAATGATCTACGCCACCGTCGTTTTCGACAAGGACAAGCCTTTCGAGCAGCTCGCGGCCGTCGGCGATGACCTGCCGAAATTCGATCCGGACACTTGGAACAAGTATCTTGCACGCTTCCCAGATGCCAAGGACGTGCCGATGATCGGCGCAGCCGCTTCAGCCGACTTCAGCGTCGAAAAGGCGCTGGAACTCGATGTCGACGTGCTCGTGGTGACGCTCGGTTTCTATGACAAGATTAAGGAAAGCGGCATCATCGACAAGCTCGAAAAAGCAGGCGTGCCGACGGTCTTCGTCGATTTCCGCGAGCGCCCGACCCAGAACACTGTGCCCTCCATCCTGTTGCTCGGCCGCATTTTCGGCAAGGAAGCCAAGGCTCAGGAATTCGCTGATTTCTACATGGGACAGATGCGCCGTGTTTACATGGGGCTCTCCGGTCTCAAGGCGAACGACCGCCCGGTAGTCTTCGCTGAACGTGCCGCAGGGCTCGATCCTGCGGTATGTTGCGACACGTTCGGCAACTTTAACTTCGGCGAATTCATCGCGGAGGCTGGTGGCTTCAATCTCGGCACCAAGTACATTACGGGCGTCAGCGGTCGGCTGAATCCGGAAGCCGTCGTGGTGGAAAACCCACCCTATATTGTCGTCACCGGTGCGAACTGGTCGAAGTCAAACCCCGGCAACACCGCTGTGTGGCTCGGTTACGAGACCGAAGAAGCTAAGGCACAGGAACAGTTGCGCGGCCTGATGCAGCGCACCGGTTTCCCGGAACTCAAGGCGGTCAAGGACAACCACGTCTTGGCTGTCTACCATCAGTTCTACCAGAGCCCTTATCACTTCGTTGCCGTCCAGGCGCTTGCCAAATGGCTGCATCCGGAGCGCTTCAAGGACCTCGATCCTCAGGCAACGTTCAAGGAACTCCACGAGAAGTTCCTTCCGTTCGATGTCAGCGGCGTGTTCTGGACGACCCTCAAGTAATCAACGTGGAGAGGCGAGGGCGACTGGATTGCCCTCGCTGCAACGGATCGGGATGCCAATGGATCAGATGGTGAGAAGAAGAGCAGGCGAGCGGTATCGCCAACGGATGATGCGCAAGACCTTGTTCGTCACCGGAGCGTTCCTCTTGCTGGCGATCGCCATTTGCCTGGATGTTGGCGTAGGCCCGGGCTTCTTCACGCCTGTCGAGGTCATGACTGCACTTGTCTCCCCCGAAAGCGTCTCGACAAAGCTCGCAATCATCGTGTGGGATGTCCGTCTTCCGGTGGCGATCATGGCCGTGCTGGTTGGCGCGATGCTGGGGGTTGCGGGTGCGCAGATGCAGACCATCTTGCACAATCCGCTTGCCGATCCATTCACGCTCGGCGTTTCGTCCGCAGCGAGCTTCGGTGCCGCGTTGGCGATCGCACTGGGCATCGGACTGTGGCCGACGGGCGGCACGTTCTTTATCGCATTCAACGCGTTCGTCTTCGCGTTAGGTACGTCTCTGGTTCTCTTCATGTTCACCAGAATGCGCGGCGTGACGGTCGAGACCTTTGTCCTGGTCGGGATCGCACTGTTCTTCACGTTCAATGCCTTGCTCGCATTTATCCAGTATCAGTCTTCCGAAGCGCAGTTGCAGCAGATTATCTTCTGGATGATGGGCAGTCTGGCACGTGCGAGCTGGACCAAAATCTGGATCTGCCTCCTGCTTCTGGGGCTTGTCGTGCCGCTTTGCTGGGCTCGCAATTCCATGATGACGGCTCTCGCCATGGGTGACGACCGGGCTGCCAGCCTCGGCGTTCCGGTACAGCGGTTGAGGCTCGAGATGCTGGCCAGCATTTCGCTGCTCGCAGCAACAGCGACGGCATTCGTGGGGACCATTGGCTTTGTTGGCTTAGTTGGTCCGCACATTGCCCGCATGCTGGTCGGCGAAGATCAGCGTTATTTCATACCGGTTTCTGCCGCCGCTGGCGCTGCGATCCTGTCCATAGCGTCCACCTTATCCAAAGCGATTACGCCGGGAGTGATATACCCGATCGGCATCATCACGGCGCTGGTTGGAGTTCCGTTCTTTTTGAGCCTCGTGCTTTCGATACGCCGGGAGACATGGCGATGAGCTTGACGATCAAAGGCCTTCGCTTTGCCTACGGACAAAATACGGTGTTCGATCGTCTTGATGCATCCCCATTTGTAAAGGGGCAGATGACGGCGCTTGTCGGTCCTAATGGTGTCGGTAAGTCATCGCTGTTTCGTCTCGTTGCGGGCCATCTGAAGCCACTCGAAGGCGCGATCACGCTGGATGGTGTGAGGATTGTCGAGATGTCTGAAAGACAGCGGTCTGAGCGGATATTCTTGCTGACTCAGCATACGGCAATGCGGGCGGCACTCGTCGCATTTGACATTGTCCTGCTCGCGAAACGTGGTTGGCAGGGCGGTAAAGCAAGCGCCAGCGACGTTGCCGAAGTTGAAGACGTGCTCGACTTGCTAGGGATCGAGCATCTTGCCGATCGTCTGGTGAGTGAACTCAGCGGAGGACAGCAGCAGCTCGTAGCGCTCGCGCAGGCTCTCGTCCGGGATCCCCAGGTCCTCTTGCTGGACGAGCCGACTAGCGCGCTCGATCTCCGAAGGCAGTTGGAAGTCCTCAGCCTTGTGCAGAAGGTCACGCGCGATCGAGACATCATTACAATTGCGGCGCTGCATGACCTTTCGCTCGCGTGCAGGTTTGCGGACCGATTTATGCTGATCAGCAAAGCAGGCGTGGTAGCGGATGGACATCCCGAGGATGTACTTCGTAACGACATTACCAGCCACGCATATGGCGTCAAAATCGAAGTCGAGAGAAATGCTAAGGGTAATTTGTTCGTTCACGCTGAGCTGGCGTGATAGTTCAATGCTCGCGGTTAGTGGATGTCGAAGCTGACGCTGACCTGAAAATCAGGAGCGTAAGAGACGTAAGCGTCCAAAGAGGTTCGTTTCACTGATTACGAATGCAATCGGTGCACCCTCCCCCAATTTTCGATGCTGCCTGAACATTTCGATTGAACTTTCCGCTGCTCTTAGAAGACGTACGTCCTGTTCTTCAGCTTTGGAAATGACTGCCCCATTGTTGCAAGCTCAATCGGGAATCCTAGGTCGCACGATAGCCGAAATGCTCTCATCCGGCTAGACGGTGCTTAGGGACCTCCGGTGTGCATCGGCGTCATCACGCTTCCCGGGATCATGAGCGGCCAAATACTTGCTGGCGCCAACCCTCTCGTGGCCGCGCAATCGCAGATCTTTCTGACGCTACTCCTCTCGCTGCTTCCACCGCCAGCGTCGTTGCCGCTGTGTGGCTGGTGGCCAAGAGTCTGTGCGACGAATGGGAGAGGCTGCGGCTTGATCGGAAGGGCGAGCAAGGGCTGAAAAGAGCCTCAACGTTAATATCGAACGCGTTGAACCTTCTGTTGCCGCCGCTACGGGCAGCTGCTCATACGACAATCTCTATCTTGGCTCGATGACAATCAGCCGCAACGCCATGTCTGGTAATGAGAAATTCCTCCTCGAATTCCGGAGTGATAGATCTGAGCGAGAGTGAATAGAAGTGAGAAACTAGCCGCCTCCGCCTAAAGGTGGACAGGCGTCTGCCGAGTTTCAGGCAGGGCCGTGGGTAGGCGCTCTGGTCAATAACGATATGACCTCGGCTGTTGATACCTATGAGGGACAATCCCACAGTGACCTTGATGGTTTGCGCAAGTGGGAACAAAGCTCTTACGATCAGTCCCTATGAGATCGTTGGGACTTCGGGCCAAATGATACTCTCTCCTAAAAGGGTACTTAGCGGTTCAAGATGCCGAGTCGAGAGGTCTACCTTTTCCAGAGCCAAGGAATTTACAAGTCTCTCTGTGTTGAGGCCCCCGCAACAAAAAAACCATTCGAACCTAAAAAGATATCGCTGGCGGGAAGACTTCTTCTTCCATGGCGATGGTAGCTCCTCGTCCTCAAGGACCATAACCTCAACAGTGAGCCTCCCGAACGGGAAAAGGCCTGACCCGGATCAGCTCCTAACGGATCGTCGGCTGAAAGCGGAATTTATCTTCGCTTTCAGCTGATATCGTTGAAAAACTCTGGATTGTCAGTGCGGGAGGTGTGGTTCAATAACCAAAGCGTTGGAAAGCAGCGAGATTCCGCCAACCGGCAGCCGATTATCAGTCGTTGACCTCTCGACGTGCTATTTCGGCCGCTTGGAAGCAGAAGGAGCTGCCTTGGCGGTACGGGAAGAACTGGCGACTGGGGAAGATGTTTTTTTGACTAACGCGTCGATTTCCCGTGCCAGCTCGGCGAGGCCACCGAATTTTGCGAGTTCGCTTAGGGTATGGCTTGGAGGATAATGGTACGTTTCCCCGTCTCTCAATCGCGCCTCACCTAGCGGTTGTTCGTTGCTGGTTACTCTAACGGATGCCACTCCTTCAAAGTCTTCCGGCTCGAATTTTACGGTTTGCTTGTTGGAGACGTTGTGCGGTTCAGTTTTGTCGCCCGACCGCAAGTCTGTAATTACGACGTTCGACAAGCCCCGCGTAAAATAGATGTTCACTTTAATGGACATAAGTTCTCCCTCCGCTTGCGAAAGCTCTATTCCCGGTTAAGGCGACCATCTCTGTGCGCCAGCGATGCGGTAATCGCATAAGATGACGGCGATCTCTTGCCGGGCAGGTTAGCGTCGAGGATCAGTTTCTTAACATCGCCATAGTTCAGGACAATTTCGAGCAATTCCTCGGAAGAGCGGACTCTCCACATTTGGTACTTTCCCTTTGTGGATATGGGTAGATCGTCGAAACCGCACCCGACTGCGTCCTCGGGCTTAGGGCCTTTGATGATGAAAACCCTGTTGGTATCCAAGCGATAACAGTGACCCTCGAAAGCGTAGGCATAGCCCAGCACGATCGAATACTGGTTCTCTCTTTGTATCGTGCTCGATCTATAGAGTTGCAGCTGAAGGGCGGCGCTTCCGTTCTCGCCCGCGTCGAACTCGCCATAATCTGTTCCGGTATTAAGTTTGACACCGTAAAGGATCACAGTGTCCGAGAAGTGGATCCCTGGCTTCGCGGGTGCAGGTACGCTCACATCGACCATTTTCTAGCCTCCGTCACCATATTTGCCTCCATCTGATACAGTCTTCGATCTGCTCAACGTAGGGGCGGGCACGCCCCCTGTCGCATGATACGAGAAGCGCTTCCGCCGCGCCCTGGAATGTCAGACGTCCGGGGCCGAGGCGTGCCCATGAGTGGACCAGAGCCTCTCCGACAATATCCCTAGCCTCCTGTAGCGCGGCTTTGCTGGCAAAATGCCTTTTCTCGTAGTCGGACTTGGGAATGCGTAGGGTCTCCTCGATCAGTGCTGGTGCCATCTGCTGCCGCAGGTTGCTGAACCTGCGCGGATCGAGGTCGGTCACGCCCCTTTCGAAAAGCAGCGTCTGGTATATTTCGATCAAGCTGTCGAACATCGCGGCCGCGAAAGGCTTCGACCGGTCGTGCACATCATCGCCAACGTCTGCGGTCCTGAGCGAATTGTTGAGCGACCTGAGCTGCTTTTCGGCGCTGAGTTCTGCGAAACGATCGAGTTCGTTATGGATCAGAAGATTTCCGCCTGTCCGCCGGAGGAGCCGATCGATGGCCGTGTCGAAGTGCAGAAGGCCGAGAAGCGATATGAAATCCGCGACCGCCTCGTGATAGGCGAAAAAGTCGGCATCCTGGCCGTCTCCGTAGGGAATGCCAAGTTCGCCCAACAAAACGAGATGGCCCATCTCATGGGCGATCGCATCGAAGTTCAACGCAAAACTGGAGGTAGGCGTGGGAGGTTCGCTCTCGCCCAGTTCCAGAAAACCGAATCCCGACTGGGCGTTTTCCCATTGAGGGATGCGCGGCACGATTTCCAGCCTGTCGTAGGTTGGCTCGAAGAACCAATTGATGCGCCGTCCGACGTACCCCTCGCAAATATCCAGCACGCGACGGGAGCAGGCGTAGCTGTGGGCTGCAAGAAAGGCAGGCGATCCCGGGAGTATATGGTCGAAGTGCCCGTCCGGTCCCGGCTCGGCGGGGGGGCGCAGAACCCCAGGGTATGGCGGAAGGTACGGAAGAGCATATGGTCGCTTTGGTTCGAACGGATCGGCCACGTACATGCGGTTGTCGGACGGCCCAGCTATGATCGGCCCGTCGGAGCGGCCAATCCAGACAACCTCCGGCTTTTCATATCCGCTAATGAACGGCGGCTGCGGGAAAATCAGGAAACGCGTCCCAATCCAAGGGGCGGAAACTACCTTCTGTCCCGCGTCGTCCAAATTTGCGATGGCATCCAAAGTTGCCCCCACCGCCCGTTTCTCTTGCCGGGCGAAGGGCACATTATGCTATATATTAGGAAATTATCAATTGGGGTCGGAGTTAAATAATGTATTCTTAAAGTTGTAGTATTCCATATCGTAAGCAAAAGCCTCCGTTAGTTCAAAACTCCTCGGCTCAGAGATTTTTTTTATCTCAAAGCTATTCGACGACAGAAACGCAAGAAGGCTAATGGCATCGTCTTCTTTCTGCTTACGCTTTCCGCCAGCGAGCCAAAGATCGAAAGCACGGAGTTCACGGTTTGAGATACCATGCTCGGCCGCCATCGAAATAAGCTTCCCGAAGCTCCTCTCCGTATAGTGGATGGAGCGAGCCAGACTTTCCAGCGTCACTTGAAGCTGCCGCTTTATAATGCCGTCAAGCACGGCCTTTTTCAGTGTCAGCCTGATGTCGATGAGGGCGTCCCCGAGAACGAAGGACCCTAATTGCGCGGGGGCCATCGCGACCGCCACGTCCGCATCGTCAGCGAGCGGAGTCCGGCGGTACCATCTAAAGACCATGCCGTGTCCGCGCATCCCGTACTCCGCCAGTTCCGCGGCCCTCACGGCACCCATGCTGGAGGCTCCGTAGACACGCACGCCGCGAGACATCGCCCAAAGGATTTCCTTGTGGCGCACCGCCGGGGACTGAGCGAACACGCCGTCAATGAGTGCAATCACGCTGGGGGCGTATTCGATAACCACCTTCACGATATCCCCATTGCCCGCAGGGGTAAGATACAATGCATCAAGGTGCTGCCTGGCGTCTGCGACGCTCAGTGTAGGCCCGAGGAAAACGACGACCTCAGACCCCATTCTGGAACTCCGGGTCGGTTTGGAGGGGAGGGGTCACGACCCTCACCACATGGAGCGGTATAGTTTCATCGGAAAACAGTGCCACGACAATTACCGCCTTTGCCCCCGCGCGTCGCAAGGCTTCCACCGGTAGCGGCGATGGATCGGTATTTGGATCCACCCCGTCCGGTGACGGGTAAGGCAATCCGGGGATGGCGAGTTGTTGTCGCCATGCTGACAACTTCCTGGCATCCTGGTAGCGGTAAATGTGTCCCGTAATGTCCTCCCGCGCCGCCGAAATGATCCCGAGGCGGGACTGACATGCTTCCAGCAGCGCCTTGGCGAGCGCTCGGTCAGGGGTCCGGTCGCAGCCGAAGCCCTCCGCTGGCCAGGGGGCCAAAGGAGCCTGTAGGTCGCTCTCCATGACGTGACACCAGTAGACGGGGAGGCTGTGTTCTGTCGGGATTGACCAGATGCCAAGGGAACAGCCCGCCGAAAGCAGTCGGCCGACAATCTCCCCTGAGGCTCCGGCAATAACGGAACGACCGTCAAGTTGATAACGGTCGAAGAAGTGCGGTATTTTGATCGCCATACAACGCGCGTGCCTTTCGAGCGCTTCGAAACAAGCATGCTCGATTGCCCACCGCCAACTTGTTCCCGCGGCCAGGCCCGTAGTGTTCCTCTTCAGCCAGCTGGGATGGGGGGAGGGTATCGTATAGGCGGTGTCAACGAGGGCGAGCGGTACAGGCACCGCCGTTGACGAGATGAGGTCCCAGCCTTTGATCCACGTAAGTGTCTCGTTGCGTTCCCCGCCGTCTACTAGGTGCGACCAGTAGCCGTGACCGTTCATGGAATGAAAACACGCCAGTTCGACCCGCTCGGCGGGTATGCGTTCGGAAGACCACCCTTCCAGCGATTCCATGAGAGCGGAGATGGCGGCCTGCCCGTGAGTGAGACCCTTGCCTTGGTTCACGCTCACCGAACGCGACAACGGCCTCACGACTTGAGCAACGGGGATTCCGATGCGGTCAAGTTCGGTAATGGAGCCCAGCCTCGTGATACCGAATTCCCGCTTCCGCTCGAGAATTCGGCGAACGGTCTCCATTGGATCAGGGGGCGGTTGAACCGCGGTTGCCAATATCCTTTCGAGCTGCTCTCCGTTCAGCAAGGTCGCCCTCTTTCCATTATCCTCAACCCAGGCTGATCAAATCCCGTTCCGCCCGCCGCAGAAGCCATGCCGCTCCTTGCGTGTCAGCGATCCGGACCGCACGTGCGAGATCGCTTTTTACTCTGGCATGCCGGTCTCCCATTTCATGCCTCACCCTGGCCCTTTGGCGATATAACTCGGCCAGCCAGAACCACTGACCGCTCTTCCGCCCCAAGCTGATCGCACTATCGAGGACTGACAGGGCTTCGCGTGGTTTACCGATCCTTTGCAGTACCTGGGAATGCATGTCACTGTGGATCGTAAGGTTGTCGTCGGTCCCTGATCGCTGGTGGAGAGCGAATCCCTCTTGAAAACGCGTTGCGCCGCTTTCCGTCGTCGAGGTCATCAATTCCGCCCAACCGCAATACATGTGGGCGCGAGCCTGGCTCGCAATCAGGCCATGTTGCCCAGCCAATGATAGCATTTTCTCGCCGAGGACGTGGACATCCTCGTACCTCCCTTGGCAACGACGAAGAACGAGGGCGTAGTAAAGCGCGTGTACAAGGCTGCCGACGTGATCGATCGAGGCCGCATATTCCAGCGACTGGTTGATTGCATTTTCGCTTGCGTCGACCTTGTCAATGATGAGCTGTGATAGCGCACTCTCACCCAGTCCGCATACCTTCGCGTCATGGCCGCCGAAGAAGGTTCTGTTAGTCACCGCCCGATCCGGATCATAAAGTTCAAGGCCGCGCTCGACGCAATCCAAGCAAAATCCATGATCGCCGGCGTGAAAGCTCGTGGCCCATGCGCAGTGGTAAGATTGCAGTCTTGTTTCCGTATCGTTGACCGCCATCATATCCTCGACGAGGATACGGGCGCGTGATCGCTGGGTCCGTGCATTGGGCGCTGTGAACCACCATCCCCAATACGCGGGAAAGTGATCCTCCCTCGTTGCTGACGGCCGACGCCTTACTAACTGCATCGCACGTGAATATATTGTTCGTGCCCTTTCCGATCCTTCCCCTTCCAATGCCGTCGCCACTACACCTTGAAGTTGGAGCATGGTCAGGAGGAGCTCGCTGCGATCGGGGTGCTGTTTCGACATGGAGGCGATTTCCTTGGTGCACAGGTCCAAAGAAAGCGACGCTTCCTTCATGGCCGATCGAAGCACGCACGCCTCCGCGGCCATCAACGCAAACCTCACGGCATCGCCGTGCCTGCCAGCCTCAGCACACTGCCAGGCCGCGATCGCGTCGGGCAGAGGGGGCACGCTCTTCTCGACCAGAAGCCTTGCGATGCGTTTGTGTATTCTTCGCCTATCGCTTTTCAGCAGACTGCTGTAGGCGGCGTCTTGCAGCAGCACATGACGGAACTGGTACGTGCCGGCCTGATTAGAGGAAGGCTCGATGATGCCATGTGCTGCAAGGTCCTCCAGATAGGTATCCAATCCATCGCGATCCGCTCCTTCCAGCAGATTTGCGATTAGACCGATGGTGAATACCCTTCCTATCACGCTCGCAAACTGTGCCACGCGGCGCGCTGCCCCGGCTCCCGCGAGCCTTGAAGATAGCAGATCGTTCAATGACGAAACCCCACCGTCCATGAGGAGGTTCTTCCACTCCGACACAGGCTGACCCGATGCATACTTGGCTCGGAAGAAGTGCGCTAGTTCCTCGGCGTAAAGAGGCATGCCGTCACATTGTTCCAATATGAAATCGGACAGGCCAGGGGGCGGCGGCCCATCCCATATAGACGTTACGAGCTCGCGCATCGCCGCTGACGGGAGGCCGGTGAGCGACAGCTTCGTCGCCCCCTCATCGACGCGGGAATGACGAGAGGTATGGATGATGAGAATTGGTAGCGTGAGGGCGCGCGCGCACAGGTTGTTCAGCAATTCTAATGTCATCTCGTCGGCCCAGTGAACGTCCTCGAAGACGATCAAGATCGGACGAGCCGACGCGCTGCAACACAGCAGTCGGACCGCAGCATCTATCACATGCCGGCGGAAAGCCCGGCCTGTCAGATCGGCCACCCGAATGTTTCGTGCCGTCGCGCGGGATCGCTCCGAGGTGAACGCTCCGATGGTCTCGACTACTTCCGTGTCGACGTCCAATCCGGCAGCTCGAAATGCGTCACGAAGCGGGCCGCCGCCGCATTTCAAAACGCTAGGATCGACTACGGTTTCCAAAAAGCCAATGAACGGATGGAACGGCTGGCCTTCGAACCGTTTGTTGCATTGCAGAGCCAAACCATTTTCATCGATGCTCCGGCGAAATTCCGATATGAGCCGGGATTTTCCGATGCCGGCCTCGCCGACAATGGCGAACGCCCCCCCGTTTCCGGCCCGTGCAGCGTTCCATGCATTCACCAGGCCAGAGAGTTCCCAATCACGCCCGATCATGGCGTGGCCGACCTTACGGGAGGGTAGACTCGGCGCATGAGGCTTGGCTTCAGGCCGCCAAAGAGTGTTTGGCATTACGAAACCCTTGAGTTTGACCTCGCCGACCCGTCTGTAAACGAACTTGTTGCGGGTTAGTTCAAACGTGGCATCCGCAACTAGCACGGAGTTCGGCTCCGCCACCGCCTGCAGACGCGAGGCAAGTATGGGGGCCGTACCCACGATCTCGTCGCTCTCAGACGAAAACACCACAAGGCCTGTTGCGATCCCTATACGCAAACTAAAGGCGTCCTCTGTCTTGCGTGCCCTTGTGGTTACTGTCCGGATCAGTTCCAGCGCGGCATAGACCGCACTTTCGGCTGCATCTTCGGATTGCTCGGGATACCCGAAGAAACAGGACCCGCCATCTCCCAGCCTTTTGTGCAGGTACCCGCCATGACTGCCGACTATCGCTTCGGCAATCGTGTGCAGGATGGTTACAGATCGAAAGTACTGTTCCGGATCGCCACGAACTAGAATCTCGGTGGAGCCGACGATATCGTAGAACAGGACGGTCACCTGTCGGCGCTCGCCTTCCAGCCTTAGTCGTGCGTCGGGCCTCTTCATTGCGCGGGCCGCCCAGTGTCAGGAGGCCAAATCAACCACAACTCCAGCACTCTGTGCAAGCGGTATGCAAGCGGTTCGTGATGCATTTCTTAAATACATCTCTGGGTTTTCAGTTGCAGAATATGAAGCCGGCGGTCGACAGGTGTTTTTCGGCGGCCGAGATCGGTCCTGCGGTCTACAATCCGTTACCACCATTCTTCGCCAAAAGCTGGCGTCCGGGGAGAGTTTGAAGAAATCCTGGCTCGTAGTTGCAAGCCAAGGCAGCGTTGACGCGAAGCGGTCACGCGAGTTCATAAGCTGCTGAATTTACAAGTCTCGGTGGAGTCAGGTCCCCGCAACCAAAAAAACCATTCGAACCCAAAAGATATCGCTGGCGATGCTAACGCGCCGTCCACGGACCATAATCTCAAGACTGAGTCTCGCGAACGGTTCAAATCCTGAAGACGAAACCAAATTCTTCTGTCGAATCCAGATAACGTCCTCAAAAGCTGAGCCGCAGAGGTAGCAATTTGTCATGTCGACCTGTCGCAGCCGCAGGTCGCGTCACTCTTAACTGAAGCATATATGTGAAACCCGGACACGAACTTGTCTTGATCGTCGTTACAAGTTGCCAAATCGTCAGTGTTTTATGTCAGAGGTCGTCAGCTTCGCGGAAGAGCTTCCGCGCATGCTTGCTTCCAGAGAGAGAATTTCGTCGGTCGAAAGCAGGTTCTCCTTGCCGCGTGGAGCGAGCAGACCCTTTAACTGGAGATCGATATAGCGCAGGCAGCATACGCGCAAAAACGACGTGAAGTTTCCAAGATCGTGTCCCTCGTCGATCGACTCGTTGTAGAGTTGGTGCAGGAGCTGAGGAACGTTCATGTCGTCCTTGGCGGCGATCTCCTCCAGAACAGTCCAGAACATGGTCTCCAGGCGAACGCTGGTCACCATGCCGTCCATACGGATGGAACGCGTCTGGCTCTCCCAAAGATGAGAGTTGGCGCCGATGAACAATCTGCACATGAAAATTCCTCCTGCCTGCTCCTGGCGATAACGATAACACAGAGCGCCGATCGGGAAAGAGGCCGCTACGCGCGGCCCCTGTTGGCTTTTTGTCGGGCTTAGAGATTGCCCTTCTTCAGTTCGCCAGCGATGTGTTCGGCCTGGCGTATAGCAAGTGCCACGATTGTCAGCGTCGGGTTGGCAGCCGCGCCGGTCGTCATCACCGAGCCGTCAGAGATGAACAGGTTCGGCACGTCATGGGCCTTGCCCCAACGGTCCACAACGCCGTCTTCCGCCTTCTCGCTCATGCGGCATGTGCCGAGATTGTGCGTGGAAGGATAGGGAGGCGTGCGATGGGAATCGATCGCGCCGACGGCCGCATAGAGCTTCTGGGCGTGCTCATAGGCGTAATTCCGCATGGCCACGTCGTTCTTGTGGTCGTCGAAATGGACGTTCGGAGCCGCCAGTCCCCATTGGTCCTTGACCGTATCGGACAGCGTGATGCGGTTACTTGCCTGCGGCATGTCCTCTCCGACGATCCACATGCCGGCCGTCCTGTCATAGGCATCCATGATCTCGGCGAAATCAGGCCCCCACGCGCCCGGCTCGGCGAAGGCTGCGAGGAAGGACGGGCCGAGCGACAGCGTTTCCATATAATAGCCGCCGACAAAGCCGCGATCCGGCTTGTGGACCGCTTCGTCGGCTATGATACCGGCCATGGTCTCGCCGCGGAACATGTGGACCGGCTTGTCGAAGCGCGCATAGACCGAGCCGGTCAGGTGACGCATATAGTTGCGTCCTACCTGATCGGAGCTGTTGGCGAGGCCCTTGGGGAAGCGGTTGCTTTCGCTGAGGAGAAGAAGCCGCGCGGTCTCGATGGAGTTACCCGCCACGCAGACGATGTGGGCCGCCTGCTCGTGCAGTGCGCCGTTCTTGTCGGCATAGACCACGGTATCGACTTTTCCGGATGCGTCATGGGTGATGCGCACGACATGGCTTTCCGGGCGCAGGTCCAGCAGACCGGTTTCCAGGGCGCGGGGAATTTCGCGGACGAGAATGCTCCACTTCGCCTTGCTTTTGTCACCCTGGAAGTTGAACCCGTCCTGGATCGACGCAGGACGGCCATCGTAAGGCTCGGCATTCGTCGCGTAAGGACCGGTTGCGTAGAGCTTGTAGCCGACCCGTTCGGCACCGTTGGCAAAGACCTTGTAGTTGTTGTTGGCCGGCAAGGCCGGGCGTCCGTGACGGTGGGTCGATCCCATGGCGATTTCCGCCTTGTCATAATACGGCGCCATGTCCTTGAGCGTGATCGGCCAGTCCAGAAGCGTTGCGCCCTCAATGTCGCCGTAGGTCGTGCGTGCCTTGAACTCATAGTCCTTGAAGCGCGGGGTGGCACCGGACCAATGGGTCGTCGTGCCGCCCACGGCCTTGACGATCCATGCCGGCAGGCCCGGAAAATCCTTGGCGATCCGCCAGGAGCCGCTGGTGGTGCGCGGATCGAGCCAGGCCATCTGCTTGAAGGCCTCCCACTCGTTGTTGTGGTAATCCTCGTTTTTGAGATGGGCGCCTGCCTCAAGCAGGACGCAGGCAATGCCCGCCTTGGTCAGTTCGTAAGCCAGCGTTCCGCCGCCCGCGCCCGAGCCTATGATGATGACGGCCTTTTCGTCCTTTGCGATCTGTTTCATTGACCTGCCCCCGTATATTCCTCGATGCGTGGTTCCGGCAGCCAGGTGAGATCATTGAACCCACGGTTGACGTAACCGCCCTTGTCGAAGCTCGGCCCTTCGTAGCCGAGCAGGCCCCAGACCTCGGAATCGTCGTAAAGGGTGGTGACAGTCGTGCCTTTGATCAGCTTGAAAAAATCGGTGTCCTCGATGGCTTTCAGCCTGGCGAGAGCGGCCTTGTCATCCAGATCGGTGAAACCGCTCATCTGGATTTCCTGCAGTGCTGCCGCGAAGGCTACCTTCTCTGCAGGCGTCTTGCCGGCTGCTACCAGAATGGCATCAGCGGTGCGCTGGTAGGGGCCATCTCCGAAACGCTTGTGCGGAAACATGACGCGGATCATGCGCACCAGCGTCTTGTAGCTCGCCTGTTCCTTTTCAGGTTCAAGTGGCAGCTTGGCAAAAGCGACCTTAGCGATCGACGATCCCATCACAGCCGCCGTCGCGCTGCCGATCAGCAGCCGTCTTTTCGTGGTTTTCATGGTTCTCCTCCCCTAATGAAAACGATATTTCAGTTCGCCGTCAGCGATATCTTCCCTGTTTCTGCAAGACCTCTATCTGGTATCCGTCCGGATCCTGGACGAAGAAAAAACGCGCCAGCTTGCGGCCTTCATGTTGAAAGTCGACCAGTTTGCGCGGCGAAAAACCGGCCTCCTCAAACCGGGCATGTTCGGAATCGACATCGTCCACGACGAAGGCGGAATGGCCGTAGCCGTCACCCGTTTCGTAGGGTTCCGTGCGGTCCTTGTTGACTGTCAGTTCCAGTTCGAATGTGTTTTCCGCATTGGACAGATAGATGAGGGTAAATCCCTCGAAATCGAGCCGCTCCGCGACCTTCAATCCAAACGCGCGGTCATAAAAATCAATCGACCGGGCTTCATCGAGTACCCGGATCATGCTGTGGACGAATTTCGCCATGCTCCTCCCTCTCTTCTCTCCTTGATAAACTATAGAGATGGAAAAGAAGGGCGGGTATTATTCTGCTACTACCTTCGCATTTTTGCCAGAGGTTATGGTTGCGTTAGAAAAAGCGATCTTGACTCGCCGTATTTTTCACCTTGGGAGGGGACATGAAACACGATGCCTTGATACGAACGGTAACCGGTATCGTCGGTTCACGGCATTGCCTGACCGGAGAGCGGCAGACAGAGCGTTTTCGCAAAGGGTTTCGCTCGGGGGAGGGGGAGGCAATCCTTGTCGCGATCCCCGGTAGTCTCGTGGAAATGTGGAGAGTGCTTAAGGCGGTGGTCGCCGCCGATTGCATTGTCATCCTGCAGGCGGCGAATACCGGCTTGACGGAAGGTTCGACCCCGAAAGGCAGCTATGATCGCGGTGTGGTCATCATCTCCACCCTTCGGCTCGACAAGATACATGTGCTGGATGAAGGACGCCAGATCGTCAGCCATGCGGGTGGTACATTGTTCCGGCTGGAGAAGCTTCTCGCAGCCTATCGCCGTCAGCCGCATTCGGTGATCGGTTCATCCTGCATCGGGGCGTCGATCGTCGGCGGCGTTTGCAACAATTCTGGCGGATCGCTGGTTCGGCGCGGTCCGGTTTATACCGAGCTTTCGCTTTATGCAGAAAAGACGGAAGCGGGCGAATTGCGGCTGGTCAACCATCTTGGCATCGACCTTGGTGATACGCCGGAGGAAATGCTTGGACGGCTGGACAGTGGTCATATCGATAGGTCACTGATCATCGAAGGCAAAGGCCGTGCTTCCGATGACGGTTATGCATCACGGGTTCGCGATGTGGATGCTTCAACGCCGGCACGGTTCAACGCGGATCCCCGCAGTCTGTTCGAAGCCTCAGGATCGGCCGGAAAGGTCGCTGTCTTTGCCGTGCGGCTAGACACGTTTCCGGTCGATGCCGATACGGGCGTCTATTATATCGGCACCAATGACGCCGCCGCGTTGACGGGGCTGCGGCGCAGTCTGCTGACGGAGTTTTCCGAGCTTCCGATCAGTGGCGAATACCTGCATCGGGATTGCTTTGACGTGACCCGGCGATATGGCAAGGACACGTTGCTGATGATCGACCGGTGGGGAACGGACCGCCTTCCGACCTTCTTCGCGCTCAAGGGAGTGGTGGATGCGTGGCTGGCGAAAGCCTCTTTCCTTCCAAATAATCTTGCAGACCGTTTGCTTCAGAGGCTCGCCGATCTTCTGCCCGAAGCGTTGCCCAAGCGAATGCTTGCCTATCGCCAGGCTTTCGAACATCACCTCATTCTGAAAATTCCGGGAGATATGGCCGGCGAGGTGGAACAGTCGCTGAACCGGAATGTAGGGCCTGATTCCTGGTTTCTGTGTGATGCGGAGGAAGGCAAGAAGGCGATGCTTCATCGGTTCGCCGCCGCCGGTGCCGCCATCCGCTACGCTGGGGTTCACGGACTGCAGCGCGAGAATGTTCTTGCGCTCGACATCGCGTTGCGCCGCAACGATGCCGAATGGTTCGAGCAGCTACCTGCAGAAATCGACCAGCATGTCGAAAAGAAGCTCTATTACGGACATTTCCTCTGCCATGTCCTGCATCAGGATTACATCGTCAAGCCAGGAACGGACGTCAAACGGCTGAAGGAGATGATGCTGGAACGTCTCGATGCGCGTGGTGCGGAATATCCTGCCGAGCATAATGTCGGGCATATCTACCGCGCCAAGCCGGCACTGGCGGAGCACTACAGGTCGCTCGATCCGACCAACAGTTTCAATCCGGGTATCGGGAAGACCTCTCGGAACCGATTTTACCGGGAGACCTGCCAATGCGGCGATGACATGCAGTCTTCGACGGACAAGGCGATGATGTGCAATTGACGGGCTGCGCGAGCAATCACCGCGAGCCGGTGCTTACCTAGCGCCAGCCGCAAACCGGTCGAAGAGATCTATGCTTCCCATCTGGCCGCCCTTCAGCATCAGGTTTATTCCGTCTCGCTTCGGATCGTCGCTGCGGCCGATCGAAAGGGCGACGCCCGGCGAAAGCTGACCGCCATAGGCGAGGCCCCACAGGTTGAGGTTTTGTGCCATATGGCTAGATGTATCGCCTCCCGCCGCAATCAGGCGTCGGACCGGGACCTCGCTCAGCAGTCGATCCGCAAAACGACCGACCGTCTGCGCCAGCCGCATATCCGCGCTCGCAATCGAAGCCGGATCCTGCGGCGCAGTCGACAGAAGCACATTGCGCTCGTCCCTGAGCGCAGAGCCGATCCGTGTCGCCATACCTTCCCGATAGCTTTCTTCCTCAACGAGCCTGCCGGCATCGGCGCTGATGCGAATGAAGGATGTCGCAGCCTCGACCTGTCGGCGCGTCAGCGGCGAGAGCGAGCCTGCGATGGCAAGCACCGGCCCGGTATCCATCGGCTGTGATTCGACAATGGGCGATAATCTGTCGCCGTAAATAGCCTCCGCCACGCTGCTTGCACCGACGACAAGGAGTGAACCCTGCCGCGTGCGGTGTTTCAGCTCAGTCCCGATCGCTGCAAGATGTTTCTGCGTGAGGACATCGAAGAGAATGTTCGGTTCGTCACGGCCAAAAAGCCGGTCGTTTTCCAGCATGGTCCAGTCGACAAGTCCGACTGGGTCGGCCCCGAGTTGCTGCAAGTGACGTCTGAGATCCGCTTCCGCCATCGGCGTCGAAGGATGTCTGCTCATGGTCGGATGACGGTCGAGCCGATGCACGATTGCCTCCGTTCCGATCGAGGCAAAGAGATTGCCGAATGCGCAATAGCGGCCGAGGGACGGTTGTCCGCCGAGGATAACGGCCTGCCGCTGATCGACGAAACCGCGCAGGACAGCCATTGCCGTTGCGATATTGCCGATATGTCTGGCGCTGTCGAAGGTCGAGCAGCATTTGTAATGCAGCACTCTTACGCCTGATCGCGCGAAGAATTGTCCGACCGGGCGGAGTTCGGCTTCCATGGCGTCTGGCGTCATGGCGCGCGCCGAACCGGCTATGCCGACGGCATCGAGTGCGCCGGCCATCGCGAGGTGGCGGGACGAGGGGACGCCAAGGAAAAGGAATGCCTTCGCGCCCCTGCTGAAAAGTGTCGCCAGCGTATCCGTGGCGCCGGTGAAGTCATCGCCATACCACCCGTAGAAGGGAGAGTTGATATCGGCACTCATGCGGCCTTACCGAAAAACTCCAGAGCCTTGCGAAGTGGCTCCGACGTGTCGGCGGCATCTTCCAGCGTCTTGCCATTCTTCATGGCATGAAAGGCCGCGCGGATACTTTCAATGCCTGCAGCAGGGCCGCCCGGGTGTCCCATGATGCCGCCGCCTGCCATGAACAGGAAGTCGTCACCGCCCGCTGCCTTCCAGGTAACGGGAACCGTGCCTGCCCATTGGCCCGACGAAAAGGCGGGAAGCACGCGATCGTCGGACTGATCGTCGAGCGCGGTCAGGCACATGGCCGTACTTTCAATGACCTCGCTGTTCTCCTGGGCAAATTTGCCGTCGAGTCCATGGACATGCATGTGGTCGACGCCGGCCAATCGCCAGAGGACCTGATAGGCACCGAAGCCGATGCCGAGAACATCGCAGCGTGACAAAGCGCCGAATCCGTTGCGATGGCCGTGCAACGCCAGATCGGTCGACCGCCGAAGCGTCTCGACTGCGGAAAAGCCGCACCAGTTGAGATTAGCCATCACGCAGGTGCCGCCTTCGCTTGCGACCAGATCGGCATGGCGGCGCATGGCATCGGTTTCGTCGGTGATGTTGAAGGCGATCATCACGCGACGCCCGAGCCTGTCCTCGGCGCGTTTGACCGCTGCCATGACGGCGGGGATGCGTTTGGCCAGGGGGGCGTGGACCGGATTGGCGGAAATCTCGTCATCCTTGATGAAATCGACACCGGCATCGCAGAGCCGACCGACCAGCCCTGCCGTATCTTCAGCGGTCAATCCCACATTCGGCTTGATGATCGAACCAATCATCGGTCCTTCGGCAACGCCCGTCAGCCTGCGTGTGCCGGCAATGCCCTGTTTTGGCAAAAGGTATCGTCGGCGCCAGGAGGCCGGCAGGGTTATGTTTTCCAGCCGAAGGCCTGTGACCTCGCCGAGATCGTAGAGATTACCGGCAACCGTTGAGGCAAGTGCTGCAAGATTGACGCCGATATTGTCGATCGGAAAACGGATCTTGACGGTTGCGCGATGCGGCCTGGCGGTGATGCCGCGGCGGATAAGCCAGGCGCTCGGCAGTGTCGGGTGGTCGATCTCCCCCAAGTCGACCACCCCGAGCACCTCCGCACGCGCGCGGGCGCGCAGATCGTCCGTCTCTCCCTCGACGCGGATGAACGTGCCGGAGGACTGCTCCCCGGCCATGATCTCCGCCACTCTCTCGAGGGGAAGCGGTGTTTCTATCAGGTAATCCGCGGTAAAATGCGTATCCGTCACGGGAGCCTCAGATCTTCGAGAGGTCGGGGAAGGGGCGAACCGGGGCGCTGCCGTCCCAGTCTTCCGACGCCTTGCGTATAGCGTCGAACATGCGACCCTTAGGACCTGCGACTTCCGAGAGTTCGATCACGGTGCCGGGATGGTAATGCGTATCGAAATAGACGAAGCGGCCGTTCTCACCGACTTCGCCTTCCATCACCACCTTGTAGCCCTGCTGTGTCAGCCGATCGAGATCTGCATCGAAAGTGTCCGTCCAGTAGGCGACATGCTGCAGGCCGCGATGTCCAGCATCGCGAAAATCCTTGTACATCGAAGGCACGTCATTGCGGGTCTGGATCAGCTCGACCTGCAGCTCGCCTGAATTGGCCAGCGCCACCGAATTGTGCGGCTCGTAGCTTTTGCCGCGATAGCGGTAATTCACGATCGGAACCCGCTCTTTATAGAAAAATGGGCCGACGCCCAGCGTATCGCTCCAGTATTGCATCGCCGCTTCGATATCATCCACGACATAACCCGCCTGGCGGATCTTTCCAAAAAAACGGCTCATCTGATGTCTTGCTCGTAATTCTGATTGAAATTGATGGGGCGGCAGGTGTTTGCCCGCCGCCGTATATTTCGAGGTTAGGCGAGTGAGCCGACGACGCTTTCGAGCGCGCCCCAGGCTTCGTCGCCGAATTCCTTGCTCCACTTGGAATAGAAGCCGCCCGTCTTCAGCTTGGCGCGGAATGTCTCCGTCTCGACCTTGTTGAACGTCATGCCGGCTTTCTCGAGATCTGCCTGCACGCCTGCATTCAGCGCGGCGATATCCTGGCGCTGCTGTAGTCCGGCTTCGTTGATTGCTCGAGCCACGATCGTCTTGACGTCGTCTTTCAGATCGGACCACTGCCGGCCATTGGCGATGAACCAGTAGCCATCCCAGATATGGTTGGAGAGTGCGCAGTTTTGCTGCACTTCATAGAGCTTGGCGACCTGGATGATCGGCAGCGGGTTTTCCTGGGCATCGACCACCTTTGTCTGCAGGGCAGAATAGACTTCGCTGAACTGCAGGCTGGTCGGTGATGCGCCGAGTGCGGAGAACATGTCGACCGAAAGCGGGCTTACCGGCACGCGAATCTTCAGGCCCTGCATGCCATCTGCATTGGTAATCGCATTGCCGCTGGTGGTCGTCTGGCGGAAGCCGTTGTCCCACATGGTTTCCAGCGCATAGAGGCGCGAGCCCTCGATCTTGCTGCGTACGAGCTTGCCGACCGGGCCGTCCATCGCCTTCCATACCTGCGCATAATCCTTGAAGGCGAAACCGACGGCATTGAGAGCAGCGGTCGGCACCAGTGTGGCGATAACGAGCGAGGAAGGGGTGAAAAAGGTAAGCGCGCCGCCGCGAACCTGCGACAGCATATCGGTGTCGCCGCCGAGTTGGTTTGCCGGAAAGATCAGCATTTCCACCTTGCCGTCGGTTTCCTTTGCGATCCGGTCGGCTGCTTCCTTGGCGCGGATGTTCAGCGGATGACTGAGTGGCAGGTTGTTGCCATAGCGGAGCTGGATCTCAGCGGCTCCGGCAAAGCGCGGAATTGAAAATACGGCGCCCGCTGCCGGTGCGGCGGCCAGCCCCTTCAGGAGCGTGCGGCGGCTCAATGTCGTTTTCATCTGTTCCCTCCCTTATGAAAAAAAGTCTCTTCCCATTGACGAAAATCAATCATATGAATGATGAAGTCAAACGTGAAATCTGATGTAATTTGATGTGTTTCGATGCTGTTAGAACCAACCGAACAGTCTGAAATCAGCCGGCGCCCGACGATTGTCGATGTCGCCCAACATGCCGGTGTGTCGACGGCGACCGTCGATCGTGTGCTGAACGGGCGCCAGGGCGTTCGTGCGCCGACGGTGCAGCGCGTAATGCGATCGGCCGCGCAACTCGGATATGTCGAAGGCGATCTGCTGGGGGAAACGGCAGCGACGGCGCCGGCAAATATCTCGTTCCTGCTTCCGGCCGGGACCAACCGTTATCTCACTCATCTCGGCAAACTGGTTGTCGAGCAGACCCCGCTTTTCCAAAAGCACGGCATCAAGCCAACCGTCGAGTACATCAAGAGCTTCAGCCCGGATGCGCTGGCCGCTGCAATGCTGAGGCATGGGAAATCCGCCGATGGTATCGCCTTCATGGCCCTCGAACACCCGACGGTGCGCGAAGCGGTCAATCGTCTGGCGGAAAAGGGCGTGCCGACGGTAACGCTGATCTCCGACATCGCCAATGCCCAGCGCTCGATGTATCTCGGTCTCGACAATCGGTCGATCGGGCGGCTGGCCGGATATCTGATCGCGCGGTTTGTCGGCAATGCACCGGCTAAAGTCGCGATGATTGCCGGAAGTCTGAGCTACAGGGCCCATGAGGAGCGCGAAATGGGCTTTCTCCATGTTCTGCAGGAAAGCCATCCCAATATCGAGGTCGTCGGCATCCGTGAGGGGCATGACGACGAGGCGCTCAATTACCGGCAGATGCGGATGTTGCTGAGCCAGCATCCTGATCTTGCCGGCATCTACAATATTGGTGGCGGCGCAAGCGGTGTCGGCAAGGCAATCAAGGATGCGCGGCGGGAACAATCCCTGGTGTTCATCGGTCATGGCCTGACGCCCGATACCCGCGCGTTCCTGATCGACGGCACCATGGAGGCGGTGATTACCCAGAACCCCGGCGAGACGATCAATCGCGCTATCCGGGTTTTCAACAATCTACGAGAAGGAAGGCCTGCCGAAGAAGATATCGACCCGCTGCGCAGCGAGGTGATCTTCCGGGAGAACCTGCCGTAAAAGTGCATTAGACCCGGACCGACGCTTGAGCCTTGGAGGAGGCGGAGCTGGCGATCCGGTTGCCATTGAGGAGGAGAGAGATGGCGATGAGTTCCGAAGTGATGGACGACCTGCCGGCGATGGAGCTTCAGCAGTCGGTGCCGGGCTCGCGCTGGATGCGGCCGGTCGAGATTATCTGTGCGGCTCTGCTGACATTCATCATCGCGATCCTGCTTGTCGGCGTGACCGCACGCTATGTTTTCTCGTCACCGCTCATCTGGGTGGATGAAAGCGCATCCTTTGCGTTTCTCTGGTTCGCCATGCTTGGCGCCGCAATCGCCATCGACCGGCACGAACACTTGCGCCTGACGGTCTTTCTGCATCTCCTCGATGAACGGAAACAGGCATTCGTTGCGACTGTCGGTCTGCTTCTCACCGCGGTTTTCCTTGGCAGCCTGCTTTATCCGGCATTCGATTACGCGATTGAGGAGAGCTATGTCACATCGGCGTCTCTGCTGATCCCGATGAGCTACCGCGCTTCGGCACTGCCGGTCGGATTGACGCTTATGCTGGCGACCGTCATTCTCCACGGGGTCCGCATCGGTAACGCCCGGATGGTGATCGGTGCGGCGGTTCTGGTTGGAGCGGCCGGAGGAGCGCTTTTTGCGCTGGAGCCGGTATTCGCCTATTTCGGCAACTGGAATATCGTCATCTTCCTGGTCTTCGGCGTGGGCCTGTTGTTGGCCATGGGCGTGCCGATCGCTTTCTGTTTCGGTCTCGGGGCTTTGTCCTTTCTGACCTTCACCACCTCCATGCCGACCTTCGTCATCATCGGGCGCATGGATGAGGGCATGTCCAGCATCATCCTTTTATCTGTTCCGATCTTCGTCCTGCTCGGTTGCGTGCTGGATGCGACGGGCATGGGCAAGGCGATCGTTGAAGTGCTTGCCTCGCTGCTCGGCCATGTGAAGGCTGGCATGTCGTATGTCCTGTTAGGCTCCATGTTTCTCGTCTCGGGCATTTCCGGATCAAAGGTCTCCGATATGGCGACGGTCGCACCGGCGCTGTTTCCGGAGATGAAACGGCGGGGCCACAAGCCGCCGGAAATGATCGCGCTACTGGCGACCGGCGCTGCAATGGCCGAAACGGTTCCGCCCTCGATCGTGCTGATCGTGCTCGGCTCGACCGCAGGTGTCTCGATTGCCGGCCTGTTCACCTCCGGCTTTGCCATCGCCATGGTCCTGCTGCTGGTGCTGGCCGTTCTCGCCCGCTGGAAATCACGGCATGAATCGATGGAAGGCGTCAGGCGTGCCTCCGTCAAAGCAATCTGGAAGGCGGTCGTCATCGCGGCGCCGGCCCTGCTTTTGCCGTTCCTCATCCGCAGCGCCGTCGGCGGCGGCGTGGCAACTGCTACCGAAGTCTCGACTATCGCAGTTCTCTATGCGCTGATTATCGGTGCGACACTTTATGGTGGCATCAGCCTCAAGAAACTCTACAGCATGCTGGTCGAGACTGCGGCCTTGTCCGGAGCGATCCTGATCATTCTAGGCTGCGCTTCGGCGATGGCATGGGCGCTCACCCAGACGGGCTTTGCCTTTAAACTGGCGCAAGCGGTGACGGACCTTCCTGGTGGCTGGCTCACTTTCATGGGCGTGACCGTCCTGATCTTCATGGTGCTCGGCTGTGTGCTAGAAGGCCTTCCGGCGATCGTGCTAATGGCGCCGATCATGTTTCCGATAGCCAAAACCCTCGGCATCAACGACGTGCACTACTCCATGGTCGTCGTCACCGCGATGAATGTTGGTTTGATTGCGCCGCCGATCGGCATAGGTTTCTATATTGCCTGCAAGATCGGTGGTGTCGCGCCGGACGAGGCGATGAAAGCAATATGGCCCTATATTGGGGCGCTGCTCATCGGCCTCTTCCTGATCGCAGTGTTTCCCGTTCTGTCTACCGCATTCCTCTAGCTGAGCGGGTAGCGCTTAGAAACCGCATCAGGAGGACGATCCCACACACCTGCTTTGCGCCAGCGGGAAAAGCGATTGGATAAAGTGTGGTGCACGGGCCATGGCGAGCCGGCACATCGCGCCATGACGAGCCGGTCCGGAAGCGCCAGAGGACGCCGTTGATCGTCGGGTAGTCGTCAACCCGCTCAATTCCACGGCTGTTGGTCGAAAGTAGCGGCGCGATAATGGCCCCTTCTTCATCGCTAAGTTCGTGACGACGCATAGCAATCTCGTTCCAGGAGAGTGACCACACACCGTCAACATCACCGGATCCGGTTTCGTCGCCTGGGAGGTGACGGTGTGAAGAGGCGGAAGCCCCTCCCTGAAGACAGAATTTCGCTTCTATCCTCATCGTGATGTCATCTGGTGGTACCGGAATGTGGGCGTTGCTCCTGGCAGATGGGTCGCCCTAAAAGCTCCAATCCGTCTAGGAGTTAGTTGCGGCGACCGATCGTCTTTCCACCACATGGCAGGCAAGCTCGATGCGCCGCGGCAGAGTCGGCACGCCGGAACAGAGATCGCGCAGCAGGTCGACCGCCGTCATGCCGATTTCGCGCATGGGGATATGCACGGTGCTGAGCGGCGGGTTGAGGAAGGCGGCTTGCGGCAGGTCGTCCATGCCCATCACCGAGACATCTTCCGGCACGTTGTAACCGGCCTGTTGCACGGCCATCATGGCGCCGGCCGCAAGGCTATCTCCGGCGGTGAGGATGGCGGTGAAATCGAGGCCCCTGGCTGCGATGCGCTCGGTGATCGCCTGTGTCGCCAGTTCCGGCAGCCAGTCGTCGACGGTGACGGTCATGTCCGGTGTCGGGGTGATGCCGCGATGGCGTAATGCGTCCCAGAAACCTTCCTGGCGGCGTTCGATCGTGCGCCGTCCCGGTCGCATGAGGAAGAGGATACGGCGGTGGCCGAGATCGAGCAGCCGGTCCGTGGCAAGCTGTGCTGCTGAGCGGTTGCAGGGCGTGACGCTCGACAGCCGCATATGCGGATCATCGCCATTGATCAGCACGACCGGTTTGTCGAAGGCGCGGGTGGCGGCCAGCATGCGTTCGTCATCCACCGTCAGGAACAGAAGGCCCGTCACATCGGGATCGCTGCCCGCCTCGTCGAGAACGGAGCGTTCGTCGCTGGCATCGGCAATCGGGCGGGTGATGATATCGAGGCCGAGCATCTGGGCGCGGTCGCGGGCGCCTTCCAGAACATGCAGGGTGAACTGGTTGCGCACATAATCGATCATCGCAGCACTGGAGGCGGCAATGACGATCTTCTTGCCGGGAACGGGCGCCGGCATCGGATAATTGGCATCTTTTGCGGCTTCGAGAATGCGCTGGCGGATATCGTCGCGCACGCCCTTTTCACCGGTCAGCGCGCGCGACACCGTGCTCAGCGAAACTCCGACCTTTTCAGCAATATCTTCCAGCCGCACACGCCGGCTTTTTTTGCCGCGCTTGTTGGGAATTGCTGCGTCCGCCATCGGTCTTCTCCGGTAATTATCACCAGACTGCAAAAAATTTTCAGATTGCGCAATCGCAAATCCGATGTTTACATCCCGTCACCGCTCGGGAGAAGCGGATTGGAGGAGACCGGTGCCGACAGGTATCGGAATGGAGGAGGCAGGCATGGGCCTTTCAGCCCGGCATATCCGTGCAAAACTCGATCTGCTCGTCACCGGCATGACCGGCCTGCGGGATGACGGTCGCTTTCACGAACCCAATCTCGATGGCTCGGCCGGCGATTACATTTCCTTCGACAGCTGGGAATGGCCGCAGGGCGTCGGCCTTTATGGCCTGATCCGGATGTGGCAGTTCACCGGCCGCGACGACCTCAAAGTTTTGATCGAAAATTGGTATGCCGCCCGCATCGAGACTGGCCTGCCGAAGCTGAACGTTAACACGACAGCGCCGATGCTGGGCCTTTCGGTTCTCTGGCGGGAAACCCGTGATCCGCGCTGGCAGCCTGTCCTGGATGCGTGGGCAAACCGCGCCGTGACCGAAATGGGCCGCACGCGGGAAGGCGCCTTCGCGCATCACGTCTCCGACAAGGTCAATGACGACGAGCTTTGGGACGACACGCTCTACATGGTAGCGCTGTTTCTTGCCTCCTATGGTCAAGCGAGTGGCCGCACCGAGTTGGTCGATGAAGCGGTCAAACAGTTTCTCGTCCATACCCGGTATCTGGCCGACAAGAAGACCGGCCTGTGGTTCCATGGCTGGACGTTTCAGGGACACGATAATTTCGCAGAAGCCCGTTGGGCGCGGGGCAATGCCTGGATCACTGCCGGTATGCTGGATCTTTTCGATTTGGCCGACGTGCCCGTGTCGGTGAAGGACTTTCTGACCGGTGTTCTGGTGGCGCAGGTGGATGCGCTTCTGAAAACACAGACCGCATCGGGCGCATGGCGCACGTTGCTCGACGATCCGACCTCTTATGAGGAAATTTCGGCGACGGCCGGTTTCGGGTACGGCCTGCTCAAAGGGCATCGGCTGGGGCTCGGCACGCCGGAATGGAAAGCTGCCGGTTTGCGGGCCGTCGAGGCCTTGCTCGCCAATATCGATGACAGCGGCACCGTGCTGAACGTGTCCTACGGCACGCGCATGGGCCATGACCTGCAGTTCTATCGGGATATCCCGATCCAGCCGACCGGTTACGGGCAGGCGCTGGCGATCCTTTGCCTGTCCGAGGCGCTGCGCCATGTCGAAGGAGAAACGTCATGACGATGAACGTTCTGTATGGCGCCGGCCCGGATGACATCAAGGCATTCGATACGGCACGGCTGCGCAAGGAATTTCTGGTCGAGGACCTTTTTCAGCCGGGTGAGGTGAGTTTTACCTATACCCATGTTGACCGTCTGATCCTCGGCGGTGCGATGCCGCTTGATGCAACGCTGACCTTCGGCTCGGGCAAGGATATCGGCACGCCGTATCTTCTTTCCGCCCGCGAAATGGGTGTCGCCAATCTCGGCGGTGCCGGCACGATCACGGTGGATGGCCAAAAATTCGAGCTGGAAAATCGCGACATTCTTTATATCGGCCGGGGTGCGCAGGAAATTTCGGTCGCCAGCCATTCGGCTGAGAAGCCGGCGCGGTTCTACATGAATTCGGTTCCGGCCGGTGCCGATATCCCGCATCGGTTGATCAAACGGGCGGAATCGAAACCGCTCGACCTCGGTGAGACCAGACGCTCCAACAAGCGGAATTTGCGGATGTATATCCACCCGCAGGTGGCGCCTTCCTGCCTGCTGCTGATGGGCATTACCGATCTTGCCGAAGGCAGTGTCTGGAACACCATGCCGCCGCACCTGCATGAACGGCGCATGGAGGCCTACTGCTATTTCGACCTCGCGCCGGAAGAGCGTGTCATCCACCTGATGGGACGGCCGGAGGAAACCCGGCATCTGCTGGTCAAAAATCTCGATGCGGTGCTGTCACCGGCCTGGTCCATCCATATGGGCGCCGGCACGGATGCTTATGCCTTCGTCTGGGGCATGACCGGCGAAAACCAGGAATATAACGACGTGGCCCCGGTGGCCTTAAGCGAACTCAGATAAGGCGGCAGGCGACGATGAACCCGGAACAGAACTGGATGCGCAAGACATTGAAGCCGGGCGACGCCGTGCGTTACTGGCAGCTTGGCCGCATCGCCGAGGAACGGTTCGACGTGCCCGACGCGCCGATGAAGGGCGAGATGGACCCGTTCTTCTTCCTCACCAAGGTGAAGAACTTCATTCCGCACGAATATCCCTGCCGCACCATCTTTGCCGACACCTATCGCGGCAAGAGGCCGGATGCGCGCGGCGAATTCGAGGCGTCGCGCTGGTGGCTGCCTTTCGGTTCACCACGGCTCGATCTGTCCGGCTTCTGGTTCCGCCCGACGCGGCTGGCCACATGGACGCGTACCTATATCGAGGCAGAGGTGGCGGGCACGGCAAAAATCCGGCTCGGCACCTGCGGCGGTGCGGTTCTGTGGCTGAACGGTTCGGAAGTGGGCTGGATGGCGCCCTATAGCCGCAATCTCGAAGCCAAACAGGAATTCGAGCTGGAACTGACAGCCGGTCTGAACGAGATCGTGCTGTTTTTCGATGATCTCGCCGAGCGCGATGCCCGTTATTTCTACCAGTTCGATTATCTTACAGGCCCTGCCGCCAATGTCGCGCTGCCGGTTCCGGTGGCGGGCACTGTGGCGGACAGTCTGGAAGAGGCGCTGGACGGCATGCATCTCGATCGCCAGCATTATTTTGGCGGCGATATCACCGTGCTGTTTGCCAAGGCGTTGCCGGTCGAAGCCAAGGTCAATGTCGTCATCGAAGGTGATTTCATGTCGCGCGAACGGTTCGATTACGATTTCGAACTTCCGGCCGGTGTCGCTAGTCTCAATGTCGGCGCGTCGGAAAACGCGCCAGCGGACTTCCGCCATCTGCGTGTGACCCTGAATGCCGGCGGTTTTGTTGCTTCCCGTTCAGTGGGCGTGGAAATCTGCCATGCGGCGCGTCAGGGCGATGCTTCGACTTCACTCGAGCAGCGTATCACCGACACGCTGACCGAAGTGTCCGATTATTCCGAGCGCGACACGGTGCGCGCCTTTGCCCGGCTGGCCAGCGGTCGTGGCGGCGCCGATACCGATGCGATGATCGAGGAAATCCTGCCGTCGATCGAGGATTGCCATGACTGCGCCGATTTTTCGCTGGTGCCGCTGATCTGGTCGCGCACGACATGGGGCGGCGATATCAACGAAAAGACGCGTGCCCGCATCGATGCCGCCATCCTCAACTATCGTTACTGGATGGATGAGCCGGGCAATGACGTGCAGTGGTATTTTTCGGAAAATCACGCGCTGCTGTTCCACACCTCCGCTTATCTCGCCGGTCATCTTCTCCCCGAAGCCACTTTTGTCCGTTCCGGTCGTAAAGGTTCGGAGCAGGCGAAAGTTGGCGCGGAGAGAGTGAGGGCATGGCTCGATCATTTCGAGCATTGGGAAATGGCGGAGTTCAATTCCGCTCCCTACTTCCCGATCGACCTCAAGGGCCTGACGGCGCTGGCGGCGCTTTCGCCGGACAAGGATATCGCCGACCGCGCCAAGGTCGGGATCGTGCGGCTTGCGGAAATCATTGCGCGTTCGGCACATCACGGCATGGTGACGGCGGCGCAGGGGCGTTCGTATGAACATACGCTGTGCGCCGGTCGTTCGCTGGAGCTTTCGGCGGTTGCCCGCCTGCTTTGGGGCAAGGGTTTTTACGGTCGCCGCGTGCATTGCCTGCCGCAGATGGCTGTTTGCCTGCGCGACCATGGGCTGGTGATCCCTGAAAGATTCGCTGATATCGCCGATCATCAGGGCGATCAGCATCAGGAATGGCGGTTTGCGCAGGGCGAAAACTCCTTTGCCGCGCTTTATCATTACAAGGGCAAAAACTTCGCCATGGGTTCGACGGTGCATTACCGTTGGGACGAATGGGGTTATCAGGAAACCGTGCTGCACCTGCGCATCGGGGAAAAACCGGAGGCGGCGATCTGGATCAACCATCCGGGTGAGACGATCCAGTTCGGTTACGGGCGTCCGTCATACTGGGGCGGTTGCGGCACCATTCCGCGCGTGCAGCAATATCGCGGCCTCGCGGTTCTGGAATTCACCACCTACGAGGAACAGCCGGATTTTACCCATGCGTGGTTCCCGGCGGCCGAGTTCGATGAAAGCCGCGTTTCGGGAAGTCTGGCGCTGGCCCGTTCGGGTGAGGGGGCCGTGCTTTTGCGCGCCGGGTCCGATCTGCATGTGACGAGTGAAGGACCGTCTGCCGGTGCGGAATTGCGCCAATATGGTCAGAAAACCAGTTGGATTGTGCGTATCGCTGAAGCCAGCGATCTGGCTTCGGTGGAAAGCCGGTTTGCCGGATTGTCGGCACAGCATGGTGCCGATGGCACGATCGTTGTCGAGGACCCGGAATATGGTAGCGTGTCTTTCCGGGCCGATGGCACGGTGGAGGCGGAAGGCCGCGTGATCGCGCGGAAAGATTACAGCGTGAAGGGCCAGGCAAACATGCTTGCTGCCTGATTGTGGTCAACGGACGGGTTGGGAGGCCTTAGTCCATCAGAGGAGGAAAATGCGCATGAAGACCAGATCGCTTCTTACGGGCCTCGCGCTCGCTTTTCTCACCTCGACGGCGGCCCATGCCGGCGATGTGCGCATCATGTGGTATTCCGATGGCGTCGAAGGCGAGGTGATGAAAGACCTCGTCGGGCGTTTCATGAAGGAAAATCCCGGCATCAACGTCATTCTCGACAATGTCGCCTATAGCGTCATCAAGGAACAGCTGCCGGTGCAGCTGGAAGCCGGCAATGGGCCCGATATCGCCCGCGTCACCGCCATCAAGGACCTGTCGCGTCACTGGCTCGATCTTCGCCCGCTGGTGAAGGACGCCAAATATTGGGACGACAATTTTGGTCTGCAGGCAGACTGGATGCGCCCGGATGGATCGAACCAGATTTCCGGCTTCATGACGCAGATCACGCTGACCGGTGGTTTTGCCAACAAGACGCTGTTCGATCAGGCCGGCGTGCCGATCCCCGGCCCGAAGGCCACCTGGGAAGATTGGGCAGCCGCTTCGAAGAAAGTGCAGGAAAGCCAGCAGGTGCCGTTCGCCATGGCGATCGACCGTTCCGGCCATCGTATCACTGCGCCGCTTCTTTCCTATGGCGCCAATTATATCGGCTCTGACGGCAAGCCGGCTCCGCTCGACCAGGGCGCCAAGGATTACCTGACGAAATTCGTCGGCTGGGCCGGTGATGGCACTGTCAGCAAGGATGTCTGGGTGTCTGCTGCCGGCAACACCTATCGTGCTGCGGCCGACGATTTCATCAACGGCCAGCTTGCCTTCTATTATTCCGGTTCCTGGCAGGTGGCGAACCTTGCCACCAAGATCGGCAACAATTTTGACTGGGTGGCCGTCGGCAGCCCCTGCGGCCCGGCCGCCTGCACCGGCATGCCGGGTGGTGCGGCACTGGTGGCGGTGAAATACACCAAGAACCAGAAGGACGTCGCGACCGTGATGGACTGGTTCGCGCAGGAAAAGATCGTCAAGGAATTTTCCGAACGCACGCTGTTCCTGCCCGGCAACAAGGGCGTGGTCGACAAGGGTGGCCTCGATTTCAAGTCGGACAATGAGCAGGCCAAGGCCGCGCTCAACGTGTTTGTCGAATCCACCAAGACGACATCCGAAGCCGCGCTGAAACTGCCGGGCTGGCGCTGGTCCGACACGGTTTATGCGGCCATCGTCACACGTATCGGCCAGACGCTGGCAGGCGAATTGAAGATCGATGATGCGTTTACGCGGATCGATTCCGATATCGCCCAGAAGGTGAAGGATGCGGGGCAGTGAGGAGCGGTCCGGCGAAAGCCGGAGCAATCGATCCAGTGAATCGATTGCAGTGACGAACGCTTGGAGCGCAAGCGGAGAGCCGATGGGTTGCCTTTTGGTTGCCTGAAAGGTTGCCCCAGCCGATCTCCCCCCTTGAGGGGGAGATGCCCGGCAGGGCAGAGGGGGGTGATGCTGGCGCAAACGCTGCTTCCAACCCATCTGCCGCGCCGTCGCACACCCCCTCTGTCACTATCGTGACATCTCCCCCTCAAGGGGGGAGATCATTGGGAGCAAGCGGATAGACCAAACAACAAAAACGACGGCACTGGAGGAGAAAACACGAGACCATGACAACACCATCTCTCTCCAGCCTCCTCTTAGGCCCCATCAACGCCGTCATGCGCATCATCGATGCGCCCTTGCGCCGTCTGCAGAAGGCGACCGGAATCGGTGGCATGGCCGCCTTCTTCCTGGCACCGAACATGCTGATCTTCGGCATTTTCGTGCTCTTGCCTCTGGTCATCAACTTCGTCTACTCGATGACCGGCGGCACCGCCTTTTTCCTGTCCGAGCGCGATTTTATCGGTGGCGCGCAATATTCGCGCCTGTTCGAGTGCCAGAACTATCTCGATCCGATGTCCTGCCAGGAGGATGCCTTCTGGACCGCCGTCGGCAACACGTTCTGGTTCGTGGTCCTGCAGGTCTCGCTGATGATCCTGACGGCGCTGATCACGGCGCTGATCCTTAACCGCGAACTTGCCGCCCGTTCCTTCTGGCGCGCCGTGTTCTTCTTCCCCGTTCTGCTGTCGCCGGTCGTTGTCGGGCTGATCTGGAAGTGGATTCTGCAGCGGCAAGGCATCTTGAATTTCGGCCTCTATCAGTTCGGCATGGAGCCCTATACGTGGCTGACCGACCGCAACTGGACCTTTGCCGCCACGATCGGCGTGTCGCTCTGGGCGCATATGGGTTTTTACGCGCTGATCATCCTGGCCGGCCTTCAGGCGATCCCGAAGGATCTCTACGAGGCGGCCGAGATGGACGGCACAAAACCGGCGCGCGTCTTCTGGCGCATCACCCTGCCGCTGTTGGCGCCGAACCTGCTTGTCGTCGTGGTGCTGGCGCTGATCAAGTCGGTGCAGGTGTTTGACGAAATCTACGTGCTGACCGGCGGCGGGCCGGGCACAAGCACGCTGTTCCTGACGCAATATATCTATGAGACCGGCTTTGCTTCGGCACTGCGCAATCCGGGTCTGGCGGCCGCCGCCTCGATCCTGATGGGCACGGTGCTGGTGGTGCTGACGCTGATCCAGCTCGGCATCGGCAAGCGCGGCGAAAACAAGGGGAAACGCTGATGGGAAAGGTCGCGCGTTTCATTCTACGCCGAAAGGGTGGCAAGGGCTGGCACTGGACCGATATCTTTACCTGGGTCTGGCTGGTCGGTGGCCTGATCATCATGTTCGGCCCTGCCGTCTGGCTGGTGTTTTCCTCGCTAAAAACACCGGCGGCGCTCGCTGAATTCCCGCCGTCGATCCTGCCCTATGTCACCAGCCAGGCGACAGTGGAAGGTTACGACAAGCCGTTGATGCTCTATGACGCGAAAATGCCTGACGGTTCGACGCGGGTTCTCGCCGAAGTGCGGCGTATCGGGCTGGTGGCGCAGATGGTCGATCCCAAGGCGCCGGGCGAAATCGTCAAGGTCAATATCAACGACCGAACGCCGGTGCGCACCATGTCGTTCGCCACCAACAACTATACCGAACCCTTCGTGCATTTCGATTTCCTGCGTTATCTCTGGAATTCGGTCTTCGTGACGGTGGTGGCGACAGTCATCACGCTCGTGGTCAATTCCATGGCGGCATTCGCGCTATCGAAATACGAGTTCAAGGGCAGGTCGGTGGCCATGCTGGTCATCCTCGCGACGCTGATGGTGCCGCTGTCGGTGATCATGGTGCCGCTTTATTCGATCATCTCGTCGCTTGGCCTGTTCAACAGTCTCTGGGGTGTCATCCTGCCGACAGTGGCGACACCGACCGGGGTGTTCATCCTGCGGCAATACATGCTGACCATTCCCGACGAGCTGATCGATGCGGCGCGCATGGACAAGGCGTCGGAATGGCAGATCTACTGGCGCATCGTGCTGCCGCTGACGGCGCCCGCTCTGGCGGTGCTGGCGATCTTTTCGGTCGTCTGGCGCTGGAACGACTTCCTATGGCCGCTGATCGTGCTGTCGCGGCGTGAGCTTTACACCCTGCAGGTGGGCTTGAGCATCTATTCCGGCGAACTCAACGTGCAATGGCACTTCATCCTGGCGATGACCGTCGTCACCATGATCCCGGTCGTGCTGGTCTTCATTTTCCTGCAGCGTTTCATCACCACCGGCATTGCCGGCACCGGCCTGAAGTAAGGGACACCGATGGGCGAAATCAAACTCACCGACGTCAAGAAATCGTTTGGCGCACTCGCGGTCCTCAAGGATATCGACCTGCATATCAAAGACGGTGAATTCGTCGTTTTTGTCGGCCCGTCCGGCTGCGGAAAATCGACCCTGCTGCGCACCATCGCCGGGCTGGAAAAGGTGACTAGCGGCGGAATCGAAATTGACGGCAAACGCGTCAACGAGGTGACGGCGGCCGATCGCGGGCTTGCCATGGTGTTCCAGTCCTATGCGCTCTACCCGCACATGAGCGTGCGTCAAAACCTCGCTTTCGGGCTGGAAAATTCCAACATGCCGAAGGCCGAGATTACCGAACGCATCAATGAAGCGGCGCGCATGCTGGAGATCGAGGCCTATATGGATCGTCGTCCGGGCCAGCTTTCCGGTGGCCAGCGCCAGCGTGTCGCCATCGGCCGCGCCATCGTGCGGCGTCCGACGGCCTTCCTGCTGGATGAACCGCTTTCCAACCTCGATGCCGAACTGCGTGTCTCGACCCGTGCGGAGCTGGCGGCACTGCATGCGCGGCTGGGCTCAACGATGATCTATGTCACGCACGATCAGGTCGAGGCGATGACCTTGGCGCATCGCATTGTCGTCATGCGGGCCGGCAAGATCGAGCAGGTCGGCACGCCGCTGGAGCTTTATAACGAGCCGGCCAACCGGTTCGTGGCGGGTTTTATCGGCGCGCCGCATATGAATTTTATGAAGGCCGATGTGGTGGAGGTTTCGGACGACGTGGCAACGCTGTCCGTGGCCGGAGGATATCGTGTTCAGGTCCGGCTCGGCCACGCCAAGCTTGCATCCGGTCAGAAGGTGACGATGGGTGTGCGCCCGCAGCATCTGGTTGTCAGCAACGATCCGCAAAGCCCGTCCGTCAAGGTGCGACTGGTCGAGGCACTTGGTTCCGAAACCGTGATCCATGGCGATATTGCGGGTGAAAAACTGCTTGCGGTCCTGCCGGGCCAGCAGCGTCTCAATGCTGGCGATGAGGTGCGTTTCGATCTGACGACACCGCCGCTGCATGTCTTCGATGACAACGGCATGCGTTTATTGACCCATGGCGGGCAGGCGGTCTGAAAAGGCGGCCTACAAGATCAGGCTGTTCGGGTGAAATGCCCGAACATGCCGCGCGAAAAGCAGAGCGGATCGCCCTCGCGCTCCGTGACGCGTAACACTTCGCCGATGATGATACTGTGATCGCCCGCATCGTGTACTGCCGAGCGGCGGCAATCCAGCCGGACGAGAACCTGGCGCAGAACCGGAACGCCGTTTTCCGACAGCGACCAGTGGATGGCATCGAAACCACTGCCGCCGCGCGAAAACGCTGAACAGAGATGAACCTGTTCGGCGGCCAAGACGTGTATTGAAAAATGATCGGCCTGCAGGAACAGGTGATGTTTGGAAGCGCTTTTGGCCGGCGACCACATGATCAGCGGCGGATCGAGCGAGATCGAGGCGAAACTGTTGACCGTCATGCCGATCGGCACGTTGTACGCCATGGCCGTCACCACCGTGACGCCTGTGGCAAAGCCGCCGAGGGCATGTCGATAGGCACGCTGGTTCGAAGCGTCGGGAACAAGCACGGTTTCCGTCGGGCTCGGTTTTTGGGTGAAGGCCATGTTCATCGGCGTTCTCCGGTGCCGAGGGGTGTCGCTGGCGTTTCGGACGGTACGCGACCATATGCGTGCGGCAGCGAGCAGGTCTTCAAGTGTGGCAGGACTTTTCTGCCGAAATGCTCAGCCTCGTCGAGATGCGGATAACCGGAAAAGATGAAGGCGCGAATGCCCATCTTTCGGTAGGCATCGATTTCCGAAAGCACCTGATCGGTGGAACCGACAATGGCGGCGCCGCAGCCCGAGCGAGCGCGGCCGATACCGGTCCAGAGATGCCGCTCCACATAACCGAACTGGTCCGCCAGTTCACGGGCACGCGCCTGATGCGACACGCCGAGCGAGATGCTGTCATGCGCCCGTTCGCGGATCAGCTTGCCGTATTCGTCATCGAGTTTCGACACGAGATGCTCGGCATATTCGCGCGCTTCCTGTTCGGTATCGCGCACGATCATGTGCACACGCAGGCCGTAATCCAGCACTCGGTCATGTGCCTCGGCGCGGGCATGCACGGCGCGCATGCGTTCCGCCAGCTGTTCCTTCGGTTCCGGCCACATCAGATAGACGTCGCACTGAGCCCCGCAAAGCTCCAGCGCATCCGGTGAATAGCCGCCGAAATAAAGCAAAGGCCCACCATTCTGCTGATAGGGGCGGGCGGGTTCGGTGGAGACATTTTTGAACTGGTAGATCTCGCCGTCATGGTCGATCGTGTCGCGCGTCCAGGCCTGCCGCAGGATCTGCACGACTTCATGGCTGCGGCGATAACGATAGGCGCTGTCGGCGACCTCGCCCGGAAAATCCGAACTGATGACGTTGAGCGTGAGGCGGCCCTTCAGCATGTGGTCGAGTGTGGCCACGGTGCGCGCCAGCATGATCGGCTGCATTTCGCCGCAGCGGATGGCGGCGAGAAGATTAATACGCTCGGTGATCGGCGCGCAGGCGGCGACAAAACTCAGCGTGTCCTGTCCGACCTGATAGGAAGAGGGGCAGAGGATGTTGCGGAACCCCAGCGCTTCCGCCTTTTTCACAATGTCGGAACAATGGTCGAAGCTGGAGCGCAGGACGCCGTCGGGCACGCCGAGAAAGGCGTAATCATCCGAGCAGAGCGCGGAAAACCACGAAACTTCGGATGCGTCGAGATCGGCGGATCGGACGGGCACAACGGTCATCGGAATTCTCCTCCCCGAGATCGATTGCCTGTTGCGTAACATTGCGATTGATGTAAATCAATAGTGTATCAATTTGGCTGCGCGTGAACGGGAGAAGGCATGCAGCAGACGTCCGGCAGCCTGCCGATCTATCTGCAGATCACCGAGCTTCTGATCCGTGACATTGCGAGCGGCCGGCTGATCGACGGCGAAAAACTGCCGCCGGAACGGGAGATGTCGGAGACGCTCGGCATCGCCACCGGCACGCTGCGCAAGGCGCTGGCGGAACTGCAATCGCGCGGCATGCTGGAGCGTGTGCAGGGCTCGGGCAATTACGTGCGCGCCGTCAGCGATCCGAAAAGCATCTATGCGATGTTCCGGCTGGAACTGTTGGAGGGCGGTGGCCTGCCGACGGCGGACATTCTCGATGTACGGCGTCTGCCAAAACTCGCCGATCTGCCGGATTTCGGAACCTCTAGCGAGGCGCATCGCATCCGGCGCGTTCGTTTCCTGTCCGGCAAGGTGGCGGCGCTGGAAGAGATCTGGCTAGACGGCGATTACGTCGAAACCATCCGCGCGGAAGAGTTGTCGGAGTCGCTTTACCTCTATTACCGCGAGGCTCTCGGTCTCTGGATCGTGCGGGCGGAGGATAACATCGGTCTCGATACGGTGCCGGACTGGGCGCCGGAAAATTTTGGCCGCCGGGTGGGAGAGCCGGCGGTGCAGGTGCTGCGTGTCAGCGAGGCGCAGGATGGCAAACGGGCGGAGGTTTCGCGCACATGGATCGACCATTCGGTCGCCCGTTATGTGTCGCGGCTGAAATAACGGGAGGGAATATGGCAGTGCATTACGGTGTGATCGGCTGCGGCATGATGGGGCAGGAGCATTTGCGCAATCTGGCGCTTCTGCCGGATGCAGACGTGGTGGCGATTTTCGAGCCGGATGCGGTCATGCGGCAACGGGCCGCTGATGTCGCTCCGAATGCGCGCCTGGTCGGGTCGGTGGCCGAACTTCTGGCCATCAAGGCGATCGATTGCCTGCTGATCGCCAGCCCCAATCATTTTCATCTCGGCCAGCTGGAGGAGATCGCGGCGATCCGGCCGCTGCCGGTTCTGGTGGAAAAACCGCTGTTTACCGGCGCAGACGACATGGCCCGCATCGAGACCTTGCGCGAAAAATATCCGGCGCCGATCTGGGTGGCGATGGAATACCGCTACATGCCGCCGGTGGCGCGATTGATCGCGGAGGCGCAAGCGGCAACCGGCGGCATCCGCATGCTGACCATTCGCGAGCACCGTTTTCCCTTCCTGAAAAAGGTCGGCGACTGGAACCGCTTCAACAGCCGGACAGGCGGCACGATGGTGGAAAAATGCTGCCATTTTTTCGATCTGATGCGGCTGATCCTGAAATCCGATCCGGTGCGCATCATGGCGTCCGGCGGGCAGGCGGTGAACCATGCCGATGAGCGATATGATGGTCTGCAGCCGGATATCTGGGACCATGGTTATGCGATTGTCGATTTCGCTTCCGGTGCGCGCGCAATGCTGGAACTGTGCATGTTCGCCGAAGGCTCGCGGTATCAGGAGGAAATTTCGGCGGTTGGGCCTCTCGGCAAGATCGAGTGCAAGGTGCCGGGGCCGGGGCGTTTCTGGCCGGAGCATCTCGGGAGTCCGCCGGTCGCCAAGGTGATCGTTTCGCCGCGCGAGCCGCAAGGGCCACGCGCGATCGACATTCCTGTCGATCCGGCACTGCTGGATGCCGGCGACCATAACGGCTCGACCTTTTACCAGCACCAGCGGTTCTTGCGTGCCGTGCAAGGAGACGGGCCGGTGGAGGTTACGGTGGAAGATGGAAAATGGGCGGTGCTGATGGGACTGGCCGCCCAGCAATCGTCGGAGACCGGGCAGGTCGTGGAATTTCGCTCTGAAGCGTAGGTTTGCCACTCAATATCCAGAAATCGGCTCAGAGGGGCAATGATCGTCCCTGCTCAGGGGCTCAAGCCAAGCGGAGACGTTGTGATGTAAGCAGCGACGCCACCGCTAGGGTATCTGCTGCACGGCGAGCCGGTGGCATCGACGATCCGTTTGTTGTAACCTCACGGACATTGGGAGGACGCATGGAACGTCGTCTCGCCGCCATCCTGATCGCAGATGTCGTCGGTTACAGCCGTCTCAGCGAAATCGACGAAGAGAGGACGCGCGCGCAATTTCGGTCCGACACGTACAATATTTGGGTCCCCACTATCGAGGCCAACAATGGCCGGTTCGTGAAGACGCTGGGCGACGGACTGCTCGTGGAATTTCATAGTGTCGTTGACGCTCTTCGGTGCGCAATCGATGTCCAGAGACAGAAGAGGGAGCAGCGCGATACTTCCGTTGGAGCTGCGCAACTGCAATTCCGCATTGGCATCAATCTCGGGGATGTTCTTGTCGAGGACGATGATGTGCACGGTGAAGGCGTGAATATCGCCGACCGAATCGAGGCATTGTCCGTGCCAGGCGGCATCGTGATATCCGGCTCCACCTACGATCAGGTCAGATCCAAGATCAATGTTGAATACGAGTCACTGGGTAGTCGAAAATTCAAGGGTCTCTCAGAGCACATCAGGGTATACCGCGTCTTGGCTGAGGCGCCGCCACTGCGGCGATTTCCAATCGTCAGGTTCGTGTGGCGGAGGCGAGTACCGGTTGCAATCGCCCTGATCGGGGGGCTGCTTGCAGTGATCGGCCTGACATGGTGGCATGCGCAGTCCACTTTGTTTAACCCACAGCCGACGGGACAATATGCCTATCCTTTGCCGGACAAACCATCCGTTGCGGTGTTACCCTTCGCCAATGTGAGCGGTGAGACAACGCGCGATCACTTGGCCGAAGGTCTGACAGATGACCTCATTACCGAACTCTCCAAGGTCTCCGGACTCTTCGTGGTCGCTCAACATTCTGTCTCGGAAGCTCGTGAAAAATCCGGTACGATCCAGGAAGTGGCGTCTGCCCTAGGGGTTCGATATGTGCTCGAAGGGACGCTGCAGCGCGATGGAACACGCCTGAGGATCAATGCCAAGTTGATCGAGGCGATGACAGGCCTTTCGATCTGGGCTGAAAAATACGACCGCCAATATGTTGATCTGTTCACCGTTCAGGATGATGTGATCGGACGGATCATATCGGCGCTCTCGGTCAAGTTGAGCAAAGGGGAGCAGCAACAGCTTTCCCGTATGCCTACCGACAGTCTGGAGGCCTACGACTATTACATGCGGGCCCAGCATGAGGGATTCATCTATGGCGATGTTGATACCTATCGACGGACATTGTCCTTCTATCAAAAGGCTATCGAACTCGATCCCCGATTTGCGGACGCCTATGCTGGGATAGCCCGGGTAGCAGTCGACGTCTGGCGTAACGACTACAACTTTATGTGGTCGGCCGCGGTGGCGCGAAAGATTGCCTATGACGCGGCTGGACAGGCACTGAAATTGGATCCTGAAAATTCCCGGGCGCATACCGTCCTCGCTTTGCTGCAGTGGGTCGACGGTCACAGCGGCGAAGCGCTTGCGTCGGCCAACAACGCGATAGCGGCCCAACCCAACGACGCAGAGGCGCTTGCCAACCTGGCGCTTATCCAGGCGCATACAGGCTCGGCTGAGAAGGCTGTTTCCACAATCGAGATGGCGCTCCGGCTCGATCCTTCGCCAGCGCCAGGCTTCAAGCTGCTCGCAGGGATAGTATTTTATACCGCGCGCAGAGAAAGTGACGCAATCCCGCTAATCGAGGCAGCGCTGAAGAATCTTCCGAAAACTGAACCGGCCCGGGAATATCTTGCGGCAGCTTACGCAAACATTGGCGACAAAACGCGTGCGCGAGAGGAAGCGACACGGTTGCTTGGACTCTTTCCGGAAAGCAATCTGAGCTATTATCGCTATCTCTATGACTATTGGCCAGACGAAGATCTCGACCATCATCTTACCGCCCTCAAATCAGCCGGCATTCCGGATTGGCCATTCGGCTTCGAGGGCCATGACCGGGATCGTTTAACAGAGGCGGATTTGCTGGCTTTGATCGACAATCAGACATGGATTGGCAGGCATCGAAACGGATCCGAATTCCTCCAGTATTTCAGCCCGGACGGAAAGACGGCTTACCGCAGCGCCAACACAAGCATTACCGGCACTGCCGAAATCAAGGGCGACAGACTATGCGAGAAGTTCGAGGGCTATTTTCTAGATCGCCTGGTGTGCGGCACCGTTTATCGCAACGTGAATACGGGGATGGCCAATTTCGCATATGTTCATATTACTCCGCGATCGTTGCAGTATTTCTCGCTTGAGGAAAAAGCGCGCTGATTACAACAACGTCATTTCCACTGCTTCTGGATCTTCTCGGATATGAGCGTCTGCTGGACATCGGCCCAGTGTTTTTGCGATTCCGGCACCTTTGACTTGTTTGTCTCCATGCCTTCGGCCGCACCGGGATCATAACTGATGTAGAGTTTGCCATCTATGATGCGCCAGGCGCGTGGATCGACATTAGTCGTTACCGTCCCGAACGATACGCCATCCGCGCAATATCCGCCGTATTGAGGAGCATAGCGGGAGGGTTCCTTGACGAAAAGATCCCGGTGTTCGGCACTGGCAAAATACCAGATCGCTCCCAGCCAGCGATGGGAATATTGGGCGTTCCCTTCCACCGCCTTGCCATCGACGAAATAGGCAACCGGGTCATATCCCTTGATCGCCACATTGCCAAAATAGCCCGTATTCACGAAGTCTTCGCCAGCTGCGGCTTGCGCCAGCGAGGCACAAATTGCCAGCGTAGCCAGCCCAAGATAACGCTTTTTCCTGTCTGTGGACATGATGTCCCTCCCGATGTCGCCCTCAAGTCATATCAGGGCGACTTCCGTTTTATGCACTCCTTGTAGAGCGGTTCTCCGACGAGTTCAGCCTTCTGGCATGTCGCCCCCGCCTTGATTAGCATCTCGCCGACATCCCAATATCCGCGCCACCCGGCTTGCGTAAGTGGCGTATAGCCATTCCTCTCGGTCGCTTCGATATTGGCATTGTTGGCAACGAGAAATGCGGCGACATCGGCATGACCTTCCTCGGCCGCTGCATGAAGCGGGGACATGTGGTAGAAATTTTGGGTGTCGTTGACAGCAGCCCCTTCAGCAACAAGACGTTTCACTATGTCGAGGTTTCCGGCATAGGCGCCGGCGTGCAGCGCAGTCAGACCGCTTTTGTTGCGACCCTCTATATCTGCACCGCGGGCGAGAATTAAACCTACGGCGTCGGTATTTCCACTTAGCGACGCCAGGATGAGAGGCAAATCTCCGGCCTCATCCGCATCTGATACATTATCTCCCGCGTCGAGAGCCTGTGTTAGAAGCGCAAGATTCCCATTCCGTGCAGCTTCGTGTAGCTGGCCTGCGGCCGCCATATTGGCCGATAGACTGACCAGTAAAAATATCGATTTAGCGAAGATCACGGCACAACCCTCCTTGGCCGGGAGAGCTTCAGACGCACTCCCACCTGAACGCCGCATTCAGTAAATCAGGAGGGCGAAATATAGCAGTTGTCAGGTTTTCGAGCAACCAATGCTTCTAAAAGATGGCAAGCGGTCTTCGCCATCTTGCGCTGAACCAGATGCTGGTCAGTCCGGGGCGGGCGGCAGGCGCGCCTTGACGAGTTCGGCAGTTGTCTTGCTCAAGCGTGTTACAAGCGTGCGCATGATCTCCGAAGCAACAGCGGGAAATTCGCTGGTTAACGCCAGAAAGTGATCCTGAGAAATACGCAATGCTTCCAATTTCGACGTAGCACGTACCGTTGCCGTGCGGGGAATATTACACAGAATAGACATCTCCCCGACGACCGCATTGCGGCCGACTTCCGCGACGGTCAGCTCTCCGGAGGCAGATGATACGATCACGTTTGCCGTGCCGGATAGCAACACAAAGGCGGCATCGCCCTGGTCACCTTGGCGGAAAAGATCCTGGCCCTTTCGGTATGTCATGCGATCGCAAGCGAAAGCGAGCAGCTTCAGCTTAGACGGCTCGATGCTTGCGAAGATAGGTACTTCCTTCAATGTCTGGACCTCATCGCTAAGCAATTTAGTCTCTCCAGAAAGATATTTTTCTATAGCATCTCGATGTTCATCGGTGGTCGGACGGCAAGTCTAGGAACTCTCGAAACGCGGCATTTGACTGCGCTAGTTCAAAATAGGTCCCATTGCCGATCAACGATCCACGCTGAAAAAATAGCACCCGATCGAAAATTTGCGCCACACGCGGATCAGAAAGGCCCCACAGGATAGTGGAGGCTTGCTCCGCCTTGTTTCGCCGTTGGACGATGCCCCGCGTGATCTCTTCGTCAACCCGCTGGTCAAGTGCCGACAAAGGCCTGTTGAATATAGTGAAGTCCGAGCGTTTCATCAACGCACGAGCAAGGTTGAGCTTTTGTCGCTGTGCCAGCGAAAGACGTTTTCCTCCAGCGCCAACGTCAAACTGCAGACCGAGCGACAAGACATTCTCATAAAGACCCGCCGCGCGAAACAGCTCCTTCACAACGGCCTGAATATGGGTATCGGCGTCGGCCACCTGAGAGGCGATGCGGCCGAACAACACATTGTCGAGTACCGTCGCCGATGCGGTAACGCGTTCGGGATCATGGCGGTTAATCAGGTTTGCTATGTCGTCGGGAATGTCCGTATGAAAGAGTTTCCGCGCGGCCACAAGCTGGTCCATCACGGGCTCTGTGAGAATACCAAAGCGGTGAATGGGTTCGATATAAGCCAGGCTCAGTACGATAATCGATGCGCGATCTTCAGGGGAGATGTGCTCAAAGCGAAGCCCGCGGCATCGCGACAACGTTGCCTGATAGATCGGAATTTCTTCCGCAGTCATAAATGTAAGCCTGCGAAAGAAAGAATGCTGGGGTGCCACGTCGCGGAAGAGTTCGACGGTGGTTTCAGCGATCTCCAAGCCCATTTCATAGAGGCTATGATCGAGGCCGGTCGAATTCAGAACCCGCTGGAAACAGGGGTGTGTGATCACGTCAAGGTCGGGTGAGGTTCCCCGGCTCCAGGTTCCGAAGAAGAGGTTTTCTCCGACGCTCGCCTGTATGTTGTAGCGATCGAAATCGAGCGGTATGAGCATTTCGTCAAGTTGCGTCTCTACCAGACGCTTGCGCAGGGAGCCACGCAGTTCGACGATCCTCTCGCTAACGGCCGATTGCTCTTTCGTATCGATCGTGGAGCGCAATCCCAGCCCGAAAATGTCACCGGATATCTGCAAGTCGTCCAATGTCGGCAGGACCTTATGGAGAAGATCGTCCAGCCCATCGGCTCCGACTGCCTGGTAGTCAATCCAATTCCCGTGTGGCGAGAAGTCGACATTTCCTGCCATGCGCGCCTCGATGGCATAGCGCTCTGATTCAATCCGCTGCTCGTTGTGAGTCGTCGCACTTGGCCTTGGAGCATTTTTCAGTCCGTAAAGTAGATTGTCCATCACACTGCCATGCAGCAAAAACGGCTCGCCTGAAGCGTAGGCAATACGTCGTCCTGTGATCGACTCCGGCATATCGAGCAGATCTTGATCACCGATCGTAATGCCGCCGAATTCCGGCCAGACGAGACGAGCGAGAGCCTCTGCAAACGCTTCTGCTCCGCTGCCGGCGGCACCTACGAGGGCGACAGCCTCATTGGGTTTAATCTCGGCGGAAACCCCATCCAGCAGCCTCGCTCCAGTATCGTCGACAAGTGTGAGGTTGCTGATGATGATGGAAGTCTCCAGTCGTGAAGTCGGTCCACTGGCAGGTGCGTGAACCGTTTGCGCGATAAGCGGTTCGACGCTGAGCTGGTCGCATACTGTTCCGTACTTTATCTGCACGTCCTGGCGTGCCTGATCCCAGTCGATGAGATCCTTTAATGGGCTTGGAAGATCTTTGTAGGCGGCAATGACGGCGACGAGCTGTCCTAGATCGAGCTTTCCGATCAAAACGAAATAGCCGCCGAAAGCATAGAAGATGAACGGAGTGACCTGAGCGATGAGATTGTTGACAAACTTTACCAGAAACTTCCACCGATAAAGATCGTAGCGGATCGAGAAAATCCGGCCAAGGCGCCAAGCGATGTCGGCGCGTTCGAGATTGGAAGTGTCGTTGCTGTGGACTGCTCCGATGCCGTCGACGATTTCGCTGACACGGCCCGAAAATTCCCGCGCAGTCAATTGGCGCAAGCGCCCGAGTTCCAGCACCCTTCGGCGCATCCGCGGTACGATGCTCAGCTGTATCCCTACGATGCCGGCGGTGAGCATACCAAGCCACACATTCTGAACGATGATGAAACCAAGCGTTGTCAGCGCCTGCCCACCAAGTAGAGCGGGCAGAACGAACGCGTCCCCTGTAAAGCCTCCTAGTGGTTCCACCTCGTCCTTGACCATGCTGGCGATTTCGGCGGATTTGAGCCGTTTAAAATGTTTGGGAGGAAAGCGTAGTACCCTGTCCACGAGCTCGAAGCGAATACGACGCAGCATCCGTTCGCCGAGCCTGCCCTTGTATGTATTGATGTAGAACTTGAAGAGCCCGTTTATCAGCACCAGAAGCAGGAATGTTGTGCTCAGGGCCATAAGCATCTGCTGGCGATCGAGATCTATGCCGCTGAAAACTTCCGCACGCCCGATCAATGGAAGGTCGTAGACAACTCGGAAAAACGGCTGTCGCGCATCCAGTGCTTCAAAGCCGTTACCCTGAATTGGGCCATTGATGATCTGCTTCGGCAGGTCGAAGGCCAAAAAATACGGTACCATGGATGCCGCCACGACGAGCAGGATCCAAAGTTGTTGCCTGCGGGTATGGCTCCAGATGTAGCGGAGCAGGCTCCTTTCCATCGCATCGACCTGTTCGAAACCATGATGGTCACAACCGAGGGGCAAATAGATACAGGCTACCGACCGGGAAGCGGAGCATAGGTTACATGAGATAAACTCGCAAACTGGAGTGGTGTCCCGGCGCCTGGAGCGGCCTTCATTGCGTTGAGTGTGATTGCCGGCAGATTGCAGCGAGGTTCTCGTGTCGGCAAATGCCTCTGCGTCATTGAGCTTGGGCAGCCCTATCGACAAAGGTGCTGCTTCAGGATCTCGTGAGGTACCTGATCTTCGATCGGTGCGGGGAGTATGTGCGTTCCCAAATCGGCCTCTTACGCTGGCCGATCTGCCGGGATCAGATGATCGAACTGCCCCAGCAGTGCAACCGTGCTGGCTATGGGCCGCGCACCACAACTGATGGACGCACGTTGGTCACGCCCGAGGGTGGCGGTAGGGGAAGTCGTGGGTTCCCGGATAGGGGCTTGGCCTTGCCGGCAACGTCGGCTTGGGTTTTAGGTCGATCCCGTGTCGGTATGTCCTCCCTCTGTGCTGCGATTTGAACCGGAAGCCGGACATTTTTAGGCTTCTGGCGCGCAGAAGAGCGGGCGGCCGCGACCTGTGAACTCTTCCATCGTTGGCTGTTTCTGGTCCACGGCATCGAAGGACATACCGGCTCGGGAACAGACCCGATTCGGCAAACTCTAAAAAAGAAAGCCCAAGCAGGCCATTTCCCCACAACGCATCTGGCGGTCAGGTTCAGATGTCGATGGTTCAGATCCGTTCAAGAGCTAATGAGAGGTTGCGGTTGCTCGGCGAACGTATTCGGCGCTTAACGCATGGCCACCGTATAGGCCGGAGCCACATACGACCGGTATCACCACCGCCTTTAATATCCAGACTATGGCAGATGCGCTTACGACTTTGGAACAAGCTCGCGGTCCACAGCTTCTACTGCTTGGGCTGCAAGACCTAAGCGCATTCATGCGCTTCGCTAATAGGTGCATGCGGATTTGAAGGGGTAATCCCGCTCGAACGCGGCTCTATTTGAAAAGCGACGTCGAGGTTTGTGTCCTCACGTGCCGGAGCCATTAGCCAGGAGGTTGAGATGCCAACACCAATCCAATTGGAACTTTCCCGACGAGAACTGCTTGTGTCCTCAGCCGCAACAGTAGCGGTCGCTGGAGCCGCGACGGGTGTCCGTGCGGCAGACACGAGGGGAAAAACCTTGCAAAACACAACAGAAGTCGCCTTTGAGGTCAACGGAGAATCCCAGAGTCTGACCTTGGATAACCGCACTACATTGCTCGATGCCTTGCGTGAGCACCTGCATCTGACCGGAACGAAAAAAGGCTGTGACCACGGCCAGTGCGGCGCCTGCACTGTGATCGTCGACGGCCGCCGCATCAATTCCTGTCTGTCACTCGCTGTCATGCATGAGGGCGACAAGATCACCACCATAGAAGGTCTTGGCCAGCCCGGCAATCTGCACCCGATGCAGGCCGCATTTGTCAAGCATGACGGTTTTCAGTGCGGCTACTGTACGCCGGGACAGATCTGTTCCTCCGTGGCGGTGCTCGAGGAGATCAAAGCCAATATCCCAAGCCACGTCACCGAAAATCTCACAGAACAAGCAGCCATCACGTCGTCCGAGATCCGGGAGCGCATGAGCGGCAACATCTGTCGATGCGGAGCATACTCGAACATTCTGGATGCCATCCATGAAGTGGCGGGAGTACCGGCATGAGAGCGTTTACCTATGAACGGGCCTCATCGGTCGGAGCTGCGGCAGGCGCGGTGGCGCAAAATACCGAGGCAAAGTTCATCGCCGGTGGTACCAATCTTCTTGATCTGATGAAGCTTGAGATCGAAAAGCCGTCGCATCTCATCGATGTGAATGGTCTTGGCCTCGACACGATTGAAAGGACGTCGGACGGCGGCCTGCGTATCGGTGCTCTGGTCCGCAATACCGATCTCGCGGCAGATGAAACAGTGCGTCGCGACTACGGTCTTCTTTCTCGTGCGCTTGTTGCCGGGGCGTCTGGCCAGCTGCGCAACAAGGCGACGACGGCTGGCAATCTGCTTCAGCGGACGCGCTGTCCCTACTTCTACGACCCCAACCAGCCCTGCAACAAGCGTCAGCCAGGCAGTGGCTGTTCCGCCATTGGCGGAATTACCCGCCAGCTTGGTGTGGTCGGTGTGAGCGAAGCTTGTCTTGCCACCCACCCGAGCGACATGGCCGTGGCGATGCGGGCACTGGACGCGGTCGTCGAGACCGTCAAGCCCACCGGAGAGAAGCGTTCCATTCCGATGGCAGACTTCCATCGCCTGCCGGGCGATACCCCGCATATCGAGACGGCGCTGGAGCACGGCGAGTTCATCACAAACGTCGTCCTGCCTTCGCCCATAGGCGGCAAGCAAATCTACCGCAAGGTCCGTGACCGTGCTTCCTACGCGTTCGCGCTGATATCTGTCGCGGCCGTCATTCAACCCGATGGTAGCGGCAAGGTTGCTGTCGGCGGCGTCGCCCACAAGCCGTGGCGCATCGAGGCTGCGGAGGCCGAGCTGCCCAACGGCGCTCGCGCCATGGCTTCGGCGCTGCTGGCCGATGCCCGCCCCACCGAACAGAACAAGTTCAAGATCAGCCTCACCGAACGCACGCTTGGCGCCGTTCTGTCAGAGGCAAAGGGATAAGTCATGCAGTTCGAAAAACCAGCAGCAATCAATCCGATCGACCAGCTTAAGGTCGTTGGCAAGCCCATTCACAGGATCGACGGTGAGTTGAAGACCACGGGTCGAGCCATGTACGCCTATGAGTGGCACGATCCCAACCTGCGCTATGCCTACGGTTATCCGGTCGGTTCCGCCATTGCTAAAGGACAGATCACATCGATTGATAGTGCTGCCGCAAAGAAGGCGTCCGGCGTTCTCGGCGTTGTCACCACGCTCGATGTCGGCGATCTGCGAAAGGGAAAGCTGAATACCGCCAAGCTCTTCGGCGGCAGTGAGATTCAGCACTACCATCAGGCAGTCGCCGTCGTGGTCGCCGAGACATTTGAGCAGGCGCGTGCTGCGGCCGCACTGATCAAGGTTGACTATGCGCCCGAAAAGGGTGTGTTCGATCTCAGAGCCGAGATGGCCAACGCCAAGACCCCGGATACTTCGACCGAGCCGGACAGTTCGGCCGGGGATTTCCAAAAGGCCTTCTCCTCCGCCGCAGTCACGCTCGATGCCGAATACACGACGCCGGATCAGTCGCATGCGATGATGGAGCCCCATGCGTCAATTGCCGCGTGGGACGGCGACGAGGTCACTATATGGACGTCCAGCCAGATGATCGACTGGTGGCGCTCTGACTTCGCCATCACGCTCGGCATGGACAAGGAAAAAGTGCACCTGATGTCGCCCTTCATCGGCGGCGGCTTCGGAGGCAAACTGTTTCTCCGGGTCGATCCCATACTTGCGGCATTCGCGGCCAGAACGGTAGGACGTCCGGTCAAGGTTGCGTTGCCGCGCCCGATGATCTCGAACAACACGACTCACCGTCCAGCCACGATACAGCGCATTCGCATCGGCGCGGAGCTCGACGGCAAGATCACGGCAATTGCACACGAAAGTTGGTCAGGCGATCTGCCGGGTGGTGGGCCGGAGACGGCGGTGATGCAGACGCGTCTGCTCTATGCTGGTGAAAACCGGATGACCGCGATGAAGCTCGCGACACTCGATCTGCCGGAGGGCAATGCCATGAGAGCCCCAGGTGAGGCTCCCGGTTTGATGGCGCTCGAAATTGCCGTCGATGAGATGGCAGAAAAACTTGGCATGGATCCGATCGAGTTCCGTATCAAGAACGATACCCAAGTCGATCCGGAAAACCCGGAGCGACTGTTCTCCCATCGCGATCTCATCGGGTGTCTGAAAGTTGGTGCAGAAAAGTTCGGATGGGACAAACGGACACGTCCCGCGACACGACGCGAGGGAAACTGGATGATCGGCGTGGGTGTCGCGGCGGCCTTCCGCAATAATCTCGTCATGCCGTCCGGGGCGCGGGTCACGCTTGATCAGGATGGTATTGTCACCGTCGAGACCGATATGACCGATATCGGAACCGGCAGCTACACGATCATCGCCCAGACCGCCGCCGAAATGATGGGCGTCGGTATCGATAAAGTGGCTGTACGGCTTGGTGACTCCAGATTTCCGGTGTCGGCGGGATCGGGCGGTCAGTTCGGTGCCAATTCCGCAACTTCCGGCGTTTATGCTGCCTGCATCAAGCTTCGGGAGGCCGTGGCAAGTAAACTCGGGATCAATTCGGCCGAGGTCGTGTTCGAGAACGGTGACGTCAAGTTCGGCGACCAGGTTGTACCCCTGGCCGAAGCGGCAGGTGAAGAAGGCCTTGTTGGCGAAGATACCATCGAGTGGGGCGAGCTGACCAAGACCCACCAGCAATCCACCTTTGGCGGACATTTCGTCGAGGTAGGCGTTGATGTCGCCACTGGTGAGACCCGCATTCGCCGCATGTTGGCCGTCTGCGCGGCCGGCCGCATCCTCAATCCGATCACCGCCCGCAGCCAAGTCATCGGTGCGATGACGATGGGCGCGGGTGGGGCATTGTCAGAAGAACTTGCGGTCGATACCCGGCATGGTTTCTTCGTCAACCATGATCTCGCCGGATATGAGGTACCCGTCCACGCGGATATTCCGCATCAAGAAGTGATCTTCATGGATGAGACTGACCCATACTCATCGCCGATGAAGGCAAAGGGAGTGGGCGAACTGGGCTTATGCGGAGTCTCGGCTGCCATTGCCAACGCGATCTACAACGCGACCGGCGTTCGCGTTCGACATTACCCGATCACGCTCGACAAGCTGATCGGCGAACTGCCCAACGTAGCCTGATCATAGGCGGTGGCCCCACGTGGCCACTGCCCATTCTTCCGAGGATTCGACTTGAACGACACCCTGATAACCTTGATGCCAAGCCCCGTCCGGGCCAACTCGGTCGACAATCCAGCTGATATCGTCGGTTTTGCCGTAGAGGCTGCGCAGCACGGTGGAGCGGCTTTTGCAACACTCGTTGAGATACGAGGCGGGGCTGCGCGTGCTCTTGGCGCCCATGTTGCCGTCGCATCCGACGGCCGATATTGCGGCTATGTGTCAGGCGGTTGTGTTGAAGCGGCCGTAGCAGCAGAGGCGCTAGAGGCGATCGCGGAAGGCCGTGACCGCGTCGTCAAATTCGGCGAAGGTTCGCCGTTCTTCGATATCGCACTACCATGTGGCGGCGGCATCTCAATCGCTATTCATGTCCTGCGCGATACTGACGTGCTCAAGAACGCTTTGGTTGATTTAGCTGGACGTAAGTCGTCGGCCTTGGGTTATAGGCCGGAGACGGAGAGCCTTGTGCGCTTGGACAAGATCCCAGTGCGGTCGGAATGGCGCGACAAGGATTTTGTCTGCGTTTATCGGCCTGTCAGTCGAGTGGTAATTTCTGGCCAGACGGGGGAAGCGGAGGCTGTCCATCGACTGGCGGAAGCGTCAGGTTACGATGTTCGGGTCGTGGGCACTCGGTCATGTGCAACTTTCAACGCGATGGACATCGATGCATTCACGGCAGTGGTGCTGCTACATCATGACCTCGATCTGGAAGAAGACCTGCTAAGGAGAGCTCTCACATCTCCCGCGTTCTACATCGGCGCTCTTGGAAGCACACGGACGCACCGTCGACGCATTGATCGCCTGAAATCGATTGGCGTTCGATCAGAAACCTTTGATCGGATCAAGGCGCCGATTGGTTTATTTGGCCCGACGAGGGATTCGACGTCTCTCGCCCTCTCTGTTCTCGCTGATATCGCCGCTGCTCGGCTGGAGACATTTGCATGACGGTCATGCTGTTGAAAACGACACTGACCGATTCATTTTTTTAAAGCAGGTCCGGAGATACAGGTGCCGATGATCGATAAGTTCGGTCGTGCGGTTACCTATCCGCGCGTCTCCGTCACCGACCGCTGCGATCTCCGCTGCAGTTATTGGGCTGGTGATGCAATGGGCTTGACCGGCAGTGGTTCTCGTTTGTCACCGCCAACACTCAGATGTCAGATCATACATTCCGGGCAGGCAGTACGCTCCACTTCTGCTTCTCGATTTTATTACCGATTGATGGCGACGCGGCCCGGGCCTTTACCCCTGCTGCATGAGGCGTTTTTTCCTCAGCGCCGGCGTCTCTTTTCTTTCCTCAAGGCCAAGCTTGTTGATATTGGCGAAGACTGTCCTCAGATGGCTGCGTACACTATCTGTTGCGGACACAGTATCGCCGCGAATGATGGCATCGGCAATGAGATTGTGCTCAGCGAGAATTTCCTTCACCCGGCCTTTGTCCTGCACCGTTAGGTAACGCACACGATCGAACTGTGTTTTAGCGCGCAGAATTGCGTTCCAGGTTCCGGCGTAACCGCTCAATTCGGCGATCAGGGCGTGGAAGCCGTTATCAAGACGGTAGAATTCATCGGGGTTCTTTGCGGCTGCAACCTGTTCACGGATATTTTCTCTCAGGCGCTTGCGTCCTTCGTCATCAATATTGCGTGCTGCATCCGCAACCAGGGCACATTCCAGATGCTCGCGGATGTATTGGCCGACCCGAACAGCCTCCAGGGAGATCGGGGCGACGAATGTGCCGACATGGGGATAGATGACGACCAGTTCTTCCTCACTGAGCTTGATGAGTGCTTCGCGAACCGGTGTCCGACTGACCCCCAACTGCTCACAGATCGCCGCTTCCGAAAGCGGTGCTTCAGCCGCCAGACGGCCGCTCACGATATCGTCCCTGATCTTGTCGAACACCTGGTTCGTCAAACGGTATCGGCTGCGGTCCATCATGGTTTCTCTCGTCTCTTTATGCGCTATGTCAAAATCGCCGTTCGCTAAGAAGTGCTGCTATGATAAAGGCATCGGCGCGCTTTGGCGCCGATGCCTTTGGTCGCGTGTATGACGTGCCTTCAGGCTATTCTTCCATCTCTGAATGCGCTGACCGTATGCATCACGCCCCGGAGTTCGGCAAGTCCCTTGAGGCGACCGACAAACGAGTAGCCTGGGTTCATGGTCTGGCCGATATCGTCGCCGAGAAGGTGGCCATGATCGGGTCTCATCGGTATCTGCGGCACCGAATGACCTATCGAAGCTCGCCGGGATTCCTCCGCCATCATCGCTGCCGTCACAGCAATAAGATCGGTGTCTCCGCCAAGGTGATCGGCTTCGTAGAATGAGCCATCCGGTTCGTGGGTTGTATTGCGCAGATGGACAAAATGAACGCGCGCTGCAAACTCCTTCGCCATTGCCGGCAAATCGTTTTCGGGGTTGGAGCCGAAAGATCCCGTGCACAGGGTCAGGCCACAAGCCTCCTGCGGTACCCCCTTGAAGAGCGCTCTCACATCGTCTGCATTCGACATAACGCGTGGCAAGCCGAAGATCGGGAAGGACGGGTCGTCCGGGTGGATGCAAAGGCGTGCACCCTCTTCTTCGGCAACCGGCGTGATTTCACGCAGGAATTCGATCAGATTGGCACGCAGATCTTCCGTCCCAATCTGCTGGTAGATTTCGAGCATGTCCTTGAATGTCGAGCGGGTATAGGCAAAGTCGCGGGCCGGCAGCCAATCAATCAGCGTCCGTTCCAGTTCCGCGACCGTCTCCTGGGTCATCGCTTCGAAACGCTTCTCTGCCTTCTCGATATGCTCGACGGAATAGGAGCTTTCAGCGTTTTTGCGGTTCAGGACGAAAAGATCGTATGCCGCAAAATCGACGCTGTCATAGCGCAGAGCATAACCGCCATTCGGCAGCCGGTACATAAGATTGGTGCGGCTCCAGTCGGTGATGACCATGAAATTGTAGCAGATTACCTTCACGCCCGAACGTGCGACGTTGCGGATAGACTGCTTGTAATTGTCGATCTTCTCGCGAAAATTGCCGGTGCGGGTCTTGATCTCTTCGCCCACACCGATGCTCTCGACAACCGACCAGTTCAACCCTGCCGCCTCGATGACGGCCTTGCGCTTCTCAATTTCATCGACAGGCCAGATGCCGCCCTGGTTCATGTGGTGCAGGGCAGTAACGATGCCTGTGGCTCCCGCCTGACGGGCTTTCTGCAAGCTGACGGGATCCTTCGGGCCGAACCAGCGCCATGTCTGTTCCATTTATATTCTCCTTGTCTTGATATTCGTGTTGATGCGCAGTGGCCTAGTTATCGGCGAGAAAAGTTTTCAGGGTTTTGGTGGTGCCGTCCGTGATGAGACTCGACAGATGGCGGACCACGGCGGCGCGGAAGTGCGGATTGGCGGGCAAATCATCGCCAAAGATGTCCCGGACCGCAAACAGGCTGTCGGCGAGCAACTCGGGATCATCGCCGGCATTGGCGGCGATCGTCACCAGCCGGTCGGCGTAAGGATCAGCGATCCTGTAGTCCGTCCCGCGCTCGTTTCTGCCTGCCAGAAAGCGCATCCAGGCAGCAATCGTCAAAGGTATGACCGCGGGTGGCTTGCCTGCGGCGTAGAGTTCGCGCGCGGCTTCGAGAAGGCGAGGCGGTAGTTTCTGCGATCCGTCGGAGGAAATCTGCAGTGTCAGGTGACGGACACCTTTGTTCCGGAAACGGGTTTCAAGTTCCCGCGTATAGTCCTCGACATTGGTCCCGGGAACGACGGGCAGGCTGGGGATGAGATCCTTATCCCAAAGCCAGCGGATGATTTTCGGTAGATCGGCGTCCGCCATCGCGTCGGAAATCGTTTCGATGCCGGCGATAACCGAGAGATAGGCAAGGGTCGAATGAGCACCGTTCAGGCAGCGAAGCTTCATCATCTCGAAGGGGTGGACGTTATCCACCATGATGGCGCCGACTTCTTCCCAGGCCGGGCGCCCCAGCGGAAAGCGATCTTCGATCACCCATTGGCGGAACGGTTCGGTTACGACCGGCCATGCATCCTCAAGGCCGAGATTGGCCGCAACGGTTGCGCGGTCAGCATCCTGGGTCGCCGGCGTGATCCGATCTACCATCGTGCAGGGGAAGGACACGTTATCCTTGATAAACTGGCCGAGTTCCGGATCGCGAAGGCTTGCGAAGCGCGAAACGATGTCGCGAACTTTTGTGCCGTTCTGTGCGAGATTATCGCAAACGAGAACGGTGAAGGGGGACTGTCCCGTTTGCCGTCGCAGCCGGATCGCTTCTGTCAGAAAGCCGGGAATGCTGTTCGGTGTGATGGGATTGCTGAGATCCGCCAGAATTGCTGGATGCTTTTCGTCGAGAGAACCGGTTGCCGCATCCTGGCAATATCCCTTCTCAGTGACCGTCAGCGTGACGATGCGGATTTGCGGGTCTATCAATAGATCAAAAATATCATCTTTCTGGTCACTGGTGATCATGACATCGAGCATCGAACCGATGACGCGAAGCTTGTCCTCGCCATTGTCTCGAGCGAGCAGTGTGTAGAGGCAATCCTGCGGTTTCAACGCGGCACGGATAGCAGGTGACAGCGTGTCGACACCGATAATGCCCCAGTCCTTTGCTCCTTTTTCCAGAACGTCATCGGTATAGACAGCCAGGTGGGCGCGGCAGAAGGCGCCAAGACCGATATGCACAATGCCCGGAAACACATTCTTTCGGTCGTAAGACGGGCGATGAACGGCAGCTGGCAAAGTTGAAAGCAAAGTGCTGCCGAGACGTTTTCCCGGGGCAGCTTTATTTAAATGAGTGTCCATAAAATCCTCGATGTAGTTTAAGGCGGCAGGGCATTTGTCTCTCGATCCGCTCGCCGCAAAATGTCCGTGTCGGAACTTGAGGGGCGTTGGTGCAAGCTCGTAAGCGAGTTGCGATGCGCACTTGCGCCCGACCCGTCCGTTGTCGGAGACCCCTCTGGTGAGGGATCTCCTCGATTATTCAGATGGTTAGGCTTCGACCCCGGCAGGGGTCATACCCGACCCCGTCTTCGGCAGGATGAAGTGCATGAGGACGAGACCGATAAGGTAAAGCGAGGAGGCGATGATGAAGAGGATGTGGTAGTTGCCCCCCGTTGCATCGAGCAGGCGGCCGACACCCATGGAAACGAACATGCCGACGATGTAGGCGCAGAATCCGCCGATACCGACAACCGAACCCACCGTGTTACGCGGCATTGTATCGGTCACGATCGTATAGACATTGGCCGAATATCCCTGGTGAGCGGAAGCTGCTACGCCAATAAGAAGAACAGCGACCCACATGTTGGAAACCTGCGAGGCCATGAAAACCGGCACGACGCAAAGACCGCAAACGAGGAAGGCAATTTTTCGAGCCCTCAGCGTTTTGACACCCTTCTTGATCAGGTACGAAGACAGCCAGCCGCCACCGATGCTGCCAACGTCCGCCATGCAATAAATGATGATCAGCGGAAGCATCGCGGCCATCAGGTTCAGGCCATACTGTTGGTGCAGAAACCCAGGGACCCAGTTCAGATAGAACCACCATACCGGCGCGCTGAAGCAAGTGCCGACGATATTGGCCCAGGTACCGCGATATTTAAGCAGCTGCAGCCAAGGAACGTGGACCTGCGGCGGGATGACGTCACTGCGGATATAGGCCAGTTCTTCTTTTGAAAGGCGCTGGTTTTTCTCCGGCCTCTCATAGATGAAATACCAGGCGACGACCCACACGAAGCCGATTGCACCGGTGATGAGGAAGCAGGCGCGCCAACCCCATGCCATGAGGATCAGCGGCACCATGATCGGGGCCACGACAGCTCCGACATTGCTACCCGCATTGAATATGCCGGTAGCAAGCGCACGTTCCTTGGCCGGGAACCATTCCGTCACCGTCTTGATAGAAGCAGGAAAATTTCCACCTTCCGTCAAGCCCAGGCCGGCACGCGCGACCTTGAAACCCCAAACACTGTTCATGAAGGCATGGATGATGCCGAAAAAGCTCCATGCGGCAACTGCGCCGGGGAGGCCGGTCTTTACTCCAATCTTGTCCATCAGGCGGCCAACGCCGATGTAGCCAAATGCATAAAAGAGCGAAAAAGCAGCGACGATGTCGCCGTAATCCGATTCCGTCCACCCCAGATCGCCCATCAAGGTCGGCTTGAGTAGGCCCAGGACCTGACGGTCCATATAATTGATGGTTGTCGAAAAGAACAACAACCCGACAATTGTCCATCTATATCGACCCACCGTCTTCAATGCCTTTGCAGGCAGTGATGGCTGGTCACCCGTAAGCTCGCTCGTCATCTCTATCTCCCAAATGTTGACTGACCATCCGGGAACACAGCCGTAATCGTCCTCGCGGCGGGTTGTTTCCAAACATGATCATGGGAGACGATGTAATATACCACCATATCAATGGTCGTTGCCGTTCATCAACCAGTGCTTGCGTCATTTCGTCCTGCAACGATGACAGTTTCAGGCGCCATAGGTGAGATCGGCGCGCTGTTCTTGGGACGCTTGGCGTTTGCAGCAATGTGTAGGAGCGCTAGCACTTTCATTTTCGATGGCCTTTGGGATGCAACGCCTCTTGGGACTGAACTCGCGCGACAGGCGGGCAGGATGGTTGGTGCATCCGATGCGTTTCTGGTGATCGATGACACCGGTCTGCCGAAGAAGGGCGACTACTCGGTCGGTGTCGCGTCGCAATATGCTTCGATGCTGGGCAAGAGAGCAAATTGCCAGACATTGGTGTCAGTGACGCTTGCGCGAGACGAGGTTCCGGTCCCGGTTGACTTGCATTTGTTCCTGCCTGAAAGCTGGATCGATGATCAGGAGCGCATGGTAAGGGCCGGTGTTCAGGACGGCATGCGAACGTCTCGTACGAAGCCGGAGATTGCTCTCGCTGAGATAGATCGGTTGATCGTGACGGGTGCCCCGTTCGGGACAGTTCTGGCTGACGCAGGCTACGGCCTGTCGGTTGCCCCTAGGGAATGAGTGGCCGCGACCTCACCTGGGTGGTCAGCATCCCCAAGCATCAGAAGGTCTATCCCCATGATGTCAGGTTGATCCTTCCCGTCGCTGGTCATGGCCGTCCTCGCAAGCATTCGATCCCCGACATCCTGTCGGTTGCCGCAGAAACGATGCTGACTCCCGCACGCTGGAAAAAAGTCAGTTGTAGGCATGGTAAGAAAGGTCACCTGACAGCACGTTTTGCGACATTGCGCATCCGGATCGCCGACGGTACGCCGCAACGTATTCTCGACAGGAGACAACAGTACATGCCGGGTGACTAACTGCGTCGTGTCGAGACCCATGGTGCGCCAATCACGACGTGGCTCGGTTCCCTCGGCATGCCCGGCCTTACCGCTGGAGCGGATTGAAACTCATCGATTAGCTAAAGGCAGGAAAGACAGTCGCAGTCGCGGCTGCCCAGAAAAATGCGCCCTCGTGAAGGACAAACTCGGCTTCGTGCTCTGGTATCTCCACTACGCTTCGGAAGCGAAGATCGTTGTGACGGCATATGATGACGCGCCGGTCGGGCTGGGCGAGGTATTGAAAAGTGGGGCCGGAAGGTTCACCGCCGCCATTCTGCGCCCGCGCATTACTGTAAAAGAAGGCGCAGACCTCGCCGTTGCCTACGAAATTCATCATCGCATCCACGAAGTCTGCTTCATCACCAGATCGGTTAATTTTCCGGTTAGCTATGAGCCTACTTTGAATTTAGCTTAGGTTCACTCAATCGGCCACATCTTGAAAAGCTGCAGGCGGGAAGCCTTGGACTCGTCCGGAGGCTTCCATTTCTGAACGGCGCTCCATCATCCGGCATTGGAAACTGTAATAGCGATGGAACTAAGCGGTTGAAAATTGTTCGGGGCAAGGGCCTAGAATTAACGTTAGAACGTGGTGGCTTGTCGGTTCTGTTCCCATCAAGAGCTTCTCCTCGACCGAGGCTACGTTAACGCAAGATAAGCGGTATAGCACAAAACAAACTGATCGAATGGAGATCGCGTTGAACCAGAGGCGCGTAGACGGCCCTCAATCAGCGGCTTCGTCCCAGAACCCGAGTTGCAGAAAGTACGATAAAGCGATGTTGGGCGCGCTCATCTGACCAGAGGCTCATAATGATGAGGCTGCCGCATGAGCATCAGATCCTTGCGACGCGCGACGTTGGTCGGATAGGTAGGCCCGATATTTGAAAGATCGATTTCGGCCACGGCTAGGTCGCCGTCGTGTATGATTGCTTCTTTTCGAGGGAATGCAAAAGTGTCCGGACCGAAAATGCCACTCAATCCCGCCGTGTTGCTTTCCATGGCTCTCGTATTCGCGAAAGCCAGATAGCAATTATTCTCGCCCGCGCGAACCCGGTAATGATGCCAGTGTACCGGGTCGCTACCGAACGGGATAGGATCGGGCTGGCGCACCGCGCTGCCCTCGTGCCCGAAATGGAAGCCGCTTTGAAGACTGGCAGGGCAGCAGATAAGATCACAGCCCCTGAGCGCCAGAATCCGGGCGGTCTCTGGAAAGGCGGCATCATGGCCAATCATGACGCCCACCCGTCCGAAGGCTAGGTCGAGTACGCAGAATTCGCTTCCATGCGTTGCCCAGACCTGTTCGCGCTCGGTTAGGTGGATTTGGCGGTAGACGGCAATCGCGCGGCTCGGTGTCATGATGGCCGCACTGCTGTAAAAGGCGGCATTGTCCCTTTCGGCGAAGCCGACGACAATCGAGACATCCAGCTTATCGGACAGCGTCTTGAGTGTCTCAAGGGAGGGGTCCGTTGCGGGCATTGCGGCGGTTCTTGGATCCGTCGAGCCGGTAAGCGCAAAGGCTGGGAAGACGACAAGTTCTGCGCCCCGGGCCTTGGCGTCCTCCGTCAATCTCATGACAGTTTGCAGATTTTCATGAATGTCCGTCGCAGGAGTGAACTCACCGACTGCGACGCATGCCCGACGCCCTTCAGGAATAGGCTCATGCCCGTAAAGCCGAAAGAACTCATTGGGATTCCAACTGAACGTGTTGGTCATCAGCTCCATGTAAAGTTCCGGTCGGCGCTGGTTCATGATCGGCTCGCCCGAGACACGTCTGAGGCGGGCCCGGGCGGGATCGATGGTTCCATAGGCAATGCCGTCACCATCATCGATGACCGCCAAAATTTCGGCGTCCGGCGCTACGATGCAGCTGCCGCCGGAAAATTGGACGCCGCGCTCGAGCCCCCAGCGGTTGCTTTCGATCAGATAACAGCCATTCTCGTAGGCGCGACTGATCCAGTAGGGGGCGGGTGTACGCTCCGCGAGCCAGTTGGAGATGTGGCAGATTACGTCGGCACCTCCTAGTGCGGCCAAGCGTGCCGTTTCGACGAAGTGGATATCCATGCAGATCAAAATGGCGATGCGGCCGATTTTCGTATCGAAGACCTGATGGCCAAGATCACCGGAAACAGCCCATTTGGGTTCTGAAATATAAGGATGGGTCTTTCGGTGCACGCCCACCAAACCGTCCGGCCCGATCAGGGCTGCAGAATTGTAGTAGAGATTGCTTTCGGCGGCGACCTCGGGAAGGCCTAGCACAATGAAGCAATCGTATTCGCGCGCCAGTTCGGCAAAACGGTCGGTGCTTGGGCCCGGAATGGTTTCGACGAAGCTTGAGACTTCCGTACGATCATACCAGCAATAGCCGGTCGTTGCCATTTCCGGCGTCGTGATCAGTTTTGCACCAGATTTTGCGGCCTCCTCGACGAGCGTTAGCAGCGCTTCGATATTGCGCTCCTTCTCGCCGAAATGCGGTTCGAACTGGATCGCGGCTGCTTTGAAGGGGACGGTCATCGAAGGCTCCAGGAGAGAGATTTGCGGGCCGCCCCTGACAGCGGCCCGGTGGGTCTGACGGTCAGGCGGCGATGCCGACGATCGATTTCAGCACGGAAGCACCGACCGTGTATTTGGGGTCGACCATGTTGCCGAGCCGTATGCGGCCGCATTGGGTCAGCAGCATATAGGCATCGATCTCCTCGAAGCCGAAATCTGCGACCATCCAGCGGATAAGTTCGCGATAGGCGCCGCGTGCGGCATCTTCCATCGGGCGGGCCGAGCCGATCGTCATATAGAAACGATCGTTTTCGAGACGCGGCGTCCTGATCGTCCAGCTCTTTATCAGGTCGATTTGCACCGTCGTCACCGTGGGGTGTTCAAGCGCGACGCCGCAAAGCTCGCCATCACCTTGGGCCGCATGGCAGTCACCGAGATAGAGATACGCGCCTTCAGTATTCACCGGCAGATAGACGACCGTGTCCAGGCAGACATCCGGCAGGTCCATGTTGCCGCCGTAATAGTCGGGAACTAGCGAAGAAATAGCCTCGATTTCCGGCGCAGTGCCGATCGTGCCGATAAACGGCTCATAGGGCAGGGTGATCGTGTCGTTCCACTTGATGCCAGTTTCGGCATCCACATGCAGTTTGCGCACGCGCTCTGGAAGTGGTGCGGTCAGGAGCGCCGTATCCGCGGTTGGAACGAGGCCGCCGAACTCCGGCATGATGACAGTCGTGCCTCGCGGCTGCGGCCCGCGCGGAACGATGCTTTTGATGTAGACGGCAAGGCAATCGCCTTTTGCTGCGCCATTGACGTAGATCGGGCCGTTCTGCGGGTTGAGATAAGGAAAATTGAGGATCTGTGACGGGACATCCGTCTCGTTCTGGATGGCGCCTTCAAAGGCGTCGTGGGTCTCGGCGGACACTATGGAGCCTGGCTCGACCCTCAATACCGGATCGACATAAGCGCCATAAACATAATGATATTTGCCCTGGCTTTCCTCGGTGATGCTGTAGGTTTCGCCGACCTTGCCTTTAGCGACGCCCTTGCGGGCCATGATCGTTTCGTCGAACCAGCTCATGGATGTGCTCCTTCATTCGCGCATTTCGCTGTTTTCAGATGTCAAACGGCCAGATAGCGGCGCACCGCATCGCGGTCCTCCAGCGTCTCCGGCGTGATTTCATGGGTGATCCGACCCTTGTCGATGACGTAGCAACGCTGCGCCATGGCGCGGATCATGTCGATATTCTGCTCGACGAAGACGATGGTCACACCGGTCGAACGGTTGAGCTCGACCATAATGCGGGCGATGTCCTGAACGATGTTGGGCTGGATACCTTCGGATGGCTCGTCGAGGAGGATTAGAGACGGCTTGCCGATCAGGACACGAGCGATCGCAAGCTGCTGCTGTTGGCCGCCGGACATGGTGCCGGCCTGCTGGTTGCGGCGCTCCTTAAGGATCGGGAAGTAGGTGAAGATCTTTTCGATCTCGTCGGCCATGGCTCGCTTGCCGCTGATCTGTTCACCCACGATCAAGTTTTCCATGACACTCAGCCGCGGAAAGACATCACGTCCCTGTGGGACATAACCGATGCCGAGACGCGCCCGCTTGTATGCCGGCACCGCATCGATGGCGGAACCACGGAAGACGACAGAGCCCTTGTCGCGCGGCAAAAGGCCGATCAGGCTTTTCATCAAGGTCGACTTGCCGACACCGTTGCGGCCAATGACGGCGACGATCTCGCCTTCACGGACATTGATATCGACGCCTTGAAGTACCGGCTTGCCACCATAACCGGACCATAGCCCGACAGTATTGAGAAGCACTTCGCTACGCATGGGCTGTATCTCCGAGATAAATGGCGGCCACCCGCTCATCGGCAACGATCTCGTCGATCGTGCCCTGCGCAAAAATCTTGCCGAAATGGAGAACCGTGACCTTGTGGGCAATCTGGCGCACGAAAGTCATGTCGTGTTCAACCGCAAGCACCGTTACGCCATCCCTGTTGAGTGCCTGGACCATTTCTCCGGTCGCGGCAGTCTCGTCGGGCGTCATCCCTGCCGTCGGCTCGTCAAGCAATAGCAGACGCGGTTTCAGTCCGACTGCCATGCCGATTTCCAACCACTGTTTCTGGCCGTGGCTGAGATTGCCGGCAAGCTGGTTGCGCGCCTCCGTCAGCTTGAGGAATTCAAGAAGCCGGTCGATCTCTTCGTTGAGTTCGGACGGGAGGCGATGGTGCTGTAGCGCAATCTGCAGATTCTGGCGGACGCTGAGCGCCTTGAATATTCCGGGAACCTGAAACTTGACGCTGATGCCGCGGCGGATGCGCTCAAAGGACTTCGTTTTTGTGATGTCGGCGCCTTCATAGAGAATCTGGCCGCTGGTCGGCAGGTGCTCACCGAGGATGAGGCGGAAGAAGGTGCTCTTGCCAGCGCCGTTCGGGCCGATCAGGCAATGGATTTCGCCGGGTTGGAGTGCGAAGTCGACACCGCCCGTGACGTGCAGGCCGCCGAACCATTTGTTGAGGTCGCGTGTTTCAAGAATGGCCATAGTCATTCTCCTTGGCCCGACGTCTTGCGACGAAACAGACCCGCAGCAAAAGCGCCTAGACTGAAGATCAAGCCACGCGGCGCGATCAGAACGGTGAGCACCAGCAGCACTCCCATGACGACCAGAGCGTATTGGCTGCCGTGAATCGTCAGTGCCTGAAATCCTGCGAGCACGATGATGGTACCGATCAGCGTTGTCGTCAGGTCGCTGCGCCCACCGACCGCCACCCAGATGATCGGCAGGGCCGCCGCCGTCATGCCCATCGAGGCCGGCGTGATATAATTGCCCCAGGATGTGTAAAGAACGCCTGACAGACCAGCCAGCGCCGAACCGATGACGAAGGTGACGAGCTGGTAGACACGGATGTCATAGCCCAGCATTTCGGCGCGCTGCGGGTTTTCCCGGATGGCGACAAGAACATTGCCGAAGCGGGAATTGACCAGAATGCGCAGGCCGAGATAGCAAATGACCAATAGCGCCAGCGTGAAATAATAGAGCTGGATATCGGGAAAAAGCACGATATCACCGCCGAACCATGGAACGGTCAGCGAGGGCATTCCGCCCATGCCGTTATAGCCATTGAGCCGTGCCATTCCCACCCGCCATTCCGGACCTGCGGTCTGCGCCATGAACCGTTCCAGAACAAGCGTAATCGACAGCGTGACGATGCCGAGAAAAACGCCGCTGATGCGGCCGAAGAACAGGAAATAGCCGAGGATTGCAGCCAATAGGGCTGCCGTTGCTACGGACGCGAAGAGAGCAAAAAGCGTCAGTCCGTAAGCATCGCCGAAATTGATCGAGATGATGCCGTAGCTGTAACCTGCGACACCGAAGAAGGCGGTCTGGCCGAAGCTCAGCGTTCCGCCATAACCCCAGATCAGGCTCAGTCCCAGCGCCATGAAGGCCCAGTTGAAGAAGTACACGTTGTTGCCGACATCATAGCCGTCGGCAAAAGCGGGATAGGTGCAGGCCAGTGCAACGACGACGATAAAGATGGACCAGAAGGATTTTCCGCGACCCAGAGTCTGCGGCCCCTGCAGCAGCCTTATTGCATTCGAAAAGGGATTGGCTCTCGGCATGGATTTCAGGCTCTCTCACGAAGGATCCAGCCGGAAATACCGCGCGGCAGGATGCGAATGACGACGATGACGGCGACGAGGAGGCCGATCTGGCCGGCCAACTGTCCCTGCCAGGAGGTGAGACCCGCCTTTACTGCGCCGAGGACCAAGGCTGCCGGTGCCGTTCCGAGGAATATGTCGGCGCCGCCAACAACAACGGTCACAAAGGCCTCGACAACGAATGCAGCACCCATGGTCGGAACAAGGGTCATGGTTGGCGCATAGAGACCACCGGCGAGACCAGCCAAGGCTGCGCCGAGACCGAAGGTGAGGCTGTAGACGAGGCCGGTATTGACGCCGAGTGCCTGGGCGATATGCGGCACCTGGATGGTCGCCCTTGCGAGCACGCCGAAACGCGTTTTGGTAAAGCCGAGCCAGAGAAGGCCGAGCGTCGCGAGTGCCGCGCCCATCAACACGACACGGTATATCGAATAGGAATAGGGGCCGACAGCAAAGCTGCCGAACGGTGTGCCTGTACCGGGCATGGTGGAGCCTAGCAGGATCAGCGTGCCCTGTGTCACGATCATCGAAACGCCCCAGGTCGCAACGATCGTATCCAGTGGGCGATCATAGAGAGGACGGATGATGACACGCTCGATCAGCATCCCCGCAATGCCTGCAGCCAAAGCGCCAGCAAGGATCGCGAGCGGCAGCGGCAGGCCGGCGCGAGCGGTTGCGGAGCAGACATAGGCACCGCACATGATGAACTCACCATGGGCAAGATTGATCACGCCCATCATGCCGAAGATGATCGCCAGCCCGCAGGCTGACAGGACCAGAAAAGCAAAGGCGTCGCCCGTCTGATAGACGAAGCTGAAAAGAGTGAAGAGAACGGTCATCGCGAGGACATTCCTTGCGTCGGCATGGGGGCGCTGGATGGAGCGGCGATTTTTGGAAAGGTGCGGCCGGACCGAGGCCCGGCCGCCTGCATATCAGTTCGCAGCCGGCGGAGGGCTGGACGGCGTGTACTGCGCGCTCGGATCATTCTTCGTCAGGTCGCAGCCTGCTTCACCCAGCCAGTAAGGCTTGATGTCGTTCCAGACCTTCGGGAAGCTGATCGAATGGTCGTCATTGACCTTGGCCAGGTAGATCGTGTGAGACATGTGCTGGCTCTTGGGATCCAGGCAGACCTTGCCTTCCGGTGCGTCGTAGCAGACGTCACCCTGAGCGATGACCTTGCGCAGATCGTCCTTCTTGGTCGATCCTTCGGCGCGCTCGACCATCTGCTTGTAGAGATGGACGGCGAGATAGGAGTTTTCCGCCTCCTGGTTGATATAGGGTTCATCCGGGAACTTCTTGTGCCATTTCTCGACGAAGGCCTTCGATTGCGGATTGTCGACTTCCTCGATCCAGTTGACGGTCGCGTACATGTTGGCGAGGCTCGGTGGCCTGAAGCGCTTGTGTTCGTAGCCCTGGCCGACATTGACCGAAGAGGCCATCGGCTTGTTGACGTTGGCGGCGGCCGCCTGTTCGTAGTAGGAAGCCTGTGCGGTACCGACCAGAAGGGTGACTATGAAGTCGGGCTTGGCGGCCTGGATGTTCTGGATCGTTTGCGAAAACTGCGAAACACCGAGCGGGATGAATTCCTCGCCGACCATTTCGCCGCCACCGTCCTTGACGATATTGCGCACCCATTCGGCAGAGATCTGACCGAAATTGTAGTCGGCCGCAATCGTGTAAACCTTTTTGCCGTATGTCTCCATCATGTAGGGCAGTAGCGTCGAAAATTGCTGTTCCGGTACCGCGCCAGTGACGATCATGTTTGCGTCGCAAACCCCGCCTTCATATTGGTTGTTATAGAAGGCGAGCGCATCGAACTGATTGACGATCGGCCGGTAGGCCTCACGGGACGCCGACGAGAAACCGGCGAAGACCGCATCCACCTTGTCACGCTGAAGCACGCGACGCATGAATTCCTGATAACGGGTATTGTCGGACTGGGTATCGTAGATCACCAGTTCGAGCGGTCGGCCGGCAATGCCGCCAGCGGCATTGATCTCTTCCGCCGCGAGCTGGATTCCGTGGACCTTGCCGATCGTTGCGGCGGCGAAATCGCCCGATTGATCCTCGAGCACGCCAAGCTTGATAGGTTCCTGGGCGCTGGCGGCAGAGCAAAGCAAAATCAGGCCAAGCGCCGTCATGGCGCCGTTAAGCGTCTTCTTCATTTTGTTCTCCATGGAGGTTATTTTTTGACTATTCGGCGACTGCCTGCTTCTTGTCAGTTTCCGTATCGTCGACGGTTTGCGTCGTGCTTCGTTGGACGACGCCTTCACAATAGGCTTCCAGGCTCAGACGTGCGCGCATTGCCTCCTTGCGGAGAAGCGCGAACGCTCCCTCATCGTCGAGGGAATGGGATTTCATCACCATCGTCACCGCCTTGATGACGTGTCGACGATATCTGCGACGCCTTTCGAGTTCCTCGATCGACAGGCGTAGACTTGTTTTTTGCTCGAAGCCGTTGATTGCCAGATAAAGCGCCGAAAAAATTGCGCCGCTGTGGACGGGCTTGGACAGAAAAGCGGTTGCGCCGAATTGCATCAGGGTTCGCAAACGGCTTGGGGCCTCGATGCCGACAAGTCCGACGACGGGAATCTGCGGCAGATCTGTTGTCGTCCCCTGACCCATTTCGGGGAAGAGGTTGAGATCGCCGTCAAGAAACAGCACATCACGCTGGACGTCAGCCGTTTCCAGAACCGCGCAGAATTCGCCATATGTCGGCGAAAGCGTCTGCAATTCCATGCCGAGGCGCGTAACCATCGTCGAGAGGGTTTCTATCGCTCGGGTATCGTTGCTGAGCAGCAATGCCCGGCGCTGCCGGAAATTCTGGACATAGCGGTTGGAGCTCATGACACGATCCTCAAGAAAGGGCGGCGTGACGCAGCCTCGAGAGTAGATGTGGAGTTGATCAGGTATGGATCGGGAGCGACCGGGCACCCTGCATCATAAACGATATCGAACTGACCATCTGATCTGGACCGTCCGATGCGCGGTGTCAGATAGGCGTGGAACGTCGCGGGATCGATCACGACCTCTCCCTGCGGTGCTGCAAGCCGCTGGCGTGCAGCACTGAGCTTCACATCCTGCATTGCGTCGCTGCTCGCCTCGCGCAATGACTGCGCCAGTAGAAAAACGGCCGTATACGCTGCTTCCGCTTCGGCTGAAGGAGCCTTATCTTCTGCAAAGGCTGCGTTATATTTCTCGACGAAACGGCGATTTTCCGGCGTATCGATGGAGGCGAAGTAGACGCTCGAGCTCAGATGGCCGGCAACCGCATCCGGGCCGATGCAGTCCAGTTCGGGTTCGGACAAATTGCAGCTTGCGACTGGGTAGCGCCGCGCCTGATCGACCCCACGTCGCCTGCAGGCGGCGCGAAACGCCCTGAAGAATGCGTAGGCGGATTCCCCGATCAGAGAGTTGAAGACGATGTCCGGTTCGGCCGTGAAAATCGATTGCATGATGCCGTCGAAATCCGTCTCGCCGACTGCAAAATAGCGCTCACCGACCACGGTGCCGTGTCGCAATGCCAGCTCCTCACGAAGGACGCGGTTGCTTTCCCAGGCCCAGATATAGTTGGAACCGACGCAGAAGACCCGGCGTCCGATATGGCGAGTGAAATAATCGACGAGCGGTAGCATGTGGTGGTTGGGAGCCGCGCCCGTGTAAATCACGTTGGCGGAACTCTCGAAGCCTTCATAGTGGGTCGGATACCAGAGAAGCGCATCTCGCTTTTCGAAAACAGGAATGACTTCCTTGCGGCTCGACGAAGTGTAGCAGCCGATAATGTTTCGGATCCCGCTAGCGATCATATCCTCGACCGCAGGGGCGTAGCCGTTAAGGTCGCAGCCTGGATTGCGGGCGACTGGAGCGAGCCTGATGCCGAAATCCCGATCTCCGTTGATCTGCTCGACGGCGAGTTTCGCTCCGTTCAGCATAGACCTGCCGATGGTCCCGTAAGAACCGGTGGTCGAAAACAGCAATCCGATGGGGTATTCCCTGGTCATGTTTCGGCAGCCACGAAGTTGGACCATTCAGCATTCGCTGAAGGTGGCGCCATTGCCAAGAAATGAACCTGATTTCCCAGTTTTGGCGCATTTTTGAGCATCTTTGCTCTGCGCCGCGAAATTAAGCTGACGGTTTGCGAGCATGATGTCAAGCCGCGGATTTCAACTTTTTTCAAGAGCCGATCTTCCTTGACGCCTGCCGATAGGGGGGCGGATCCTATGCGCGTATAGGCGCCGGTGAGACGGCTGAAAAAGGGGAAGAGGATGGATCTGGGTTTGAAGGGTTTGCGGGCAGTCGTGACGGGTGGGACGCGGGGTATCGGCCTTAAAATTGCCGAGACGCTGGCGTCCGAGGGTACGCATGTCGCGATCTGCAGCCGCAATGCCGACGATGCAAAGGCGGTTGCCTCACGTCTTTCAGCGAAAGGGGTTTCTACTCTTGGTAGTGCTGTCGATGTCGCAGACGGTTATGCGATCTCGGCTTGGATAAAAGATGCGGCTGCGCTTTTCGGTGGTATCGACATCGTTGTCGCCAACGTCAGCGCCCTTTCAATCGGCAATGATGAGGAGAGTTGGAGGCAGGGTTTCGACGTCGACATGATGGGGACTGTTCGGCTGGTCAACGCTGCCATGCCGTATTTGGAAAAAAGCCAATCAGCATCGATCGTTACGATTGCATCCGTGTCCGGCAGGGAGATCGATTTCGCGGCCGGTCCCTACGGCGCCTTCAAGGCTGCGTTGACCCATTACACGCAGGGGCTTGCCTTCTCGCTCGCGCCTAAGGGCATCCGCGCCAACACTGTGTCTACGGGCAATACCTATTTTGCCGGAGGCGTTTGGGAAAACATCGAGAAGAACAATCCGGAGTTGTTTGAAGCTTCTCTTGCATTGAACCCGACGGGGGCGGATGGCGACGCCGCAGGAGGTCGCTAATGCAGTCGCCTTTCTCGCCAGTCCAGCCGCTAGTTTCATCTACGATACCAATCTGGTCGTGGATGGCGCGCTGACGCGCGGAGTACAGCTTTGACGAGTTCATGAGATCCTTGCCGGTATCATTCACCTTGACGTGACATCAGTCTGGACCGATCGCGGATGCGCGACCCTGTCCGGTTGTCATCGATGGAGATATAAATGTCCTTGGACACCATGCCAGCAACACGGATCTCTCGACCGACAAATTTCCCTACGTTTCCCGCAACTGAAGCGCGGCATATGCTGCGTTCGATAAGTTCAGGGCTTGAGGAACCGGCTACGTAAGGCTGCCGCGTTCACGTTTTAGATTAGGGGCGAAGAGCTCGAAGGCAACATGATGCCAAGCACCGCCAAAATAGAGCTGAGTAGACCCTAGAATTGTAGACGCCTCATCCCGCTTTGCCTCGCTAAAGCCACGCGTTGTCAGGTGCTTAGCGGATCTGAGCCGATGGTCGAAGGTTCGATTTCGTTCAACAGCTTTGTTGAAATGCGATTAAGTACCGGCGTCAATTTCATTTCAGTGGGTTCGCCCTTAGGGAAATTTTGCCGCGTTCGGCGTCTCGTTAACCCATACCATCCCCTTTGAAATTATCTCAGCTGTTTATAGCAGGAGTGGACAAATGCTGCCTGCTGTACCCATGCACGAAAGAGATGATCGGTAGGGGAGCGTCGGTGTTGTTGCGAATTTTCTTCGTGGACGTGCGCGAAATCATATCGTTTGACGATTTCGTAGGAAATTAGTTCCGTGTCGCAGCAACAACACGAGGATGCTGTGACTAAAATCGGATTCAGAATGCTGGAGCGTGCGGGCGACCGTGTGGCGTGTGACGTGATTGACGCCTTTCTTGAAATCGGCGTCGCCCAGGTGAGCGATTGCATGGGCCGTCTCTATGGTTCACGTGAACTTTCGCCCATACACGGCGCTGGTCTGCGCATGGCCGGCATCGCCTTGACCGTCAAGACCCGTCCTGGCGATAATCTCCTCATCCACCAGGCGATCGCGACGGCCCAGCCGGGTGATGTCATCGTCGTGGACGGTGGCGGCTGCGCGAGCAATGCACTGGTCGGTGAACTCATGCTAAAGCAGGCGCAGGCACGCGGCATTGCCGGTTTCGTTATCGACGGCATGGTACGCGATGCAGAAGCGTTCGAACGCGAGCAATTTCCCTGCTTTGCACGCGGCCTGTCCCATCGCGGCCCATTCAAGGATGGTCCCGGTGAGATGAACGTGCCGGTCGCTGTCGGTGGCCTCGTCGTACAGGCCGGCGACGTAATCATCGGTGATTGCGACGGCCTGCTGTCCATCCCGGCAAGCCATGTTGGCGAAGTGCTCGCCATGGCCCAGGCGACCGAGGCAAATGAACAGAAGCGCATGGAGCTGATTGCTGCCGGCACCTATCAGAAGCCTTGGCTCGCCAAGGCGCTCGCCAAGCTTTCCGAGGAATATGCATGACTATCGTTGCTGAACGTATGCGGCAGGTGAAGCTGTCGCCGAGCGTCGCCGCGCGCATCATCCTCAACCGCCTCAGGGAAGAAGGTCGCCGCATCATCGACTTGACGATCGGCGAACCCGATTTCGCGACGCCCGCCCATATCCGCAAAGCCGCAGTCGAGGCGATGGAGCGGGGCGAGACGAAATACCCGCTGTCTCAGGGTACAATGCCACTGCGCCGCGCGGTGGCCGATCGTTTGGTGCTCGACACCAGCATCAGCTATCCTGTCGATCAGATCATCGTCAGCACCGGTGCCAAGCAGGTTCTTTACAATGCACTAGTGTCGTCCCTGGAAACCGGTGACGAGGTCATCATCCCGGCACCATATTGGGTTTCCTATCCCGACATGGTCGAGCTTGCCGGTGGCACGCCTGTGACGCTGTCGACCGATGCAGCCAAGCGCTACAAGATCGAACCGGATGCGCTGGCCAAGGCGATCACGCAGAAAACCAAGTGGTTGATGATGAACGCCCCGAGCAATCCTTCGGGTGCTGTTTATGACGAGGCAGAGCTGCTCGTTCTGGCAGAGCTCCTGCGTGCCAATCCGCATGTCTGGGTCATGACCGATGACATCTATGCACGGCTGACCTTTAATGGTCGCCCGGCGCCGCATATCCTGCAGGTGGCACCGGATCTGGCGGACCGTATCCTTGTGGTCAACGGCGTTTCCAAGGCCTATGCCATGACCGGCTGGCGAATCGGCTACGGTGCAGGTCCGAAGGACCTGATCAAGGCCATGGCCGTCGTCCAGTCGCAGAGCACCTCTGGCGCCTGCTCGATCAGCCAGGCAGCAGCGCTTGCGGCCCTGACCGGCCCCCAGGATTGCGTCACCGAATTCGCCGCTTCGTTCCGCGAGCGCCGGGATGCGGCGCTTGCCATCCTTTCGGGCGCACCGGGCCTCAACACGGTCTCGCCCGATGGCGGCTTCTACATTTTTCCGGATTGCACGGCACTGATCGGCAAAACGGCTCCTCACGGCACAACTATAAAAAGTGATGCCGATCTTGTTCAGTATATCCTAAAGGAAAGCGGCGTGGCGCTGCTCGACGGCGGTTCCTACGGCGTGCCGGGGACGTTTCGTCTTTCCTTTGCCTCTGCCATCGATGAGGTGCGCGAAGGCTGTGAAGCCATCAAGACGCTGTGTGCTGCACTGGCTGAATGACAGAAAACCAACCAACCGACCTAATGTCGGCCTCAAAAGCAAAAAGAGAGGGAATGATGAAAAGAACAATCCTGGCCGGTCTGGCTATCGCTCTGCCCCTAACACTTTCGGCATTTGCCGCCAAGGCTGATCAGCTGGACGAGATCAAAACGCGCGGGACGCTGGTCTGCGGCACGCTCGGCACGTCCGAGCCCTTCAGCTTCCAGGACGGCGCAACGCGCACGCTCATCGGCTACGACGTCGATTTCTGCAAGTATGTTGCCGACAAGCTTGGCGTGAAGGTCGAATACAAGCTGCTTGCTGTCGCCGCCCGCATCCCGGAACTGCAGAGCGGTCGTGTGGACGTCGTTGCGGCCAATCTCGGTTGGTCCAAGGATCGCGCCGAGCAGATCGAGTTCAGCCATCGCTACTACACCACCCCCCAAAAGCTTCTGGTCCGTGCAGACAGCGATATCAAGACGATCGAGGATCTGGCGGAAAAGCGTATCGGCGCTACCAAGGGCTCCAGCTCTGAACGCGTGATCCAGGAACGCCTGCCGAATGCTCGCGTCATCGGTTATGCCGATAGCCCGGCTGCATTCCTATCGCTGCAGCAGCGCAAGGTTGACGCCCAGTTCGCCTCCGAACTGGTTCTTGTGCGTCTCGTCAACCAGAGCCCCGACAGTTCTCCGACCCGCATTCTGGAAAAGGCCGTGGTTGATGAGCCGTGGGGTCTCGGCATCAAGAAGGGTGAGACAGGTCTTCTGAAGGCTGTCAACAGCGCGCTCGAAGACGCTGAAACCTCTGGCGAGGCAGTGAAGATTTACGAGAAATGGTTCGGTGATGCGACGGCCTACAAGCTGAAGCGCTCCTTCACCATCGGCCAGATCTCCGCCGAATAATCCGGCCACAACCAACAGGTCGCGCCTTCCTGAACACGGAGCGCGGCCTGCCTTCTTTATGAGGCGAGAATGGACCTACTTACAGCTGACCAGATCCAGCAGCTGCTATGGGGGCTGAAGACCACGATCCTGCTGTTTGCAGTTTGCTGGCTGATGGCTTTCACCGTGGCGCTTATCCTTGTGGTGGTGAGAGCGACGGAAATCACAGCCTGCAGATGGATCGTCGACGTATTCGTCGCCTATCACCGCAACGTGCCGCTGCTGGTGCAAGTCATGTTCTGGTATTTCGGCATGCCGGAATTGCTTCCGGAAGAATTCCGCTACTGGCTTTATGATCACAACGCCGAATTCTGTTTTGCCGCGATCGCGCTTGCGCTCGGCAACTCCGCCTATCTCGCCGAAGACATCCGAAGCGGCCTGCGTGCCATTCCGCATACGCAGTTCGAAGCCGCGCGTTCGCTCGGCTGCAGCTACATGCAGACGATGCGCTACATCGTCGTGCCGCAGGCGCTGCGCATTTCGCTGCCGCCGCTCGTCGGCCGTGCGCTGCTTCTGTTCAAGAATACCAGCATCGCGATGGCGATCGGTGTTGCCGAGCTTACCTACCAGACACGCGAGATCGAAAACCTGACCTTCAAGACCTTCACCGTTTTCGGTGTTTCCACCGTCCTTTATCTCATCGGAACACTGCTGATCATGGCATTCGGCGCATGGCTGGAAAAGCGGACGCGTATTGGCGCTCGAGAGGCTTCCCATGCTTGATATAATTCGCGAATACTGGCTGAGCTTTCTGATCGGCCAATATCCGAACGGGCCGCTCGGAGGCCTTGCCATGACGCTGATCGTGGCGGTCCTGTCGATCCTGTTCTCCTTCCCGGTTGCCATCGGACTTGCGCTGGCACGTTTGTCGACCTTCCGCTGGCTGCGTGTCGCCAGCGTGGCCCTGGTCAACCTGGTGCGCGGCATCCCGCTGCTGATGCTGATCTTCTGGTGTTATTTCGTCATCCCGATCGCCACGGGTTACGCGGTGTCCGGTTTCTGGACGCTTGTCTGCGCGCTGACGATCTACGAGGCTGCTTACCTGTCCGAGGTCATCCGCGCCGGGATCGCTTCTTTGCCCAAGGGACAGGTCGAAGCTTCACGTTCGCTGGGCGCCAACTATGCCCTGACGATCCGCAGCGTTGTACTGCCGCAGGCTCTCTTCAATGTCCTGCCGAGCATGACCAGCCAGTTCATCTCCACGATCAAGGAGACCTCGCTTGGTTACGTTATCGCCGTCAACGAACTCACCTTCGCGGCAAACCAGGTAAACAGCCTGCTTTTGACCAAGCCGTTGCAGGTCTTCACCATTCTCGCCATCACCTATTTCGTCGTCTGCTTCCTGCTCACCCGCGGCCTGACAGCGCTCGAAACCTCCGTCCGCCGCAAGAGGGGCCTCGCATGACCGACCAGAACAAATCCAATGCCATGGTCTCTTTTGAACAGATCAGCAAGTGGTACGGCACCCATCAGGTGCTGACCGACATCACTTTCGATATCCCGAAGGGCCAGGTTGTTGTCGTCTGCGGTCCGTCAGGCTCCGGCAAGTCGACGCTGATTCGCACGATCAACAGCCTTGAGCCGATCCAGGGCGGCAGGATCATGCTCGATGGCGTAGAGGTTCACGGGCCGAAGACTGATCTCAACCAGTTGCGCCAGCGGGTCGGGTTCGTTTTCCAGCAGTTCAATCTCTTCCCGCATATGAGTGTGTTGGACAACATCACCTTTGCGCCGATCAAGATTCAGAAACGCCCGCGTGCTGAGGCAGAAGCGTTTGCTCACGAGCTTCTTGCTCGCGTAGGTTTGTCCGAAAAAGCTGGGAGCTTCCCTGGTTTCCTCTCTGGTGGCCAGCAGCAGCGTGTAGCGATTGCACGTGCGCTTGCACTGCGTCCACCGGTCATCCTGTTCGACGAGCCGACAAGCGCGCTCGATCCGGAAATGGTGGGCGAAGTGCTTGCCGTCATGAAATCACTTGCCAAAGAAGGCATGACCATGGTCTGCGTCACGCACGAGATGGGCTTTGCACGGGATGTCGGCGACCGGGTGATTTTCATGGATCAGGGGCGCACCGTCGTTGATACGACGCCGGAGATGTTCTTTAATAACCGCGAACATCCGCGGGTGCAGCGCTTCCTCTCCGATATCAAGGGGCAGCACTGAGCCCGCCCATTTGGACCGGGGACGTAAAGGCGTGTACACTCTCAAGCAGCTTGAAGCCTTTTGCGCAACGGCTGCCTTTGGAAGCTTCACCGAGGCTTCCAAGCGTCTTATCCTCACCCAATCGACGATTGCCAAGCGTGTTGGTGAATTGGAGAGCAGCGTCGGCACGCCGCTCTTCCACCGCACCGGTAAGTCTCTGCATCTGACGCCTGTTGGCGAGCAACTCCTGGTGCAGGCGCAGGAGATGATGGCGCTGCACGAACGCATTACCGAAACGCTCACAGACGTGTCGCAATTCGACGGGCGTCTTCGGATCGGCGCGACCGACATTATAGGTCTTACCTGGCTGCCCGCCATGATTCAGTCGATCAGGACGCATTTTCCGAAGGTCAGGATCGAGCCCGAAATCGATGGCGGCGTGAGGCTTTTCGAACGGCTCGACCGCAACGAGATCGATATTGCCCTGATGCCCGGCCCGTTCTCTAGCCCGACCATCGAATCGCGTCAGATCGGTGAAGTCGAGAATGTCTGGATGGCGGCGCCGAGTTTCAAGGTGAAGGAGGGCACCCTGTCAGCCCAGGACGTGTCGGTACTGCCGGTCATCGGGCAGCCGGATAATTCCGCTCTGACGCTGCTTTATCGCAACTGGTTTACCGAAAACGGCTTCAACATCCAGAAGGTCCTGTCCTGCAACAGTCTTGGCATGGTCGCCAAGCTGACGACCTACGGTTTGGGACTGAGCTACCTGCCGAAGAACTATTTCACTCGGATGTTGGCTGCCGGTGAATTGAAGATCATTGATGTCTATCCGAAATTGCCATCAGTCCAATACTTCGCATTCTACAAGCGTGATCATGCTCCGCGACTGATCGAAGAAGTAATGGTCATAATTAGCGAGGTGGTCGATTTCTGAACGTGCGAATCTTGCCAAATTCTCACTAATTCTGGAGATCGCATACCCAGGCTACGAGTTTGAAGAAGACGGGGTAATGAACGGCGGTTACGGTTCATGTCCCATCAAGACCAATAAAGTCGTTCCCGTAACGCTTATCGCCGCCTTAGTCGCCAAGAAACCTGGACCCGCTCAATCGTCGCAGTGAGGCGAAATTAGCGCTTGATCGAGCTAATGGCTGATCATCCAGGGCCTTGCAGAAGGGAATGTCTTCGCTCCATCCGCGCGATATAGCGTTCTGGATCTCGTGGTTCCGCTGCAACAGGAGCAGCCCGCTCCATGGTCTGAGGATTTCAGTGTTTTCGGCTCGTTGGCCGACTTTTCGTTGGTCGTCCGGGCCGCGCGTGTTGCCTGGTCCATCAGTGTAAAAAATGGCGTGGAGAAGAATGCCCGCGATGACGATCTCCCGCAACTCGGGCAGCCGCAAGGTTCGGCTGAGACAGCCATCGGGCGGATTTCTGTGAACGCGCCACAGTCGACGCAGTTGTAGTCGTAATAGGGCATCTGGTCTCCTTGGGTATCTGTGCGAAGGTTGCTTGACAGGGCGGTGGAGCCGCCCCGTTTGATGGCGGACAACTCACAGATCAGGAGCCAGAGGAACGTCAATCTTGCCGTCGAGATACTTCTTCGGACCATCGGCGCCGGGCTTGAGGTCATATTCGAAGATATCGAGCGGCAACCACAGCGTAGCGCACGCATTCGGCACGTCGACGACACCCGAAATATGGCCCTGGACCGGTGCCGTGCCGAGGATCGCATAGGCCTGGGCGCGGGTATAGCCGAACTTGGTCAGATACTCGATCGCATTGAGGCAAGCCTGACGATAGGCGATGTGAACGTCGAGATAATGTTGTGTGCCGGCTTCATCGACGGATATCCCCTCGAAGATCAGAAAGTCGTCGTATTTCGGGGTAATCGGCGAGGGGCGGAAGATCGGATTCTTGATCCCGTATTTCGCCATGCCGTCCTTGATCAGCGTGACCTTGATATGCAGCCAGCCCGCCATCTCGATCGCGCCGCAGAAAGTGATCTCGCCATCACCCTGGCTGAAATGCAGGTCGCCCATGGAAAGGCCAGCGCCGTCTACATAAACGGGGAAGTAGATTTTCGAGCCGCGGGACAGGTCCTTGATGTCGCAATTGCCGCCATGTTCACGCGGTGGAACCGTGCGGGCGCCTTCAGCGGCGGCCTTATCGCGGGCCTCGCCCTTGAGTGCACCCATATGCGCGGTGGGCCCGCCGTTGGGCAGGTTAGCAAGCCCTGGAACCCGGTCGGGATTGGTGTCGAACAGCGCCTTTTCGCGGCTGTTCCACATGTCGAGCATCTTCTGGTCCGGCAAGCAGCCGATCAGGCCCGGATGGATGATGCCGGCATATTTGACGCCGGGCACATGGCGCGATGATGTGAACATGCCATGGAAGTCCCAGATCGACTTCTGTGCCTCCGGGAAATGTTCGGTGAGGAAACCACCGCCATTCTTCTTGGAGAAAAAGCCGTTGAAGCCCCAGAGGCTGTTTTCGAACGTGCCGATATCGAGAATGTCGACAACCAGCAGATCGCCCGGCTTGGCGCCTTTGACGCCGATAGGACCGGACAGGAAATGAACCTGCGAAAGATCGACATCGCGGACGTCCGAGGCGTCGTCGTCATTCTTTATCTGGCCACCTGTCCAGTCATAGGTCTCGACCCTGAAGTCGTCGCCGGGTTCCACCCAGCAGGCCATCGGAATATCCGGATGCCAGCGGTTGTGAATCTTCTCATTGGTATAAGGCGACTCGCTCAGGTCGACCTTGATCAGCGTTTCAGGCATGTCTTACTCCTTCCTAGGTAGATGGTCGGTGTGTGGCTGGCGTCAGACGGACAGAAAACCGGCGACTTTTGCTTCGTCGATACCGTCTCGCGGGCTCTGATGAACGATGTCGCCCTTCTCGATGACGAGCACCCGGTCTGCCATGTCGAGGGCAAAGCTCAGGACCTGTTCAGATACGAGGATCGAAAGCCCCATCTCGTCGCGGATACGGCAAAGTGTTCTGGCCATTTCCTTGATAATCGACGGCTGGATACCCTCCGTCGGTTCGTCGAGCAGCAGTACTTTCGGCTTCGAGGCGAGTGCTCTCGCGATCGCGAGCTGCTGCTGCTGGCCGCCCGAAAGATTGCCGCCACGACGCCCCTTCATTTCAAGCAAAACCGGAAACAGCTCGTAGATGTGGTCGGGCACATTGCGTTCGCCCGTAACGGTCAGGCCCGTCTCGATATTCTCCTTGACGGTCATCGCGGAAAAAATCATCCGCCCCTGCGGAACATAGGCCAGCCCTGCCGCAACTCTGCGATAGCTCTCCATCGTCTCGACCGGCGTGTCACCGATGCGGATCGCACCCCGCGCGGAGGGAACGATACCCATTAGCGATTTCATCAGCGTGGTCTTGCCCATGCCGTTTCGGCCCATGACCGCGACGATCTCGCCGGGTGCCACGGCGAAATTCATGCCGTGGATTACTTCGCTCTGGCCGTAGGCAACGTGCAGATTCTCGACTGCAAGCATGTTCGTTCTCCTAGTGGCCCAGATAGACTTCGATGACCTTGGGGTCGTTTTTGACGCGGTCCATCGATCCTTCGGACAGGACCTTGCCCTGATGCAGCACGGTGACCCGGTGGGCGATGTCCTCGACGAATTTCATGTCGTGCTCGATCACGATGACCGATTGATTCTTGATGATCGTGTTGAGCAGTTCGGCGGTCTTGAGCCGCTCGGCGACACTCATTCCCGCAACGGGTTCGTCGAGCATCAGCAGTTTCGGACTCTGGATCAGCAGCATGCCGATTTCCAGCCACTGCTTCTGGCCATGGCTGAGGATTGCCGCTTCCGTGGCGAGATGGTCCTTCAGGAAGATCAGTTCGGCGACCTCTTCGACCCGGTCGCGGACTTCCGCATCACGCCGGAAGAACAGCGCGCCAAAGACGTTGCGGCCGCGCGGAAAGGAGAGTTCCAGGTTTTCGAACACCGTCAGGTCTTCGTAGATCGACGGGTTCTGGAATTTGCGGCCGACGCCGGCATGAACGATCTCGAATTCACGCATCCCGGTCAGTTCCTTTCCGGAGAACTGGATGGATCCGTTTGTCGGTCGGGTGCGGCCACAGATCAGGTCTAGGACCGTGGTCTTGCCGGCGCCGTTCGGGCCGATGATGACGCGGATCTCGTTCTCGTCGATATAAAGAGAGAGGTCGTTGACCGCCTTGAACCCGTCGAATGAAACGGTGAGGCCTTCGACCGAGAGAAGAAAATCCTTCGGTTCGGTATCGGTGACAAGCATGATGTCCTCGCGTCAGTTGGCGGAACTGGGCGCAGCCTCAATGGGTTGCGCGGTGGCAGAGCGTTTCGAGAGGCGCCGCATCACAGGCTCGAAGTGCTCGCGGTAGAGGCCAGCAAGTCCATTCGGGAAAGCCATGACAACGGCGATAAACAGCCCGCCCATGGCGAATAGCCAGAGTTCGGGAAAGCTCTCCGAAAAGGAGGTCTTTGCGGCATTAACGATGAGTGCGCCATAGACCGCGCCGAACAGCGACAGGCGCCCGCCGACTGCGCAGAAGATGACCATCTCGATCGACGGGACGATGCCGACGAAGGAAGGCGACATGAAGCCGACCTGCAGGGTGAACATCGCACCGCCAATTGCTGAAAAGGCCGCCGCCAGGCAAAAGATGAAGATCTTGAAGTTCGATACGTCATATCCGGAAAAGCGCACCCGATCCTCACGGTCGCGCATCGCAACCAGCAGGCGGCCGAATTTGGATATTTTCACGCCCTGAGCCAGAAGCACGCAGAGGAGAAGAACCAGCGCGCAGGCGAAATAGAGCAGCAGCTTTGCATCATCGGTGCGGATGTCCCAGCCGAGCAGCGTGCGCAGATCAGTGATGCCGTTGACGCCTCCGGTATATCCCTGCTGGCCGATGATCAGGATGGTCATGATGGCGGCGATCGCTTGGGTGATGATGGCGAAATACACACCGCCGACGCGTCTTTTGAACATCGCAGCCGCGATGATGAAGGCGAAGAGGGCAGGGACCGCGATGATCGCGACCAGCGTGAAGGCGAAGGAATGGAACGGCTGCCACCAGAAGGGCAATTCGGTAAGCTGGTTCCAGTCCATGAAGTCGGGAATGCCGGGGGTCGACTGGATCTTTGTGGCCTCGGGCGTCGATGCCTCAAGTTTCAGGAACATCGCCATGCAGTAGCCGCCAAGCCCGAAGAAGATTCCCTGACCGAGCGAAAGGATCCCTCCCATTCCCCAGCACAACACGAGGCCGAGGGCCACGAACGCGTATGTCAGATATTTTCCGATGAGATTGAGGCGGAAGACATCCACAGAAATTGGCAGGATGATCAGCAGGATGGCAGCCAGGATGGCGAACGAAAACCATCCCTGCCTGGAAAAGAACTTGCCTTCGAACGTCATGGGAGGCTCCTCAGCGGCGAATATTGAGAGTGAACAGGCCCTGCGGGCGCAGCATCAGTATCCCGACGACCGTCAGCAGGGTCAGCACCTTGGCCATTGATCCGCTTATGAAAAATTCCATGGTGGATTGAGCCTGGGAGATGGTGAAGGCCGAGGCGATCGTGCCGATAAGGCTTCCGGCGCCGCCGAAAACCACGACGAGGAATGTATCGACGATGTAAAGCTGGCCGGCCGTGGGCCCGGTTGAGCCGATCATGGTGAAGGCGGCGCCGGCGATCCCCGCGATGCCGCAGCCGAGGCCGAAGGTCAGGCTGTCGACCCGCTTCGTATTGATGCCGACGGCCCCCGCCATCACCCGGTTTTGCAGCACTGCTCGGACCTGCTTGCCCCAGGCGGAGCGGAACATGATGAAATAGACGGCGAACGAGACAAGCAGCGTCAATGCCATGACGAACAGGCCGTTGATGGGGATCTCGATCATATCGGTGAGCGCGATCGAGCCCATCATCCAGTCCGGCAGTGTGACGCCGACTTCGCGGGCGCCGAAGACCGAGCGGTAGACCTGCTGCAGGATGAGCGACAACCCCCAGGTTGCAAGCAGGGTGTCGAGCGGCCTGCGGTAAAGGAAACGGATCATTCCCCATTCAACGAGCACGCCGAGCGCGAAGGATGCGGCGAAGGCCGCGGTCATGGCGATGAAGAAATAGACGGGAAACAGGATCGGCACGTATTCGGTGACGATATGCGAGCATATGTAGGTCACATAGGCGCCGAGGATCATGAACTCGCCATGCGCCATGTTGATGACGCCCATCTGGCCGAAGATGATGGCAAGCCCGAGCGCCATCAGGACGAAGACGGAGAAAAGGCTGAGACCTGCAAAACCCTGCATCGCCAGGATCGAGGTGAATTCGCTGAATGTGTAGTCGCCAATCATCGTGGCCTCGCCGAAGAGGAAGCGGATATTTCAGGTGACGGGAAGGAAAGTGCTGCCCACGGGCCATCCGAGGGCAGCAAGGTCGACGCTTATTGATAGCCTTCGGGGAATGGGTCGGGTTCCATCAGGTCTGCCGTTTCGTAGACCAGTTCATACTGGCCATCCGTCTTCGCCCGGCCGACCCTGGCCTTTGACCAGAGGTGGTGGTTTTCGTGGATCTTTACATAACCTTCCGGTGCGGTGGTCAGCTCGATGCCGGGCGAGGCGGCCTTGATCTTGTCGATGTCGAACGAGCCGGCCTTCTCGACAGCAGCTTTCCAGAGCCAGGGACCGAGATAGGCGGCCTGGGTTACGTCGCCGATGACGATATTGTCGCCCCACATTTTCTTGAAGGCTTCGACGAATGCCTTGTTGTTGGGATTGTCGAGGCTCTGGAAGTATTTCATCATGGCATAGGCGCCAGCCATGTTCTCGCCGCCGATGCCGAGGATTTCGTCTTCGGTAACGGAGATGGTCAGCAGTAGCGGCTTCTCCTTGGCGAGATCGATGCCGGCAGCCTTGAGCTGCTTGTAGAAGGCGACATTGGAACCGCCGACAACGATGGCGTAGATCACGTCGGGCTTGCGCAGCTTGATCTTGTTGATCACCGAGTTGAACTGGGTGTGGCCGAGCGGATAATATTCCTCGCCGACGACCTCGAGCCCCTGTTTCTCGATGTGTTTGCGAGCAATCTTGTTCGACGTGCGCGGCCAGATGTAATCCGATCCGAGCAGATAGAAGCTCTTGGCACCCTTCTCCTTCACCACCCAATCGATGCCGGCAAGGATCTGCTGGGTTGCTTCCTGCCCGGTGTAAATGACGTTCGGGCTTTCTTCGAGGCCTTCATAGAAGGTCGGATAATAGAGCATGCCATTATACTGCTCGAAAACCGGCAGTACGGCCTTGCGGGAGGCTGATGTCCAGCAGCCGAACACGGAAGCGACCTTGTCCTGCACCAGCAGCTTCTTTGCCTTTTCGGCAAAGGTCGGCCAGTCGGATGCGCCATCCTCCTGCACGAATTCGATCTTGCGTCCGAGAACGCCGCCCATCGCATTGATCTGCTCGATCGCCAGCTTTTCAGCCTGAACCGAGCCGGTCTCGCTGATTGCCATCGTGCCTGTTACCGAATGCAATATGCCAACCTTGACGGTGCTGTCGGTCACAGCCAGACCTGTCGTGTTGACGGTGGCCGTCGGATAATCGGCGGCCGAAAGCGGCCCGCCCATCAGTGAAAGCAGCGGCAGGCTGGCAAATCCTGCAAGCAATTTCCGTCGGTTTATGGACAGGGCATTTCCCGAAACATCATCGCTCATAGCAACCCCTCTACATGTCGCTCGTTTTTCGGCTTGAACTGGCTGATCAACCGCCAGCTGCACGAAATTCGACAGGAATGAGGCAATGCAACAATGGAGTATTTGACGTATTTGCCCCCGAGTATTTTGCCCGTACTATGCATTCACGAGCTTGAGGAAGATAATCAAGCGATTGAATTTCATAATTAAAAACCATCAGGACAATTGTCCGAGACGAGGCTCCCGGCCTCCTGAATTTTCTTGCCAAGGGCATATTGAAAGACTGGAACGAACTTTGCTTTCGTTTCGTCGGCGCAAACATCGCCTGGTTGAAGGGGGAGTATGAGAATTTGAACACCGCGCAGCGTATTCCGAGAAACCGGCGCACCTACAACAAGTGGGTGGCAAACGAGACTCTCGAAGATTATGCCTTGCGCTTTACCGCCTACAAGGTTCGCCGTTTTTCGAACTGGCGGATCGCCAATACTGCGATAGGCGCGATCTCCTTTCTGGCATTGGAGGCGATCGGCGGAGCGATCACTCTAAACTACGGTTTTGCCAATGCGATCACGGCGATTGCCGTTTCCTGCTCCATCATCATCCTGATGGGCATTCCCATCGCCTATCACTCGGTAAAATATGGCGTAGACATTGATCTTCTGACCCGCGGCGCAGGTTTCGGTTATATCGGATCGACCTTCACGTCGCTGATCTACGCCACATTCACATTCATCTTCTTCGCAATCGAAGCAGCGATCATCGCAACCGCACTGGAACTCTGCATCGGCCTGCCGCTACCGATCGGCTATATCGTGAGTGCGCTCGTTATCATCCCGCTCGTTACCCACGGAGTTACATTCATCAGCCGCTTCCAGGCATGGACCCAGCCGTTCTGGGTCGTGCTGCAACTGGCCCCGTTCGTGTTCATCGCCACCCAGAGCATGCCTTCGGTACGCCAATGGACGGGGTATTCGGGCCTGTTCGGGCATCCGGATGGGAGTATCAACCTCGTTCATTTCGGAGCAGCATCCGCAGTGATCTTTTCACTGGTGGCGCAGATAGGCGAGCAGGTCGATTTTCTGCGCTTCCTGCCGCGGCGTACTCATGCAAACCGGCTGCGCTGGTGGGCAGCATTGCTGGCTGCCGGTCCGGGCTGGATGGTGATCGGCGGACTTAAGATCATGGCGGGCTCATTTCTCGCCTTCTACGCCTTTCAGCAGGGCGTCAATTTCAAGGAAGCTTCCGATCCGACGCAAATGTATCTGAGCGTTTTCCGGGATATGCTGGGATCACCCGAGATGGCGCTCGGTCTTGCAGGGATCTTCGTGGTCATCTGCCAGCTGAAGATCAACGTTACGAATAGCTATGCCGGTTCGATTGCCTGGTCGAATTTCTTTTCCAGGCTTACTCACAGTCACCCTGGCCGAGTTGTCTGGCTGGTGTTCAATGTCCTTCTAGGCTTGTTGCTGATGGAATTCGGCGTTTACAAGGCGCTGGAACAGACATTAGGGCTCTATTCCATCCTGGCGGTTTCATGGATGGGAGCAATCGTTGCCGATCTCGTGATCAACAAGCCGCTTGGCCTGTCACCCAGGTCGATCGAATTCAAGCGTGCGCATCTCTACGATATCAACCCCGTTGGATTCGGCGCGATGGTTATCTCTGCGCTTGCCGGTCTGATCGCCTATTTCGGCGTCTTCGGCCCAACGCTGGCTGCCATCTATACCTATGTTGCGCTTGTCTCGGCCTTTGTTCTTGCTCCTGTTCTCGCTCTTGCCACCCGCGGAAGATATTATATCGCAAGGCAGTCTCCCTCAGACTGGAAAAGCGGGCAGGCGATCGAGTGCTGTATCTGCGAACACCACTTCGACAGCGAGGATATGGCAAGGTGCCCGATCTATTCCGGGCCGATCTGCTCGCTATGCTGTTCGCTGGATGCGCGCTGCGTCGATGTCTGCAAGACTGAGGCACGCTTCATGCAGCAGTTGCGCGGTTTTACCATCACCTTTCTGCCACGACGTTTTGCAGCCTTCCTGGAAAGTCGGCTCGCTCGCTATCTTGCTGTTTTGACCGTGGTGACCGCTTTGATCGGGCTGGTGTTCTGGCTAATCCACTTTCAGAGCAGCCTCGACAAGACCATGCCTTCCGCCCAGATTGCGACTGTCCTGTGGAAACTGTTCATCATCGTCTTCATCATTGCCGGCATTATCGTCTGGCTGTTCGTGCTGGCGCAGGAAAGCCGTAACTTCGCCGAGGACGAGGCGCGCAAACATACGCGGCTGTTGATGGACGAGATCCAGGCGCATGAGGAAACCGATCGTCAACTGCAGAAGGCGAAGGAAGTCGCCGAGCAGGCCAATGTGGCGAAGAGCAAATATGTCGTCGGTCTGAGCCACGAACTGCGCACGCCGCTCAGCGCCATCCTCGGCTACGCGCAGCTTCTGGAACGCCAGAAAGGATTACCGGTCTACATTCACAATGCGGCCCGTACGATCAAGCGCAGCGGCGAGCATCTGGCCGACATGATCGAGGGGCTTCTCGATATTTCGAAGATCGAGGCGGGACGGCTGGAGATCTTTCGTCACAAGATCGCGCTCCGTCCCTTCCTCGACCAGATCGTCGACATGCTGACACTTCAGGCGCGTGCGAAAGGAATCGAATTCGAATTTCGCGCCAGCTCGTCCATGCCCGACTATGTCGTCACAGATGAAAAGCGGCTGAGGCAGGTGCTGATCAATTTGCTCTCAAACGCGATCAAGTTCACCGATCATGGCAAGGTCTGCCTTGCCGTAAATTATCGCGGTCAGGTGGCAACATTTGAAATTGAGGACACTGGTGTCGGCATACGCGAAGCCGATATCGAGCGTGTGTTCCTGCCGTTTGAGCGTATAGAACAGTCAGGCAATGTCATTCGTCCCCCAGGGACCGGATTGGGGCTGACAATCACCAAGCTGCTGGTGGAAATCATGGGCGGCGAACTTGTGGTTCGCAGCGTCGCAGGTGCCGGCACCTACGTGTCCGTCCGCCTGCATCTTTCCTCTGCGAGCAGTTCGGAGGATGCTCCGACCGTCGTTTCCCGGATCAGCGGCTATGAGGGGCCGAGACGCACGGTGCTGGTGGCCGATGACGATTCCAACCAGCGAGCGCTGCTGGAAGATGTCCTGCGCCCGCTCGGCTTTGCTGTGATCACTGCCGCAGATGGACCGGCATGCCTTTCTGCCCTTTCTCTCTACCGTCCCGACATCCTTGTTCTTGATATCGCCATGCCCGGCATGTCGGGCTGGGATGTCGCGCGGCAGGTACGCAAGCGTATCGGACGGGAATTGCCAATCGTGATGTTATCCGCCGATGCGGGCAACGAGCGCACCCGGCCGGAATTCGCGGGGCTTTGCGATGCCTACCTGATCAAGCCCTTCAGCTTTGACGAGCTTTTCGACTGCTTTGCCACGCTGGTGCCGCTTACCTGGATTTATGCGGGAGAGGGGACTACTGAAGCCGAGCTGCAGCCAAACTTTGCCAGCGACGAACTGCCCGAGCCGCGCAAGCTCAAACAATTGCGCACGCTTGGAGAGACTGGCTTCGTGCGTTCAATAGAAGCCATGCTCAATGACGTAGAGGCTTCCTCGCCAAGGACGGCAAGGTTCTGTCGCCATATGCGGTTCCTCGTCGCAAACTATCGGCTTCGCGACTTCCTGGCCGTTCTTGAAGAGGTGAAAAATGTCTGATCCTGCCGGAACGAGCCGCGTTCTCGTCGTCGACGATTCGCCGGACGCTCTCTTCATGTTGTCGGACGCCTTGGCTCTGGAAGGGATGGATGTCCTGACCTGTAACAGTGGACGTCAGGCGATCTCACTAGCCAACAGCAGTTCTCCGGACATTGTTCTGATGGATGCGGTCATGCCGGGCCTTGATGGTTTCCAGACATGCGAGATCCTCAAGGCGGAGCGGGGGTTCGAAGACATCCCCATCATATTCATGACCGGGTTCAATGAGAGTGAACATGTCGTGCGGGCATTGGCTGCGGGAGGTGTTGATTTCATCAGCAAGCCGATCGAGCTGAATGAGCTGTTCGCGCGTATGCGCGTCCATCTCGGAAATGCGCGCAGAGCCCGGTCTGCACGACGAGCTCTGGATTCCACGGGACGTTGGATCGTTGCCTGCGACCGCAACGGACGAATTCACTGGTCGACACAGCAGGCGGCCGATCTGATGCAACGCGCCGGGATCCGTTCCGACCAGGGCGCCTACTTGCCCTGGGAGGTCGTTGAACTGGTCAGCCTCGCGTTCGAGCCGGTGCCGCCTGTCGCACTCGGCCACGCCTTGCGTTATTCACGCAACGGGCAGGATCTGGAATTCCGTATCCTGTCCGACGACGGGAATGACGAATTGCTCTTGCGGCTCGTCGACCGACACCGAGGCACCGATGAGGAACAGCTTGCAAAAGCCTTCGGTCTGACGCTGCGGGAGGCGGAAGTGCTTCTGTGGATTGCTCATGGCAAGGCGAACAAGGAAATCGCGGACATCCTCGAGATGTCGCCACGTACTGTGAACAAGCACCTGGAGCAGATATTCAACAAGCTCCTGGTCGAAAAGCGGACATCCGCGGCAACAATGGCGGTGAAAGTGCTGTGGCGGGACAACTGATTTGTAATAAAGCTTTGATGGATGGGCCTATGTGTAGATCAAGGGAAAGCGGCGCGTGATGTCGCCGGGGCGAAGTTCTCGAGGCGCTGAGCTCGGCTGCTACCTCTATCGATTTCGTCTGTTGACTCAGTCTGTATAGTAAGATCCGCACATTTTGGCAGCCAGTGCAACCTGCCGGTCAAAATTGTAGTTGATGGGCCATCGGTTCGAAACGGTTCAAGAGCTTAGGAGATTTACAAGTCTCCGTGTGATCAGAGCCCCGCAACCAAAGTCTTCCCCCTTTGAAAGCAAGAGTTATCGCTGGCGATGGTAGCTCCTCGTCCTCAAGGACCACAACCTGAAAGCAGAACGCGCAAAGCCAGCTCGTGCCCTCTACCTGGGCATCGCGGCAATGCTTCTCATATCTCCAATATTTCTGGTTACGGCCCTCAACGGACATCAGATATCGCTGGGACGCTTCGCATACGGTCGGAAGCGTCAGGTCTTCGGCCAGCGGTCATCCTCGTGCGGCCTGCTCCCTGATCTGACGGATGGCATCATTGAAACCTTTCGGCGTGCCGCTGGAACCCGCCAGCTTTCCGACCCTGACCTGATCGATACTCTTGCCGACCACCAGCTTCGGTACGGCGGCCGCAAAGGCGCGCTGAAGTTCGAGGGAACGCGGGACGTAAGCATGCGGCGTCACGGTGACGGCAGTGATGACGCCGTCCTTGAGTGTCGCCTTGACGGTAATGTGTGAAGGTTGCCCTCCATATTCGCCTGTCGCCGTGTACACGCCGTCTGCATAGCGGGAAGGTCGAGCACTTTGTGCTTCCGCCGTTCCCGCGAGCGTCATCGTCAGAACTGTGCTCAAGAGAATGTTCCTTGTCTGGTTATGCATCGTGATCCTTTCTCATGTGAACAGTTCACCTTCGAAGTTGTCGGAGGCCTCGACACGACCATCTGCGAACATGCGGACAAAGGAGAAGTCGAAGGTGGCCATCAGCGGAGAGACTGCATCGAAGAATAGTGCTGTCGCGAGCCCGTCGGCCGTCGCGGTGTTGGCCGCGATCACCCAGGTGGCAATCACGTCGGAAGTCGGCATTCCGTTGCGGGCATCGATGACATGATGAAGACCGTCGCCCCACGTCCGCCGATTGGTCGCAGATGCGCATATGCAGGCGTTGCTCAAGCTGGCCAACCCGATCACCGCACCCGAATCGAGAGGGTGCTCGAGGCCGACCTCCAGCGCGTTGCAGCCGCGATGGCGGATGTCACCGCTGCCATCGACGATGAAGTCCTCAAGACCATCAGCTTGCAGAAGTTCTGAGATGCGATCGACGAGCGCACCCTTGCCGACCGCTCCAAGATCGATCACCAGCGGCCTCCGGGTGGTCAGCCTGCTGCCATCACGGATGACGTCGCAGGACCATGTCGGGCGGGAAGTCCCGGCCTCCGTTGTCTGAGGCGTAAGGGAGTACTCCCGGTCATATCCCAGCAGCTCGAGGTCACGACCGACCAATGGATCGACGGCTCCCTCGGTCATTGCATGAAGCTGGTCGTAGAGATCGAACATTGGGATCGCGTCTGCGGGAAAGTCGAATATTCCGCCATTCTTTGCGTTCGCAATCCGCGCGACGATGGAATCGTCACGAAACCGCGAGTAGATGCTGTCGAAGCGCTTGACGGAGTCCAGGATGTCTTCCCGGACTTGCTCTCCGAGCGGCGCAGGCGTGTCGATCTCCCAGGACGTGCCTATGGCATCGCACTCGAAACGGGAAGACGACACGCCGTCCATCTTAGAGGCCAGTCATCTTCAGGACGGCCTCGGGCAGACGCTCGCCAACGACTTCGAATTTTGCCAGCACGGACGCGATTTCTTCGAGGTCGGCCGACGTCAGTTCGAGATCGACGCTGCCCATGTTCTCCTTGAGGCGATGCTCCTTTGTCGTGCCTGGGATCGGCACGATCCATGGCTTCTGGGCGAGCAGCCACGCGAGCGCGACCTGCGCAGGGGACGAGCGTTTGTTCTCGGCGATCAACGTAATCGCGTCGACCAGCGCAAAATTCTCCTTGCGGGCTTCGGGCGTGAACCTTGGGACAGCGTTGCGGAAGTCGGTCGAGTCGAATTTGGTGTTTTCGTCAATTTTGCCCGTCAGAAAGCCTGCGCCGAGCGGGGTGAAGGGCACGAAACCGATCCCCAGTTCTTCGAGCGCGGGAAGCAGTTCCGTCTCGGGGCCGCGCCAGAACAGTGAGTATTCACTCTGGACAGCCGCTATAGGCTGTACGGCATGTGCCTTGCGGATCGTGCCGACGCCTGCCTCCGAGAGGCCGAAGTGCTTGACCTTGCCCTCGGCGATAAGGTCCTTTACCGCACCCGCCACGTCCTCGATGGGAACGGCGGGGTCGACACGATGCTGGTAGAAGAGGTCGATACGGTCGGTCTTCAGTCGCTTGAGACTGGCTTCGGCGACGGCCTTGATATGTCCCGGACGGCTGTTGGTGCCTCCGCGGCGTTCGCCTGTTTCGAGATCGATGTCGAAGCCGAACTTGGTGGCGATGACCACCTTGTCGCGGATCGGGGCGAGAGCCTCGCCGACGAGGTCTTCGTTGACGAAGGGGCCGTAAGCCTCGGCGGTATCGAAGAAGGTGAGGCCTTCGTCATGGGCGAACCGCATCAGCTTGATCATCTCGGCTTTGTCGGCAGCTGGGCCGTAAGCCGAGCTCATGCCCATGCATCCAAGACCGAGTGCGGAGACTTCGAGATTTCCGAGTTTTCTGGTTTTCATGGTCATTCTCCTGATGTCATTTGCCGACGCGCGACTGAAGGTGCGCGGGATATCTGTCGCCGACGATGTCGATTTTCGAGAGTGCTTCCGCGATCTCGCTGGCGTCGTCGGCGGAAAGTTCGACGGTTGCCGCACCGAGGTTTTCCTCCAGGCGGTGAAGCTTGGTGGTGCCGGGGATCGGCACGATCCATTCCTTCTGAGCCAGAAGCCATGCGAGAGCGATCTGGGCGGGTGTTACGCCCTTGGCTTCGGCGATTTGCGTCAGAGCTGTGACGAGCGCCTTGTTCGCCTTCAGGTTCTCCGCCTGGAAACGCGGCACCACGCTACGGAAATCTCCCTTTCCAAACGTCGCCGTCTCGTCGATCTTGCCCGTGAGGAAACCCTTGCCGAGCGGGCTGAAAGGCACGAACCCGATGCCGAGCTCCTCAAGCGTGGGGATGATTTCCTTCTCCGGTTCACGCCAGAACAGGGAATATTCGCTCTGAAGCGCCGTCACGGGCTGCACGGCATGTGCCTTGCGAATGGTCTGCGCGCCAGCTTCCGACAAGCCGAAATGCTTGACCTTGCCTTCGGCGATCAGGTCCTTGACCGTTCCGGCAACATCCTCGATCGGCACATTCGGATCGACACGATGCTGGTAGAGAAGATCGATGACATCGGTGCGCAGGCGCTTCAGCGATCCTTCAACCGACTGACGGATGTAGTCGGGCCGGCTGTTCATGTGTTGGCCGCCGTCCGGGCTCGGAAGTTCGAAGCCGAACTTGGTGGCGATGACGACCTTGTCACGGATTGGCTGCAGCGCCTCACCGACAACATCCTCGTTGGTGAACGGGCCGTAGACCTGAGCCGTGTCGAAGAAGGTGACACCATGATCATAAGCGGTGCGGATGAGGGTTATGGCATCCCTGGTGTCGGTCGCCGCTCCATAACCGTGGCTGAGCCCCATGCATCCGAGGCCGAGAGCGGAGACTTCCAGTGTTCCGAGGGTTCGTTTTTTCATTGTCATTTCCTTGATCAGGCCGCGCACTTGGCTGTAGCGGCTTCTTTCTGGGACAGAGCCTGCCGCCGGGCGGCAGGAACGATGGTGAAAAGCGAGATCAGCAATGTCGCCACCAGCATGACGGTGCCAGCGTCGAACGCATGGGAAATCCGGTAGGCCGTCAGGTCAGCGCCGCTGAGGCCGGAGGAGCCGATCGCAGCAACGGCGATGAGGATGCCAAGTCCCACGGAACTACCGATCTGATGCGCGACGTTCACCGCACCAGAGGCGGCACCAGCATCCTCACGAGCGACACGCGCCACGCCAGACGAGGTAAGCGGGCTAAGTGTCAGGCCCTGACTGATCCCGATCAATATCATTGGCATCGCGACATCGGTCCAATAGTTCGATCCAACGCCCGCGCGGCTGAGCCATGCCATGGCCACGATGCCGATCAGCATGCCCGTGATCAGGATCGTGTTGTGACCAAAGCGCCGAATAAGCCGCGGAACGATGATCGCGATCGGGACGTGCAGCATAGTGGCCGGAACGAAGGCCAGACCTGCCAATGCGGGGCGTAGATCTGCGACCTGCTGGAGATATAGGGTCGTGAAGAAAAAGAACCCGACCATCGCGCTGATATAAAGCGCGCGGCCTGCATAGGCTCCCGAACGTTCCATATCGGAAAACAGGCGAAGCGGAAGAATGGGCTGACTGGCACGTCGCTCGATCAACACAAACGCACCCAGCATGATGATGGCTGCGGCAATGGTAGCAAAAGTCGTCGTGTCCCAGCCTGCCTGCGCGGACCGGATGAAGCCGTAGACGAAGGCACCCATGCCCAGCGTCGAGGTTACCGCACCGGGTAGATCAAAAGCGCCGGGGCGTTTGTCTGTCTCATGAACGTAAGTGCGTGCCGCGATGACCATGGCGATGCCGATCGGGAGATTGATCAGAAACCCGATGCGCCATGAAAGCCAGTCGGCAAGGAGGCCGCCGACAACGAGGCCGACGGTCGCGGATACGCCCGCTGCTGCACTGTAGAGCGAGACAGCGCGGACGCGTTCTTCGCCTTCATCGAAACTGGTCTGCAGAAGAGCGAGCGTGGTGGGCGCGAGAATGGCAGAACCCAGCCCCTGGACAGCGCGCCAGGACAACATCCATGCCGAGGACTGCGATGCTCCGATGGCGACGGATGCTACCGTGAAGATCGTCATGCCGATGATGAACATCCGGCGACGGCCAAGAATGTCTCCTGCACGCGCACCGAGTAGCAGGAAACCTCCGAATGTCAGCGTATAGGCGCTCTGCACCCACGCAAGCCCGGCATCGGAGAAACCGAGTTCAGTATGGATTTTCGGCAGGCCCGTGAGCACGACCGAGATGTCGAGCACGATCATCACGTAGCTGATCAGGATAATCGCCAGAATGGCGGTCTTGTTCGCTGGTGAGGTGGCGGTGTTTCCGTGAGGCATTGCAATCCCGATGATTTGGATGGCTTTCGCCGTCCTCCACGGCAAAGCCGCATTGTGATGACGGGAAGATAGCCCTTGCCGACCATGTCGATTAGGGGCACTAATCGGGATGAAGCTATAAGGATGCCTAATGAATGCCGCAGGAGAATTTCAACGATCTGGTCGCATTCGTAACGGTCGCGCGCGAGGAGAGTTTTACGCGGGCAGCCGTGAAGCTCGGTGTCTCACAGTCGGCGCTTAGCCAGACCGTCCGAGGCCTTGAGGAACGCCTCGGGCTTCGGTTGCTGACGCGCACGACACGCCGGGTATCACCCACGGCAGCAGGCGAACGTCTTCTCCAGACGGCAGGTCCTCGGTTCGAGGAAATCCAGGCGGAACTGGCGGCGCTCAGCGAGATGCGTGACAAACCCGCGGGCACCGTCAGGATCACGGCTGGCGAACATGCCGCGATCTCCGTGCTGGCACCCGCGCTCGAAAAATTCCTTCCTGATAATCTCGACGTCAACGTCGAGATCACCGTCGACTACGGCCTGACAGATATCGTCGCCGAACGTTACGATGCGGGTGTCCGCCTGGGCGAGCAACTCGCCAAGGACATGATCGCGGTCAGGATTGGGCCGGAGATGCGGATGGCCGTTGTCGGCGCGCCGTCGTATTTTCGCCAGCACCCTTGGCCGGAAGTCCCCGAAGACCTGACAGAACATAACTGTATCCAGATCAGGATGCCGACCTACGGCAATATCCTGGCGTGGGAGTTCGAGAAGGACGGGCATGAACTGAAGGTCCGAGTCGACGGGCAGATGGTCTTCAACAATATTGCGATGCGTCTCGATGCGGCGAGGCGCGGCCTCGGTCTCGCCTACATGCCGGACGACCTCGTGGTAGAAGATATAGCCAATGGAAAGCTGGTGCGAGTTCTTGAAGACTGGTGCGCTCCGTTTCCCGGCTATCACCTCTATTACCCGAACCGCCGTCACGCCTCGCCAGCCTTTGCTCTCGTGGTCGACGCGCTGCGATATCGCGGATGAATGGTAATCAACGGAACGTGATTAATAAGGCAGACTAATACCTTCAATCGGAAATAGGTATCTAATCACCTGAATGGCGCTCGCGTAGCTTCTGTCCAACTTCATGTTGCAAGGCAGGTATCGCGATCATGTTCACCAGAACCCTTTCCGCTGTTGCGGTTTCCGCACTGGTCCTCTCCTCGGGCACGGCCTACGCCCAGACAGCACCAAAGCCGGAGCCCCTGATCATCCAGGAACAGGGAAGCTTTGCGGTCGGTGGATCTGTGTCAGTCACACCCGGCACCTATGACAACAATGCGCCGACCGCGGCGGGTCAGACCCTGCATGGCGACCATGCCTACGTCTTTTATCAGAAGCCTCAGAACCCTAAGGCACTGCCGATCGTCATGTTGCATGGAGCCTTCCAGTCGGCCCGGAGCTGGGAGACGACACCGGACGGTCGCGAAGGATTCCAGAACATCTTCCTGCGCAAGGGCTTCTCCACCTATCTCGTTGATCAGCCGCGACGTGGCCGGGCTGGCAATTCCACCGCGGCTGCCACGATCGAGCCGACACCCTACGACCAGCTTTTCTTCGACCAGTTCCGGCTTGGAAAATGGCCCGACTATTTTCAGAACGTCCAGTTCGACCGCAGCTCTGAAGCCCTCGACCAGTTCCTTCGTTCGGTGACACCGAATACCGGGCCCTATGATGCCAACGTGATCTCCGATGCGATGTCGGCTCTGTTCGACAAGACCGGACCCGGCATCCTATTCACGCATTCGCAAGCAGGTGGTCCGGGCTGGCTGACGGCAATCAAGAACACCAACGTCAAGGGCATCGTCGCGCTTGAACCCGGCAGTGGCTTCATCTTCCCGGAAGGCGAAGTTCCCGCCGACATGCCCAGTGCCGCCGGCACGCTCAAGGGCGAGGCCGTGCCCGTCGCCGATTTCGAGAAGCTGACCAAGCTGCCGATCGTCATCTACTACGGCGACAACTTCCCGATAGAGTCGACCTCTGAGCGCGGTCAGGACAACTGGCGTGTGCGTCTGGCGATGGCCAGGCTCTGGGTCGACACCGTCAACAAGCATGGCGGCGACGCGACGCTCGTCCATATGCCCGACGTCGGCATCAAGGGCGGCACTCACTTCCTGATGTCGGACCTGAACAATGTCGAGATCGCCGACCAGGTCTCGAAATTCCTCGCCGACAAGAAGCTCGACTGATTCCCCGCCACAGACGCGAAAAGAGCTTCAACGCCCTTACCCAAACAGACAAGGAGCCAGGCAATGGCCGCCGATATCATCAACGCAAACAGACGTGAGTTTCTGGGAGCATCCGCTCTCATCGTCTCCGGTGCGATCTTAGGAGTATCCACAATGTCGACGAAAGCAGTCGCTGCCGACTACAAGCAGAACCCATTCACCCTCGTTTATGATGGGGCGATCACCAAGAATGAACCGGGCAAGGTCAACATCCATCCGGCAAAATACAAGCTTAATGGCCTCGACATCGTTGCCAATGTCTACACCCCGGCGAACTATGATCCGGCCCAGAAATATCCGACAATCGTTCTGGCGCATCCCAATGGTGGCGTGAAGGAGCAGACGACGGGCCTCTACGCCCAGCGGCTGGCGGAACAGGGATTTATCACGATCACGGCCGATGCCGCCTATCAGGGTGGAAGCGGTGGTGCACCGCGCAGCACCGACAAGCCGCAATATCGCATTGAGGATATCCACGGCATGGCTGACTTTGTCAGCGGCTTCCGTGGTGTCGATACCGCGCGTCTTGGCCTGTTCGGCATCTGCGGCGGCGGTGGTTACTCTCTGGCAGCCGCCAAGACCGACAAGCGCTTCAAGGCACTGGCAACGCTCAGCATGTTCAATTCCGGCCGCGTCCGTCGTAATGGCTTCAAGGATAGCCAGATGGACACGATCCAGCAGCGCCTGCAGCAGGCATCCACTGCGCGCGCTCAGGAAGCGGCCGGCGGCGAAGTCCTCTATTCCGGCGATGCCGATATGACGGATGCGCAGATCGCCGCCTTGCCGTTCGATCTCTACCGCCAGGGCTACGAGTATTATTGGCGCACCAACGCCCATCCCGGATCGACCTTCCGTTATACGACAAGCAGCCTGATGGACCTGATGCGCTGGGATGCGACCGATGAGATCGCGCTGATCGACGTACCCCTGCTGATGATCGCAGGCAGCGATGCCGACACCCTCTACATGACCGAGGACGCTTTCCCGAAGGCGACGGGCACCAAGGACAAGGAACTCTTCAAGATCGAAGGTGCAAAGCACATCGAGACCTACTGGGTTCCCGAATATGTCGATGCCGCCTTGTCGAAGCTGAAGCCGTTCTTCGACCGTCACCTCGCATCGGCCTGACGGTCATTCCGGGCGGGCGCGCCAAGCGCCCGCAGCCTGTGCGTCGGCAGATCGGTGCGGGCCAAAACATCCAGAGAGGAAACCACCTTGAAGAAAATCATGTCGGGAATTCTTGGCGCAGCCATCGTGCTCGGAGCCGGATTGGAGACAACCATGGCACAGGAACCAGCATCGAACCTCGAGCCCGCAAAATCCAGGACCCAGCAACTGATGGGCGACATCGCGCCGAAGCTGGCGGAACTGACCGACGATGTTCTTTACGCCGATGTCTGGGAGCGACCGCAGCTTTCCCAGCGTGACCGCAGCCTGGTGACCGTCAGCGCGCTGATTGCACTCAATCGTCCGGATCAGCTCAGGTCGCATCTCGTTCGCGCAAAGGCGAATGGCCTGACCGAGCAGCAACTTGTCGAGACCATCACCCACATGGCCTTCTATTCGGGCTGGCCGAGTGCTGTTTCGGCGGTCGCCATCGCCAAAGACGTGTTCGCGGAGAACTGAGCCATGAATTCCAAGTCCATCATCACCGCCGCCATGGCGCTCGGCGCGACCGCGGCCTTTGCCGAACCTGATCGTAAAGTGTCCGTGACGCGTGCGGCCTTGCAGGTGGCGACCGCTGGCGCACCGGAATATTTTACTGGCTCCGTAAAGGTTCAGTCCCGCTTCCAGGCGAGCGCGCCAGCCCGTGTCGGCGGAGGTCTCGTTTCCTTCGAAGCCGCCGCTCGGACGGCCTGGCATACCCACCCGCTCGGACAGACGCTGATCGTGACGGAAGGTGCGGGCCTGGTCCAGCACTGGGAAGGCGACATTCAGGAAATTGCTCTCGGCGACGTCGTCTGGATACCACCGGGCGTCAAGCATTGGCATGGTGCTGCCCCCGACAGCGGAATGTCGCATATCGCCGTCTCCGAAGCCCTTGGATGGCAAGACCGTCGAATGGATGGAGCATGTCAGCGACGAACAATACGGCCAGAAAAGCGGAGATGTCGGTGAGTAATATCCTTAAAACCTTCGGTGCCGCCGCTTTCGTAGCCACCACCGTCCTCATGGTCGGCATGCAGGTCCATGCCGAACCGACACGGGCGACGATGCCCGACATCGACAAGCTCGTTCACTATACGACGGTCAACCGTGGTGAAGTAACCGAGCATATCATGACGACCCGCGAAGCCATCGAAGCGGTCAAGGCCGGGCAACCGATCCCGAACGGCACCCACGTCGCTCTCGTCGACTACCGCGATGGCAAGGTGTTTCGTTACTTCATCATGGAGAAGGGCGAGAACTGGGGACAGGACTACGACGAGAACCGTCGCACAGCAGACTGGCAGTTCCAGTGGTTCAAGCCGGATGGCACGATCAACATGGACGAGAACACCGCCCGCTGTCAGCGGTGCCATACGTCTCGGTCGGACCGGGACTTTCTCTATACGTTCAATGAAATGCGCCGGTTCGAATTCGAATGACCACTGTATTCCGCGTTCGCCTGCTTCTTGATTTCCTGGCAGTCGCGCTGATCGTCGCTTGCCTCGCCTACTGGTGGCTCGACAACCTGTCCCATGAGCTTTTTGGAACGGTGCTGTTTGCGCTGGTGATCTGCCACAACATCTTCAACAGGCGCTGGTACGGGAACGTGCGAAAGGGCCGACGCGATACCGTTCGGATATTCAACATCATCACGATCGTCTGCCTGGCGGTCGCGATGCTTGTGATGCTGGCGACAAGCCTGCTGATATCGCGCGATCTCTTCTCCTTCATGGCGTTGGACGGCGCTTTTGCGGTTCGGGAAATCCACATGTTCGCGGGATACTGGACGCTGTTCATCATCGCGATCCATCTGGGCACGCGCTGGGCGGTCGTGATGAACACGATCCGAGCAACCCTCGGCCTCACCACTCGAAGCACTGTTCGCACCATCGCACTCCGCGCGGCGGCGATAGTCATTGCAATCTGGGGCTTGAAGAGCTCGTTCGACATGGCGTTCGGGTCCAAGCTGATGCTGACCTACTCGCTCGACATGTGGGATTTCAACGAAAGCACGCTTCAATTCTTCGTCAATTACGGGTCGATCGTCGGTCTATGCGCCGTTGTGACGTACTATGGGCTTAATCTCATCAGACAGGTGGCGCGTTGATATGTCGGATGCACACTTGTGAGAGGAATTAGGATGGCCTTTTCAGGATTTCAAATTTCTATGGGAGCCGCTTTGGCCTTCATCGTCAGCGTTGGATGGGTCGTCCACTGCTGAAGGTTGGCGGTCCCCAGGCATATTTGAAGCGGGGTAGAATGTCCGCCGACCTCAGATTTTCTAAGACTTCTGTGACCGGAAGATCATCCGCTTTGGATGGTCGCTCATGACCGCTGTTGGCGCTTCTGAGTCATGACAGAAGTCGGCCCTTGCGGAACATCTTCCGATCGACGTTTGCAGCCGTCGCCTCGTTCTGCCAGCTTTAGGATCGCATGGCTTAGGGGCTGCAACAGAACAACGAACTGCAGGGCGGCAAGCTATGTAAGCTTTTCACCCTCCAGCTCGATTTTACCACATGACGCTTACGATCATACGCGTTCGCGGCCGTCGTATCTTAGACGGGTAGGACTTCTCCGTCGGCCGGGATGAGAAGGCTTCGCGCGAAACCCTGTTTCTCGGCGAAGTCCTTCAGATCAGCACGACTGAGGATGCAATGGTTGATCGCCTCCATGTGTGTCGCGATGATCGTTGCTGCTGGAGCCGCTCTGTGGACGGCCAGGACGTCTTCGCGTCCCATTATGATCGGGTCCAACCCGAGCACGACGGCGTTGCCCGTGTTGAGGATGATCACATCGGGTTTGTACCGAGCGATACTGCTTTCGACGAAGCGGTTCCAGACAGTATCGCCAGCGAGGTAGATCGTCTTCTCATTGGGATGGCGAAACACAACGCCGCAGACTTTTCCGAGGATTTCGCCCGCAACAGCCAGTGTTTCATCCGAGCCGTGCTGACCTTCAGTCTTCGTCAGCTTCACGCCATTGAACTCGGAACTGTCAGAAAGGACGCGGACATCACTGAAGCCGTCCCTCCTGATCAGAATGGCATCCGCTTCGTTCTGGGCATAGATGGGAAGGGACTTCGGTAGTCTCGACTTCGCCGCTTCGTCCCAATGATCAGGGTGCAGATGTGTCACGATGACCGCATCGACATCGATGATCTTGTCGATAGGCATGGGCAGTTCGACGAGCGGATTTCGAAGTTGGCTATGGGCCGATCCTGGAAATCCAGGAAACGCGCCTTTTTCGGACAACATCGGATCGACGAGGAACCGTGCTCCACCGTATTCGACGATAAGGGTCGCGTTGCGGACTTGAGTGATCTTCGCGTCGGTAGCTTTGCCGGCGGTTGCGGCAATGGAGATAGATGGAGATATCAGCGACGACGCGAGCACCGCGCCGCCGATCGTCAGCGCATGCCGTCGTGTTACTGAGTTCGTTTTGAGGTTCATGAAAGAGACTTTCGATCAGTTCTTAAGTTGCGAGGCGAAGTCGGCAGTGGACACCACCTGGCCATAGGCGAATGCGAGTGCCGACATGAAGGCCGCGTGAACTATGGCGGCGGGAACGACTTCACCTTTGCACTCGACATCCCGCGTGGCGCAGTCGTCTTCGACAATGGTGGTGCGGTAGCCAAGGTCGGCCGAGGCCCGTGCGGTGGCGTCGATACACATGTGGCTCATTGCACCAACCAGAACGACATCTTCGACCGCCGAGGCATTGAGGATGCGGGCGAGGTCCGTTTCTCGGAACGCATTTGGGTAATTCTTCGTAATGACAGTCTCGCCGTCACCGGGCGCGATTGCCGGGATGATGTCTGTGCCCTCGGTCCCGATGGCGAAGAATGGCGCTTCTACAGGACTTTCATGGCGGATATGGATGACGAGGTCGCCATTTTTCCTAGCGGCCTCTACAACCTGCGTCGCCTTTAGGACCGCAGCATCGATACCCACCAGCGGAAACCGACCCGAACCCAAATAGTCCTTTTGGAGGTCGACAATGACTATTGCGCGTTTGCTCATCAGGCATCTCCTTTTCTGAAGTGATGAGCTAGAATATCCGCCCGATTTGCGCCATGTGAGTGGCAGTAATGACAAATAGCGGGTCGATATGGACAATGGTGAGTTCATCCCTGAGATAGGGATTGTAGACTACGAGGGCGCGCAGGCCGCCTCGGTGCTCGGAATGACCGACCTCTTCGCCGCCGCCGAGGCTCGTGCGCGCGCGCAAGGCGGCGGTAACCCGCTAAGACTAAGAATTAGCCATTGGCGCACAGCTACAGGCCAGAGTGCACCCGAGAGAACCTACGACACTCTGCCGGGAGCATCTGGGCATCCAACGGTGATCATTGTTCCACCCGGATTGGGCGATCCGCCTGCGAAGGCCGTGGCAGAGGTCTACGCTGCTTGGCTTCGCGATCAACACTCCAAAGGCTCGGTGCTTGGCTCTGTCTGTAAAGGAGCCTTTCTTCTTGGCGAGACGGGGCTTTTTGCGGGACGAACGGTCACAACCCATTGGACGTATGAGGAACAACTTATCCGAACGTTCCCCGACGTCTCGATCAACACGGACAGGATCATTATCGACGACGGTGACATTCTGACGGCCGGCGGCGTGATGGCCTGGATCGACCTCAGTCTCAAGCTGATCGAACGCTTCCTCGGCCCCAACGTCATGCTGGACACTGCACGCGCATTTCTGGTTGATCCGCCGGGCCGAGAGCAGAGCTACTATAGCGCCTTCTCTCCACGCCTGAACCATGGTGACGCGGCCATTCTGAAGGTTCAGCATTGGCTCCAGGCCACCGAGGGAAAGGAGAGCGGACTTAGTGCTCTTGCCGAACAGGCTGGTCTTGAACAACGTACCTTCATGCGCAGGTTCCAAAAGGCTACCGGTCACACGACAGGCGAGTACGTGCAGCGCCTGCGCATGCACAAAGCCCGCGATCTCCTGCAGTTTACCCAGGACCCGGTCGATACGGTTGCTTGGAAAGTGCATTACAGCGATCCGAGCGCATTTCGAAAAGTATTCAATCGGGTCGTAGGTCTCACTCCGGCGGAATACAGACAGCGATTTCGTGGTGGATTGTAATTCGCATCACGGCAGCTCCAGTTCTCTCATACTCCCAGTTGGGCTGAGGGAAAGTCCCCGAGACACTCGGCTAGTCGTTAGCATCGCCGTCGGCAAATCAACCAGCACCATTGCTGCTGTATCGGCCACACCCGGCCACCGGCTTCAATTGCAATGTCCGCTTGTAGCGCTTCTGCGACATGTCCGAATTCGGCCCAAAGCGGTCGTTAAGACAAGGGTGATTTGAGGCCAAGTGTCCCGACACGAAGCTGGCTGAGACGCTTTGATAAACTAAATAAAATCTGTCGAGAGACTGGCTTGTCGCGCATCATGCTTTGATGACGACCTTTCCGATAGCAGACCCTGATTCCAGATATCGGTATGCCTCGACCGTATCCTCGAAAGAGAAGACATCTGAAATTAATGGCTGGATCCGGTGGAAATCGACCAATCGGTTCATCGATGCGTGATCCGCCGCGGAGCCTACCATGATGCCGCGAAGCGTCTTCCATGACAAGAGAAGACGAGGATTCAGCGCGCCGGTAGAAAGGGCTCCGATCATATGGATCTGACCGCCAACTGTGGTGCTTGCCACGGATCGATTGATGGTTCCGCCGCCGCCGACTTCAACGACATGGTCGACGCCGCGGCCATCCGTTAGACGCAGAACTTCGTCCTGCCACTCCGGTGAAGCGTGGTAGTTGATGGTTTCGGTTGCCCCAAGCCGACGCACCACTTCGAGTTTCTCGTCGCTGGAAGAGGTCGAGATGACACGAGCCCCCGCCGCGTTTGCAAACTGGATGGCGAAGGTTGATACGCCGCCGGTCCCCAAAGTGAGAACCGTCTGGCCACTTATGACCGGGCGTGGACCGAACAATGCGTTCCAAGCGGTCACCGCTGCGCACGGAAGGCATGCGGCTTCCTGAACCGAGAGATGGTCTGGGATCATCACGGCCTGGCGTTCATCGCAGATGACGAGTTCTGCCAAAACACCGTCAACGAGCGCGCCCCGAAATCCTGCGGGATCGGTTGCTGCCATCGGCCCTGATATCCATGAACTGGAGAAGGTGGGACTAACCCGATCACCGACTCTGAAACGCCGAACATCTTCACCGACTGCGATAACTTCGCCTGCGCCATCGGAAAGTGCGATGGATCCGTTTGGCACCAACCCGTTGTAGTTGTTGTTGACGATCAACAGATCCCGGTGGTTCAAGGACCACGCCTTCATCCGGACGAGGATCTGCCCGCGTTCTGGAACAGGTTCAGGCCGTTCTCCTCGAACGATGCTCTCGAGCCCGTTCGCTCCACGGAGTTCGTAGACCTTCATTACCACTCTCCTTGAATTACTATTCTGATGGCCGCTCTGTTGAACCTGACCAACCAAACTTGCGTAGGCTCTCGTTTAATGTAGATTTCTGATCCGCAGTGGGGATAATTAATCCCGCAATTGGTTCCAACTGTTCGACAGAAGTATGTGATGAGAGATAATCTCGATGGGGTATCGGTGTTCGTGGCAACCGCTGAGGCAGGTAGTTTTGCCAAGGCTGCGGAACGTCTTTCGCTGACGAGATCCGCGGTCGGAAAAACCATCGGCCGTCTGGAGGCCCGTCTCGGCACAAGGCTTTTTCATCGGACCACTCGAAGTCAGAGCCTTACTGAAGATGGTCATGCTTACTTCGAACGCTGCCTGCGCGCGATCGACGAGATCCGCATGGGTGAGGCACTTCTGGAAACAGGCAGGCGCGAGGTGGGGGGCAAGCTCAAGATCTCCATGCCTCTGTTGTTCGGACGATATTGTGTACAGCCCATCCTTCTTGATCTTGCTCGCGAGCACCCCAAACTCGAGCTTGACCTTCGCTACACTGATACCTTGGTCAATCTCGCGGGTGAGGGTTACGATCTGGCGGTCCGCAACAATGGGCCTGGACAGGGAAGTGGGCTTCAGACCCGCAAGATCGCTGTCCAGAAAAAGATTGTCTGCGCATCGCCATCCTATCTTGAGGCCCGAGGAAGGCCGAAGACGGTCGCTGACATCAGTAAGCACGATGCTCTGGTCTACTGGCGAAACGATCAGCCCTATCCTTGGTCACTCTGGCATCCCGACGGCGAGTTGATGGAGCCGGAGCTTCGGTGGCGATATCAATTCGACAATCAGGAAGCGATAGTGGATGCCGCCGTACAGGGCATGGGATTGGCGTGGGTTCCGACATGGCTTGTGCGTTCTGAAATCGCCGACGGTCGTCTCGTTCCTCTGCTTGAAGAGTTTCCGTCCACCCCGCTCAACACGTTCGCGGTCTGGCAAGCTGCCGAGTTTACTTCACCGCGTCTGAGGGTGACGATCGATACTCTCGTCGCCAGACTTCAGGCGGCCATTGACAAATAAGCGCCCGAGAGTTCGTTCGAACTCCGGGGCGCTCCTCAAGCGATTTAGCTGATCTTGCTTGGATCCCCTATTGACCAAGCGATGCCGTCGCCACGGTCGAGTGAACGGATTTCGGCCATGTCACTCTCGTCGATTGAGAAACCGTCGAGGTCGAGGTTCTTGAGCATCCGTTCCCGGTTCAGGCTTTTCGGCAGAACGGCATAACCGTTCTGCACACCCCAGCGAAGAAGAAGCTGGGCTTCTGAAACACCGTATTTCGTGGCAGTCCGCAGAAGCAGATCGTCGCCATTCTTCATGTCGTTGGTTTTTGCGCTGTCCTGTCCCGGCTCAGCACGCCAGGTGGAAAGCGGTGCCAAGCTGCTGTAGGCGATCGGGGCTATGTCGTTGGCGCGCATGTAGGCGATAAGTTCCGGCTTCTGCGACCACGGATGAAGTTCGATCTGGTTTGCATCCGGCATCGCCAAACCGGAATTCCTGATCTCTTCAAGATGGGCGATATTGTAATTGCTCACACCTACCGCCCGAGCCTTTCCGGAACTTTTCAGCTTCTGAAGTGCCTTCCACTGGCCCAAGCGCTCAGCGCCGCCATGGGGGGAGTGGATGAGGTAGAGATCAACATGATCGAGCCCGAGACGTGCTAGGCTTTCATGAGCCTCAATGCCCGTCTGCTCTTCGGTTTTCGCCGCTTCATTCCATTCGGGATTGCCAGGCCAAAGCTTCGTGGTGACGAAGATATCTTGACGGGTAAGGCCATTGTCCTTCATGCCCGCCCGGATGCCCTCACCGACGCCATCCTCATTCGCATACACTGCCGCAGTATCGATGTGACGATAGCCTACGCCTATTGCCGTACGGACGGCTTCGGCTGCCTGATCATCGGGAATGAGGTAGGTGCCGAATCCGACAAATGGGATTTCGGTTTCAGCATTTAAGCTCAGCGTCTTACGCATGATGCTCATTGTGTCTCCATCTTCTCCTGCGGCTGAAGAAACTCAGCTCGCATGTGGCCCGTTCGGGCGCAATTTCTCTCATGGCACCACCTGACTGGCGATGACGAAAACAGAGTAAGGGAGGATATCGTCAACACAGAAGCGATATATCGTCGGGGTATTGGCGCATAAGATTCTACAATCTCATGAAATGAGTTCTCCGACCTACTACATTGGAGATATGCTGAATTTCGGGCCATTGACCGCGATCTACGTAATCCGGCCCAACTGCAGCCTCCGCTTCGGCAAGAACGGCACGGAAGCGGGCGTGAAAGTCCGGTTTTAGGAGGAACACCTTAAGTCGATGTCCATGAAACCGGCAGCAGGCCAGGTTGCACCGTAGTCATGAATTCTCGGACTGACCCAAGGAAAGGTCATTTAATGTAGAATATCAGACTGCCATTCATAGTTCTTTCAACCCACTGAATATCTTCGGGTCTGATCTTTCTCGTCCTCAGCTCTGCTGCAAGCCACTTGTTCCCTCGCACAGCAGATCGGATAGCTTCTATTTCTTTTTTTGTTCCAGGTTTGGGATGGTGCCCTGTTTCATGCTGCGTGTGGTAATGCAAAACGGTGAAGCGTTTGCCGTGAAAATTCCTCACCGATTCCGGCAGGTTTTCTGCCCAATTCATTCTCCGATGTTCTTTCCGTGTCGTCTCTTGCGCATTGGCAGATGGTGGCGCCGGGATCAAAAGTGACAGGGCTATCGCAAGATTAAGAACCAATATCCGCTTCTTCATTGGTTGCTCCTTCACATGGCGTTTTGATTAAGCTCAAATGAGGAAGCACCATGGCGGTGGTTTCTGCGATAGATTTTACCGGATTTTACGCAATTTACTCTGGGCTGCGAGGTGAAGAGGGGCCTCTAATAGGAAAGTTCCGACGGGCGAACACTAGATCGGGTCCAGTCCTCCCACTTCGTCATGATGCCAGCCTACTGCGGCCACGTGATGTGATCACCGCTTCAGCGCCAATCACCGTTTGGCATCGCGTGCCTGTCCGGACGCCCGCAAATCTTCCAGGCTTTTTCCCGCGCAACTGCCACCTGAAAGTGCGTCACCAACCGCCTTGGCCTGTCCGGTGACTGTGATCGTTCCAGCCAGTCGATCGGAGGCCGTAAAGGTTGCCGTTCCGTCTTTCGCTACCCTTGAGAGATAGAACACATGATAGGTGTCCTTATTTTGGCAGGTTATGACGAGAGGAAAGTCGTCAAGCGGTCCCTGTGCATTGGCTGTCGGGCAATGGCCCAGGGAGATGGCCGCGGCTGCGAGAATGGAGCTCCCGAGGGATGAAAAACGCGCCTGTGTACGATGATATCGCATTGTCTTGTCCTCACAAGATTGACGGGGCAATTTATGTGCGTGTTTGTCTTGCCTCTCCATTGTGGGCGGGCGAGAAATATGCGGGTCAACACTGTCCGGCCCAATCGACACTTACGGCTGGGCTGTTTGTCCTTTGGCGGCACGATAGGCCTGAAGATAGCCGCGCGCGACGGAGCGGATGCCGCGCCCGATGGCTGAATATGATTCGTCCGGGAGGTTGGCGAAGGATACGCGCACCGACCAGTTCGGCGCCTCGAAGCCAGAGCCGTTCAGCACTACGATGCCATGATCCTCGGCAAGCTTGAAGGCAATGTCGAGCGGATGCACATTCTCCTTGACCCAGTCGGTAACCTCGTCACCGACATATTTCCGCGCCCAGTATTCGTAGTCGATGATGCCGTAATAGCGGTCGAAATAGGGTCGCGCGGCAAATTCGATGCCCATACCGTCCATGAGCATGTGAAAACGCTTCTCGCATATTGCCATGCAGGCTTTCTGATAGAGCTTGTTCTCGTCCATCATCTCCACAAGGCCGAACAATGACATCATGACCTGCTGCGGCAGCGACAGGCCGGCCGTGTGGTTCAGCGCCACATCGCGGCTGTCGGCGACAACCCGGTCGATGAACTTGATGTCGCGAGGCTTCGGCGTGAGGGCCTTGTAACGGGCGTCCATGAGCTTCTGTGTCGCTTCCGGCATCGCCTGGATCGTCTTGTCGAAAATATTGTACTGGGCGACGGCCACAACGCCGAGCCGCCAGCCGGTGCAGCCGAAATATTTGGAGAAGGAATAGACGCCGATCGTGTTGTAGGGGAGGTGCCCCATGACGGACTCGAAATTCGGCACGAAGGTTCCGTAGACGTCGTCCGTCAGGATCATCAGGTCGGGCCTCTTGGTGCGCACGAAGGAGACCAGCCTTCCCATGGAGTCCGGATCGATGGCGACGGCAGAAGGATTACCCGGATTGACGATGAACAGCGCCTTGACCGTCTTGTCTTCCAGCGGTCGCAGATCGTCGTCTGTCAGCTGAAAACGATCTTCCGCTTCCGCCGAAATGTGGATTTGTTTGAGGGCGTAATCTTCGAGATGCGGCATTTCGAGATAAGGGGTGAAGATCGGCGTGACGAGCGCGATCGTGTCGCCGGGATTGAGCAGGCGGGCATTCTTCAACGCCTTGAAGATATAGCACATCGCCGCCGTACCGCCCTCGACCGGATAGAGATCGAACTTGGCTGTCGGGCGGTGGCCGGCACACATCGCCCACATAAGATATTCGTGAGTGATCGCTTCGTTGTGCACCAACGACCGGTCCGGTACCGGGTAGTGATCGCCGATAATCGAGTCCGTCAGTTCGTTGACAAACTTGTCGGGATCGAAACCGAATTTCATGATCGCAAAATCGACAGACGCTTGCAGCGTATCGGCTCCCGGCGTCTCGGTATCCGTGATGCGCTTGGAAGTCCAAGTCTTGAGACGATCGTAGCAGCCGCTGGTTGGCGGCATGCCGGCCACGCCAGCTTCGGCATCGAAGAAGGTGCGCTTGGATTCCGTCAGGGCGAATTGGCCGAGAAGAAAGAATGCCTCGCGTGCTCGGGTGGCGATCCAGTTGGGATTTCCTCGCCCGGCATTGAGATAGGCCTTTCCGGCCTTGTCGACCTGCGCAAGCCTTATCAATTCGTCCTTGATCTCGAACGGGCTCAGTTCTTCGAATTTCGCATAAATGCTTGCGTCACCCATAATATCCTCCTCGCCAACCCAAACGGGTGGGACGTTTCAGTTTGTGGATCTGTTGAGCGGTTTCGGACCGAAATGTTCATCTCCGAAGCCACGGCATATGCGGATATGCGGTCGGGCGAACCCGGCCTTACGAAAACGAGCGCCGGCCGATCGCTAGGATCTGCGCTTGAACACGCCGAGATTGATGAGCTGGACCCGGCGGTTTACGGATGCGTCTTCCTTGCTCCCCTCGATTGGCAGATGCTCGCCGACACCGACGGCGTAAAGCCGCGACGGATTGACTGCGAACGTGGTCGCGAGGACCTCCTTGATCGCATCGGCGCGTCGGCCACTCAGATCGAGATTATGTGCGTCGCTGCCTGTCGCGCTTGTGTGGCCTACGACAAGAAAATTGTAGTCCCAGAGGTTCGGATGATGCAGCGCATCCGCGATCATTCCGAGCGTTCGGTAGGATGTCGGCTGGATAGCAACTGAATCGTTTTCGAAATTGATCTCGACCACCATCTGCGGAAGCTTTGCTAAACGTCCCCAGTTGGGGAGCGCGGACATTGGTTTGTCGCCGCCATTGATTGCTTCCTGGCGCAGGATCTCGATATCGATCGCCGGGGCTGCGGCGGTAAGCTTGCCGAGGCCCTTGACAATCCGCTCCTGGGAAACCTCTTGGGCAAAGGCTGGCTCCGGCACCACCATCGGCAAGGCCATGATGGAAAACAGCAGAAGTGCGGCTCTGGAAATCATAGGCTGCATGACATCATCTCCAACCTGCGTCAGTGATCACCTGGTAGCATTCCGGACTGACACGCTTTTCCTTCTTGACCAGGCAGGCAAGAACGAAGCCGTCGCCTTTGACGCCGGCGCATCGCGAATTCATGTCTCGCTTGCATGTCTGCTCGTAGGAGGACTGGGCCTCCTCGCGCTTGCTGATGGATTGGAAAACCTGAGCAAAAGAACCTTTGCAGCCTGCCGATACCTTGGCCGCATTCTGTTGCAGGCACTCGAGGATACGTCCATTTCCGAGATTAAGCCCTTTGCAGAGCTTTTGAATGTCGCCCCCACAGGTCTCGGCCAGCTTGGTTGTTGCTTCGGCATAGCTGAGCGTTTGCGCCGCGACGGGCATGCCGAAGCCGGCCGTACCAACCACGATGGTGACGATAAGCATTCGTCTGTTCAGCATCTCGCGCTCTCTTTCTGTCGGTGATCAACGCATCGGAAGCGTGGCATGACGAGAGCCATTCGGGGACGTATTTTACGGTAGTAGACGTGTCATGCAGCTATCTCTGGCGATCGAGATTAGCGGGCATGGCCTTGATGAGCCTCAACGGCCATCCCATTCCTACCGAACGAGCTGCTGAGGCTTGAGGTCTGCGTCGAGTGTCGTTTCCGCGGGCGGCCGTTTTGTCTTGGCTGACAAGGGCTGCTCGACGATCGTTGCCGGCGCGGCCACGGCGCTTGCGGCAACGGCACCAATATTTGTCACCGTTCCGCCGACCACTGCGGTGATACCCTGACCGAGCGTGACATTGGAATCCGTCAGAGTTTGTCCCATGATCAGGCGTTGCCCTATCAGCTGCACGATTTCCGGGCTCTCTGCGAATTTTCCGTGGTTGAGGCCGTCTTTCGTCTCCACTTTCGTGAGGTCGATTGCGGTGATGCCCGCTTTTTCCAGCCTTGAACGATAGGGTTCCTCTGCCGGATTGATTGCCCCCAGACGGGACACGCGTCCGGTTATGAAACTGGAGGCTGCAAGTGCCTTGTCGTCGCTCGACATGAAGATCGTGAAGCGCGGCCGCGGTACACCCATTTCTACATATTGCTTTGCGAATACCTGAATATCGATATCGGGTGAGGCAAGGATCACGTTCTTGATTTTCGGATCGACCCGGCCGTCTCTGATCCCCATCTGCCGCAGCGCTTCCATCGCGAGCCATGAGCCCATCGAGTGCGCCAGTACGGTTATGTCCTTCACGCTGGGATCGCCGGCAAGCGTCCGCAGCGCCTGTTCCAGCCCCGAACGGGAGTAATTCGTGCTTTCCTTGTCGTACAGATACCCAGTGATTTCCGCGCGTGACGGCCAGGTAAACAATACGGGGGTCGCCTGCATGTTGCTGTCGTGGACGATCTGGGCGAGGCGAAAGACGGCATCGCCATAGGTGTTGTTGAAGCCATGGATGAAAACAAGGGCATGGCTGCCATTGGCCTGTTGCTTGAACCAGGCGCGGCCCTCGGCAACGGTCTCCATCTGCCGGACATTCGTAACGGCAAAGTCCGTCCTGGGATCGGGAGGCAATTTCTTTGGCCACTGGACACTGCCCTGCTCACGGCCATTGGGAATTGAGACCGTAATCTCGGTTAAATGCGGTTTCGAACCCCGCTCGCCGTCGAACAGTGTTGCTGTCGATCCGGAGGGTTGGCGGGTCGTCGCGACAAGCATATCGACCTTGCCGGCGACTTTGGTGTCGCCGATCGGTGCTGGAACCGGTGCCATTACACCTTTCGGGTGCCCACAACTCGTCAGAAGAACGATCAGGACTGCCGTGCCATATCTCTGCATGTAGATCCCAGCAAAATAATACCCTCATACTGAGTGAGGAAGCTACCATGCAGGTTCGAAGGTGCCCTGTAGCATCGCGTATCATCTACTGTCTTCGACCTGGCTGATGGCTGATGCAGAGATGAGTGAGATCAGTTGGAGATCGGGTCCTCTGTGAGTGCCAATCCGGCTGCCCGCAAGCCAGCGAAAACCTTGTCCTGATCTTCGGGCCTGGCGAGCCGTGTCTTCACTTCCCGTTTTATGTTTGGCATCAAGTTCTGCGCATTCGCATTCAGCCAATCCAGCTCCTTACGGGCCTGTATCGTCTTTCCCGAGGCGCCGAGTATTGAGGCCAGAACCATTCGATGCATGGGGTTGTAGGTCAGGTCTGACATCCGCGACCAGAGTTCCGCGGCCTGAAGGTCTCCCCTCATGAACGCACAAAGCGCCATCCCCACTTCGTAATATCCCGCTGGGCCGGCACCATGACTGACTGCCTTGCTGACAAGATCGCAGCCGGTGTCCCATTTCCCACTCATGGACAACCGCAAGCCATACTCGCCGGCGACCTCTGTGTCGTTTGGGTTCAGGGCATAGGATGCTGCGCCTGCTTCCAGGGCGGCAGGGACATCGTTGCTGAAGAAATAGGACAGCATGAGTGCCTGTAGCACACGGGCATTTTGCGAATCGATGGCGAACGCACGGTTGGCGAGTTCAGAGGCCCTTTCTAGCGCCTCTTTTGGCGGAACGATGCCAAGCTTGTAGGCGAAGCGTACCTGGTCAAGATTGGTCAGCGACAGCATCGCAAGCGACGTGGCATCCTTCGGGTATTTCTGTATCAGGGCCATCAGACACTGTTGTGATGTCGCTAGGGCGGCTTTTGTCATCATCCTGCGATAACTGTAGTAGGAAAGGGCACAGTCATAAGCTTCCCAGCCTCCGGTCGCCGCCACATCGGGCGAAAAAATGACGCCGAATGGTTGCGCTACCGCCGTTGCGATCCTTTCGGCGACTGCCGTTTCCGCCTCCAGCACGCTCTGGATGCTGAGATCCGTGTCATAGTTGCTTGCCCAGATGACGGCATTGTCCGACTGGCGAACCAATCGTACGCTGGATCGAATTATGTCCTGGTGTTTTCGCAGGTTACCCTCGAGCAGATATCTCGCATTCGAAGGTTTCCCTTCGTCTGCAGCTGCGTCGATCACCACGATCTCTTTGAATCTCACGAGCTTTGCAATGAGTTCATCGGTGGTGCCCTGCGATATCTTCGACAGGTCCCTGTCGTCGACAGGATAATCGAATAGATCGACGGCAATGGACGCGCGGCCGTCACCATTATTCAGGAGCGGCTTACGCATATCGTGGAGAAAGAAAGTGAGCCCGGCTAGCACCGCCCCTGCGGTCAATCCCGCTATTACGAGGCGGCTCGCTATCAGTCGGTTCCCGGGCGAAGGAAGATCCACCAAAAGGTCGGGTGCAGGAATAGTTACGCTGCTTGGCGTAACTGCGAGCGGGCCATCCGGGTTTTCTTCGACAAAACTTGCTCCCCTCTCGAATATCGGAACATATCCGCCCTTCGGGATCGTGATGATGACTGGCTCTCGCGGTCCGGCCATGAGGTAGTAGCGCTCCAGTTCACGGCGAATGCGGCCAGCTTCTATCCGAACTGCAGGATCGCTTTGCGCATCGAAATTGCGCCTTCCGAAGACGACATCCGCGATCGTGTATGCTTTGAGATACATTGAACGTCCCGCAAGCGTTTCAGAGACAACGAAGCGGAGGAATTTCCGTGCGCGTTCGGGAAGGTTTACCCGCTCGCAGGCAAGTATTCGTTCAAGCTGTGTATTTACTTCCTCTGCGCAGGGCTCGAGAAAGTTCGGCTCGCTAGATCTTGCATTTTCCATCGCTCCCCCTCGTACTTTGAAAGTACACTGTTCCACTCGCGACCCTGCCACATAAGCACAAGCTTAACTAACTGACAATATGTCAGTTAGCTTGTCGTCTCCAGGGGCCGTAATTATGGGCAATTGTGCGAGGACCTTGGGCTTTTATTCATGTGCTCCTGCGTTCGACAAAGGCGCCAGGCTGCATGCAGCTGGCGCTTTGAATGTTCACGGCCCGTTATCGACGCGGCGGACCTATATTAATCAATTGCAGTTCAGTGGCCTGTCAGAACCAATGTCTGCACTGGGAGGAAAAGAGCCTGCATCCGCAGGATCATCGCATGCACGAGACCGACTGCGTCGATTGCATGCAGGAAAAACCATTGCGCCACGCCGATATTCTTGTCCGCGAGAGCCTCGTGATTATTGGTATAGGCATTTGCGATGCAGCTGCTGCCGGGCGGAATATTGTCAAGGCCGCCATCGTAAAGAGGCTGCAGGAAAACCGTCAGTGTTCCGGGCTTGCTCAGTTGTTGGACGTCAAGAAGTTGGTCGGTCGGGCGCAGTTGTCCGGCGGCGATCACGTCCTGGACCTCGGTCACGACGAGAGGGATAATGGTGAAAGGCTTGCCGATGCATGTCGCCTCCGCGATCATACCCTTCTTCATGACTTGCGCTTCGATCTGCCCGAAACCCGCGACTAGATTACCGCGTCCCGCCTCGGCCGGCACGAGAATGCCCGCGGGACGCAGCATCGTGTTGACCACGTCTCCGACGCGTAGGGTAAATTGCTGTACGGTTCCAGTAACGCCAGCGTAGACAACTGTCTTGTCCAGTTCCACCTGTGCCTGAGCCAGAGCTGCTTCGGCGCTTTGCTTTTGCGCCGGCAAAAGGACATTGATCTGCGTGATGAGAGTTTGCTTCTTTGCCATCGCGGCGCCGAGAGTTCCCTTTCGGGCCTCAATGGTATTCGCAAGCCGCTGAACTTCCCGCCGGGCAACGGCATCCTTTGCCAGCAGTTGGACCTTCATTTCGTATTCGTCGACAGCAACCTGCAAGGAGCCCTGCGCCTCCTGTATCTGTGAATCTGCCGTCGCCAGTTCCGTTTGCGCCACATGCGCTTGGGCATCGATCTCCGCGACTTGTCGTCGAGCGGTTTCGACTTCGGCTTTCTGCTTTGAATCGTCCAGCCGGAAAAGAGGCGCTCCAGCCGTAACCTTTTCGTTGATCCCGACATAGACCTGATCAACACGGCCGACCGTTTCCGGCAGAATGGTCACTGTGCGAAAAACAGCGGTTACGCTTTTGGTCGAGGGGTGGAAATAAAAGATCAGCGTGATCAGGGAGATGGTAAGCAACAGGCAAGCCGAGATACCCCAGCGAAGTTCATACCACATGGTGTAAAGCGTAATTTCGCGACCGATCCGCTTATTCTGCGCAAAGCGCCGATAGAGGTAGTCCGGGAAAATCGTCAGGAGGGAGCAGAGCATCAGTTCCAGCATTGTCAAACTCCCTCGCTACCAGGTGCGTTTTTCAAATTGGCGTTGTCCGGAGGTGGCGTAATTTCCTCCTCGGGTTTCTCGTCAAGCTCCATGCGGACATCGCGACCGGAGAGCTTTCCGAGCGATTCCGCGATCGAGTAGAGCGGTGTGGAAAAGTCCGGGATCTGGACGAAGGCGAGCAGCAGGCCAGCGATCCAGAAGAGATGATTGTGCGTGAAAAGCGAAATCAGGGCGAGAACCGCGACAATCTCCATCTGCACCTTGCTGGTGCGATGTGCCAGTCGTTCAGGCACGGCGTGAAGCTGGAAGTAAAGGTTACCGATGACCAGAATGGCCACGATCAGGAAGACGACAACGGCGACGAAGAGATAATCAGTCTGGCCTGGCTCGGTAATGAAAGCCGGCAGGTGATCGATCGCCGCCGGATGAATGTCTTGCGCCATTGCGATTTCCCTTTGCAGAATAAGTCACAATCAAAACCGAACGACCGAAGGTGCTGCGATCTGCCGTCTCTCGCGACGTCGACGAGCCGTAGAACTCACGCGAATAGGCGTCTGCACAAGCGACCTTGGGGTTCATAACGACGATACGCGCCTAGCGGGGTTTCACGCTCGTAACATCGTGTAATTTACGGCGGATTCGCTTCTGGTTTTCCGGCATTTTCACCGCCGCTGCTAGGGGAAGTAGGAGAATTGACTGACTGGTGGATCCGTATCGGTTTCGTTGCGGATAACCGAACAACATCGCGAGGCCGATAAGAACACTGCGGCCTCAACAGATGCACTTGAACGCCTGAGGTTATCCCGCCGCCTCAGCCATTTTTCGGCCTGCAGGACGCGTCAAGGGCGAAAAGTAGGATCGCGTAAACTACGCCCCAGCGCCGATTTGGCGGTTTATATGTCCCCTGGGCTGCCGCAACGTCCGTTGCTGCCGAACTGCGTCGAGACACAGAGATCTTCCTCTGTATCCCATACTTTGTGACGCGAACGCGACCTCTCCAGCCCGCAAGATCTTTCATTGAACAGGATGAGGTTGACGAGTGATGAAATCGAAAAGCTTCACGTTGGTCGCCGGGTTGTCCGCGCTGACACTTGTCTCGTCATATCCCGGCGCGCCCGCCTTTTCCCAGGCGCCGGTGCCCCAGCCTAATCCGACAGCGACGTCCGTTCAGGCGCCTGCGCAAACTGCCTTGTTGTCGGAGGACCAGCTCGAAATTCTGGTGGCGCGGATCGCGCTCTATCCGGACGAATTGGTTGCTGCGATCTCTGCCGCGTCACTGTTGCCGCTGCAGATTGTCGAGGCTGACCGGTTCTTGCAGGCCAAGCAGAAGAACAAGGACTTGAAACCGAATGAAGGGTGGGATGGAAGCGTGATCTCGCTTCTCAACTACCCCGACGTTGTCAAGATGATGAGCGACGACCTTGCCTGGACACAAGCACTTGGAAATGCGCTGACCTATCAGCAAAAAGACGTGCTTGTGGCCATCCAGCAGCTTCGAGACGAAGCAATGGCCAAGGATTTGATCAAGACGGATGAAAAGATCACCGTCGTCGTCGAAAATGAAAACGTCATCATTCGCCCTACGGATCCGGAAAAGGTCTATATCCCGCAATATCCGCCGCAGATGCTCTATGAGCCGGGCTATGCCGCCCAGCCGGTTTATTATTCTGATAGTTACTACGACAACTACTACTATCCCGGCGCCGCATTTTTCGCCGGCGCGGTCACGGGGATTGCTTGGGCGGCCATCGTCAACTGGGACGACTGGGGCGTCTGGGGCGGAAGATGGAACGGCGGTGATGTCGATATCGACTGCAATAACTGCTTCAACGACCGAAATTTCAACGGCAAACTGAAATGGAACGACGTCGATTGGAGCAAGGTAGATCGTAGCAAGCTGAATATCGGCAAGGACCAGTTCGCAAATCTCGATCGCTCCGCGATAAAATCCGGTCTGGTTTCGGACAATCGTAATTCCCTCAATAATCAGGTCCGTGATCGCAAGGCTAGCGACGGAATTGCAAACAGGCAAAACCTGTCCCGCCCCGACGACGTTCGCCGGCAGACTGCTGAGGGGCTGAAACAGGGAACCAGACCCGCAACCAACAGGGCTGCCGAAAATCGGCCCGCAGCAAACCGTAGCAACCAGGCGGCCAATCGGCCGGCCGCGGAACAGCGTCGCAGTTCGCAATCCGTTCCGAAGGCCAAGCAGGCGAATAAGCCGAAAATGGCCGCACGACCCGACAATCGCGCGCGGCAACCGAATGCGCTCGGCAACGTCCAGTCGGGACGGCGGGAATCCGTCGCCTCTCAGCGTGGAGGACACAGCATGGGCGGCGGACAGCGTGGCGCCCCCCGCGCGGCACCCCGCGGCGGCGGACGCCCCATGCATCACGGCGGCGGTCGTGGTGGCCGCGGCGGCGGTGGTGGCCGCAGATAAACGTTCCTACCAGTGTTTGGAGACAGATCATGAGGCAGAAGATTAGATTATTGGCTGGCCTGACTGTCGTGGCCGCTGCAGTGGCCATCGCGACACCGTCAGAGGCTGCGCAGAAGACAAACCTTCAGGAATTCAAAGGCGAGATGCCACCATCCTTCGCGGAGCCGTCAGCCGCAATGGACGAATTCGGCAAGGCGCTGAAGGCGCAGGATGTCGACGGCTTGGCAAAGCTGCTTGGGCTCAATGCCAGCAAGCTACGCGACAGCAGCGAGGCCATGACGAGCCTCGATCTGATCCGCGAGGGGGCAGCGAAACAGTTGCGCCTTCAGGACGTGAGGGGGTTCAAGGTCGTTGCCGTCGGAGATATCCTGTGGCCCTTGCCCTTTCCTCTGTCCAAGCAGGCCAACGGGCAATGGTCTTTTGACACGGAGATTGGGCTGGAAGAGATCGTCAACCGACGGATTGGCGAGAATGAGCTCGTCACGATCGATACCATGCGGGATTATGTCGACGCCCAATATGAATATGCCCGGATAGACGAAGACGGGGATCAGATTCTCGAGTTTGCTCAACGGCTGATCAGCTCACCCGGCAAACGCGACGGACTATATTGGCAAGCCAAAGACGATGAAGAGGAAAGCCCGGCAGGGCCGATGCTCGAATCTGCAGCCTTCAGCAAGGCCAAGCAAGGCGAAGGGTATTACGGTTACCGATACCGCATTCTCACGGCTCAGGGGCCGAATGTGCTGGGCGGCGAGTACAGTTATATCCTGAATGGTAACATGACGAATGGTTTTGCACTGATCGCCTGGCCGGTTACCTATGGCGTCACGGGCGTCCAAACCTTCATCGTCAACTACTCGGGGGTCGTCTACGAGAAAGACCTGGGAGACGAGACGCAAGAACGTGCGTCGCAAATCCGGTTGTTCAATCCGGGTGACGATTGGGATATCACGATGGACTAGCCGCTGGTCGATGCGGCTTCCGTAAGGCTTAAAACAAAGGCGGCAGCGCGGGATCACGCGCTACCGCGTTCTGCGCAATGGGTAGCTTCCGAGATAGACTTACAGCTATCGTGCTCCATGCATTGCCCGACCCGCAGCGGGTCGCCGAGATATTTTCAAGCTTTTGATTGCGACATTGGAACTATCTGGTGCCTCGTCGAATTTTGTCGGAGAGGTCGAAACCAAGGCAATCGGGATGCAGTCTTCCAATGCCCGCAGCGGGCGTAACAAACTGATGTTGAAATTGCCTGCATTGCGAGATCTGCTCCGCAGCCATGTCAGCGACACGATTGCCGATCTTTTCGAATCCTACGACCTCGCGACAATCGCGCTGGATCGTCTGCGATTGGAGCGGCCAACCGACGTGAACCGCGTTCATGAATACGAAGACCTCTGCCGTGAAATCGAACGCGAAGTTTCTCGCTATTGCTCTGAGATGAGTTGAGCATGAGTGGGTGTTGATTTCAGGTTCCGGGTGAATTCTCCGACCCGATCTCCTCGGGTGACTTTTTGAGAGAGGTGGATGGTTGTGAAACGGGCGGCTGCGGCCATGCCCAGGCGACGATCAAATCATAAAATACGCCCAGAACGATCGGACCGATGAAAAGTCCCACGAGCCCGTGGGTCAGCGTGCCGCCAATAACACCGACCAGAATGACCGGCATGGGCGTCGAAAGTCCTCTGGAAATCAGGATCGGTTTCAAAATATTGTCGACGAGCATGACCGGCACGATAATTGCCGTGAACAGAGCGGAGACGTTGAAAGGCCATGAAAACCAAATCCAGACAAGCAGCGGTAACAGGATGAGAGCTGGCCCAATCTGTATCAGGCACAGAATGAAGACGCCGTAGGTCAGGGCTCCTCGCGCCGGCACCCCAAAGGCCATGAAGATCAGCCCGCATAAGATGGCCTGGAGCAGCGCGACGCCAATCACACCGCGCGAAACGTTTCTCACCGTCGTGCCCGCCAGTTTCGCGAATCCTACACCTCTTTCGCCAGCGATGCGGCTCGCCACGATCTGGATACCGGAGGCGAGGCGAGGCGCCATGGTCAGGAAAACTCCACACAGAATTACCGAAACGATGAAGCTGAGTATCCCACCGCCGATTGATAGAACCCTGCCCAGAATAACTCCACCGGCCTCACGCAACGGCTGCTTGAACGACAGGATCGCGGCGGCCACATTGGTGGCGGCCTCGTTCCATGCGGAGTAGAGTTTTGTTCCGACGATCGGAACCTCATTCAGTCGCTCTGGCGCCTTCGGTATGTGGAAGCCGACGGCGTCCGAAAAAAATGTCTGCAGGGTATCGACAAAGTTCACCGCAGCGAGCGCCAGAGGGCTGATTATCACGATAAGACATGCGGCGACGAGAGTGAATGCCGACAGGAACTGCCGTCCTCCGAGGAGCTTGGTCAGAAGGTCGAACAACGGATAGAGCGCGACTGTCATGATCGCCGCCCATATGATGATCAGGGCGAAGGGCGCGATCAGTTGCGCCGACCAATAGGTGAAGGCCGCGATGACCCCGATCCGGACGATATCGCTTACGCGCGCCTCGATCGAGATATGGCTTGCCGCGACGGGATGCGGCTCCTGCTTATCGGCTGGGGCGGCGGTGTTCATGATCTGGCCTCGCTGGCTGACGAACGGGCTCAATCACCGTGGCGTGCTGATCGGCTGATGTCAGGCACGATATGTCGAGGACTTTGATCTTCGATATAATCGTTCGGCCGCTTCTGGCGTTTGCCGAGATCAGGGACCTTGAACGCTATTCTCTCATAGGGAATGGATGAGAGAATGTGGGCGATGCAGTTCACGCGGGCACGCTTCTTGTCGTCCGAGGGGACGATCCACCAAGGCGCGTGCTCGGTGTCGGTCATGCGCAGCATTTCGTCATAGGCCTGAGTATAGTCCCACCACCGCCGATAGGATTCGACATCCATCGGGCTCAGTTTCCACTGCCGCAGCGGATCTTCGATGCGCTTCTTGAAACGGCGTTCCTGCTCTTCCTCGCTGACGATGAGAAAATACTTCAGGAGCAGAACGCCGCTTTCGACGATCGCGGCTTCGAAACGTGGTGCAAGCTCCAGGAAACGGCGCGCCTTCTTCTCGCTGCAAAAGCCCATGATCCGGTCGACGCCGGGCCGATTGTACCAGCTGCGGTCGAAGATCACGATTTCGCCGGCTGCAGGAAGGTGCGCGATATAGCGTTGCATATAGATCTGAGATTTCTCACGCTCTGTCGGAGCCGGAAGCGCGACAACCCTAAACACTCTGGGGCTGACCTTCTCAAGGATACGTTTGATGATCCCGCCTTTGCCGGCGGCATCGCGTCCTTCGAATATGATGACGACCCGCATGCCGGAATCCTTGACCCATGCCTGAAGGTGAGCCAGTTCCACCTGGAGCCTCTTGAGTTCCTTGTCGTAGTTCCACGACTTCTTTTCTTTTTTTCCGATCTCGTGACCCGCGTCGTGCGACTGGTTCATCCTAGCCTCCTGTACTGCCTGAATATGCCGGCCCATGATGAGGCCAAGCTGTGATCGGAAAACGCAGTCCAGACGGCAGAACCATTGACGGTGTTGAGAGTGGGCCTCAGGGAGAAATGAACAACACGGCCAAGAATAGCGGTATGCTGTCGCGTTGATTGCGAGCCTTCGGTTAATCTAGTGCGGCCCGTCTCGCGTGGCTCGTAACTTCCCGTAATCTCTGTGTTACGGCGCGTCGCGGCGAGCTCACGGTCGTCAGTTCGACGATCGCGTACCTTCGATCGCACCGGATTAGGTGATGCAATGATCCGACGGCCATTGGAAAGGTCAGGCTGGCGAGGAGAGGTCTCCCGTCGGAGGCTCGGTAACTTCGAGTATAATACGCCACGCTTTCCCGAACCGCGCTACGATGATCAATCTGTCGCAATCGAAGCCTTCGTGGGGGTGTGATGGGATCCAGCTCAGATAAGGCACCACATTCGCGCGGACTTGCCGCAGCTCGCGAGCGATTTCCGGATTTGCTGAGACAAATAGATAACCTCTTCGAACTCGATGAAGAGTTCAGGGTTCTTTGCGAGGACCTTGCGGATGTCAAAACCGCTCTGAACGAATGTCGGCATCTGCCTGCCGATATCAGAGATGCAAGGCGGCTCGAGTATGAAGAGCTTATCGACAGCCTTGCCAAGGAAATCGAACAGGCCCTCTCACGAGCCAATGTCATCCTGTTGCGGCCGCCGCGCCACTAGCTCCATTCCCACTTTGCGGACAGGCCCTCCGGCTCGGGGCGCGCGCTCTTATAACCAGTGTCAGCCGCCGCGGTATAATACCGTATTCTACTTCGCGAACACTCTCTGGTGAGCGACCCTGAACCCGGCGCTCCACCCACGCGTGGTTTGGAGCAAAGGAGAGCCGTCCGGGTGCATTCAGAGGGAAACGACCTCCCATGCCCCTGCGATCAACCGAGAGAGGGACCGATGGTTGACTGGTTCGTAAACACGCTCCGCACCTATCCTGAAATTGCGATCTTCCTGTCGCTGGGCCTTGGTTATTACTTCGGCTCATTCACCTATAAAGGGCTGGGTCTGGGTGCCGTCACTGCAACACTGATTGCCGCGGTTCTCATCGGCCAGCTCGGCATCACCATTTCCCCGCCATTGAAGTCGACATTCTTCCTGATGTTCCTTTTCGCGATTGGGTATGGGGTTGGCCCCCAGTTCGTGAGAGGGATCGCGAAGGACGGAATTCCGCAAGCGATCTTTGCGGCCGTCGTCTGTCTCTTCTGCCTGGGGTCTGCCTATTTCGGCGCGCTCATCGCCGGTTACGACATCGGCTCTGCTGCCGGGCTCTATGCAGGTTCCCAGACGATTTCGGCCTCGATGGGGCTGGCGACGGATGCCATCAACCGTCTTGGTCTTCCGCCTGAGCAGAGCAAGGCGATGCTGGATGCAATGCCTGTCGCCTATGCCGTCACCTATATTTTCGGGACGGTCGGCTCCGCCATCGTCCTTGCGCTGATCGGACCATCCCTGCTGGGCATAGACCTGGAAGCGGAATGCAAGCGTTACGAACTCGAGCATGGCGGCAAGAAGGCTCTGGGTGGTGCAGGGACTGCATGGCATCATTACGAGTTGCGCGCCTACCGGGTGAAGGAGGGGGGACGAGCCGCGGGGCTGACCGTACTCGAGGCTGAACGTATGCTTCCGTCCGAACGCGTATTCATCGAACGCATCAGGCGCGACGGAAAGGTGCAGGACGCAACCGTCGATACTGTAATCGCCGCCGGCGACATTCTCGCCGTGGCAGGTCGACGGGAAATCCTCGTCGATCTCATCGGCAGCGTGGCGGAGGAAATAAACGACCAGGAACTGCTCGCAGTCCCGGCCGGCGGTGTCGATGTCTTTGTCACCAACAAGACGGTGGACGGCAAGACGCTTGCCGAGCTTGCATCCATGCCGCTCGCACGTGGCGTCTTTCTGCGCAAGATCGTTCGCGGTGCGACTGCAACCGAAATTCCTATCCTGCCGAACACCCAGGTGCAGCGCGGCGATATTCTGACGATTGTCGGGCGCACGCAGGATACCGCTGCGGCAACAAAGGCTCTTGGCCGGCCGGACGCACAGACGGACATCGCCGACGTGGCCTTCATCGGCGCCGCTATCGCGATCGGCGCTTTGATCGGGGCGATGACCTACAAGGTTGGCAGCGTACCTTTGACGCTCTCGACATCCGGCGGGGCATTGATTTCTGGCCTTTTCTTCGGATGGCTTCGGTCGGTTCGTCCGACATTCGGGCGCATACCTTCGCCTACCGTCTGGTTCATGAATTCCGTCGGTCTCAACGTTTTCATCGCCGTGGTCGGCATTTCGTCGGGACCGGGCTTCATCGCCGGTCTGCAACAGCTCGGGTTCAGCCTGTTCCTCTGGGGTGTGATGGTGACGACGGTGCCGCTGATCCTTGCGATGTATGTCGGCAAATACGTCTTCCGCTTTCATCCCGCAATCCTGCTGGGATGTTGCTCCGGCGCGCGCACGACGACGGCCTCCCTCGGGATGATCAACGACCGGGCAAAAAGCCAAATTCCGGGCTTGGGCTACACCGTAACTTATGCCGTCGGAAACACATTGCTGACCATCTGGGGCATGGTTCTGGTCCTGCTTCTGGCCTGAAGCAGACAGCAGGTCGGGGGTGAGGAAGCTCGTCACCCTCGACGATGCGCAAGTCTTTGCATCTGCAGTTTCTTTCATCGCCAGCGGCGGGAAGCGCGGCACGGTTCGACCGATGCCGCCAACCATAATCGGGAAACAACGGGAGCGTGAAATGTCAAATCGAAACGTACAGATCGACCAGTTCCTCCTCCTCCATTCGGCGCGTGCGGACAAATGGCGCGAACTGACGACGATGGCAGATGCCTGGGCGAAACAGCAGGGTGACAGGTTGAAGCTGGAAGCAGTCTTGAGTGCCCTGGAGGCCGTGGAGGAATATCACGCCTATCCGGGGCCACAGCTTCTTGCAGCATTGCGGGAAAGCATCGCGGCGAATGATGCCGGCGGTGCTGCGCGATTGGCCCGGCGCATCTCCAACGGACTGCTCACAGATGCATATCGCAGCCGGTCGGCGGAATGGGACGTTCACGACGAGATGTCGGCGTCGGAGGTTCCCGACATCCTGCCTCCCTCGACGAATGAGGCCAGTGAACGGCGTCCCTATTTCGAGGTCCTGTTCGTCAACAGTCAGCCGGCTGCCAGATGGCCGGCCTTCGCACGGGAAATACGCCGGCTGCGGCGGCGCGAGGATGCATTCATCTACGAGCCAGTAATGGTCGGCTCGTTTGAAGATGCCATTTGCGCGACGATCCTCAACCCCAATATCGTCGCCGTCGTTCTCGCGGAAGGTTTTCCCTATCGCTCGCGTCACGATGCGCCGATACTGCGCTCCGTCCTTGATCCGCTCGGCGAGGTTGAGAGTGCGGACGCTTCTGCATTGCGGCTTTCCGGTGCCCTGCGCAGGCTTCGCCCGGAACTCGACGTCTATCTGCTGTCCGATCGCGAGGTGGAAAAGATCGCAGGCGACCCCAATGCGAAGGGCGTGCGACGGGTCTTCTACGCGGTTGAAGAGATGCTCGAATTGCACCTTGCCGTATTGGAAGGTGTCTATGCGCGCTACGAGACGCCGTTCTTCGACAACCTAAAGAAATACGCCCGCCGACCGATCGGCACCTTTCATGCTTTACCGATCGCCAGAGGAAAGTCGGTCTTCAAGTCGGACTGGATCCGCGATTTCGGCGAATTCTACGGCCTGAACCTCTTTCTGGCCGAAAGCAGTGCGACGACCGGCGGACTGGATAGTCTTCTGGAACCAACGGGCAATATCAAACGATCTCAGGATATGGCTGCCAGGGCGTTTGGCGCCGACCACGTCTTCTTCGTCACCAACGGCACGTCAACCTCCAACAAGATGGCGGTGCAGGCGCTGTTGGCTCCGGGCGATATCGCCGTCGTCGACCGCAACTGCCACAAGTCGCATCATTACGGAATGGTTCTGTCGGGCGCGCAGCCCTATTATGTCGAAGCCTTTCCTATGACGGAATATTCGATGTACGGGGCCGTGCCGCTTGCGACGATCAAGCGGGCGCTGCTGACGTTGAAGGCAGAAGGTCGGCTACAACGGCTCAAGCTGTTGGATTTGACCAACTGCACGTTCGACGGTCATATGTACAACGTCCGGCGGGTGATGGAGGAATGCCTCGCAATCAAGCCGGATCTGATCTTCCTGTGGGACGAAGCCTGGTCTGGTTTCGCCCGCTTCTCGCCCTTCCTGCGCCCAAGAACAGCAATGGGTGCCGCGGAGGAAATCGAAGACTGGCTGCGTGATCCGGCGTCTCTCAAGGCATTCGAAGCGCAGAAGGCGCAACTCGGTGACAATCCCCGCGATGATGCCCTGCTTGCGGCGCGCCTCATTCCTGATCCGCGTCTTGTCCGGCTTCGTGTCTACCAGACGAATTCGACCCATAAGTCAATGTCGGCTATCCGGCAGGGGTCGATGCTTCTCGTCAAGGACGTCGATTTTCATACTGTTGCCGCGCAATTCCGCGAGGCCGTGTTTACCCATGCATCGACGAGCCCCAATCAGCAACTGATCGCGAGCCTTGACGTGGCTCGTCGGCAGATGGAGCTGGAAGGCTACGGGCTGGTGATGAACGCGATCGAGATTGCACTCAAGATCCGGCGTAGCGTCAACGAGCACAAGCTGATCTCGAAATATTTCAAGGCGCTTGATGCCGATGATATGATCCCCAAATCCTATCGTCAGTCGGGGTTTGAGGGGTATATCCGCGACGGCACTACCTGGGCGGATGCCGCCAAGGCGATGCACGAGGACGAGTTCTATCTCGATCCGACGCGTATCACGCTTGTCTGCGGCACGGCCGGCTTCGACGGTACGCAATTCAAGGGCATGCTGGCCGAGAAATACGGCATCCAGCTCAACAAGACGTCCCGCAACAGCGTGCTGCTGCAATCCAACATCAACAACACCCGCAGCGATGTCGCGCACCTGATCAGGGTGTTGGTCGAGATATGCCAGTCCATCGAGGAGCGCCTCTCCGATGGCGGGGAAGGCGAACGCACTGCCTTTGCTGCGCGCGTGAAATCACTCATGACGGACGTACCGGATCTGCCCAACTTCAGCCACTTCCATGAGGCGTTTCGTCACGATGCAGGCCGCGACACGCCGGAGGGTGATATCCGGACGGCGTTCTTCAAGGCCTATGATGCGTCGGTATGCGAATATGTTCCCCTGTTCGGTGCCGAATGTGACAAGCGGCTCAAGGACGGGCCGGAAATGGTCTCTGCCAATTTCGTTATCCCCTATCCGCCGGGCTTTCCGATCATGGTTCCGGGCCAGGTCCTGACGCAGGAGACGATCGACTTCATGCGTAAACTGGATGTGAAGGAAATCCACGGCTTCGAAAAGGCGAGAGGGCTGAAGCTTATCCGTTCAGACGCGATTGCGGTGGCTGAACGACCACGAAAGAGCAAGGACGAGAAGCGATCGCATTGAGAATGGTACCGGATCTTCGGCGTCGGGCATTCTGGCCCGGCGCGTTCCGGGAACAGACAAGGCTGGTTTTCAATGGTCTGGACCGAACAATTCCTTATCAGGTATCCCGAACTGGCGGTGTTCCTCGCGATCAGCATCGGCTACCTGATCGGTACCTTCAAGATTGCGGGCTTTAGCCTGGGGCCTGTGACCGGTTCACTGTTTGCCGGTATTGCGATCGGACAGCTGGCCGATGTGCCGATTGCCTCCATGGCAAAGTCCTTCCTGTTTCTCCTTTTTCTCTTCGGAACAGGCTATTCGGTCGGCCCGCAGTTCATGAAGTCGATCAGGCGAGACGGGCTGAAGCCTATGTTGCTCGCCGTGGTGGTCACCGTCACCGGGCTGGGCATGGCGATTACCATCGCCAGACTGCTGGATCTCGATCCCGGCTTCGCGGCAGGTCTTCTCTCTGGATCACTGACGGAAAGTCCGGCGATCGGCACTGCCGCCGAGGCGATCAATGCATTGCCGCTACCCGATGCGGAGCGCCAACGTCTTGTGGCGCATATCGCTGTGGCCGATGCGGTATGTTATGTCTTCGGCGCCCTAGGCGTGATCCTCTTCTGCAGCGTCGTCGCTCCCCGGCTGCTCGGGATCGACCTGTCTGCCGAAGCGCTGAAACTCGAACGTGAACTGGGTATCGTCCGCCGATCCGAGGGGGTGGCGTCCGCATGGCGCCGGTTCGAGTTGCGGGCATATCGGGTTGCCGAAAACGGACTGGTCGCGGGTCTCTCGATCGCTGCCGCCGAACGGCAGGCTTCGGGCGAGAGACTGTTCATTCATCGGTTGCGTCGAGGCGATGCCCTGATCGATGCGACACCCTCGACGGTGATCGTTCCCGGCGATGTTCTTGCCGTCTCGGGTGAGCGCGCAAAGCTCGTGAGGTTGATCGGTCCGCATGCCGAGGAGATCGAGGACCAGGCTCTGCTCGATATGCCGGTCGTCTCCACCGACGTCATACTGACCAACCGCGATCTCGATGGGCGAACGATTACACAATTGGGAGAGGGAAACCTCGCCCATGGCCTCTACCTGCGCGGGGTGACCCGTGGTGGAAACGAGGTGCCGATCGCGCCCGGTGTTACCGTGCAGCGTGGCGATATTGTCGGACTTGTCGGGCCGGAAGCGGTGGTCGGCAAAGCTGCCCGACAAATCGGAACAGTCATATCCGCGACGCAGACGACGGACTTCTTCGTCCTGGGACTGGGGATTTTCCTAGGTGGGCTTGTCGGCGTCATTGTGACGTTTCCGGTCGGCGGCATGCAGATCTCGCTCAGCACCAGCGTCGGTGCCTTGTTGTCGGGCCTGCTGGTTGGACATTTGCGCACGCGCTTCCCGCTTTTCGGTCGAATACCGGACGCAGGTGTTTCGCTGATGACCGGCCTGGGGCTTTCGGCGTTCGTGGCGATGATCGGTCTACATGCCGGACCTGTCTTCTTCTCGGCGATCGCGGAAGCGGGACTGGGTCTTCTTTTCGGAGGCATGATCGTGACGATAACGCCGTTGATCGTCGGGCTGTATTTCGGCCGCTATGTCCTCAAGATGAACCCCATCCTGCTTCTTGGCGGACTTGCGGGGGCGCAGACGATGACGGCCGCCATGGCGGCAGTTCAGGAACGTTCAGGCAGCACGGTCGCGGTGCTCGGGTATACGCCGGCAGTGCCGCTCGGCCACATCCTGCTGACCACCTGGGGAAGCGTAATCGTCAATGTGATCGCAGGTTAGCGATCGCCGATGCCAGGCGACCTTGTGCGTGAATATCCGGTTTGGCGGGAGACGGGCAATTTCCGCCACGATTGTAAGGAACGGTAACGATGATCGGGCCATCACCCTCTGGCAGCACTGCCGATCTGTCCCCTGCAGGAAGCATCCGGCGAGATGTCATCGCTGGCTTGACGGCGGCGGCTGTCGTCCTGCCGAAAGCCATGGCCTACGCGACGGTTGCCGGATTGCCCGTGATCGTCGGCCTTTATACGGCATTCGTGCCGATGATCATCTATGCTTTTCTCGGTTCGTCACGGGTGTTGAGCGTCAGTTCGACGACAACCATCGCAATCCTGACCGCAGCTGAGTTGCAGTTAGTCGTACCCGATGGCGATCCAAGCAAGCTCATCGTCGCCACTGCGACCTTCACGGCTTTGACGGGCGCGCTGCTGCTCATTGCGTCCGGTTTGCGGTTGGGCTTCGTTGCCAATTTCATCTCGGTGCCGGTGCTGACTGGGTTCAAGGCCGGCATAGGGCTGGTAATCATCCTGGATCAGTTGCCGAAGCTATTCGGGCTTCACATCACCAAGGCCGGCTTTTTCAGAGACATATTGGCGTTTGTGGAGCAGCTTCCCCACGCATCGGTAATCACTGCAATCGTGGGATTGACCGCGCTTTTCCTGTTGTTATTGGTGGAATGGATCCGCCCTCACTCTCCGGCGCCACTCGCTGTCGTCGGGGGCGCGATTGCCGCCTCATGGATGTTGGGCTTGAGCGACAGAGGAGTTGCCATTATCGGCGAGATTCCGCGGGCGCTGCCAACGGTGACCGTGCCCGATCTCGATCTGGTCATGATGCTGTTGCCTGGGGCGATCGGTGTGGCACTGATGAGTTTCACCGAGACCGCGGCCGCAGGACGCGCTTTCGCAATTTCTTCGGATCCTCCAATCCGCCCTAATCGCGAGTTGTTCGCCATCGGTGCGTCCAATCTCGGAGGCGCATTTTTCGGCGCCATGCCAGCCGGGGGCGGGACGTCGCAAACCGCGGTCGTACGTGCAGTCGGAGGGCAAACCCAGCGCGCCTCACTGGTCACGGCCGCCGTCTCCGTTGCGACGATGCTGGTACTCGCCCCCTTGCTGGGGCTTTTGCCTCAAGCAGCGCTTTCTGCAATCGTCATCGTCTATTCACTCGGTCTGATCCGGCCCAGTGAGTTCAGAAGCATACTCCAGGTTCGGCGGATGGAATTTCGCTGGGCCTTGGCTGCGCTGGTGGGGGTGCTGTTCTTTGGCACGCTCCAGGGTATCGTTGTCGCGATAATCGTCTCTCTGCTCGGCCTATCCAGCCAATCCGCAAACCCACGCATACATGTAATAGGTCGTGCTCGCGGAGACAGGGCCTTGCGGCCTGTTTCGGACAAGGACGATGAAGAGAATATTGTGGATGGGCTATTGATCCTGCGCCCGGAAGGGCGGCTGTTCTTCGCCAATGTGCAGCAGGTTGCCGATCGGATCCGCGACCTCGTGCTGCAAAGAAAGCCGAAGGTCCTGTTGCTGGATCTGAGCAGGGTGTTCGATATTGAATATTCCGCGATGCAGATGGTGATCGCGAGCGATCGAAATCTCGCGGATCAGGGAGTGACATTATGGCTCGCGAGCCTCAACCCCGATGTACTCGACTATGTCCGCGCGTCAGGATTCGCTGAACATCTCGGCGAAAGCCGTATGTTCAAGCGGGTGGATGACGGGGTTCGCCACTTCCAGCACAGTATCGAAGCCTCTGTCTCAAGCCCGGTGAAACTCGATCCGCATGACAGCTGAAAGAGAGAGCGGAACCGCGAATATGTGATTGCCGATCAGCACTTTATACAGGAAACGGGGCATCCTTCATGTTCATGGTCATCCTTCTTTCTGCTGGCATACTGTTTTTCACCATCATCATTCACGGGCTGGTCGTGACATGTCTGTACAGCCTGTGCATAGGCGCGGTCAGAAATGCCCGAAACCTATCCGGCGTAGCCCGGCTTTGCCTCACCTACGTCTTTGTCTTGGGGTTTGTTTTTGCTCATTTTTTTGAAATCGTCATCTGGGCTGTGGCCTACCGGGCATTGGGTGCGCTCGAAAGCATGGAGGAGGCCGTCTATTTTTCGGCCGTCACCTTTGCAACAATTGGCTATGGCGACGTCACGCTCTCCGGTGGCTGGAGGATCGGCAGTGCGATCGAAGGCGTGAATGGCATCCTCCTTTTCGGCTGGACGACAGCATTCCTTTTCAAGGTTTCGGGAACGCTCTGGTTCATTGAAGACAATGAGAAGCCAAAGCCGGGTCAGAGATAAACATCTACAGCGTCAAAGAGCGACACATGGAGCATGCCAGTTCGTACGGCTCGCCAGTAGGTTACCGTATTCTACGTATACGCAGGCAACGTCCGGGATATCATTCGGAACAATAATTTTTACTGAGTAGCTATCCAGGACGTACGCATAATGAAGTGGCTGGCGCTATCGCTGTTCCTGCTTTTAGCCGCCGCGCCTGCCTATTCGCAGCCGGCGCCCCCTCTGCCCGAAAAGATCGAAGCGCTTACAACACTGCTTCAGGATCCCGAGGTCCAGTCGTGGATCAAGCGGGCCGAGGATAAAAGCACGCCGTCTCCGGCACCGTCTTCCGAACCTTCGATCTCGACGTGGGAAACGGCTATCCGGACCCGCATGGACAGGATTGCTGCGGCGATCCCCCGAATCCCAGCCGAAGTTCTGAAGGCTGCCAAACGCGTCAGGGAGGATGCTGTCTCCAACGGATATGCACCGGTCTTCCTGATGTTTTCTGGGCTCATCCTTGTCGGAATGATTGTTGAGCGGCTTTATCTCCGCATGCGGTCACATGCCGACAATGGCGTTTACGGCCTGCTTTCCGTTTTCGTTTTTGCCGTGCCGCTGGCCATCATATTCTTCGCCGTTCACTGGCCGCCACTCGTGCGTGTGGCTCTGCTTGTCTACCTGATTGCCTTCGTGGGCTTTCGGTTGGCTTCTGCATTGGTTGTGCTTGCAGTCCCAAGGGAAGGCCTGATACGGGCACAGCTTCTAGTGGGAGCAGCAGTGCTGGCAATCGCGAATTCGGTCGCCTGCTCTCTGATCGGTATCGATCAGGACGTGGTGGATGCCCTGTCTTATCTCAGCTCGATACTCCTTCTGGCCTTGCTGCTGGAAGCTGTCTGGTCGGTGCGGACGCGCAGCCTGCAACGTAGGTTCATGTTGACTGTTGCCATGGTCGTCATCTGGGCGCTTTGGTGCCTGGGATTAAAGGGGCTTTTCTGGATCGGAGCTTTTGCGCTGATCCTGCCTGCTACGCTCCAGTCAGTGGGAAAAGCAGCACTGCGTCTGGTGCCGAATGCCACAGGGATGCGGAGCGTGCTTATCACACGCGGCGCGCGTGCCGCGATCATCCTCGTTGCCTTGGCTTGGCTCGTTTTTGTCTGGAAGATGAATCCGGAAGGACTTGCGCAGCGGGATCCTGCGCTCTCGGCGGTCTTTTATGGGCTGTTGAAAAGTGTTGCAGTCGTGCTTGTTGCCGATCTCCTGTGGCACATGGCGAAATGCTGGATCGACGGACAGCTCGTCACAAGTGACGAGACAGGTTTGACACCACAGGAAACGTCGCGTCGCGGGCGTCTGCGCACCTTGCTTCCGATAATGCGAAATGCGCTGGCGGCGGTCGGCCTGACGATAACCGTGCTTCTCGTCCTAGCGGAACTCGGGGTGGAGATCGGCCCGCTGATTGCCGGCGCAGGGGTTTTCGGGGTTGCGATCGGCTTTGGCTCGCAGACCTTGGTGAAGGATGTGATCAGCGGTGTTTTTTATATGCTCGATGACGCGTTCAGGGTCGGAGAATACATTCAGGCGAAGAGTTACAAGGGCACCGTGGAGGGCTTCAGCCTCAGGTCTGTCCGTCTCCGCCACCACCGGGGGCCTATTTTTACCGTCCCATTCGGCGAACTCGGTGCGGTGGAGAACATGAGCCGGGATTGGGGTGTGGTGAAATTCCGCATTTCTGTCGGTTTCGACGCCGATGTCGAGAAGGCGCGGAAATTGACGAAAAAGATCGGTGCGACAATGCTGGAGGATCCCGAGTTCGGCCCCATTTTCATCGAACCCTTGAAGATGAAGGGCGTCGAGGAATTCGGCGATTACGGAATGGTGCTGAGCTTCGGGATGACGCTCAAGCCTTCTCCGATGCAGTCCTTCATCCGAAGGCGTGCAAACCTTCTGTTGCGTGAGGCTTTCGTCTCGAACGGAATTCAGTTCGCACAGCCGACGGTTAATGTCGGAGGAGAGGGGGCTGCGGGCAATGCGTCTGCGGCAGCATTACAGGCCTTGAACAAGAACACACAGCCAACCGCAACCATCGATGGAAACCCGCCATGACTGCGAGGCCGCTCTAATGAACGAGCGCCAATCAGGAATGAAACCGGAAGCCGGTGATTTTCGGTGGTGGAGGCGAGAAGTAACTGGCAACGATTTCTGGTTCGTCTGCGAGGTAACGGATTGTGATCGCTCGAGAGACAGATGTTGAGGCGCTGTGGGGCAATCTTTCTCACAAACAACGTCGAGCGGTCTTGGGAATTTTACTTCGCGATATCGCTAAAGCGTATCGAATGTCGGACGACGAGTCCAAAATGCGGTGGTCCGGGCCGATCCTGGAGCTCATCGAGATGTTGGAAAGACTTAGACGTGATCCTGCCGATAGCAAACGAGGCGCGACGCTTGAGGCGATAGAGCTTGGCTGTCGCTTCACCAGCCAGATTTTGCCGAAAGGCCAAGTTCCATCTGGTCGAGAGACCCAATAGGGTGACTGCGTCCGACAAGGCCTAGCTTTGCTCGGCGGGTCTATGCGCAAATTGCATTGGCCGGCTTGACTGCAGGATAGCCAAGACTTCCGGTCTGCCCTACCATTTCTCTATTGCTTCAGGGTGTTGCTCCGGTGACGAAGAGGGCTCCGGAACTTCTCAGGGGAGGGCGACGCTTGGACGAGGAGGAAACATGGATACACCACCCATCATCAACCAGTATGCAGGGATAATTCAGACATCGTTGGCGCCTGTCTTTCTGCTTGCCGGGACAGCAGCATTCGTGAGTATCTACAGCCTGCGCCTGGGCAGGGTTGCGGACCGCCTGAATGAAGTCGGAGACAAACCCGATTTGGGAGAGAGAGGAGTGCAATGGCTAACCTATTTAAGCCGCCGCACGCTTATTCTCGAGGTAGCAGTCATCTTCGGAGTGGTTTCGGGTTTGTGCACTTGTGCTGCTATTCTTAATCTTCTTGCAGGCGGCCTCTCCATTCGACTTCGACCGGAGAACCTGCCATGGCTCTTTGGCGGGGCGATCATTTGTCTGATGCTCTCGCTGCTCGCGTTCCTGCTGGAGCTTGTTTATGCTGGCAGGAGTATGCTCCAGCAAATCCGTGAGCGACGCTAGCCGGCTAAGCATTTCACGCCGATGCCCGTCTATGCCTGCTCACGGGTCGCACCACTGCCTCCTGAATATCGCCGTACCGCCGGTGCTGTTGGCACAAGGCCTAGTCCAGTCTTATCAAGAGCTCGAACTCGAAACCACGAGTGCCCTAGCCATTTCGTAGCGTTTACGTGCATCGCGACCAGGTGGATGCCCTGAAAATGTCTTGAGTGGGTTCGTCGGCGCGATGATTGCGTGCGGCATCATTTTCCCTTCGGCCGAAAATAGGCATTACTTGAAGTCGGATCCACTGTGCTTTTCTCTTCATGCTGAGTTGCGCTCGTGGCTGAGCGCAACGCATAGAGGCTTTCCTGACCTACGATAAAGTTACGGAACTCATTTCATCAGGCGGCGCGCATTCTTGACCCTTGGGCAGCTGCTTGGCGCATCTCAAAACGCATGAGCAGCTCTGAAAGGCGGCCGCTTTCATCAGCAAGGCCAGCGCCGGCGGCATTCATTTCTTCAACCATGGCTGCATTCTGCTGGGTTACCTGGTCCATGTGATTGACCGAGGTGTTGATTTCAGTGAGACCCGATGCCTGTTCGCGCGCGCCGAGGGCGATCGCGTCCATGTGCTGGTTGATTGCGGAGACGAGCTTCGCGATCTCGTTCAGCCCGTCACCGGTATCGTTGACCAACGCAACTCCTTGCGTGACCGCGGCTTCCGAATTGCCGACCAGCGTCTTGATCTCCTTGGCTGCGTTCGCTGAGCGCTGGGCGAGTTCACGGACTTCCTGAGCAACGACCGCAAATCCCTTGCCAGCTTCGCCCGCACGGGCAGCTTCTACACCAGCGTTAAGAGCCAGAAGGTTGGTCTGGAAGGCGATGTCGTTGATGACACCGATGATCTGGCCTATCTGTGTGGACGCTGCCTCGATCTTGCCCATTGCATCGATCGCGTTCGAAACGACCGAACTGGAGGAGTTTGCACGAGCGCTGGCATGGCGAACCATCTCGCGAGCCTCGGAGGCTCGTTCCGACGTCTGCTTGACGTTTGTCGTAACCTGTTCGAGTGCCGCGGCCGTTTCTTCCAGCGAGGCGGCCTGTTGTTCGGTGCGCTTGGCAAGTTGGTCTGAGGCAGTGGAAATCTCGTCGCTGCCGCTGCGAACCGTCAGTGCTGACTTGGCGACGCCTTCCAGCGCAGTCCGCAGTTGGCGGATGGAGCTATTGAAATCGTGGCGCAGGGCTTCGAACTGCTCGGAAAACTCCTCTTCGATTTCGCAGAGAAGATCACCGGCTGCAAGACGACGCAGGCCGGAGGCGAGGCCGGAAGTCGCTTGGGTGAGGCGCGCTTCGGCTTCGCTTTCAGCGCGTTTCTGGAAGGCAATGCGCTCGGCTTCGGCCGCCTGGCGAGAGCGGACTGCCTCTTCTTCAAGCTGGCGGTTGTGGATTGAGGCCTCGCGGAAAACCTCGACGGCGCGAGCCATGTCGCCGATTTCATCCTTGCGGGCGGCGCCATCGATCTTGACCGACAGATCGCCGGCGGCGAGCGTGCGCATGGCGCCGGTCAGGGCGGTGATCGGGTTGGCGATGCGGAAGATGATGGTAGAGAAACCGACAATGGCAAGCGCCAGAGCCAGAAGGGTGGCAACGCCATAGATGACGATCGACCGTGTAGACGTGGCCGCATTGGCGGCGGTGAGAGCCGTCATTTCCTTCAACGATGCCGAGGCGATATCGGCAACCGATGCCTGTGCCGGCCCGGCGGGCTTGCGCCAGTCATCCACATTCATGTCAAAGGGCTGTCCGGCCTGGAACTGCCTGATGGCGGCCGATTTCTGTTCGGCATAGGCGCCGGAGAAGTAGGTGTTCTGCGCGACCTTGTGCAGATCGCGGATGGCGGCCGGCGTAGTGTCGCTTGCAACAATCTGCGAGATCACATCCCAGGCCAGAAACACGCGGGCGTCCTGCACGGCGATTTCGGCTAGCTTTTCTGCCGAAAGCGGCTGCTTGGAAATGATGGCACCGACGATCGACGAATTGGCGGTGCCGAGCTGCGTGCGTGAGGTCCAGGCAAGCGAACGCAGCTGCGTGAACATGATCATGGCAGGACCGCGAGCATTGATCACCGCTTCGACCTGATAGGACGCCTTTTCGAGATCGACGAGCATCTGGTCGGCAAGGCCGAGCGCGTTCTTTCCGACACTGGCATCGCGATCCTTGACCGGAAGGGCGAGTCCCGCATCCACCTTCGCGCGAAGATCCAGCCATTTGCGGTAGTTTTCGAGAACCGGGCCGAGGCTGACCTTCAGGCTTGCCGGTTCGACCCTGTCGATGATCGATGTAGCATCATTGAAGGCGGCATCGAGATCACGCCTACCATCCTCGATATTCTTGCGGGTAGAGGCCATATCCGCCGGTTCCAGCTTGACGGCTGAGCTGATGGCGCCGCGTTCGCCGCGCATGCCGAGCAGCGCATCGAACAGCGATTTATCGAGCGCGGCCAAGCCCGCCAGTTGGCTGGAGATGCGCTGGGTTTCGATTTGCCGCAGCAGTTGCTGCGACATAAGACCCATCACTGTGAAACTGAGAACCGCAAACACGGTGACGAGTATGTTTCGAACCGAAAATTTCATTGCAACGCCCCCAAAGGGACCGGCACGAGACGCAATTCCCCTTGCACACGCCGATCCGATATCCTCCGCGCGATCAAGGCGATCTCGCATTGCAAGATCAATGTTCAATATTGACTAAATCTTTCCTAATTCACGCCCATATCGATCGAATTATTGTGCGTATTTGTTGTGCAGCGCAACATTCGGCATGCGGGTGATCGAAATTGTGCGCACGGGTTCAGCTACCGCGTGTCCTATCGACTACTTACAGATGACCCGAAGTCGTGGCGGCAGCCAAGCGGTTCTCGAAGGGCAGTTGACAGCTAAAACAGAGACTTGATGCTTCAGAACCATAGGGTCACAGGTTCGAAGCTATTCAAGAGCTTTGCAGACCCGTCTTTGCGCGCGAAGCCTCTTCGAACTGCAGCAAACCGCCGAACCTATTCAAGGGAAGGCGGTTTATCTTGCGCAGCTCCAGCTGACAGGTATGTGCTGCGTGCTTTGGCGCAGGTGTTACCTGTCAAGCCAGGTAGCTTATGCCGGTGGCAGTGCGCTTAGCGTCAAATTCAGTCCGCTATCCGCATCGAATATGTGTGCCTTGTCCATCACGAAACCGAGTGGGATCGTCTGGCCACGTTCTGCTTTGTCGATCTCGCCGGCAAAATCGGTCGGGATGCGGGCGGCAAACTCGTGGCCACCGAGATCGAAATAGGTATAGACCTCGTTGCCCATATGCTCGCGCAGGCGGAAGGTGCAATTGGCGATGGCAGCACGTTCCTGCGAGCCCGCTGCAAGAATGCTGCGGGGCGTGCCGATATGTTCCGGGCGAATGCCGAACTGCACCTTCTGGCCGATCAGGTTGCGAAGGGCATAGGAATATGCAGCGGGAAGCGGCAGCATCGTATCGCCGATCTCAACGCCCAACCCGCCGTCGCGCGCCACCACCGTTGCCGGGCGGATGTTCATTTCGGGCGAGCCGATGAACCCGGCGACGAAGGCATTGACCGGGCGATCATAGAGCGTCGTCGGCGTGTCCACCTGCTGAATAGTGCCGTCTTTCAGCACGCAGATGCGTTCCCCCATGGTCATGGCCTCGACCTGGTCATGGGTCACGTAGATTGCCGTCGATGGCTGTCCCCGGTCACGCAATTCGCGATGAAGTTCTGTCAGGCGCACGCGCATTGAGGCACGCAGCTTGGCATCGAGATTGGAGAGAGGCTCATCGAAGAGGAACACTTCCGGCCGCTTGACGATGCAGCGGCCGACAGCCACGCGCTGCGCCTGCCCACCCGAAAGCTGGCGCGGCAGGCGATCGAGCAGATGCTCCATTTCCAGCATTTTGGCAGCCTGGGTGACGCGTTCGTGGATTTCCTGCTTGGGCAGACCTGCCAGCTTCAGGCCGAAAGCCATGTTGTCATAGACCTTCATATGCGGATAAAGCGCATAGTTCTGGAATACCATGGCAATCCCGCGCTCCTTGGCGCGCAGATTGTTGACGACCGTATTGCCGATTTTGAGTTCGCCGCCCGAAATCGATTCCAGACCGGCAATCATGCGCAGGATGGTGCTTTTCGAGCAGCCGGACGGGCCAACAAAGACCATGAATTCGCCGTCGCGCACTTCAAGATCGACGCCGTGCACCGCCTCGAAGCCGTTGGGATATGTCTTGACGATCTTTTCGAGATTAACACTAGCCATGATTGGCTCCCTTTCCTCAACCCTTGATGCCGCTCGAGGTCGCACCCTCGATGAAGTAGCGCTGCGCCAGAAAGAACACGGTCAGTGACGGCAGCAGGGCTACGATGGAAATTGCAATAATATTGGCCCACTCGACCTCGCCACTGACGTCCATGCTCATCTTGAGCGCGAGCGACACAGGGTATTTCTCGACGGTGGAGATGTAGATCAGCGGCCCGATGAAGTCGTTCATCGTCCAGATGAACTGGAAGAGGGCAACTGAGATCAGAGCCGGTTTCAGAAGTGGCACGACGATGTGCCACAGGAGTTGCAACGCGTTGCAACCATCGATGATCGCGGCCTCTTCCATGTCGCGCGGCGTGCCGCGCAGGAACTGGACGACGAGAAAAGTGAAGAACGTATCGACGGCAAACGCCGACGGCAGGATCAACGGCCAATAGGTGTCGATCATGCCCAGTTCCTTGAACATCAGATATTGCGGCACGCGCAACACGATCGGCGGCAGGAGCATGGTGCCGATCATGATGGAAAAAAGGAACTTTTTCCCCGGATATTCAAAGCGTGCGAAGGAATATGCCACCAGCGTGCACGAGATCAGCGTGACGATGACCCGCGGGATGACGATGAGGAACGAGTTCAGGAAGTAGGTTGCAAAGGTAAACTCGGTCCGCGTCATCCAGCCGTTGTAATAAGCGCTGAAATCGAGCAGCTGGGTAAGGTCACGCGGCAGGAACCAGATCGTGGTGAAGATTTCCTGGTTCGATTTGAACGATGCACCCAGCAGCCAGAAAAGCGGGTAGAGCATCAGTAGGCCGACGCTTCCGAGTATCAGGTAGCGCAAGGCGAGCGAGATCCGCTCCCTGCGTTGCGTGCGCAGCACTTCCGCGTTCGACGGGATTCGCGTTTTCGGCAGCGCGGTTGCGATTGTCTCACTGCTCATCGCGCTTTCTCCTTTTCCCCTGAATAGAAGACCCAGTATTTCGAGGACCAGAACAGGACGCCTGCAATCGCGACGATCAGGAAGAACAGGACCCAGGACAGGGCGCTGGCGTAGCCCATGTTGAAATATTTGAATGCTTCGTCGTAGATGTAGATGGCCATGAAGTAAGTGGAGTAGAGCGGGCCGCCCTCGGTGATCATGTAAGGCGCGTTGAACTCCTGGAAGCAGTTTACGATCTGCATGATCATGTTGAAGAAGATGACCGGCGTGATGATCGGCAGGGTGACATTGCGGAACTGCTGCCAGAAGGATGCACCGTCGATTTCGGCTGCTTCGTAAAGCGATTTCGGCACACCCTGGAGTGCGGCCAGAAAGATCACCATGGCCGCTCCGAACTGCCAGGTGTTGAGCGCCACGATCGTCCAGACCGCATAACGCTCGCTTGCCAGCCAAGGGATCGGATCAATGCCGACGGTATCGAGGATGATGTTGACCAGCCCCTTCTGCTGGAAGAGGAACTTCCACATCACGGAGATGGCGATCGAACCACCGAGAATGGTCGGCAGGTAATAGGCGGCGCGGAAGAAATTGATGCCGCGCAGCTTGAAGTTCAGCACCTGCGCGATGAAAAGCGCGACCGCCAGCCGGGCCGGAACGACGATGAGGGCGAAGGACACCGTAACCGTCAGCGACTTCCAGAACAGATCATCGTCGAAAACCATCTTTTCGTAGTTTTCCAGCCCGATATAGGTGGGTGATCCGATGAGAGGATAGTCGGTAAAGCTCAACGCGAACGAGGCCGCGAAAGGGAATAGATTGAAGGCGAGGATGCCCAGAATAAAGGGCAGCACAAAAAGATAGCCAAGGCGTTTGCTTTCATACATCCGCATCACCTGAGAAATGTTCGGCCGCTGGCCGCGTGGAAGGGTGAGTGCGCCGACCGCAGCCGTCGCACTCTTCCGGAAAGATCAGGCTCATCTGGCCCTCATGGGCCGATAACCTTTGTCGCGCTAAAGGCGGGACAGTATCCGGGTGGCTTCCTTGATCAGCTTCGGCGCAGCTTCCTCCGGTGTGGTCTTGTCGAAGGAAAGTTCCTCGAAGGTATTGAACAGAAGCTTGTAGATCAGCGGATGTTCGAAATAGAGCGAGAAGCGCGGCACAAGTCCCTTCTCATCGAGTTCCATGATCTGACCTGTTCCGATCTTCTGGATCGGCGGGATGAGATTTTCGTTGGTCAGGACATCCCATTGCGTTTTAGAGGCGGGGATGGCGCGTGACGTGCCGATGATGCGGGCGGCTTCAGCATCCGTTGTCAGGAAGTTGATGAATTTTGCCGCCGCTTCCTGCTGTTTGCTATGCTTGCTGATTGAGTAGATGAAGCCTGTGCGGCTCATTGTGCCAGCGGTCTTGGCATCCGGCAGCATGATGTAAGGTCCGACTTCCAACTGATCGAGACCGCCGGTCAACGTGTCGGCGCGCGATGTCAGAGTAGAATCCTGCGAATAGACGCCGCCCCACTTGCCTTCCACCCAGTCGGGCATCTGCGATGTCGGCTTGTTTGCACCGCCCATGGCGGTACGTGCCTTGATGCTGACCAGAACATGTTCGTTTTCCAGTCGTTTGAAGAAGCGCAGCCAGTCGGCCACTTGCTCTTCGCTCATCGACACTTTGGGTTCGTCCGGATCGATGAAGTTTACATTGTATTTCTGCATGGCCCAGGACAGCGAGATCAGGAAGCTGCCCTGCGTGGTCGGATCGAGCGGGTAATATTCGTCGCCCAGACGCTCGCGCATCAGTTTTCCGGCTTCGAACAACTCGTCCCAGGTTTTCGGATAGTCGATTTTGGCCTTCTGCCACGGTTCCTTGTTGTACAGGAACAGGAATCCGGTTGAGCCGATCGGCACGCCCTGCATCTTGCCGTTGATGCTTACCTGCTCAAGCGTGGTTTTGGGGAATTCCTCGAGATTGATCAGGCTGGAGAACTTGTTGATGTCTTCAAACCCATCGCCCTTTTTCGAGAACATCGGCAGCCAAGCCAGTAGTACCTGCATGACGTCCGGTTCAGTTCCGCCGGCAAACTGAGTGCTCAGGCGCGTCTGGTAACCGTCATAGCCGGAATATTCGGCTTTCACGGTGATGCCCGGGTTTTTCTCCTCGAAAAGCTTTATGACTTTAAGTGTATTTGCGGCGCGTGCTTCGTTACCCCACCAGGCGAAACGGATCGACGCGTCCTCGGCAAAAGCCGCAGATGTAAGTGAAACAAGCGCTGTGAATGTCAGCGCCGCAAGTGTCTTTCGTTTGAACATGGTCTCCTCCTAAACTTCCTCTTCAGCTTGTTATGATCGCCCTCCGGCGGTCAGGTATGTGCGCATGAGACTGCGGCTGGCGGGTATGGAGCCGAGCAAGGCAGGCACTGCGGAATGGGGGTGGACAAGATTGGTGTTAGGCGCACAGGGCAGCACGCGTCGCTTCAGCCTGCCATCGAGATCACGCAGGTCGCTGAACAGCGTCAAACCTTCAGCCGCAGGCCTTTCCTCGGAAGGTCCTGAGCTTTCGATCACCTGCTGCAAAGACCGCGGCGGTACCCAAAGATCTGCCGCATGGCCCGTTGCAAGAACCTGCAGCGAAAAATCCGCCTCGATCGTGCTCTCGCGCAACTCTCCCGCATCGCTCGGTCGCTGTCGTGTCGTTACGCGGCAACCGGGAAATGGTGACCAGACGGTTTTCAGTTCACCGCCTTCGAGAACGGCTTCATCGATCTCGGTGCGAAATGCCCAGATAATGCCATCTCGACTAAATGCGAGCAGGTTGTCGCCGGCAAAGCCGCTCGAAATCCAATCCAGCGATTCCACGCAAAAGCCGTGATGGGAGGAATAGGCAAATTTTGCGTATTTATCGGCGACATGCCGGATTTCGCGATGCTTCGGCGGCGGCGCGACCAGATAGGCAACGCCGTTGGAGCGCCAAGTAATCTGGCGCGATACGGCAACCGCATGGAGAGCGGGCGGAGTGTCCACTTCCTCCTCGGAGCTCCAAAATGGATGGTCGGCGGGAAGAGACAGGGGCGCGAAAGCTTTCAACGCCCAGAGTGGTGACTGTGCGCTGTTGTAGAACTCGCTCATCAGCAGGTTGGGGTAGGCGTAACCCACGGTTAGCCGCCCTTCGGCATCGAAGATCGGTTGACCAAGCCACCAGCGCATCGAGCGAGACCAGAGGCCACGCAGCTTTCCTGCACTCAGTTCGGGATGGTCTACTTCGGCGAGCAGGCCCCAGAAGCCGGCAACGCCGAAGCGATAGGTCATTGAACGGCCATAGGCGATAGCCGAGCCGTCTTCAGCAAACCAATGGCGGTACGAGAGGGCGAAGGTTCTTGCCCGTTCGATATAACGCGCCGAGCGCTCGGGATCGTCAACCGCGTGCCAGCGTGCATAGAGGAGCCCGTAGAAATGGAAGGCGAAGGGATTGTAGTAGTCGAACCGTCCTACCTCAGCGCCGTCCTTGTACCATCCTTCACCGACATACTGGCTGTCGATGAAATCAAGCTCTTCGGCGAAGGCTTTCCTGTCGACCGGCCAGCCGAGGCTGGCGAGTGCATCGATCACCAGAATTCGGAAGAAACGCCAGTTGCTCGGGTTGATGCGAGCGTCTTGAATTCGGGATAACCAGCGGAACAGATTTTCCCGGGAAGCCTGCGGCATCTGCTTGTTCAGGAGCTCGGGTTGTTCACGTACAAATACGGCGAGCGCTGCCATCTCGACCAGCCGCTGATCCATGTCGCCGGCTTCACCCCAATAAGCGGGATGATCCGGGTCGGTGCCGTTGGCCAAGCCTTCGATGATGGCTTCCACTCCGGGTACCGAACAGCCGCCGGCAAGCGCTGGAACCACTCCCCACAGCAGCCGCGAGAGCCCCTCAAGGCGTGCGGCATTTTCATCATAGGCCGCAACGGTTGATCCGAGCTTGAGCCCGGCATTGCCTTGCGTGAACGCGCCGAGATGGTTGCCGACGAGCCATGAAAGGAGATGCGCGGCGGCATCCCGGTCGATGGCGGCATCTGGATCGATTGGTAGCGAAGGATGCATCGGAGGCCTCACCAGCAAAAACGGGAATGGCCGAGCGACCGCATGAGCGCTTCCATGAAATAATAGTCGCCATAGGGCAGCATGTTGCGCACCGAGCCCCGCCGTACATGGGCCGCGCCATAATCGAGCAATCCCTGCGCCCCTTCAATTTGCGTAACGTCGCAAGTATCGATCAGGCCATCGAGCAGCCGATCGGCAAAGGTGCGCCAGCGGATTTTCTCGTCGCCGCTTGTCACATCCGCCAGGATGAAGAGTCCGGCGGACAGAATGGCCCCTGCCGAACTGTCCAGATATTGCGGTTCATCAGCGGGCAGCCGCAGGTCCCAGAGAGGCACACGATCAGCGCCCATAAGTTCTTCGGCCTTGGCGGCGACCAGTCGAGCCGCATCGAGATATTCGGGATTGCCCGTGGTGCGGTAGGACTGCGCAAAACCATGTACCAGCCAGGCCTGACCGCGCGCCCAGCAAGAATCATGAGCATAACCCTGATGGGTTTCACCGCGCAGCGGAGCGCCGGTCGTGGCGTCGAACACGAATGTGTGGAAGGACGTGCCGTCTTCCCGGATAAGATTGCGGCGGGTAGTCTCCGCATGGGCGTCAGCGATCGTCTTGAAATCGGGCGCGCCGGTTTCGGTATGTGCCCAGTAAAGCAGGGCCAGATTCTGCATCGTATCTGCAATGATCCGTCCGGCCACGAAGGTGGAGCGTGTCGTATTTTCCGTTCCATGCGAGTTCCAGGCCTGGATATAGCCGCCGGCGGGCCTGAAGCGTGCGCGCAGCGCTTCTGCAGCGCGCAAGGCCATCTGCCGCGCTGTCTGCGATCCGGTCAGTTTCCAATCGGCCACGCAGTTCAGCGAAAAGATGAAGCCAAGATCATGATCCTGCGCTGCGAGGTTGGATAAAAGCAGGTTGAGGTCAGACTGACGGGCTCGAGCGAGATTGGCCAATCCCGGTTCGCCATTGAACTGATAAGCGAGCCAAAGCTGCCCGGCATAAAAGCTAATGACCCAATCGAACGGATTGCAATATTGCCAGCCGTTTTCCACGCTGCCGATCTGAGGGTTGCGCAGCCCGAAAATGCGCGATGTCGACTTCACCCGTTCGACGCACCGCTCCAGGACTGCCTGGCGACCATTTGGCTTTGCCTTGGCAGGAGATTGGACGGAGTGGGGAAGGGTGGCGGTGAGCATGCAGGTTTCCTCGCTGTCGATGCGAAGACTTTGGCATGTGCGAAAATTTTGTCAATTAAGAAAAATTTTCGCACATGCGGCTAAAAACACCTTTGTAAATTGGCGGTTATTATACAAAAAAACTACGTTGAGTTGCTGTGCTTATTGATTTCAATGCGAAAATTTACGAAAATCGCGACGAAAAGCCGGCAGCTTTTGCGCCGAAAATTTTCGTGATAGACATTGTGTCGCGGAAGTGCCCATGGCCATTACGAACCGCAGAAGGCGAATGATGAGCGATCCAGACTCCTATCTTTCAACGGCGACACTTCACGATGTTGCAACGGCGGCCGGAGTTTCGGTCGGGACAGTATCCAAGGCGCTCAACAGACGCGGTGGCGTAAGCCCAAGCGTTGCAGCCCAAATCATAGAGACAGCACGCAAGCTCGGATATCAGAAGCGTCAGCTGCCGCCGGAACCCGCCTACAACGTTACGTCCGCGACGATCATAACTTTTGACCGGTTCGTGGTGAGCGGCCAGTTCTACGGCGAGATCCTTGATTCGATAACGAAGGAAGCCGAAAGACGCAGCATTGCCACCAATGTGGAGCTTCTTCCTTCTGTCGAAGTTCCAACACTGCTAGCCCAGAAAAACTGGTTTGGAAGGCAGCGTCCCGAAAGTCTCATCGTGCTTGGCATCGATACGCCGGAAATGCTGGATGCAATCAGCGAGTTGGGCTGTCCGGCCGTTATTGTCAACGGCGCAGACCGCCGGATGCGGATTCCGAGCGTGTCACCCGATTATCACTTTGGCGGATGGCTGGCGGCACGGCATTTGCTGGAACAAGGGCATCGCAAAATCGCGCATGTGACGCATCCCTGGCGCGTGTCGTTTGCGCTCCGGCTCGACGGTTTTCGAGATGCACTCTCGGATTTCGGCATAACTTTCGATCCGGAAGTTCACCTGATCGACACGCAGAGTCGTGCGCTGATGAGCCTTGATGCACGGCGTGCCGTCGAAGAAAGGTTGGCAGCCGGCAGGCTGGATTATACCGGCTTTGTCTGTGCCGCGGACATGCTGGCGCTCGGCGTCATACAAGCCGCGACCGCGGCCGGTCTTTCGGTTCCCAACGACATCTCGGTCATCGGTTTCGATGATCTGCCAGTCAGCAGTCACTCAACGCCGCCGCTCAGCTCGATTCGCATCGACCGGCAGGAGGTAGGTCGTACAGCGGTCGATCTGCTGCTCGAGCGAGCCGCCATGCCGGATCGCGTGGCGCGCCGAGTGGGGATCGGCGTCTCGCTCGTGTCGCGTTCCTCAGTCGGAACTATTTAGTCACTGCCAATCGACCGTTCGGGAAGTAATAGCCGCCAGAAATTGCACAGCAAGATCGTCGCGATTGAGATGAATCTTCTCTGCATCGGCTCTTACAACTGGCTCTGCGCGGATCGACATTGGCAATACGCTCCAACGAAACATCGCTCGTGCACCGCGGAAAGCATCTAGAGGAAGAGATCCTCACTATTTTGTCCGCGGCCTGTTGCTAAAACGGGCGTAATGGTTGGAGGCCGAATACGGTGCACGTGCCTCGTCCAGCCTTGACCGTGCGTCTCCTCGCAATCTGCTAATGGAATGCGATTAATGCGGCAATCGTTATGTTTCATGGCATTGATAGAGTTTTATATGACGATATTGCCCGGCACTCGCTGCGTGCCGCGTTACGATTCAATGGATAAGCGTCGATCTCGAAGCGATCAGACCCGCAACATGCAGTGACGCTATTGGGACAGTATGTACCTGCCATAAAAAATCGCGTAGCCGCAAAAAGCTAGAACCCAAAGCAGACCGGCGAGCGGCAGAAGCAACATCGTGTATTGTGGCGCAAGCGCTGCGGCGATGCGTAGTATGGCAGCGGTAACGATTGGCACGTAGATGACGAAAACCGTCGAGGCCGGCGCATGCAGTGCCTGACCTGAGTGGCCACGGGTTGCGCGGGTCATCACCGCGAGCGTCATGGTGCCGATCGCCCCCGATGTCCACGCATGGATACTGGCCGAGGCGAAGCTTGAATCATAGGTAAGCAGGGCGATGCCGGTCAAGACAAAGCCAAGTGGCACGAATAGGAACGCGACGTGGAGAATGGTGACGAGCGGTTCGTAGAGCGTGCGTTCGGGGCACCAGCGCGCCTGCCGGACCAGTTGAAGAGCACCGGCGAGCAGCATCAGGATTGCAGCCGGGGTTGCCAAAGCGTCCCAGTGCGACGCCAGCGGCCATGCGGCAAGCGCCGTGGTCGAGATCACCATTACGAAAAGGTCAAAACGACCGAAAGGTGGCGGCTCGCGGCCGGGATTATTCTTTCTCAGCCAGTTGCCGGTAAAGGTGGGAATGATGCGGCCGCCGACGATAGCGATCATCAGGATGATGGCGGATATGGCAAGGCGTCCGGCGACATCGACATGGGCGAAGCGGGAAAATTCATAAAGGAAAAACGCCTGCGCTGCCGCGATCAGGCCGATCACGGCTGCCAGCTTGTAATTACGTTTGTTTTTGGCAGCCACGACTTCGCGTAGCGCATAAAGGCCGAGCACTAAGAGGAAGGCGAGATTGATGGCGCTTGCGATGGTGAGGCCGGTATATTCCGAGAGGAAGGTCACCAGCCGTCCCGCTAACCAGAGGGTAAACAGAAGAACCAGGGGCGTGCCGGTCAACCGTTTGCGTTTGGTCCAGTTGGGCATGGCTGTCAGTAGGAAGCCAGCGATAATTGCGGGCACATAACCGAACAGAAGTTCATGCTGGTGCCATGCGATCGGGGACAGTGCCGTCGGCACATGCAGAAAACCGAGATACCACGGCACCCAGAGCAGGATCGACAGCGCTGCATAAAGGGCGCCGAACAGAAAGAACGGCCGAAACCCTTCGAGCGCGAGGCTCGAAAGACGAAATTTCCGGGCGGAGGCGGAGGTGTTCGGCATGGTCAGCATCTGTCCTGTTCGGTGGTGGCGGGCGACCACAAGAGGGGGAGATAGGCATAAAGCCAGAGAAGGAAGGCGGCAGCCCAGGCGAGGGCAGACGGGCCATATTGCCCGCCGGGCAACATGAGAGATGGCCAGAATTCCGGTATTACACGTAGCGCCACAGCAGTTAGAAGGCAGAGAATGGCAGTGCGGGTGAGACGCGAAAAACCGAGCGCCTGGCCAGTATGCAACAGACCGGCAATCGACAGGACCTGCAACACGCCAAGGCCCAGACCGCCCATCAGCATCAGGTGCAGGCCGCCGAGCGTCGGAGTATCTAAGCCAATCCTGCCGAAGCCGATAATGAGAAGGCCCAGGCCGGCAAGCAGGCTCGAAAGCCACAGGCCTGCGATCTCGAACGTCCAACCCTGCCTGCCGATAAAACCTTCGGCGACGCGATCGAGGAATGCAGCGCCTGTCGCCAGTACCAAGTAGCCGCAGACGGCATCGGAAAAGCCCGAAAATTCGGCAGCGATCAGCAGTCCTGCAAGCCCCGGCGCGAGGTTGATGCGCCCCGGATGCGGCCGGTAGGGCGAGGTTTCCTCACTCGGGTCGAGAACACGATTGGTGATCGGTACGGTAATGCGAGCCAGAGCCAAGCCGAGAAGGCCAAGAAATGCATATTGCATGAGCCGGATAGCGCGCTCGGCCAGATCATAGGCGTCCGTCAGCATGGAGAAACGCAGAAGGCCGGCGGCAACTGCCAACGTCGCGAGCAGCGCGGCGAAACCGGTCAGCGCCATCGTCCGTTTTTTCCAGCTCAGACAGGCGGCGTAACCAACAAGGAAAACCAGCCAGATCTGATCGAGAATGCCACCGAGAACAATTGCGGCATCAATGCCGAACAGGCCAATCAGCCTGGCCAGAGCCCACAGACCGGCAAGGATAAACAGCGGTTTTCCCTTTAAGCCCTTCGTGTCCGTCCATTCAGGCAAGGCCGAGGTGAGAAACCCGAGCAATGCAGCCCCAAACGATCCGATCAGTATTTCCTGGGCATGCCAGTGGGCTGGCAGGGTGTTGTGAGCGAAGGGCAGGCCGAGCTGCCAGCCTGCGACCCAAAGCAGAGGCCAGAGAGCTGCGTGCAAGGCAGCAATCGGGAAGAACAACCGCAGCCCTTCGGCGGTCGCTGCCCGCAGAATATTGCGCCATCCCGGAGATGTATCAACGGGCATGACCGTCATCCCGCCCTCCGTTCGTGGAGTTCCTCGACATGTCGAAACAGCGGGTCTTCCTTCATAAAGTGCTGAACGGTCTCAAAAATCATCCGCTCGTCACGTTCTCCAGGCATGAGTGAGATGTGACGTTTCCCCGATATTCCGTTTCCGCGCCGGTCCAGCACGACGACCCGATGAGCGATCCGAACGGCCTCTGCCATGTCATGAGTGATGAACAGGCCGCCGCGTTTGCCGCTGCCCACATGGCGGATGACGATATCCTGCATATGGCGGCGAAGCGCGGGATCAAGCGCGGTAAACGGCTCGTCGAAAAACAGAAAATCGGCTTCGCTTGCCAGCGCGCGTGCAATCGCAGTGCGCTGCTTCATGCCGCCCGAAAGCTGGACCGGATATTTGTCGAGATCTTCGACTTCAAGAGCGACCGCCGCCGCCGCGGCGAGGATACGATCATGGCGATCGCGAGCAGAAAGCCTTTCCGGAAGCGCCATGCCGATGTTTTTGTGCGCAGTGGCCCATGGCAGGAGCCTTGGCTCCTGAAACACGACTGCGTGTCGTTCATAGGTCCGGATGATGTGGCCCTGCCGCGGTTCGAGGAGCCCGGCGGCGATATGCAGAAGTGTACTCTTGCCGCAGCCGGATGGCCCGACCAGGGCGACCAGTTCGCCATCGCCGATGTCGAGCGTAATCCGGTCGAGGACCGTGCGGCCGAGAAACGCGTGTCCGATATCGTTGAGATTGAGGGCGTTCATCGTTTGACACCCCACGGCCGGGCAGCATGGCGCCAGACCTCCAGTTCGGAACGCGTTGGCTGGATCAGCCCATATTCGACTGCAAGCAGCGCACTAACGGACAGCAGGATCCAAGCAAGCGCGTTCGCAACGTCGAGGTTCGAGCGAGAAACGGCTAGTGCCTCGCCGATTCCGCCTGCATTGGCGAGAAGTTCTGCCATGACTGCTGCCTTGAAAGCGGTTCCGAGCGCCATGACGAGGATCGGAAGCAGGCGGTTCAGCATTTGCGGAACGGTGATGTGGAAAAATCGACGAACGCGTCCCATGCCGAGCGAGAGTGCCATGTCGTCGAGCAGCCTGTCGCGGCTGGCGATCCCTTCTGCAGCGCCGAGAAAAACGATCGGCAGGCAGGCGATTGCAGCTGTCGTCGTCACTGTCGCCGAACCGGTGCCGAACCAGATCATCAGAAGTACGATCCAGGCGATCGGCGGTACACCGAGCATCAATGTTATCTGTGGCTGGACGAGGCGCAGGATCGCCGGATGAAAACCGGCAATGCATCCGGACACGGTGCCGATCACGCCGGCAAGCGCGAAGCCCGAGAGTGCGCGTGACGAAGTGGTGAGCAAGAGCTGCCAGGCGGAAGCCTCGCCCAGAAGGGCCTTCGCGGCGGCAAGCGTTTCCAGCGGTGAGGGCAGGATAAAGCTGCCATAGGCTTCATGCGCTACCTGCCAGAAGGCTGCAAAAACGCTCAATCCCGCAAGGCCGGACCAGCCGGACCAGAGAAATTGTGCCGTTCTTGAAACACGCTCAGCAAGTGAGGGCATGACTGACCTCACAGATACAGACCATCGCCGGGAAGTTTTCCGCCGATCATTTGTGCGTTGGTCTTTGCGATTGCTTCAAGCAGCGCCTCGATCTCGGGGCGCACTTTGCTTGCGGGCGTTGCGACGAGATTAGAAAAAGGTACGGATTTTTCGATGACCGGCCAAGGCAGTTCCAGCGCCGAAGCGGCGTGGCCAGCCGCGGCTGCCGGGTTGGCAACGACCTCGGCGGTCGCTTTTTCGAGGCCCGAGAGGAGGGGGGCGATCTTCTCCGGGTGGTCCTGGAGGAAGGCTGGCGCGAGCGCCAACCCCGCTTGAGGCATGATGGCCCCAAGCCCCGTCACAGCGCCCCATTCCTTTTGCATATCGATCACGCGATGAACGGTCTTGCCCGCAGTCGAGGCTTTCATCATTGCAGCGGTCGCGGCAGGTTCAGGCACCAGTGCCGTTTCGATCCTGCCGGAAAGCAGCAACTGGATGGCCTCAATCGGCGAGCCGGAGCGGCTGACTTTGACTTTGTCAGCCAGACCGCGATGCGCCAGCACGGCATCGAATACCAGTTCCGGCGTATCGTTGGGGAAGGGCACGGTGATCTCTCTGCCGGCCAGGTCTGCAATGCTGAGAATTTCAGGATTGGTCGAGATCACATAGAGCAGGCCATTGGTCATCACATTGGCGAGCTTGACGCCGAAGCCGCGGTTGTTGAGGTTTGCTGCGGCTGTCACCGGCATAACCACGGCCTGCATGGTACCGGAGGTGAGGCCCGCGCGCATCTCATCTGGTGTGCGCCAGATGCGGAAACGCACCCGCTCGGCAACATCGCGCAGCAGTCCGGCGCCAACGGCATAGGCAAGCGTGATCGAAGGGCCGGCGGGCGGGCCGTAAAGCACGAGCTCATCGAGTGTGGCGGCGTTGACACGGGTTACGAAAGGAAACGTAAGCGCAGCAGTTGCAGCCGTCTGCAACAAGGAGCGGCGGTCGATGCCGTTCGAGATGTTGGAGTTTTTTTCGGGTTTTCCAAAAAGATTCACGACGGGTTCCTTCCATAAGGCGTTAGCAATCTTATCCGGTCCTCAAGCGGCCTCTTTGCGTAAGCGCAAGAAACGGCGGACAACTGGGCGAGTTTTCAGAAGGGGCTCCTGAGGTCCGCATAAAAGCCGCGACCGTCGTCCGGAATATAGGCGGCCTGTCCCGCGGTCGCCTGATCCACCACCAGCGTCGACGTGGCATATTTCTCGTCGAACAGATTGGTGATCTCGCCAATGATCGAGAGTTTGTCATTGATGCGGTATTCAGATCGATCACAGTGTGAGGATCGGCCCACAATGTGTTCATGTTGTCGACCGGCGTCTCGTCCGGCACCCGTTTGAGGTTACATGGTCGCCATGATCAGTGGATCGACGCCGAACAGAAAGGCGTGCCCCCCGAGGAGAAGCCAGAGGGTCATGGCCGCTGTCAGTGCGAAGGCAAACACGATCGGTGCATCGACCCTCATCCTGTTTGTGCCGCTCGCGAGTTTTGGCAGAAACAGTAGCGGATGATCTGCGCAAAACGCGCTCCAGCCCAGGCCAAGCCGACGTTTTGCCCGCCTGTCGAGCATCAGGAAGCCGGCTGCGGAAAACAGGCCAAGTCCGCCGAATAGGATGAGAGACCGCAGGTCGCCATTGGCGATCAGATGACCTCCTGACCAGAAGAAAAAGCCCCATAAAACCGGGTGGCGGGTGACAGACACGATGGCGCCGGGCTGGTCCCCGCTACGGAAGGTTATCGAGGCCGGGTTGGGTGTAAATAGGCCCGCAAGCACGAGAAATATACCGAGCGGCGCGAGCACGAGTGTTACCATGGCATGGCTGCCAGATGGCTCCCAAAGTTCCACATAGGGCGTGTTCAAGGCGGCATGGAACACCCAGACGAGCAACGCTGTCGAGACAATCGAATAGATGAGGATGTAGGTTTTTCGGCCGAGGATGGCGATTACGCCGCTGCGGATCGGCGGAAGTGCCGGTACGGAATGAAGCAGGACGAATGCGAACAAGGCGAGATAAAGCTGGCTCAAGCGAAGATCTCCCGTTCTTCGGACTCCGCGGCCAACAGGGCTTCCATCATCAGTTTCTCGGTGGAGACGTGGCGGCGCAGGCATTCGAGGAAACTGCACAGCATCCTTGCGATCGTGTCGAGCGGCAGGGTGCACCGGCCTTCGGAAAGCGCCGTGAGGGTCAGCCGCAACTCTTCTGCCGCCAGTCTGTCGTAACGGTGCTCGGCTTTCAAATGTTCGATAATCATGACCGAAAAACACGAACCCGCGCGATGGTCAAAACCGGGAAAGAGAACCTCTTCCTCCAGGTTATGCGTTTCCCCAAGTAGCAGGAAGATGGAGTTGAAAAGGTGTCGTAGGTCGGCGTATTTCGGATCGGTTCCAATTTCTTCCATAGCCTGCTCAAGCTGAAGGCTCAGGCTGAGGAGTTGCAGGTGATTGGTTTCGAGCCGGCAAATATCCGATGCGTTCAACGAATTGACTCGGGTCTTCATGACGCTTCCCTATTGCTGCAAGAACAGGATGCCGGCAATGATGACCGAGGCCGCAACGGCCGAAAGCGTGCCGCCGCGCTGAAGCACTCCCATGCGCTGCAGGGTGAGCGCGAAGCCGATGATGATGGGTGTCGCGACGAGAAGGCCGACCTGTGCGTCCGTCATGGTAAAATTCCTTTCGACGGTCTCACCATGCCTTGGTGATGCGCAATTCTCTTTGCCGGAGCGCAAAGAAGGACATTTTCGCGACGCCTATCTTCGGGCATGGCTATGCAAAACGAGATATCAGGTGGGGCGCTGCATCAGACCTCCCATGAAGCGGCTGTCGATGAGGATGTGCTGCTCCTCTGGATTCTGGTCTGGAGTGAACTGATCGCCTTCGGCATTCTGCTCACGGCATTTCTCATCATGTCAGGCATACACGCAGACGACTTTGCGGTCGCCCGCATCCACCTAAACCCCGGCCTTGCGGCGGCAAACACTCTCGTGCTTATAACCAGCGGTTGGCAGGCTGCGATCGCGGCAAGGCGGCGCGCGACGCCCTCAAAGGCGCGGATTCCGCTTTGCCTGGCCGCTGCCTTCGGGCTTCTGTTCGTCGTGATCAAATGTATCGAATACGCCGCCGAGTTCCGTTATTCCTTCGATGCGACTTTCTCTTATTTTTTCCAGCTTTATTTCCTCATTACCGGTTTTCATCTTCTCCATGTCGCTTTCGGCAGCTTCGTCCTGCTTCTCGTCGCCTGGCGACCAGCGCGGGGCAATATCCTTCTTATCGCCACACTCTGGCACGCGATCGATCTTGTCTGGCTGGTGATGTTCCCGATCATCTATCTGGTTTGAACGATATGCATGACGCCCGTTTTCCAATACTTGGGACATTTGTTCTCGTTCTTGTTCTGGCTATCGGCGGTGCGTCGATCGCGACTCTGTCTGACGGCAGCCTGATCGCCATCGGCACTGTCCTCCTGATTGCTTTTGCCAAGGCGCGGTTCGTTATTCTCGATTTCATGGAACTGCGTCATGGCCAGCGCGGCATGGCACTCTCACTGCTGGCATGGTGCGCCGTGCTGCTTCTCGTAGCCTTGGCGCGGCCGCTTCTCGTTTCATATCTCGCCTAAGCCAAACCGCTCCCTTCTTTGCCAATGCACAAAGAAGGCTTTTCACCGAACAATAGAAAGAAGACGTCCCGCATAGCCGGCGAGGGGATCGTCCGGCCGCAACATGGCGGGGGATTTCGAGCCGTGGTCACTGACTGCGTCAGATGAGAGGACGTAAGGTATGGCAGAACGCCTCACCAAGACCGGAGCCCGCAACGTCTTTTACGGCGGGTCCATATTCTTCTTCGCGATTTTCGTGGGGCTGACAGCCCATAGTCATTGGTACATCCGCACGACCTCGACGGATGAAACGGCGCTCACCGACAGCGTCGCCCGCGGCAAGCATGTCTGGGAAAGAAACGCCTGCATCAACTGTCACACCCTGTTGGGGGAAGGCGCCTATTTCGCGCCTGAGCTGGGCAATGTCTGGGTTCGTTATGGCGGCAAGGACGACCCGGAAAGCGCCCGCGACAGCCTGAAGGCCTGGATGGCGGCGCAGCCATCGGGCATCGAGGGGCGGCGCCAGATGCCGCAGTTCAACCTGACCGAACAGGAACTGAACGACCTCGCCGACTTCCTCGAATGGACGAGCAAGATCAACACCCAGAAATGGCCGCCGAACGACGCCGGTTGATGAGCTCGGACCCAAGGAGAAACATGCGATGAAATACCAAACTCAAAAGGTCGCGATGCTGTATTTCTACGGCGCCATCGGCCTCTTCCTGGCACAGGTCCTGTTCGGCGTTCTGGCCGGCACGATCTATGTCATGCCAAACACTCTTTCCGAACTCCTGCCATTCAACATCGTCAGGATGATCCATACCAATGCGCTGATCGTCTGGCTGCTGATCGGTTTCATGGGGGCAACCTATTATCTGCTTCCCGAAGAAGCGGAAACCGAACTCTACAGCCCGAAACTTGCGATTGCGCAGTTCTGGATTTTTCTCATCGCCGCGGCCGTTGCCGTGGTGGGCTACATGTTCAAGATCCATGAGGGGCGTGAATTCCTCGAACAGCCCTTTGCCATCAAGGTCGGCATCGTCATCGTCTGCCTGATGTTCCTCTTCAATGTCACCATGACATCGCTGAAGGGCCGCAAGACCGTCGTCACCAATATCCTGATTTTCGGTCTCTGGGGGATCGCGATCTTCTTCCTGTTTTCCTTCTACAACCCGGCCAACCTCGCGCTCGACAAGATGTACTGGTGGTATGTTGTTCACCTATGGGTGGAAGGCGTGTGGGAACTGATCATGGCCTCGGTCCTGGCCTTCCTGATGATCAAGCTCAACGGGATCGACCGCGAAGTGGTCGAAAAGTGGCTCTATGTCATCGTCGGTCTGGCGCTGTTTTCCGGCATTCTCGGCACCGGCCACCACTATTACTGGATCGGCGCTCCGGGTTACTGGCAGTGGATCGGTTCGCTGTTTTCGACGCTCGAAGTCGCGCCCTTCTTCACCATGGTCATCTTCACTTTCGTGATGACCTGGAAGGCCGGCCGCAAGCACCCGAACCGTGCCGCCCTTCTATGGTCGATCGGCTGCTCGGTCATGGCCTTCTTCGGTGCCGGCGTCTGGGGTTTCCTGCACACGCTGTCCTCGGTGAACTATTATACTCACGGCACGCAGGTGACGGCAGCGCACGGCCATCTCGCCTTCTTCGGTGCCTATGTCATGCTCAACCTTGCCATCATGGCCTATGCCGTTCCGGAAATCCGTGGCCGCAAGCCCTATAACCAGTGGCTGTCCATGGTGTCCTTCTGGATGATGTGCACGGCCATGTCGGTTATGACCTTCGCGCTCACCTTTGCGGGTGTCCTGCAGGTTCATCTGCAGCGCGTGCTGGGCGAAGGCTACATGGACGTGCAGGACCAGCTGGCTCTGTTCTACTGGGTCCGCCTGGGCTCCGGCGTCTTCGTCCTCATCTCGGCATTGATGTTTGTCTGGGCCATTCTGGTACCCGGCAAGGATCGCGTCCCGGCGATTAGCGGCATCGCTGAGCCGGCCGAATGAGTGACTTCCCGGCTCGCGATCCTGAAACGTGGGCCGGGAATTATCCTTTCATCCTTAAGGAAATCTCCGATGAACATGCATCTGCGTCACTCGACCTCCCAGATCCCGGCCTATGCGCCGGCTGGCAATGAATGCGCCCTGTTCGAAACCGCCTGGACACGCCAACTGCCTCTACTGCTGAAAGGCCCGACCGGTTGCGGGAAGACCCGCTTTGTCAGCCATATGGCGGCAAAGCTCGGCCTGCCTTTGACTACCGTGTCCTGCCATGACGATCTCGCCGCAGCCGACCTTACCGGCCGTTACCTGCTGAAGGGCGGCGATACAGTCTGGGTCGATGGTCCGTTGACGCGGGCGGTACGCGATGGCGGAATTTGTTACCTCGATGAAGTGGTGGAAGCCCGCAAGGATGTTGCCGTCGTGCTTCACCCCTTGACCGACGACCGCCGCATCCTTCCCTTGGAGCGCACCGGCGAACAGCTGGAGGCACCTGGCTCGTTCATGCTGGTGGTCTCTTACAATCCCGGTTACCAGAGCCTTTTGAAGACGCTGAAACCTTCGACACGCCAGCGTTTCGTGGCGATCGAATTCGATTTCCTGCCCAAGGCACGCGAGATCGAGGTCGTGGCGGAAGAAAGCGGCCTCGATGCCGCCCGTGTGGAGCCGCTGGTCGAACTTGCCCGGCGGCTGCGGGCGCTGAAAGGCCATGATCTGGAAGAAGGCGTTTCCACCCGTCTTCTAGTCTATTGCGCGAGCCTGATCGATGCCGGCCTGGAGCCGCGCGATGCGGTGCGCTCGGCCATGATCGAACCTTTGACCGACGAGCCGGATGTGCGCACGGCCCTCCTTGAACTGATGCAGGCGGTAATCCGCTAAGGGGAGGACGCGATGCTGGATTTTCTCGAACTCGAAGAGACTGTGGGACGCGCCTGGCACAATTTTGCCGGCAATACCCGCACCTGGCCGCGATACGAAGCGGCGGCGGTGAAGCTGGAAGAGGTGCTTCCGGTGATCTCCGTCTGCTTCCGTGGTTTTGGTGGCGAGCGGGCGGTGCAGCTCGTTCCCGCCCGTGGCAAGGCATCCGCGCATCGCCTGAAACTTCGCCAGCGTATGGGGTTGGGGGAGGAAAAGCTTGTTCAGCCCGCGCGCGACGAGGCGTCGTTGATGTTGCCGCCGGTGCTCGATCTGATGCCGGAGCGCGATCTCAATCGCGATCTCTATCTTTGGCTGGCGGCGGTGATGGCGCGGATGGATCTCCAGCCTATCCATGAAGCCGATCCCCTTCGGCGCGATCTCGCGCTGCTTGAACAGGCGGCACGCCGGGTGGAGGATGTGCTTGAAGCCTTCCCAGGATTGAAGCCACGTTATCAAAATCTCTGCCTGTCGCTGATCGAACAACGCCAGCGCGGAAAACTGCCGCGCATCGAGCAGATGGTGGAAAACCGCATCGGCGATCTGTTGCGGCATGGCGCCGGTCTTGCGCCGCTTTACCAAGCGGGGCCGTGGCCGCTGAAGGCGCCGCCAGGTTATTTGCCAATGCTGCCGGTGCCGCTGTGGCCGGATGCGTTATCGCGTGAGGAGGCAGAGCCGCGGCAGGAGGAGGATCGTCCGGCCGGTGGTGCATCGCAGGATGCCATGGCGGGTGGCCGCCATATCGCCGTACGCGAAAAGGATTCTTACAGGAAAGGTGAGCGCAGCCCGTTTATCCTCAACCGGTTCGAAAAAATCCTCGCCATGGCGGAGATGGTCAATGTCGATCGCCCCGGTGACGATAGTGACGACCATGACGCAGCGGCGGCCGACGAACTGGACGAGATGACGCTGGGCGAGCGCCAGGGGCGGCCATCGGCAAAGTTCCGTTTCGATCTCGACCTGCCGCCGGAAGCGTTGGTGCATACGCCTCTTGTCGCCGAACTCACCTACCCCGAATGGGACTATCGTCGCGGCATATATCTGCGCGATCATTGCCGGGTATTTGCCGGCCCGGCACCCTTGGAGGGCGAGGATTTCCAGCAGACGGAAGAGGTGAAAAACCTCATTCGCCGGGTGCGGCGACAGTTCGAGGTGATGCGGCCTAAACGCGAAATGCTGCGCGCCCAGTTCGATGGTTCCGATCTCGATCTCGATGCAGTGGTGCGCAGCCGCACCGACCTGAAGGCCAGCGGCGAATGCTCGGACCGCATCCATCTGATGAGCCGGCCGCAGGCGCCTGATCTGGCGGTGACGCTGCTTGTCGATGTGTCGCTATCTACGGATTCCTGGTTCAACGATCGTCGCGTGCTCGATGTCGAGAAGGAAGCGCTGATGGTGCTGGCAGAAGGTCTTTCCGCCTGCGGTGACAACCATTCCATCCTGACATTTACCTCACGGCGTCGCGACTGGGTGCGGGTGGAAACCATCAAGGCATTTGACGAGCCGATGAACCATGCGGTGCGCCGCCGTATCGCCTCGCTGAAACCGGGCTATTACACCCGTATCGGCGCTGCCATTCGCCATGCAGCGGCAAAACTGTCCGAACAGCCCAACCGCAAGCACCTTATGCTGGTGCTGACCGACGGCAAACCCAATGATGTCGATCATTACGAAGGCCGGTTTGCGCTGGAGGATACGCGGCGTTCGGTGATCGAGGCGCGTCGCAAGGGTGTGCAGGTGTTCGGGGTTACCGTCGATCAGGATGCCAAATCCTATGTGCCGGCGATTTTCGGTCAGCATGGATTTGCTGTCGTGCCGGATATCCGGAAGCTGCCTTCGGCACTTCCGGCCATCTATCGCGGGCTGGTCGGTTAATCCCCCAACCGACTCCAGCGAGGACCCGGTCTTACCCGAAGGCCGGGTCCATCTTTTACAATGAGCGTTTAAGCCGCTTTGGAATGGGTGCGGCCCGCCTGAGCCAGATAGGCGTCGAAACAGGCCGCAACTTCCCTGACCAGAAAACGCTCCTCGCCACGCAAACGCAAAACTCCATCCTCCAATGTTACGATTTCATCTGCGAGCAGGCGTTGAAGCTGCGGATTCCCATTCACGACCGTATCTGCGGAGACGCCGTGGGACCAGCATGTCGCGGCAAGATCGACCGAAAAATCGCACATGACACGCTCGATGATCTCGGCTCTCAGTCTATCGTCGGCGGTCAACCTATAGCCCTTGGCAGTGGCAAGCTGGCTTGTCGCGATAGACTGTGCGTAGCGGCCGATTGCGACCTCGTTCTGCACGTAGCCTTGAGCCGAACGGCCGATCGCAGAGGCGCCGAAGCCGATCAGAGTTTCACAGGCGTCCGTCGTATACCCTTGGAAATTCCGATGTAGCGATCCGGTTTTGGCGGCTATCGACAGGCTGTCGCCGGGAAGGGCAAAATGGTCGAGTCCGATCTGCCTGTATCCAGCATCGAGCAATGTCTCGGCAATCGCCTCGGCCTGTGCATGGCGTCCGGCTGCGTCCGCGAGGGCCGTCTCATCGATCAGGCGCTGATGTTTCTTGAAGGTCGGGACGTGGGCATAGCCGAAAACGGCAAACCGGTCGGGACGCATGGATATGGCGGTTTCTGCCGTTTCGATTGCCGAGGCGACGGTCTGATGCGGAAGGCCGTAAATCAGGTCGAAATTGATGCTCCCGACACCGGCGGCGCGAAGGCCTTCAGTTGCGGCGCGGGTCTGCTTTGGGGTCTGAACGCGGTTGATCGCCTTTTGCACTTTCGGATCAAAGCTTTGTACGCCCAGGCTCGCACGCGTGACGCCGGCCTTGCCAAGGGCAGAAATCATCTCATCGGTCAGGGTGCGCGGATCAATCTCTACCGCCAGTTCCGTTTTCTCGACAAAAGCGAAACGGCTGCGCAGGTGGAAATCGAGATCCAGAAGTTCATTTGGTTCCATGATCGTCGGCGTGCCGCCACCGAAATGGATCGTGGCTATTTCCGGCTTTCTCGGCATGGCGTCAGCGACCAGGCTTATCTCTCGTTTCAGGATATCGAGATAATCGAGTATCGGCTGGTCTTTCAGGGTGATCGTCGTGTGACAGCCGCAATACCAGCACATCGACCGACAGAACGGGATATGGACATAAAGAGAGATGGGATCGCCGCCCTCGATCTGGGACAACCAATCGCCATAGGTTCCGGGACCAATGGACGGAGAAAATCGCGGCGCGGTCGGATAGCTGGTGTAGCGCGGCAGGCGGGCGTCGCCATAGCGCTCAAGAATGCTTCTCTTCATCGTTCAACTCCTGTGACAGGAGCAAAATTAGAGGTCGCACACCTATCCTTCTTTGCCGAATGCCAAGCAGCGAACGGATTGGCTGCATCTGAAAGATCTTTGAGCCGAAACAAGGAGGGGCCGTTGTGCGTGTGTTAGCGAAAGATCATAGGCCGCGCCCCAGGCCCGACATATCTCGCGGGCAGATGAAGGACGATAAACACGATGACTGCAAAGCTTGGTGAGGTTCTCTCGATCGATGTTCGCGAAATTCCGGGCGCTCAGCGTCATCGGCGCATTTTCGGCACGCTGGAGACGCTTGAGCCTGGTGAGGTGCTGCACATTACCGTAGATCACGATCCGATCCCTTTGCGCATGCATCTCGACACCCAATTCGCAGGCCTTTTTGGGTGGGAATATCTCGAGCACGGCCCGCAGCTTTGGAAGGTTGAGCTCAAGCGGCTCAAGCATGATGGTTGCGGTTGTTCCTGCGGTGGCAATCACTGATATAAGTCGGCGGTTTTGAAACTCTCAGGTTAATTGCAGCGGCCCACATTCCTTTATTAGGAGAATCCGCATGTCGCAGATTTACAAGGAACTCGATGTCCGCCCTATTCTGCGCGAAGGCGGGGAGCCTTTTCAGGACATCATGGCGGCTGTTCAGTCATTAGCGCCAGGAGAGGGGCTGCGGCTTCTCTCCACATTCAAGCCGACACCGCTTCTACCGCTGATGAGCAGACAGGGCTTTTCGAGCGAAACCCATGAACTCGATACCGGCGACTGGGAGATTATCTTTTCGCCAATTGCAAAAAAGGCGGCTCATGTCGCCGTGTCGAGCGGTGCCGAGGATGCTTCGGATTGGCCGGAGCCGTTATGGCAGGTCGACCTCGTCGGTGTGCAACCACCGGTCCCAATGGAAAAAGTCCTGTCGCGACTTTCGTTGATGGAGCCGGGCGAAGTCTTGTTTGTACTTTTTGACCGCGAGCCAGCATTCCTGGCGACCGAGCTGGAAAACAGGGGGCACCGCTGGGTCGGTGCTTCAGATATTTCAGGGAACGTCTATCGAATGCTTATCCGGGTCGGATAGCGGACTTGGATCTGTTCCCATCCTGATCGTATCGTTTGTCATGGCCATTAAACAGTATAATCAGCCCCGTTTCGGGGCTGATTATATCGTAGCGATCAGTCGATGATGTTACCTTCCCGGGCTGCCAGATAGGCTGCCAGTTGATCGGTGTCCTGAAGACCGTGCGAGGCGGCCTTACCCATCAGTTCGGCCGGAACCTTCCAGCCCGGATCGACACCATCCATGTTGGGAAGTTCATGCGCAATTCCCTTGTGGCAGTCGATACAGGTCGCTTTGCCCGAGAGGAGATAGCGTGTGTGAATGTCGGCGGCACGTTTCGTCTGCTTGGTCAAATCCATAGCAATCGACGAGTGGCAGTTCCTGCATTCCAGGCTGTCATTGGCCTTCAGGCGCGCCCATTCGTGCTGGGCAAGCTCAAGCCGCTTGTCGAGAAACTTCTCGCGCGTATTGATCGTGCCGAAAATCTTGCCCCAAACTTCTTTCGAAGCCTGCATCTTGCGCGCGATCTTGTCGGTCCATTGATGCGGGACGTGGCAATCCGGACAAGATGCCCGAACACCCGAACGGTTGGAGAAATGCACCGTTTGCGTCAATTCCTCGTAGACGTTGGTCTTCATTTCGTGACAACCGGTGCAGAATTTTTCAGTATTGGTCACTTCCAGTGCCGTGTTGAACGCGCCCCAGAAAATCACCCCTCCGACGAAACCGCCGAGCGTGAGGAAGCCCAGCCCCAAAGTTCCAGCGGGCGTGGCGAGAATACGCCAGGCCCAAAGGATCACCGCTTTGATCATGCCGATCATTGTCCAGATCCCGCCGGTTTGAAGCCGAGTTCGCTCATATCCTTGAACGTGTTGTCGACCAGGGGCCGCGTATCTGCCTGCGGGACGTGGCATGCCGTGCAGAAATAACGGCGTGGCGAAACGTCGGCGAGCATCTGGCCCTCACGGTTCATGTAATGGGTAACGCTGATCATCGGCGCACCGGAACCTTCCGTCAGTTCACGTCGGTGACAGGACATGCAGCGGTTGGTGTTGACCGACAGCTGATATCCCTCGATCGAATGCGGGATGACCGGCGGCTGGTCGGGATAGTTGCGCATCTTCTGGATGTCGTCGACGATCCATCTCGGCAGCGGATCCGCTCCAGTGTTTTGCATCGGGCTCGGACGGCCCGATAGTTGTGGCACGGTCTGTGCGAGAGCGACCGTGCCGGTGACCAGACACAGAGCAAGCGCGAAAAGCGTCCAGAGACGCCGGCTCAGGCGACGGGAAGGATCTTGACTGCGCATTTTTTGAAATCCGTCTGTTTGGAAATGGGGTCGGTGGCATCGAGCGTGACCTTGTTGATCAGTTGGCTGGCGTCGAACCACGGCACGAAGATCACGCCATGCGGCATGCGGTTACGTCCACGGATATCCACCCGGCTGAGGATTTCCCCGCGGCGCGACTGGATTTTCACCTGTCCGCCCTGGTTGATGCCGAGCCGGCGCGCATCGTCGCCGTTCATGAAGCAGCGGGCACCCGGAAATGCTTTGTAAAGCTCGGGCACGCGCATGGTCATGGAGCCGGAATGCCAGTGTTCGAGAACACGGCCGGTGACCAGCCAGAAGCCGAACTCGTCATCCGGGGATTCTGCCGGCGGCTCGTAAGGCGCTGCGAGAATGACGGCGCGACCGTCCTTCTGGCCGTAAAATTTGACGCCTTCGCCTGCTTTCACGTAGGGATCATAACCTTCGCGGTAACGCCACTTGGTCTCCTGGTTGTTGACGACCGGCCAGCGCAGGCCGCGGACCTGGTGGTAGAGGTCGTACGGACCAAGGTCGTGGCCGTGACCACGGCCGAAGCTGGCATATTCCTCGAACAGACCCTTCTGAAGATAGAAGCCGAAAGCCTTCGCTTCGCGGTTCTCATAATCCGATGAGATTTCGGAGACCGGGAACTTGTCGACATTGCCATTCTGGAAGAGCACGTCATACAGGGTTTTTCCCTTGTAATCCGGGTTCTGGTCGAGAATGTCCTGAGGCCAGACTTCGTCGGTGGTGAATCGCTTGGAGAATTCCACCAGCTGCCAGAGGTCGGAGCGGGCTTCGCCCGGTGCGTTGACCAACTGATGCCAGACATGCGTCCTGCGTTCGGCATTGCCGTAGGCGCCTTCCTTCTCAACCCACATGGCGGCTGGCAGGATCAGGTCGGCGGTCATCGCGGTCACCGTCGGATAGGCATCCGAAACGACGATGAAGTTGTCCGGGTTGCGGTATCCGAGATAGGCCTCGTTGCTGTTGTTGGCAGCCGCCTGCATGTTGTTGTTCACCTGAACCCAGTAGAAGTTCAGCTTGCCATCATGCAGCATGCGGTCCTGCTGGACGGCATGGTAACCGGGCTTTTCCGGAATGATGCCGTGCGGGATGTTCCACAATTCCTCGGCATGCTTGCGGTGTTCGGGGTTGGTCACCGTCATGTCGGCCGGCAGGCGGTGGGCAAACGTGCCAACTTCGCGGGCGGTGCCGCATGCCGAAGGCTGGCCGGTCAGCGAGAACGGGCTGTTGCCCGGTTCCGAGATTTTGCCGGTCAGGAGATGGATGTTGTAGACCATCTGGTTGGCCCAGACGCCACGGACGTGCTGGTTGAAGCCCATGGTCCAGAGCGACATGACCTTGATCTTGGGGTCGGCATAAAGCTCGGCCAGTTGTTCAAGGAAGGCCTTGTCAACACCGGCAAGCTCGGCAACCTTGTCGAGCGTGTATTCGGAAACGTGCTTCTTGAACGCTTCGAAATCGATCGGCGTCATGTCGGCGGCCTTGGCCGCACCGGTTGCCTTCACTTCCAGCGGATGTTCGGCGCGCAGACCGTAACCGATGTCGGTGGTTGCCTGCATGAACTTGGTGTTCTTGTCGATGAACTCCTGGTTGACGCGACCGGTCTGGATGATGTGGTTGGCGATATAGTTGAGGATCGCCAGATCCGTGCCGGGCTTGAAGACCAGCGGAATGTCGGCAAGATCCATACTGCGATGGGTGAAGGTCGACAGAACCGAGACCTTTACATGCTCGTGGCCCAGGCGACGGTCGGCAAGACGCGTCCACAGGATGGGATGCATCTCCGCCATGTTCGAGCCCCACAGCACGAAGGCGTCGGCATGTTCGAAATCGTCATAACAGCCCATCGGCTCGTCCATGCCGAAGGTACGCATGAAGCCATAAGCCGCCGATGCCATGCAGTGGCGGGCGTTGGGGTCGAGGTTGTTCGAGCGGAAGCCGGCGCGCATCAGCTTTGTCGCGGCATATCCTTCGAAAATCGTCCATTGGCCAGAGCCGAACATGCCAAGCGCCGTTGGGCCTTTTTCCTTCAGGGTCTTCTTGGCCTTTTCGGCCATGATGTCGAAGGCTTCTTCCCAGGTGACGGGTTCGAATTCGCCTTCCTTGTCGAAGACGCCGTTGCGTTTGCGTAGGAGCGGTGTCGTCAGGCGGTCCTTGCCGTACATGATTTTCGACAGGAAGTAGCCCTTGACGCAGTTGAGGCCGCGATTGACCTCCGCTTCCATGTCGCCATGGGTGGCAACCACGTGATTTTCCTTAACGCCGACCATGACGCCGCAACCAGTGCCGCAGAAGCGACAGGGGGCCTTGGACCACTTGATTTCCAGTGCCGCAACGCCACCGGGGACGGATTGGGCGGCTGCCGGCATGGCGATGCCGGCTGTCGATGCTGCGATGGCAGCAGCTTGCGCTTTCAGCACATCACGCCGCGTGAGTTCTGCCGTCATCCGACATCTCCTTTTCTGCAATTGTCTGTTCGAAGACCATGTGTGCGGCGATGACGTCATCCATCGCCGAAATTCCGATTAATGTTTCACCGAGAAAGCCGGAACTTGGGCCTTCGATGACGATAACGATCTTGCCGCCACCGGTGGCATGCACCTCGACGCCTTCGATCTCGGTGAGGGCGGTACTCATACGCTCGACCGCTTCCGGCCGCACGACGACCACGGCGCTCGATATATGGTGCTGTGGTTCACGCATGCGCCACCTCCATCCTGTTTGTCGTCATGGTGATGGACTGGGTGGGGCAGACCGAAATGCAGGCACCGCAACCAGTACAGGGATCGGTATCGAGTACCGGTACGAAAGGCCCGCCCAGCCGTGGCTTGAACCGGATCGCGGTCGTCGGACAGGCATCGCGACACGCTTGGCAATCAACGAAATTCAACGCGAGACAGGTGTCTGCGATGACGGCGTGATGGGCAAACGATATGGCGGGTTCAGGCGGGAAAACCCGCTCGGGACATCGCGCGGAACATTCGCCGCAGAACGTGCATTCGCCGACTTGAAAATCGACGGTGGGAACACGATCACGCAAGCTGATTATTTTCGTCGGACAGGCATCCACGCAGTCACCGCAGCCCGAGCAGTTGCGCACGGATTCATCCGTTACGCCGGGTGGATAATAACTGCTATTTTCGCGCAAAACGCTGCCGGTCAAGAATGCGCGACGTGTGCTGGCCACCTGCCCCATGTCACTCACTCCGCCGAATTGGGCCGTGCCGGGGTTATGTCGTGCGGGCCAGGGGGGCCATAGACGATCTGGTAGGCCCAAACTGCAAAGCCATAAGAGGCAACGGTGCCGACTGCGACTATGGGCCAGATACCAAACGCAAGAACAACAAAAGTCAGCAGCTCGCGACGCCGCTTTTTACGGAACGATGTCTGTTCGAGAGTTGCGGTCGGCTCAACCATATTCGCTTCCGGTTTTAGCTGAATCTGAAATGCAAATATGCACCAAATGCCTTAATTATAACCAAATCTGCCAATCGCTCACCTTGATAAAAATCAATTACAGCCGCAGTTCGCTAAAAAAATATGCGTAAAGATTAAAAAGCAGACAAACAAAAGTTGTGCCGCTGGAAACGCACAACATTAACGACGATATTTACAACAACTGAAACCAAGTCCGGTCATCGGGTTTCAGATCGGCCGCTGCCTCGGTGCTCGATGAGCACAACTTCCTTCGCCCGGTGCTTCAGTGTTCCCCAAAAACCAGCATTGATCAAGTGGACGAGTGTCCCTTCGCGTAATCTACCTATACGCGATAACTTTCGTTTTTATTTGTGTTGGAACAAAAACGCGCATTCAAGTCGATCTAACTTCAAAGTTGCGGAACAGACATTGATCCGCTTCTTGAAAAAGGGAGAGACTTTCATGAGTGAACAGTTTCGGTTGACCCGCCGGAGCATGCTGGCCGGCGCAGCTGTCGCGGGAGCATTGGCGCCGGTCGTCACCTCTGTTGCACATGCCGAAGGTGGAGATATCAAGACAAATGCCGCTGCAGCAGGAGCAAACATCGCGACTCTGAAGCGCGTGAAGATTGACTTGGTCAGGCCACCATTCGTACATGCCCACACCCAGAAGGCTGAGGGCGCGCCAAAGGTTATCGAGTTCAAGATGACCATCCAGGAAAAGAAGATTGTCGTCGATGACAAGGGGACGGAAGTCCATGCGATGACATTCGATGGGTCTGTTCCGGGGCCGATGATGGTCGTTCACCAGGATGACTACGTCGAACTGACCCTGGTCAACCCTGATACCAATGAACTGCAGCACAACATAGATTTCCATTCGGCGACGGGTGCGCTGGGTGGCGGGGCGCTGACGGTGGTCAACCCCGGTGAGACGGCGGTGCTGCGCTTCAAGGCCACCAAGGCGGGTGTGTTTGTCTACCACTGTGCCCCCGCCGGCATGGTGCCATGGCATGTCACTTCGGGCATGAATGGCGCGATCATGGTTCTGCCGCGTGACGGACTGAAGGACCACAAGGGCCATGACCTCGTTTACGACAAGGTGTACTATGTCGGCGAGCAGGACTTCTATGTTCCGAAGGATGAGAACGGCCAGTTCAAGAAGTACGAAAGCGCCGGTGAAGCCTATCCGGATGTCCTGGAAGCAATGAAGACACTGACCCCGACACATATCGTGTTTAACGGGGCGGTCGGCGCTTTGACGGGTGACAACGCCTTGCAGGCAAAGGTTGGCGACCGCGTCCTGATCCTGCATTCGCAAGCCAACAGAGATACGCGTCCGCACCTCATCGGGGGCCATGGCGACTATGTCTGGGCTACTGGCAAATTTGCCAATCCGCCAGAACTCGATCAGGAAACATGGTTCATCCCCGGAGGCGCTGCAGGGGCGGCTTACTACACGTTCCAGCAGCCTGGTATCTATGCATATGTAAACCACAATCTGATCGAGGCGTTCGAGCTTGGCGCGGCCGGCCACTTCAAGGTGACGGGCGACTGGAACGATGACCTCATGACTGCTGTGGTCTCGCCGACCTCGGGTTGACGATGTTTGGCTCGGCCTCGGATCGAGTGCCGAGCCGCATCCCCGTGCCGGCCAGAGGAGGCCGGAGGGATCGGAGGATCCTATGACGTTTCCCAATGCCACTCTTCTTCGTAATGCCTTTTCGTCGATCGCTCTTCCGTTCGCGCTTGTTGTCGGCTTGACGGGCGCAATTGGCTTTCAGTCTGGGTTGCTGCCGACGCGCGGAAACGACGGCCCAGTTCCTGAAACCATCAGCATCCCTGCGGGGCGCCTGGAGTATCGTGAAAGTGGAGAGTTCTTTCGCAACGGCCTCGCCGTCGATGCGCCGAAGGTCAAAATTCTTCGGCAGTCGCTGAGCATCATGAAATATCAGGTGAGTGCCGAGAGTTACGATCAATGTGTTCTCGAAGGGGGCTGTACTCGCCGCGATTTGCCGACATCGTCACGCGCGGATTTGCCCGTGACCGGGGTAAGCTTTGACGATGCGGCCATGTATGCCCGCTGGCTTTCTGATAAAACCGGAGAGATCTGGCGATTGCCGTCCATTGAAGAACTGGCGTTTGCTGCAGGCTCGAAATATCCGGATGATGCGCTCGGCATCGATCCGGACAGCAAAAATCCCGCATTGCGCTGGCTGGCGGACTATGAACGCGAAACCGCGCGTAAAGCCTCGCGTCTTCCTCATCCTCAACCCTACGGGAGTTTTGGCGAGAACGAGAACGGCCTTGCCGATTTCGGAGGAAATATATGGGAATGGACATCAACCTGCCTGCGCAGGGTCATGCTGGACAGGTACTCGAAGCCGATATCGGAAGCCGAAAGTTGCGGTATCTATATCACAGCCGGCAAACATAGCGCCCCGTTGAGTTCGTTTATTCGTGAACCCAAAGGTGGCGGTTGTTCGGTCGGTGCACCACCCGATAATGTAGGCTTTCGCCTCGTGCGTGACAGACGGTGGTATGCACCGCTGCTTTTTGCCATTTCGGGCCGGCCGATGTAGCGTTGCTCAGCCCGATTCCTCAGGGAGGGAAGTGGGCTGCGTTTCGCTATGAACGCGACCTGACCGGCTTCGCACCGAGGAACAAGCCACCTTGAAAATCGACCGCTCGCTTATTCGATCTATTTCGCTTTTCGACCTTATGCCGGACGATGAGTTGGATCGGTTGCTGCAGCATGCGTCTGCGCGGCGCTTCGCCCAAGGGGAGGCAGTTTTCGAACAGGGCGGATCCGCGGGCAGTTTCTTTCTTCTTCTGCACGGCCGACTGAAGGTGACGCAGGTGACGGAAGACGGCCAACAGATCATTGTCAGGGTGGTGCATCCGGGTGATTTGTTCGGGTTTGCCAGGGCACTGCAGCGTACCGACTACCCAGGCACGGCAACGGCCGTCGCCGAAAGTGTCACGCTGGCCTGGCCAACGGAACTTTGGCCAAGTTTCGTGGAGCACAATCCGCGCCTTGCCGTGACGGCCATGCAGACTATTGGGGAGAGACTGGAAGAGGCACATGTTCGCATCCGCGAAATGTCGACCGAGGAAGTTGAACGACGGGTTGCTCACACCGTTCTGCGCCTCGCCAAGAAGGCGGGGAAACAGGAGGAGCTTGGCATCCGCATCGATTTCCTGATTTCCCGACAGGACATTGCAGAAATGACCGGCACTACCCTTCATACAGTTTCGCGCATTCTAAGTGCATGGGAACAAATGGGATTTGTCCTGGGTGGACGACAAAAGCTCTTTGTAAAAGATATGGCAGGGCTTGAGAGTATTGCCGCGGGCGAATTTCGACGGAGAAAATAAAACTCCGCTTTACTTTGCCGGCAAATGGATTCGATCTCACATCGTTATCGGAGCATGCGCTGAGAGCGAAGATTGGGTGCCTTAGACGTTGAATATCCAGAACGGATTCCAGCTGGCAAGTACGGAGACGAAGAAGTTGTCTCGATGATCCGCTCTTCCCGGTAAAGCTTTAAGAACGGCTTCGGGTCTCGACTTGTCGAGCGTTTGCTGGCGGCCGAGCTCAATGGAACGTCAACGATCATATATGATTCTGCCGGGGTCATCTGTGAAATCGAGGCGTTAATGCCGCCACACGGCAGGGCATGACCAGCAGGAACCATTTTCCCCGCCATGACTTCTTTCGTGACGCAACTCAATCAGGGCTACTATGCAGGAAAAGGATCAAAACCAACGCGATGCACGCAGCGCCGGGGACCGTTTGGTCGCCGGGCATGTGAGTGAGGACCCATTCGCGGCGGCTTTCAAAGCCACGCGTATGCCAATGATCGTCACGGATCCAAACCAGGCCGACAACCCGATTATCTTCTGCAACGAGGCTTTTAGAAAACTAACTGGCTATGGTGACGATGAGGTCATCGGCCGCAATTGTCGTTTTCTGCAGGGACCTGAGACTGATCGGGATACCATAGCGCTGATGCGCGAAAGGATCGGCGCCGGTCAGGACGTGGCCGTGGACATCCTCAATTGTCGCAAGGATGGCTCCACGTTCTGGAATGCCGTATTCATTAGCCCTGTGCGCGACGAAGCAAATAGGATCATCTACTTCTTTGCTTCCCAGCTCGACTTCACGCCCGTCAAGAGTCGGGAAGCGGATCTGGCCGCCGCGCGGCATCAGGCCGAGGCGGAGGTCGCAAAACACACGGCGAACCTGCGCTCGGCGCTGGACGCCCGCACACTCCTCGTCCACGAGGTCGACCATCGGGTAAAGAATAATCTCTTGACGATGGCCTCGATCGTCAAAATTCAGGCGCGTGTCACCAAGGATGATCGGCAAAAACGCACTCTGATGTCGGTGCTGAACCGGATCGAAGCGCTCAGCACGGTTCAGCGCAAGTTATTTACCCTGGACGATGTCTCGAGGTTCGACATGTCGGAGTTCACGCGAGAGCTTGTCACCGACCTTGTCGATGGGACAGGCCGCAAGGACATTTGCCTTTCGCTGGATCTGTCGCCTCTTCTTGTGCCGGCCGTTAAGGCCACACCACTCTCGCTGATCGTCAACGAACTCGTCGGCGACGCCGTCCGGCGCGGGCTAAGCGATGGCGGCGGCGATATCCATGTTGTCGTCAAACGCCTCAACGGCCACTTTCTGATCCGCGTCGAAGACACATCGGAGCCGGTTGAGCCGGACAGCGAGAGCGCCGAGCTTGGACGGATGTTGCTTGAGGCCTCCGCCCTGCAACTCGGCGCCGAAATCGAACGGAAGCGGGACGGACAAAAGACGATTGTCGATGTCGTCCTTCTCGTCGGCGACTATCAGGAGAATACGCATTGAAAGTCATGATCGTAGAAGATGAGATGCTGCTTGCCATGGAGCTCGAAAGCGAGGTGGAAATGGCAGGACATATCGTGACCGGGCTTGCGATGAGCAGCACTCAGGCACGCCAGCAGATCGGCAGTTCCAAACCGGATTTTGCATTTGTGGACATCCATCTCATGGATGGGCCAACGGGCATCGATGTCGGGCGAGAGCTTGCTGCTGCAGGTATTCCCTACGTGTTCGTCAGTGGCAACATCAAGAAAATTCCCGATGACTTCGCTGGTGCTCTTGGCGCAATCGAGAAACCTTACACGATGAACGGGATGAAGAACGCACTCGCTTATGTGTCGGCGATCATCCAAGGAGCCGATAGCGGCTCGCCGCCGGTGAGCCTGGTTCTTGCCGAAGATGCGAATGCGGTACGGCGATCTGCGTGAACACCGAAGGTGCAGTTGATTTCGGCCGTACAAGGGAAGACACAAAGCTGCTTAACTCAGTTTGATGTCTTCGCTTGTCACGGCCTTCCTTCTGATCGTAATTCAGGTCCCTCTTTGGGCCTGGCAGTTTCCGATTCACCGTCGCGTCGTCTGAACCCGTTATACTTGTCGGCTTGGCAATTACGGCTCATCGAAAGCCGTCGCTCTGACCTCGAGCTCCCTACCAGTCGGGTTTTGCCGAAAAATCAGTCCGCCGCCAGCCTTGGTCCTGCCAGTCCATTACCCAAAACTCAGCGAGCTTCGCGCTTCGCGAGGGGGATACGACCGTTCTCCTCGCCGTCCCAGTATTGTATCTCGATGGCCGACACCTTGATCAGCACGATGCCAGCGGTATCGATCCCTTCCGGAAACCACTGCTCAAGGTCTTTCACCCAGTGAGCCTCAAACTGAGCCTTGTCACGGATCAGGCTTGCGGTACCGTCTATCGCCAAGAATATGCCCGGCTTACCGAGCAAGCTGGGTGGTGCAGTAAACGTCAGGCCGACGCGAGCGTCTCGCTCGATGTCGCTGACCTTACGGGTCTGCTCATATGAGAAGAAGTAAGACTCGCCGTCGTAATCGACGTCACCATTGTTGCTCATCGGGCGAACGCTGAACGCGCCAGTTTCGTCCTTCGTTTGGAGCATGCAGAAGTCGATTTTCTGCAGCTGCCTTGATAGTTCTTCCAAGGTGCGCGCCGGCATATGGCTCTCTAGAAGTCGAGTATGTGCCACTCAAACTCGCCGTCACTGCGTTCGTTCCGTGAAGGCCGGGCCGGGAGCCCGTGTCGCGCCAGATCTCAACAGGCTCTTTCCATCGTGCGTTTGGACCAGACATGATGTTCGACTCCCTACATATCTGCGGCGTCAAAACGTCTGGCATGCCTGAGACGGACATCGCATTAATCAATCCGCCTGTCCCACTATACTTTGGTTCGACCCCTTCGACCTAGTCGCTCGCGATGGAACAGTGAACGCCGCGGCCTGCTTGATCAAAATTCTTGAAAACTCCGCGCGGCGGACGACGACGTTCAGGGGTGCGCGCGCAGGTTACAGGTTCACGTAAATGAGCACTTGCACACCCGCCTTCGGAGGAACCTTCTTTTTTGCTATCGGTTTTACGGTATCCGCGGTGTAGCCGTACTGGCTGGAAATCTCGCTATGAAGGGGCATCCTATGTCTGCTCTATTTGAGGCCAATTGCAAACCGGAATGGATTTTGCTGGTCGCGGGAGACGATACCGGCTTGCGACGTCAGCAACTGGATGAACTCCAGCCACACGTGCAAGAGCTTAAAGAACGAGCAATCGTTGTTTTCGAGGTTTCACGAACCGAGGTTACGGCCCTTGAGCCAGACTGTCGCTGCGTGGCAGGTTCGGCCGATGTTGCCAAAACTTACAGACTAGCCTTCGATCGCTTCACGGCTTCCCTCGTTGATGTAAACGATTCCGTAAAATGGGTAGCACCAATCCCAGTATGTTTTGCAGACATAGTCACAACTATCGAAGAATTACCGCATCGTGAAGCCGAGAACGCAGCGAGGGGGCCGTCGTTATCCGGTTAACCTCTGGCTGGACTGCAGTCAGTGTCGATCCTGTCTATTTCCCCACATCCGAGAGATTGACATGCGCTTCCCTTTCTTTGGAATGAGGTCCACGTCGCTGACAAGCCTTGCCCCGCCATCCCGTTTCTCGAGAGTAATCTTTCGGCTGTGAAATGCCTCAAGTTCTGCACGGTGACCAACACTCAGTATCGTAACATCCGGCAATTCATTAATGACCGTCTCCATGATCTTGTCCTGGCTTTTGTCATCCAGCGCCGACGTTGCCTCATCCAGTACGACAATGTCGGGGGCATTCAACAGCAGTCGGGCAAACGCCAGCCGTTGTTTCTCACCGCCGGACAAGGTGTGGTCCCAAGGGGCTTCATCGGCGATCTTGTCCTTGAGATGTCCCAGGCCAACCTTCTCCAGCGCTGAACCGATTTCCTCGGCGTTCCAGCTATCGGCTTCTTGCGGATAGGCGACCGCCCGGCGAAGTGATCCCGTGGGAATATAGGGCTTTTGCGGAAGCATGAACAATCGGGCGTTGGCACGGAAATTGACGCTTCCTTCGCCCCAAGGCCATAGCCCTGCGATTGCGCGCACCAATGTGCTTTTGCCAGATCCGGACTCCCCAGCCACCAGCACACGTTCGCCCGGTTCGATCTCTACCTGGGTTTCCTTCACGACGGCTCTACCGTCACCGAGGGACACGGACAGATCGCGAAGACTGAGCATGGTATTGTCAACAGCTTCGCCTCTAGCGATGCGGCCAAGGCTGTCGCTGGTTTCGGCGCGTTCGAGGCCATCGAGCGACATCATCAGCGACGCGACCCGGCGAGCACAGGCGTTCCAGTCTGCAAGACGGGGATAGTTATCGACCAGCCAACCAAAGGCCGTCTGGACGATGGTAAACGCCGATGCTGCCTGCATGACTTCACCAAGTGACATGCTTCCATCGAGAAATTTGGGAGCGCATAGCAAGACCGGCACCACAGGGGCAATCAGCATCGATCCGTGCGAGACGAGCGTGGTGCGCATATATTGATGAGCAAGCTGGCGCCATTGCTCACGCACTTTCTGAAACGTTCTATCGAGGTCGTTTCGCTCCTCTTCTTCACCTCCGAGCAGAGCAATGCTTTCGCCATTCTCCCTGACCCGCGTGAGTGTATAGCGAAACTCGGCCTCGACCTGATTCTTGACCTCGGAGACCTGCACAAAGTTGCGGGCGATGTAAGCGATCGAGCCTGACGTTACGAAGGCGTAGATCACCGCGGCGACAACCAGAAACCCCGGGATCGTAATAGACGATCCGCCGACCGGCAGTGTTAAGGCGCCGCCGATCGTCCAGAGTACAACGATGAAGGTCGAGGCAGAGAGAAAGGCGGAGATGACACCTGATACAAAATCCACAGGAGACTCGGTTGCGATCCTCATGTCTTCAGAAATTCGTGCTTCCGGGTTCTGATGGTCACCACCGATCAGGTTCAGTTGGTAATATCGACCATTGGCAAGCCAGCGCGCGATCAATGCCTTTGTTAGCCAAGAACGCCAACGTCTCTGGATCAGCATCCTGACAAATACCTGAATGGTAACCAGGGCTACGCTGCCTAGCACCAGCGGCGGAAACAAAGCTCCCAGATAATAGACCGATGAGGCATTGCGTTGCTCGATCGCATCGAAGATTTCCCGGTTCCACACATTGATCCCATATTGGAAACCGACGTTCAAACCAATCAAGGCGAGGAGACCAATGGAAACTGGCCATGCCAGACGGTCACCACGACGGCTCCAATAGCCGCGCGCACTGATCCAGAAGCGCTTTAAAAGATAGGATTTGCGAGCCTGCTCGGCTTCCTCGGGTGACATTGCCTGATCGGGTTCAATGGCCTCAGGTAGCGGCTCGGCCTCTGAGTGCTCTTCGTCCTTCTGTGGAGGGACTTCAGCACTCTTTGATGTTGCGAGTTTTTCAGTTGCGGGGTCGATTTTGCGATCACTCATGAGCCCCTTAACGGCGCTTGAGATAAAAGGTTTCACGCTGTTGTGATGGAATTTCAAGCCGCTGTTTAATGCGCACTTCCGGGCCAATAGCTCTCGCCATTCAAGGAGGGAACGAGAGTCTCGACATCCCTTGGATCGTTCTCCGGGGGGCTAAAGGCATTGAAGCTTTTTCCCGAATGCAGCCAGGGCGAAGTGATGAAGATTGGCGAACCCGCGTCGGCTATATTGTCATCGCCGACGCGGAGAACTTGTCAGAACTTAGCAATAAGTGCCGCTTCTTCGTCGTCTCGCTGTCGTCCCCCAAGTGCAGCGGCCGCAGAAGCGATGAAGGCACCAACCAAGAGCGATAGTGCGCCAAGCATCGCTGTTGTGGAGGCTGACTTACGAGCCTTGTCTGCCGCTTCCTGCGCTTCAATTTTCGCCTGATCGATCCGCTGCAGCACAGCATCGACGCGCGCTGTCGCTTCCTCGGGCGTGAGCCCAGTGCGAGACGCCACGACTGCCGACAAGTAGGTCTTGTCCTCGTCCGGCATTGAACCAGCCGTCGCTGAATTGAGGAGGATACGGGAAACCTCCGCTGTCGCGGCCGCATCGTCAGTCTGGGCGCGATTGCGCAGATCCTGCCGACGAAGCAAGGCATCCGTGAAATATCCGGCCGCCACGTCGGCACCTGCTTTGTCAGAGCTGCTGGCGGATGTAGCGCCGACGATCGTCGCGCTTGAGCTGGCAGATGCCAAAGCCTGAATTCCGCCGCCTACAAGGCTTGTGAAGGCAGATCCCGCCAATCCGGCAACGATGACTGTTGCAAGCGCCCAGCTTAGGAAGCCATGCGCGGTGTCACGAAAAAACACCTCGTCGGTATGCACGCCGGCCCATTTCGTGCGCAATCGTCCCGTCAGATAGCCACCGAGGGCGGAAGCGAGCCACTGGACCACAACAAACCAGATTGCTGCTGTGATACTCACTGTGGTGAATGAAGCGCTTTCGCCCGCCCAAGGCGATACCATCGTCAGACCAACGCCGGCCCCCACCAGAAGCAGAATGAGCGCAGTAGCCGCTGCAGCAACCGCGCCACCTATAACCGGCCCCCAACTGAGAGCCGAGGCAGAGGATTCAACTCCGACATCTGATACACCGGATTGATAGAGAGGCATGTCATCCTCCTAGCGCATAAAAAGAACAAGAAGGATGACGATCGGCAACGGCACGCCGAGAAGCCAAAGAAGAATACCGCGACCCATAATAACCTCCGATAAACGACTTGTTGTTGGTATCGCCTGAACGCTCCTAAAACTTCCCGGTTCCTCGTCATGTCGCTTTGTACGGTCTTCGGGACTTTCTGCCGAGGAGAGCAGCCGCCATACCGGCGTAGGTCACGGAGTTTTCCCTTAGGCTGTCGCCTATGCCCCAACGCCGCATCCGCCATCGGAGACCGCTGCACTACATGCAAAGCGGCTTGATAACGTCCATCCTGATATCGCCCTCGACTACACCGCGAACCATGTCGCAGCGCCCGTGTTCTATCTCGACGACGGTGTAGAGCTTTTCATCCCTGAACGCGCTCGCGGTTCGGGTTGATACATCGTCGGCTGGAGCCGCGTCGATTTCCATGAAATCCAGCTCTCGTTCCGCGGCGACTATTCGCGCATCTCCAGCAGTCCGTGCCGCGACGACCACGACACCGTGTCCCGGCTTGTTTGCCCACGCAGGATCATCTGCTGGAGCTATCGGTTCAAGCCGGTAAATGTTGAGGGCCTCCCCAACGAACTTCGACGGTGCGGAGTCCGCGATCTGGCTTTTACTTTCCATGGATCGACCGAATGTCGTGCTGCTTGTTGAACTTCCGGTGAGCTCTGGATGTATGTCTTTCAACTGGGGCATTGCCGTTCCTCCAATTGAGACGAGAACACTCTCGGCTATCTGGTGTTCCATTAAATGTCGGGGACAGACCACTGTGTACGTTCATCGCTCTTCCAGCGGAACACGCTGCTCCTATCTTCAACTCAAAAGATGGGAGGAACGCATTTGAACTTTAGGATGGACGAAGATGAGCTGTTTGGTTCACCCGGACTAAATCGTATCAGCCAGCAGACGCAGCTGAAGGCATCGAGGCACCGAGAACGTCATCGTGGAGCGATTTACGGTCGTAATCCGAAAGTTCGCCAATAATGGTATCATCGCCGATCCGATCGAAATCGGGGACCGGCAAGCTCGACGCCGCCGATTCACTCACACATCAGCAGCCGCTCCGCCACGCACAACCCCTGTGGCTCGCCAAACCGCGTACATCTATCGTCACGAGAAAGGTCCCGTCATCCGATCGCTTCGATGTCATAGTGGTGGGTGCGGGAATTGGCGGCGCCCTCATGGCCCATTCACTCAGCGGCAAGGGATTGCGCATCCTGACGATCGACCGCCGCCATCCGGTTCGTGGCAGCAGCGCCGCAAGCACTGCCATGATCCAGCACGAGATCGATGTCCCGCTTCATCGTCTCGCTCGAACGATCGGTCACGACAAGGCTTCACGGGTCTGGCGCAGGTCGGCAGGTGCGGTCGAGGAGTTGAAGAGCCTCATTCGGGATCTCGGCATCAACTGCGAATTCCAGTCGAGGCACACGCTTTTTCTCTCTGGGCAAGAGCTTGGCGCGCGAGCGTTGAAAAAAGAGGCGCAGGCTCGCGAAGAGGTAGGAATTCTGGCCGAATATCTCGATCGGGCGGCGCTTTTGGAGCGTTATGGTATTAACCGAAGTGGAGCGATCAATAGCGCGATCTCCGCATCGTCAAATCCCGTGCAGATGACAACGGGCATTCTTCGCGCAGCCAAGCAGCAGGGCGTGGAAGTCGTGGAGGGACTGGAGGTCACCGATGTCCGCGAGGTCGGCGATAACGTCATCGTTGCGACAGATCAGGGGAAGATGATTGAAGCGGCCCATGTCATATTCTGCAGCGGATACGAGTTTCTCGAATGCCTGAGAAATCCACGCCACAAGCTCATGTCGACATGGGCTTTGGCTAGCAAGCCAAGGCTGAAACGACCTGACTGGCTGGACAATTACCTCGTCTGGGAGGCTTCGGATCCGTACCTCTACTTTCGTTCGACATCCGATGGACGCGTCATCGTCGGTGGGGAGGACGAGAAAGGTGAAGCTGCCTATCTCGACCCGATAAAGATCAAACATAAGACAGCGGTCCTTGTCGAAAAGCTGGCTGACCTGACCGGGATTTCGCTCGGCAAACCTGATTTTTCCTGGTCGGCTGCGTTCGGCGTCACACCTGACGGGCTTCCGATGATTGGGACTGCGCCAGGGATGCGCCGGGTCTTTGTATCGATGGGATTTGGAGGAAATGGCATTACGTTTGCAAAGATTGCGGCAGACCTGATATCCGCCACGGTTCTCGGCCACCAGGACGTCGATTGGGATCTGTTTCCCCTCCTGTAGCCTGGAACGGTTGCCATGTGCCGCGATGCGGTAGCAGCGCACCGCGTCGAATTTTTCGGCATGTTGCCTAATCGAATTTGAGCGCGGACTTGAACGGGACGGTCAGCGCTACCGATCCATCTGGCCTGACGACCTCAAGACAGTCACCGTCAATGATCTTCCCATTTTTGACCTTGTTTGCAAGAATCTCTCGGGCCGAACTAACGGCGTAATCGTGGGCTTCATCTAACGTCCTGAATTCCGAACCGTCCGGATCCTCGGTGAGCACGCCATCCTGCCTGATATGGAAGAAATATTTCTGCATGAAACCTCCGTCGCGGCTGTCTTAGCCATGGAAAGCAGTGAACGTTCCAGACTTAGTTAGCCGTTCATCTGATTGGTGCGGTAGTTGCCGAACACGCGATGAATGTCACGACTTTGGATTCAGCACCTCTGATGCAGGGGCGGTTTCAGTCTCTCCGGGAGTTTTGCCAAATACGTAGTAACCAGCCAGTAAGAGCCCGACAACGAAGATTATACTGACAAACACATACATCCTTGAACGGGCTTTACCACCTGTGCTCATGTTCTTCCTGATCTTCCATCCATATTGACAACATGCGCATGCGCCATGAGATGCGCTGAGATATCGTCGCTACAGGCAGATTCCAGCGCTTCCACAGAAAGTCCTGCATATTGAGCTTCAGCTCTCAGAACCCCTGCCAGCATCGCAAAATCCAGTTCTTCGTCAGCCGGAGTGGCGATGACGGGGAGAACGTGAATCGAGTCCTCAAGCCACTCAGTTATTCTCATAAAATCGCTCCGGCTGTGATGAGCTTGATAATGGCCCGATGTGGCTTTGGTTCCGGATCATTCTGCCCTTCGTTTACCGAGCAATTCTCCGACGTGCGAACGCGTACCGACGATAGTCGAGCCGCCTATCTTCAAAAACAATTGACGTTATTTCAATCTGGCAGACGCGGTGGCTCCGCATATCAACACCTGATGACCGGGTTCGCCAAGAAGCTGACGAAGGATGATATTTCGGCTCTCTCAGCTTATTTCAGCATCAGGCAATGCGACAGCACTTAGTCGACTTGGAAGCGTAACGGTAGATGAGAGGTAGAAGCCTGTCCTACCTCTCATCAAAGGATCAGCAGCGATCCACGTACCTGTTGCCATTTCGATCACGATAGTAGCAGCGCCCCGGCTGATCTGCGACGTTGCCGATCAGCGCGCCGGATACGCCACCAATTGCGGCGCCGACGGCCGCGCCTCTGACGTTGCCAGTGGCGACACCCCCGATGACGGCACCACTTGCGGCACCGATACCGGCACCCCGTTCTGTCGAAGAGCATGCGGTCAAAGCCAATGCCGCCAACAGTGGAATGATGATTTTATGCATTGAAGCCTCCTTCTCTAACAAACGGCAAACGTCGTGAGCTGTGATGCGTTCCGCGCATATTTAGCGAGAGAAGAAGTTGGACCTTGCAACATCTATCAGCTCGTCTCCACGACCACTCATTACAGCCTTGGCTGCCCAAAGGCTCATGCCCATCACCTGCGCGGCCTTGATCTTCGGGGGAATGGATAGCTCTTGCGGATTTGTGACTACATCGAGAAGTGCCGGGCCTGGATGGCGTAGAACAGCTTCAATGCCGCGTTCCAGCTCGGCGGGATCTTCCACACGCACAGCATGGATGCCGGCCGCGCGGGCGACCGCAGCAAAGTCCGGGTTTTCAAGGTTCGTTCCGGTCTCGATATAGCCGGCCGCCTTCATCTCCATGGCGACGAAACCTAGAGACGAATTGTTGAAGACGATGACCTTCACGGGAAGATTTTCCTGTTTCAACGTCAGAAAGTCGCCCATCAGCATGGTGAAGCCGCCGTCGCCGGACATGCTGATAACCTGCCTGTCCTTATCGGCAGCCTGCGCTCCAATCGCCTGGGGCAACGCGTTGGCCATAGAGCCGTGAACGAGCGATCCGATCAGGCGCCGTTTGCCGTTCATCTTGAGATAGCGGGCAGCCCAGACCGTGGGCGTTCCGACGTCGAAGGTGAAGATCGCGTCGTCCGATGCCTGTTCGCTGAGCAGTCTCGCAACATGTTGCGGGTGAATTGTCCCTCCCGCTTTGCCGGTCGCGAGGTCGTCCAGCCCTTCGCGCGCCTTCTCGTAGGCTGCCAGGCAGCGATCGAGGTGTTTGGTGTCTGTCCGCTCTTTAAGCTTCGGAAGTATTGCGTCGAGCATCGACTTGACATCAGCGACGATCGCCAGGTCTAGCGGTGTTCGCCTGCCAAGGTTCTCGGGCCGGACGTCAATTTGCACAACCTTCGCATCAGTCGGATAGAATTGCCTGTATGGAAAATCGGTCCCGAGCATAATCAGGGTGTCGCATTCGAGCATCGCCCTGTAACCGGACGAAAAGCCGATCAGACCGGTCATGCCCACATCATACGGGTTTTCCCATTCGACATGCTCCTTGCCGCCGAGTGCATGGACGATCGGTGCCTTGAGACGCGAAGCCATGGCAACGACTTCGTCATGCGCGCCTTGGCAGCCACGGCCGCACAGGAGAGTGATTTTTGAACTTTCGCCCAGCAGCGTGATCAATCTGTCGACCTGCTGATCATCCGGGACCACGTGCGGCATGGCCAGCTTAAGGGCCGCCGGAGACGAGAGTTTTGCGGAAAAATCGGCAAGAGCGATATCTCCGGGGATAACGATGACCGCAACACCGCGTTTGCCAATTGCAGCCCGAATGGCGGCCTCCATGACGCCAGGCAACTGCTCGGGTTGGCTGACGAGCTCGCAATAATGGCTGCATTCCCGAAAAAGCTGATCCGGATGCGTTTCCTGGAAATAACCTCTGCCAATTTCCTCGGACGGGATCTGCGCTGCAATTGCGAGAACCGGGACACCCGACCGGTGGCAGTCAAACAACCCGTTGATCAGATGCAGGTTGCCAGGACCGCAACTCCCTGCACAGACGGCGAGTTCGCCGGTGATATGAGCTTCTGCGCCGGCGGCAAAGGCCGCAGTCTCCTCGTGGCGAGTATGAACCCACTCGATATCTCCTCGCTTTCGCAAGGATTCCGTCAGTCCATTCAGGCTATCGCCGACAACGCCATAGATCCGCTTTACGCCGGCGGTGTGCAAAATCTCGGTCATTACGTCGGCGACTTTGGATTTCATCACGGTACTCCTTCGAAAATCGGCTCACGGCGGGGGCACTGAACCACTTAGTCCCCTAGCGGATCATTCCAACCCCGGCCTTGGCTGGATCGTTGGAGACGCTGACCGCTTTCGAGATGCCGTATCAATGCCATGCGAACGGACGATACCGCAGCTTCCGCCTTCGATATTGCATGATTGCTCGTCAGATTTTTTCGATCGACTGGGAACCCGTTGTCAGCCCGCGTCTTGTTCAGACATGAGAGCGTCGCCGAACAAAAACGAACGCAGCGGAGCTGATCTCCATGTCCGAGATCAGATAATTCACGCACTCTATCTCAAGCTAAAATCCGAGAGAGAGACGCGTGAGGCTCTTCTCGATGCGTACCAAGCGGGAGCCGGACCTGAGGTTATGGAAGCGATTGCATCCGATCCGGTCCCGTTGATCGACGACTTGGGACAAGAAGAGACGGTGAGGGCGCTCGTCGATCGATTTATCACGAGATCGGATATGCAGCCGGTCGAGAATAGTGGCATTGGCGGTGACGCCTGATGGCCAGCAAGGTTTCTGCCTATCAAGCTAAACGCGATTTCAAGAAAACTAGGGAACCGTCCGGAGACGTCGAGGTTCGATCGTCGAACCGCCTTCGGTTTGTCATCCAGAAGCACGATGCCAGCCGACTGCATTATGATCTGCGCTTGGAACTTGATGGGGTCTTCAAATCCTGGGCGGTGACCCGCGGGCCATCTCTCGACCCCGCCGACAAGCGGCTGGCCGTCGAGGTGGAGGATCATCCCCTCGACTACGGTGACTTTGAAGGCACGATCCCGAAGGGTGAATATGGCGGCGGCACCGTCATGCTGTGGGATCGCGGTTACTGGGAACCGGACGACAACATGTCTCCCGAGGCCGCCCTGAAGAAAGGCGATCTCAAGTTTGTTCTCCACGGCGATCGCCTAAAAGGCAGCTTCGTGCTGGTCCGCATGAAGAAGGATCGCGATGACGGCAAGCGTATCAACTGGCTGCTGATCAAGCATCGCGACGATCATGCCGCAAGCAGGAATGGTGGAGCGATCCTCAATCGAGAAAAAACATCGGTCGCCTCCGGTCGCGACATGGCAGGCATCTCGTCGGGTAAGGGGCGCAAACCGAAGCCATTCATGCTGAGCGAGGCGGCTATCGACGCCGACGCCGTCTGGGATAGCAGTGTTGGTTTGGCCGCAGAGGAGAGGAGCGCCAGGAAACCCTCTGCATCAAAGCGAAGCAGGCGCTCAAGTAAAACTTCCATGCCCGCCTTCATCCCGCCGCAGCTCTGCAAAACCCAGAATCGACCTCCCTCGGCTTCCGGATGGCTGCATGAAATCAAATTCGATGGCTATCGAATCCAGATGCGCATTGAGGCCGGCAAGGTTCAACTGAAGACGCGCAAGGGCCTGGACTGGACGAGGCGTTTCAATGCGATCGCCGCGGACGCGCAGGTGCTGCCTGATGCTATCATCGACGGCGAGATTTGCGCTCTGGATGACAACGGCGCCCCGGACTTCGCGGGCCTGCAGGCCGCCTTGTCGGAGGGCAAGACCGAGGATCTCGTCTATTTCGCATTCGATTTGCTTTTTGCCGGCAACGAGGATCTGCGCGGTATGCGGCTGGATGAACGCAAGGCTCAGCTCGAGATCTTGCTTGCCGATGCGAGGGCTGGACCGCGCATCCGCTTCGTCGAGCATTTCGAGACGGGAGGAGATGCGGTGCTCCGTTCGGCTTGCCGGCTTTCACTCGAAGGCATCGTGTCGAAGGAGCTCGACGCGCCTTATCGATCGGGCAGAAGCGATAGTTGGGTCAAGTCTAAATGCCGGGCAGGGCATGAGGTGGTGATTGGTGGCTATGCCACGAACGGCAGCCAGTTCCGCTCCCTGCTGGCGGGCGTCTATCGCGGCAAGCACTTCGTCTATGTCGGGCGGGTTGGAACCGGCTTCGGTAATGGCCGGGCGAGAATGTTGCTCGATACCTTTGAGCCACTGAAAATCGGACGCTCCCCGTTCACCGGTATCGGTGCGCCCAGGAAAGAGGAAGGTGTCCATTGGGTGACGCCGGACCAGATTGCCGAAATCGAGTTTGCCGGATGGACGGCCGACGGTCAGGTGAGGCAGGCCGCCTTCAAGGGGCTGCGGGAAGACAAGCCGGCGAGCGAGGTCTCGGCCGAAGAGCCTGCACCTCAAAAGCGGGCCGCGCCGATGGCCGAGCTCAATCACAAGATCTCTACGAAGACGTCCTGCCGGAAAGGCGCGAAGGCGGAGGTGATGGGCGTACTAATCTCGAACCCTGACAAGCCGCTGTGGCCAGAAGAAGAACCCCCAGTTACCAAACAGGACTTGGCGCTCTTTTATGAGGCCATCGGCCCATGGATGATCGACCATCTGCGCGGCCGGCCCTGTTCCGTCGTCCGGGCGCCTGACGGAATCGGTAAAGAGCAGTTCTTCCAGCGCCACGCCATGCCCGGCACATCCAGCCTGCTGGAACTCGTCAAGATTTCCGGCGACAAGAAGCCTTACCTGCAAGTCGATCGCGTGGAAGGTCTTGCAGCGCTGGCGCAGGTGGCGGCTGTCGAACTCCATCCATGGAACTGTCAGCCGGGCAAGCCGGACGTGCCCGGCCGTCTGGTCTTCGATCTTGATCCGGGTCCGGATGTGGCTTTCGCCACGGTCGTTGACACCGCCCGTGAATTACGTGATCGGTTGGATGATCTCGGTCTCGTCAGCTTTTGCAAGACCACCGGTGGTAAGGGCCTCCATGTTGTCACCCCGCTTGACGCCGGCAGAAGCAAATCCGTCAGTTGGGAGGAAGCAAAGGATTTCGCCTATCGAGTTTGTCAGCGAATGGCTGATGATCAGCCGGATCTCTATCTGACGAAGATGGCAAAGAAGCTAAGGGCAGGCCGGATCTTTCTCGACTATCTTCGCAACGATCGAATGGCGACGGCTGTCGCGCCACTGTCACCACGAGCCCGGTCGGGGGCAACTGTGTCGATGCCTCTAACCTGGGCTCAAGTGAAGTCGGACCTCGACCCCAAACGGTTCACTATCCGAACCGTGCCGGCTCTCCTTAACAAAACCGAGCCCTGGAAGGACTATGATCAATCCAAGCGCTTGCTTGCACAAGCGATGAAACGGCTCGACGGGAAAATCTGATCAGTTACTTCGTCTTGGACCGGCGATTGTCGGCTTCGACTGACTTGCGAAGAGCGTCCATGATGTTGATGACATTGCTCGGCTTTTCAACTTCCTCAGGCTCGGACGTTTTTGTGGCCGTTGGCTTTCGGCGTTTCTTTTTCGATTTTATGATGTCGAGAAGGTTATCCTGGACGGGGTCCGAGACCATCGCTGCGTCCCAGTGTCGGGTCTGCTTCTTTATCAGCTTGCGGACGAGCGGCAGCGCTTCCTTTTCCGGCTTTGCTTTGCTAAAGCCATCGAAATAGTCTTTTGCCTCGCGCACCTCATCGCCATAGCGAAGCGTCCACAGGACGATGCCTTTGCCTCGTGGCTCAAGCATCACGGCCCGCTCGCGGCGCCCGAGGACGAGCCGGGAAATTCCGACCATTTTCTGGCTATCCATGGCAGCACGGATGACGGCGAACGCTTCTACGCTCACTTTGTCGTTTGGCGTCAGATAATAGGGCTTGTCGAGCCAGATCCAGTCGATCTCTTCGCGGGGCGTAAAGGTGGAGATGTCGATCGTCTTCGTGCTTTCCAGCGCGACATGCTCGAGATCGTCGTCTTCCAGTATGACGTAATCGTCTTCCGCCCGCTGGTAGCCCTTCACCTCATCCTGCTCGCGAACTGTTTTTCCGGTGACCGAGTCGACGTATTGGCTCAGAACCCGATTGTTTGTCTTACGGTTCAGCGTATGGAACTTGATCTTCTCGCTATCGGAGGTCGCAGGGGTCATTTCGACCGAGCAGGTAACGAGCGACAGTTTGAGGTAGCCTTTCCAATAGGGACGCAGTGGCATCGTGGTTTGGCTCCCTATCCGGCTTTGCGACGAGACGATCCTGCGGTTTTGGACTTACCGCTGTTTGCCGCCGTTTTCCGCGTGGTGTTTGAGTTGGCGGACCTCCGGTTGGTCGACTTTTTCTGGGCCGCGCCGGCACTGTCCCTCAATGCCTGAAGGAGATCGCTCGGCTTCGATGCCTTCGGCGCCGCAATTTTCTTGAACGGCTTGCCTTCGACCTTCGCCTTCACCAATTCGGCAAGAGCCGCCTCATAACGGTCGTCAAACTTCGACGGGTCGTAGGCGCCCTTCTTCGTGCCTATGATATGCGAGGCCAGATCGAGCATTTCCTTGTCGATCGTGATGTTAGCCATATCATCGAAGGCCACGTCTGCAGGTCGCACCTCATAGTCGAAATTCAATGTGGTGCCGATCAGACCATCGCCGTGGGGGCGGATCAGCACCGTTCGAAGCCGGCGGAACAGCACAGTGCTGGCAATAGCCGCGACCTGGGCCTCCTTCATTCCGTCGCGCAGCAGAGCAAAGGCATCTTCGCCTGTTTCCTGTGGCGCCAGATAATAGGGCTTATCGAAATAGACATCATCGATCTCATCGCAAGGAATGAACGCCGTGATTGCCAGGGTCTTGTCGCTGTCGGGAACCGCCGAGGCGATCTCGTCCGGCTCCAGCACGACATAGCGTCCATTGCTGGTCTCGTAACCCTTCACCTGCGCGTCGTGTTCAACGACGTCGCCGGACTCGCTGTCGATGAATTCGCGCCGGACACGATTGCCGGTCTTGCGGTTGAGGATGTTGAAGCTGATCCGTTCCGAGGATGAGGTGGCTGTGAATAGGGCCACAGGGCAGGTGACCTCGCCGAACCTGATATGGCCCTTCCAGTTGGCGCGTGGCAATGCCATCTTCCGCGATCTCCGATTTAGCTTTGCTCATCAACAGGACAGGCGCTGAATCGTTCCGGCTCTTGTGTCGTTTTGGGCGACGGCCCGGCGTTAACATGAACAGAGCGTCGGGTCGTCGGTCCGTGCCTACGCCGTTTCAGACGAGCGGTCTTCTTTCAGGGGCGGACGGGCTCAAGAGCCGCAAGACTTTCTTAAGCGATGCTGACCAAACCGCATAACCCGCCGCATTCATGTGGACCAGATCGGGCAGATAGTATCGGAACATCGGCAAGCCGTTCTCGCCGATCAGGCCGGTACCGACCTCAATCCACGAGGTGTCATCCCGGCCGTCGCACCAGTCGCTTGCCAGCCGGTTGAACAGATCGAACTCGTGCCGGTAGATCCAGCGTGCCGGGCTGTGCTTGATCGATAGGACAAAAACCTCCGACTGCGGCATGACGCGCGAAATCCGCTCTCTCAGATCCTTCAGATGGGCAAGCGTCGTATGCGCAGTGAGGCCATCACTGGCAATATCATTTTCACCAAAATAGAGCGCTATCCTGCTTGGCCTCAGCGGCGTCAAAAGCTGATCCATGTAGTGGATGCCTGAAAGAAATGTACCTCCTCCGAAACCCAGGTTGACGACGTCCAGCGAGGCTAGATCTTCGGTAATGGAACTCCATATGCGGAATGAGGACGAGCCATAAAAGGCGATGGGATTTGCGGGAAGGCCGACACGCTCAAGTCGTGCCAGGACCGTGATGATATCGTTTTCGTGACGGGCTGTGCCGATACTGGCTGGAAAATCGTACATATCTATCCTCGGACATATGCTTAAATGTATCTCGCTGGTGAGTTGCTTCCGGTCTATGAAAGCGAGTGACGCATCACATCGAGCGCGCCACGGATCAGGACGTCGTCGGCACCCAGGTTGATCTTGAGGTCGAATACAGTCGCGGCAATCCTGTAGAGGTCGTTCAAGCCGTCATTTCCGACAATGGTGGCCTCGTCACCTTCCGAATACCAGCCATCCTCGCGCGCCTGTCTGAATTCCTGGCCGATCAGCAGGCCGTGGACATAGGACCTCAACTGATCCGCCGTAAGCCTTCCCGCCAGTCCGCCGGTCCGTGCAGAAAACAGCAGTGAGAGCATTGCCGCGGAGCTCTTCGCTTCTTCAAGGCCCCGGCGATAGGCTTCCGGATCATCCACCGGTGGCTGCGTTGCACCGCGGGCGATGAAGGAATTGTTCAGGAGCAGCGCAAAGATTTCACCGGTCACAAAGGTTTGAAAGCTGTCTATACGGCCGGTTTTCACCTTGGCCCATTTGCTGTGGGTTCCAGGGATTATGATTGTTGCGTCATCAGCCAGCCCGTGGCCGGCGACCTGGATTTCCTCACCGCGCATGACGTCGGGGAAGGGCCTGCGTGAAGGATCCGTCAGGCCCGGCAGAAACACCAGATCAGATCCGTTCGGCAAGGATTTACGCAAGCTGCCTGCAGCAAGCTCAGCCGGACCTGCAGGGCAGGCGACATAGGGAACTTCGATCCAGCCGTTGCGGCTGGTGATCATGCCGAGCGCGGCAATGGGCAAGGCTCCGTGGGTGGACAACCATGGCGCAAGCGCCGTCATCAACACCTCTTCGTGGTCGCCCTTGTTGAGGCTCGATATGCCTTGTGGCGTCTCGATGATCTCCTTCCCATTGCCGCTTTGGTCGACCAGCGTTGCCCGCAAGGACGTGGTTCCCCAGTCGACGATGATTGCCGCTGTTTCTGCTGCCATCGTGAGCCTCCTCCGCTCATTTCATCTGGGGGCTTGTCATAGGGCGCAAGCATATGTAGTGTCAATTAGTGAATTCATTGTTTCACATTGTGATACTTCATTGGGAGGTGAAGAAATGGCAACTGGTCTGAAGGGCATCTTGCCTGTCTTGCCGACGCCCTTTTTGGCGAATGGCGGTGTTGATGAGGCGGGAATGTCGCGGCTGGTGCAATTCGCTCTCGATCAGGGTGTGGATGGTGTCGTGTTCCCTGGTTTCGCCAGCGAGGTGGAAAATCTCACGACAGAAGAGCGTGCCAGGCTTTTAAAGATCGTCGTTGCCAGCGTGGCGGGCCGGGTACCCGTGGTTGCCGGCGCAAGCGCTGCAGATTGGCGCGACGTGGTGGAGCATGGCCGGATCGCAGCAGGCTTCGGTATTCGCCATCTGATGGTGCAGCCGCCGAAATCGGTAGGCACCGATGCGGCGGCCCTTATCGATTTTCTTGGCAAAGTGGTCGAGGCGCTGCCCGAGGTGGAGATCATCCTCCAGAATGCGCCGGCCCCTCGCGGTTCAGATCTGTCGCCGCAGGCGATCGTCGAGATCATCCGTGCATTGCCACGTGTTTCCTATGTGAAAGAAGAGACGCTGCCGGCAGGGCCCGCCATCAGCCACATCATCGCCCATGCGCCGGAAAGCCTGAAGGGCGTCATCGGTGGCGGTGGCGCGCGTTATATTCTCGACGAATATGCGCGCGGCGCGACTGCGGCCATGCCGGCCTTGGAGATTGCCGGCGAACATGTGGCGATTGACCGGGCGCTGGGCGCCGGCAGACGCGATGAGGCCCGACGGATTTATGTGCGCACCCTGCCGCTACTTGTTCTGCAGGCGGTCTATCGCATGCGGCTGACCAAACATGTTCTGGCCCGCCGTGGCATCATCGATGGCGTTGGCGTCCGTGCGCCTACGCCGGACCTCGATGCGGCGGCCATTGCTGACATTGATGCAAACCTGGTTGAACTCGGCCTTCTGGCTCCGGAGGCTGCATGAACAGCTCCGTCGCAACCATCGAGGTTTTTACCCTCACCCAGTCACGTAAAGTTCCGTATCTCGGCGCATTGCGGGAAGGAGAGGTGGTTAATCCAAACGGCTATATAGTCCGCAAGGGTAACCGCACGGTCTATCCCACCTTCGACCGCAGTGTTCTCGTCCGTATGACTACGCAAGCTGGAACGGTTGGCTGGGGTGAAACCTATGGCATCGTCGCACCCGGGGCGGTTGCCGCTCTGATCAACGATCTTCTTGCCGGCTTCGTTATCGGTCGCGATGCGTCGGATCCATCCTCGATCTACGACGATCTCTACGACATGATGCGGGTGCGCGGTTATACCGGCGGGTTCTACGTTGATGCGCTGGCTGCCCTAGATATCGCCCTCTGGGATATTGCCGGCCAGGAAGCGGGAAAATCGGTTCGCGATCTGCTAGGTGGGGGCGTCGACAGCTTTCCGGCCTATGTCTCCGGCCTGCCGGAGAAGACACTCCAGGCTCGCGGAGAACTGGCAAGATACTGGCAGGATCGGGGGTTCAATGCCTTCAAATTCGCAACGCCTGTGGCAGATGACGGCCCGGCGGCAGAGATGGAAAACCTGCGAAAGGTTCTCGGACCCGAGGTGAAAATTGCTGCAGATATGCATTGGAACCAGACGCCGGAACGGGCGCTTGAACTGATTGCCGAGATGGCGCCGTTCGATCCCTGGTTTGCCGAGGCACCTGTCTGGACAGAAGATATCGCCGGGCTCGAACAAGTCTCAAAGGGCACCGATATCCCTATCGCAGTCGGCGAAGAATGGCGTACCCATTGGGACATGCGCGCCCGTATCGAGCGTTGCCGCATTGCTATCGTGCAGCCGGAAATGGGCCATAAGGGCATTACCAATTTCATCCGCATCGGCGGGCTTGCCGCCGAACACGGTATCGACGTGATCCCACATGCCACGGTCGGTGCCGGTATATTTCTAGCCGCGAGCCTGCAGGCATCATCGACACTGCCAACGCTCAAGGGGCACGAATTCCAGCATTCGATCTTTGAGCCGAACCGTCGCCTTCTTTCCGGTGACATGGATTGCCGCGAAGGTCTCTATCATCTGCCATCCGGGCCAGGGCTCGGGGTGAAGCCGTCGGAGGCGGCGCTCGGTCTGCTTGAACGTATCTGAATTGGTTCTTTGGAGGAGGAAGCCATGAACAAGAGAGTGAAAAGACTGGCGCTCGGCGCCGCGACTGCAGCCGTGATGACGATGGGTGGCTTTGCTCCGGCAATGGCCGATACGGTATTGAAATTCATTTCCTGGCAGACCGACGATGCCGGAACCGGTGAATGGTGGCATTCGGCGATTGCAGAGTTCGAGAAACAGCACCCCGGCGTGAAGATCGAGTTCACCAAGGCGGAGCGCAGCTCATATGCCGACACGATGACGACGCTGTTTGCCGCCAACCAGCCGCCACAGATCGTCCATCTCGCCTCGTTCGAATTCCAGATGTTCGCAGACAGCGGCTGGCTGGAGCCACTCGACCCCTGGCTGAAGAAAGACGGCATCGACATGACTGGCTGGGCCGGCCAGAAGACCTGCGAATGGAACGGCGAAACCGTCTGCATCATGACGAACTACTTCGGTTTCGTTATGGCCTACAACAAAAAGATCCTCGGTGAAGCCGGAATTGCCGTGCCGAAGACCTATGACGAATTCCTGGCAGCGGCAAAGGCCACCACCAAGGATCTCAACGGCGACGGCATCATCGACCAGTTCGGCACGGGCCATGAGACCAAAGGTGGTCCGGGGCAGTATCTGACCGAGATGCTGAACTACATCATCGACGCGGGCGCCTATTGGACCGATAAGGAAGGCAATATCACCATCGATACGCCTGAAATGGTCGAGGGCCTGACGCGCTGGAAGACAGTCATGAAGAGCGGCGTCAGCCCGGTCGACATGAGCGCCAGCGACGTGCGCAAGCTGTTTGCCGATGGCAAGATGGCCATGCGCCTGGACGGACCATGGCTTTACGGCACAACTGAAAAGGGCTCGGCCAAGAGCGATATAGTCTATGTCGCGCCGCCGCTGACGCCGCCTCTCGGCGGATCGTCGAATGTGCTGGCCATGCCGTCCGATATTCCCGACGACCAGAAGCAGCTTGTCTGGGATTTCATCAAGCTGACGATGACGCCGGAATTCCAGCGCAGCTATGCGACGATGGGCGGAAACACGCCGCCAAGCCCGAAGGCCGATGTCTCCGGCGTGGAGAAGACCATTCCCCATTTCCCGGTGCTGCTCGCGACAATGAAGGCTGCATCCGAGAAGGGGATCGACCGCGTACCGACCGGCCTGGAGCTTTATTACAACGAGTTCAGCAAGATGATCATGGAGGAGAGCCAGCGGATGATTATCCAGGATCTCGATCCGGCGGCGGTAGCCAAGACCATGCAGGCTAAGGCCGAAACCATCAAGGGCTGACCTGCTGTCAGGGCATGGCCCGCCTTGCGGGCCATGGGCAACTCAAAGCATTCGGAGGAGACCATCCATGACCGACACCGTTCAGGCGGGGCGGCGCAAGTTCTTTGACCTTGCGCGTCCCAGCCGGCAGCATCTTCTCGGCTATATCCTGATCGCTCCGGCGGTGCTGATGGTCGCCGCCATCATCGTCTGGCCGCTGATCCTGGCGATCGACCTGTCCTTTCAGCAGGTCAAGATCCCGAGGCTTGGCGGCGCCAGCCGACCGTTCTCGGTAAGCAACTATGTCTGGCTGTTCTCCTCACAGGAGTTCTGGCTGGCCTGCTGGGTGACGCTCAAGCTCGTGATCGTCGTGACTGCTGGTAGTGTTGGGGTCGGCTTGAGCACGGCGCTTCTCGTCAACAACCGTTTCGAGGGGCGCACCGTTGCCCGCCTCGGCATGGCACTGCCCTGGGCTGTGCCGGAAATCATCGCGGTCGTCATCTTCGCCTGGATGTTCGACACGTCGTTTGGTCTGTTCGGCTGGCTGGCGATAAAGCTTGGCTTCGCCGACCAGATGATCCCTTGGGTCAGCAGTTCGACAGCGGCTTTCTGGGCTGTTGCAATCACCATGGTGTGGAAGGGGTTTCCTTTCGTCTCGATCATGTGCCTTGCGGGCCTGCAGTCGATCCCATCCGATTATTACGCCGCCGCCAAGGTGGATGGTGCAAGCACCTTTCAGCGGTTCCGCTGGATCACCATGCCGCTTCTGATGCCGGTTCTGGGCGTTACACTGGTGCTCACTCTGCTCTGGGTGTTCCGGGACTTTTCCATCATCAAGGTCCTGACCGGCGGCGGCCCTCTGCGTTCAACGCAGACACTGTCGATCATGACCTACGATCAGGCCTTCCAGTATCACAATTTTGGCCGTGCAGCCGCTGTCGGTGTGCTGACGCTGGTTATCTGCATCATCGCCAGCCTGCTGATGCTCGGTCGACGTTCGAAATCTATCTATTGAGGAGGCCTTGATGAGACGCACACTGGCACAAAGCCTCGCACTTTACGCAACCGTGATCTTCACGCTGGTGATGATCCTCTTCCCGGTCTACTGGCTGCTGGTCACGGCGCTGTCCACCACCGACGAACTTTACCGTCTGCCACCAACTTTCTGGCCGGATAATCCGCAATGGGATGTATTCGCCCGCGTCTGGGCCGCAAAGCCGATCCTGCTCTGGCTGTGGAATTCGATGCTGGCGGCTGTCGGTTCCGTGGCGCTATCCATGCTGGTTTCGGTCAGTGCCGGTTATGCGTTGTCGCGTTATTCGATGCGCGGTGGTGCAACGATGGGGCTTTTCGTCCTCACCGCCAAGATGCTGCCCGCTACACTCTTGGTCATCCCATTGTTCTCGATCTTCTCAAGTTTCGGCCTGATCGGAAGCATCTGGACGCTGGTGCTCGCACATTCAACCATGATCATTCCCTTCGCGACATGGATGCTGAAAGGGTATTTCGACACGATCCCGAAAGAGCTTGAACAGGCCGCCATGGTCGATGGCTGCTCGCCGATCGGCGCCATGGTGCGTGTCGTCCTGCCGATCGCAACCCCGGGTCTGGCTGCCACAGCACTTTATGCCTTCGTGCTCAGCTGGGCCGATTACGCCTATGCGCGGACATTCCTGGTCAATTCGCCCGACAACTGGACGGCCAATCTCGGCATCACCACGATGCAGGGCGAATATGTCACCTACTGGAACGACATCGCTGCCGCATCGGTGTTCATCGCTCTGCCGATCATCGCAATCTACCTGTTCCTTGAACGTTATTTGGTCGGCGGCCTTACCGCTGGCGCGGAGAAATAAGCATGGCCAATATTTCAATTCGCAATGTCAGCAAGTCTTATGGCGCGCTGAACGTGCTCAGACCCTTTTCGCTGGAAATCGAAAATGGGGAGTTTGTTGTACTGGTCGGCCCCTCCGGCTGCGGCAAGTCGACCATGTTGAAAATCCTGGCAGGTCTGGAGCCTGCCACCGAAGGTCAGATCTTCATCGGCGACCGCGAAGTAACAGATCTGGCGCCCGGCGATCGCGACATCGCCATGGTGTTTCAGAACTATGCGCTTTATCCGCATCTGACGGTTCGCCAGAACATTGGTTTCGGCCTTAAGATGCGCGGTACCGACAAGACCGAGATCGACCGGCGTGTCGATGATGCGGCGCGGATTCTGGAAGTGACCCCTTATCTCGACCGTAAACCCAAGGACTTGTCAGGCGGTCAGCGCCAGCGCGTGGCATTGGGACGCGCTATCGTGCGCCAGCCGCAGGCATTTCTTATGGACGAGCCGCTTTCCAATCTCGATGCAAAGCTGCGTGTCAACATGCGCGCTGAAATCGGTGCTCTGCATAAGCGTATAGGCGTCACCACCGTCTATGTGACGCATGATCAGGTCGAAGCGATGACAATGGCTGACCGCGTTGTCATCATGCAGGGCGGTATCATCCAGCAGATTGCGGCACCTGACGAGTTGTTCAATAACCCTGCCAATCTGTTTGTTGCCGGCTTCATAGGCTCGCCGGGCATGAACTTCCTGAATTCGGAACTGCGCGACGGCAAGCTCACCGCTTTCGGCCAGCAGATTTCACTTCCGCGAGCCACCAGCGGCCAGGGGCCGGTAGTGGTGGGGCTTAGACCGGAACATCTCGTTCTAGGCGATGCCCCCGTCACCTTTGGTGTAAAGCCGACACTGGTCGAAAGCCTGGGATCCGAAAAATACGTCTATTTCGATGCCGAGGGTGCCCGGATTGCTGATGGTGACGAGGGCAAGTCCAAGGGGTTGATCGCACGGGTGTCGCATACGGGCAGTCTGCCGCGAGACGAGGAGATCAGGCTTGGCTTTGATCCTGCTCAACTCTACTTTTTCGATCAAAAGACGGGTGAACGGCTATGATCCTTGTTACCGGATCGTCCGGGCGTGTCGGTCGCGCCGTTGTTGCCGCCTTGCGCGCCAAGGGCCGGATGGTACGGGGGTTCGATTTGCGCCCGTCGGGAACAGGTGGAGACGAAATTATTGGCTCGCTAGAGGATGCGGCCAGACTGGCGGAGGCTACTCGCGGAATCACCGATATCCTGCATCTCGGTGCCTTCATGTCCTGGGCTCCGACGGACCGTGATCTCATGTTTGCTGTGAATGTCGAAGGTACGCGCCGCCTGCTGGATGCCGCCTCGGCTGCTGGCATCCGCCGTTTCGTGTTTGCCTCTTCAGGCGAGGTTTATCCGGAAAACCGCCCGGAATTCCTGCCGGTAACCGAAGATCATCCGCTCAGACCCACTTCACCCTATGGGCTGACCAAATTGCTCGGCGAAGAAATGGTCCGCTTTCACCAGCGTGCCCGCTCGATGGAAACGGTAATCCTGCGCTTCTCCCACACGCAGGACGCTTCCGAATTGCTGGACGAAGAAAGTTTCTTCTCCGGTCCACGATTCTTTCTGCGCCCTCGGATTCGCCAGCAGGAGAGTTTGGGGAACACCGCAGTGGCCGATCTTCTCAGGTCGAAGGATATCGGCACACCTGCCCATGTATTGGCACGCAACCAGAACGGCCGGCCGTTTCGCATGCATATAACCGATACCCGCGACATGGTGAGCGGCATCCTTCTTGCCCTTGATCATCCCGATGCGGCCTACGGTACTTTCAACCTGGGCGGAACTGAGCCGGCAGACTTCTCCGAACTTTTGCCGCGCATGGCTGAGCTCACTGATTTGCCTGTCGTTGCAGTCGATTTTCCCGGCGACGGCGTTTATTACCACACCTCGAACGAGCGGATCAGAAACACGTTGGGGTTTGAGGCGGAATGGACGATCGACCGGATGCTGGAAGAGGCCGCCGCCGCAAGGCAGCGACGCCTCACCGGGGAGAAGAGGCAATGAAACCTGAGACACCGGGTGGTACAGCAGCACTGGCGAAAGGCCTGACCCTTCTGGACATGGTTGCCGATGCGCCCGAGCCTTTGCGTTTTGCCGAACTCCTGCGCGCGTCCGGCCTGCCAAAACCCACATTTGCCCGTATCCTGCGCACCTTGATCGCCTATGGATTGGTGCGCCAGGACGAAGCCCGCGGCACCTACGTCCTTGGCCAGCGGTTTCTCGAAATGTCCCACAAGGTCTGGGAGAGTTTTGATCTGGTCTCCGCCGCCACGCCGGAGCTCGAACGGCTGGCGGCCGAGCTCGGCGAGACAGTCGCATTGTGCCGACTGGATGGCGTCATGGCGCAATATCTGGCCGAACGCTCGCCCAATGGACTGTCAGTTCGGGTTGAAGTTGGCCGCCGCGTGCCGTTGCATTGTACCGCTCCGGGCAAGGCTCTTCTCGCATTCCAGGACCCCGCGGTGGGACGGTCGCTTACGGAACGCCTGACGCTGGACCACCAGACGCCGCAGACGATCACCACTCTTGAGGGTTTGCAGGCAGATCTGACCCTGACGAGGGCCCGCGGTTATTCGATTTCCTATGAGGAGCATCTGCTGAGTGTGAATTCAGTCGCTGCCCCTGTGATGGGACGCGACAACACGCCGATCGGTGTGCTGGTGGCGCTTGGCCCTTCATCGCGCCTCGAGGGATCCAATATTCACCCGGTGGGGCGCGAACTGATCGCGGCTGCCCGTCGCATAACCGGTTCTGCGGGCGCCGTTGCCATCAGCTCACGGCCCCGGCCACGCTCCGCAACCGGGAAGCCGACGGCCGAACTGAGCTGCATTCTGCCCTGGGGAGCACAGCTGGGCGAAAGTCCGGTCTGGCACGCGGCCGAGAATGCGCTCTACTGGGTTGATATCCTTCACCCCGCCGTTCACCGTTTTGATCCTGCAACGGGTCGCAACGACACCTGTGAAACGGGCAGGCTTGTCAGTGCTGTCATTCCGGTCTCCAAGGGACGCCTGTTGGTTGCATCTCAGGACGGACTGGAATGGCTTGATTTTGCCTCCGGCCGCCTTGCGCCTTTTGTCAGCCCGGAGGCCGACATTGCCGACAACCGGCTGAACGACGCAAAATGTGGGCCGGATGGAGCGATCTGGGTCGGTTCGATGCGTATCGATGCCTCCAAGCAGACCGGTGCGCTATATCGCGTCGATGAAACCGGTGCGTTTGAGCGCAAGGAAGGCGGCATCATCGTTTCCAATGGCCTTGGCTGGAGCCCGGATGGCGGCACTTTTTATTTCGTCGATACGGTGCCGGGTCTGATCCACGCCTACGATTTCAATCCCGCGACCGGCACGCTCTCGGCGCGTCGGGAATTTGCCCGCATTCCGGTCGCCGATGGTCGGCCCGATGGTCTTGCCGTTGATGCGGAAGGCGGCGTCTGGTGCGCAATCTGGGATGGCTGGTGTGTGCGACGCTACTTGCCCAATGGCAAGCTGGATCAGGTAATCGACATGCCCGTGCCACGGCCGTCGAGCATCGCATTTGGCGGACCGGACCTTTCCACACTGTTCATCACCAGCGCGCGCACACGCCTGCCGGCCTCAACACTGGCCGATGCGCCACTATCCGGCGGTTTGTTTTCCTGCCGTCCCGGTGTTGCCGGTGCACACATCTCATTGTTTGGGGGAAATAATGAATCTTGAAGCCCTCTTTGGTCTTAAGGGGCGCACGGCGCTTGTCACCGGTTCCAGCCGCGGCATTGGCGCGGCCATCGCGGAAGGGCTGGCGGCGGCAGGAGCTCATGTCATTCTGCATGGCACGAAAACTGGCGGAGCGGCTGTCGTGCACCAACGCATTGTCGAAAACGGCGGCACGGCACAGGAACTGGCGAGCGACCTGTCCGCGCCCGGTGCCGGCCGCGATCTGATCGAGCAGGCCGAAGCCATCGCTCCTGTTGATATCCTGGTCATCAACGCCAGTGCTCAGATCAATGCAACTTTGCCGGATCTGAAGCCGGAAGATTTTGCTTTTCAAGTGGCGGTGAACTTCGGTTCGACCGTGGACATGTTGCAGACGGCACTGCCACTCATGGCTGCCCGTAAATGGGGAAGGGTGGTCTCCATCGGCTCGATCAACCAGCTTCGTCCAAAAGGGATCGTCACCGCATATGCAGCAACGAAGGCCGCGCAACACAACCTCATCCAGAGCCAGGCGCGGGACTATGCCATGGACAATGTTCTGCTCAACACTCTTGCTCCCGGCCTGATCGATACCGACAGAAATGCACATCGACGCGACGAGGATCCGGAAGGATGGGCTGAATATGCCCGCACGTTGAATTGGATGGGACGCGCTGGCCGGTCTGAAGAAATGGTCGGCGCGGCAATCTTCCTTTCATCGCAGGCCTGCAGTTTCATGACTGGCGAGGCCGTTTTCCTGACCGGAGGTTATTGATGGATCTGCAGGGACAGCTAGGTTCACTTTTGCCAGTCGGCGCCGTTCTCACCCGCGATGGCATGTCCGCCTAGCCGCCTATTTCCGAGACGATAGTTCGAATTCTTCGAGTGCTTCATAGCGTCCAGGATTGGCCAGGATATCTGCCGGCAAGCTGATCGACCCGCGCTAGCGCTGTCCGGCGGTTCATATCCCATCAAGACGGAAGTGCGCGGCTCGATTGGGCAGCACGTGAGACTTGAGAACTGGCTTACGCCAGTTCGACGAGAAGAAGCAGTCTGGCGATCTTATGCCTACTTCCAACGAGAGCCGGATCATGGGGAGGGTCCTTCTTTCCAAAGCCATCATGCTCGCGATTTTTATTGTTCCACCAAGTACATAAGGTTGTATCCGTTTACTGGATAACCGCGCGCCTCTTCGGTGGTTTCACTTCGGGAGGGCACGGCTTGTGATCGGATGCCTTATCGCAATGCTTCTTTTCACATGTTGATCGAAGTCGATCATTTTAAGGCGTTCAACGATATCTACGGCCAGGTCGAGGGAGATCGATGCCTCAAGGCGATTACGGCCGTATTCTCAAGCTTGATACGACGGCCTGCCGATAGCTGCGCCGGCTACGGTGTGAGAAATTTGCCGTCACCCTGCTAAACACCGATGCAGCTGGAGCACTGAACCGTGCGGAGATTATCCGGCAATCGGTTGCGTTCTTGCACATCATTCATGCCGGAGATGAGCATGGACATGTCACCATCAACATCGGTGTAACGACAGTGCAAGGTGAGCTTGCTCAGTCGGCCCTGTTCCGGTCCGCCGATCAAGCTATGCATGGCAAAAGCTGGCGGGCGTGATCGCGTAGCTGCGTCCACGATCGACATAAGACAGCAGGTTGTTGATGGTGAACGCTTATCGGCTTGATCTGCGGATCGCCTTATTAAGCGCAACGTCACAGTTGACCAGCCCATGAAACAAACACTGATTATCACTCGTTTACGTGTTGCGATCGCACGTCAACTCCAGCGCGCCCGACAGGTAAAGGTTTAAAGCGCACTGTCTTGTCTGGTTGGAGTAGCACGCTAATTCACATGGTCTCAAGGAGAGCACATGACAGACCTTAAGACGGAAAAAGCACGGACAGGCGTTGAAGGTCTGGATGATATTCTTGACGGAGGTCTAACCCGTCGTCATGTATTCCTGCTTGAAGGATCTCCTGGTCCCGGAAAGACGACTATCGCGTTGCAGTTTCTGCTTGAGGGCGCCTCACTCAAGGAGCGGTGTCTCTATATCAGTCTTTCCGAGACGGAGGACGAGCTTAGGGATAGTGCACTCTCGCATGGCATCGACTTTGGCGACACGATCGAAATTTTCGAGTTGGTTCCACCCGAGAGCCTCCTCGACGAGGATCAGCAGCAGAGCTTGCTATATTCGTCTGATCTGGAACTTGGCGAAACAACCAAGCTGATCTTCGAGGCATTTGAGCGCGTTAAGCCTCATCGTGTCGTCATCGACAGCCTGTCCGAAATCCGCCTCCTTGCACAAAGCTCGCTTCGCTATCGGCGGCAGATTCTGGCGCTCAAACATTACTTCGCGCGTTCCGAGGCAACGGTTCTGCTGCTAGACGACATGACATCCGATCAGCTGGATAAGACTGTCCACAGCGTCGTTCATGGTGTTGTTCATCTGGAGCAGCTTGCCCCGGATTATGGGGCGGAACGCCGGCGGCTGAGGGTCGTAAAATATCGGGGCCGAGCCTTTCGCGGTGGCTATCATGACTTCATTATCAGGACAGGCGGTGTAGCCGTCTTCCCTCGGTTGAGGGCCGTCGAGCACAGGATCTACTTCGAGCGCACGACATTGAAGAGTGGTATTGCCGAATTCGACGACCTGCTTGGCGGTGGTATCGAGCGAGGTTCAAGCACGCTGCTGATAGGTCCGGCCGGCACGGGCAAGAGCTTCTTTGCTCTGCAGTTTGTCGAGGCCGCAGTCGAGCGCGGAGAAAAAGCGGCGGTGTTTCTCTTCGATGAGGAGCTTGGCCTGCTGTTCGCACGGACCAAGGCTGTGGGCCTCGATCTCGAGCAGATGCGAGATGAAGGCCTCCTTCACATCGAACAGCTTGATGCCGCAGAGCTTTCGCCCGGTGAATTCGCACAGCGCGTCCGTGATCGGGTTGCGAGTTTCGACGCCAAGACCGTCGTCATCGACAGTATCAACGGATATCAGGCATCCATGCCCGGCGAAAATGCTCTGATCCTGCACATGCACGAGCTGTTGCAGTATCTTAACCGACAGGGCGCCAACACGTTTCTTACCGTGGCGCAGCACGGTCTTGTCGGGGACATGAAGTCGCCGGTTGATGTGACCTACCTTGCCGACACGGTCATCTTGCTCCGCTATTTCGAAGCCATGGGTAAGGTCAGGCGCGCTATCTCTGTGATCAAGAAACGTACTGGCAGACACGAGGACACGATACGCGAATTCACGATCAGCAATGCTGGCCTTACCGTAGGTGAGGCGCTTTCCGGCTTTCAGGGCGTGCTACGCGGCGTGCCGACCTTTGTCGGCGACCGCGGCCCTCTGATGGCGCTCTCTGGCGAGGACCGCAACAATTCCTAATCGCAACGCCATTGGCTTGATCCATGCACCGCGCGGCCGCGACGCTCAGATCGCGGCTTCGCTCCTTGCAGCGGCAGGTATCGAAAGTCGCATCATCCCAGACCTTGTCGGTTTTGTCGCGGCGCTTGGTGACGATGTGTCGTTTGCCGTCGTCACGGAAGAAGCGTTGCGATCAAGCGACTTGCGCGCGCTTTCGGCCTGGATCGAGGGGCAGCCAAGCTGGTCCGATCTTCCTTTCATTATCCTGACAAACCGCGGCGGTGGGCCGGAGCGCAATCCGGCTGCATCTCGTCTGTCGGAAGTGCTCGGCAATGTCAGCTTCATCGAGCGGCCGTTTCACGCCACAACATTCGTCAGTGTCGCCCGATCAGCACTGCGGGGACGACGTCGCCAATTCGAGGCGCGCCTCAGGATCGAGGCGCTCGACGAAGGTGAACGGCGCCTGCAGACGGCGCTGGAAGCTGGCCACCTTGGTGCCTGGGAACTTGACCTCGCCACTATGGTCCTGACGACGTCGCCGACATGTCGGAGCGTTTTTGGTCGTGGTTCAGAGGAGGATTTCACTTACGAGGACCTGATTGCCAGCATCCATCCCGACGACATCGAGCGAATGAGAGTGTCGGTTGATCTGACGATCGCAACGGGCCGAGACTATTCGATCGATTATCGCACGATCTGGCCGGATGGCTCACAACACTGGGCAGAGATTCGTGCTCAGCTCTATCGGGACCGTGGCGGCCAAGCCATCAAACTGGTCGGCGTATCGGCAGACATTACAGACCGCATTCGCCAGGAAGAGCAGCAGCGTCGTCTGAACGAAGTGCTGGAGGAAAGGGTTCTTGAACGAACGAAGGAGCTCGAAGACGCCCACGCTATCGTTATGGCAGAGGTATCGCAGCGCCAGCACGCAGAGGAGCAATTGCGCCAGGCGCAGAAGATGGAGGCGATTGGCCAACTGACCGGCGGTGTTGCGCACGACTTCAACAATCTGCTGATGGCGGTGCTCGGTAATCTTGAGCTCTTGCGAAAGCATGATGCCGGAGATGCCAAGGCAGAACGGCTGATCGACGGAGCCATGCAGGGCGCAAGGCGCGGCGCATCGCTTACCCAGAGACTTCTGGCCTTTGCACGCCGGCAAGATCTCCAGATCGGTCCGGTAGATCTGCGTGGGCTTGTGTTTGGCCTGGAGGAGTTGCTCAAGCGCTCGGTGGGCGCCACCATTCTGATCCAAATTATTGTTCCGGACCACCTGCCGTCCGTATCCGCGGATGCGAACCAGGTCGAACTCGCACTGCTCAATCTTGCCGTCAATGCCCGCGACGCCATGCCGGGAGGCGGCTCCCTGCGCATCGAGCTCAGGCAAGTGGAACAGGTCACTCCCCAGGAGACACTTTCAGCTGGCCGCTATGTCGTTGTGTCGGTCACCGACCAGGGTGTGGGCATGGACGCCGCAACTTTGAAAAAATCCGTCGAGCCGTTCTTTTCGACCAAGGAACTTGGCAAGGGCACAGGTCTTGGCCTTTCGATGATCCATGGGCTGGCACTGCAGCTCAAAGGCGATCTGAAGCTGACCAGCAAAGTGGGCGTAGGTACCACCGCCGAATTGTGGATCCCCGTCTCGAATGACGACGAAATCCGGCCGGATATCGCCGAGATGGCTGTTGAGGAGGCCGCAGCCACAGCAAGGCCCTTGCGGATCCTGCTTGTCGATGATGACGCACTCATCGCCATGAGCTCGGCGGACATGCTAACCGATCTGGGACATGATGTCGTCGAGGCGCATTCCGGCCGCGAGGCGCTCGAGTGCCTAGGTGATGGCAACGGCTTCGACCTGATGATCACCGATTTCTCTATGCCAGGAATGAACGGCGGTGAGCTTGCAATGGCGGCGAGGGCCGTGCTGCCGAGCCTGCCAATCCTGATCGCCTCCGGCTATGCGGAGTTGCCGCCGGGCGTGGGGCTCGATTTTGCGCGCCTTGGAAAGCCGTACACCCAAGACCAGCTTTCAGCCGAAATCGGGAAGTTGACCGCCCACTGAACAGTTCGTCCTTTTGCTCATTCCAAAACAGGGCGCGGCAAACGCCAATCATCGAATAGCGAAGCAAAGTCGATAGTCGAATATTGTCGATTAAGGCAGCCGGACTGCTCAATCTGCAACCTGTGCTTACCACGTCTATTGCATTGAATGCTTGGCATGCTCCATCGGAATCCACCTCCCAGTACCTTTTGCATGGCTTACGCCACCTTAGGATTCGACAGTGCCGCTTTAGCACCTATTCCTGGCGGCAAAGTGGATTTCAGCCAAGCGGAGGCACAAGTCACGCACGCACAATCGGTTTTCATCGCAGTGCCTAACCGCTACCCTAAGCTACCGGTTCGTACGATCCTCCAATCCGGTCTGCCTAGGTTATAGGGCCAAGGATGAACCTCGCGGTCATTGAAATAGACGACCTCTTCAAGAAGCGGAAATTCCTCGCGATCTCGTGTGACGTCGTCCATCCAGGCCGTCAGATAGTTGTCGCCGCCTTCATAGCCCAGTTCGGCCACCCAGACGGGTTTGGAGAATTCTTCGACAAGGCCGTATCCCTGAAGGAGATTGTCGCTGAAGCTGCGCGGATTGCCGTGGGCAATCCTGTCGAATGCCTCGAGCCCGAAAACCGACAGGCCGACATAATCGACGTAATTGCTTCCCGGATAATAGTCCCGCAAGCCGGGAACTCCTTTGGGCGACCACATCAACTGCGCCTTCGGCGCTTCCTTCCTGACGATATCCATCATTCTGCGGTAGGCGGTTATATAGGCGTCAGGCCTCCAGCCTGCCCATGAGAAGCGACTTTCATGGTCTTCCATTTCCTGCGCCCAGCGAACGATGGCCGGGCTCTTCATTTGCCCGATCAGGTGTGCGATTTCGCGCATGTTCCGATCGTAGGTGCCATTGAGGATACGTGTCTGGAGCTCGCCGGAAGTGAGACGGAAATTCTCGTCCCATGACCATGGCTCCACGGTGATCAGAAGGTTACGCCTGCGTTGCAGGGCATAAGCGTCCGCTGCGGGTAATGACGAGAGGTCTACATCCTCCCAGGGCATGAACAGCGCCTCGGTCGTTACATTCGCCTGTTCGGCAAAATCTCCGTGCGGATCATAGGCGCCGAACCTCAGTCCCGGCGTATGCACTGTCGGACGTTTGTCCCGGATACGGCTACCGGCGGTCGCCGATAACAGGTTTTCCCCCTGTGCGAGGGCAAAATGACAGGCGCCAGCCACTGCAATGGTCGCTATGCCTGCCCCAACGAATTGTCGTCTGTCGATCGATTTCATAACGGGCCTCCTTTCCGTCAATTTCCAGATGTTGATGCCTGCCACTGGCGAATATGCGATGCGACCGTGTCGGCGCTGACAAGCTTGGCAGCTTCATCGCCCTTACGCTCCGGCGCATGACGGAAGACATACCAGTGACCGAAGGGATGGCGCCGCTGGAAGATGGTATCGCCGATCCTGACATGGCCAAAACAGGTCGCAGCGCGTGCGTTGCCGTTGCTTGCATACCATTTTGCCAGAATGCAGAGCTTTCCATTGTCATCAACGACCCAGCGTCCCTGGCCCACCGATGGCTTGCCGCCTTCACGTGTATAGGCGGAGAAGCGGTTGTCACCGGTATCGAACCGTCCTCCGCCCGCGCTCCAAAGCCAAGTCCTGTCGCCGTATATCGCCTTCAGTTCCGAGGCCGGAACGGGCGCGGTCGGCGGCGGTGTAGACGCCTTCTCGGCCAGGGCCGGCAAAGGGCCCAGGACGGTGACGAGGAAGACGCCAGCCAGCCATAGATGTTTCTGTTTCATTGTCTCCTCCTTGTTCTCAACGCAAACATCCGGGTGAGAAACCGGTCTAGATATCCTGTTGGGCGCCAAAGCCGTTCCAGTGGAAGCGGAACGTCGTGATCTTGGTCCGGCTGCGATGACCGGCGCCTGCCACGGTGAAGCGTATTTCGCTGAAGCTGACGATGTTCTGGCCGTAGGAAAGTGCCTCGACGGAGCCTAAGGCGTGTTGGCTCAGTTGCCCGGCGCTGACGAAAACGGCAGCGACAGCGCAAAGGGATGCCATCGTGATGCCCTTGGCCCGCGCCACTGTAAGCATGCCGTTTTCCCGGCCATGCCTGAACGCGATCAATGTCGCGACCGTCGTATAGGCAAGCGTGTTGATCGCCGCGAAGATATAGAAACCACGGGTCTCGTTCGCCTCCGGTGCGCCGACCATGACCGCCGCGCCGCAGGCGGCCAAGCCGAGATAGGGAAGAATGACCCTTGTCGGCAGCATTCGCGACTGCTCGCCCTTGGGAGTAATGCGGAAGTCGACAAAGCGGCTGCTGAGGCTGTCACGAACCGCCATCAGGGTACCGGCCAGCGACCATGGCCAGCGGACCATAAGGAAGAGCATGCCCTCCCAGCCGAACAGTTTGGCACCGCATGGACGATAAAGCCCCGTCGAGCGCCAGAAGAATGCCAGCCCGACGAGTACGATCGAGAGGGGCATGAAATGCTGCAGAAACTGCGCATAGCTTACCTCCGCGAATACACGGCCGGTCGCCAGCGAAAGAAGCGGCATGGCAAACATGACCACCATGAAAACAGAAAACAGCGGATACCACAGTTGCGAGAAGATGAACTGAAACCTCAGCCTTGAAGGCAGCCTGCCGATCAGATGCGGCGAATATTGCAGCAGCAGGCTCGTCAGGCTGCGTGACCACTGAAACTCCTGGACGGCAAGGTCTGCAAAGGTGGCAGGGCCGTCGCCGTGAGCGATCGCATCGACGGCGTGAACACCACGCCATCCGCCGGCATTCATCATCAAAGTGGTGGAATGATCTTCGGCAAGTTCCGGACCCAGTCCGCCGATCTGTTTCAGTGCCTTCGTACGCACGGCATAGTGGGAGCCGATGCATAGCGGCGCCCATCCATTATTATATCCGACCTGCAAGGCGCCGTGCAGGCTCGCTTCGACGTAAAGCCGGCCCCGCGCCGCCCAACTTTCTTTCGCATTGGCATCACATATGCTTGGCGCAGATACATAACCGACTGCCGGATCGGAAAACGGCTTCATCACCTCCCTCAGATAAGTGAGTTCCGGCACGTGATCCGCATCGAACTGTGCAACGAAGTCATATCGGTCATAACCGTACTGATCGTAGAAATAGGCGAGGTTGCCCTCCTTGCAGCGCGTGCGGCGCGGCCATTCGGACCTATGATAGGCTTCCACGCCCTTGCGCGTGGAAATGAACACGCCGCGCTCACTGCAGAATTCTCGCGTCTCTTCGGAGGGGTCCTCGTCGGCCAACCAGACATCATAGTCCATCTCGACCTGGTCAAGCATGGCAAGCAGGGTCCGGCGCACGACGCTGAAGGGCTCTGACGGGGCCTTGGTGACCACCATGGCAATCCGTCCAGTCGGGGGCGGGACGGAGGCCTTCATGCGTCGTGCGCCGAAGAAGATTGCGATGAAATAGAATGGGATGAGTGTGATCCAAGCGAGAATGACGCTCATCAATATAAACAGCGGCCAGCTGCCAACATGTTCCGGCTGCAGCCACCAGCGCCAGAAATAGATGACCGCAGCAAGCCATATGAACCCACCAATTCCATAGAAGAGCCTTTGCGGCCCGTAGAAGACGGGTTCGAGCATCGACTGATCGACGATGTTCTGATGCCGGGCCGGGATGTCGATCTTTCTCATCATCGGACAATCTCCAGACCAAATGTCGGGCCGGCTGTGCGGATGATTGTGGCAAGGTCGGAGCGCCATGGCACAAAGCCCAGCGTTGAATGCGCCATGGCCGTATCGGCAAACAGGATCGGCGGATCCCCCGCACGCCTGGGATTGAAGGCAACGGGAACGGACCGCCCCGAGAGATGGGATATGGACTGCAGGATCTCCCGGATTGACGTCCCACGCCCCGAGCCGAGATTGACGCGAAGCGTATCGCCTCCGGCGAGAAGATGGCGGACGGCGGAGACATGGGCATCGGCGAGATCGGACACGTGGACATAATCCCTGACACAGGTACCGTCGGGGGTGTCGTAGTCAGTGCCGAATACTTCGAGCAGGTTCAGCCGTCCTGCGGCGGCCTGCAGTGCGCGGGGGATCAGGTGTGTCTCGGGCTCGTGTCGTTCGGAAAGATCTCCTGCAGAATCTGCTCCGGCGGCATTGAAGTAACGTAGTGCCACGTAGCTAAGTCCGTAGGCGCTGCCGTAATCCTCGAGCGCATGCTCGAAAACGAGCTTGGTACGGCCATAGGGGCTGATCGGCTTCTGCTCGCAATTTTCGCGGATCGGAAGCTGATGCGGTACCCCATAAGTCGCACAACTGCTGGAGAAGACCATGTGGCCGACGCCGGCCGCCAGGCATGCATTCAGCAGTGAAAGACCGCCGATAACGTTGTTGCTGTAATATTTGCGCGGATCGTTGACGGATTCGCCTACATAGGCATCGGCGGCACAGTGGATCACACAGCGCGCATGGGAGCGCTCAAGGTTTTGCCGAAGTTTTTCGAAATCTGCGATATCGAGCTGGACCAGCGGCCCCCAGCGAACTGCGTCGGCGTGACCGGTAGAGAGATTGTCGAGGGCGATTACCTGGAAACCAGCTTCCGCAAGTGCCTTGCAGACATGGCTGCCGATGAAACCTGCTCCTCCGGTCACGACGACGGTATCGGTCATGTCACGCGACCTCCACCGGCTGGGCAGGTTTCGCTGAGCGAAGGACGCCGTCAAAATAGCCGATCGTGCGGGAAAGGCCCTCACGAAGGGGCACGCGAGGTTCCCAGCCGAGCTTTTCGCGCGCAAGGCCAATATCGGGACGGCGTTGTTTGGGGTCATCGATCACCGCGGGCATGTAGATGATCCGTGAGCGCGAATTCGTTAGTTCCAGCACCAGCTTGGCTAGCTCAATGACCGGTATTTCGACCGGATTGCCGAGATTGATCGGCCCTATGACGTCGGGGCCGGCATTGGAGAAACGAATGAAGGCCTCGATCAGGTCGTCGACATAGCAGAGCGAGCGTGTCTGCATGCCGTCTCCATAGATAGTGATATCCCGGTTGGTCAGGGCCTGGACGATGAAATTCGAAACGACCCGTCCGTCGTCGAGGCGCATGCGCGGCCCATAGGTGTTGAATATTCGGCCAACCTTAACGTCGGTCCGGTATTTGCGGTGGTAGTCGAACAGCAGTGTTTCGGCGCAGCGTTTGCCTTCGTCGTAGCAGCCGCGCGGGCCGATCTGGTTGACGTTACCGCAATAAGTTTCCTGCTGCGGGTGCTGTAATGGATCGCCATAAACCTCGGATGTAGACGATTGTACGATGGTTGCACCGTGCAGCCGGGCCAGTTCGAGGCCATGAAGCGCTCCGAGCACGCCGGTCAATAGCGTGCCGACGGGATCACGTTGATAGTCCGGTGGCGAGGCAGGGGAGGCGAAATTGAATATCAGAGAGACATCGGCATCATAGACATCGCGGACATCCTGTTCGATGACACTGAAATCCGGGTTGGACATCAGGTGGCTGACGTTACTACGGCGTCCGGTCGAGAAGTTGTCGGAACAGATGACGCGGTGGCCATCCTGGAGAAGTCTTTCACACAGGTGCGACCCCAGAAAGCCCGCGCCGCCCGTCACGAGTACGTATCGTGGCAAAGGCCTTGTTGCAATGTCTGCGAGACCTGGAGCCGTAATCCCGATTTTACGCATAAACCTACCTCCTCCGGCAGACGCTGCCTGCCGGTCGATATTCCAGAGTTGAAAGGAGCAAGCGGGTTCGCTTGGATGCAGCTGAGTGGTTCGTTTGAAGAACGCGCTGGAAAAACTTAACGTTCTCTTAACCGAATTAGCTGCCTAAATTTTGGTCGCGTCAAACAAAAAACTTCATGATTACACGAATTTAGGAGGGAAGTAAGGTTAACTGCTGAGACTGATTAACCCGTATGGGTTAGGCTTTCCGCCAGATATCCCATGCATCCATGATTTGCTAATGTAACCGGATTAGCCTAGTTGACGATTGCAGGCGAACACTACGGAGCCCCATCGTGAGCAGGAACAGCATCCCAATTCGTTTATTGTTTTTTGCCGTATTGGGTGCGGTCCAGGCATCCTGCTCGGTCGTGGATGGCGGGATGGCGAGCAATGAAGCTGGGCCCACGAAAGCCCCCGTCGTCAACGCGGCCGCGGCAAGCTCGTTTAAGACCAGGAGCTACGCTTTCTCTTCCGCGAAGCCAGTCCTTATTGCACTGAAGGACGAGGCGCCGGAAGATGGAGATCTGAAGGGAGCTTCTTCCTATCTGGGGAGCGCACCTTATATCTGCACGCCGAGTGGCTTTGGGCGCAAAGCCCGCTGCTTTCTGCGGTAATATATCACGCGGATCAGCGTAGTGGTGGCGCGATGGAGGTTCGGCCGTCGTAATCGAAATATCGTGAAGCCGCTTCGGTGCGGTTACGTACATGCATCTTTTTATAGATGTTTCGGATATGCACCTTGACCGTGTTTTCCGATAGTTTCAGCAGGCCGGCTATGATCTTGTTCTGCGTTCCCTTGCACACTAGGTCGAGAATTTCCACTTCACGTGTGGTCAGCATAAACGGCTCGTAATTGGCGTGGCCCGGATGATGGGGTGGTTCGATACGAAATTTTGAGGGGCTTCCATAACCCGCTCCATTAACACTCAGGTGCTGCAGCAAAGCGGAAGGAAAATGTTCTCCGCCTTTTATCAGCAAATCGATGGCCGCAAGAAAAACATCCAGGCGCAAATTCAGTGGAAGCACACCATCAATCTGCTGGGCGGCAGCCAGATTCTGCAGATTGCGATCGCCTTCCTCGTGATCGTTTATGACGATACCGATGGATAGACTGTGGTCTATTTGCTTGAGGTGACGAATTAATTCGCCCAGTCGGATCATGTCCTGACGGTGAAAGAGAATGAGGCGTGCGTCTGTACCAACGTCGACCGGAAAATAAGCCAGATTTGCGTATGTCGTCACCTGCATTTCTGGAAATCGGCGACGTAGTGTCTCGGCAAGACATTCCATCAACAATCCTGGTTCCGCAACGAGAACCATTGTTCGACGTCCAGTATCACCACGAATGATTGGGAGAGATTCTGCAGAGTTTGCATCGGCTATAAACACCAGTAACTCCTGACACTTTAACGTGATGTTTGTTATGCGGGCCAAGACGGGATGGCGGATCAATTGGCACTTCCAAGTTGCAATGTAATTCTAATTTAGAATAGTTCAACACTTCGAATTTGCCGGGGCGAAGACGTTTCTGGATATGGTAAATCTCATCGGAGCGCGGAGGGGCCAAGACAATCGTAATGACGCCCATCTCCGCGAAGCGCGCTCCACGCTGCTGATCTCCCGACCGACGACATTGAGGACTACGGCCGTGCCTTCTTCGAAGCCGCTTCGGACGAAGGACAGGCGGTCGGATATGCCGGCCTCGAGCGTTGTGCCGGGATTACCTGCTGTGGTCTGTTGTCGTGCTTCCGGCACATCAGGGTCATGGCTGGGGAAGGGCGATCGTCGAAGCCGCTCTGAGAGGTATTGATTGTAGCAGTGATGTCTTCCTCGCCACGACGAGCGCCGCGTCATTCTTTTCTATTATCGGGTTTGTAGAGGTGTCGCGAACGGAGGTGTCGGCTGCGGTACTCGCGACCCGCCAGCTTTCCTCCATTTGCCCATCGTCGGCGATGATCATGAAGCTTAACAGGCCTCGAACTTAACACGGACCACGACCATGGCTGATAAAACCCGTGACATGCAGCTTTTTTGCACGAGTAATTCTGCACGCTTCATTCCTGCCGGAGCCATCCTTAAAGCGCTCTCCGTCGGCGGGAAGCTGACGAGAGTGAGGAACGGCGCGCTAGACGTTTCGATTTCACTGCTAAGAAAGTCTGCCTGATGTCCATCTTCGAAAGATACCTGACCATCTGGGTGTTTTTCTGTGTCGCAGTAGGCGTTGCCCTCGGCTACCTGATACCCGGCGTGTTTCAGATCGTCGGCACCGCCGAGATCGCCAAAGTCAACATCCCGATTGCGATCTTGATCTGGCTGATGATCATCAACTGGGCGATCAAACCCTTCTCCGTGGCGTGATCCCGCTCGAAGGGTTGATATAAGGAATCCCCCGCCGCCTCCTGCAACACTATCACTGAAAGGGCCTGACCATGAACGCCACTATCTATCACAATCCGGCATGCGGGACGTCTCGAAACACGCTCGCGCTGATCCGGGCCGCCGGGATCGAACCCACCGTCATTGAATATCTGCGGACCCCACCGTCACGCGAGCAGCTCTCGAAGATAATCACGGATGCCGGGCTGACCGTCCGTGAATCGATCCGCGAAAAGGGCACGCCCTATGCCGAGCTGTGTCTAGACAATCCGGAGCTGACCGACGACCAGTTGCTTGATGCGATGCTTGCGACGCCGAGCCTGATCAACCGGCCCTTCGTCGTCACGCAGCTCGGCACCAGGCTTGCACGCCCTTCTGAGGTCGTGCTCGACATCCTGCCGGCTGATGCATTCAAAGGGCCGTTCGCCAAGGAGGACGGCGAACAGGTTCTCGACCGGGAGGGAAAGCGCCTTGTCTGATGTATTCCCCGCACTGAACGGCGACCATCTTAAACCAACTCGATCTTGAGTGCTTTGCTGGATAGGTCAGAGAAATTGCCGTCAAGGTTTCATCTCTCAGTCCGTCAGAAATTCGATATTGACGGGCAATCAATAGGGCGCAACCAACCGCCGCCGCTGCAAAACGAAGCGAGCAACAGCGTGAAGTGCTCGGATCAGAACTGATGCATAAATGGGGCTCCGGCGACATGATCTGCATCATTCTGCAATTCTAATTTAGTCCTACAATGTCTGCGGCAAAGACAAAACAAAGCACGGGAGGGCTTGGGATGTCGAAGACATGCGTATTGAACATTGTTGGCATGGATCACGGCGACAAGGATCTGGCCGCAGCTGTAAGGATGACTTGTGACGCCGGAGGGGAACTTCAGGCTATTCTCGTATCCTGTCTCCCGTATCCTCTGATCGGAGGCTTTGGATACGGAGGCGATAGCCCGCTTGCCTTGATCTGGGAGGAGCATCGACGTTTACAGATGCGGGCGAATGAGCTGACATCTGTGCTTACTGATGGCGGACTCAGCGGCACGGTAACCCCTATTTTTTGTTCTGCAGGGGAGGTTTCAAGCAATGTTGCCAGTCATGCCAATGTCGCTGACATCACGGTCATTGGCGAAGATATGGCAAGTGACCTCCATCTCGCCAGGAGGGTGATCGATGGTGTCTTGTTTCATTCCTCATCCCCTCTCATGCTCCTTCCAAATCGGAAGGCCGCAACCCTTCGACCAAAGCGGATCGTCCTCGGTTGGAACGGCCGGCGCGAAGCTTGGATCGCGGTGCGGTCATCGATACATCTCCTTCAGAAGGCCAGTCGTGTTCACGTTGCGGTCGTCGAGGTCGAAAATGCGAATAGCGCCGACCTTGCGACTTTTCTGACGCGTCATGGAGTTGAGGTGGTGATCGATCACCTCCAGGGGAGTGATGATCCGGCCATAGTCCTGCAGCGGCATGCCGAAAGCCTTGATGCTGATCTCATCGTCATGGGGGCCTACGGTCATTCGCGGCTTGCCGAGCGTATTCTGGGCGGCACGACGCAAACAATGCTTCAACATCCTGCGGTCCCGGTTTTGATGGCGCGCTAAATGCGGATAGCCTCATGGTGGAGGAGCTTTGCACATGACATCAGCAAAAGCTGCACTAAAGGATCTGCGCGATCCGGTTCTTCGCTTTTTCGGGGCAACGAGAGGCGTTACGGGGTCGTGTTTTGCGATCGAGACCTCAGATACATTTGTGTTGGTCGATTGCGGGCTTTTCCAAGGTTCCAAAACGGAAAAGCAACTTAATTATCGGGAATTTCCCTTCGATATTTCTTCCGTTGATGCGGTCATTCTCACCCATGCTCACATCGATCATTCAGGCTTGCTACCGAAACTTACCAAGCGCGGCTTTGCCGGCCCTATCTATGCTACGCCAGCCACGGTCGATCTCTGTAGTGTCATGCTTCCCGATGCTGGCCACATCCAGGAAGTCGAAGTCGATCAGCGGAACAGGCGCTATCGTCAGCGAGGCGACGAGGAGGTTGAGCCAATCTATACTGCGGATGACGCATATCAGACGCTCAAACGCTTTCAAACGGTCGAATGCGAGCGTTGGCAGTCCGTTGCGCCGGGCGTTCGCTTTCGCTTCTGGAATGCCGGCCATCTACTCGGATCGGTGTCGATCGAAATGGAAATCGGTTCGGACCATCCCGTCCGCATTCTCTTTTCTGGCGATGTCGGACCGGACAATAAGCTTTTTCAGGCTGGGCCAGTCGCGCCTAAACATTGGGACTATGTGGTCTGCGAAAGCACCTATGGGGACAAGGATCGCGTTGATGCCACGATTGAAGGTCGGCGTCAGCTCCTTGGTCGGGAGGTTCGTGCCGCCTCGCGCCATGAGAATGGCGCACTGATCATTCCTTCCTTCGCGGTGGAGCGGACTCAGGAATTGATGACTGACCTGACCCTGTTGATGCAGCAATCGGAGATCAAGACTGTCCCGATTTACATCGATTCTCCACTTGCGACACGGGCGAGCGAGATTTTCCAGAAGCATAGGCATGACTTCAATCTAGGTGTCGCCCTTGATCGCGCCATGCATGCGAAGAACGTCCACTTTACCGAAAGCGTCGAGCAGTCAAAGGCTCTCGATCGGGTCCGCGGTTTTCACATCGTTATCGCCGCAAGCGGTATGTGCGAAGCTGGCCGTATCCGGCATCGCTTGAAGAATTGGCTATGGAGGGAAGAGGCAACCGTGCTGCTTGTCGGCTATCAGGCGGCAGGCACACTTGGTAGGCTACTCGCAGATGGAACGACGCCTGTAAAGATTCAGGGCGAGGAGATCACCGTCAGAGCGCATATCCGCCAGATCGATGCCTATAGTGGTCATGCCGACGGTCCCGAACTGGAGCGCTGGTTGCGAAACCGCCTGCCAATCTTGCACGGGATTTTCCTCGTGCATGGAGAGGAAGCCGCGTTGACTGCGATGAGGCAACGCGCAGCGGACTGCACACCCGCAACCCCAATATTCGTGCCGTTCATCGATAGCGCATTCACCCTTAATGAGGGTGGCCCAACCGATATCTCGGTGTCCATGCCATCGCCGAGAATCGATCCCCTGACTATCGGGCACAGAGACTGGAATAACGACTATCAGGCGCTCTTGCAGGACATTAACGAGCAGGTTCGCGCCGCGGCCGACGATCGCTCACGGGCCATCCTGTTACGCAAATTGCGGCGTGTCTTGCAGGACGATCGGTAAGTGTTGGCCACGGCTGTTCTGCGCGACGGAGGTCGAATCGAATGAGAGCACTGTCCAATGTTGAACTAGAAAGATACCGCGTCGCTATCCTGGTGACGGTAGCGGCTTTGGGCCTGATCACCGGGCTACTGGCTCATTACTATCGGCTTTATGATGTTGCGCAAATCGCATGGTCATCAGCGAGCTGCGTGGTTATCGCCGTGCTTGCTATCCAAGTGGTTCAGGCGTTGCGCGGTGGCGACTTCGGCCTTGATATTGTTGCCCTGATCTCAATGTCCGCTGCTCTTGTCTTTGGCGAGCATCTGGCGGCAAACGTTGTTGCTCTAATGTATGCTGGCGGGCAGTGGTTGGAAGACCTTGCTCGCCAAAGGGCCGGACGTGAAATGAGCGCATTGTTAGGACGGGTAGCGCGGACCGCCATGCGATATCGAGGCAACGCACTGGAAGAGGTGGCGCTAGGTACGGTCCGGCCGGCGGACAGACTGCTGATCCGAGAGGGCGAGGTGCTACCGGTCGACGGTCGCGTCGCAAGTGGATATGCCATTCTTGATCTGTCCACCCTTACGGGCGAATCTTTGCCCAGGACTTTTGGCAGGGGTGAGGAAGTGTTTAGTGGTTCGAGCTGTGTCGGGCCAGTCTTCGATCTGAGTGTAAGCCGGCAGGCATCCGAGAGCGCGTATGCCAATATTCTGCGCCTGGTAAAGGCGGCACAGGACAGCAAGGCTCCTCTGTCGCGCATGGCCGATAAATATGCGGTCGGCTTCCTATTGCTGACGCTCGCAATGGCCTCGGCGACGTGGTGGTATGCCAAGGATACCATGCGGGTCGTTGCCGTGCTTGTGGTTGCAACACCGTGTCCCCTTATCCTCGCAGTCCCGATCGCGTTGATCGCTGGCATGTCGCGTGCTTCCCGGATCGGTGTGCTGATTAAGGGAAGCGAGGCGCTGGAAACGTTGGCAAACATTCGCACGGCGGTGCTGGACAAGACCGGCACCATAACGTCTGGACAGGCTAAACTGGTGGAAACAAGAGTGCTGGCAAGCTACACGGACCAGGATCTGCTCACATATGCGGCGAGCCTGGATCAGGCTTCGGCCCATGTTACCGCGACAGCGCTGATCCGCGAAGCGGCCGAACGGAGCCTGCCCCTCATACCTCCGACCAATGTCGACGAGACACCCGGCTCTGGGCTGGAGGGTTTGGTCGCCGGCCGGAAAGTTATCGTTGGTAGCATCGCGTTTGTTCGTGAACGCTGTGCCGCCTCGGAGCGTGACAGTGTGACCGAGATCGGTAAATCCGACGATCTACCGAATGCTATGACTGTGGGCGTTGGCCTGGACGGCCGATTTGCCGGCGTCCTGACATTCGCGGATCAGATGCGGCCAGATGCAACCACTGTCATGGAGAATTTGCGAGACTCAGGGATAGACAGGATCATCTTGGCATCCGGCGACCGAACTGCAATTGCGCAAAGCATGGGCAGGGCGGTGGGAGTTGACCTCGCACTCGGTGATCTGTCGCCCGAAGCCAAGGTGCGGATCATTCAGGACGAGCGGCATCGCGGCCCGGTCATGATGGTAGGTGATGGCGTCAACGATGCCCCGGCACTCGCTGCCGCAGATGTGGGGGTGGCCATGGGAGCCAGAGGCAGCGCGTCTTCCTCCCAGGTGGCGAGCATCGTCCTCATGGTTGACGAACTCAAGGCACTTGCAGCGGCAATGACAATTGCTCACCGCAGCAAAAACATCGCAATGGAGAGCGCAATTGCAGGGCTTGGTCTATCCGTTTCGGCCATGATCGCGGCCGCGTTCGGATACCTGTCTCCTGTCGAGGGCGCATTAATACAGGAAGGCATCGACCTTGTGGTCATCCTGAATGCTCTGCGAGCACTGCGCTAGAGATTATCGCGCGGCGTCTTGCAGCCTATGGAAGAGATTTTGCCGAACCTATCAAACTTCCCTGGGGCCCCCAAGCGTGCAAGGCATCCTGAAATACGGTGCCGATCCCTACAAGCACAGGCTGGTCATATCCGAAATGTTCCATTGCTGCCGGGAGAGAACTCAAGCTGCCAAACCATCGCTTCTCGTCCTTCCGTGTGATGGATTGCATGATAGTTGCGGGTGTATCCTGGGAAAGCCCCGCAGCGATCAGCCTGTTCGAGAGTTCGCCGGCCGTGCGGCCCGCCATATAATAGATCGTCGTGGTGTGCGGATTCGTGAGGCTCGTCCAGTCCAGGTTTTCAGGCAGCGCACCCCTGCGGGAATGCCCGGTGACAAAACGAACGGATTGCGCGCAGTCGCGATGGGTCAGCGATATGCCGAGCTGCGATGCCATGGCGCTGGCAGCCGTGATGCCCGGCACGACATCGACGGAAATGCCGGCCTGTTGCAGGCAGGCGATCTCCTCGCCGGCCCGTCCAAAGATCATTGGATCTCCGGATTTGAGGCGCACCACCCGTTTGCCGGCTTTCGCAAGTGCCAGCATCATATCGTTGATGTCTTCCTGACGGCAGCTTTCCCGACCTCCGCGCTTGCCGACAAGCATGCGCTTTGCCTCGCGGCGTGACAGTTCGAGCACTTCGTCGGAAACCAGGTCGTCGAAGAGTATGACATCCGCCGCCTGAAGCGCTCGGACAGCTTTCAATGTCAGGAGCGCCGCATCGCCCGGACCGGCGCCGACGAGGGTGACATGGCCTTTGCCAGGCGGCAGATCGACTGCCAGCCGGTCGGCATCACAGATAAACTGACTTTCAGCTTGCGGCGAGGGCTCGTTCCTGAAGGCACGGTCGACGAAACGTTCCCAGAAGAGGCGACGTTGTACGCCGGGTTGTAGCCGCTCGTTGACCCGCTCCCTCAATCTCTGCGCCATCTCGGCCCAAGCCTTCAGGGACGCCGGGAGCATCGTTTCTATCCTCCGGCGAATGGCCTGCGCGAGAATGGGGGCAGCACCATCCGTCGAGATCGATACGACGACGGGCGAGCGGTTGACTATCGAACCGAACTGGAACTGGCAAAACGCCGGCTTGTCGATCACGTTGACCGGCACGCCTGCCCGCCGTGCTGCCTCAAAAAATGCGCGGGCTTCGTACTCTTCGTCACAATCGCCAATCGCAAGTGCTGCATCCTCGAAGGCGGCTGCATGCCAGGGATGGTCATGATGCGCGAAACTGCCCAGTGGATGGTGGGAGCCTCTGGCAATCAGGGTCTCGAATGTGTCCGAGAGCTGTTCGGCATAGACATGCACGTCTGCGCCGCAAGCGGCGAGAAGCTCGGCCTTCCATGCCGCGGCCTCGCTTCCCCCTGCGACGATCACCCGTTTGCCCTCCAGGGCCCAGAAGACCGGCAGCTTGGCAAGCAGCGTCATACGGGCGCCGCGTTCGGTCTCTTTCTCATTCCGCTGCTGTTGCAAGACAACCATCGATGATCCCCCTGATTTCGGCGCGGCATGAACCGCAATTGGTCCCGGCATTGGTCATAAGGCTTACTGCCTCAACGCTTGAGGCGCCGCCGCGAATGGCAGCGATGATGTGGTTGATCCCGACCGAAAGGCAGGTGCAGATGGTGGCACCCGGATCAGGCTGATCTGCTCCGGGTCGACCGGCGATCACCGCGAATCTTCGCCGAACGTCCGTGTGCGATGCCGTCAGCTGAGCGACAGCCCAATCTCGGGCAACACCCACCGGCCCGCGGGACAGGAAGAAGGCTGCAAGCAGCCTCTCGCCGTCGAAAAAGGCGAGACGGACGTCTCCGTCCTGCCTGTCGATATAACCAAGAGGTTCGATACCGGCAGGGATGTCGAAGGCGAGGCGGCACCATTCTGCCCAATCCTCCACCGGCTCCGTGAACGCGATTTCGCTGCGCCAGCCGCCCAGTGCCCTGGCACGCGCCCAATACAATGCGCCTCGGAAGTCGGGCATGGCGCTGGTCACGACAAAACCGTAAAGCATTCCGTCGAGGCCACTGGCTGCGACAGGCACATTCTTTGAGGCTGGCTGGCCGGAGACAGGGTCCGTTACAGGCGGCACGAGGGCATCGATCCGGGCTTGCGAGGCAAACTGGTCATTCCAGTGCATGGGTACGAAAATATTGCCGCGGGCCTGCCGCGGCGTAATCAGTGCGCGCAGAATGACCTTGCCGTGTGGGCTGGAAAGCTCGACCAGCGCGGCGTCTTGAATGCCGAGTGCGGCTGCGTCGCTCGGGTGGATTTCCGCAAAGGGTTCGGCGATGTGGGCCGACAGCCTTTCGCTTTTACCCGTGCGTGTCATCGTATGCCAGTGGTCGCGAACGCGGCCGGTATTGAGTGTCAGGGGGTAGGCCGAGCAGGTGTGATCTGTGACGGCAGGAGCTTTTATCGCCACAAAACGGGCCTTGCGATCCGGATGATAAAAGTCGCCCTTGGCGAAAAACCTTTTGCTGTCTTCTTTGTAATCCTCTGTCAAACTGGCGGGCCACTGGAAGGGCCGGAGAGCCTGATAGGTCCGCTCATCGATATTTCGGCAGGTACCGATATCGAAGTCTCGCCGTCCCTCGTTCTCGAAGGCTGACAAGGCCGCATGCTCGGCAAAAATCTCGGATGGGTTGTGATAGTCGAAACCGGAATATCCCATCCGCCGAGCAACTTCCGCCATTTGCCACCAGTCGGCCTTGGCCTCGCCCGGACGATCTAGGAAACCACGTTGACGTGAGATTCGGCGTTCCGAATTCGTAACGGTGCCGTCCTTTTCTCCCCAACCCAGAGATGGCAGAAGCACGTGCGCATGACGCGTGGTATCCGTGTCCTGAAGCACATCTGATACGACGACGAACGGGCAGGTTTTGATCGCTGCCTCTACCGCATCCGCATCGGGCATGGAGACAACTGGGTTCGTTGCCATGATCCACAGCGCCTTGATCCTGCCGTCCGCCACAGCGCGAAACATGTCGACGGCCTTGAGGCCAGGTCTTGCTGCGATCATGGGGGATCGCCAAAAGCGCTGCACCCTGTCGCGATCCTCGACGCTTTCGATCGCCATATGCGCTGCCAACATGTTCGCAAGCCCGCCGACCTCGCGCCCACCCATGGCATTGGGCTGACCTGTCAGCGAAAACGGTCCCATGCCCGGCCGGCCGATGCGGCCGGTCGCCAGATGGCAGTTGAGGATGGCATTCACCTTGTCGGTACCCGAGGACGACTGGTTGACCCCTTGGCTATAGCAGGTGACGACCTTACGCGTCGTCTCGAACAGGCGGTAGAAGGTAACCAACTCCGACTCACTGAGGCCCGTGCGTGTCGCGATATCGGGGAGCGCAAGCTGCGCGGCAGCCTGCAAGGCTTCCTCATAACCCGCAGTATGAGCCGACACATAGGCATGGTCTATCGAATTGCTGGCGGCGAGATGGGCCAGAAGCCCCATGAACAGCGCGATATCGCCATCCGGGCGGATCGCTAGATGAAGGTCGGCGATGTCGCATGTCATGGTGCGGCGCGGATCGATGACCACCACCTTCATCTGCGGTCGGGCCGCCTTGGCGGCTGCTAGGCGCTGATAGATGACCGGGTGGCACCATGCGAGATTGGAGCCCGTCAGGACGACAAGATCGGCAAGCTCGATATCCTCATAGCTGCCCGGCACCGTGTCAGAGCCGAATGCCCGGCGGTGGCCGGCCACCGATGACGACATGCAGAGCCGGGAATTCGTGTCGATATTGGCAGAGCCGATAAAACCCTTCATCAGCTTGTTGGCGACATAGTAATCCTCGGTCAGCAATTGGCCGGATACGTAGAAAGCCACAGCATCCGGTCCATGCTCGGCAATCACCGCCGAGAATGTCTGCGCAACGAGATCGAGTGCCTCGTCCCATCCGGCTTTTTGCCCGGCGATCTGCGGAAAAAGCACCCGCCCGTCGAGATCGATCGTCTCGGCCAGCGCCGACCCTTTGGAACAGAGCCGGCCAAGATTGGCCGGATGTTTCGGGTCGCCCTTGATGGTCACCGCGCCATTGTCGGACACGGTGGCGATCACGCCACAACCGACACCGCAATAGGGGCAGGTGGTTTTCGTTTCCTTCGGTCCTGTGGGCGACAGTGTCGTCGACGCGATGGGTGCCATGGCGGTCTACTCCGCCGCGACCATCATCGCGCCCTCCAGCGCGATGAAGAGCCGGCCGTTCTCGTTGCGGACAGGGATTGTCCGCACCTCGCCGTCATCGGCGCCAAGCGCCTTGCCGGTTTCAAGCGAGATGACCCAGTTGTGCAGCGGGCAGGTAACGGACGTGCCATGCACGATGCCTTCGGAGAGCGGGCCTCCCTTGTGAGGGCAGCGGTTTTCGATCGCATGGACCTCGTGTTCGTCGGTGCGAAACACGGCAATGGTCATGGACGGAGTTTTGACGCAGCGCGCGCCAAGTAGCGGGATTTCGGTGATGTCGCCGATCGGATGCCAGTTCATGTCCATGTGCTCACTCCGCAGCCTGGCCGAAGCCGATCGATGCCATCGGCCGGAACTCGTGCTTGTCCTTGCCGGATACGCGCTCCGACCAGGGGTCGACCTGGGCGAATGTCTGGGAAAAGACGAAACGGTCGTAGTAGCCGCGCCGTCTGTCGTGATCCTCGATGATCTGGCGGCGGATCTCGTCAAGCCCGATGCGCTTGGCCCATTTGTAGATCCGTTCGAGATAGCGGGCCTGCTCCCGGTACATCTGGGTCAGCGCCACGATATGTTCGAGCGCCTCGTCTTCGCTCTTCACGAGGCCCAGAACTTCGGTGCCCTTGATGTCGAGACCCGCCGCACCGGCGAAATGGATCTCGAAGCCGCTGTCGACGCAGATGACCCCGATATCCTTGCAGGTCGCCTCGGCGCAATTTCGCGGACAGCCGGAAACCGCCATCTTCAGCTTGGCAGGCGTCCAGGAGCCCCACATGAATTTCTCGATGCGGATGCCCAGCCCGGTCGAATCCTGCGTGCCGAACCGGCACCAGTCGGAACCGACGCAGGTTTTGACGGTACGAAGGCCCTTCGCATAGGCCTGGCCCGAGATGAAGCCGGCTTTGCCCAGATCGGCCCAGACGGCCGGTAAGTCGTGTTTCTCTATGCCGAGAAGATCGATGCGCTGGCCGCCAGTCACCTTGACCATCGGTATCTCGAACTTGTCGACAACGTCGGCAATCGCCCGCAATTCCTGCGAATTGGTGACGCCGCCCCACATGCGCGGCACGACGGAATAGGTGCCATCCTTCTGGATGTTGGCGTGGACGCGCTCGTTAATGAAACGCGACTGATAATCGTCGGCATATTCATCCGGCCAGTCGCAGACGAGGTAGTAGTTGAGCGCCGGCCGGCACTTGGCGCAGCCGCAGGAGGTTTTCCACTCCAGTTCCTGCATCACGGCGGGAATGGATTTCAGCCCCTTGGCCTTGATGAGGCGGCGCACATCGTCATGGCCGAGATCGGTGCAGGCACAGATGGGCTGGACCGCTTTCGGATTGTAGGCGTCGCCGAGCGTCAGCGTCATCAGTTGCTCGACAAGGCCAGTGCAGGTGCCGCAGGAAGCCGACGCCTTGGTATGGGCGCGCACCTCGTCCAGCGTAGTTAGCCCCTTGGCCGTGATCGTCGATGTGATCTTGCCCTTGCATACGCCGTTGCAGCCGCAGATTTCTGCATCATCCGGCAAGGCTGCAACGGCCGCCATAGGGTCCAGCGGGGCTCCTCCCTGATAGGCCTGGCCAAAAATCAGGGTGTCGCGCATCTCGGAAATGTCGACGGCCTTCTTTTTCAGGTCGTTGAACCAGGCACCATCGGCGGTTTCGCCGTAAAGGACAGTGCCAATGATCCGGTTGTCTTTAAGGACGAGGCGCTTGTAGATTCCGGCCGTCGCATCGCGAAGGACGATCTCCTGACGATCGTCGCCATCGGTGAAATCGCCGAGCGAGTAGAGTTCGATACCGGTCACCTTGAGCTTGGTCGGCGTGTCGGAATGAACGAAGGCAGGCGTCGGGTCGTCAGCAAGGTGGGAGGCTGCAACGCGCGCCATCTCGTATAGCGGCGCGACGAGGCCATAGACCATGCCGCCGACCTCGGCACATTCGCCGAGCGAATAGATGTCGCCATCGGATGTCCGCATGCCGGTATCGACGACGATGCCTCGATTGACCGCAAGGCCGGCATCCTTGGCGAGATTGATGTTCGGACGGATGCCGACCGCCATGACGACGAGATTGGCCGCAATCACGGTGCCGTTATCCAGCTCCACGCCCTCGACCTTTCCGGCGCCGATGATCGCCTTCGTATTGGCCTTGCAGATAACCTTGATGCCGCGTTCCTCGACGGCCTTCTGCAGCAGGTAACCGGCAGCCGGATCGAGCTGGCGCTCCATCAGCGTCGGCATGACATGCAGCACGGTCACGTCCATGCCGCGCAGCGCAAGGCCGGCTGCCGCTTCGAGGCCGAGAAGCCCGCCACCGATGACGACGGCCTTGGCGCGCGACTGTGCGGCAAGCAGCATGGCATCAACATCGTCGAGATCGCGATACGAGATGACGCCCGGCAGATCCTTGCCAGGAACGGGAATGATGAAGGGTACCGAGCCGGTGGCGATCACCAGCTTGTCGTAGCTCTCCGTCACACCGTGATCGGAGGTCACTGTCTTCGCATTGCGATCGATAGCGACGACCTTGTGGCCCTTGTAGAGCGTAATGCCATGGTCGATGTACCAGCCGTCGCCATGAATGACGATCTGCTCGTAGGTCTTTTCGCCAGATAGGACAGGCGAGAGCATGATGCGATCGTAATTGACGCGGGGTTCGGCGTTGAAGATCGTTACCGAATAGCGGCCGGGGGCGTGTTCGAAGAGATGTTCCAGCATGCGGCCAGGCGCCATGCCATTGCCGATGATGACGAGTTTCTCAATTGCGGTTTCTGACATGGGGTTACTCCGCAGCTTCAACGAAGCGGTGACGTTCGTAGAGGAATTTCAGCACGGCCTCGCGGCACTTGAGGTAGGTACGGTCACCCGCAAGCTCGATGCGGTTGCGCGGCCTCGGTATGTCGACATCGAGCACCTCGCCGATGCGGGCGGCCGGCCCGTTGGTCATCATCACAATACGATCAGACAGGAGCACGGCCTCGTCGACGTCATGGGTGATCATCACCATCGTGTTGCCGAGGCGTGCGTGGATTTCCATGACCGCGTCCTGAAGATGGGCGCGGGTAAGGGCGTCCAGCGCGCCGAAAGGTTCGTCGAGCAGCAGGATCTTCGGTTCCATGGCAAGCGCACGTGCGATGCCGACGCGTTGTTTCATGCCGCCCGAAATCTCTGACGGGCGCTTGTCCTTGGCATGCGCCATCTGCACGAGGTCGAGATTGGCCATGACCCAGTCGTGCTTTTCGCTCTTGGTTTTGGTCGCTCTGAAGACCTTGGAGACAGCGAGATTGACATTCTCGTAGACGGTCAGCCATGGCAGCAGAGAATGGTTCTGGAACACCACGGCACGTTCCGGTCCGGGCGCGTTGACCTCTCTGTTCTCCAGAAGCACAGCGCCGTTCGAAACCGGTGTCAGACCCGCGATCAGGTTGAGCAGGGTGGATTTCCCGCAGCCCGAGTGACCGATTATCGAGACGAATTCGCCCTTGTCGATGGTGAGATTGATGTCTTTCAGCACCTCGGCCCGCGAGGTGCCGCGATCGAAATACTTGTCGATGTGGTCGAGCTTGAGATAAGCGTTCATGAAAATCCCCTCAATTAGCCGAGGCGCCGCGGGTGACGAGCTTGCCGATCGCGGCTACCAGCTTGTCGAGGACGAAGCCGACGACGCCGATATAGGCGAGGGCGACAATGATGTCGGGCAGGCGCGACGAGTTCCACGCATCCCAGATGAAGAAGCCGATTCCGACACCGCCGGTCAGCATTTCTGCCGCCACGATCGCAAGCCAGGACAGGCCGACACCGATGCGAAGCCCGGTGAAGATATAAGGGGCGGCCGATGGCAGCATGATCTTGAAGAAGAATTCCAGCTGGTTGAGGCGCAGGACCTTGGCGACGTTGCGATAATCCTGAGGGATATTGCGCACGCCGACAGCCGTGTTGATGATGATCGGCCATATGGAGGTGATGAAGATCACGAAAATGGCCGAGGGATTGGCGTTCTGAAAGGCGGCAAGCGAAAGCGGCAACCATGCGAGCGGCGGCACTGTGCGCAGGACCTGGAAGATGGGGTCGAGGCCGCGCATCGCCCAGACCGACTGGCCGATGACGGCGCCGACGACAATGCCGACCACTGCTGCCAAGCCGAATCCATAGGCGACACGCTGGAGCGAGACGAGAACCCGCCAACCGAGGCCGATATCCTGCGAGCCGTAGTTGAAGAACGGATAGGCGATCAGATCATAGCTTTCGACCCATACCCGGCTCGGCGAGGGCAGGGCGGCGTTGGGCGACGAACAGAGCGCTTCCCATGCCACAAGAATGAAAAGAATCACGACCAGCGGGGGGACGACGTTGCGAAGCAAGGCGCCGCCAAGTTTGGCCGGATCGAACTTAGGCATGGTTCTGCCGGTGAAGTGGACGACATTTGCCTGCAGCTTGGCGCCATTGATCGGGGCAGTGGTCGTCTCGATGCTTGCGGTTGACGTTTCCGGTTTTGCCAGGGCTGACATTACGCACTCCATGGAAAGGCTTGAGGGAGAAGGGGCCCGGCGCGCGTCTCTGTGCGCCGGAGCGACGTGCGGGTCGTTCAGGAAACAGTCTTGATCGTCAGGCTGTCGAGATAGGCCGCCGGGTTGTCCGGATCGAAGATCTTGCCGTCGAAGAAGGTCTCTTTGCCGCGCGACGCGGAGGCTGGAATATCGCTTGCGGCAACGCCCAGTTCCTTGGCTGCATCGCGCCACAGGTCTTCGCGATTGACCTGATCGACCAGCTTCTTCACGTCGGTGCCGGGCGCAAACGTGCCCCAGCGGATGTTTTCCGTGACAAACCAGGCATCATGGCTCTTGAAAGGGAAGGACGCCTGATCGCGCCAGAACTTCATGTAGAGGTCGGTGCCCTTGATATTCCGGCCATTGCCATAGTTGATGTCGCCTTTCAGGCGGCCTACCACATCCTTCGGTGGCACGTTGAACCACTGGCGGCGGCCCAGAATGTCTGCCATCTCTTCCTTATTTTCCATCTTGTCTGCCCATTGCTGGGCCTCCATGACGGCCATGAGCAGGGCCTTCGCCGCATTCGGATTCTTCTCGACCCAGTCAGCGCGCAGACCGAGCGCCTTTTCCGGATGATGCTTCCAGAGTTCGCCGGTGGTACAGGCCGTAAAGCCGATACCCTGATTGACCAACTGCTCGTTCCATGGCTCTCCCACACAGAATGCGTCCATGTTGCCGACCTTCATGTTGGCGACCATCTGCGGCGGCGGAACGACGATCGTGGATACGTCCTTGTTCGGATCGATGCCGCCGGCTGCAAGCCAGTAACGGACCCAGAGATCGTGTGTGCCGCCTGGGAAGGTCATGGCCACCTTCACCTCGTTGCCGGCCGCCTTCTTCTTGGCGAATGCCTCTTTGAGCTTCGATGCATCGAGTTCGACGCCGGTTCCCGCATAGTCCGCGGCAACCGAAATGCCCTGGCTGTCGAGATTGAGGCGGGCGAGGATCGCCATCGGCACTGGCTTGTTGTTCTGGGTCACCTTACCGGTATGCATGAGGTAAGGGAGCGGCGACAGGATATGCGCGCCGTCAATACCGTTGGCTGCGCCGCCGAGCACGAGATTGTCGCGGGTCGCTCCCCAAGAGGCCTGTTTAGAAACCTCGACCTCCGGCAGCCCGTGTTTGTCGAAAAGGCCCTTTTCCTTTGCCACGATCAGCGCCGCGGCGTCCGTGAGCGCTATGTAGCCCAGCTTGATGCCCTTAACCTCCGGCCCTGGCGCTGCGGCAAAGGCGCCGGACGGGAAGGCTGCCTTAACTGCGCTGACGAGAGCGGCGGTGGCTGAGGTCTTCAGAATGGTGCGGCGGGTGATGCCGGTCTTCACAAATCGGGTCATAGGCAGGTTCCCTCTGCTGGTTTTCTGGAAAAATGGCATAAAAAAACGCCGCTCGGAGATCGCGCCTCAAGGATTGGAAATCCCGGGCAGCAAAAACCTTGCGACGTCGATGTCGTTTGAGAACGCTTTCGCGCGTTCATTAGCCCAGATCACCGTTGACCGGAGCAAATCTATAAAAGCAAATGGTGTGCCAGATTGACAGCGTCAGCTTATCGCGATGAAATTACTTGGATATTCTTCGGGTTTGATTTGCGCCGCACCGTAAGGTCACAGATGCTCTGCGAATATTTTGTGCTGATGCTGCCAAATATGCGCGCAAAGGATGAGCAGTACACGACACGCATCATCGCATTTAAATGATGCGTCTTCAGCCCTAAGAGGCGGTACCCGTTCCGAGCGTTGCGATATAGTCGGGTATGGCAGCAGGATCGAATACGTGCCCGTCCATGAACCGATCCCCTTCCAGATTGCCTTCGACCGTTATATCCCGCCCCGTGGGTGCGGAACCGAGAGCGGCCTTATACAGGTCTGGTCGGTATGCGCTTGCAGCGGCAAGCAACCCTTCCTCATTATAGGTCGTCTGGCCCCAACGGATCATCTGGCTGTAAATCCAAAGCGCATGCCCCGGTTTGGGATAGTTGGCAAAACGCCGGTTGAAGGTGAAATAGTCAGGGATCAGCCGCCGGTTACCCTTCGCGTCCAGACTGAACTCGCCGGCAAGGACCTGACGGATGATGCCAATGGGTGCTGCAATGTAACGGGAATCGGCGAGTGCCTCTGAAAGTCCGTCGTGGTTTTCCGGCGCGTCGCACCAGCGCGCTGCCGCGTCGAGCGCAACAATTAGACGCGAGACGGTGTCCGAATGGCTGGCGGCCCATTCCGGCCGCATGGCAAGCACCTTTTCAGGCGCAGAAGGCCAGATGTCCTGTTTGGCGGCGACGATCCGTCCAACGCCGCGCTCTGATGCAACCATGTTCCAGGGCGCTCCGACGCAGAAACCGTCGATGGCACCGGCCGCGAGGGCATCGGATGTCATCGGCGGCGGCACGACGACGAGCTTCACATCCCGATCGGGATCAATGCCGCCTGCGGCAAGCCAGTAGCGGAACTCGTAATTATGCGAGGAGAATGGGTAGGTGACCCCGAGGCGCGGCACGGCTTCACCCTGTTCGCGCATTACCTTGAGCAGACTAGCCAATGCGCGGGCGTTTTCCAGCGCGCTCGCCGTTTCGGCAAGGTGCCCGACCTCCAGCATCCGTTCGAATAGGCGGAGCGACAGCGTGATTGCATTGCCGCCACGACCGAGCGAAAACGGGGTAATGGTTGGGGAAGGGTTTGAGCCGAGGCCAAGCATGGAGGCAACCGGCATCGGTGACAGCATATGGGCGATGTCAAATTGACGAAAGGCGAGCCGATCCCGGATATTGGCCCAAGAGACATCTTTCACCATCTCGAGTGCTAGCCCCTCTTTTCTTGCAAAGCCGAACTCTGCGGCCGCAATCAGGACGGATGCGTCGACCAGCGGGATGAAGCCAGCACGCAGGACCTTTTGTTCCGGGGCGCCAATGGTGGCGGGCGCACCAAGATCATTTCCAGCCCGATCTGTTTTCATCATCATCTTAGCTCTGCGTCCTCCTGCCCATATCCATCAACTCAGAAGACCTGCGGCAGTCACTAGGCTTTGCGCAATTTCAGCCATTTTCTTTTTTTCGTTCATTGCTGTCTGACGCAACAATGCAAAGGCCTCCTCCTCCGAAAGCCCGCGCATTTTCATGAGTATGCCTTTAGCTCGCTCCACCACCTTACGCTCCTCAAGCGCGGATCGAGCCTCGGCCAGTTCCCGCTGCAGCCGGCTGAAGGCGTTGAAGCGGCTGACGGCCATGTCGAGAATGGATTTGACGCGTTCCTTCTTGAGTCCGTCGACAACATAAGCGGAAACGCCTGCCTCCATGGCGGACTCGATCAAGGCCGTGTCGGAGCGATCCACGAACATTGCTATCGGGCGACTGACAGTGCGGGTCAGCTGGAAGAGATGTTCCATCATATCCCGGTTGGGGTTCTCAATGTCGATGATGATGACGTCCGGCTGTTGCGTCTCGATGATGCGGGCAACGCCATTGACCTCATGAATGATCGTGACATTGCTGTGGCCGGCCTCGTTCAGGCCTTCCTCGATGATCGAAGCGCGGATGGCGTTTTCATCTATAACCAGAATTGTCAGATCGGATTTTGCCATTGCCACCTTCAGTTAGCGGCGCCGGGCGAATAGGCCGCGAAGCTTCCGGTGGCGATCAGTGCCGACCACGGCGTTGAAATGCGCCGACCGGGAAAAATGGCTCTGGTCACTCCGCAGGCAGCCTGATTAGTGCGAATGAAAGGCCAATACGGCGCCAAGGACATCCCCTTTTTGATTTTGACAGGGAGAAGCAATCCGCATGCCATGCATTCCAGCGCGCGGATCTCGAGCGATTGAGTGCCTTGCGCTGGAAGGGATATGTGTCCTGCCTGTTTTATGAGCAATTCCTGTAAGTCGGTTGACAGAACTTACGGCATGGCAGGAGGCTCAAAGAGCAGTCAAATGTTCAAAAGAAATCCCGGTTCTTTCAGAATATGCTCAACGCCCTTTTGCACATGGCTCGTGATGATCTGCCTTGCGCCATCTGCGTCTCTCGCAAGCGCCCGTTCAAATAGCAGCTTGTGATCGTCGACGACCGCATTGCCTCGAAAACTGCCGGCGAGCATATGGTATCGAAGGAAACGATCGAAGACCGAGGACAGGTTTTGCAGGAGTGTTGTCGACTTGCTTGCCGCAACGATCGCCCGGTGAAACTCCCAGTCACATCTGACCCAGTCGATCGTGCGGGCAATATCTCCAGCGAGAAGCCTGCGCTCCACCGCGGCCAGTCGATGATGCGCGGCCACGATCGAGCCTTCCCACTCAAGATCCCCGGTGGCGAATGAAAGGCCGATAGCATGGCATTCCAACACGATACGAAGGTCGGCCAGCTCCGTCAGTTCTTGCCTGGATACCGGACTGACCTCAAATCCACGCTGCCCTTCTGCAAGCACGAGATTCTCTGCCGACAATCTGCAAAGGATCTCCCGCAGTGAGGAAATGCTGATCGAATATCGCTCGCGAGCCTTTTCGAGCTTGATCTTGGAGCCGGGCGGCAAGTTTCCGAGTATGATGTCCTGGCGCAATCGGCGAAAGACCGCATCGCTGACGCTTTCGCTGAGGTCGTTCACCCGTTCGTGTTCACCTGATCGTTCTTCGCGCATGATCAATCCTGAAGCGGCGACTTTCTCGCCAACGCATGTTCCACGCCGCCCTGAATGTGCAGGCCGAGAATCTTCTTCGCCGTCTTCTGGTCTCGCTCGAGGGCGGCATCCAGAAGCCGCTTGTGTTCGTCTGCAGCAATCTTGCCGCGATAGGAGAGGGCAACCATTTGGTAGCGGAGATATTTGTCGAAGATGGCGGCATGGGTTTCCATCAGCAATCTCGACCCACAAGCGGAAATCAGAGCCTGGTGGAACTCCCAGTCATAACGCTTCCAGTCTTCCGTCTGACTGGTATCGCCGCTGGCCATGATGCTTTCCATGCGGGCAAGTTTGTAATGCGCGGATACGAGCCGTGCTTCCCAGTCGACGTCACCTCTCTCGAAGGATTGCTCCAGTGCGTGTGTTTCCAACAGCAGGCGCAGTGCGGCAATCTCTTTCAAATCGGTCGATGACATCGGTGCCACATGAAAGCCGCGTTGGCCTTCCGCCACGACAAGTCCTTCGGAGGCAAGACGGTTGAGGATCTCCCTCAGTGTGCTGACGCTGGTGTCATAAGTCTCCTTGAGCTTCTCGAGCTTGAGCTTCTGACCGGGAGCGAGACGCCCGAAAATAATATCGGCTCGAATTCGCTTGTAGCTGTTTTCGGCAACGGTTTCGGTGGCTAGATCAGAAAGCATGTGCGCATCTCGGAGATTTTCTCAATCCTCATACATATTTTGTCTGCTCGTTTAAACCCACCCGGTCACGCTCAAGAGATTGGTCCACCATAGATCAAAGCCTCGGCAAGCCTTCAGGCCTGAGAGCCTTCTTCAAGGCAGCAATGCGGAAGATGGCGTTTGCAGCGCCATATCCGCGATAACCGCTCCGTTGCACGATCTCGAAAAAGAAGCCCTCGCCGAAGGTCGTGCTGTAAATCTGGAAATATTCGCCGTTGTCGTCTCTGTCGTAGAGAATATTGTCGGCCTTTAATCGCTCCGTCAGGGCCGGATCCAGGCCGAACCGGGCTTCGATATCCCCGTAGTAGTTCGGAGATATGGGCAGGGGCTGGAAGCCGTTTTTGCGCAAGGCGGCAACCGTCGCGAAGATGTCCTCGGTGTGAAATGCAAGGTGCTGTATGCCCGAGCCGAACCGTTCCGCGATGAAATGGCCAGCCAATGTGCGGCGGTTTTCCGCTCCATTCAGCGTCAGGCGCAGGCTGCCTGACGTATTCTCGACCACCTGGCTGCGCACGACTCCTGAAGGGTCGATGATGTCGACCATCGGCGTCTTATCGGCTTCGAATATGGAGGTGTAGAACAATAGCCAGGTCAGCATCTCCTCGTAAGCGACAGTCTGGGCGACGTGATCGATATGGGCAAGATGGGCTGCGGCGATGTCAGTCTCTTCGGAAACAGGGGTGAAGTCGATTTCCGCGAACCGACCGAGGATGCTTTTCTCGTCGAGGAAATAGATCAACCCACCGCCGACACCACGGATCGCCGGGATTTGCACTTCGCCATGGCTGACCACTTGCTCGAATGGTTCGGCGCCGAGCGCGAATGCGCGCGCATAGGTCGCGCCGGCATCATCGACAATCAGTGCGATAGCATAGGCAGACGTGCCGTGTACCGCAAAGGAGGCATTGGCGAAGCCCTTTTCGTCGGTGTTGAGCAGAAGGCGGATCTTGCCCTGTTCGAAAATCGTGACTTTCTTCGAGCGATGAACCGCAGTCTTGCGAAAACCGAGCGTCTTGAGAATGGCGGCAAGGTTCTCGCCGTCCTTTTCATCGGTTGAGAACTCGACGAACCCGATGCCCTTCACGGCAGCGCGATCCGGCATTTCCGCAACGGTCAGTGTTGCAGCCTCCGGATTTCGACGAACCTGATCTCCTAGATAGACCAGCGAACGGTGACCGTCGGCTGCAATCGTCTTTGGAGAGCCGCCGCGGAACTGGTCATTGAAGATCTCCAACGACAGATAACCGTCATAGCCCGTTGCGGCGATGGCTTCGGTGAACTCCCTTACCGGCAGGTCACCTTCGCCCGGCATGTTGCGGAAATGGCGTGACCAGTAGAGCAGGTCCATCTCTATCAGCGGCGCGTCCGCCATCTGCACGATGAAGATCTTGTCCTTCGGTATGGAGCGGATCGATCCGACGTCGATCTTTCGCGACAGGGTGTGAAAACTGTCGAGGATGAGGCCGATATTGGGATGATCGGCGCGCCGCACGATTTCCCAGGCGTCGCGGTGGTCATTGATATGCCGGCCCCATGCCAAAGCCTCGTATCCCACGCGAAGCCCGCGTTTCGCCGCCCGCTCGCCCAATTCGTGGAAATCTGCTGCAGCCCGATCGATACCGCCAAGCGATGCAGGCGAAACGTTGGAGCAGACAAGAACGAGTTCGGTGCCGAGTTGCTGCATGATGTCGAATTTGCGCTCGGCGCGATCGAACGTCCGGCTGCGCAAAGGTTCCGGCATGCCCTCAAAATCCCGGAACGGTTGAAAAAGCGTGATTTCCAGTCCGTGGTCGCGAACCATGCGTCCGACATCGGCCGGACTGCCGTCGAAGGCGAGGAAATCATTTTCGAAGATCTCCACCCCGTCGAACCCGGCTGCTGCAATGGCCGCCAGTTTCTCGGGAAACTCTCCGCTGATCGACACCGTGGCAATCGATGTTTTCATTGTTTCCTCCTCCTGAAACAATCCACTTTTCGCACTGCAACAAATCGTAATGCAATTTTCCACACAAATGTCGAAATGCATTTTATCGGAGATTATAGAAAAACTCTGTTGATTTGAAAATGGGCTTATGTCAATTTTGGCGCGTTACCAGCTGGAGGAGAGCTGGCAGGCCTTTCGGGCCATCAGAGGAGGAGCACCTAATGTTTGGATTCAAATTGAATCGACGCCGCGCCTTGTTGGGCGCCGCGGCAATTGTCGCCGCAGCATCGCTTTCGCAGCCGGCTGCAGCTATCACGCCGGCCGAGATCAAGGCCAAGGGCAAGCTGGTCGTAGGCATCCAGGGCGACAACCCGCCTTGGGGTTTTGTCACGAGTGCAGGCAAGCAGGACGGCTTTGATGCCGAAATGGGCGCCCTGTTCGCCAAGGAACTGGGTGTCGACGTGGAATTCGTTCCGCTCGAAGTCAACAACCGCATTCCCGCACTGACGTCGGGCCGCGTCGACATTCTGTTCGCGACGATGGCGATGTTGCCGGATCGCGCCAAGGCCGTGCAGTTCAGCCAGCCTTACAATGCGAATGCCATCGTCCTGATCGGGCCGAAGGACAAGTCGATCAAGACGAATGATGACATGGCCGGCTTGACGATCAGCGTCGCCAAGGGTGCGGCCCAGGATACTCAGGTCACCAAGAATGCACCGCCTACCGCGACCATTCGCCGGTATGACGGGGACGCAGCAAGCGTTCAGGCACTGGCTTCCGGCCAGGTCGATGCTCTCGGCGGCAACATCTTCTATCTCGATCGCGTCGAGAAGGCAGTCCCGGGTAAATTCGAAAACAAGCTCGAATTCCAGAAGCTCTACAACGGCGCCTGCACGCGCCTGGGCGAAAAAGAGATCAATGTCGCGGTGAACGAGTTCATCGACAAGATCAAGGCCAATGGTGAACTGAAAAAGATCTACGACAAGTGGATGAAGGTTCCGGTGCCGGAATTCCCGAAGAGCCTCGAAGGTATTTCGTTCACCGCGAACTGAGCTTCGGCTCTTCGTAACTCTGAATTTCGCGTGGTGGCACCTGAATGAGGTGCCAGCTTCGGCGCATGGCAAGCCCTTGCGCCGAAGCTGCCCGGAGTTTTTCCATGAACAAGACGATCTTTGTCCTTAACGGACCCAACCTCAATCTTCTGGGTGAGCGGGAGCCGTCCATATACGGCACGACAACCCTTGGCGACATTCGGGAGCGATGCGAGGCGAAAGCTGCGTCTCTGGGTTTCTCGATCGATTTCCGCCAGACGAATTTCGAGGGCGAACTGGTGGAATCCGTCCATCAGGCGAGGAAGGATGCCTGCGGCATCATCATCAATCCGGCCGGATATACATTCACGTCCATCGCCCTGCTGGACGCATTGAAGACTTTCGACGGCGCGAAGATAGAGCTGCACATATCCAACGTGCATGCCCGCGAGAGCATCTATCACAACTCCCTGATTTCACGCACCGCGACCGGCATCATGATCGGCTTCGGAGCCCGCGGTTATGAACTGGCGATCGAAGCCATGGCCGGCATGGTCGAGCCGTCCTGAGAACGCGCCGCAGGAGATGTCATGAACTACACCCTTGATTTCACTCCGGTCATCGACGGTCTGCCAAACCTTCTATGGGCCTGTCTCGGAACATTCACGCTGGCCATCTGCGGCATGCTTCTGGCGATCGTTATCGGCATCGGCGGCGTCATTTTGCGCCAGTCGCCATTCAAGGCTTTGCGCTGGCTCGTGATCGGGTTCGTCGAACTGATCCGCAACACGCCGTTTCTGGTGCAGATCTTCTTCATCTATTTCGCACTGCCGCTGGCGGGTATACGGCTCGATCCGACGCCGACGGCGATCATCGCGCTTGGCATCAATGGCGGTGCCTATGCCATCGAAATCATTCGTGGTGGCGTGCAGTCCATTTCGAAGGGGCAGATGGAGGCGGGGCTGGCGCTCGGGCTGCACAAGGCTCAGGTCTTCCGCCTGATCATCCTCAAGCCGGCGCTCCGTGCGATCTACCCCTCGCTGACGAGCCAGTTCATCCTGCTGACACTGACGACCAGCATCGCGTCTGCGATCTCGGCTTACGAACTCACCTCGGTATCGCAACGGATCGAGTCCGACAGTTTCCGCAGCTTCGAGGTCTATTTCACCGTGACGGCGTTCTACCTCGTCATCTCCTGGGTGATGATGCGCATCTTCGCGCTCTTCTCCTCCCGCTATTTCAGCTACCCGGTCAGATAAGGAGGAAATCGAATGGGACGCGAAGAATTCCTTTTCCTTCTGGCAGGCCTCAAATGGACCGTCGCGCTGTCCGTGGTCGCCTTCATATGTGGCAGTATTGCGGGGCTGATGGTCGCTTTGGCGCGCACATCCGGCATTTTCATCGTTGAGCGCCTGACCGCCGGTTATATCGCGGTCTTCCAGGGCACGCCGCTTCTGATGCAGCTTTTCGTCGTCTATTACGGGCTTGCCCTGATCGGTATCCAGATGGACGCGTGGGCTGCGGTGTCGGTCGGCTTGACGCTCCATGCCAGCGCTTTTCTGGGTGAAATCTGGCGAGGATCGATCGAAGCTGTCCCGCGTGGGCAGACGGAGGCCGCCAAGGCGCTGAGCCTGGGTTACGTTTCGCGAATGAAGGATGTCGTCCTTCCCCAGGCGATACGGATTTCGCTTCCGGCCACGATCGGCTTCCTGGTGCAGCTGATCAAGGGCACATCGCTCGCCTCGATCGTCGGTTTCACCGAACTTACCCGCGCCGGAAACATCATCTCAAACCAGATCTTCCAACCATTGACCGTCTTCGGCGTGGTCGGAGCCCTCTACTTCCTGATGTGCTGCCCGCTGACCATCTACGGCGCCCATCTTGAGCGCAAATTCCTGACCGCCAGCCGCTAGGCCGTGCCGTCGAGAAATCCGGAGTTTCATGAATGAACCAGACAATGAATAGCGCGACGACCACCGAGCCGATGATCTCGCTGTCGGGCGTGGAAAAATGGTACGGCGCCTTCAAGGCGCTCGACAATATCAACATGTCTGTCGCAAAGGGCGAAAAGATCGTGCTTTGCGGCCCCTCGGGAAGCGGCAAGTCAACGCTTATCCGCTGCATCAATCACCTGGAGGCCTATCAGAAGGGTGACATCCATGTCGGTGGCATCATGCTCGGGCATGGATCGAAGACGATCGATGCGGTTCGCCGCGAGGTCGGCATGGTCTTCCAGCAGTTCAATCTCTTTCCGCACCTGACCGTATTGCAGAACTGCATGCTGGCTCCGATGAGATCACTCGGTCTCGACAAGGCGCAAGCCGAGGATCGTGCCCGCACGTTGCTGGAAAGGGTCAAGATCTCGGAGCAGGCGGAAAAATACCCTGCCCAGTTGTCCGGAGGCCAACAGCAGCGCGTCGCCATTGCGCGCGCGCTCTGCATGCGGCCTAAGGCGATGCTGTTCGATGAACCGACATCGGCGCTCGACCCGGAAATGGTCAAGGAAGTGCTCGATACGATGATCGCATTGGCCGAAGAGGGAATGACGATGATCTGCGTGACCCATGAAATGGGTTTCGCCCGCCAGGTGGCCGATCGCGTCATCTTCATGGCAAGCGGCGCGATCGTCGAGGAAGCGCCTCCGGCCGAATTCTTCTCCAATCCGAAACATGAACGCACCCGGAAGTTCCTTGGCGAAATCCTCGGGCGGCATTGATGCGATACAGGCTCATAGCCGGAAGGTAAGGCCGATGATAAGCGGCAACACAAAACTCATCGCACATCTCGGGTTCCCGACGCATTCCTTCAAGGCGCCGTTGATCTACAATCCCTATTTCGAGAAAAACGGCATCGATGCGGTCGTGGTGCCAATGGGATGCCGGCCGGATGACTACAAGGCCTTTCTGAAACTGGTCTTCCGCCTTTCCAATATCCACGGCGCATTGATCACCATGCCGCACAAGATCACCACAATGGGATTGCTGGACAAAATTTCCACCAATGCGCAGGTGGCCGGAGCCTGCAACGCAGTGAAAATCGGATCGGATGGCGGCCTTGTCGGCGACATGTTCGATGGCGAGGGTTTCGTTCGCGGGATGCTGCGCAGAGGACGGGAGATCGAGAGCAAAAGAGCGATCATGGCCGGTGCCGGAGGTGTCGGTTCGGCGATCGCCGCGTCGCTTGCCAAGGCGGGATTGGCGGAACTGGCGCTTTCCGATGCCTCCATCCCCATGATGCAGGGCCTCGTGGACCGGTTGCGCTGTCATTATCCGGGTCTGCGTGTGGAGGCCGGTAAGACCGATCCGGACGGCTACGATATCGTCATCAACGCCACGCCGCTCGGTATGAATGACAATGATCCGCTGCCTTTCGATGTCACCCGGATCGCGCCTTCAGCCTTCGTTGGTGAGGTGGTGCTGAGCCGTGAGCTAACCGCGTTCCTGGCTGCGGCGCGCGCTCGCGGCTGCGAATATCAGGTCGGAACGGACATGCTGTTCGAACAAATCCCGGCCTATCTCGAATTCTTCGATCTTCCGACGACGACGGCGGCAGAACTTCGCGCCGTTGCACGGTTGTGAGGGAGACGGGAATGCGGGCAGAGGTTCTCAGATTCGCGATTATGGGAGGCGGCCTGATCGGGCGTGAACATGCCGCGCTCATTGCGGCAACGCCCGGTGCCGATCTTGTCGCTATCGCAGATCCGGCGCCCGCCGCGAAACTGGTCGCGAGCGAGTTCGGGGCCAGACACTATCTCGATTATCGGACCATGCTGGACGAGATGCGGCCGGATGGCGTGATCATTGCTCTGCCGAATGCTCTTCATGCTCAAGCGGCGATCACCTGTATTGAACGCGGTATCGCGTGTCTGGTGGAAAAGCCCGTGGCGGATACGCTCGAAGCTGCAATGGATCTCGTCACCGCGGCGGAGCGAGCCGATGTTCCCGTTCTGGTGGGACACCAGCGCCGTCATAGCCCCGACATAGCCAAGGCCAAGCTACTGATCGAAGAGGGGCATCTCGGTCGCCTGGTCGGGGTTAATGCCATGTGGCTGGCCGATAAGCCGGAGACCTATTTCGACGCTGCCTGGCGGCGGCAACCGAGTGGTGGGCCGCTGCTCATCAACCTCATTCACGACATCGATTGCCTTCGGTTCATCTGTGGCGACATCGCAGAGGTCATGGCCTTCACCTCCAATTCGGTACGCGGCTTCGAGGTGGAGGATAGTGCCAGCGTCAGCCTGCGCTTTTCATCCGGTGCGGTTGGCACGGTCCTGATGAGCGATACGGCAGTTTCACCCTATAATTGGGATACTGCCGCCGGGCAGGCGCTGTATTTTCCGCATCAGCCGGAAAACGCCTATTTCTTCTCCGGCACCAAGGCTGCATTGGCATTGCCGTCAATGGACCTTTGGAAACATGAGACGGAAGAGGGGCATTGGCAGGATCCGCTGGTCAAGCGGCACGTCACGCTCGATGGCAGCCGGGCTTATGTCAATCAGCTTGCCCATTTCATGAAAGTGGTAACCGGTGATGCGAAACCTCTGGTCTCTGCCCGTGATGGAATGATGACCTTGGCGACGATCCTGGCGATTGCGCGGTCGGGCCGCGAGAGGCGACCGGTGAGCCCTGCGGATCTATGATGCCCGCTGCGCCGCAATGGCCGTCAAGTCAGGCGACTGGATCAATTGGATAAGCCGGGAGCCGGCGTTCCCATTCGTTCGATTTGCGCAAGCGTCTCGCCGGCCAGACGCAGCGAAGCTGCGGTCGCCATGACCATCTGCGGCAGGATCAGCCATTCGAGTATCCAGGCCGCTCCCGAACGCTCCTGCTCATGCACCATCGCCTGATGCAATCCTGAAAGCTGGACGGCGTTGAAGCGAGCAAGCGCCACCAGTGTTTCTGCCCCCACCGGGTTTTGCTTATGCGCCATGGCGGAGGATTTTCCGCCGCCGCTCATGGAAATTTCGAGGCCTGACTGGGCCATCAGCGCGATATCCTGTCCAATCTTGCCGAGCGCGCCCGTCACCAATGACAGGTGATGGCCGATATCCGCAATTCCGTCTCGCTGGCTCTGCCATTGCCGTGTGTCCGCCAGACCCAGTTCTTCGGCAAGCGCGGCGCGCACCGCGGCCCCATGTGGTCCCAACTTGTCGAGAGAGCCGGCCGCACCGCCGAACTGAACCGGAAATTCAAGGTTGTTCAGTGCTGTGAGTTGTCGTGCGAGCGGGCCACGCCAGCTTTGCAGCCGATCAGAAACGCGGATCGGGATTGCGGCCTGCATGCGTGTAAAGCCCATCAGCGGATTTGATCCGAAGCGCTGATCGAGACCATCCAGAAGGGCAATTATCTGCTTTATTCGCTCAGTGAAGATCGCATGGATCGCCTTCATCCGAAGCATCAGGCTCGTGTCGATCGCGTCCTGGCTGGTCGCGCCGAAATGGACATGGTTGGCCGCATCACTGCCGACTGCGAGCCTGAGCTGTTTGACGAGTTCGGGGATGACGACAGAATCCGTCCCGACGGCTACCTTCAGCCGCGCGATATCGGGTTCGAATGTACCGCATGCGGCTGCAATCTGGTCTGCCGCGCCTGTCGGGATAAGTCCCAGCCCCGCCTGTGCCCGCGCCAATGCCGCTTCGAAACGAAGCATGGCCTTGATGTCCGCATCGGCCGACAGGTGGTGAGCGATTTCCTCATCGCCGAGGAGACCCGACAGGAAGGGATGCTCGAAGGGGGAAAAGGCCATCATGTCTCCATGTCGGGTAGGCAACCGGTTGGATGCAGCATCAGATGTCGAGGAACACGGTTTCCTTCGGTCCCTGCAGGTGGATGTCGAGCGTATAGATGCTACCGTCCTTCTGTGCGACCATTGTCTCGACCCGCTGGCGATGTTCGATGCGCAACAGCAGCGGATCGACGGCATTTGCTTCCGCTTCGTCGGAAAAGTAGATGCGCGTATGCAGACCGATATTGATGCCGCGGGCAACGATCCAGAGCGTGATATGCGGCGCCATGGGGCGCCCGTCCTTGAACGGTACCTTGCCGGGCTTGATCGTCTCGAACTGGAAATATCCGTCCTCGGCATTCGTCGGGCAACGGCCCCAGCCGGTGAAGTTCGGGTCGGCAGTGCCGCGCATTTCCGACGGGCTGTTGTAGAGGCCGGCGCTGTCCGCCTGCCAGATTTCGGCAATCGCATCCCGCACAAGTGTATCGGCACCGTCAAGGATGCGGCCACGCACGGTAATGCGTTCACCCAGCGTCTGATCGTTGACCATCGCGGTTCCGAGATCGCCGTCATAGACGCCGCGAATGTCGCAGTAATTCGGCGTCAGTCCGATATGGACATAGGGGCCGGCGGTCTGCGACGGCGTTTCCTTCAGCCTGTGAAGCTCCTGCACCATCAGTTGCCCTCCAGCCGGTTTTCAAAAAGGGTCGAGCGGCGTCCACGCAGCACGATATCGAATTTGTAGGCGCGCGCATCCATCGGGATCGTCTGACCCCAGTCCAGCGGTGCGATCAGTTGTTCGATCGCTTTGCGATCCGGGATCGTGTTGACGATCGGACATTTCCAGATCATCGGGTCGCCCTCGAAATACATCTGGGTAATCAGGCGCTGGGCGAAGCCATGTCCGAAGACCGAGAAATGGATATGGGCGGGACGCCAGTCGTTGACGCCGTTCGGCCACGGATAGGGGCCGGGCTTGACGGTGCGAAACGCGTAACGCCCGTCGTCGTCGGTGATCGCACGGCCGCAGCCGCCGAAATTGGGGTCGATCGCGGCAAGATAGGTCTCTTTCTTGTGGCGATAGCGGCCGCCGGCATTGGCCTGCCAGAATTCCAGCAAGGCGCCGCGAACGGGTTGGCCTCGTTCGTCCAGCACACGCCCATGAACGATGATCCGCTCGCCGATGGCACTTTCTCCGGGTCGGGCATAGTTGTGGATCAGGTCATTGTCCAACTCGCCGATCATCGAATGGCCGAAAACCGGGCCGGTGATTTCCGAGATCGTGCCGTCGAGCGACAGCAAGGCGCGTTGCGGCGAGCGCAGGATCGAGGTCTTGTATTCCGGTGTAAGGGCCGGCGCGTGCCAGGCACGGTCACGCGCAAAAAATCCACCGGTCTCCGGCTGTTTGTTCGAATTAGCGGACATCCTTAAGGTCTCCTCCCCCGATGTCTATTCGGCGTCCATTTGTTCGTAGACGCGCTTGGCGATCTTTATGGCATGGTTTGCGGCAGGTACGCCTGCATAGATGGCGACATGCAGCAGGGCCTCACGAACATCTTCTCGCGACGCGCCGGTATTGGCGGTGGCCCGCACATGCATGGCAACTTCTTCGTCCTGGCCGAGTGCTGCCAGAAGCGCGATCGTGATGATCGATCGTTCCCGTTTGGTGAAGTTGGGACGCGACCAGACATGCCCCCAGGCGGATTCCGTGATCAGCGCCTGGAACGGCTCGTCGAAATCGGTGGAGTTGGCGATCGCTCGATCAACATGGGCATCTCCCAGCACGGAACGTCGCGTCGCCATGCCCAAGCGGTGTCGGTCTGTCTCAACCTCGGTCATTGAGCCTCCCCTGCGGCGTTGGTGGTATTGATGAAGTTTCGGATCAGATCGCTCAAGGCTTCTGGCTGTTCGACACAGGGAATGTGGCCTGCATCCTTGATGACCTCAAAACGCGCACCGGGGATGAGTTCTGCCGTCTTCCTGACGAGGTCTGGCGGCGTCGAGCCATCCTGGTCGCCGACGATGCAGAGGGCCGGCACGGCAATGCGTGCAGCGGCCTCGGTATAATCGGCATCACGAATTGAAGCGCAGGTTGCCGCATAACCGTCGTTCGGTTGGCGTGCCAGCATGTTGCAATAGCCGCGAAAGGCGATGTTGTCAGGGCTGCGGAAAGCCGGGGTGAACCACTTCTCCATGACCGCATCGACGATGCTTGCGATACCGTGCTCTTCGACGGCCGAGATGCGCGCGTTCCACATGTCGGCAGAACCGATCTTGCTGGCTGTGTCGCAGAGGATCAGCGCCTTCACCAGCTCGGGCCGTGTCTGGTAGATCGCCTGCGCGATAAGCCCTCCGACGGAAAGGCCGCAGATCACCGCGTTGCGCACGTTAAGCAGGTCGAGGAGGCCTGCAAGATCCGCTGCATGATCCTCGATCGAATAAGGGGTCTTGCCGATATCGGACAGGCCATGGCCGCGCTTGTCGTAGAGGATGATCGGGAATTCGCCGGCGAGGCGCACGATGACATCCCGCCAGATGCGAAAATCCGTGCCGAGCGAATTGGCGAACACGATGACCGGCTTGTCAGCGGGGCCACCGATGACCTGATAATGAATCGTGACGTCGTTGACGCGCGCAAACTGCATTGAAAATCTCTCCCTGAACTATCTTGGTATATTGGCACGGTTAGGTAAAATGACTTTTTAGGTGTTTTCTATATCCAAATGGTTATGTATCCGATGAGCGAGCCAAGCGTTAAGTTTCGTCACCTTCAAGCTTTTATCGAGGTTGCGCGCCACAAGAGCGTCGTCAAGGCGGCGAGCTTTCTGAATGTCAGCCAGCCGGCGGTTACCAAGACCATTCGGGAGCTCGAAGAGGCGCTCGGTGTTGCCCTGGTGGAGCGCGATGGCAGGGGCATCCGGCTGTCCCGCTATGGCGAAGTCTTCCTGAAACATGCCCGTGCGGCGATTGCCGCTCTTCGACAGGGCGTCGATTCAGTTTCGCACGAACGGGCCGGAGAGGCGCCGCTGATACGCATCGGTGCGCTGCCGACAGTTTCCAGCCACATCATGCCGCGGGCCGTGGATCTTTTTCTGAAGGAAAAGACCGGAAGCCGCATCAAGATCGTTACCGGCGAAAACGCGGTACTGCTGGAACAACTGCGCTTTGGCGATCTCGATCTTGTCGTGGGCCGTCTGGCGGGTGCAGACAGGATGGCGGGGTTTATCTTCGAGCATCTCTATTCCGAACAGGTAGTGTTCGCCGTCCGCGCCGGACATCCGATCTTGACGCCGGGCCATTCACCGTTTTCAGCGCTTGGTGACTATCCGATCCTGATGCCGACCACATCGTCGATCATTCGGCCCTTTGTCGATCGGCTACTCATCGCCAACGGCATTTCAAGCCTGCCGAACCAGATCGAGACCGTTTCCGATAGCTTCGGCCGGGCGTTCGTGCTGTCGAGTGATGCCGTGTGGATCATATCATCCGGGGTTGTGTCCCGTGATATCGGAACGGGGCTGATGCAGGCATTGCCGATCGATACAAGCGATACCCAGGGGCCTGTGGGGCTGACCATGCGAACTGACGCAATTCCTTCGATCGCGATGTCGCTTCTGATCCAGACGATACGGGAAGCGGCAGGCTCCCGTTAGCTCCTCAATTTCCCGAGGCGCTACGAGAGCACTCCGCGAAGCTCGCGACTTACTTGCTGAAGCGACGGGAGGTAGGTTTCTATCACCGAAGTCATGGGCTCGCTTGAGGCGGCCAGTCCCGTGTTCAACGCCGCGACCACGATGCCGCGCGCATTTTTCACCGGCACCGCGACGGATCGCAATCCCTGCTCGACCTCCTGGTCGACCGCGGCATAACCTTGCGTTCGAACCTGCGAGAGTTCCGTCATGAGGGCGTCGATATCGTGGAGCGTGTGGGCGGTTCTCGGCTGAAGCGGATGGGAGTTCAGAAGCTCGAGAGCCTGAGTTTCGGGAAGTGCAGCAAACATGACACGTCCGAGAGACGTGCAGTAGGCAGGAAGGCGCGACCCCGGCATGAGCGCAATCGACATCACCTTCCGCTGTGCAGCGCGCGCGACATAGACAATCTCTGCACCATCCAGGATGGCAACCGACGTGCTCTGGCCGATCTGCTCGGATAACTGGTCGAGCCATGGCTGGACGATGCGCGGCAGCGGCATCGAGGCAAGACAGCCGGTGCCGAGACGCAGAACGCGCGGAGTGACCGTGAAGAACTTGCCATCGTAAGCACAATATCCGTGTTCGGCGAGTGTCAGCAGACAACGGCGAGTGGTTGCCCGATCCAAGCCGGTGATCTCCGCCGCTTCCGAAATGCTCAATCGAGGCGTTTCGGCGGTAAAGGCTTCGATCACGCGAAGCCCCTTCGCCAATCCGCCCATCATGTCACTCTGCTTCACATTCAAGACCGTAACTCCGGATTTGTGCGATAATGCAACAAATGCTTCATATCGCACAAATCCGTTGAGGTCGAGAAAGTCGAGAGGTAGGTTTCCGAAAAGCTTCGATAGAGGACGAGGCCCATCATCAAGGGAGGTGGCGGATGAACAAGACAAGCCAGAGCCTGGCGGCGGCTGTGTCCGAAATAGGCGATGGAGCAACGGTGATGATCGGCGGCTTCGGTGGCTCCGGCGCTCCGATCGAACTCATCCACGCACTGATCGACAAGGGTCCGAAGGACCTGACGGTCATCAACAACAATGCCGGCAATGGCCGTATCGGGATTGCGGCGATGATCGACGCGGGCATGGTCCGAAAGATGATCTGCTCGTTCCCGAAATCGTCGGATCCGCGCGCCTTTACTGACAAATATCTGGCCGGAGAAATCGAACTCGAACTTGTGCCGCAAGGCACACTCGCGGAACGGATCCGTGCCGGGGGCGCAGGCATACCGGCATTCTACACCCCGACCGCTTACGGCACGGAGCTCGCGGAAGGCAAGCCGATCGGCGAATTCGACGGTCGGTATTACGTCCAGGAGCGATGGCTGAAGGCCGACTTCGCCATCATCAAGGCCCATCTCGGCGACCGTCATGGCAATCTCGCCTACAACAAGGCGGCTCGCAACTTCAATCCGCTGATGTGTATGGCGGCCGCCAGCACGATCGTTCAGGTTTCGAGGATCGTCGAAGCGGGTGAAATAGATCCCGAACATGTGGTCACGCCGGGAATTTTCGTCGATCGCGTCGTCGAGGTTTCGCAGCCTCGCCAGGAAGAGGAACTCATTCGCGCCGGAGTGACCTACGCATGACCAGCATCGCTCAAGAAGAGATCAAGCTGACCAACGCCCAGATCGCCTGGCGGGCGGCGCAGGACATTGTCGACGGGGCCTATGTCAATCTCGGTATCGGCTTTCCCGAAATGGTCGCCCGCTACCAGCCGCCCGGCCGGGAGGCGATCTTCCATACGGAAAACGGCATCCTCGATTTCGGCGAGGCGCCGAAGCCGGGCGAAGAGGACTGGGACCTCATCAATGCCGGCAAAAAGGCCGTGACGCTGAAGCCGGGCGCTTCGTTCTTCCATCATGCTGACAGCTTCGCCATGGTTCGTGGCGGCCATCTTGATGTCGCGATCCTTGGGGCATTGCAGGTTGCGCAAAGCGGAGATCTGGCTAATTGGCGGGTCGGCTCGAAGGGCGTGCCGGCAGTCGGCGGCGCCATGGACCTCGTGCATGGCGCCAAACAGGTTTTCGTCATCACCGAGCATGTGACAAAGAACGGCGAACCCAAGCTCGTGGAAAAATGCACGTTTCCGCTGACCGGCGTGGCCTGTGTCACCCGCGTTTACACCAGCCATGCCGTCATCGACATCGTTGAGGGACGCTTTGTTCTGCGGGAAAAACTTGCGGCGTTGAGCGTCGAAGAACTGCAATCGATGACCGGTGCTCCGTTGCATACCGAGGGTTCGGTCGCCGATCTCATCGTTCCCGAAGTCTGAGGAGAATACAGTGGCCGAGGCTTTTATCTGCGACTACATCCGCACCCCTATTGGTCGTTTCGGCGGCTCGCTTTCCTCCGTGAGGGCTGACGACCTCGGCGCCATACCGCTCAAGGCGCTCGTCGAGCGAAATGCTGGCATCGACTGGGAGGCGGTTGGTGACGTGATCTACGGTTGCGCCAACCAGGCAGGCGAGGACAACCGCAATGTCGCGCGCATGTCTCTGCTGCTTGCGGGGCTTCCCGTGTCCGTCACGGGCACGACCATCAACCGCCTGTGCGGCTCGGGCATGGATGCCGTCATCACCGCGGCGCGCGCCATCAAGGTGGGTGAGGCGGAGTTGATGATTGCAGGCGGCGTCGAAAGCATGAGCCGGGCACCGTTTGTCATGCCGAAGGCCGACGCCGCGTTTTCGCGCAACGCGGAGATCTACGACACGACAATCGGCTGGCGCTTTGTCAATCCTTTGATGAAGAAGCTTTACGGCGTCGATTCCATGCCCGAGACCGGTGAAAATGTTGCGGAAGACTATCGGATCTCTCGCGAAGATCAGGATGCGTTTGCTCTGCGGAGTCAGAACAAGGCCGCTGCCGCCCAGGAGAACGGCCGGCTGGCACGCGAAATCACGCCGGTCACCATCCCCCAGCGCAAGGGTGAGGCCCTGGTCATCTCGAAAGACGAGCATCCCCGCGCGACCACGATCGAAGCGCTCGCCAAACTTGCTACCCCCTTCAGGAAGGAGGGCGGAACCGTGACGGCCGGCAATGCCTCCGGCGTCAACGATGGTGCCGCAGCGCTGATTATCGCTTCGGAAGCGGCGGTCAGAAAATACGGGCTGACCCCGATTGCGCGGGTTCTGGCCGGAGCGACGGCGGGTGTTCCTCCGCGTGTCATGGGCATCGGCCCGGCGCCGGCTTCCAAAAAGCTGATGGTATTGCTCGGCCTGACGCAGGATCAGTTCGATGTCATCGAACTGAATGAGGCGTTTGCCTCCCAGGGCCTTGCGACCTTGCGCGAACTCGGCATTGCCGATGACGATCCGCGCGTCAATCCGAATGGCGGGGCGATCGCGCTCGGACATCCGCTGGGCATGTCGGGCGCCAGGATCGCCGGCACGGCGGCTCTGGAATTTTCGTCGGGCAAGGGGAGCCACGCGCTTGCAACCATGTGCATCGGCGTGGGGCAGGGGATCGCGCTCGCTCTCGGGCGGGCCTGACCGCTTTTCGTTCGGAAATTAGCAAAACAGGGTGGCCGGCTAATGCAGGCCGCCCACGCCAAGCAAACGTTCCACCGCCTCGTGATCCTGCGAAAGCGCGGAAGGAGTGCCGTTCCAGGCGATACGGCCACGCTCGAGCACGATGACCTCGTCAGCGAAGTCGAGAGCGCTTTGGATCCTCTGCTCGACGAGCAAGATCGTCATGTCCCCGGAAGCTGCAAGTTCGGAGAATACCGCCATGAGTTCCTCGCAGATCACGGGAGCCAAGCCTTCCAGTGGCTCATCGAGCAGCAGCACCGTGGGGCGGCCAAGGATCGTGCGCGCGGTGGTCAGCATCTGTTGCTCACCACCGGACAGTTGGCTGCCAAGGTTCCTGCGACGCTCCTTCAGCCTGGGAAACAACGCATAGGCTTCCTCGATCGCGTTCTTCTTCCGTTTCTTCAAGCCGACAGTCAGGTTTTCCTCGACGCTGAGGCTCGGGAATATGTCCCGCGTCTGCGGCACATAACCGAGGCCTGCGTGAGCCCGCGCGGCACTTGATGTCGAACTGAGATCGATGTCTCCCATCGTTATCCGGCCGTCATAACGGCGGGTCTGGCCCGCGAGTGTGGCAAAGAGTGTCGTCTTGCCCATTCCGTTGCGGCCGAGAACGGCGAGCCGGCGACCCGCAGCCACAGAAAACGAGATCGATTCCAGGATACGGGTCGGGCCATAGCCTGCGGAAAGATTTTCGACTTTAAGCACTGAGGCCGGCATTGGCGTAGCTCCCGAGATAGGCCTCGCGGACGCGGGCATCCTTTGTCACGTCGGCGGGAAGGCCGTCGAATATGATGGTCCCGGCGGCAAGCACGATCACGCGCTTGGCAAATCGGAACACCAGGTCCATGTCGTGTTCGATCATCAATACGGCGAGATCGGCAGGCAGGTTTGCGAGCGCTTCCTCGATCCGCCCGGTATCACTTTGCGGAACGCCCGCGGCTGGTTCGTCCAGCAGCAGGACGCTGGGCTTCAAGGCGAGCGCGATGGCCAATTCCAGAAGCCGCTGCTGCCCATAGGCGATCTCGCGAACCTTTTTATGTGAGAGCGCATAAAGGCCCAGTCTTTCAAGCAGGTCATCGACTTCCTCCAACACCGCCGGACGGGTGAGAAAGTTACCATGCAGTTGCGCTGATTTGCCTGTCCGTTGGAGAACCGCGAGCCCAACATGTTCGGCCGGTGTCATGTCCTGGAAAAGCCGGGTTACCTGGAACGAGCGAACGAGGCCACGCTGAACCCGGCCGGTTGGCCCGATCCGGGTTACCGGCTCGTTTTTAAGCCGCACCTCACCGGAACTCGGTTTCAAGGCGCCGGTGACGAGATTGACGAAGGTTGTCTTGCCGGCTCCGTTCGGGCCAATGAGCGCCACCCGGTCCCCTGCCATCATGGAGAGCGAGACGTCGTTTGTGACAACGAGCCCGCCGAACGCCTTTTTCAGGTTGATGACTTCAAATACCGCACTCATGGCCGCGTCTCCCCGGTCCTGTTCCTTCTTGCAGACAGGAGATCCTGCACCGTTCCGAAAATGCCCTTGGGAGCGAAAAGGACGACGACGATGAGAAGCGCACCAACCATCGTCAGCCAATGAAACGGGTTGGCTGCCGATACGAAGTCCTCAAACAGCATGAAGACCAAGGTTCCAACAAGAGCGCCGAACAGTGAACCTGTTCCGCCCACAACGAGCATGACGAGCGCTTCTGCCGACTGTGTGAAGGACAGGGCGTCGAGTGCGACGACCTGGGTTGAGATGGCACTCAGCGCACCGCCGGTTCCGGCCACCGCGCCTGAAATGATGTACATCTTTATCAGGGCTTTATGGGGAGAGGCACCGAGTGCCCGTACTCGCACGGGATCCTCCTTGATGCCACGGCAGAGCATGCCGAAGGGCGAGCGGACGACGATGCGCAGCAAAGCGAATACGATCAAAAGCAGGACCACACCGAAGAAATAGGCCGTATGGCCGAAGAGATCGAACTCGTAGAGGCCCAAAAGCGGGTCGAGTACGATGCCCGAAAGTCCGTCGCTTCCGCCGGTCCAGGAAGACGCCTTGTTGGCGAATTCATGAAACAGGTAGACAAGCGCGATCGACAGCACGAGCTGCGGGAGGCCATGTGCCCGCAACATCACGATGCCGCACACAAGTCCGGCGACCGCGCCTGCAAGCACCCCGCCCAGTGTCATCAGCAGCGGATCATTTATCCCATAATGCGCGGAAAGTATGCCAGCCGCATAGGCGCCCGATCCGAACAGTGCCGCCTGGCCAAGGGTCGCAACACCGCAATAGCCGGTCACGAGATCGAGCGACAATACGAGAAGGGCAATCGCGATGATACGCGTGAGCAATGCGAGGTTATCGGGAAAGAGGACGTAACCAACTGCGGCGACGATGAGGATGGCCGCAACGCCGTAAAGGTCTCGCCTGATGAAGCCGGCCCGCAAGTGGGCTCTGGTCGTTTCAGCGCTCGCGGTCGAAGTGGAGTGGGTTTGCTCTGTCATTTCGCACGCCCCGCCAGGCCACGCGGAAAGACACAGATGATTGCGATGACGGCAAGATAGAAGAAGAACTCGCCGAATTCCGGCATGAGATATCTGCCGGTCGTATCGATCGATCCAAGAAGAAGACAGGCCGCCAATGCACCGGGGATGGAGCCGGCGCCGCCGACAGACACCACGACCAGAAAGGTGACCATGTAGCGGAGGGCATAATAGGGCTCCACCGGCAGGAATTCCGATCCGACCACTCCGCCGAACGCCGCAAGACCCACAGCCGCCGCGAAGCTCACCGCGTAGACGATTTCCGTTCGCACGCCCAGCGCCGCAGCCATTGCGGCGTTGTCGACAGATGCACGAAGCTTGATGCCGAAATTCGTCTTCTCGATCGCGTACCAGAGGCCGAGCGCCACTGCCAGGCCGCAGGCGATCGCAAAAAGGCGGTGGACGGGTATGGTGCGGAAGCCGAGGTCGGCAGACCCCTGTAGTGAAGGTGCAAGCGGAATGGTCTTCAGCGTCGGTCCCATGACGAAGTTGGCGATGCCGATGATGCAGAAGGTTATCCCGATCGTCATCAGCACCTGTGTCAGTTCCGGCTGACCGTAGATCCGGCGATAGAGAAGACGTTCGATCGGAATGGCAATCAGGATCGTGAAGACGACTGCCGCGATCAACGCAAGTCCGTATCCGAGGGCCAGATCACGCGCGACGTAGGACGCGATGTAACCGCCGATCATGGCAAAGCCGCCATGGGCCAAGTTTACGACACGCATCAGGCCCATGGTCACCGAAAGGCCGATCGATATGACGAACAGCACCATGCCATAGGCAAGTGCGTCGACAGCTATGCTGAAGACTGTCTGCATCAGAAATCCTGTTTTGGGTGGCAGGCCAAATCTGGCCTGCCGATCTGTCAAACTGTCGGTCGCTTACTTGGCGGCCGCCAGACCCGGATCGCCCTGCTTCTCGAAGGTCTGAACCTCCTTGTTGAAATATTTGCCATCCGAACCCTTTGCCACTTCTCGCAGATAGATGTTCTGCGTGATGTGACGGCTTTCCGGATCGATGGAGACGGGGCCACGCGGGCTTGTCCAGGCCAATCCCTTGACTGCATCGACGGCCTTCTGGGCATCTTGTTCGCCGCCCGTCGCGTCGATCATCTTGTAGATGACATGCATGCCATCAAAGGCGCCGACGGAAGGAAAGGAAAGTTCCGCTGCGTTGCCGATCGCCTTGGTGGCAGCCTCGACGAAAGCCTTGTTTTCAGGGGAGTCGTGAGAAACCGCATAATGGAACGTCGTCTGTATTCCCAATGCGGCATCGCCCAGTGCCGGCAGATCCGATTCCTGGGTCAGGTCGCCCGGCGCATAGAACTTGGTGCCGGCCGCTTTCAAGCCGTTGTCGTTGAATGCCTTGACGAAGCCGAGCGTGGTCGGGCCGGAAGGCAGGAAGGCGAACACACCTTCGGCGCCTGAATCCTTGATACGCTGCATGATCGGGCTGAAATCGTTTGTGGAAAGCGGCATTCGTATTGCTTCCACAATCTGGCCGCCGGTTGCTTCGAATGCCTTTTTGAACGCATTTTCGGCGTCGACACCCGGTCCATAGTCACTGACGACTGAAATGATCTTCTTAACGCCGGCATCGGAAGCAACCTTCGCGATCGGCGTAGAGGTCTGCCAGGTCGTGAACGAGGTTCTGACGACCAGAGGGCTGGTTTTCATGATGGCCGATGTCGCGGCGTTCATGATGACCATGGGCACGTTGCCCTGCTTTAGGATCGGCGTCACCGCCATCGCATCCGGAGTAAAGTAAAAGCCCGCAAGATATTGGACTTTCTCCTTGACGATCAGCTCCTGGCCAAGGGCTTTGGACTGGGCCGGGTCGGCTGTCGGAATGTCGCGATAGACAATCTCGACCGTATCGTCGCCAATCTTGTTACCGTGAAGTGCGATATAGGCGTCTATTCCCGCCTTGAAGTTTTTGCCCTGAAGAGCGAAGGGGCCTGAGAAGGGGCCAACGACGCCAACCTTGATGACGTCGGCAGAAGCAGTTCCGCACAAAGCCATAACCGCCAATGCGGTAATTGCAGCCTTTTTCATGTTCATTCCTCCCAGTTAAAGAGGGCCCGCCTCCAACATCGTGCCCCTTGATTTGCAATGCCACCCGTTGCTGTCGTCCACGCTAAAACGGTAATCCCACGTAGTTTTCCGCCAGAGCGGTGGACGCGGCCCGGGAATGCGTCAGATAATCGAGCTCCGCCTCCTGAATCTTCTGATCAAATTCACTTGTCTCCGGGAAGCGATGGAGCATGGTCGTCATCCACCACGAAAAGCGTACAGCTTTCCATACCCGTGCAAGAGCTTTCTTCGAATACGAATCCAGCCCTGCCTCGGACCCTTCCAGATAATATTCGCGCAGAGCATTGAAGAGATAATGCACGTCGCTTGCGGCAAGGTTCAAGCCCTTGGCGCCGGTCGGCGGAACAATGTGAGCGGCATCGCCGACCAGGAACATACGGCCAAAACGCATGGGTTCGGCCACGAAGGAGCGCAGCGGAGCGATCGATTTTTCGAATGACGGAGCGGTTACAAGAGCTTCCGCATGGGACGGCGGCAGTCTGCGCCGCAGTTCATCCCAAAACCGGTCGTCGCTCCAGTCTTCCGCTTTCTGATCGAGAGGGCATTGTATGTAATAACGGCTGCGGCTTGCTGAGCGCATCGAACACAGTGCGAAGCCACGCGGGTGATTTGCATATATCAGCTCGTGGCTGACCGGCGCGACATCCGCGAGGATGCCGAGCCATCCGAACGGATAGACTTTCTCGAAGAGGTTTAATGCGGTCGCGGGAACCGACTTGCGGCTCGCGCCATGGAAACCGTCACAGCCAGCGATGAAATCGCAATCGATACGATGTGTTATGCCGTCTTTTCGATAAGTTACATAAGGGTCGGTTCCGGAAAAATCATGCGGCTGCACGTCGTCAGCCTCATAGACCGCATGTGCACCACTTCGTTCACGCGCATCCATCAGGTCGCGCGTGACTTCTGTCTGGCCGTAAACCATCACCCGCTTTCCGCCGGTCAGTCCGTTGAGATCTATCCGGTGATCGCGGCCATCGAAAGCAAGATCGAAACCATCATGCGGCAGCCCTTCGGCGGCCATGCGTTCGCCGGCTCCCGCCTGGTTCAGAAGATGAACAGTACCTTCCTCAAGGACCCCGGCTCGAACGCGCCCGAGAATATAGTCCTTGCTCACCCGGTCGAGGATGAGGTTGTCGATCCCTGCTTCGGTCAGAAGCTGGCCTAGCAACAGGCCTGACGGACCTGCGCCTATAATGACGACTTGATGCCTCAATCACGCCTCCCAACGAAATTGATAATTGCAAACTCCATGATTGGGAGTTGCGGCGAAAGAGACGCTCTGTTCTTTTAATTGTACTTTTCGAACATCGGGAGGAGCGGTCGCGATGCCACGGGTTCCCACCTATGCCCTTTATGGTGAAACGGACACCGGAGATCCGGGCTTCTGGCTGCATCATGAAACGATCCATGCCAGAAGCAGCCAGCACGACTGGGAAATCCAGCCTCACCGGCACACCGCTTACTTTCAGATCTTGCATATCGCTGCCGGAGGCGGTGACGTCCTCTTCAACGAAGAGACCCTTAGTTTGAAGCCCGGAACGGTGATAACCATTCCTCCGGGAACCAGTCATGGGTTCCGATTTTCAAAAACCGTTGTCGGCTCGGTTATCACGATCCTTTCGTCACATCTCGACCATGGACCCGGTGAGCGAAGCTTGTTTGGCCAGTGGCTGGCTCACCCCCAAAGAATTGCTCCTGAACCTCAGCTGCCGGATGCGGAAGAGGCCCTGCGTATCTTGGGGCGGATAACGGTCGAGTTTGAAGGTCGAAATCGCGGACGCAATGAAATCCTGAGAGCCTATGTCTCCGTGCTGTTGCACCTGTTGTTCCGCATCGGCTCCGATCAACAAACCTGGAAGGGCTGGTCCGGAGACACCCGAGTGGATGCCCTGATGAACCTGATCGACCAGCATTTCCGCACCCATCGGGCGTTGTCGTTCTATGCCGGGAAAATCGGGGTTTCGCCGACACATCTCAATCGTCTCGTTCATGCCTGGCATGGATGTTCGGCACATGAACTGATCGAGCGCAAGATTATCGAGGAAGCGAAGAGGCAGCTCATCTTCTCTATGACCTCTATACAGCAAATATCGTATCGGCTGGGGTTCCAAGATGCCGCTTATTTTTCTCGCTTTTTCGCTCGATGCACGGGCAAGGCACCGAAAGATTGGCGTTCATCGGAACGTGCCCGTATCGACTATTGATAGCCTCAGCATTCAAGGCAGGAATTAGCTGGACGGACGTTATGGCGGAGTGTGAGCCGAGCACGTGGCGAGGTTCACATCTTCAAGTCGACGACGACCCAAACGGTGCGACGATCGCCCTGCTTTTCTTCTTGGTCATTGGAGACGAGAGACTATTCGTTGAAAACTAGGGGCAACGGTCTGGTCCACATCAAGAGCAGGAGCCATTTCCCGTATCATCGTTGCTCCATTGAAAGTTCGTCTGACCCCATTAGACCTTTGCCTATGTTACGACATCGGCTGTGATCCGCTGTGTCTCGATCTTTGCGGCGGCATCGATGCAGCCCAATTGTGGACCGGGGAATGGACCTTTCAAAGATAGAAAAACTCATCGCGTTTGTGGGGCGGTCCAACGTCACCGAACTGGAGGTCACGGAAAAAGGCACGACAGTCCGGATATTCCGAGATGGAGGCCGAGATAGGCCGGTCACGGAAGCCGAGAGCTCAAGCGGGACCGCCGATACAGGAGAGCTTCAAGGCGCTGCGGTTGAAGTCAACGAAAAGGCAGGCATGGTCACCGCACCAGTCTTCGGCGTGCTGCATGTCTCCCCGGCACCAGGAGATCCTCCGTTCGTGTCCGTCGGAGATGATGTTATCGAGGGGCAGACACTTTTCATCATCGAAGCAATGAAGGTGTTCAACAAGATAACTGCACCGCACGCCGGCAAGATCACGCGCCTGACTGATGTGAATGGCTCGGAGGTCGAGGTTGGTGATATGCTGGCGGAGATCGCGTGATGCCGTCACAACAGCGTTTCGACAAGGTTCTGATTGCCAATCGTGGTGAAGTTGCCTTGCGCGTGGTTCGCGCCTGCCGCGAAATGGGCCTGAAGACCGTCGTAGTCTGCTCTGAAGCGGATCGGGATTCCGCCTATGTGAAAAGCGCGGATCAATCGATCTGCATCGGCCCATCGAGCGCGTCCAAAAGCTACCTGAACCAGAGTGCCATCCTGCTGGCGGCGCGCCTCACCGGTGCCGGCGCCGTTCATCCAGGTTATGGATTTCTTTCGGAAAACACCAGCTTCTCAGCGGCAGTAGAGAAGGCGGGGATGACCTTCATCGGCCCGGATGCCAGCGCCATTGCCACGATGGGAGACAAGATTGCCGCCAAGAGCGCCATGATGGCGGCTGGCGTGCCTTGTGTGCCGGGTCCAGATACAGAACTTCCATCGGAACCCGAAGCGATCCAGGCAATTGCGGCCGGGATTGGTTATCCAGTGATCGTCAAGGCTGCCGGCGGCGGTGGCGGACGCGGCATGCGCGTTGTGCTCGACGAGGCAGAACTGCAGGAAGCGGTAGCCCTGACCCGCGAAGAAGCACGCAAGGCCTTTGGAACGCCGGCGCTCTACATGGAGAAATTCCTCCAGCATCCGCGCCATATCGAAATTCAGGTCCTGTGCGATACGCATGGAAATGCGGTCTGGCTTGGCCATCGTGATTGCTCCATGCAGCGCCGTCACCAGAAGGTGGTCGAGGAGGCGCCGGCTCCGGGTATTTCCGAAACACTGATCGGCACTGTCGGCGAAGCCTGTGTCCAGGCCTGTCAGCAAATCGGCTATCGCGGTGTCGGAACGTTCGAATTCCTCTATGAGGACGGCGCTTTCTATTTCATCGAGATGAATACCCGCCTGCAGGTCGAACATCCGGTGACCGAGGAAACCAGCGGCGTCGATGTCGTCCAGCAGCAATTGCGTGTCGCACAGGGTGAGACATTGTCGATGGCGCAGGTTGACGTGACCTGCGCCGGTCACGCTATCGAATGCCGCATAAATGCCGAAGACCCGAAGACTTTTATGCCCTCAGCAGGTGTTATCACTGCTCTTGAACTGCCAAAGGGCGAGGGCGTTCGTGTCGATACCCATGTCGAGGCCGGTTACAAGGTCTCGCCCTATTACGACTCGCTGATCGCCAAGCTGATCGTGCATGGCCAAGACCGGGCCGATGCCATGCAGCGCACGCGGTCCGCCCTGGCATCCTTCAAGCTGGAGGGCATCGCCACCAATCTGCAGCTGTTGCGCGAACTGTTTGAAGATGCAGCCTTCGCCAAGGGTAAAACGGATATCCATTATCTGGAAAAATGGTTGAAGACGCGGGGGGCAGCATGACAAAGCCGGATTTCAGCGACCCCGCAATCATCGAACGGTTGACCGCAGCCCTTGAAGCCGCTGGCGTCGATGGAATTGAAATCACCCGACCCGGCCAGAGCCTGCTGATCCGCCTTTCGAGTTCGGCCAAGGGGCCTGCGTGCCAGGTGCGTTCCGGCAAGACCGATGCAGTAGATGCTGTCGCTATCGTGAAGGCGCCTATGGCCGGTGAGTTCTGGTTGTCGGACCTGTCACGTACCGGCACTCCGGCGGCATCGACCGCGCGCGACGCGATCGGCTTCCTGCGGGTTGGCCCTATCCTGCTGCCGGTCTCCGCTGGACCGTCGAGACGCTTGGGTCGCCACTTAGTTGAACCCGGAACGATCGTCGGTTTTGGCGATCCGATTGCAGAAGTCGAGACAGAAGCATGAGCGCCTCAGTCGCCAAGATCACACAGCCCGTCGAAGCGCTTGCGCTCGGTCGCAATGGCGCCCGCGTTTCCCCGATCGGTTCTCGCGCATTTCTTCTCGAAGCGACCGGTGAATTCGACCTTGCCTCGCAGCGGCGGATCTGGGCCCTGTCCCGCGCCGTCGAACTGTGGAGCGAGACGCTCGAGATCGTACCCGGCATGACGAACCTTCTCGTCGTTCTGAAGATGACGCCCGAAGATCCGGAACTTCTGGCGTTGCGCCTGTTGGACGCCTGGGAACAGGCTGAAAGCATCGATCTGGCGGGAAGGACAATCGAGATCACCGTAACATACGGCGGCGAGCACGCGACCGATCTTGCCGCTCTCTGCGACAGGTCGGGCCTTTCCGACCGCGAGGTTGTTCGCATTCACTACGAAGGCACCTACAGGGTGTTTGCACTCGGTAGTGCGCCCGGTTTTGGTTACCTTCACGGGCTTGATCCGCGCATCTACATGCCGCGCAAGACCGTGCCGTCGCTCAATATGGCGCGGGGCTGCGTCACCATTGGCGGCATGCAAACGGGTGTCGCCGTCCTGACCGGCCCCAATGGCTGGAATTCGATCGGGTTTGCCGAATTGCAGATGTTCGACCCGATGTCGGCCACACCTGCCGTGATGGCGCCGGGTGATACGGTGCGTTTCGTGCCAGCGAGCATTGAGCTATGATAGAGATCATCCAGACAGGACCGTTCAACACGGTACAAGACCTTGGCCGTACCGGCTTCCGCAATATCGGCGTGACTACCAGCGGCGCCATGGATCCGCTGGCTCTCAAGGTTGGCAACAGCCTGCTCGGCAACGAAACAGGCGCGGCAGTTCTCGAAATTCAGACCTATCCCTTCAAACTGCGTTTTGCGAAGCAGACGTCTTTTGTCGTAACGGGCGCCGATTGTGGTGCATCGCTTGACGGTCGCATGGTTCAACCGTGGTGCGCTCTGCCGATCGAAGCCGGGCAGGTACTGGAGCTCGGGCAGCCACGGGTTGGAACACGCGCCTATATCTGCATTGCCGGCGGGATTGATGTCACTGCGGTCATGGGATCGCGCAGCACATCGCTGCGTGGCGCTTTCGGCGGCAGTGACGGACGTTTTCTGAGCACTGGCGATGTTCTTAAACTGGGTGAGATTTCCGCGGCGCTGAATTTTCCCGCAACTGGCCTTGCGGTTATCGACCCCGCCTATGCGCTCGCCGATGTCTATCCTGCCAATGAGGATGGGGCCCTTCTTGTTCGCGCCATCCCGGCCGGAGAACATGCTCTGTTTGGCTCGGATGCCGAGCGCTTCTGGATGCAGACGTGGAAGATTTCCACACAAAGCGACCGCACCGGATATCGCTTGATGGGAGAGCCGATCAAGCCGACGACGCCGGTTGAAATGCGCTCGCACGGCGTCGTGTCCGGTGTCGTTCAGGTTCCACCAAGCGGTGAACCGATCATCCAGATGGCCGATGCCAATACGGCTGGCGGTTATCCCAAGATCGCCGGCGTAATCGAGGCCGATCTCTGGCGGCTCGGGCAGGCGCGTATAGGCAGCCGCCTGCGTTTTGTCCGTGCAACACACGCTCAGGCGGCGTCCGTCGAAAAGGCCGTGTCGGCTTTCATCGATGATGTCCGCAGCACGTCGCGCATGGTTTGCGATGCATTGCAGGCCATGAAGTGAGGGAGGAAGAGATGAAGATCGATCTGAATTCCGATATGGGCGAGGGCTTTGGTCCCTACAGCCTGTGCGACGACGAGGCGATGATGAAGGTCGTGTCATCGGCTAACATTGCCTGCGGTTTTCATGGCGGCGATCCCGATACAATGGCCCGCATGGTACGCCTCGCCAAGGCCAATGGCGTCGGCATCGGCGCGCATCCCGGCCTGCCGGATCGCGCCGGTTTCGGACGCCGCGAAATCCCCTATTCAGCCGATGAACTGCGCCAGCAGATGCTCTACCAACTGGGGGCGCTTAAGGCGATTGCAGCCAGCGAAAACCAGCGCGTTGCGCATTTCAGCTTTCACGCCGCCATGGGCAACATGGTCAATCGTGACCCGAAGCTGGCCGATCTGATGATGGATGCGATCCGCGCTGTCGATCCCGGGCTGATTATCCTTGCCATGCCGGGCAGTGAAATCGAGGCTGCCGCCAACCGAGCTTCGCTCAAAACCCTGCTGCTGTTTCTGGCCGACCGTGCCTATGACGCGCAGGGCCGCCTTGTTGCACGCGGACTGCCCGGGGCTCTGGTTAAGGATGAGCTGGCCGTGCGCGCTCGCGTGCGTCAGTTCCTCGTCGACCGCACAGTCACCACAATCGACGGCACGACCCTCGACATGCCGGCGAGATCCATTCTCGTTCATAGCGATACGCCGGGTTCGCTCGAATTGGCGCGGATCGTCCGCAGCGAAATCGAGGCCGCCGGCGGCACACTTGCTCCAGCGTCAGAAGTTGCCGGCTGAAAGCCGCCGCCTGTTTTCTCTTTTCACCTAGAATTCAAAACTGGAAGACCAGACCATGCCCGCCACAGCCGACCGCTTGAAGAATGTTTCCATCTCCGCCTCTGCTGCCATGACGCAGCGCGCGCGTGAACTTGCCGCCCAGGGGATCAAGGTCGTTAGCCTATCTTCCGGCGAACCGGATTTTCCGACCCCAACGCATGCCATTGAAGCCGCTTACGCCGCAGCACTCGCGGGCGACACGAAATATCCGACCATGGACGGCACGCCGGCCATGAAGGCGGCGATCATCCGCAAGTTCAAGCGCGAGAACAACCTGACCTATGAGCCGAACCAGATCGTCGTGTCGGGCGGCGGCAAGCAGGTTATCTTCAACGCCGTATTGGCCACCTGCAATCCAGGCGATGAAGTCGTTATCCCGGCGCCATCCTGGGTCAGCTATGCAGATATCGTGAAATTTGCCGGTGGTGTCCCCGTCTCGGTGGCGTGCCCGGAAAATGCCGGTTTCAAGTTGCGTGCCGAGGATCTGGAAGCGGCGATCACACCGCGCACCAAGTGGCTTTTCCTGAACTTCCCGAACAACCCGACTGGTGCTGCCTGCTCGCGCGCCGAGATGGCGGCAATCGCCGAGGTCATGCTACGCCACCCGCATGTCTGGATACTGACCGACGATATCTACGAACATCTCGTCTACGACGATTTCGAGTTCTGCACGATCGCCGAAGTCGAGCCGCGTCTCTATGATCGCGTGCTGACCATGAACGGCGTGTCCAAGGCTTATGCCATGACCGGCTGGCGTCTGGGTTATTGTGGCGGACCTAAGGATCTCATTGCCGCGATCAGCAATGTCAACGGCCAGAACAGCGGCGGTACCTCGACGCTGACACAGGCAGCGGCCGTTGCAGCACTCGACGGTCCGCAGGATCTGCTGAAGGAACGCTCGTCGATCTACAAGACACGTCGGGATTATGTGCTCGGCCGTCTGGCCGAAATCGAGGGTCTGCGTGCCCATAGGCCCGAAGGTGCATTCTATATCTTCCCGAACATGTCCGAGCTGATCGGCAAGACCACCAAGGGCGGCCGCAAGATCGAGACCGATGTCGATTTTGTCATGGGTCTTGTCGAGGAGCACCATGTCGCGACCGTACAGGGTGCAGCCTACGGCATGAGTCCATATTTCCGCATTTCCTACGCGACGAGCATGGAGATGCTGGAAGAGGGCTGCAACCGCATTGCCGAGTATTGCAAGAACATGAAGTAATCGGCCTGACTTTGACGGTCAGGTCTTCAGCCTGGCCGTCAGTTCGATCAGAATGTCCTTGACCGCCACCGCCGGCTCCGAAAGTGGCGTCTGGTCGGACACACAGAGCGACAAGGTCTCCTCGATGCGTGGCGACACGAGGCGACAAATCAGTTTTTCATTGGATTCGGCAATCAAGCGGTCTGCAATCGCCTTTGGCATGATTGTTGCACCGAGCCCACGGTCGACAGATCGGCTGAGTGTTCGAACAATCTCGACCTCCGCAACCACTTTGAACTCGACCTTGCTGCGCGAAAACGCGGTGTCGACGGCCCGGCGCACGAAATTATAGGCCGGTGGCATCAGGAATGGCAGGCCGTCAAGCGCAGTCACGGAAACCGGCGTGTCGCTCGCTTCGATAGCGAAATCCTGATGTGCGACGAGAAAGAACTCTTCTTTCAGCAACGGTTCGAAACGCACGCCTTTGATTGGTCCGACGCCGTGGATAAGCGCCATTTCCAAACGACCGTTCATGATCATCTGGCTATAGGTCTGACCAACGCTCTCGGTGAGATGCAAGAGAATGCCAGGGTGGCGCTTTCTCGTTTCCGCCAGGAGCTCGACGGAAAGTGTCGCTGCGCTGCTGAAAGGGACAAGACCGACGGAAACGCGGCCCGCCAGTGACCGGCCGGCGGTCGCGACATCGGACTGCGCCTGCTCCATCTGCCGGAGAATTATCTGGGCGTGGCGATAGACCGCCTGACCCGCATCGGTCATCGTGACGCCCTGCTGGCTGCGGATCAGAAGCTTCTGCCCGAAGTGATCCTCAAGCGCGGCAAGCTGCTGGCTGAGCGCCGGCTGGGCAAGATGCAGGATATCCGCGGCACGGGTGATGCTGCCGCTGTCGACAATGACGATAAAGGATTTAAGGCGCCGGATATCCATTTTGGTCGATGCTGCCTGTGTTGATATCACCTGCCTGAAAGCCTGCCGCCGATCCGCGAGCAGCCTTTTAGCGAGTGAAGAGAAAACCTAGCTGATTGATTTGTAACGCGCAAATCACGCCTCAAGCAACAGGCGCGGACCTCCATAACGCTTCCTTATTAGCCCAAAACTAATCGGTCTTAGGCAAGTGAAAAAAGCTTCGCTAGTCTCAACTCAACAAAGGGGAATTCAATGCCGTTTGCCGATTACAAGACTGCTCTGGTGACTGGTGCCTCGTCGGGAATTGGCGCCGCCGTCGTCGAAAGACTGTGCCGCGAAGGACTGGAAGTGCACGCAGTCGCCCGTAGCGCCGAGCCATTACGCGCGCTTTCCGAACGTACCGGCTGCATCGCCCACGCGGTTGACGTCACCAATCGGGAAGCGCTGGCAGAGCTGACTGGTCGTATTGCCTTCGACGTCCTTATCAACAATGCCGGCGTCGACCGCCCGAAGAAATTTCTGGAAGCGGAAGACGGCGATATCGATCTGCTGATCGACGTCAACCTGCGTGCGGTTCTGCATCTCTGCCGCATGGTCGTGCCGGGCATGGCCGAGCGGGATCGTGGTCACGTCATCAATATCTCCTCGATTGCCGGCAACTACAATTTTGGCGGAAACTCCACCTACCATGCCGTCAAGGCCGGCGTCGCAATGCTGTCGAACCAGTTGCGCATAGACACATTCGGCAAGCGTGTTCGGGTAACCGAAATCTGCCCCGGCCGTGTTGCTACCGATATCTTCAATCATGTTCACGGCAACGATCCTTCGATCCGCGAGCGTTTCATCGACGGTTTCGAACTGCCGCAGGCCTTCGATATCGCCGACGCGATCGCCTTCGCGATTGCCGCACCTGTTGCGGTCAATATCGGTCATATGGAAATCACCCCGACGCTGCAGGTCATGGGCGGTCTGCAGACGGCCAAGCCACAGACCCCCGCCGCCAGTTCCGAAGGAACCAAGCGGTGAACGGGTTCGATCTTTCGGCAATCCTGACCAACCCGGAATACATTTCGATGCTCCTGCATGGCATCGAAATGACCTTCATTATTTATATCGGCTCATGGACACTGGCGATGACGCTGGCCATCCTTCTGCTTGCGCTACGCGTCTCACCGCTGCGCATCGGTGAGCCGATCGTCGCTGCCTATGTGTCCTATCATCGCAACGTGCCGACACTTGTGCAGTTAATGCTCTGGTATTTTGGCATTTTCACGCTGATGCCGCAGGGTTTGTCGGACTGGTTGGCAAACAACAATGCGGAAGCCATCTTCGCGGTCATCGGCCTCGGCCTGTGTCAGGCGGCCTATTTCAGTGAAGACCTTCGCTCCGGCCTGCGTTCCGTAAGCCCCGGCCAGATGGAGGCAGCACAGGCACTCGGCCATGGTTATGCCTCCGCAATGCGCTTCGTCATCATGCCGCAAGGTATCCGTAACGCGCTGCCGCCGCTGATCAACCACAGTGTTTCCCTGTTCAAGAACAGCAGTCTTGCCATCGTCATCGGCGCGCCTGAACTGACCCATGCCGTCAAGGAAATCGAAAACATCAGCTTCCGCACCTTCGAAGTCTACATGATCGGTACGGTAACCTACCTGTTCTTCTCGCTCATCATCATGGGGATCGGCGCCTATATCGCCATGCGAGCCGATCCGGCGCGGAGGGCACGTGCATGATCCAGGATTTCATTGCCATCATTCAGGATTACTGGCTGCTGCTTCTGATCGGCCAATATCCAAACGGGCCCCTTGGCGGTCTTGCGAACACGCTGATCCTGTCTGCGCTTGCCATCGCATTCGCCTTCCCTGTCAGCATTCTGATGGCGCTCGCGCGCCTGTCGAAATGGTGGTTCCTGCGCTGGCCGATGACCGCGCTGGTCTATGTCACCCGCGGCGTACCGCTCTTGATGCTCATTCTGTGGTGCTATTTCGTCATTCCACTCTGGACCGGCGCCGATGTGCCGAGCTTTTTGATCATGCTGGTGACGCTGGTCATATATCAGGGCGCGTTCCTGAGTGAAGTCGTCCGTGCCGGCATCGTGTCGCTGGGGCAGGGCCAGATGGATGCGGCACGGGCTCTCGGCCACGGCTACATGGGCGCCATGCGTTTCGTCATCCTGCCGCAGGCGCTCTACAACATGATCCCGAGCATGATCTCCACCTTCGTTTCGACGATCAAGGATACGACGCTCGGTTACGTCATCAACGTGCCGGACCTGACATTTGCTGCAAGCCAGGTGAACAACCAGCTTCTCACCCAGCCCTTCCAGGTCTTCCTCATTCTCGCAGTGGTCTACTACATCCTCTGCTGGAGCCTGACCTATGTCGCCAACAGCGTCGAGCGGCGGATCGCCCGCCGACGTGCCGGGCCGCGCAATGCCCGCCTTCCGGCCGAGGCCGCGCCCCTCAAAACCATTACGGAGCAGCTATGAGCACCTTAGTGTCCGAACCGCAGGCCGCCCAGGCGATCCGTATCGCCGATGTCTGCAAAAGCTACGGCGACTATCAGGTCCTGAAAAATATTAACGCCGAAGTGGCGCGGGGCGAAGTGGTGGTGATCTGCGGCCCGTCCGGCTCCGGCAAGTCGACGCTGATCCGCACCGTCAACCGGCTGGAAGAAATCAACAGCGGCGGTATCAGCTTCGAGGGGCAGGATATCCACGCACCGATGCGGGCCAGCGAACTCAACAAGCTGCGCAGCCGTATCGGCTTCGTCTTCCAGAGTTTTAACCTCTTTCCGCACCTTTCGGTCGTCGAAAACGTGTCGATGTCGCCGATCCGGGTGAAAGGCGTGTCGCCTGCCGCTGCCCATGACAAGGCTCTCAAACTGCTTGACCGCGTTGGTCTCGCCGACAAGGCCAACTCCTATCCCGGTCAGCTTTCCGGTGGCCAGCAGCAGCGCGTGGCGATTGCCCGTGCGCTTGCCATGGAACCGCCGGTCATGCTGTTCGATGAACCGACCAGCGCGCTCGACCCGGAAATGGTCGGAGAAGTGCTGAGCGTCATGAAAAGCTTGGCCGCCGAAGGCATGACCATGCTCTGCGTGACCCATGAAATGGGCTTTGCTCGCGATGTCGCTGACCGCATCTGGTTCATCGACGCAGGCGAAATCCTCGAAACCGCTCCTCCCGAAGATTTTTTCAAGAATCCACGACATCCGCGTGCCCAGCGCTTCCTCGCTGATCTGCGGCACTGACTGCCTTCCACATAAAATAAAAATGGAGAACAGCAAATGAACTGGAAACTCGCAATTCTTGCAGCACTTGCCACCAGCACGGCTGCGGTCGCGCCAGCCAAGGCGGATCAGCTTGCCGACATCCTGTCGGCCAAAAAGCTGCGCTGCGCGACGTTTGCCGACGTACCGCCATTCTCGGCACCGGACCCGAAGACCCGTGAAATGGCTGGTTTCGATGTCGATCTCTGCAACGCTATCGCAAAGGAACTCGGTGTAACAGCGGAAGTGAAGCCGGTTTCGGTTGAAGCCCGCGTGCCGGAAGTCAAGCTTGGACGCGTCGACATCACCGTCGCGAACCTCGCCTATACTCAGAGCCGCGCCGAACAGATCCAGTTCAGCGATCCCTACTATCTCGCCAAGGAAATGCTGATCGTTCCGACCACGGACGAGGGTAAGGTCAAGGCTGATTATGTCGGCCAGCGTATCGCTTCGGCCAAGGGTTCGACCTCGGAAATGTCGATCAAGCTCAACAAGTCCGAGCCGCTGACCTTCCAGGATACCGCATCAGCCTACCTCGCCGTGCAGCAGGGTAAGGCCCGCGGCATGGTTGCCAACACGATGACGACGACGAAATTCGTCAACGAGTCGAAGAACCGCGGCAAGGAAATGCGCATGATCGAGGAGCCCATGCTGTACCAACCGATCGGTATCGGCATGCAGAAGGATCAGCCGACGCTGACCGCCAAGGTCAACGAAATCCTGCGCAAGCTGGATGCCGATGGCGAGATCAACAAGATCTGGGACAAGTGGCTCGGTCAGGGTACCGAATACAAGATGACCCGCACCGACAAGGTTGTTCCGCTTTCCGAGCTGAAGTTCGACCCGATCCCGTAATCTGAAAGGCGCATAGCGCCTTCTGATCCAAAACCAAAATCCGACAATTGCCGACGGCGGCAGCCTTGCCGCCGTACGGTTCATCTATCGCCACGAGGAGGGCCAGCAATGGTACACATCAAAGACATTCCCGAGCGTCCCTCCAAGGAGGATCTGGCTGCGATCGCGAAATTTTCGCCCGCCACCATTCACGAAGCACAGGGCCGTCGGGGTGCCTTGTCGTCGCGGCTGAAGCCGGTTGACTACCGCATGAAGCTTTGCGGTCCGGCCTTCACGGTAAAGTCCTCGCCGCGCGACAACATCATGCTGCAGCTGGCGATCAACTACGCCAAACCCGGCGACATCATCGTCGTTTCGGCGGGTGAATACGAAGAAGCTGGTTCATTCGGCGACGTTCTCGCCAATGCCTGCCTTGCCAAGGGTATCGGCGGTCTCGTGACCGATACCGGAGTTCGTGACACGCTGCAGCTTCGCGAACTCGGTTTTCCGGTCTTTTCGCTCAGTACCTGCATCAAGGGTACCGTCAAGGAGACGATCGGCACGACCAATGACAGCATCATCGTCGGGGGCGAAATCATCAATCCGGGCGATGTGATCGTCGGTGATGCGGATGGTCTGGTTGTCGTTCGCCGCAGCGAAGTCGCCGAAGCAGCAAAGCTTTCCCAGGCGCGCGAAGATGCCGAAGCCGGCTTTATCGAAGCCTACAAGGCCGGCGCCTCCGTGATCGAAGTCAGCAAGCTCGAGCCGGTTCTGAGGGCCAAAGGCCTGATTGTCGACATCTGAAAAACAGAAGGGAAGCGTCGCTTGAGACAGCTTCCCTTCCATACGATCAAGATTCGCAGTGACTGCAGAAGCTCAAAAGGGCGACCTCGCGATCGCCCTTTTTTCTATTTGCTAGACAAGCCTCTTCAGCCCCTCGATTGCCAGCCCAGCAATCACTTCCGGCGTGTTGTCGATATTGACGACGACGACACCTGCTTCCTCATCAGGGCGCTCCAGCGTTGCGAGTTGGCTCTCCAGAAGGCTGGTCGGCATGAAGTGGCCTTCGCGGCTGCCCATGCGCTGGGTCAGCAGGGCTCTACTACCATCCAGAAACACGAAGGCAAGCTTTCCGCCCGCCGCCGCGCGCAAACGGTCGCGATACGCTTTCTTCAGTGACGAGCACGTCAGAACGATGCCGCTTGTCGCGTGATCGGCGAGGATCTCACCGATCCGATCGAGCCAGGGCCAGCGATCATCATCGTTGAGCGGCGTACCCGCCGACATCTTGACGATGTTCGCCTGGGGGTGAAGATCGTCGCCTTCCCGATAGGGGAGGGAGAGCGCTTCCGCCAGACGGGTGCCGAGCGAACTCTTGCCACAGCCGGCAACCCCCATCACGATGATGGGGCGCTGGAGGGCCCGTGCCTCAAAGGCTGATGGTGATGCCGCCGTCGACATAAAGCGTGTGTCCATTCACGAAAGAGGAGCCCTTGCCGGACAGGAAAACCGCCGCGCCGACCAGTTCGTCGACATTGCCCCAGCGAGCAG